>BNJU01002794.1_pt1 | contig 276395 bp, 315 predicted proteins | sample 8539281 | NCBI WGS metagenome assembly BNJU01 (sample SAMD00202456, study PRJDB9452) | human saliva metagenome | isolation source: human saliva | place: Japan
CATTATTCTTATTTCCAGGTAAGTGAAAAAGGTAGTGATTCGGTTGATTTATATTGTCAAATGTAGTGAAATCTAGGAATTTCAAGAACCGCTTAAAATCAAGGTTTCTAACATCTATTGATCGCAGTGAACCCTTATCACCTCTGTAAACACAACGTGCTTTGCGAAGTTTTGCGGAGTACTTCTCTCAATTGAAGACGGTCTGGGAGTGTTACGTTTGTTTTAGAAGCAAGGTACAAGCGTTCACCAGATTTTTGTGTTCAAGTGTAATATTTACGCGCATGGTATCTCCTTCTATTATTCAGCTGATGCGCTTAAAGGATCTTACGTCCTTTGTAGTATCCTTTAGTGATACACGGTGTGAATCGTGAGTAATCTCCAGTTGCTTCGTCAAAGCTACAGATGGAGCTGTTACTTTGTAGTGCGTACGACGTTTGTTTTTCTTCGCTTTTGATGTGCGACGTGCAGGTACTCGCCATTTCGTTTTTCTCCTTTTAAGATATAAATTCAATTAGGTTTGATCATCAACTTTAACAGTATAACAAAACTTTTGTAAAGTAAAGTTTACTTGACATTGGAAATTTTTGAAAAAACTTTTTCCTGTGTCTGATCCCTAAAAAGTCCTTGCCTATCTTTGGGTCTTTTTATGCTATAATGGCATGAAACGAGAGGAACGACATGACAGAATTAGATACACGCCATCGTAGTAGTGTCTACGATAGCATGGTAAAATCTCCCAACCGTGCCATGCTTCGCGCGACGGGAATGACCGATGAAAGCTTTTGAGAAACCGATTGTCGGAGTGATTTCGACATGGGCGGAAAAATACCCTTGTAACATCCACCTCCATGATTTTTGGAAAAATTGGCCAAAGAAGGTGTGAAAGATGCAGGAGCTTGGCCGGTCCAATTTGGGACCATTACAGTTGCGGACGGGATTGCTATGGGGACGCCTGGGATGCGCTTCTCCTTGACGTCTCGTGATATCATTGCGGACTCTATCGAAGCTGCTATGGGCGGTCACAACGTCGATGCCTTTGTAGCCATCGGGGGCTGTGATAAGAACATGCCCTGGTTCGATGATCGCCATTGCCAATATGGATATCCCAGCGATCTTTTGCCTACGGAGGAACCATTGCACCCAGGGTAATCTGAACGGCAAGGATATCGACTTGGTTTCTGTTTTCGAAGGAATTGGGAAGTGGAATCACGGCGATATGACCGCTGAAGAAGTGAAAGCAACTAGAATGTAATGCCTGCCCCTGGCCCCTGGTGGCTGTGGTGGGATGTATACGGCCAACACCATGGCGACAGCGATTGAGGTCCTTGGTATGAGCTTGCCAGGTTCCTCTTCTCACCCTGCTGAATCAGCTGATAAAAAAGCCGATATCGAAGAAGCGGGTCGTGCAGTTGTCAAAATGCTTGAAATGGGACTGAAACCATCTGATATCTTGACCCGTGAAGCCTTTTGAAGATGCGATTACAGTGACTATGGCGCTGGGTGGCTCCACCAATGCGACCCTTCACTTGCTGGCGATCGCTCATGCGGCCAACGTTGATTTGACACTTGAAGACTTCAATGATTTCCAAGAGCGTGTGCCTCACTTGGCAGACTTGAAACCTTCTGGTCAATACGTCTTCCAAGACCTTTACAATGTCGGTGGTGTGCCAGCCGTCATGAAATACCTTCTTAAGAATGGTTTCCTTCAGGGGATCGCATCACATGTACTGGTAAAACAGTAGCTGAGAACTTGGAAGCCTTTTGCTGATTTGACACCAGGTCAAAAAGTCATCATGCCACTTGAAAATCCTAAAACGTGCGGATGGTCCATTGATCATCTTGAAAGGGAACTTGGCTCCAGAAGGGGCGGTTGCCAAAGTATCAGGTGTGAAAGGTCCGTAACATCACGGGTCCCTGCTAAGGTCTTTGACTCTGAAGAAGCTGCCATTGAAGCCGTTCTTTCAGACGAAATCGTGGATGGCGACGTTGTTGTTGTTCGTTTCGTAGGTCCTAAAGGGTGGTCCTGGTATGCCGGAAATGCTGTCCTTGTCATCTATGATCGTTGGGAAAGGACAAGGAGACAAGGTGGCTCTCTTGACAGACGGACGCTTCTCAGGTGGGTACTTACGGTCTCGTTGTCGGTCACATTGCGCCTGAAGCTCAGGTTGGTGGCCCAATCGCCTACCTCCACACTGGGGATCTGGTGACAGTTGATCAAGATACCAAAGAAATCACCATGCACGTTTCAGACGAAGAGTTAGCAAAACGGAAGGCTGAAACAACCTTGCCACCACTGTATAGCCGTGGGGTTCTGGGTAAATACGCCCATATCGTTTCTTCAGCATCACGTGGTGCTGTGACCGACTTCTGGAATATGGAACAGTCTGGTAAACAGTAATTGCAAGGACGACTTTGTCCAAAGAGAGAGTGGGACAGAAATCGGTAATTCGTTAGAATTCGATTTCGTCGTCCCACCTCCGCACAGTTGAGTAGGGCTGTAAAAGCTGATGAAATCAGCGTAGTAGAGCCCACTCAACCACTGCGTCTTGCTCGACAATCCAAAAATAATTGAGAGGCTAGGACTTTTGTCCCAGCCTCTTTTTTGGCTCAAAGTCGCTATTTTTAACCCTGTCGCTGAAGCGTATGAATATTACTTTTTGGGGGATTTGAGTGTATTATCTGTCATTTTTCTTGTAAATCCGTCTATAATTTGCTATAATTGTGACTAATCGAATCAATCCTTTAATACTGTCCAGAGAGGCAGGCAAGGAGCTATGGAAATGAAAGGCCTGGGAAGACCAGCCTATATTTTGTGTATCTCCTTGTTGTGGGGGATTTTTTTGTATAGTTGAAAAGTGGTTTGATGAAAAAAAGAAATCGTCGATGATGGAGCATGAAGTACTCCCTTACGATTTGGTCATCGAAGGTGAGACGTTTTTGTTCAGCCATAACTTGTCGCATCTTTAATTTTAGGAGGTTTTTTACGATCGTGAATGACGTTAAAATATGATGTGAATGATATGCCAAAACCTGGTTTATTGGTTGGTTTATCTTTCCAGCATTTGTTTGCCATGTTTGGGGCGACAGTACTGGTGCCGATTTTTGGTTGGGATTGATCCTGCCATTGCTTTGTTCTCATCTGGTTTGGGGAACCTTGGCTCACTTGACCGTGACCAAGTATAAGATTCCCTGCCTACATGGGGATCTAGTTTTGCTTATATTGCTGCTATGCAGATGTTGATGAAGACAGATGGGATCGCAGCAGTTGCCCAGGTGCCATGGCGGGTGGTTTGGTCTACTTGTTTGTAGCTCTGATTGTTAAGCATGCTGGGTAAAGATTGGATTGATAAGGTCCTTCCACCAATCGTGGTTGGTCCCATTATCATGGTGATTGGTTTGAGTCTTGCTGAAGAATGCCGTCACTGATGCGACAACCTGTAAATAAAAGCTACAGTGGCTATGCTCTATTGATTTCGATGGTGACCCTCTTTGCGGTTATCCTCTTTAATATGTATGGCAAGAAGATTATCGAGTGTCGTCCCAATTTTACTTGGATTAATCGTGGGCTATATTTTTCTCATTGGCTCTTGGTTTGCTGACAGGACATAGTTTTGTCAATTTCTCAGAGGTAAGTGCAGCGCATTGGTTCCAAAGTTCCAAAGCTTTGACATTCCATTTGTGGATTATAGCTTTTAAAGCTCTATCCAAGTGCGATTTTGACCATGGCTCCGATTGCCTTTTGTGACCATGACAGAACACTTTTGGTCACCTCATGGTTTTGAAATAGTTTGACTGAGCGTGATTTACTTCAAGGATCCAGGGCTTGACCATACGCTTACTGGTGATGGCTTTGGCACAGATTATTGCTGGATTCTTTGGAGCTCCTCCGGTAACTTCTTATGGGGAAAAATATTGGGGTGATGGCCCTGAGTAAGGTCTACTCAGTTTACGTTATTTCAGGTGCAGCAGTGATTGCGGTTGTCATGAGCTTTTATTGGGAAAGCTATCAGCACTCTTTGCACTCTATTCCAACTCCTGTATTTGGGAGGTTTGTCTATCGCCCTCTTTGGGAGTTATTGCTGCTAGCGGTTTGAAAATCTTTAGTTGAAACACAAGATTGATTTTGATAATAAAAAGAATCTCTTGATTGCAAGTGTGATCCTAGTATCAGGGATCGGTGGTTTGATGATCGACATCGGTGGTCTTCAAATCACTGGTGTCGCAACGTCAACCATTCTTGGGAATTGTGTTGTATCAAATCCTTCCAGAACCAAAAAGCTGATGAGGCTTAGTCCATTCTGGTAGTGAAAAAGTTTGAATGGATTTCAAACATTATAAAAAAACGAGGAACAAACTCTGATGGCAGAGCTGGTGTTCCTCGTTTTTTTATTATGGATCGGATTTCCAAAGAGGCCTTCCTTCATTAGTTGACTGCGTTTCTTAAAATGGTAATGATTGTTATCGTGGTGGAAGACCAAGGGCGATGCGCCCGTATCGGCTGATTCGTGTAATTTTTCCAAGCGGGTGACCAGGTCACTTCGACCTTGACATCTTCGATCCCCTCGATTTCTTTTTAGGCGAGCGACGATTTTCGATCGGAAGGCTCTCAGCACAGCTACAAGCCGTATCGGTAAAGGTCATAACCACCTTGCAAGTGCCGGCTTCATCTAGATGGATCTCGTAGATCAGTCCAAGATTATAAACATCTAACTCAACATCGGTATCAAATACAAGCTCCAATTTTTCGATTAACGACTTCTCTAGTGCCAGGGCGCGGTCATTGATTTTGATATCCTCTCTCATCGCAAGATCCTTTCAGTGTAGTATGGCTTCCATTTTCTCATAATTCGGCTGATAAGGCAAGAAGAGAAAGAGGTTTTGAACGTGTCGAACGAAGGAAATTCGGTCCAGCCTCCATTTCTCTTCGAATTTGTGGTAAAATAGAGGCAAAAGTAAGACAAAAGGATGAAGGCTATGAAATTACAAAAACCAAAAAGGGACCCAGGATATCCTTCCTGGCGATTCAGCGAAATGGCAATATGTAGAAGGCTTTGCACGCAAGGTCTTTGCGCGATACCATTATGATGAAATCCGCACACCGATCTTCGAACATTATGAAGTCATCAGCCGTTCAGTAGGGGATACAACGGATATCGTTACCAAAGAAATGTATGACTTTCTATGACAAGGGAGACCGTCATATCACGCTTCGTCCAGAAGGAACAGCTCCTGTTGTCCGCTCGTATGTAGAAAATAAACTCTTTGCGCCTGAGGTACAAAAAAACCAAGTAAGTTCTATTACATAGGCCCAATGTTCCGCTACGAACGTCCTCAAGCAGGTCGTTTGCGTCAATTCCACCAAATTGGGGTAGAATGCTTTTGGATCGAGCAATCCTGCAACGGATGTCGAAACCATTGCCATGGCAGCGCAATTCCTGAAAGAACTAGGGAATTGACAATGTGACCTTGCACTTGAACACCTTGGGAAGCCCTGCTAGTCGTCAGGCTTATCGTCAAGCCTTGATTGATTACCTCTTGCCAATGAAGGATCAATTGTCTAAGGACAGCCAACGTCGCTTAGAAGAAAATCCGCTTCGTGTCTTGGATTCAAAAAGAAAAAGAAGACAAGGCGGCGGTTGAACAGGCTCCTTCCATCCTAGACTATCTAGATGAAGAAAGCCAAGCGCATTTTGATGCGGTTCGTCGGATGTTAGAAGACTTTAGGGGGTAGCCTATGTCATCGATACCAATATGGTGCGTGGCTTGGATTACTACAACCACACGATTTTTTGAGTTCATTACAGAAATTGAAGGCAATGAATTGACAGTCTGTGCAGGGTGGTCGCTATGATGGTTTGGTTGAATACTTCGGTGGCCCTGCGACAGCTGGTTTTTGGATTTGGTATCGGTGTGGAACGGATCCTTCTCGTTCTTGAAAAAGAAAGGCATTGAATTACCGATCGAAACAGGCCTAGATGCCTATATCGCTGTCCTAGGAGATGAAGTCAATGAAGCAGCGCTTAGCTTGGTTCAGGCCCTTCGAATCAAGGTTTCAAGGCAGAACGTGACTATCTTGGACGCAAGCTCAAGGCACAATTTAAGTCAGCAGATGTCTTTGCGGCCAAAGCCTTGATTACCTTAGGAAGTAGTGAAGTTGAGAGCGGTCAAGTTACTGTGAAAAAAATAACCAAACTCGTCAAGAAGTAACGGTAGCTCTTGAAAGCTTGAAGAAAGACTTCCCATCTGTTTTTAGCAGAGTTGGGATTGGCTTGATCAAGTCTTTGCAGACACCTGAAAAAAACAGATTCGCATGGGAGTAGGAGCAAAGTCGTTGCGCCTGCTCTCTTTATCTAGCTTCTGTTTGCCGACCTTTGCCAAGATTTGGCGAAAAGCCGTTAAATTTTTCTGACATTTATGATATAATGAGAAGACTACTAGTAAAAGGAATGAAAACAGTCATGACATTAGTTTACCAATCAACACGAGATGAAAAAAATACTGTAACAGCTAGTCAAGCCATCCTTCAAGGGATTGGCGACAGATGGCGGTTTGTTTACTCCAGTCTCTTATCCTCAAGTAGAGCTGGATTTTTGATACCCTCAAAGACGCTTCTTACCAAGAAGTGGCCAAGCTTGTTTTGTCAGCCTTTTTGGACGACTTTACAGCAGAAGAGTTGGACTACTGTATTTCTCATGCTTATGACAGCAAGTTTGATACCCCAGCTATTGCTCCTCTTGTCAAACTCGATGGGACAATACAACTTGGAACTCTTCCACGGTTCCACCATTGCCTTTTAAAGATATGGCTTTGTCGATCTTGCCTTACTTTTATGACAACAGCAGCTAAAAAGCACGGTTTGGAAAAATAAAATTGTCATCTTGACGGCGACTTCTGGAGATACTGGAAAAAGCTGCCATGGCAGGTTTTGCTGATGTTCCAGGGACAGAGATCATTGTCTTTTATCCAAAAAGATGGTGTCAGCAAGGTGCAAGAATTGCAAATGACGACTCAAACTGGGAGACAATACCCATGTCATCGCGATCGATGGAAACTTTGACGATGCCCAAACCAATGTCAAACACATGTTCAATGATGTGGCGCTTCGTGAAAAAAATTAGCAGCCAACAAGATGCAATTTCTCATCAGCCAACTCTATGAACATTGGTCGTTTGGTGCCTCAGGTTGTCTATTACGTATACGCCTATGCGCAATTGGTGAAGACAGGCCAAATCACAGCGGGAGAAAAAAAGTCAACTTTACTGTTCCCAACAGGAAACTTTGGAAATATCTTGGCAGCTTTCTATGCCAAACAAATCGGTCTTCCAGTTGGGAAAATTGATCTGTGCGTCAAATGAAAACAATGTCTTGACAGACTTCTTCAAAAACACATGTCTATGATAAGAAACGTGAGTTCAAGGTGACCACCAGTCCATCGATGGATATTTTGGTCTCTTCAAACTTGGAACGCTTGATTTTTCCACTTGGTAGGCAATGATGCCACAAAGACCAAAGAATTGATGGAAAGCCTTGTTGCAACAGGTCAGTACCAATTGTCCAACTTTGATGCAGACATCTTAGATTTGTTTGCGGCTGCATACGCAGATGAAGCAGAAACTGCTGCAGAGATCAAGCGGGTCTATGAAGCGTCTGATTACATCGAAGACCCTCATACAGCCGTAGCATCAGCCGTTTATCAAAAATACCGGACCCAAACAGGGGATACTGCTAAAACAGTCATTGCCTCTACAGCAAGTCCTTATAAATTCCCAGTTGTGGCAGTAGAAGCGGTGACGGGCGAGACAGGTCTAGGTGATTTCGAAGCCTTGGCTAAATTACACACATCTCAGGTGTTCCTGTGCCACCGGCTGTAGACGGCCTTGAAACTGCACCGGTTCGCCATCGTACAAGCGTGGCAGCCAAAGACATGCAAGCAGCCGTAGAAGACTACTTGGGACTTTAATTCTTCTATTAGAAAGATCAAAAGAGCCGTTTGGCTCTTTTTCTATACGCATGAATTCATACAAAAAAATCTTAAACATCGCCCTTCCTGCCATGGGTGAAAATTTCTTACAAATGCTGATGGGCATGGTGGACTCTTATTTAGTGGCTCACCTGGGCTTGATTGCCATTTCAGGTGTTTCCGTCGCAGGGAATATCATCACCATCTATCAAGCCATCTTTTTGGCACTGGGTGCGGCAGTTGCCAGTGTCATGTCCAAAAAGCTTGGGTGAAAAAAATCAAGACAACATTGCCTACCATGCGACAGAGTCACTGAAGGTGACCTTGTTGTTGAGTGCTCTCTTAGGAGGGACTTCGCTGTTATTTGGACGCCAGATGATTTCGCTGTTGGGGACTGAAGCTGCAGTAGCCGAAAGTGGGGGATTTACCTTTTCCTTGGTTGGCGGGACCATAGTTCTCTTAGGATTGATGACGACCTTGGGCTCCTTGGTTCGGGTGGCCAACAATCCACGTATTCCTATGTATGTGAGCCTGTTGACCAATCTATTTAAACGCTCTGTTCTCCTCTGTGGCCATTTTTCCTTTTTGGTTGGGGGCATTGTTGGAGCAGCTTTGGGGACGGTGCTGGCCCGTCTGGTGGGCGTCATCCTCTTGTGGCAAAAGGTCCAGCTACCCTTTGCACCCCTTCGTTGGGGATTGGATCGTAAGCTCTTGAACTTAGCACTTCCAGCTGCCGGAGAGCGGCTGATGATGCGGGCTGGAGATGTGGTAATCATTGCGATCGTGGTTGCTTTTTGGGACCGAGGCAGTCGCAGGAAATGCTATCGGAGAGACCCTTGACCCAGTTTAACTACATGCCTGTATTTGGGAGTGGCCACAGCGACGGTCATGCTCGTAGCACGGAGCCTGGGTGAAGGTGATCTTGAGCAGATTGCCCGCCTTCGAAAAGCAGTCTTACTGCTTGTCCTTTCGTATTAATGTTACCCATTGCCTTGGGAATCTTTTTTTGGGGGCACCCTTCTGACCCATCTCTACACACAAGATACAAAAGCAGTAGAAGCTAGTTTATCGGTTGTCCTCTTTTCTTTGTTGGGAACGCCGTTTACAGCAGGAACGGTCATCTATACAGCTGTTTGGCAAGGCTTGGGAAATGGGAAACTTCCATTTTATGCAACGACGATTGGCATGTGGGTCATTCGAATTGGAGCCGGTTATCTGCTTGGAGTAACCCTTGGCTTTGGCCTTCCAGGGGTCTGGACGGGGACGCTGCTGGATAATGGCTTTCGCTGGCTATTTTTGAGTCAGCTTTATAGACGAAAAGTAGGAGAGAAAAAATGACAAAACGAGCCTTTATTTGGGATTTGGACGGAACCTTGCTGGATTCCTATGATGCTATTTTAGCAGGTCTTGAGGAGACCTATGCAACTTATCAGCTTCCCTTTGACCGAGCCAGCATTAAAGATTTCATCTTGAAGCATTCGGTTCAAGATCTTTTAGTAGCTGTGGCGGAGGAGTATCATCTGGATGTGACCGACTTGAATCATCGCCGAGCAGAAAGTCTAGCGGAGAAAAATGCCCAGGTCCTTCTGATGGATGGGGCGCGTGATGTCCTATCCTGGGGACAAGAAGCTGGAATTGAGCAGTTTGTCTATACCCATAAGGGAGAGAATGCCTTTGTCATCCTACGGGATTTGGGTTTGGAATCTTTTTTTACAGAGATTTTGACCAGTCAAAGTGGTTTTGCCCGCAAGCCTGACCCAGAAGCTGCTATGTATCTGATGGAGAAGTACGGGTTGGAGCCAGAAAATACCTACTATATTGGGGATCGGAGCCTGGATATTGACTTTGCAAGAAATAGCCAGATTCAGAGTATCAATTTCTTGACGTCTGACTATCAAGGCAATCATCAGATGAACACCTTACTAGATATTCCCAGGTATTTTTAAACGCTGAAAAAGAATCTGTAAAGAATTTGTTTTCATTTTGAAATAAAGTCGTAAGCTTTCTTTTAAGAAATGTCCGCTATAATAGAAAGCATAAACAAAGACCTCCTAACTTTGTTTAGAAAAAAATCCTAAAACTTTTTCTTTTTTTCATAATAATCTCCCTAAGAGTCGCCAAATCAGGCGGCTTTTTTTGTGCGAAAAAGAATAGTGCAAGCTCTTTTTCCTTGCAAGAGGATATGAAATATTTTATAATTGATTAGTCAATTATTGATTTATCAAAAATAATAAGGAGAAGGAATATGGCAGAAATAAATGATTTGCTCTACCAACTACGCTTTGGCAGATCAATCAACTACGCAACTTTTTGAAAAGCGCCTAGGGATTAGCTTAACACGTTACCAAATCTTGCAGGATTTATTAGAACAAGCGCCTTGCAATCAGATCGCGGTTCAGGAACGTTTGCAAATTGATCCAGCGGCTTTAACCCGGCATTTCAAAATATTAGAAAAGGAAGGATTTGTCCATCGGAGTCGAAATCCAAAAAACCAGCGGGAAATCTTAATTCATTTGACGGATACGGCCTATAATCGTTTGGTCAAACATCCCCTCGCCATCATGTGGCGGTGAAAGAACAGATGAGTCGGATTTTGACTGCTCAAGAACAAGAGCAATTTTTCTTACCTGCTGGACAAATTAGTATCTGGCATTGAACAAATAACAGTTGAATAAAAAGGAGAATCTACGATGTCATTACTGACGATTATTTTAGCAAGTCTTGCTGCACTGGAGCATTTGTATATTTTTTATTTGGAGAGCATCAGAACCACATCTGATACCACAAGTCGGGTTTTCAACATGGATAAAGAAGAACTCGCTCGCCCATCTGTGACCTCTTTATTTAAGAATCAAGGGATATACAATGCCTTGATTGGTGTGTTCCTCTTGTATGGATTGTTTGTCTCTAAAAAAATAGTGAAGTTGTTACAATTTTTTTGTGCTTTTTTTATTATTGGAGCTGCGGCCTACGGTGCGATGACAGCCAATAAAAAGATTATCTTGACCCAAGGTGGCCCTGCAATTTTGGCTTTGTTGAGTATCCTATTTTTGGGATAAAAAGGACGGGCCGCTAGGGCTCTTTGAGCTGATTTTATTAAATTAGTGTAGAAAAAAGTATAAAAAAAGACTAAAAATTTTTATTGACTTTCTAAGAAAAAGGGTTATAATGGTAGCAACAGAAAAGTAATGAGTCAGCTATTTTCAGGGAGCTTGTGGGAATTGTGAACAAGCAATAGCGACTGATGAAAATTGGACTGTTATGATCAATGAATTCTAACCCATGTGAATTCGGTTGGCACCCCTTACCGTGCAACTCCTTGATAGAGGAGATAGAGATGTAGGGAAAGACCAGCTATTTTTTTCCCTATAAAAGAGGTGGCACTGCGGACACTACGCCCTCACACAGTTTTTTTGTGTGAGGGCTTTTTCTATGCCTTAGCAAGCGAAGCGAGCTTAGGCACATTGATCCCAAAGCGAAAACAGAGCGATGGGATACCCTTGATCGCCTTAGCAAGCGAAAGGTGCGTCTGAATTCATTAGAATAAAAAGAGTTCTAAAAGAGAGGTTTCTGATATGAAAAAAAGTTTTATCTGCTGATGTGTTGAGTCCAATTTTGGCTTATATGCGTTTGGATGCGCCCCATAAAATGATCTTGAGTCGATCCCTCGTGAAAAAGAGAATGCGCGTTTTTTTCAATTGTAGCCTATCGGCCAGTCAGTGAAGTCAAGTTTGAAAAATGGCGTCCTCTATTACAATGATCAAATTGTTGAAGAGGATCCTTTGGACTTTTTGAATCGCATCACGGTCAAAACGAAAACTTCCGAAGAACTTCCTTTTAACGGTGGGGCGATTGGATTTGTCGGCTATGACTTGATTGGCCTCTATGAGAACATCGGTTCTATTCCTGAAGATACGATCGGCACCCCAGATCTTCACTTTTTTTCTTATATGAAAGCTATGTGATTTTTTTGATCACAAAAAGGAAAAAGGTCTATGTGGTGGAAGAGAACCTCTATAGTGGACGGAGTGAAGCAGAGCAAGCGTCGAGCTTGGAGCAAGTATTAGCACAATTGGCAAGACCTGCAAAAGAAGAGTTTCAGGACAAGGACCTGCATGCGCTTCATTTCCACAATCATTTGGAGCAAAAAGAGTTTGAGGAAATGGTGGCCCTAGCGCGGGACTATATTCGAAAAGGAGATATGTTCCAATGCGTGCTCAGTCAACGTTTTTCAGCTGATTTTTCGGGAAAACCGCTAGATTATTACCGCAATTTGCGCGTGACCAACCCTTCGAATTATCTCTACTTTTATGATTTTGGGGAGTACCAAATTATCGGTGCTAGTCCAGAAAGTCTGGTGTCGGTCAAGGATCGAGTGGTGACAACCAATCCCATTGCTGGCACGCGTCCAAGAGGGATCGATGAAGAGAGTGATCGGCAATTGGCAGCTGATTTGGCAGGGGATCCAAAAGAAGTCGCAGAACACCGGATGTTGGTGGATCTAGGGCGAAACGATATTGGGCGTATCGCTCAAAATGGGTCAGTTGAAGTGACCAAATATATGGAAGTGGAGTTCTTCCGTTATGTCATGCACCTGACGAGTGTGGTCAAGGGGCAATTACTTCCTGGACTAGCCTCCATTGAGGCTCTGAAGGCAACTCTTCCAGCTGGGACCGTTTCGGGTGCTCCCAAGATTCGAGCCATGAAGCGAATCTATGAGGCAGAAAAAGAGAAACGAGGCGTCTATGCGGGGGCTATTGGCTATCTCTCTGTGACGGGGGATCTCGATTTTGCTATTGCGATTCGAACCATGATCCTCAAAAATAAGAAGGCTTATGTGCAGGCCGGAGCAGGAATCGTTTATGATTCGATCGCTGAAAATGAATACCAAGAAACCGTCAATAAGGCAAAAATCGATGACAAGGATTGGAGAAGAAGGATGATTTTATTAGTCGATAATTACGATTCATTTACCTACAATTTAGCACAGTATATCGGAAAAATTTGATGAGGTCCAGGTGCTTCGAAATGATGATCCGGATTTGTACCAAGTTGCCCAAGAAGCAGATGCCTTGGTCTTTTTCTCCAGGTCCAGGTTGGCCAAAGGATGCGGGCAAGATGGAGGAGATGATCCGAGATTTTCGCAGGGGTCAAACCAATCTTGGGGATTTGCTTTGGGGCATCAAGCGATTGCGGAAGTTTTTTTGGAGGGCGCTTTGGGATTGGCGCCACAGGTCATGCATGGCAAACAAAGCCAGATCCAGCTAGAAGCTCCCTCTCCGCTATACGCGGGTGTCGCAAAAGAAGTCCCAGTCATGCGCTACCATTCGCTGACGATTGAAGACATGCCAGAGGATTTTGTCATTACCTCTCGGACGACGGATGATCAAGCGATTATGGGAATTCAACACCGCAGCTTACCGATTTATGGTTTTCAATACCATCCAGAAAGTATCGGGACGCCAGATGGGCTCAAGACCATCGAAAATTTTGTCAAACTAGTCAAGGAGCGGAAGATGAAACAAGTGCTTGCAAAAAGTAGCGGAAGGAATGGATCTAACCAGTGCAGAGTTAGAAGCTGCCATGGAGGAAGTCGTTGCTGGTCGTGCTTCAGAAGCACAGGTGACGGCCCTTCTTCTAGGTCTCAAAATGAAGGGAGAAACGGTTGAAGAGCGGACGGCTATTGCAAAAGTGATGCAGGCCTATGCAGTCGCTATTCCTACAGAAGTTCAAGGAGCGATGGACAATTGTGGAACGGGGGCGATCGTTCGTATAGTTTCAATATTTCAACAACAGCTGCCTTCGTCCTTGCTGGTGGTGGCATCAAGATGGCGAAAACACGGAAATCGTTCGATCTCTTCTAAATCTGGTTCTGCGGATGTACTAGAAGCTCTAGGGATTAACCTTGATTTGGGTCCAGAAGACTTGGGACGAGTGTTTGAAAAAGGCGGGGAATTGTCTTCCTATTTGCCAAAAATCTGCATCCCTGGCATGCGCTATATTATGCCCGCTCGCTTGGCACTAGGGGTTCCAACGGTGATGAACTTAACTGGTCCTCTTATCAATCCGATTCCTCTAGAAACCCAGCTATTGGGAACCAGTCGTCCGGATATGCTAGAAAGTACGGCAGAGATTCTAAAGAATTTGGGTCGGAAACGCGCAGTGGTGGTGAGTGGTCCACAAGGTTTGGACGAGGCAGGCCTTGATGGAGAAACCCAGCTCGCTATTCTGGAAAATGGACAGGTTACCTTATCCAGCTTTCAACCAGAAGATATCGGAATGGAGCGCATTGAAATTGATCAAGTACGAGGTGGAGACGCCAAACGCAATGCGGAAATTTTGCTCAGTGTCTTGAAGAATGAAGCAAGTCCCTTCTTAGAGGTGACTGTCTTGAATGCTGGCCTTGGTTTTTATGCCAACGGCAAGGTAGATTCTATCAAGGAGGGGATTGCCTTGGCACGTGAAGTGATTGCCAGTGGGGCTGCCCTTGAGAAATTGAGATTATTACAGGAGTATCAAAAATGAGTCAAGAATTCTTGCCAAAGATTCTAAAGGAAAAGGCGCGTGAAGTGGCTGCGATGAAAGAAGAGGAACTCCAACCTTTGCGCGAGACCTACCGCCTGTATGATTACCTAAAGAGTCATCCAGAAAAGCTTCAGGTCATTGCGGAAGTGAAAAAGGCTAGCCCGAGTCTGGGAGATATTCATGTCGATGTGGATATCGTCGCGCAGGCTAAGACTTACGAAGAAAATGGGGCCGTGATGATTTCTGTCTTGACCGATGAAGTGTTTTTTTCAAGGGCAGTATCGAGTATCTCCGGGAAATATCTAGTCAAGTACGTATCCCCACCCTCAACAAAGATTTTCATTGTGGATGAAAAAGCAAAGTGATTCGGGCGCGAAACGCAGGGGCGACCGTGATCTTGTTGATAGTTGCAGCCTTATCAGAGGCTCGTCTGAAAGAACTCTATCGAGTTTTGCGACCCATCTTGGCCTGGAGGTCTTGGTGGAGACCCATAATCTGACAGAACTAGAGGTCGCTCACCGGATTGGGGCTCAGATCATCAGGGGTCAATAATCGCAACTTGGTGACCTTTGAGACAGATCTTCATACTAGCCTTGAATTGGCGACCAGCTTTTGAACAAGAACCGGTTTACATCTCTGAGTCTGCTATTTTTCACAGCAGCAGACGCGCGCATGCTGGCTCCTTATTTTTAATGGCATTCTCGTTGGGACAGCCCTCATGAAGGCAGACAATGTGGCTGAAAAAAAGTAAAAGGAGTTGCAGATTGACAAAGGTTAAAATTTGCGGATTGTCCACTCCGGAAGCCGTCCAGACAGCTGTTGAAGCCGGTGCGGACTACATTGGTTTTGTCTTTTGCACCAAGCAAACGGCAAGTCACGCTGGAGCAAGCTCGGCAGTTGGCTACAGGGATTCCAAAGGGGTTCAAAAAGTCGGTGTTTTTGTATCACCACAAAGAGAAGAAGTGGAGCAAGCTTGCCAAGTTGTGGGCTTGGACCTGATACAAGTGCATGGGACCGATGGATGAAACCATCTTGCAAGACCTTCCCCAACAGACGATTCGCGCTGTTCAAGTGGGGAAAAGACGCAGCTCTTCCTGAGACCGGTGCCGATTATCTGCTCTTTGATGCTCCTGTAGCAGGAAGTGGGCAGACCTTTTAACTGGCAAGAACTCGAAACCCAAAACTTCACAAAGCCCTTCTTTATTGCAGGAGGCTTGACGGAAGACAATGTAGCAGATGCTATTCGCTTCTTTCATCCTTATGCGGTGGATGTATCCAGTGGGGTCGAGACAAATGGAATAAAAAGATCAAGAAAAAGATAAAACGATTTATAGAAAAGGGTCAAGCATGGCATATAAACAACCAGATCAAAAACGGATTTTTACGGGCGGTTCGGGGGACGATTTGTCCCTGAAACCTTGATGACAGCAGTTTTAGAATTAGAAGAAGCCTACAGAGAAAGTCAAGCAGATCCTTCTTTTCAAGCAGAATTGGATCAGCTTCTGAAACAATATGTCGGTCGGGAAACACCGCTCTATTACGCTAAAAATCTTACCAAGTATGTCGGTGGAGCCAAGATCTTTTCTTAAAAAGAGAAGACCTCAACCACACAGGGGCTCATAAAATTAATAATGCCCTAGGACAGGTTTTATTGGCACACCGGATGGGCAAAAAAAGAAGATCATCGCAGAAACAGGGGCTGGACAGCACGGTGTTGCAACGGCAACGGCGGCTGCTTTATTTGATATGGAATGCACCATCTACATGGGGGAAGAAGATGTCAAACGCCAAGCCCTCAATGTCTTTCGGATGGAGTTATTGGGCGCCAAGGTTCAATCAGTAACAGATGGGTCACGTGTTCTCAAGGATGCGGTCAATGCTGCCCTTAGAGCCTGGGTAGCAAATGTGGAGGATACCCACTATATCATGGGGTTCTGCTCTAGGACCTCATCCCATTCCCAGAAATTGTCCGTGATTTTTCAAAGTGTCATCGGTCGAGAAGCCAAACGCCAATTTGCAGAGCAAAATGATGGTGCGCTACCAGATGCAGTCTTTAGCCTGTGTAGGAGGCGGATCGAACGCCATTGGGCCTCTTTTATCCTTTTGTTGAGGATGCCTCTGTTGCCATGTATGGGGCAGAAGCTGCTGGGCTTGGAGTGGATACAGACCAGCATGCAGCAACCTTGACCAAGGGGCGTCCGGGAGTCCTTCACGGCGCCTTGATGGATGTGTTACAGGATGCCCATGGACAGATTTTAGAAGCCTTCTCGATTTCGGCAGGTCTCGATTATCCAGGAATTGGGCCAGAGCATTCTTATTTCCATGACATCAAGCGGGCAACCTATGTGCCTGTGACAGACCAGGAAGCGCTAGAAGCCTTTCAATTGCTTTCAAAAGTAGAAGGAATCATTCCGGCCCTGGAATCTAGCCACGCTATCGCCTATGCGGTGAAGTTGGCCAAGGAGATGGGGCCTGAAAAATCTATGATCGTTTGCTTATCAGGTCGTGGGGATAAAGATGTGGTACAAGTCAAAGACCGCCTAGAACAAGAGAGAGGAGAGTAAGATGGGAAAGACCTTAACAGAGCATTTACAAAAAGCTGAAAGACCAGCAGCAAGGGATCTTTGTTCCTTATATTATGGCAGGAGATCATGAAAAAAAGGCTTGGCAGGTTTGCAGGAAACCATCCAATTTTTGGAGGAGCTTGGTGTCTCAGCTATTGAGGTTGGCATTCCTTTTTCGGATCCGGTGGCAGATGGTCCCTGTGATTGAAGAGGCAGGGACTACGAAGTTTAGCCCATGGGACGACGACAGAGGAACTGGTGCAAACGATCCAGCGCTTGGAGACAAGTGTTCCTTTGGTCATCATGACCTATTTCAACCCCTTGTTCCAATATGGGCTCGAAAAACTTTTTTAGAGATGTAGAAGGAACAGCGGTCAAAGGGAGTGATTATTCCGGATCTTCCTCATGAGCATGCGGATCTGGTAGAGCCTCTATTAGTGGATAAAGACATCGCTTTGGTGCCACTAGTGAGCCTAACCACAGGAATCGAGCGCCAGAAAGAAATTGATCCAAGATGCAGAAGGATTTATCTATGCCGTTGCTGTCAATGGAGTGACGGGGAAAGCTGGTAGCTATCGAGATGATTTGGATCACCACTTGGCCCCAATTACACGAAATAGCGTCCATTCCTGTTTTAACAGGTTTTGGAGTTTCCAGCATGGAGGATGTTCACCGTTTCAACAAGGTCTCAGATGGGGTTATTGTGGGGTCCAAAATCGTTAAGGCTCTCCACCAAGGGGAGACAGACGCCATCGCTCGTTTTTATTTCTCAAGCAGTGAAGGGCTAGAAGCTTCATTCCATTCATCATCAGCTTGATTCTCCTAGATCAAGCTCTTTGTCTACTATTTTAAACATTCCCCTCGTTTGGTCTTTACAAACGAGGCTTTCTCGTTACAATAGAGGTAGTAACAAGAAAAGAGGAGAAGAGAATGATAAGCCTTGAAGAGATTGATCAAGTCATCCAGTCAGGTCCTTTTGAACCCACCTGGGACTCTCTTAGCCATCAAGTCTGTCCGGATTGGTATCGAGATGCCAAATTTGGAATGTTTATCCACTGGGGCGTCTACAGTGTACCTGCCTTTGGTTCGGAATGGTATTCGCGAAATATGTATATCCAAGGGAATCCTTGCTATGACTATCATCGAGAGCATTTTGGAGACCAGGCCAGCTTTTGGCTACAAGGATCTCATTCCTCTTTTTACAGCCGATCGCTTTGATCCGGCATCTTGGCTGGATCTCTTTCAAAAAGCGGGAGCCCAGTATCTTTTTCCAGTTGCGGAGCACCACGATGGTTTTCAGATGTATGCCTCTACTCTCTCGCCTTATAATAGCTTAGAAATGGGGCCGAGACGAGATGTCTTAGGAGAGCTGAGGGAGGAAGCAGAAAAACGTGGCCTGCACTTCTGTACGTCCTCTCACCGGGCAGAACACCAGTTTTTTTCTTTTTCACATGGCAAGGAATTCACTAGTGACATTCCGCAAGAAGTCCCAAGAGACAGCCTTTATTGGCCAGCGGAGCCAGAGCCCAAGGATCATTTTGATCTGACTTCCAAGCCTTATCCAAGCAAAGAATTCTTGGAAGATTGGCTTTTGCGAACCTGTGAACTGGTGCGGGACTACCAACCAGAGCTCCTTTATTTTGACTGGTGGATCCAGCATGAGAGTTTCCGTCCCTACTTGATGCGCTTTTTTTGGCTTATTATTACAATCTAGCAGCACAAGAGGATCGCAAGGTGGCTGTTTGTTACAAACAGGACGCCCTCCCTTTCGGTTCAGGAATCGTTGAGATGGAGCGGGAGGATACGGAGAGACGCAAGCCTTTCCGTGGCAAATGGATACCGCGATCGCCCGTAATTCTTGGTGCTATACCCAGGATCTAGCCTACAAGACCAGTAAGGAATTGCTACAAAAATTTAGTTGATGTTGTGGCCAAAAAAATGGCAATCTTCTGCTCAATATTGGACCCAAGGCAGATGGCACGATCCCTGAGCAAGACCAAGACATCCTCACAGAGATCGGGGACTGGCTGGCGGTAAATGGAGAAGCCATTTATCAGAGTCGGCCTTGGCGGGTGTCATCGGACGGACCGACCGAGGCCCAGGAAGGTTCCTTCTCAGATGGGCAAGCGCCACTCTATACCAGCCAAGATTTCCGCTATACCATGCGTGATGGCTTTCTTTATGCTATCCAGCTGGAACCAAGTGGAAGGACGGAAGAGTTGACCTTGCCGTCTCTCGCCTATGATCTCAAGCAACCGAGAATTCTTCATGCGCGCATTCAAAAGCTAGAGCTCCTTGGAGAAAGTCAGCCCCTTTCTTGGAGCCAAGATGAGACAGGGCTCCATCTTCAGTTACCAGCTTGTAGCAAAAAAACAACCGCGTGTTTTGCGCCTCAGCTTTTAGTTTTCTTGAAGCTTTCTATAAGGAATCGTTTAGGTTTCTCTTGTATACTGTACTCATCCAATAAGAAATGAGGTACAGAAAATGAAAATCTCAGTTAATTATCCAAAACGCTTTAAGAAATTGCCACAACAAGGTTCTTGTTACGGCGAATAAACACTTCTCTTCATTTTTCATAAGAAACTCCTAAAGAAGGCTCTACCCGAAAGGGTAGAGTTTTTTTATGTACCAGAGACCTTGTGATTCGTGGTATAATAGGCCTATGGAAAAAAAGAATAAATTACTACTCATCGACGGGTCTTCCGTCGCTTTTTCGTGCCTTTTTTTCGCACTCTATCATCAAATTGATCGCTTCAAAAAAATGCCAATGGTCTGCATACCAATGCGGTCTATGGCTTTAATCTCATGTTGAGCCATCTCTTGGAGCGCATCCAACCAACCCATGTCCTCGTTGCTTTTGATGCAGGAAAGACGACCTTTCGGACGGAGATGTATGCCGACTACAAAGGGGGCCGTGCAAAAACTCCAGATGAGTTCCGTGAGCAGTTTCCTTTCATTCGTGAGCAATTAGATCATTTGGGAATCCGCCATTATGAGCTAGCCCAGTATGAAGCGGATGATATTATTGGAACGCTAGATAAGATGGCAGAAACTACCTCGGTACCCTTTGATGTGACCATTGTCTCTGGGGACAAGGATTTGATCCAGCTGACAGATGACAATACGGTGGTTGAAATCTCCAAAAAAGGGGTGGCAGAGTTTGAAGAATTCACTCCAGCCTATCTGAAAGAAAAGATGGGACTGACACCAGAGCAATTTATCGACCTCAAGGCCTTGATGGGAGATAAGTCGGATAATATCCCAGGTGTCACTAAGATCGGAGAAAAGACCGGGATCAAACTACTCCTAGAGTACGGCTCTCTTGATGGCATTTACGAGCATATCGACGAGATGAAGGCTTCTAAGATGAAGGAAAACCTCATCAACGACAAAGGAGCAGGCCTATCTGTCTAAGACTCTCGCAACCATCGATACCAATGCTCCCATTGAAATTGGGCTGGACGATATCACCTATACGGGCCCTCATCTAGAAAATCTCGCCAAGTTTTATGAGGAGATGGGCTTCAAGCAACTCCGTCAGGCCTTGGATCTCAGTGGAGAAGAAGCAGCTCCTGTAGCTATTGACTATACAGAAGTCGAGCAAGTTGCTTCAGATATGCTCACGGAAGATAGTTTCTTCCATTTTGAGATTTTTTGGGGACAATTACCATACGGAACCCATCATCGGTTTTCGCATGGGGGACCAAAGGTCAGCTCTACGCGAGTACAGATACTGGTCTTTTACAAACACCGATTTTTCAAAGAATTTCTCGAAAAAAACGCCCCTCAAGGTCTATGACTTCAAGCGGGCTAAGGTCTTGCTCAGCCACTTGGGCATTACCCTTCAAAATCCCGCGTTTGACAGTCGATTGGCCAAGTATCTCTTGTCGACCGTAGAGGACAATGAAATTTCAACCATTGCGAGTCTCTATAGTCAGATTGCGCTACCGCTGGACGAAGTCGTTTATGGCAAGGGAGCCAAAAAGCTATCCCAGAAAAGGCGGTCCCTATTAGAGCATTTGGCACGGAAAAGTCGCTGTTTCTACTGGATACCGAAGAGCCCATGATGGAGCAGTTGCAAGCCCATGACCAGCTAGATTTGCTCTATGATATGGAGCAACCACTAGCAGCTGTTTTTGGCCAAGATGGAAATCGCGGGGATCAAGGTAGAGCGCCAGACCCTAGAAGATATGCAGGTGGAAAACGAAGTGGTCTTGGAGCGCTTGACCCAAGAAATCTACGAGCTTGCGGGAGAAGAGTTTAACATCAATTCTCCAAAACAATTGGGGGTCATCCTCTTTGAAAAATTGGAACTCCCTCTTGAATATACTAAGAAGACCAAAACCGGCTATTCAACAGCCGTTGATGTCTTGGAACGCCTGGCTCCAATTGCACCGATTGTGTCTAAGATTCTTGAATACCGCCAAATTGCTAAGATCCAGTCGACCTATGTCATCGGTCTTCAAGATTGGATTTTGGAAGATGGGAAGATCCATACCCGCTATGTACAGGATTTGACGCAGACAGGCCGTTTGTCCAGCGTGGATCCCAACCTGCAAAACATTCCTGTCCGTTTGGAACAAGGCCGTCTCATCCGCAAGGCCTTTGTCCCAGAAGAGGAAAACAGTGTCTTGTTGAGTTCGGACTATTCACAGATCGAACTGCGCGTCTTGGCCCATATTTCGGGAGATGAGCATTTGATTGATGCCTTTAAACATGGGGCAGATATCCATACATCGACTGCTATGCGAGTTTTCAATATTGAAAAACCAGAAGATGTGACGCCGAACGACCGGCGGAATGCCAAAGCAGTGAACTTCGGTGTGGTTTATGGAATTTCCGACTTTGGACTGTCTAACAACCTAGGGATCAGTCGAAAAGAAGCCAAGGCCTACATTGAGACTTACTTCGAACGCTACCCTGGTATCAAGGACTATATGGAGAGAGTGGTACGGGAAGCGCGTGACAAAGGCTATGTAGAAACCCTCTTCAAGCGTCGTCGGGAGATTCCAGATATCAATTCTCGCAACTTCAATGTTCGAGGCTTTGCGGAGCGGACGGCTATCAACTCACCAATCCAAGGATCTGCAGCAGATATCTTGAAAATTGCCATGATCCACTTGGACCAAGCGCTAGAAGCAGGAGCATACAAGACCAAGATGCTTCTTCAGGTGCACGATGAAATCGTTCTGCAAGTACCAAGTGATGAACTGGCAGCGATCAAAGAACTTGTCAAAGAGACCATGGAATCCGCTATTGAACTTGCAGTACCACTGGAAGCTGATGAGAACGAAGGCAAAACATGGTATGAAGCCAAATAAGATTAAGTTTGTTCAAAACAGAAAGCGGTAGGAAACTTTTCAGTTTCCTACCGCTTTTAACTACAAACACTTGCAATGCCCTCCGTATTGTTATACTATTTAAAGAAAGGAAACGCATACAAAAGGAGATTCTTATGGCTTATTCATTTCGCAATCCTAGTGATGGTATTATCAAACATTACCTAGAAACCAGCAAGATCATCGCTGTGGTTGGATTATCTGACCGTGAAGATACGACCAGTCATCGTGTTAGCAAGGAGATGCAAGAGCGGGGCTATCGGATTATTCCTGTCAACCCTCGTGCAGCTGGTGGCCAGATTCTTGGAGAAACGGTGTACGCTAGCTTGCAGGAGATTCCTTTCCCAGTAGATATCGTCGATGTATACCGTCGCAGTGAGTTTTTACCAGATGTGGCACGTGATTTTATTGAGACGGATGCGAAAATTTTCTGGGCACAATTGGAACTGGAAAATCAAGAAGCAGAAGAAATCCTTCGTGGAGCTGGACGAGAAGATATCGTCATGAACCGCTGTATCAAACGGGAACACACCCGACTGATTTTAGGAGACTCCCTATACGGTTTATAAATGCTAAACAATTGACATAGAAGAAAACCCCAGCTTGCTGGGGTTTTCTTATTACTCTTATTCAGTTTCATGGCTTGGATGGCCTGTAAAATGGCGCGGCCCTTGTTTAATCTGCTTGATTTGATCATAAAAGGCAATTTGGCAGTTGATAAAGTAAGGCATGGTGTAAAAGCCGATGACATCGCGCGTGAAGTAATTCAAGAAGTACCAACCAATCAAGGTTAGATCGAGCACCAAGCGATTGCTGCGGAACCCTTTCATGGTTTCACGACTTTGGCGAAGCACTCCAAAGGCTCCCTTGTAGTCGCCGTCTCGTAATTGTTCATAGAGGATCAATTCGACCAAGCTGAGACTGTAGTATTGTGGCAGGTAAAAGAGGAGGCCGAGTAGGCCCAGCACGACACCGGTAGTCATCAGAGGCATTTGTTGCATGAGAGATTGGAATTCAGGACTGGAAGCACTCAAAGTGCTAGGGTTGCTCACCTTATCGTAGATCGCCAAAAATCGAATGCTGGCGTAGGTGCTGATGAGACTCCCCACATAGAGGATGAGTCCCCATAAAAAGAGGACGACTTGCTTCAAGATCAAGGTGGCAAATACAGAGGTAAAAGCGATCTTGTTTAAAAGATATCTAAGACGCGTGTTCGGTGTTCGATCTTGGGATTAATCGTATCTAAATAGCTAAAAAGTCGCACCGACCACTAAAATGGAGATGACAAAGGAGACGACAGAAGGAAAGAGCTGCCGCTGGATCATGTAGATACCTGCTTGCTGCAAGGTCATGTCCGGTAGTAGATCGACCAGATCTTGCCCACTTAAGAGAAAGTTAGCAAGAATGGTCAACAGGACCGGAAGAGCAAAAAGGATAGCTAAGCCCGGTTGCTGGACTTGCATGGTACGTGCCCGGAGGCGAATCAATTTAAGGTTCATAGATGACACTCTCTTCATAGTAGTACTTTTTATTATAACATAAGTCCGTGACAGAGCCGGTAAAATTTGGTACAATCGTACAGGTGCTCACAGGAAAACTGTGACAGGAATAAGAAGGCTGGGACTGTTTTTCCCAGTACGGAGGTAACCATGACAGATTCACCGATTCAATATCGATTAATCAAAAAAGAAAAGCATACAGGTGCTCGTCTGGGAGAAATTATTACCCCTCACGGGACCTTCCCGACCCCAATGTTTATGCCTGTAGGGACTCAGGCAACCGTTAAGACCCAATCGCCAGAAGAACTCAAGGAAATGGGTTCCGGCATTATCTTGGCCAACACCTACCATCTCTGGCTTCGTCCCGGGGGACGACTTGGTCGCAAAAGCAGGAGGACTGCACCAGTTCATGAACTGGGACCAGCCCGATTTTGACAGATAGTGGAGGCTTTCCAGGTCTATTCATTGGCGGATACCCGCAACATCACCGAAGAAGGGGTAACCTTTAAAAAAATCACCTCAACGGCTCGAAGATGTTCCTCTCTCCAGAAAAAGGCCATCTCCATCCAAAACAATCTAGGGAAGCGACATCATGATGTCCTTTGATGAATGCCCTCAGTTCTATCAGCCCTATGATTATGTGAAAAAAATCAATCGAACGGACCAGTCGTTGGGCAGAACGTGGCCTGAAAGGCTCACCGTCGCCCCTCATGATCAAGGTCTTTTCGGGATTGTCCAAGGGCTGGATTTGAAGACTTACGCCGTCAGTCTGCTCAAGATTTGGTCAGCATGGACTTCCCAGGCTATTCTATCGGTGGCTTAGCTGTTGGGGAAAGCCATGAAGAGATGAATGCCGTGCTGGATTTCACAACTCCGCTCTTACCAGAGAACAAGCCACGCTATCTCATGGGAGTAGGAGCTCCAGACAGTCTGATTGATGGCGTTATTCGTGGAGTGGACATGTTTGACTGTGTCTTGCCGACGCGGATTGCGCGAAATGGTACCTGTATGACTAGCCAAGGACGCCTAGTAGTGAAAAATGCGCAATTTGCAGAAGACTTTACACCGCTGGATCCTGAATGTGATTGCTACACTTGTAAGAATTACACCCGAGCTTATCTTCGCCACCTCCTCAAGGCAGATGAAACCTTCGGCATTCGCTTGACCAGCTACCACAACCTGTACTTCTTGATCAACCTCATGAAGCAGGTCCGTCAAGCCATCATGGATGACAATCTCTTAGAATTCCGTGAGCATTTCGTCGAAAAATATGGCTATAACAAATCAGGACGGAATTTCTAGGAAAAGCTAAATAGGAAGAAAAAAGACTACAGCCATCTGAGAATAATAGGAATAACTGCTAGACGCAGTGGTTGATTGGTATCTTTGTTCGCTTGTTAAGCTCCAAAGATAACCTAATCAACTGTGCGGGAGGCGAGACGACGAACAAATTGGATATAAATTTGTTCTGTCTCGCTCCCTTTTTCCTATATAATAGCAACTTTTTTTAGCACTCTATTTTCTTTCGAAAAACACTTTCATCAAAAAAACGAAAAAAATCTTCTCAAATCCCTTGCATTGGGCCTTTGTTTGTGTTAAACTACTATGGTGCTGTGAAAAACAGCTATTAGCTTTGATGCAAGAGGTTGCGACACGCTCGGTTGCATTGCCACGCAACGCGCGTCGGTTTTCTTGTGGAGCTAGCCTATTATCTTAAATAGACGAAAAGGAGAAAAAGATGGCAAACAAAAAAATCCGCATCCGTTTGAAAGCGTACGAACACCGTACACTCGACACAGCGGCTGCAAAAATCGTAGAATCAGCTACTCGTACAGGTGCACAAGTTGCGGGTCCAATCCCACTTCCAACTGAGCGTAGCCTCTACACAATCATTCGTGCGACTCACAAATACAAAAGATTCTCGCGAACAATTCGAAATGCGTACACACAAACGTTTGATCGACATCATCAACCCAACTCAAAAAACAGTTGACGCTTTGATGAAATTGGATCTTCCAAGTGGTGTAAACGTAGAAATCAAACTTTAATCTAAAGCTTGATCCAGAGCATAAAAAACGCTCGTTAAAAACTTTTTGAATAAAAAAACTATAGAAAAGGAACTATTTTTCTCATGACAAAAAGGAATCTTAGGGAAAAAAAGTGGGAATGACTCAAATCTTCACTGAAGCTGGCGAATTGATCCCTGTAACAGTTATCGAAGCAACTCCAAACGTTGTTCTTCAAGTTAAAACTGTTGAAACAGATGGTTACAACGCTATCCAAGTTGGTTTCGATGACAAACGCGAAGTATTGAGCAACAAACCTGCTAAAGGACATGTAGCAAAAAGCTAACACGGCTCCTAAGCGCTTCATTCGTGAATTCAAAAAAACGTTGAAGGCTTGGAAGTTGGTGCTGAAATCACAGTTGACACTTTCGAAGCTGGAGACATTGTTGATGTAACTGGTACTTCTAAAGGTAAAGGTTTCCAAGGTGTTATCAAACGCCACGGACAATCACGTGGACCAATGGCTCACGGTTCTCGTTACCACCGTCGTCCAGGTTCTATGGGACCTGTTGCACCTAACCGCGTATTCAAAGGTAAAAAAACCTTGCAGGACGCATGGGTGGCGATCGTGTAACAATTCAAAACCTTGAAGTTGTACAAGTTGTTCCAGAAAAAGAACGTTATCCTTATCAAAGGTAACGTACCAGGTGCTAAGAAATCTCTTATCACTATCAAGTCAGCAGTTAAAAGCTGGTAAATAATAAGGAAAGGGGAATACAGTCAAAATGGCAAATGTAACATTATTCGACCAAACTGGTAAACAAGCGGGCGAAGTTGTTCTTAACGATGCGATCTTTGGTATCGAACCAAACCAAGCAGTTGTATTTGATGTGATCATCAGCCAACGTGCTAGCCTTCGTCAAGGAACTCACGCAGTTAAAAAAACCGTTCAGCCGTTTCAGGTGGCGGACGCAAACCATGGCGTCAAAAAGGAACTGGACGTGCTCGTCAAGGTTCTATCCGCTCTCCACAATGGCGTGGTGGTGGAATCGTCTTCGGACCAACTCCACGTAGCTATGCGTACAAACTTCCTCAAAAAGTTCGTCGCCTTGCACTTAAATCTGTTTACTCAGAAAAAGTTGCTGAAAAACAAATTTGTAGCCGTTGATTCTCTTGAATTTACAGCTCCAAAAACTGCTGAATTTGCAAAAGTTCTTGCAGCTTTGAGCATCGATTCTAAAGTCCTTGTTATTCTTGAAGAAGGAAATGAATTCGCAGCTCTTTCAGCTCGTAACCTTCCAAACGTGAAAGTTGCGACTGCTACAACTGCAAGTGTTCTTGACATCGCAAATAGTGACAAACTTCTTGTTACTCAAGCAGCTATCTCTAAAATCGAGGAGGTTCTTGCATAATGAATTTGTATGATGTTATCAAAAAACCTGTTATCACTGAAAAGTCAATGGCTCAACTTGAAGCAGGCAAATATGTATTCGAAGTTGACACTCGCGCTCACAAACTTTTGATCAAACAAGCTGTTGAAGCTGCGTTTGAAGGTGTAAAAGTTGCGAATGTGAACACTGTAAACGTAAAACCCTAAAAGCAAAAACGCGTTGGACGTTACACTGGTTTTACTTCAAAAACTAAAAAAGCTATCATCACGCTTGCAGCTGATTCTAAAGCAATCGAGTTGTTTGCTACTGAAGCTGAATAATCTAAGGAGGAAATATCGTGGGAATTCGTGTTTATAAACCAACAACAAACGGTCGCCGTAATATGACTTCTTTGGATTTCGCTGAAATCACAACAAACACACCTGAGAAAACTTTGCTTGTTTCTCTTAAAAACAAAGCAGGTCGTAACAACAACGGTCGTATCACTGTTCGTCACCAAGGTGGTGGACACAAACGTCATTACCGTTTGATCGATTTCAAACGTAACAAAGATGGAGTTGAAGCAGTCGTTAAAACGATCGAATACGATCCAAACCGCTCAGCTAACATCGCGCTTGTACACTACACTGACGGTGTGAAAGCTTACATCATCGCCCCTAAAGGTCTTGAAGTAGGTCAACGCATCGTATCAGGACCAGAAGCAGATATCAAAGTCGGAAACGCTCTTCCACTTGCTAACATCCCAGTTGGTACTTTGATCCACAACATCGAATTGAAACCTGGTAAAGGTGGAGAATTGGTACGTGCTGCTGGAGCTTCTGCTCAAGTATTGGGTTCTGAAGGTAAATATGTACTTGTTCGTCTTCAATCAGGCGAAGTTCGTATGATTCTTGGAACTTGCCGTGCTACAGTTGGTGTTGTCGGAAACGAACAACATGGACTTGTAAACCTTGGTAAAGCGGGACGTAACCGCTGGAAAGGTGTTCGCCCTACAGTTCGTGGTTCTGTAATGAACCCGAATGATCACCCACACGGTGGTGGTGAAGGTAAAAGCACCAGTTGGACGTAAAGCGCCATCTACTCCTTGGGGTAAACCTGCGCTTGGTCTTAAAACTCGTAACAAGAAAGCGAAATCTGACAAACTTATCGTTCGTCGTCGCAACCAAAAATAATCATAAGCAACTAGCTTACACTTTCCGCCAGCTCGGTAGCGCTGCATAGCAGCGCAAGCCGCTGTGGTACTAAATTTTAAAGGAGAAAAATTACAAAATGGGACGTAGTCTTAAAAAGGACCTTTCGTCGATGAGCATTTGATGAAAAAAAGTTGAAGCTCAAGCAAACGACGAAAAAGAAAAAGTAATTAAAACTTGGTCACGTCGTTCAACGATCTTCCCAAGTTTCATCGGATACACTATCGCAGTTTATGATGGACGTAAACATGTACCTGTTTACATCCAAGAAGACATGGTAGGTCACAAGCTTGGTGAATTTGCACCAACTCGTACTTACAAAGGTCACGCGGCAGACGACAAGAAGACACGTAGAAAATAAGGAGAACATAAATGGCAGAAATTACTTCAGCTAAAGCAATGGCTCGTACAGTGCGTGTTTCACCTCGTAAATCACGTCTTGTTCTTGACAACATCCGTGGTAAAAAGCGTAGCCGATGCCATCGCTATTTTGACATTCACACCAAACAAAGCTGCAGGGATCATCCTTAAAGTGTTGAACTCAGCAGTAGCAAACGCTGAAAACAACTTTGGTTTGGAAAAAGCTAACTTGGTAGTATCTGAAGCATTCGCAAACGAAGGACCAACAATGAAACGTTTCCGTCCACGTGCGAAAGGTTCAGCTTCACCAATCAACAAACGTACAGCTCACATCACAGTAGCTGTTGCAGAAAAAAATAAGGAGGTAAACTCGTGGGTCAAAAAGTACATCCAATTGGTATGCGTGTTGGTATCATCCGTGATTGGGATGCCAAATGGTATGCTGAAAAAGAATACGCGGATTACCTTCATGAAGATCTTGCAATCCGTAAATTCATTCAAAAAGAATTGGCTGACGCAGCCGTTTCAACTATTGAAATCGAACGCGCAGTAAACAAAGTTAACGTTTCTCTTCACACTGCTAAACCAGGTATGGTTATCGGTAAAAGGTGGAGCAAACGTTGATGCACTTCGTGCAGCTCTTAACAAATTGACTGGTAAACAAGTACACATCAACATCATTGAGATCAAACGTCCTGACTTGGATGCTCACCTTGTTGGTGAAGGAATCGCTCGTCAATTGGAACAACGTGTTGCTTTCCGTCGTGCACAAAAAAACAAGCGATCCAACGTGCTATGCGTGCTGGAGCTAAAGGAATCAAAACTCAAGTATCAGGTCGTTTGAACGGTGCAGATATTGCCCGTGCAGAAGGATACTCTGAAGGAACTGTTCCACTCACACACTTCGCGCTGATATCGATTACGCTTGGGAAGAAGCAGACACTACTTACGGTAAACTTGGTGTTAAAGTATGGATCTACCGTGGTGAAGTTCTTCCAGCTCGTAAAGACGCTAAAGGAGGTAAATAACCAATGTTAGTACCTAAACGTGTAAAAACACCGTCGCGAATTCCGTGGTAAAATGCGCGGTGAAGCAAAAAGGTGGAAAAGAAGTAGCATTCGGTGAATACGGTCTTCAAGCTACAACTAGCCACTGGATCACAAACCGTCAAATCGAAGCTGCTCGTATCGCCATGACTCGTTACATGAAACGTGGTGGTAAAGTTTGGATTAAGATTTTTCCCACACAAATCATACACCGCTAAAGCTATCGGGGTACGTATGGGATCTGGTAAAGGGCTCCCTGAAGGTTGGGTAGCACCAGTTAAACGTGGTAAAGTGATGTTCGAAATCGCTGGTGTATCTGAAGAGATCGCACGCGAAGCACTTCGTCTTGCTAGCCACAAATTGCCAGTTAAAAACTAAATTTGTGAAACGTGAAGCAGAATAAGGAGAGGTCATGAAACTTACAGAAGTAAAAGAATTTGTTAAAGAACTTCGTGGTCTTTCTCAAGAAGAACTCGCGAAGCGTGAAAATGAATTGAAGAAAGAATTGTTTGAACTTCGTTTCCAAGCAGCTGCTGGTCAATTGGAACAAACTGGACGTTTGAAAGAAGTGAAAAAAACAAATCGCTCGTATCAAAACTGTTCAATCAGAAGCTAAATAATAGACTAGGGAAGGAGAATTTCAATGGAACGCAATAATCGTAAAGTTCTTGTTGGACGCGTTGTGTCTGACAAAATGGACAAAACAATCACAGTTGTAGTTGAAACTAAACGTAACCACCCAGTCTATGGTAAACGTATCAACTATTCTAAAAAAATACAAAGCTCATGATGAAAAACAATGTTGCTAAAGAAGGCGATATCGTTCGTATCATGGAAACTCGTCCGCTTTCAGCTACAAAACGCTTCCGTCTTGTAGAAGTCGTTGAAGAAGCGGTCATCATCTAATCATACCTGAAAGGAGAAAACGTAAATGATTCAAACAGAAACTCGTTTGAAAGTCGCTGACAACAGTGGCGCACGCGAAATCTTGACAATCAAAGTTCTTGGTGGTTCAAAACGTAAATTCGCGAGCATCGGTGATGTAATCGTTGCATCTGTAAAACAAGCTACTCCTGGTGGTGCGGTTAAGAAAGGTGACGTTGTAAAAGCTGTTATCGTTCGTACTAAATCAGGTGCTCGTCGTAAAGATGGTTCATACATCAAGTTCGACGAAAATGCAGCAGTGATCATCCGTGACGACAAAACTCCTCGCGGAACTCGTATCTTTGGCCCAGTTGCACGTGAATTGCGTGACGGTGGTTTCATGAAGATCGTATCACTTGCTCCAGAAGTACTTTAATCAATCAAAAACAAACACAGTCCCCTGGCTCAGCCAGGGTGCCCATCGGGCGTAAGAATAAAAAGGAGAATAAAATGTTTGTAAAAAAAAGGCGACAAAGTTCGCGTTATCGCTGGTAAAGACAAAGGCGTAGAAGCTGTTGTTCTTACTGCTCTTCCAAAAAGTAAATAAAGTTGTTGTAGAAGGTGTAAACATCATCAAGAAACACCAACGTCCAAATAACGAAAAACCCTCAAGGTGCAATCGTTGAAAAAAAGAAGCTCCAATCCATGCTTCTAACGTTCAAGTTTTTGGACAAAAAAACGGTGTTGCTGGACGTGTTGGCTACAAATTTGTAGACGGCAAAAAAAGTTCGCTACAACAAAAAAATCAGGCGAAGTGCTTGACTAATCACGAAGGAAAGGAGAAGTATAATGGCTAATCGTTTAAAAAGAAAAAAATACCTTAATGAAGTAGTACCATCATTGACTGAACAGTTCAACTATTCATCAGTTATGGCTGTGCCAAAAGTTGATAAAATCGTTTTGAACATGGGTGTCGGTGATGCAGTATCAAATGCTAAAAAAACCTTGAAAAAAAGCTGCTGAAGAGCTTGCTTTGATCTCAGGTCAAAAACCATTGATCACTAAGGCTAAAAAAATCAATCGCCGGCTTCCGTCTTCGTGAAGGTGTTGCGATCGGTGCAAAAAGTTACCCTTCGTGGTGAACGTATGTACGAATTCTTGGATAAATTGGTAACAGTTTCACTTCCACGTGGCATCATCCGTGTATTCCTTAAATACGGACCAAACGGTGAAAAAGTTATCACTAACTTGAAACGTGTTTCTAAACCAGGACTTCGTGTCTACAAAAAACGTGAAGATCTTCCAAAAGTTCTTAACGGACTTGGAATTGCTATCCTTTCAACTTCTGAAGGTTTGCTTACTGATAAAGAAGCACGCCAAAAGAATGTTGGTGGTGAGGTTATCGCTTACGTTTGGTAAAATCAAGATACAAAGCTCGTAAAGAACAAAGCAAAATTAGGAAGTTGGAGGAGTTTGTTTACAAACAAGCCAACTTATCTATTTTGCACAGTTCTTAGAGCGTGTTCAATTTAGCTATTGAACTTAGTAAGTATCTTTAACCCCGTGAAAACTGACCGTCATGGTCTGACAATCTAACAGGAGAAAATAAACATGTCACGTATTGGTAATAAAGTTATCGTGTTGCCTGCTGGTGTTGAAATCACTAACAATGACAACGTTGTAACTGTAAAAGGACCTAAAGGAGAACTTACTCGTGAGTTCTCAAAAGATATTGAAATTCGTGTGGAAGGTACTGAAGTAACTCTTCACCGTCCAAACGATTCAAAGAAATGAAAACAATCCACGGAACTACTCGTGCCCTTTTGAACAACATGGTTGTTGGTGTATCAGAAGGATTCAAGAAAGTACTTGAAATGCGTGGGGTTGGTTACCGTGCACAACTTCAAGGAAACAAACTTGTTTTGGCTGTAGGTAAATCTCATCCAGACGAAGTTGAAGCTCCAGAAGGAATTACTTTTGAACTTCCAAACCCAACAACAATTGCTATCAGCGGAATTTCAAAAGAAGTAGTTGGTCAAACAGCTGCTTACGTACGTAGCCTTCGCTCACCTGAACCATATAAAGGTAAAGGTATCCGTTACGTTGGCGAATACGTTCGTCTTAAAGAAGGTAAAACAGGTAAATAATGTTGAGTGGTTGATCTTCAAGCACCGACCTATTTTCCAACTTTGTGCATAGCACACGATTTAAAACTAAAGAGGTGAAAACTGTGATTTCTAAACCAGATAAAAACAAACTCCGCCAAAAACGCCACCGTCGCGTTCGCGGAAAACTCTCTGGAACTGCTGATCGCCCACGTTTGAACGTATTCCGTTCTAATACAGGCATCTACGCTCAAGTGATTGATGACGTAGCGGGTGTAACGCTCGCAAGTGCTTCAACTCTTGACAAAGAAGTTTCAAAAGGAACTAAAACTGAACAAGCCGTTGCTGTCGGTAAACTCGTTGCAGAACGTGCAAACGCTAAAGGTATTTCAGAAGTGGTGTTCGACCGCGGTGGATATCTATATCACGGACGTGTGAAAGCTTTGGCTGATGCAGCTCGTGAAAACGGATTGAAATTCTAATAGGAGGACACTAGAAAATGGCATTTAAAGACAATGCAGTTGAATTAGAAGAACGCGTAGTTGCTGTCAACCGTGTTACAAAAGTTGTTAAAGGTGGACGTCGTCTTCGTTTCGCAGCTCTTGTTGTTGTTGGTGACCACAACGGTCGCGTAGGATTTGGTACTGGTAAAGCTCAAGAAGTTCCAGAAGCAATCCGCAAAGCAGTAGAAGATGCTAAGAAAAACTTGATTGAAGTTCCTATGGTTGGAACAACAATCCCACACGAAGTACTTTCAGAATTTGGCGGAGCTAAAGTATTGTTGAAACCTGCTGTAGAAGGTTCTGGAGTTGCCGCTGGTGGTGCAGTTCGTGCCGTTGTGGAATTGGCAGGTGTGGCAGATATTACATCTAAATCACTTGGTTCTAACACTCCAATCAACATTGTTCGCGCAACTGTTGAAGGTTTGAAACAATTGAAACGCGCTGAAGAAGTTGCTGCCCTTCGTGGTATCTCAGTTTCTGATTTGGCATAAGAAAGGGGGGATAAAATGGCTCAAATTAAAATTACTTTGACTAAGTCTCCAATCGGACGCATTCCATCACAACGTAAAACTGTTGTAGCACTTGGACTTGGCAAATTAAACAGCTCTGTTATCAAAGAAGACAACGCTGCTATTCGTGGTATGATCACAGCAGTATCTCACTTGGTAACAGTTGAAGAAGTAAACTAATGATTTTTAGGGGATGTGCAGTATACCATCCCCTAAAACTAGATATGGTCATCAAAGATGACAATCGTATAGGCGAGTTGATATGGGGGACAACCTTTTCTCTCTTATCGGCGCTAGCATTTTACAAAAGAGGAGAAAAAATAATGAAACTTCATGAATTGAAACCTGCAGAAGGTTCTCGTAAAGTACGTAACCGTGTTGGTCGTGGTACTTCATCAGGTAACGGTAAAACATCAGGTCGCGGTCAAAAAGGTCAAAAAGCTCGTAGCGGTGGCGGAGTTCGCCTTGGTTTTGAAGGTGGACAAACTCCATTGTTCCGTCGTCTTCCAAAACGTGGATTCACTAACATCAACGCTAAAGAATACGCAATTGTAAATCTTGATCAATTGAACGTTTTTGAAGATGGTACTGAAGTTACTCCAGTTGTTCTTATCGAAGCAGGAATTGTAAAGGCTGAAAAATCAGGCGTTAAAATTCTTGGTAACGGTGAGCTGACTAAGAAGTTGACTGTGAAAGCAGCTAAATTCTCAAAAACAGCTGAAGAAGCTATCACTGCTAAAGGTGGTTCAGTAGAAGTCATCTAGAGAGGTGACCTATGTTTTTTAAATTATTAAAAGAGGCCCTCAAGGTTAAGAAAGTACGATCAAAAATTCTCTTTACGGTTTTTATCATACTTGTCTTCCGTATCGGGACTAGTATTACTGTACCAGGTGTGAATGCAAAAAGTCTGGAAGCTTTGAGTGGATTATCCTTCTTAAACATGCTTAGTTTAGTTTCAGGGAATGCCATGAAGAACTTCTCAGTTTTTGCACTCGGTGTGAGTCCGTATATCACGGCTTCCATCGTTGTTCAATTGCTACAAATGGATATTGTTCCAAAGTTTGTAGAGTGGGGCAAGCAGGGGGAAGTAGGACGGAGAAAGATAAACCAAGCGACTCGTTATATTGCGCTTGTACTTGCGTTTGTGCAATCAATCGGAATCACTGCTGGTTTTAATACTCTATCTGGTGCAAATTATTAACGACAGATCTAACCCCTCAAGTCTTTGTTACAATTGGTATTATCCTGACTGCAGGTACTATGATTGTTACTTGGCTCGGGGAGCAAATCACTGATAAGGGATATGGTAACGGGGTGTCTATGATTATCTTTGCTGGGATTGTGGCTTCAATTCCAGAGATGATTCATGGCATCTACGTGGACTATTTTGTCAATATTCCAAGTGATCGGTTGACGTCATCTATTATATTTGTCGTTATTCTCATTATCGCTGTCTTGTTGATTGTTTACTTTACAACATATGTACAACAGGCAGAATATAAAATTCCGATCCAATATACAAAAGTTGCTCAAGGTGCTCCATCCAGTTCTTACCTTCCTTTGAAGGTCAATCCTGCTGGTGTTATCCCAGTTATCTTTGCAAGTTCCATTACAGCAGCACCTGCAGCCATTCTTCAGTTTTTGAGCGCTACAGGTCATGATTGGGCTTGGGTACGTACAGCACAAGAAATGCTTGCGACAACATCTCCAACAGGTGTTGCCATGTATGCACTGCTGATTATTCTCTTTACATTCTTCTATACATTTGTACAGATCAATCCAGAGAAAGCAGCAGAAAACTTGCAAAAGAGCGGAGCCTATATCCATGGTGTCCGTCCAGGTAAAGGAACGGAAGAGTTTATGTCAAAACTTCTTCGTCGCCTTGCAACCGTCGGTTCCCTTTTCCTTGGTGTTATTTCAATCTTGCCGATTGTAGCAAAAGATGTCTTTGGGCTCTCAGAAGCGGTTGCTTTTGGGGGAACTAGTCTTTTGATCATTATTTCGACAGGTATCGAAGGAATCAAACAGCTAGAAGGTTACCTATTGAAACGTAAGTATGTTGGTTTCATGGACAAAACAGAATAAAAGCAAGACTACTTTTGCTTAGAGAGTGGAGTATGAAGGTCTATCTATAAGAGAGACTTTCGTCTCCCCTCTTCTATTTTGTTTTTAAATAGGAGTTGAAACTAGCTTTTTGCTTCTATTTAAATACAAAATAAGGAGATCAGATCATGAATCTTTTGATTATGGGCTTACCTGGAGCAGGTAAGGGAACGCAAGCAGCTAAAATTGTGGAACAATTCCACGTGGCACACATTTCAACTGGAGATATGTTCCGTGCTGCTATGGCAAATCAAACTGAAATGGGTGTACTTGCAAAGTCATACATTGACAAAGGTGAGTTGGTTCCAGATGAAGTTACAAATGGAATTGTTAAAGAACGCCTTTCACAGGATGATATCAAAGAAACAGGTTTCTTGTTAGATGGTTACCCACGTACGATTGAACAAGCTTATGCCTTGGACAAACATTGGCTGAACTTGGTATTGAATTGGAAGGTGTGATCAATATCGAAGTGAATCCAGACTGTCTCTTGGAACGTCTGAGTGGCCGTATCATCCACCGCCAAACAGGTGAAACCTTCCACAAAGTTTTCAACCCACCAGTTGACTATAAAGAGGAAGATTATTACCAACGTGAAGATGACAAACCTGAAACTGTTAAGCGTCGTTTGGATGTCAATATCGCACAAGGAGAACCAATCATTGCTCACTATCGTGCCAAAGGTTTGGTTCACGATATCGAAGGAAATCAAGATATCAATGATGTGTTCAAAGACATCGAAAAAGTATTGACAAATTTGAAATAAAGCGTTTTTCACACTTGCAAAAAATCGCTACAAATGTTATACTGAAATAGTCTGACTTATAATTGTTGTCTCTGTGTTTAGAGGCATCGAATCGAAATTTATGGAGGTGCTTTTGCGTGGCAAAAGACGATGTGATTGAAGTTGAAGGCAAAGTAGTCGATACGATGCCTAACGCAATGTTTACGGTTGAACTTGAAAATGGACATCAGATTTTAGCAACAGTTTCTGGTAAAATTCGTAAAAACTATATTCGTATTTTAGCGGGAGATCGTGTTACTGTCGAGATGAGTCCATATGACTTGACACGTGGACGTATCACTTACCGCTTTAAATAATCGAAAAACTTGGAGGGATAAGAAATGAAAGTAAGACCATCGGTCAAACCAATTTGCGAATACTGTAAAGTAATTCGTCGTAATGGTCGTGTTATGGTAATTTGCCCAGCAAATCCAAAACACAAACAACGTCAAGGATAAGATAGAAAGGAGAAAACATGGCTCGTATTGCTGGAGTTGACATTCCAAATGACAAACGCGTAGTAATCTCATTGACTTACGTTTATGGTATCGGACTTGCAACATCTAAGAAAATTTTGGCTGCTGCTGGAATCTCAGAAGATGTTCGTGTACGTGACCTTACATCAGATCAAGAAGATGCTATCCGTCGTGAAGTGGATGCAATCAAAGTTGAAGGTGACCTTCGTCGTGAAGTAAACTTGAACATCAAACGTTTGATGGAAATCGGTTCTTACCGTGGTATTCGTCACCGTCGTGGACTTCCTGTCCGTGGACAAAACACTAAAAACAACGCTCGCACTCGTAAAGGTAAAGCTGTTGCGATTGCTGGTAAGAAAAAATAATATAGGAGGTAAAAGTCTTGGCTAAACCAACACGTAAACGTCGTGTGAAAAAGAATATCGAATCTGGTATTGCTCATATTCACGCTACATTTAATAACACTATTGTTATGATTACTGATGTGCATGGTAATGCAATTGCTTGGTCATCAGCAGGTGCTCTTGGTTTCAAAGGTTCTCGTAAATCTACACCGTTCGCTGCTCAAATGGCTTCTGAAGCTGCTGCTAAATCTGCACAAGAACACGGTCTTAAATCAGTTGAAGTTACTGTAAAAGGTCCAGGTTCTGGTCGTGAGTCAGCTATTCGTGCGCTTGCTGCCGCTGGTCTTGAAGTAACAGCAATTCGTGATGTGACTCCAGTGCCACACAATGGTGCTCGTCCTCCAAACGTCGCCGTGTATAATCATTGCATTACACTGCTTTTCGTTTAAGAGGGAGTAACTAAATGATCGAGTTTGAAAAACCAAATATAACAAAAATTGATGAAAATAAAGATTATGGCAAGTTTGTAATCGAACCGCTTGAACGTGGCTACGGTACAACTCTTGGTAACTCTCTTCGTCGTGTACTACTAGCTTCTCTACCAGGAGCAGCAGTGACATCTATCAACATTGAAGGTGTCTTGCATGAGTTCGACACAGTTCCAGGTGTTCGTGAAGACGTGATGCAAATCATTCTGAACATTAAAGGGATTGCAGTGAAATCATACGTTGAAGACGAAAAAATCATTGAGCTTGACGTTGAAGGTCCTGCTGAAATTACAGCTGGAGACATTTTGACTGACAGTGATATTGAGATTGTAAATCCAGATCATTATCTCTTTACAATCGGTGAAGGTTCTTCTCTAAAAGCGACAATGACTGTTAACAGTGGTCGTGGATATGTACCTGCTGATGAAAACAAAAAAGATAATGCACCAGTTGGAACACTTGCTGTAGATTCTATTTATACACCAGTTACAAAAGTCAACTATCAAGTAGAGCCTGCTCGTGTAGGTAGCAACGATGGTTTTGACAAATTAACCCTTGAAATCTTGACTAATGGAACAATTATTCCAGAAGATGCTTTAGGGCTTTCAGCACGAATCTTGACAGAACATCTTGATTTGTTTACAAATCTTACTGAGATTGCTAAGTCAACTGAAGTGATGAAAGAAGCTGATACTGAATCTGACGATCGTATTTTGGATCGTACGATTGAGGAACTGGACTTGTCTGTGCGTTCATACAACTGTTTGAAACGTGCCGGTATCAATACTGTGCATGATTTGACAGAAAAATCTGAAGCAGAGATGATGAAAGTACGAAATCTTGGACGCAAGAGTTTGGAAGAAGTGAAACTCAAACTCATTGACTTGGGTCTGGGATTAAAAGATAAATAAAGGAGGAATACATGGCTTACCGTAAACTAGGACGCACTAGCTCACAACGTAAAGCAATGCTTCGCGATTTGACAACTGACCTTTTGATCAACGAATCAATCGTGACAACTGAAGCTCGTGCTAAAGAAATCCGTAAAACTGTTGAAAAAATGATTACTCTAGGTAAACGTGGTGATTTGCATGCACGTCGTCAAGCAGCTGCTTTCGTACGTAATGAAATCGCATCTGAAAACTATGATGAAGCAACTGATAAGTACACTTCTACTACAGCACTTCAAAAATTGTTCTCAGAAATCGCACCTCGTTATGCTGAACGTAACGGTGGATACACTCGTATCCTTAAAACTGAACCACGTCGTGGTGATGCAGCGCCAATGGCGATCATCGAATTAGTATAAAATCATCAATTTTGTTGAGTGTTATGATGATGGAGTCTTGTGCTCTTAGTCTAGCTCTGGTCTACCGCTGGGACTTCGGTCCTAGCGGGAACACTCATCATCATTTGATAGGGTAGACGCTTGTTTACGAAATTGTTTTTTGTTTAAGAACAACTTCGTAAGCAGGCGTTTTTTAGTATTTTCTATGGAAATATGCTATACTAGGAAAAAAGAAAATCAAAAACGTTCAGGTTTTCTCATAATCGTAGAAATGGGGTATAAGGATGAAGGCTATTATTACAGTGGTTGGCAAGGACAAGGCTGGTATTGTTGCAGGCGTGTCTACGAAGATTGCAGAGTTGGGTTTGAATATTGATGATATTTCTCAGACGGTCTTGGATGAATACTTTACCATGATGGCAGTCGTATCAAGTGATGAAAAACAAGATTTTACTTCTCTCAGAAATGAGTTTGAAACTTTCGGTCAGACCTTGAATGTCAAAATCAATATTCAAAGTGCAGCGATTTTTGATGCTATGTACAATATCTAGGAGGTAGCCATGGATATTAGACAAGTTACTGAAACCATTGCCATGATTGAGGAGCAGAACTTTGATATCAGAACCATTACCATGGGAATTTCCCTTTTGGACTGTATTGATCCAGACATCGAACGTGCTGCTGAAAAAATTTACCAAAAAATCACCACTAAAGCTGCAAATCTAGTGGCTGTAGGAGATGAAATTGCTGCAGAACTTGGGATTCCTATTGTCAATAAACGAGTATCGGTGACTCCGATTTCTCTGATTGGGGCAGCGACTGATGCGACGGACTATGTCGTTTTGGCAAAGGCACTTGACAAGGCTGCCAAGGAGATTGGTGTTGACTTTATCGGTGGTTTTTCGGCCTTGGTACAAAAAGGCTACCAAAAAGGAGATGAAATCCTCATCAATTCTATCCCGCGAGCTCTAGCTGAGACAGACAAGGTTTGTTCGTCTGTCAATATCGGCTCAACCAAGTCAGGCATCAACATGACTGCGGTCGCAGATATGGGACGTATTATCAAGGAAACAGCGAGCTTATCGGATATGGGAGCTGCCAAGTTGGTCGTATTTGCTAACGCCGTTGAGGATAATCCTTTTATGGCGGGAGCCTTCCACGGTGTCGGTGAAGCAGATGTTATCATTAATGTCGGGGTTTCGGGTCCTGGAGTTGTCAAGCGTGCTTTGGAAAAAGTTCGTGGACAGAGCTTTGATGTAGTAGCGGAAACAGTCAAGAAAACGGCATTCAAGATAACTCGTATCGGTCAATTAGTTGGTCAGATGGCTAGCGAGAGACTGGGTGTTGATTTTGGAATTGTCGACCTAAGCTTGGCGCCTACCCCTGCGGTTGGTGATTCTGTGGCTCGTGTCCTTGAGGAAATGGGACTAGAAACAGTTGGTACGCATGGGACGACGGCTGCCCTTGCTCTTTTGAATGACCAAGTTAAGAAGGGCGGAGTGATGGCTTGTAACCAAGTCGGTGGCTTGTCAGGTGCTTTTATCCCTGTTTCTGAAGATGAGGGGATGATTGCTGCGGTTCAAAATGGCTCTCTGAATTTAGAGAAACTAGAGGCCATGACAGCTATCTGTTCTGTTGGACTGGATATGATTGCCATTCCGGAAGATACGCCTGCTGAAACCATTGCAGCTATGATTGCGGATGAGGCGGCAATTGGTGTTATTAACATGAAAACAACGGCTGTCCGTATTATTCCAAAGGGCAAAGAAGGCGATATGATTGAGTTTGGTGGCTTGCTAGGAACTGCTCCAGTTATGAAGGTCAACGAGGCTTCGTCTGTTGATTTCATCTCTCGCGGTGGCCAAATTCCTGCGCCAATCCATAGTTTTAAAAATTAATAAAAAAGGGAGAGAATTTAAGTTGAGTTTAAGGATGACTGTGTATACTATAATCATTAAATAAAGATCTCCTAACTTTATTTAATTAGAATCCTAAACTTTTTCATAATAATCTCCTAGAAAAGCTACCATGAGGGTAGCTTTTCTTGTGGAAAAATTACGAGAGCGGGCTTTACTGTTGAAAGCCGAATATTTCTTTGATCCATGATATAATAGAAGAAAATGGAGGATAGAAAATGTCTAAAGTAAGATTGTACTTGGTCCGTCATGGAAAAACGATGTTTAACACGATTGGACGTGCTCAAGGATGGAGTGATACACCTCTGACAACAGAAGGTGAGTTGGGAATCCATGAGCTAGGAATTGGCTTGAGAGAGTCTGGCTTGCAGTTTGACCGAGCTTATTCCAGTGATTCAGGGCGCACTATTCAAACCATGGGAATTATCCTGGAAGAACTTGGCTTGCAGGGGAAAATTCCTTATCGAATGGATAAGCGAATCCGTGAGTGGTGTTTTGGTAGTTTTGATGGAGCCTATGATGGGGACCTCTTTATGGGGTTGATTCCGAGAATTTTCAATGTAGACCATGTTCATCAGTTGTCCTATGCAGAGCTAGCAGAAGGTTTGGTAGAGGTTGATACAGCTGGCTGGGCAGAAGGTTGGGAAAAACTCAGTAGTCGAATCAAGGAAGGCTTTGAAGCGATTGCCAAAGAAATGGAAGAACAAGGTGGGGGCAATGCTCTCGTTGTGAGCCATGGAATGACGATTGGTACCATTGTATATCTGATCAATGGCATGCATCCGCATGGTCTCGATAATGGTAGCGTGACCATTCTTGAATACGAGAACGGTCAGTTTACGGTCCAAATTGTTGGTGACCGTAGATATCGGGAGCTGGGACGTGAGAAGATGGAAGAAAATAAGCATTGATCAAGGTAGCTCCGCATAGGAGCTATTTTTTATTCAGCTTAGCAAGAGTGTTTTCAGAGCCAATCTTTCTTGATAATGGAGGGGAAAAGATTCTTTCTCGTCTTTCAAATTCCCTCAAAAATGGTATAATAGTAACATCATAAAATTGGAGAAATAGCATGAGTTTTTACAATCATAAGGAAATTGAGCCTAAGTGGCAAAAATACTGGGCTCAACATCACACATTTAAGACAGGAACAGATGCCTCAAAACCGAAGTTCTATGCTCTCGATATGTTCCCATATCCGTCTGGAGCGGGTCTGCACGTAGGACACCCAGAAGGTTATACAGCAACGGATATTCTCAGTCGTTACAAACGTGCGCAAGGCTACAATGTCCTTCACCCAATGGGATGGGATGCCTTTGGTTTGCCAGCTGAGCAGTACGCTATGGACACAGGAAATGACCCAGCGGAATTCACAGCGGAGAACATTGCTAACTTCAAACGCCAAATCAATGCGCTTGGATTCTCTTACGACTGGGACCGTGAAGTTAACACCACAGATCCAAACTATTACAAGTGGACGCAATGGATCTTCACCAAGCTTTACGAAAAAGGTTTGGCCTATGAAGCGGAAGTGCCAGTAAACTGGGTGGAAGAATTGGGAACAGCCATTGCCAACGAAGAGGTTCTTCCTGACGGAACTTCTGAGCGTGGAGGCTATCCAGTTGTCCGCAAACCAATGCGCCAATGGATGCTCAAAATCACTGCTTATGCAGAACGTCTGCTCAATGACTTGGATGATCTGGACTGGCCAGAATCTATCAAGGACATGCAACGCAACTGGATTGGAAATCAACTGGTGCCAATGTAACTTTCAAAGTGAAAGGTACTGATAAGGAATTCACCGTCTTTACCACTCGTCCTGACACGCTTTTCGGTGCGACCTTCACAGTCTTGGCTCCTGAGCATGAACTAGTAGATGCCATCACAAGTCCAGAGCAAGCAGAGGCTGTAGCAGACTACAAACATCAAGCTAGTCTCAAGTCTGACTTGGCTCGTACAGACCTTGCCAAGGAAAAAACAGGGGTTTGGACGGGTGCTTATGCCATCAACCCTGTCAATGGAAAGGAAATTCCAATCTGGATTGCCGACTATGTTCTTGCGAGCTATGGTACAGGTGCGGTAATGGCTGTTCCAGCCCACGACCAACGTGACTGGGAATTTGCTAAACAGTTTGGACTTCCAATCGTAGAAGTGCTTGAAGGTGGAAACGTTGAAGAGGCCGCTTACACAGAAGATGGACTTCATGTCAATTCAGACTTCCTAGATGGACTGAACAAAGAAGACGCCATTGCTAAAATTGTGGCTTGGTTGGAAGAAAAAGGCTGTGGTCAAGAGAAGGTTACCTATCGTCTCCGCGACTGGCTCTTTAGCCGTCAACGTTACTGGGGTGAGCCAATCCCAATCATTCATTGGGAAGACGGGACTTCAACTGCTGTTCCTGAAAGTGAATTGCCACTTGTCTTGCCAGTAACCAAGGATATCCGCCCTTCAGGTACAGGTGAAAGCCCATTGGCTAACTTGACAGACTGGCTTGAAGTGACTCGTGAGGATGGTGTCAAAGGTCGTCGTGAAACCAACACTATGCCACAATGGGCAGGTTCGAGTTGGTACTACCTCCGCTATATTGACCCTCATAACACTGAGAAATTGGCTGATGAGGACCTCCTCAAACAATGGTTGCCAGTAGATATCTATGTGGGTGGTGCGGAGCATGCCGTTCTTCACTTGCTTTATGCTCGTTTCTGGCACAAATTCCTCTATGACCTCGGTGTCGTTCCGACTAAGGAACCATTCCAAAAACTCTTTAACCAAGGAATGATTTTGGGAACAAGTTACCGTGACCACCGTGGGGCTCTCGTGGCGACTGACAAGGTTGAAAAACGTGACGGTTCCTTCTTCCATGTGGAAACAGGAGAAGAGCTAGAGCAAGCACCAGCCAAGATGTCTAAATCGCTCAAGAACGTTGTCAACCCAGACGATGTGGTGGAACAATACGGTGCCGATACCCTTCGTGTCTATGAAATGTTCATGGGGCCACTTGATGCTTCCATCGCTTGGTCAGAAGAAGGTCTGGAAGGAAGTCGTAAGTTCCTTGACCGTGTTTACCGTTTGATTACAAGTAAAGAAATCGCTGCGGAAAACAATGGCGCTCTCGACAAGGTTTACAATGAAACAGTCAAATCTGTCACTGAGCAAATCGAGTCCATGAAATTCAATACAGCTATTGCTCAACTCATGGTCTTTGTCAACGCTGCTAACAAGGAAGACAAACTCTATGTGGACTATGCCAAAGGCTTTATCCAATTGATTGCCCCATTTGCACCTCACTTGGCAGAAGAACTCTGGCAAACTGTTGCTGCAACAGGTGAATCCATCTCTTATGTAGCTTGGCCAACATGGGACGAAGCAAATTGGTTGAAGATGAAATCGAAATCGTCGTCCAAATCAAAGGTAAAGTTCGTGCTAAACTCATGGTCGCTAAAGACCTATCACGCGAAGAATTGCAAGAAATCGCTCTAGCGGATGAAAAAGTCAAAGCGGAAATTGACGGTAAGGAAATCGTGAAGGTGATTAGTGTACCAAATAAATTGGTTAATATTGTTGTGAAATAACCAATTTATTTGCTGATTTCCAACCTCAAACAGTTCCCCAAACTGTTTGAGCCAACTAAACTCGTTAATATCGTTGTGAAATAAGATAGGAATCCTTCAGAGTAGAATCTGGGGGATTTTTTGAATTTTTTCATGAAAGTATGATATACTATGTGCAATTATAAAGTTTGAAAAGTGAATCAAGGAGAAAGCTATGCTAGTAAATGAATATGGTCAGATGATTGGTGAGTCAATGGAAGGTTATACTCCAGGTGAATTGCCTTCCATTGATTTCTTAGAAGGGCGCTACGCTCGGATAGAGGCTCTTTCGGTGGAAAAGCATGCAGAGGATTTGCTAACTGTTTATGGTTCTGATACGCCTCGGGAGATGTGGACCTACCTCTTTCAGGAACCAGTGGCAGATATGGAGGAACTGGTTACCGTCTTAAATCAGATGTTAACTCGTAAGGACCGTTTTTACTATGCGATTATAGACAAGGCAACTGGTAAGGCCTTGGGAACTTTTTCTCTCATGCGAATTGACCAGAATAACCGAGTAATAGAAGTGGGTGCCGTCACCTTTTCGCCTGCTCTTAAGGGGACGAGGATAGGAACAGAAGCCCAGTATCTCTTGGCTCGCTATGTTTTTGAGAAACTCAACTATCGTCGCTATGAGTGGAAATGCGATGCTCTAAATCTGCCATCAAGACGAGCTGCGGAGCGTTTGGGCTTTGTCTATGAAGGAACCTTCCGCCAGGCAGTCGTTTATAAGGGGCGTACGAGGGATACGGATTGGCTCTCTATGATTGATAAGGACTGGCCTCAAGTCAAAGCTCGTTTGGAAGCATGGCTGGCTCCTAAAAATTTTGACAAGAATGGACGGCAGTACAAGAATTTGAGAGAAATCTAAGAGGTGCTGACATGATTACCGTTAGAAAGCAAGAATTAGTAAATATAAATGATGTTTTGCATCTCTATCAGGCAGTCGGTTGGACAAACTATACACATCAACCCCAGATGTTGGAGAAGGCCTTATCTTACTCATTAGCGATTTATCTGGCACTTGATGGCGGTGCCGTGGTGGGCTTGGTCCGTTTGGTCGGAGATGGTTTTTCATCGGTTTTTGTCCAGGATTTGATCGTTTTGCCTAGCTATCAGCGCCAAGGGATTGGCAGTGCCTTAATGAAGAAGGCTTTAGGGAATTTCAAAGATGCCTATCAAGTCCAACTAGTGACCGAACAGACAGAAAAAACCTTGGGATTCTATCGTTCTCTGGGATTTGAAACCTTATCTACTTATGATTGCACAGGAATGATTTGGATCGATCGAAAAAGATAAAAAAATTATTTTTTCTTAAGTAAAGTTTAAGTCTCCTCGTGTATTATATAGTCATTAAATAAAGACCTCCTAATACTCTTCGAAAATCTCACCAGCCTTCGTTAGAGTCGACTTAGCTAACTATAGTTATGCTTGCGTCTATCTGCCTAGTCTGATTTCGATTTTCATTGAGTACCCTTTATTTAATGAAATCCCAAACTTTTCTTTTTCATCATAATCTCCTAAAGAAGTCACCCAATCAGGTGGCTTTTTTGTGACTTGAGAAAGGAAATTTCATTTGGAAAAAATTTTTCTAAAAAAATGATAAATCAGAAAAAAGTTAAGGGAATTTTAAGTCTCCTCGTGTATCATATAGTCATTAGATAAAGACCTCCTAACTTTATTTAATGAAATCCTAATCCTTTCTTTTTCATCATAATCTACCTAAAGAGGCCACCCAATCAGGTGGCTTTTTTGTTTGAAAAAACTCCTTAGAAAAGACTAAGGAGAAAGAATCATGTTTTCTTTTTAAGTTGTTGATTTCGATACTGTCTAGGTGTTAAGTGATAGTGCTGCTTAAATTGACGGTTGAAGTTTGAAAGGTTGGTGAAACCGACTTGGCTTGCAATTTCTTGAATACTGAAGTTGGTTTGGACGAGTTTCTCACAGGATTTTTCAAGACGTAACTGGAGCAGGTAGTCCATACAACTGGCTCCAGTATGTTGCTTGAAAATACTCATAAAGTGATTTTTACTATATCCAAATGTTGCAGCCAGTTGCTCAATATGAATGGGTTCTGAGTAGTGCTGTTCAAGGTAGCAAATCACTTCTTTTAGTTTTTGGTATTTTTGGTAGGTATCATCTGTATAGTGTCGATTGACATATCGATACTTAAAGAGAAGATGAAGCAATTCGTATAGTTTAGATTTTATGAGTAGATCGTAGTATATGCCTTTTTCTTCAAGGATAGAAAAGAGGGAAAGAAGGCAGGATTGAATTTGATCATAGGCCTTATCGCCTGGTGATATTTGAGGAGTAAGGCAAAAGTGACCAGAGTGGAGGGGTTGGATATAGCGTTGGCTAAAACTGTCAATTTGACTTCTACCTAGGAAATCTAAATGGATACGAAAAATTGTTGAAATTTGTTCTTGATTTTCAATAGGGTAGATAGCGTGAGGAGACGTTGGCTGAATTAGGAAAATATCACCTTCATGACTTTCAAAGCGCTCAGAGTTGATATAGAAGGTAGCAGTTCCTTTTTTGACATAGATTATCTCGAATTCAGGATGCCAATGATAAATTGTATTAGAAGATTGCTTGGATAGGATTTGTTTTTCAAAATCATATGGGAAGTCAGATGGGTTATCTCGTAAGAAACGTGAACGATCTGCCATGGTATATCCTCCCAATATACTATTACTACTTTTATTATACCAAAAAAACTTCCTTATCTAGGAAGTTTTCTAGCTTTAAACTTTCTTTTTCATATAAAAAATAGTAAGCATAAGTCCAATAAAGGCCAAAGCGATAGCAACATAAAAAGCTACACTATAATTTCCATTATTAGCCATTGCCATTTGAACAGCGACTTTGGGAGCGAAAAATGCTGCTAAAGAATATCCAGTGAAGACGATACCGTAGTTGACTCCCTGATTTGCAGGACCATAATTTTCCATGACGATAGATGGGAAGACCCCCATAACACCACCAAAGCAGATACCAAGTCCTATAATTCCTAAGGTAAACCCGAATTGACCAGGGACGATAGTTAGGGAGAATAAAGCTAGGACAATGACAGAATAGATAATCAATAAGGTCTGAGAACGACCAATTTTATCAGAAAGTGATCCCCAGATAAAACGACCACTAGAGTTTGCGATTGAATAAAGAGAGACATAGAGAGCTGCAGTGCCTGCAGAGAGTCCAAACATTGATTGACCGATTGGTGATGCCTGAGAGGCAATCATCAAACCAGAAAAGGCGCCGACAAAGAACATGCTAATTATAATGTAAAACAGAGGACTTTGTAGCATTTGTTTCCAGGTTTTATTAGTAGGCCCTTGCTTAGTTTGTACTGGAGCTTTCCAGTCTGCTGGTTGGTAGCCGCTTGGAGCTGCCTTGATAAAGAAAATTGCACAAATAATGACGATTATATAAACCAATCCGATTGTCCGAAAGGCGAAGAAGGCATCTTGTTGTTGAATGAGATTGCTCGCGACTGGAGAAGCAATAACCGCAGCAAATCCCATGCCGCCTGTCAGAATTCCAGAGGCTAAGCCACGTTTATCAGGGAAGAGGCGAAGTGAATTGGAGAGGGCTCCTGAATAGGCAAAACCTTGACCAAGTCCAGCCATTAATCCATAGGTCAAATAAAGCATGGCTGGTGAATTGGCATAGCCAGTTAAGTAAAATCCGCTAGCAAATAGGAGAGCGCCAAGGGCGATGGTCCATTTTACATAACCTTTGTCAACTAAATAACCTCCGAGAATCATGGGGATAGGGCCGATTGCAGAGTTGATAGCAAATGCTAACATAATATCAGACATGGACCAGCCTGTTGAACTGCTAAGTGGTCCAGAAAAAACAGAAAAGGAATAGACGGCACCTGTGCAAAGAAGAATGGCTGTAGACGCGACTAAAACTCGCCAACGATTGAATGTCTCTTTCATAAAAACATCCTCCTTAAATGTATATTTTTTCACCAAAAATATATCATAGTTGAGGAAGGTGGTCAATAGTTTATGAAGATATTTTGTTAATTTTTTCACGAACTTATACTAAAGTACGATAATCTGATAGAATAACACGGTCTTTATTATCAAGGATTTACAAGATTTTCTAAAGTAGTATAATGAAAGTAGATTAAATAAATGAAAGGGGTACCAAGATGAAACTAGTTGCTATCGTTGGAACCAATTCAGATCGCTCAACCAATCGGAAACTCTTGAAATTTATGCAAAAGCACTTTTCGGATAAAGCCGACATTGAGGTATTGGAAATCAAACAATTGCCAGCATTTGACGAACCTGAGGACAAGCAAGCGCCAGCTGAAGTTCAAGCTTTTTCAGAAAAAATTCTTGCTGCAGATGGTGTGATTATTTCAACCCCAGAGTACGATCACACGATACCGGCACCTTTGGCCTCTGCTTTGGAGTGGATTGCTTATACCAGTCGTGCCTTGATTAACAAACCAACTATGATTGTAGGTGCTTCTCTCGGCTTGCTAGGAACATCTAGAGCGCAGGCACATTTACGTCAGATTTTAGATGCGCCGGAGCTTAAAGCAAGAGTTATGCCTGGTACAGAGTTCTTTCTGGGTCATTCTGAACAAGTCCTAGATGATGAGTGTCATTTGAACAATCCTGAAAAGGTTGCAGAGCTGGAAGAACATTTTTCAGAGTTTCAAAATTTTGTTGAATTAACAAAAGCTTTAGTAAAACCTGAAGATACAAATCGAAAAAAATCATTCATTTGGGAAGAATTGTTGAAAGCATAAGTATTTCAAGAAAGGAGAACAATCCATGAAATTAGTAGCTATTGTTGGTACCAATGCCAAACAATCTTATAACCGTAGTTTGTTGCAATTTATGAAAAGACATTTTGCTCAGAAAGCGGATATTGAGATTTTAGAAATAACAGATGTACCGATGTTTAATGAAACGGATGATCAAACAGATACACCTATTATTCAGAAGTTCAACCAGGCTATTTTAGAAGCTGATGGTGTCATTATTTCGACACCCGAGCACAATCATACGATTCCATCAAGTTTGAATAGCTTGCTCGAGTGGTTGTCTTTTAACATTCATCCACTAGACGGAAAGCCGACAATGATTGTCGGAGCTTCCTACGATATTCAAGGTTCTTCACGTGCCCAACTTCATCTTCGTCAGATTTTGGATGCTCCTGGGGTAAATGCAACAGTTATGCCAGGTAGTGAGTTTTTACTTGGTCGAGCGCATCGAGCGTTTGATGATAATGGAGATTTGATTGAGGAGCGAACCGTTGATTTCCTAGATAGTTGTTTTTATCGCTTCCTTCGCTTTGTATCTGTTGCAAACCAACTAAACCTTCCTGAAGAAGTCCGCTTTGAACCGGGGACTTACCATGTTACAACTGAAGGCCATAATGGTAAATTGCCGATGGATGTAACGGTTTCTGAGGACCGTATTGAAAAAATTGAAATCGATTCTTCTGGAGAATCTTCAGGAATCGCAGATGTCGTCTTTACCCGTATTCCAGCAGAAATCATTGAGGGGCAAACATTAAATGTTGATGCGGTGTCAGGAGCTTCTGTGACTTCAAATGGTGTCTTGGACGGAGTTGCTCGCGCAGTCAAACAAGCTGGTGCAAATCCAGATGTTTTACGCAAGCGTTCAAAAGCGCCATCTGCCCTAGATAAAGAAGATAAGACCTATCAGGCAGACGTTGTCATCGTTGGAGGTGGAGGAGCTGGTTTAGCTGCGGCTGCTGCAGTCTTACAAGCGGGTAAGAAGCCGATTATTGTTGAGAAATTCCCTGCAATTGGAGGAAATACTGTTCGTGCAGGTGGTCCAATGAATGCACCAGATCCAGCATGGCAAGGAACCTTCGCAGCTCATCCAGGTGAGGCTCATACGCTTCAAGAATTGATTGCGACAGATGAATCAACGATTGACCCAGAATATCTAGAGGACTTTAGAGCCTTGAAAGTTGAGGTTGAACAGTATTTGCAGGATCCGAGCTATTTGTCGATTCTATCTTGCTCTATCGTATCCAAACCTATATCGGTGGGAAACGAAAAGATTTACAAGGAAATGAAATTCATGGCCAGTATGATTTGGTTTCTGTATTAACCGAACGAGCCCTAGAGTCTGTTCGCTGGTTGGAAGACATCGGCGTTGAATTTGTTCGTAGTGAAGTGACAATGCCAGTTGGAGCCCTTTGGCGTCGTGGCCATAAGCCGGTTCAACCAATGGGGTATGCCTTTATATCTGTCCTACAAAAATATGTTCTAGAACATGGTGGCAAGATTTTGACAGATTCTCCAGTTAAAGAATTGCTTGTAAAAGACGGGGCTGTCAAGGGTGTCAAAGCAGAAGGTCGAAATGGTCAAACCATCATTGTCAATGCAGATGCTGTTGTTCTAGCTTCTGGAGGATTTGGTGCCAATACAAAGATGCTACAAAAATACAATACCTACTGGACTGAAATTGCAGATGATATTGCCACATCTAATACACCAGCTGTAACAGGAGATGGTATTCTTTTAGGGCAAAGTGTAGGTGCAGATTTGGTGGGTATGGGCTTTAGTCAAATGATGCCAGTATCCGATCCAGTAACAGGTGCCCTCTTCTCAGGACTTCAAGTTCCTCCAGCTAACTTCATCATGGTAAATACTGAAGGGAAGCGCTTTGTAGATGAGTACGGTAGCCGAGACAAGCTATCTCAAGCAGCGATTGATAATGGAGGCTTGTTCTATCTAATCGCAGATGAACGTATCAAGGCAACAGCCTACAACACTAGCCAAGAAAAAATCGATGCCCAAGTCAAAGCAGGCACTCTCTATCGTGCAGATACGATAGAAGAGTTAGCGGTTCAGATTGGTATGGATCCACAGGTGTAGCAGATACAATCAAGAAGTACAATTCTTATGTTGATGCAGGATTTGACCCTGAATTCAATAAAGGTAGTTTTGATCTCAAGTGTGAGGTTGCACCATTTTACGCAACACCGAGAAAACCAGCCGTTCACCATACAATGGGTGGACTCAAGATTGATACTTCAACACACGTTTTGAATGAAAACGGGCAGATTATCCCTGGTTTGTATGCTGCTGGAGAAGTCGCAGGTGGACTCCATGCAGGTAACCGTCTAGGAGGAAATTCGCTTACGGATATCTTTACTTTTGGACGTATTGCAGGTCAAACAGCTGTTAAAGAAAATTGTTAGTGATTGATTTAAAAATTAAGGGAATTTTAAGTCTCCTCGTGTATCATATAGCCATTAGATAAAGACCTCCTAACTTTATTTAATGAAATCCTAATCCTTTCTTTTTCATAATAATCTCCCTAAAGAGGCCACCCAATCAGGTGGCTTTTTTGTTTGTGGCTTGGATTTTTGCTATAATAGGAACATGAGTAGAATTTTAGACAATGAGATAATGGGGGACGAGGAGTTAGTAGAACGTACGCTCCGTCCTCAGTATTTACGTGAATATATTGGGCAGGATAAGGTCAAGGACCAGCTGCAAATCTTTATCGAAGCTGCCAAAATGCGGGATGAAGCACTGGATCATGTGCTCTTATTTGGGCCTCCAGGTTTGGGGAAAACGACCATGGCCTTTGTCATTGCTAATGAACTAGGAGTCAATCTCAAGCAAACGTCTGGCCCTGTCATTGAAAAAGCGGGTGATCTGGTAGCGATTTTGAATGATTTGGAGCCCGGGGACGTCCTCTTTATTGACGAGATCCATCGCTTGCCCATGTCGGTGGAAGAGGTGCTTTATAGTGCCATGGAGGACTTCTACATTGATATCATGATTGGGGCTGGAGAGGGCAGTCGCAGTGTCCATTTGGATTTGCCACCATTCACCTTGATTGGTGCAACGACACGTGCGGGGATGCTCTCAAATCCGCTACGGGCACGTTTTGGGATTACAGGTCATATGGAATACTATGCCCACGCTGACTTGACGGAAATTGTTGAACGGACGGCAGATATTTGAGATGGAAATCACTCATGAGGCAGCTTCGGAGTTGGCCTTACGCAGTCGTGGAACTCCTCGTATCGCCAATCGTCTCCTCAAGCGCGTGCGCGACTTTGCCCAGATTATGGGGAATGGGGTTATCGATGATGTTATTACCGATAAGGCCTTGACTATGCTGGATGTAGACCACGAAGGGTTAGACTATGTGGACCAGAAAATCCTTCGTACCATGATTGAGATGTACGGTGGTGGTCCTGTCGGTCTAGGAACCCTCTCTGTTAATATTGCCGAGGAGCGTGAGACGGTAGAGGACATGTACGAACCCTACCTCATCCAGAAAGGTTTTATCATGCGGACACGGTCTGGACGGGTTGCAACGGCTAAGGCCTACGAGCATTTGGGCTATGAATACAGTGAGAAATAATCCATTCTAGTCGAAAGAAAGGAATACTAATGATACTGATATTTTTGCTACTTCTTATAGCCTTACCTTTAATATTTCTATTATTAATCCTATTCGCATTTATAAAGAATAAAAAAATCGGATTTAGCTTGCTTTTCTTGCTTTTTATAGGACTCGTATTCTATATTTATAATAGTTATTATACTCTACAGTCAGGACAAAGTGTCAAAATACATATAGGTATAGCAAACGAAGCACTAGATCCTCGGACCGAACTCTATCTAGTAAAAAAAGATACAAATGAACTACTTTTAACTGGACAAAAAATCTGGACACTTAGAGACAGTGACTTGTGGTATGATGTTGAGGAACAGCGTATCTCTCGTAGTAAAGTTAATGAAGATAGAGAAATTGTAAAGGAATATGTTGATAATAGATTTTCAAATGATTTATATATTAGTGAAAAGGGTTTGATAGCAAGGTATAAGGGAGAGAATGTATTTGATGTGACTAGTAGCGAACCATTTGATATTACCCTTACTAATGTAGGTAACGAGCCAGTTACTTTTACAGCCCATGTAGTTTATCGATGAAAACGGAGTAATTATGCTTATCAGACAAGATCTTTTACAAGCTATCCAATTAAACACAGATTTGATGAAAATCTTAATCATCATCCGTAACCTTGGTCTGAAAGACTCTTGGTTAGCAGCAGGTTCCGTCAGAAATTTCATTTGGAATCTCTTGTCAGATAAATCGCCTTTTGACCGTGAGACGGATGTGGATGTGATTTTCTTTGATCCAGATATTTCTTATGAGGAAACAGTATCCCTAGAGAAAAAGCTGAGAGAAGATTTCCCTCAGTATCAGTGGGAGTTGAAAAATCAGGTCTATATGCATCAGCACAGTCCCCACACTGTGCCCTATACGAGTTCTCGTGATGCCATGAGTAAATATCCGGAGCGCTGTACGGCGGTAGGACTTCGCTTGAATGAAGATTCCACTTTAGAGCTTTTTGCCCCCTATGGACTCGAGGATATCTTGAACTTTCAAGTTCATCCGACTCCTCACTTCTTAGAAAATGAAGACCGAATGAAACTCTATCAAACACGATTATCCAAGAAAAATTGGCAAGAAAAATGGAAAAATCTCACTTTCTCGAATCTTTGAAAAGAAGTTAGTGACTTGATTACATAAAAATTCTATATGTGAGCTTGTAGTCATCACAAGATAAACAGAGAAATCTAAAGATGCAAAAAATTATATAGTCAACAGGAACAACTCATTCAATCTATCATAGCTAACAAAGGTACCGAATTTGTGAGATTGAGTGAGAAAAACATCTATTAAGGCTATCCTTATTGTTCTTGGAAGACAAGACTCCTGGAAAATTATCCCAAGTAACTAACTTGAGCTTGAAAATTGGCATGTAAACGCTTTTGAAAAGTCGTAAATTATGATACAATGTTTAGAGAAATTACTGAGACGAGGATTTAGAAAACAATGAAAGTACATTTCACAAATTTATTTGGGCAAGCATCAACGAGTGTTGCCTTGATGGCGCAGAACAATGTCATGAAAATTGTTCGAGACTTTGGAGTTAACGAACTGGGGATATATTTTTATGATGCAAGCCATGAACCGTGGGAAGAACTGAACTCGCGGATGGATGGAATTGTCGCGGGGGTATCTTATGGAGATGTCGTTTTTTTCCAATCTCCTTCATGGAATAGTGTTGAATGGGACAATCACTTGATAGAAAAGTTAAAGCTTTCTCATGTAAAAATGGTGATGTTTATCCATGATGTTCAGCCACTAATGTTTGAGAGCAATTATTATCTTATGAAGGCCCACATTGACATGTATAATAAATGTGATGTGGTGGTAGTACCATCCGAACAAATGTACCAGAAACTCGTTTCAGAAGGATTAACCGTCAAGAACTACGTTGTTCAAACACTCTGGGATCTTCCCCATGGTTTGGAACTCTATACTCCAAAATTTGAGAAAAAATTAATCTTCTCAGGGGATCCATCTCGTTTTCCACATATTGTTGACTGGAAACACAGTACCCCCCTTCATGTTTATGCTACGAGAGCAGAGGGAGTAGATTATTCCAAAGTCCATCTTGAGGGGTGGCGAACTCAGCAGGAATTATTGTTGGAGTTGTCTAAAGGAGGAGGTTTTGGCCTAGTATGGGGAAATTCCGAAAATCCTGCGGAAGAGCGTGACTACTACAAAGAAAATGTTTCTTATAAGTTGACAACTTATCTGGCCGCGGGTATTCCTGTGGTTGTGCCAGACTATCTTTCTAATGTGGACTATATCCGTGAGAAAGGTTTGGGCTTTGTCGTGTCCAGCTTGGAAGAAGCTAGCCGCGTGGTTCAGGAATGTACGGAAGAAGAGTATGATCAAATGGTCACAAGAGCAAAATACACAGCTTACTTAATTAAAAATGGTTATTTCACAAAGAAATTGTTTATTGATTCCATGATGCTCTTAGATTAGTCAAAAGTCGGTCATCAGTTTACCATATTCAGATTTAGAAAGGCAAAATTTCAAGTCGAAGTTAGCCGCCTGAGATAATTAGTTTTTGTCAACTGTGTAGTGAGGTGATGAAAAACCACATCTTGGAGGGAACCAATTTGGTTCTCTCCTTTTTGCTAGACGCTTGAAGCTGATTTCCTGTACTTATAAATTTAGACGTAAGAAAATACCCCCAAAACTATCTAGCTTTTTTTGGGGGAGCTCATATATGGAGGGGGAGAGGATTACAAAATCATCACCAAGGTCCCAATCGTAATCAGTATACAGCCAATGATTGTTTTAAACGTCAGGACATCCTGTAGAAAGAAAAAGGCTAAAACGAGGGTAATGACGAGACTGAATTTATCGACAGCAGATACCTCAGTCGCATTGCCCATCTGTAGGGCCTTGTAGTAGCAGAGCCAGGAGGCGCCAGTGGCTAAGCCTGATAAGATGAGAAAGAGCCAACTTTTTTTACTGATGTTGACAATTTCGGTCTGACTATTGGTCAAGAAAACCATAGCCCAGGCCATAAGAATGACGACGACTGTACGAATAGCAGTTGCTAGATTGGATGGAACTCCTTCAATCCCAATCTTGGCTAAAATTGACGTTAAGGCTGCAAAGATAGCTGATAAAAGTGCGAAGAAAAACCACATGGCGAATACCTCCTCCCCCTTATTATAAGTAATTGATGCCGACTTGTCAGGTATCAAGTGAAATCTTGATAAAATACCAGATAGAAAAACTATACCAATTTTTATCCTTGACAAGTGAGAAAAACAAGTATATACTGTCTTTGCTAGTTCTGTAAAAGGAAAATCAGACTATACCAATTTAAGGGGAAAGCACAGCTGGTCTGTGTCGTATATACTATGTGTGGAATTGTCGGTGTTGTTGGAAACACAAATGCAACTGATATTTTGATTCAAGGGCTTGAAAAGCTTGAATACCGTGGCTATGATTCTGCGGGAATTTTTGTCCTAGGTGGTGCTGAAAATCATCTAGTTAAGGCTGTTGGCCGTATCGCTGAATTGTCTGCTAAGACAGCTGGTGTTGAGGGAACGACTGGTATCGGACATACGCGTTGGGCGACTCATGGTAAACCAACTGAGGACAATGCTCACCCACATCGCTCTGAGACAGGACGTTTTGTCTTGGTGCACAATGGAGTGATTGAGAACTACCTTGAAATCAAGGAAGAATACCTTGCAGGTCACCACTTCAAGGGGCAAACAGATACGGAAATCGCCGTTCACTTGATTGGGAAATTTGTTGAAGAAGATGGCTTGTCAGTTCTTGAAGCCTTCAAAAAAGCTCTTCACATCATCCGTGGTTCTTATGCCTTTGCCTTGATTGACTCTGAAAACCCAGATGTCATCTATGTAGCTAAGAATAAATCACCACTTTTGATTGGTCTTGGAGAAGGCTATAACATGGTCTGCTCAGATGCTATGGCTATGATTCGTGAGACCAACCAATACATGGAAATCCATGACCAAGAGTTGGTAATCGTCAAGGCTGATAGCGTCGAAGTTCAAGACTATGATGGCAATCGCCGTGAGCGTGCTAGCTATACTGCGGAGCTAGACTTGTCAGATATCGGTAAGGGAACTTACCCTTACTACATGCTCAAGGAAATTGATGAGCAACCAACTGTTATGCGTAAACTCATCCAAGCCTATACAGATGAGGCTGGTCAAGTAGTCGTTGACCCAGCTATCATCAAGGCTGTTCAAGACGCTGACCGTATTTACATCCTTGCAGCTGGGACATCTTACCACGCAGGATTTGCTTCTAAGAAGATGCTGGAAGAATTGACAGATACACCAGTTGAACTTGGCATCTCATCTGAGTGGGGCTACGGTATGCCACTTCTCAGCAAGAAACCACTTTTCATCTTTATCAGTCAGTCTGGTGAAACAGCGGATAGCCGTCAGGTTTTGGTCAAGGCTAATGAAATGGGAATTCCAAGCTTGACCGTGACAAACGTGCCAGGTTCAACCCTTTCACGTGAAGCCAACCATACCATGCTTCTTCATGCAGGGCCTGAAATTGCCGTGGCATCAACCAAGGCTTATACAGCGCAAATTGCAGCCCTTGCCTTCCTTGCAAAAGCAGTCGGTGAAGCAAATGGCAATGCTAAAGCACAAGCCTTTGATCTGATTCGTGAGTTGTCTATCGTGGCTCAGTCTATCGAATCAACTCTTTCTGAGAAAGAAACCATTGATGCCAAGGTTCGTGAGCTTCTTGAAACAACTCGCAACGCCTTTTATATCGGACGTGGTCAAGACTACTACGTAGCTATGGAAGCGAGTCTTAAGCTTAAAGAGATTTCTTACATCCAGTGTGAAGGCTTTGCGGCAGGAGAACTCAAGCACGGAACCATTGCCTTGATTGAAGAAGGAACGCCTGTCTTGGCCCTCCTATCAGATCCAGTCCTTGCCAACCATACTCGTGGAAATATCCAAGAGGTCGCAGCCCGTGGTGCCAAGGTTCTCACTATTGCAGAAGAGAATGTTGCCAAAGATACAGACGATATCGTCCTAACGACCGTCCACCCTTACCTCTCACCAATCTCAATGGTCGTACCAACGCAATTAGTCGCTTACTTTGCAACACTCCACCGTGGCCTTGATGTGGACAAACCACGTAACCTTGCTAAGTCAGTAACTGTGGAATAAGACTGAGTATAAATAATTCTTATCAAGCTTATAAAAATTTCATATCGTAGAGAACATCATTTGAAAACAATGAGTATAAACACCTTGGAAACCCTGATTTAAAGGGATTTCTAAGGTGTTTTTCTTTATAGATATAAAAATTTCTAATCGAGTTGATAGTCAATATATATTGGGAAAAGGGGAAAAGGAGTGGTAAGATGGTTTCAATCCAAATGGAAGGAGAAAGGTATGGCAAGTAAAAGAGATCTAGTTTTTAGAGCGATTCGAGGCGACGAAGTGGAGAGAGTTCCTGTAGGATTTTGGTTTCATTTTGTAACACTCGAAGAAAAGGGGCAGGGATTAAATAATCCACGTATCTTTCAAAAGAGTGTTGATGGGCATCGCAACTATGTGGAAAGGATTCGCCCTGATTTTGTCAAAATTATGAGCGACGGTTTTTTCCTTTATCCAAGTAATGTCTATAGTCCTAAGATCGCAAGCATTCAGGAGCTGACTTCTTATTGAGTCGATTGGTGAGGAACACCCATGGATTCAGCAACAGGTGGAAGTGGTACAAGAGATTCGAGAGACCTTTACCGAAGAGATTGCCTCTTTCTACAATATCTTTTCGCCTATCTCCTACCTCAAGCGCTGGTTCCGTACAGAAATTTCTCGAGGAGATAGGGAAGTAGCTGATCTATTGCTTGAAAATCCTGAGCAATTCAGAGCGATTCTAGACGTTATTGCAGGAGATATTGCTATCCTAACTCAGAAAATCATCCAGCAAGGCGGTGTTGACGGGATTTACCTCAGCACCCAGGAAATTCAAGATGAGCGCATCACACCAGCACTCTACCAAACCTATATCGAACCGAGCAATATAGCGATTTTGGAGGCGGCTAATCAGGTTGGTGGGACCAATATCCTCCATATCTGTGGTTTTGAAGGTGCGAGCAATGATGTGACGATATTTAAGGACTATCCAGCTCAAGTGGTCAACTGGGCGACCCACCATGAGGGTGTTAGTTTGACACAGGGGCAAGAGTTGTTTCCCAGGCAAGGCCGTTTTAGGTGGATTTGAAAATGGCAAGAAAAGCTTGCTTTATCAAGGTTCCAAGGCGGAATTGCAAGATGAAACAAGACGGTTACTGGCTGAAGCTGGTAGTAAAGGCGTTCTTCTGGGAGCTGACTGTACTGTTCCAGATGACTTTGACTTAGAGAGGTTGGACTGGATTCGTCAGGCAGCTGTTTTCTAAAAGGAGGAGCTATGAAAAGTAAAAGATGGGGTATCTTCATTGCAGTTGTCGGTTTGCTGGCCTTGGTCACCATAAGTGTCGTAAAAAATGGGCACTGCAAAAATGGAGAGAGATGTCGTGGAGTTCAGGATTTTTCCAAGTCCAGTCTCCCCTTTCTACGCTCGAATGATATTGCAAGCAGTTTATTAGTTAAAAAAGTAAGAAATGGAGAATAAGAATGTCAGAAAAAAGAGAATGGGTTTTAAAAGCATTTAAAGGTGAAAAGGTTGATCGTGTGCCAGTTGGCTTTTGGCACCATTTCACATCCGAAGACGAATGGCTACACGGTTTCTCAAATCCAGTCATTATCGAGAAGAATATCGAGGGCCATAAGCGCTTTATCCGAGAAGTTCAGCCGGACTTTATCAAACTCATGAGCGATGGCTACTTTGCTTATCCAAATCCAGCGATTGCCAAAGGAAAATCACTTCAAGAATTGGCGACCATTCAACCACTCGGACCAGATCACGCTTGGATAAAAGAGCAGGTTGACTTGGTTAAGAAAATCAAGCAAGAGTTTACAGAAGATATCGTTGCGATTTATAATATTTTTGCTCCTGTGACCTATCTCAAGTGGCTACTAGGGGAAGTGTCTGGTGGAGATGACCTCATTGCAGATTTTCTGGTGGAAGATCCTAAAGCCCTTAAGAAGGTGTTGGATGTGATTGCAGAGGATATTGCGAGTCTTAGCCGAGCTGTCATCAAAGAGGCTGGTGCAGATGGAATCTATCTCAGCGTGCAGAGTATCCAAGATCAACGAGTGTCGGCAGCAGATTATCAAGCTGTCATTGCACCTAGCGAGATAACGGTTCTGGAAGCGGCTAGTGCTGTTGGTGGTGTCACGGTTCTTCATATCTGTGGCTACGAGGGAGCGCGAAATGATATTCACCTTTTTGCAGACTATCCAGCCCAAGTCTTTAACTGGGCTGTAGGACCAGAGGGAATCACTCTCAAGGAAGGTCGTGAGATTTTCAAGGGACGTACGGTTCTTGGAGGATTCGAAAATGGCAAGACAGGCTTACTGTATACTGGTAGCAAGGACGCCATTCAGGCTGAGGCAAAGAAACTAGTTGCAGAAGCTGGGGAACAGGGCTTGGTACTTGGGGCAGATTGTACCATTCCAAGTGATATCGCAGTTGAACGTATCCAGTGGGTGAGAGAAGCGCTTGAAAACTAAAGGAGAAAAAGATGAGTAAAAAAGCATGGATTATCGGTGGTGTAGCAGTTGTTGCAGTAATTGGGGCGACGATTATCGGGAGAAGTTTAGCTGGCGCTCCAGCTAAGGAGGGAGAAACGGCTTCGTCTGCTGAAGTCATAACCTTGAAGGTTGCCCATACACAAAACTATGTACCTTATGACTTTGTCAATGAAAAAGGGGAATCAGATGGTTATGAAGTAGCTGTTTTGAAGGCTGTTGATGAGAAGTTGGCAAACTATCAATTTGAATATACGGGCACCAGTGATGACGACCTCTTGATTGGTCTGGAATCAGGCAAGTATGACATCGGAACCAAGGGAGCTTGGTACACAGATGAACGAGCTAAAAAATTTGTCATTCCATCTGAACCAGTGGGAGCGAGCATCATCGGATTTACTGTCAGAAAAGAAGATGAACAGAAATACAAAACCATTGATGACTTTGCTAAGAATAAAGGGAAATTGGTTCCCATCTCGCCACAGAATGCTCAATGGAATGTTATCACCAGCTACAATGAAAAACATCAGGATGCACCGATTGAGCTAACAGCAGCTGAATCTTTTAAAGTGGCAGATGCCTATGCCTGGGTCTTAGAAGGACGTTATGACGCCTTCTTTGATATCAAACTGTCCTTTGAAAAAGCAGTTACAGCAGAAGATGGCCCTTACTACCAATATGCGGATAAACTCAGCTGGTTCCCATACAAGGGCATTCCAACTTATCCCTTGATTCACCGTGATGAAAAGGGTGAGAAATTCGCTAAAGAATACGAAAAAGCAATTAAAGAGTTGAAAGAAGATGGCACGCTTGCTAAGCTATCTCAGCAATACTTTAAAGAAGATGTCTTTAGTTATGTAGACAAAGACTAGGCCAGAAATTCCAAGACTAGAAAGGGTTTTGCATGGTTTCTTATGATTTTTCCAAGGTCTTTCAGTTTTTACCGACCTTATGGCAGGCACTTCCTATGACCTTGTCCATTCTCTTTTTTACCACTCTTCTTGGTTCCCTTTTTGGAGGTCTCTTGGCCTGGGCACAAGTAGGAGAAGACAAGAGTTTTGCAGCGATTTCCAAAGGCTATATCTTTACCCTACGTTGTACACCGCCGATTGTCTTGCTTTTTCTAGTCTTTTATGGCTTGCCAGAATTTCTGAAATGGTGGCTTGGTTTGGATATCAACAACTGGTCTAAAACTATTTTTGTTCTCCTGACGATGATTCTCTTGTTTGCCGCTATTGTTGCCGAGGTTTTCAAGGCGAGCTATCAAGCTATTCCAAAGGGGCAGATAGAGGCCGGGCTTAGTATTGGTTTGACTCCAAGTCAGACTTTTTGGAGAATCATTTTTCCTCAAGCTTTTCAAGTTGCTCTTCCCAATATAACAACTGCTATTCTCAATCTCATGCGGGATGCTGCCTTGGCCTATACGATTGGTTTCGTTGATGTTATGGGTGCAGGCAATCTCTTGATCAGTCGCAATTTAGGGAACTACTCGCTGGAAACCTATACGGCAGTTGCGCTTCTTTATTGGGGGATTGCCTTAGTTATTTCTAGCTTGAGTCGTTTGCTTGAGAAGTCTTTGGAAACAAAAGGGAGGTAAGAAATGGATATAGACTATATTGTAAAGACCTTTCTGGAGACCTTGAAGGGTGTGCCAATCACCTTGATTATCATGATTGTGGCTATGGTCTTAAGCTTTTTACCGGCTCTATTTTTAGCCTTGGGGCAGATTTACAAGATTCGAGGGGTGAGGAGTTTTTCTCTGGTCTATCTGGCTTTTATCCGAGCGACTCCTCCGATTTTATTGATTCTCTTCTTTTATAGTTTGTTTCCAAGTTTGCTGAATCAATTTCTCAAAAGCATAGGAAGCGACTTTGATATTTTCAAGCTTGATCCTCTCTATTATGCCTTTATCATTTATAGTTTGATGACAGTCGGGAGTTTATCGGAGATTTTGCGTTCAGCTATCTTGACGGTGGACAAGGGACAACTAGAGGCGGCGCATGCGATTGGGCTGACTACGACCCAGGCCTATCTAAGGATTGTTTTTCCTCAAGCCTTGCGCTCAGCCTTGCCTAACTTGGCCAATCTGGTGATCAATATCGTCAAAGGGACCTCTCTGGTCTTTGTTATGACTATCAAGGATATCACCGCTATTGCTCGTGTGGAAGCGTCCTACGGTTACCAGTATTTTGAGTCTTATTTTGTGATCTTTTTGCAGTATATTTTGATCTGTGGTTTGATTCAGTGGGGCTTCTCTCTACTGGAGAAAGGCTATGTGAAAAAAGAAAAGAGTGCAAAAGCATCTAGCGCACGTTTTGTATAGGAGGACAGGATGTTACAAGTAGAACATATCGCAAAAACATTTGGTGAGAGGCAGGTACTGGAGAATGTCAATCTCCAGGTCAACCAAGGGGATGTCGTCGTTATCTTAGGACCATCAGGTTCGGGGAAAACGACCTTTCTCCGTTGTCTCAACCACTTAGAAAAAGCTGACAGTGGCCGTTTGACCTTGGCAGGAAAGACCTATGACTTAGCCAAATTAAGCAAGAAAGACATTCTAGAAATTCGCCAAAAAACAGCCTTTGTTTTCCAACACTACAATCTCTTTGCAAACAAAACTGCTCTGGAAAATATTCTAGAAGGCCTAATCGTAGCTCGTAAAGTTCCCAAGGAAGAAGCGCTCAAACGTGCAGAATCTGCCTTGGAAAAAGTTGGTTTACTGGCCTACAAAGACTACTACCCTTCTCAGCTATCTGGAGGGCAACAACAACGAATAGGAATTGCGCGTGCCATTGCCGTCAAGCCCGAGGTCATTTTGCTAGATGAACCAACATCTGCACTAGACCCTGAGTTGGTTGGAGATGTTTTGGATGTTCTGAAACAGTTGGCGGGAGAAGGTGTGACCATGGTGGTCGTCACGCATGAGATGGGATTTGCTAGAGATGTCGCCAACCACGTTATTTTCATGGATGGAGGCCGTATCGTAGAGGAGAACAATCCCCACGATTTCTTTAGTCGTCCACAAGAAGAACGAACCAAGCAGTTCCTAGCTCGTATCTTATCAGACGCTAGCTATAGTGTAGAATATATGATTTGATAGATAAGTGCATTATGAAAGTAACTTATGAAGCAAAGTTTCAATCTATAAACTATGGAAAAAGGTGTCAGCTTGAAATGACTTTCAGAAAAAGCTAGGTTTTAGACTTAGATTGGCTATTTGAGATGATTTGAGCTACTTTTCGTACACTCAAGTGGGTAATCTTATTTTAGATTCTTCATTTCTCAAAAAACTTAAGAAAAATTTAAGCTAGGAGGTGTATACTAAGTTCATAAGTTAAGAGAAACTTAACTTAAACTCCTAAAACTTTCATAATAATCTCCCTATAAAATAAAGTCGCCCAATCAGGCGGCTTATTTTTGTCTATCTGTAAGCAGGGGCAGTAACTTAGCAATAGAAGAATAGAGGGAAATATGGTATAATGAAACGATAGATTTTTGAATAGGAATAAGATCATGTTTGGATTTTTTAAGAAAGATAAAGCTGTAGAAGTTGAGGTTCCAACACAGGTTCCTGCTCACATTGGCATCATCATGGATGGAAATGGTCGCTGGGCTAAAAAACGGATGCAACCACGGGTTTTTGGTCATAAGGCAGGGATGGAAGCCCTCCAAAAGGTGACCAAGGCAGCTAACAAGATGGGAGTCAAGGTCATCACGGTTTATGCCTTTTCAACGGAAAACTGGACGCGCCCAGATCAAGAAGTCAAGTTTATCATGAACTTACCAGTCGAGTTTTATGACAACTACGTCCCGGAATTACATGCAAATAATGTTAAGATTCAGATGATTGGGGAGACAGATCGCCTACCTAAGCCGACCTTTGAAGCTTTGAAAAAAGCAGAGGAATTGACCAAGAACAATACAGGATTGATTCTCAATTTTGCGCTTAACTATGGTGGTCGTGCTGAAATTACGCAGGCTTTTAAGAGCTTGGCTCAGGAAGTTCTAGATGCCAAAATCAATCCTGGTGATATTACAGAAGATATGATAGGGGATTATCTTTTCACACAACGCCTGCCAAAGGATTTGCGAGATCCTGATTTGATTATCCGTACGAGTGGTGAGTTGCGTTTGAGTAATTTCTTGCCATGGCAAGCAGCCTATAGTGAGCTTTACTTTACGGATACCTTGTGGCCTGATTTTGATGAAGCATCTTTGAAGGAGGCTATTACGGCCTATAATCGTCGCAATCGCCGTTTTGGAGGAGTTTAGGAGAAGATATGACCCAAGATTTACAAAAGAGAACATTGTTTGCGGTATTGGCCCTGGCTATTTTCCTTCCAGTCTTATTTGTGGGAGGACTCTTGTTGCAGATAGGGATTGGTTTGTTAGCCATGCTGGCTGTCCATGAACTCTTGCAGATGAAGGGGCTAAAGACCATGACCATCGAGGGCGCCTTGACCCTCTTTGCGACATTTGCCCTCACAATCCCCTTAGAAAATTATCTAACTTTTTTGCCAGTTGATGGGAATGTGGTTGCTTATAGTGTTCTGATTACAATAATGCTAGGGACGACCGTTTTCAGTAAAAGCTATACGATTGAAGATGCTGCCTTTCCAATTGCTGTGAGCTTTTATGTTGGTTTTGGTTTTAACGCCTTACTCGATGCTCGGGTGGCAGGTTTTGACAAGGTGCTTCTGGCCCTCTTTATCGTCTGGGCGACTGATAGCGCAGCTTACCTAATAGGGATGAATTTTGGGAAGCATAAGTTGGCACCAAGAGTTTCTCCCAATAAGAGCATTGAGGGTTTTATCGGTGGTATTCTAGGTGCGGTACTAGTAACAGCAATCTTCATGCTAGTAGACAGCACAGTTGCTCTCCCTTATGGGATTTATAGAATGAGCCTCTTTGCCGTCTTCTTCAGTGTGGCAGGTCAGTTTGGTGACTTGATCGAGAGTGCGATGAAACGCCATTTCGGTGTCAAGGATTCTGGAAAATTTATCCCGGGGCATGGTGGTGTGTTGGATCGTTTTGACAGTATGCTAGTTGTCTTTCCTATCATGCACTTGTTTGGCCTCTTCTAAAGAAAGGAATATTGAATGATTGGATTGCTAACCTTTATCCTGGTTTTTGGGATTATTGTGGTGGTGCATGAGTTTGGACATTTTTATTTTGCCAAGAAATCAGGCATTTTAGTTCGTGAATTTGCTATTGGTATGGGCCCCAAGATTTTTGCCCATATTGGTAAGGATGGCACTGCTTATACCATTCGGATGCTCCCTCTAGGTGGCTACGTTCGTATGGCTGGTTGGGGTGATGATGCGACGGAGATCAAGACAGGAACCCCGGTCAGTTTAACACTTGCAGAGGATGGTAAGGTCAAACGAATCAATCTCTCAGGGAAGAAACTGGATCAAACAGCTCTCCCTATGCAGGTAACCCAGTTTGACTTTGAAGACAAGCTCTTCATTAAAGGCTTGGTCTTGGAAGAAGAAAAGATCTTTGCAGTGGATCACGATGCAACAGTTGTTGAGGCAGATGGAACCGAAGTACGCATCGCTCCTCTGGATGTACAGTATCAAAATGCTTCTATCTGGGGTAAGCTCATCACCAACTTTGCAGGTCCTATGAATAACTTTATCTTAGGTGTTGTTGTTTTTTGGATCCTGATCTTTTTGCAGGGTGGTGTTAGAGACACTCAGACCAATATCTTTCATGTCATGCCAGAGGGAGCTTTGGCTAAGGTAGGCGTAGCTGAGACAGCTCAAATCACCAAGGTCGGCTCCCACGAAGTTAAGAATTGGCAAGACTTGATTCAGGCTGTGGAAACTGATACCAAGAATAAGACTGCCCCGACCTTGGATGTGACCATTTCTGAAAATGGTAGCGAAAAACAAGTCACTATTACTCCAGAAGAAAATCAAGGACGTTATATTCTCGGGGTTCAACCGAGAGTCAAGTCAGACCTCCTGTCCATGTTTGTTGGTGGATTTACAACCGCTGCTGACTCAGGGCTCCGTATCCTTTCGGCTCTGAAAAACTTGATTTTCCATCCAGATTTGAACAAACTCGGTGGCCCCGTTGCCATTTTTAAGGCAAGTAGCGATGCTGCTAAAAATGGAATTGAGAATGTCCTCTATTTCCTAGCTATAATTTCCATCAATATCGGAATTTTTAATTTGATTCCGATTCCGGCTTTGGATGGTGGAAAGATTGTGCTCAATATCCTAGAGGCTATCCGCCGGAAACCCCTTAAACAAGAAATTGAAACCTATGTCACCATGGCTGGTGTAGTTATCATGGTTGTCTTGATGCTAGCTGTGACCTGGAATGACATTATGCGACTCTTTTTTAGATAATCGAGGAATATTATGAAACAAAGTAAAATGCTAATCCCAACGCTTCGCGAAATGCCAAGCGATGCTCAAGTTATCAGCCACGCCCTTATGTTGCGTGCTGGTTATGTTCGTCAAGTTTCTGCCGGTGTTTACTCTTACCTACCACTTGCTAACCGTGTGATTGAAAAAGCTAAGAACATCATGCGCCAAGAGTTTGATAAGATTGGTGCGGTGGAGATGCTGGCTCCAGCCCTTCTTAGTGCCGATCTTTGGCGCGAATCAGGTCGTTATGAAACCTATGGTGAAGACCTTTATAAACTGAAAAACCGTGAAAAATCAGACTTTATCCTAGGTCCGACACACGAAGAAACTTTTACAGCTATTGTTCGTGACTCTGTCAAGTCTTACAAGCAATTGCCACTCAACCTTTACCAAATCCAACCGAAATACCGTGATGAAAAACGTCCACGTAACGGACTTCTCCGTACGCGTGAATTTATCATGAAAGATGGCTATAGTTTCCATGCTAATTACGATAGTTTGGATGTGACTTATGACGAGTACAAGGCAGCCTATGAACGTATCTTCACTCGTAGTGGCTTGGACTTCAAGGCCATCATCGGTGACGGTGGAGCCATGGGTGGTAAGGATAGCCAAGAATTTATGGCGATTACACCAGCCCGTACAGACCTTGATCGCTGGGTTGTCTTGGACAAGTCAGTTGCCTCATTTGCCGAAATTCCTGCAGAAGTGCAAGAAGAAATCAAAGCAGAATTGCTCAAATGGATGGTTTCTGGTGAAGACACCATTGCCTACTCAAGTGAGTCTAGCTATGCAGCTAACTTAGAAATGGCAACAAACGAGTACAAACCAAGCAACCGTGTCGTTGCGGAAGAAGAAGTGACTCGTGTTGCAACTCCAGGTGTTAAATCCATCGATGAAGTGGCAGCCTTCCTTAAGGTGCCAGAAGAGCAAACGATTAAAACCCTCTTCTACATGGCAGATGGTGAGCTTGTTGCAGCCCTTCTAGTTGGGAATGACCAACTCAATGAAGTCAAGTTGAAAAACTACTTGGGTGCAGATTTCTTTGACGTTGCTAGCGAGGAAGAAGTCGCAAGTGTCGTCTCAGCAGGCTTTGGTTCGCTAGGACCAGTTGGTTTGCCAGAAAATGTCAAAATCATTGCAGACCGTAAGGTGCAAGATGTTCGCAATGCTGTTGTGGGGGCTAATGAAGATGGCTATCACTTGACGGGCGTGAACCCAGGTCGTGACTTCACTGCAGAATATGTGGATATCCGTGAAGTTCGTGAGGGTGAAATTTCACCAGACGGACAAGGTGTTCTTAACTTTGCCCGTGGTATCGAGATTGGTCACATCTTCAAACTTGGAACTCGCTACTCAGCAAGCATGGGTGCAGATGTTTTGGATGAAAATGGCCGTGCTGTGCCAATCATCATGGGTTGCTACGGTATCGGTGTTAGTCGTCTTCTCTCAGCAGTGATGGAGCAACACGCTCGTCTCTTTGTCAACAAAACGCCAAAAGGTGAATACCGTTATGCTTGGGGAGTTAACTTCCCTAAAGAATTAGCACCATTTGATGTGCATTTGATTACTGTCAATGTTAAAGATGAAGAAGCGCAAGCCTTGACAGAAAAACTGGAAGCCAACTTGATGGAGGCTGGTTACGAAGTCTTGACAGATGACCGTAACGAACGTGTCGGGGTTAAATTCAGCGATAGCGACTTGATTGGTCTTCCAATCCGTATCACTGTTGGGAAGAAAGCAGCTGATGGCATCGTAGAGGTTAAGATCAAGGCGACTGGTGACACCATCGAAGTTCACGCAGACAACTTGCTCGAAACCCTTGAAATCCTAGGCAAGAAATAAAAACTATAATCAGAAGAAAAACAAGGCAAAAATGTAACTAGTTTTTACCTTGTTTTTTCTATATAATGGGGAAAATGAGTAAACGAAGAGGTAAAGCTATGCTAAAATTTCCAAAGGATTTTGTTTGGGGTTCCTCAACTTCTGGACCACAGACAGAAGGCCGTGTGACTGGTGACGGAAAGGGAGATAATCTCTGGGATTATTGGTTCAAAGTAGAGCCAAATCGATACTACAATGGAATTGGACCTGACAAAACATCGACTTTTTACGAAAACTGGGAAAAGGATATTGAGCTTCTAGTAGAAACAGGCCATACAGCCTTTCGCACTTCTATCCAGTGGTCTCGACTTTTCCCGCAAGGTCGTGGAGAGGTCAATCCGCAAGGGGGTGGTTTTCTACCGTCAGGTCTTTGAAGCCATTAAGGCCAAGGGGATTCGTCTCTTAGTCAATCTCTATCACTTTGACCTGCCTTTTGCCCTTCAAGAAGACGGAGATGGTTGGGAAAATAAGGCCACTATCAAGGCCTACGAAGACTATGCTCGTTTTTGTTTTAAGACTTACGGTGACTTGGTGGACCAATGGATTACCTTCAATGAGCCCATCGTTCCTGTAGAGTTTGGTTATTTCTATGATGCTCACTATCCTCACAAGGTGGATGCCAAAGCAGCGGTTAGGGTTGCCTATCACACACAACTGGCTAGTAGTCTGGCGGTGAAGGCTTGTCATGAGGTTTTGCCTGATTCCAAGATTGGGATTGTTCTCAACTTGACGCCAGCTTATCCTCGTAGCCAACATCCTGCGGATGTGAAAGCTGCGCGCATTGCGGATCTCTTCCAAGCCCAATCTTTCCTAGATCCATCTGTTTTAGGAACTTATCCAGAGGAATTGGTGGAAATTTTAGCTGGGCATGATTTACTGCCAGCCTACACAGCAGAAGAGTTGGAACTGATTCGCCAGCATACAGTGGACTTTCTTGGAGTCAACTACTACCAGCCTCTGCGCGTCATGGCGCCACGTTTTGCTAAGCATCCAGACAGTCCGCTCTTGCCAGAACATTTTTACGAGCCTTATGTTATGCCTGGACGTAAAATCAATCCTCACCGCGGTTGGGAAATCTACGAGCAAGGGATTTATGATATCGCTCAAAATATCAAAGAAAATTATGGTAATATTGAGTGGATGCTGACAGAGAATGGCATGGGGGTTGAAGGTGAAGAAAAATTCCGTGAGAATGGCATGATTCAAGACGACTATCGTATCGACTTTGTCAAAGGCCATCTTCGTGAACTATACCGTGCGATTGAAGACGGAGCCAATTGTAAGGGCTACTTGATTTGGACCTTTATCGACTGCTGGTCATGGCTCAATAGTTATAAAAATCGCTATGGTCTGGTTGAGCTTGACTTGGAAACGCAAGAACGCCGCCTGAAGAAATCAGGCCACTGGTTCAAAGAACTCAGCGACCATAATGGATTTTAAGAATAAAAGTGAGATGAAAATCATCTCACTTTTTAATATGTGACTACGAGTCAGTATAGTTTTATCTATTACAAGTATGATAAAATCTTTCCATCTAAGTCGCAAGGGAAATGGTACTGGCTATATATTTTCTTTAATTATGGTAAAATAGTAAGAGAATAATGTGAGGAAATTGAATGTCAAGTAAGTTTGAAATTTTAATGAATCAACTAGGAATCTCTGATCAACTGAAACAGGATCCTGCTCTTGTTGATGCAAGAATTGAGCGTGTCGTGGTTCATAAAATTAGTAAGGTCTGGGAATTTCATTTTGTATTTTCTAAAATTTTACCTACCGAAATTTTTCTAGAGTTAAAGAAGGGGTTGAGTGAGGAATTTTCTAAGACAGGCAATCAAGCTGTTTTTGAAATCAAGGCTCTTTCCCAAGAATTTTCTAATGAACTCTTGCAGGCCTACTATAAGGAGGCTTTTTCTGAAGGTCCGTGTGCTAGCCAAGGATTTAAGTCTCTTTATCAGAATCTGCAAGTTCGTGCGGAGGGTAATCAACTCTTTATTGAAGGTTCAGAGGCGATTGATAAGGAACACTTTAAGAAGAATCATCTTCCTAATCTAGCAAAGCAACTAGAAAAGTTTGGTTTCCCAGCTTTTGTTTGCCAGATAGAAAAGAATGATGCCCTTACACAAGAGCAGGAGGAAGCCTCCATACGGAGAATGAGCAGATCGTTCAAGCTGCCAACGAAGAAGCTTTGCGGGCTATGGAACAACTAGAACAAATGGCTCCTCCTCCAGTAGAAGAGAAATCGGCCTTTGATTTTCAGGCTAAAAAGGCTGCGGCAAAACCAAAATTGGATAAGGCTGAAATTACCCAGATGATTGATGTGACGACTGAGGAAAATCGTTTGGTCTTTGAAGGGGTCGTTTTTGATGTGGAGCATAAGGTGACCAGAACTGGTCGCGTTTTGATTAACTTTAAAATGACGGACTACACTTCAAGTTTTTCAATGCAAAAATGGGTTAAAAATGAGGAAGAGGCTCAGAAGTTTGACATCATCAAGAAAAATTCTTGGCTCCGTGTTCGTGGAAATGTAGAGATGAATAACTTTACACGAGATTTGACCATGAACGTGCAGGATGTGCAGGAAGTTGTTCACTATGAGCGGAAGGATTTGATGCCAGAAGGTGAGCGTCGGGTCGAGTTTCATGCTCATACTAACATGTCGACCATGGATGCTCTGCCAGAGGTAGAAAAATCGTTGAGACAGCTGCTAAGTGGGGACATAAGGCGGTTGCTATCACGGACCATGGGAATGTCCAGTCCTTCCCACATGGCTATAAGGCAGCTAAGAAAGCTGGAATTCAGCTAATCTATGGAATGGAAGCCAATATCGTTGAAGACCGCGTTCCTATCGTTTATAACGAAGTGGAAATGGACTTGTCAGAAGCAACCTACGTGGTTTTTGACGTGGAAACGACGGGACTTTCAGCCATCTATAATGACTTGATTCAGGTTGCGGCCTCTAAGATGTACAAGGGAAATGTTATTGCCGAATTTGATGAATTTATCAATCCAGGGCACCCTCTGTCAGCCTTTACCACGGAGTTGACTGGTATTACAGATGATCATGTCAAAAATGCCAAACCACTGGAACAAGTTTTGCAAGAATTCCAAGAATTTTGTAAGGATACCGTCTTAGTCGCCCACAATGCTACCTTTGACGTTGGCTTATGAATGCCAACTATGAGCGTCATGGTCTGCCTAAGATTAGCCAGCCAGTCATCGATACGCTCGAGTTTGCTAGAAACCTTTATCCTGAGTATAAACGTCATGGTTTGGGACCTTTGACCAAGCGTTTTGGTGTAGCTCTGGAACACCACCACATGGCCAACTACGATGCGGAAGCGACTGGTCGTTTGCTCTTCATCTTTATCAAAGAGGTGGCGGAAAAACATGGTGTGACCGATCTAGCTAGACTAAACATTGATTTGATTAGTCCAGATTCTTATAAAAAAGCTCGGATTAAGCATGCGACTATCTATGTCAAGAATCAGATAGGTTTAAAAAATATTTTTAAACTGGTTTCTTTGTCCAATACCAAGTATTTTGAAGGGGTGCCACGGATTCCGAGAACGGTTCTAGATGCCCATCGGGAAGGTTTGATTTTAGGGTCGGCCTGTTCAGAAGGTGAAGTTTTTGATGCAGTCGTTTCCCAAGGTGTGGATGCGGCGGTTGAGGTGGCCAAGTATTATGACTTTATCGAGGTCATGCCCCCAGCTATCTATGCACCATTGATTGCCAAAGAGCAGGTCAAGGATATGGAAGAACTCCAGACCATTATCAAGAGTTTGATAGAGGTTGGAGACCGTCTTGGCAAGCCTGTTCTGGCTACGGGAAATGTCCATTATATCGAACCAGAAGAAGAGATTTATCGTGAAATTATCGTCCGTAGTTTGGGACAGGGTGCGATGATTAACCGAACCATCGGTCATGGCGAACATGCCCAACCAGCTCCTCTTCCAAAGGCTCATTTTCGAACGACCAATGAGATGTTGGATGAATTTGCCTTCTTAGGCGAAGATTTAGCACGCAAACTAGTCATTGAAAACACCAATGCTATGGCGGATATCTTTGAACCCGTTGAGGTCGTTAAGGGTGACTTGTATACGCCTTTCATCGATAAGGCTGAAGAAACGGTTGCTGAATTGACCTACAAGAAAGCTTTTGAGATTTATGGAAATCCGCTGCCAGATATTGTTGATTTGCGAATTGAAAAAGAATTAACTTCTATTCTGGGGAATGGATTTGCCGTGATTTATCTGGCTTCCCAGATGCTGGTACAACGTTCTAATGAACGGGGCTACTGGTTGGTTCCCGTGGGTCTGTTGGCTCCAGTTTCGTTGCGACCATGATTGGTATTACCGAGGTTAATCCTCTCTCTCCTCACTATGTCTGTGGTCAGTGTCAGTACAGCGAGTTTATCACCGATGGTTCTTATGGTTCAGGTTTTGATATGCCTAATAAGGACTGTCCAAACTGTGGCCACAAACTCAGCAAAAATGGGCAGGATATTCCCTTTGAAACCTTCCTTGGTTTTGATGGAGATAAGGTTCCCGATATTGACTTGAACTTCTCGGGAGAGGACCAGCCTAGTGCACACTTGGATGTACGTGATATATTTGGTGAGGAATATGCCTTCCGTGCGGGAACGGTTGGTACAGTTGCTGCTAAGACTGCTTATGGATTTGTAAAGGGCTACGAGAGAGACTACGGGAAGTTTTATCGTGATGCAGAGGTGGAACGCCTCGCTCAAGGTGCTGCTGGTGTCAAGCGGACCACAGGACAACACCCGGGAGGAATCGTTGTTATTCCGAACTACATGGACGTCTACGATTTTACGCCTGTCCAGTATCCAGCAGATGATGTGACGGCTGAATGGCAGACCACCCACTTTAACTTTCACGATATCGATGAGAACGTCCTTAAACTCGATGTACTGGGTCATGATGATCCGACCATGATTCGAAAACTTCAGGATTTGTCTGGGATTGACCCTAATGAAATTCCTATGGATGATGAAGGCGTGATGGCCCTTTTTTCTGGGACGGATGTGCTTGGCGTGACGTCAGAGCAAATCGGGACGCCGACGGGTATGCTGGGGATTCCAGAGTTTGGAACCAACTTTGTACGTGGGATGGTAGACGAGACGCATCCGACGACCTTTGCAGAGTTGCTTCAGCTCTCAGGTCTGTCCCATGGTACTGATGTCTGGTTGGGCAATGCCCAGGATTTGATTAAGCAAGGGATTGCGGATCTATCAACTGTTATCGGTTGTCGGGACGATATCATGGTTTACCTCATGCATGCGGGTCTCGAACCTAAGATGGCTTTTACCATCATGGAACGGGTGCGTAAAGGTTTGTGGCTGAAGATTTCTGAAGAGGAGAGAAATGGCTACATCGAAGCCATGAAGGCCAATAAGGTTCCAGAGTGGTATATCGAATCTTGTGGAAAAATCAAGTACATGTTCCCTAAAGCCCATGCGGCAGCCTACGTTATGATGGCCCTGCGTGTAGCCTACTTCAAGGTTCACCATCCCATTTATTACTACTGTGCTTACTTCTCCATCCGTGCTAAGGCTTTTGATATCAAGACCATGGGTGCGGGCTTGGATGCCATCAAGCGCAGAATGGAAGAAATCGCTGAAAAACGGAAAAACAACGAAGCTTCTAATGTGGAAATCGATCTCTACACAACTCTTGAGATTGTCAATGAAATGTGGGAACGTGGTTTCAAGTTTGGTAAACTCGATCTCTACCGTAGTCAGGCGACAGAATTCCTCATTGACGGGGACACTCTCATCCCGCCATTTGTAGCAATGGATGGTCTGGGAGAGAACGTTGCTAAGCAGTTGGTGCGAGCGCGTGAAGAGGGTGAGTTCCTCTCTAAGACAGAACTTCGCAAGCGTGGCGGACTGTCATCGACCTTGGTTGAAAAAATGGATGAAATGGGCATTCTCGGCAATATGCCAGAGGATAACCAGTTGAGTTTGTTTGATGATTTGTTTTAAGAAGGCAGATTATCCCCAATTTTACAGAGATGTTTGATAATTAAAAAATAACAGGCTATTAAACAGTCCTGTTATTTTTTAATTGTGAACATAAATATATAACGGCTAGATTACTAATCCTCTAATACTATATCATCTTCTTTTAGGGAATCTATCAGTTTCTGTTTGTAATGAGTTAGAGAAAGTACATGTTGGCCAATCCAGGAATTTTTTTAAATAATTTAAATAAATTTTTTTATTCTTTATAAGTTCCCTAGGATCTATTTTTTTGTGAATACTAAGTTATTAGCTTTTGCAGAATGAAATTAGCTGACTATTAGAATGCTCTAGTGATTTGTATATTTTTTTGTATATATTGAAGGTGATAGTTTTTTTCGAAAAAAAATTATAAATAAAAACTATGAGATCCATCTGTTGGTAAATATAACCTTATTTCAAAATCTCTAGTGCTCCTAGACTTTGTATTAACTTCAATCACTACAGGAAGGTTGAGGATGTAGTATTCCAACCAGTTTTCATCACTAGTTTTAGATTCTTCAAATTTATCTAATAACGGAATTAATATGTTGCTATTGAAGCGTTGGGTATTCATATCCTCTAACATAAAAAATACTGAATCTGCACTAGTGCTAAATTTTCCTGAGCCTATTAGATGAAAGCTATAGTCACGCATCTTACTATCCGTTTGTATATTTAGAAAATAAGCAACAAAATATTCTTGGAAGGAACGATGGGAGAACTTGTATCTGTTTCCTTCTTTGTAGAGTACGCACAGACAGTTTTCTAAATCGTAGATAAAATTGTCTATATTGAGAACGTTTTTAATTCGAGGAGGAAATTTTTTAAAAATTTCTTCAATCTCTGGAAATGTCAACTCCGTTTTTGCCTTTTGGTATGTTAGAAAACAGAAGATTGCAAAACATTCTTTAAAAGTATCTGAACTTAAGTTTGAAAGCAGCTTTCGTCGATAACTTTTTGTAGCATCGTGTTTCGAGAGCATTGTATCAAAAGCCTGGTAGTAGAAAAGGTGTAATTTTTGAGGAATTTCTGCATAGTCGTTGTAAGTGGAGAGCATAATATTTAGTAACAGAGGATTTGAAGCGAAGGATTCATGTCTATCATATAAACCGCTCTCTAGGTCGCGAATAAATTTATTTTTGAGTTCCTCATCTGGATATTCAATTTTTGTAATAAGACTTATAGCTTGTGCTTTAGTAAAGGGAGTAGATTTTAGAACTGTAAATCGCTGAAATTCAATGAACTCAGATTCAGTATAAGGTCTTGAAGAAAGGATATAATGATTTTCAGGATATTTGTCACAAAAATCATTTAACTTCTTGAAAAATTCTTTTTGGTTTTCGCTATACAATTCATCATAGCCATCCAATAGGAATAAAAAGCATCCCGATTGAAGTGCATAATCTAAATATTCTTCTTTGAATGTATTGTGAAATTGATTTAGTTTTTTTAATAGTAACTGCTCAAGGTCTAAATGCTCCTCTTCGTTGAAATCTTTTTAATTCAATAAAAATAGGAATATAGTCTTTTAATTCTAATTCACTTAGAAAAAAAGGTGTTTCATGAGAGTGGATTTACCAATTCCACCAGTACCTTCAATGATTAAAAAAATTTTTGAGATATCAGTTAGTACTCTTGTTGTGGTGGGCTTGATGATGTCTGAGCCTTTTTTTCTAAAAAGGAACTTCAAAAAAATCATACAGTCTTTTGGGCTCAATTCCGTAGATAATCGTTTTGATTTTACTATATTTTTTTATAAGAATTTGTTAAATAATCTTGGAAAGGAATCTCTAGATTAATTTTTTTGCCTCATTGTAGAGCGTTTTTAAATTTGTCAGTTGTTTTGGAAATAATAGGTGAAAAGTATTTATCCAGAATAGCACTAGTAAATTGTCTTGCAATTTCATTGTTAAAGATTTCGTCCATCATTTTTTTGCTCCTATGTATTTTTTTAGTGTATATCTATAGAATATCACCTCATCTTTTTTTATGTCAATATAACTAAAAAGAAGAGTGTCAATATAGCTGTATATTGCGTTTTTCAATTCTTGGATAGTTAATTAAAAAAAGCTTTATTAGGCTTGTTTTTAAATTTACATCATATGTGATATACTAGTAACGGAGGACATTTCATGAAACTTAGGATTTTTGCGGAAGATAAACCTGCTGAAAAGGTTTTTGACTATCAGCTAGAGCTTGCAGATGAAACAATTATTCTATCGACAGCACTCTTGTCTGGTGCCATTGCTTTAGCAGGATTGTTTACTGCTTTGAAAGAAGAATAGAAAAGGAAGAATAAAATGGTTTTACCAAATTTTAAAGAAAATCTAGAAAAATATGCGAAATTATTGGTTGCGAATGGAATCAACGTGCAACCTGGTCACACCTTGGCTCTTTCTATCGATGTGGAGCAACGTGAGTTGGCGCATTTGATCGTGAAAGAAGCCTATGCCTTGGGTGCGCATGAGGTCATCGTTCAGTGGACAGATGATGTGATCAACCGTGAGAAATTCCTCCACGCGCCGATGGAGCGTTTGGACAATGTGCCAGAATACAAGATTGCTGAGATGAACTATCTCTTGGAAAACAAGGCTAGCCGTCTCGGTGTCCGTTCATCTGATCCAGGTGCCTTGAACGGAGTGGATGCGGACAAGCTTTCAGCTTCTGCAAAAGCGATGGGACTCGCTATGAAGCCGATGCGCATCGCAACTCAATCCAACAAGGTTAGCTGGACTGTAGCAGCTGCAGCAGGGCTTGAGTGGGCTAAGAAGGTCTTTCCAAATGCTGCGAGCGATGAAGAAGCAGTCGATCTCCTTTGGGACCAAATCTTCAAAACTTGTCGTGTCTATGAAGAAGATCCAGTTAAGGCTTGGGAAGAACATGCAGCCATTCTTAAGAGTAAGGCGGAAATGCTTAATAAAGAACAATTTTCAGCCCTTCACTACACAGCGCCAGGGACAGATTTGACACTTGGCTTGCCTAAGAATCACGTTTGGGAATCAGCTGGCGCTATCAATGCACAGGGAGAAGGATTCTTGCCAAATATGCCGACAGAAGAAGTCTTTACGGCTCCTGACTTCCGTCGTGCAGATGGCTATGTAACCTCTACAAAACCACTTAGCTACAATGGCAATATCATCGAAGGTATTAAGGTGACCTTTAAGGATGGACAAATCGTTGACATTACTGCTGAAAAGGGTGATCAGGTCATGAAAGACCTTGTCTTTGAAAATGCTGGTGCGCGTGCCTTGGGTGAATGTGCCTTGGTACCAGATCCAAGTCCAATTTCACAGTCAGGCATTACCTTCTTCAACACCCTTTGATGAAAATGCTTCAAATCACTTGGCTATCGGTGCTGCCTATGCGACCAGCGTTGTTGGTGGAGCAGAGATGAGCGAAGAAGAACTTGAAGCTGCAGGCCTGAACCGTTCAGATGTTCATGTGGACTTTATGATTGGTTCGAATCAAATGGATATTGACGGTATCCGTGAGGATGGAACGCGCGTACCTCTCTTCCGTAATGGAGACTGGGCAAATTAAGGAGAAGCTATGATTGGAAGTATGTTTGTTGGTCTCCTAGTGGGACTCTTGGCAGGTGCTTTGACCAATCGGGGAGAGAGCATGGGATGCTTTGGAAAAATGTTTCTCGGCTGGATTGGAGCCTTTCTGGGCCACCTGCTCTTTGGGACTTGGGGACCAATTCTAGCGGGAACAGCTGTTATTCCTGCTATTTTAGGAGCTATGCTTGTCTTAGCTATTTTCTGGAGACGAGGAAGTTAAGTTCCTAAATCTGAAAAGAAAAGGAGGTTGGTCATTGAACCAGCCTCCTTTTGAGTATGATATAATAGTTCTATGAGATTAGATAAATTTTTAGTTGCCTGTGCTGTGGGGAGTCGGACAGAAGTCAAAAACTTGCTCAAGGCTGGGCGCGTGACAGTAAATGGTAAAAAAGAAAAGTCAGCTAAATTGCAGATTAATGAAGAAAGAGATGAGATTCGCTTTGATGGCCAAGTGCTGGAGTATGAGGAGTTTGTCTACTACATGATGAACAAGCCCCAAGGAGTTATTTCAGCGACTGAAGATTCCAAGCATAGAACGGTTCTAGACTTGTTGGATGATGTGGCTCGAAGTAAGGAAGTTTTCCCAGTAGGGCGCTTGGATATTGATACGCATGGTCTCCTACTTTTGACCAATGACGGCCAGTTGGCTCATGCTTTGCTTTCACCAAAACGTCATGTGGATAAGACCTATCTGGCGCAAGTCGAGGGCATCATGACCCAAGAAGATGTGGAGACATTTGCTGAGGGCATTCCTCTCAAGGACTTTACCTGCCAGCCAGCTAGACTGGAGCTTGTATCGGTAGATCCAGAAAAAAATCAAAGTTTGGTTCGGGTGACCATTGCCGAAGGAAAATTTCACCAAGTTAAACGCATGGTAGCCTACTGTGGTAAGGAAGTGGTAGACCTGCAACGTTTGACTATGGGAGCACTGATTTAGACGAGAAGCTGAAACGGGGTGAATGGCGTCGCCTGACCAAGGAGGAGTTAGAGGAGCTTCTTGCTAGTATTGATTAAGTCAATGTATTTTAGTAAAAAGGTAGGGAGAATGTCCCTTCCTTTTTCGTTTTTCAGTTGCTTCCTTTGTGAAAAGAGTTATAATAGACAGTAGAATAAAAGGAGGAATCTATGAACGCGATTCAAGAATCATTTACAGATAAATTATTTGCCAACTATGAAGCAAATGTCAAATACCAAGCGATCGAAAATGCTGCCAGCCACAACGGAATTTTTGCAGCCCTAGAACGTCGTCAAAGCCATGTAGACAATACACCTGTTTTCTCATTGGATTTGACCAAGGACAAGGTTACTAACCAGAAGGCCTCTGGTCGTTGCTGGATGTTTGCAGCTCTCAACACCTTCCGCCACAAACTCATCTCTCAATACAAATTGGAAAACTTTGAATTGTCACAAGCCCACACTTTCTTCTGGGACAAGTATGAGAAATCAAACTGGTTCTTGGAGCAAGTGATTGCGACTGCAGACCAAGACTTGACGAGCCGCAAGGTTAGCTTCCTACTCCAAACCCCTCAACAAGATGGAGGTCAATGGGATATGGTCGTTGCCCTCTTTGAAAAATACGGTGTCGTTCCTAAGTCTGTTTATCCTGAGTCTGTTTCATCTAGCAGCAGCCGTGAGCTCAATGCCATCCTCAATAAATTGCTCCGTCAAGATGCCCAAATCTTGCGTGACTTGCTCGCTTCTGGTGCAGACCAAGTGACTGTTCAAGCTAAGAAAGAAGACCTCTTACAAGAAATCTTTAACTTCCTTGCTATGTCACTAGGACTTCCACCACGTCAATTTGACTTTGCTTATCGCGATAAGGATGACAACTACCAAAGCGAAAAAGGAATCACACCACAGGAATTTTACAAGAAATATGTCAATCTTCCTCTAGAAGACTACGTTTCTGTTATCAATGCTCCAACTGCTGACAAGCCTTACGGCAAATCTTACACAGTTGAGATGTTAGGAAATGTGGTTGGTAGCCGTGCAGTTCGCTATATCAACGTTCCAATGGAGCGCTTGAAAGAATTGGCGATTGCCCAAATGCAAACAGGTGAGACTGTTTGGTTTGGTTCAGATGTCGGCCAGCTCAGCAACCGCAAAGCAGGAATTCTTGCGACAGATGTTTATGACTTTGAATCAAGCATGGATATTCAACTCACTCAAGACAAAGCTGGACGTTTGGACTACAGCGAAAGCTTGATGACCCACGCCATGGTCTTGACAGGTGTTGATTTGGATGAAAATGGCAAGTCAACTAAGTGGAAGGTTGAAAACTCATGGGGAGATAAGGTCGGCGCAGATGGTTACTTTGTTGCCTCAGACGCTTGGATGGATGAATACACTTACCAAATCGTTGTCCGTAAGGAATTGCTGACAGCAGAAGAACAAGCTGCTTATGAAGCGGAACCAATCGTACTTGCACCATGGGATCCAATGGGTGCCTTGGCAGAATAAAGTCTAAAGAAAAGAGGTTAGGGAAATCCTAGCTTCTTTTTAAGTTCTTATCGAAGTGGCGATAGATGATGCTTGCCAAGGGAGTTCTTCTTATTTTGAGTCTTTAAGTGACAGAGAAAAAGATATGTGTTACTATAGTAGTACAAAAGGATATCGGAGTAGAAATGAAGTATTTAAGCAGTCAAGACATCAAGGATCGTCAACGAAATATCAGCGACATTAAACCTTATAAAACAACCAAGGAAATTGTCGTTTCAAATATCTTTACATTTTTTAATGCTATGAACTTGGCTCTGGCAGTTCTGGTAGCCACAACCTTGCGATTTGAAAATATGCTCTTTTTAGGTGTGATTGCTATTAATACAGCCATTGGGATTTTCCAAGAAGTGCGTTCAAAAAATGCCTTGGAAAAGCTGAGTTTGCTTGGTAAAAGTAAGTACAGAGTCAACCGAGATGGTCAAACGATCAAGATTGATCCAGAAGACATCGTTCTAGGGGAGTATCTGCATCTCAATCTGGGAGATCAGGTGCCTGTAGATGCAGAAGTGCTTGAAGGGAATATTGAAGTTGATGAGTCCTTGCTGACGGGTGAGAGTGATTCGGTCTTTAAAACCGTTGGTGACAGGCTGATGAGCGGAAGCAATGTCGTCAGCGGTACTTGTCTGGTTATGGCAACGGCGGTCGGTCCCAATAGTTATATCAACAAACTCGCAAAATCCAGCAAGGAATTCAAAAAATACCCTTCTCAACTGCGCGATTACATGGATAAGATTCTAAAAATCGTTTCCATCTTACTGGTGCCCGTTGCCATTCTGCTCTATGTCAGAGGTTTTAGTCTAGGACGGTTTTATGTTGAGATTGTCTTGGGAAGTTCAGGTGCCTTGGTCGGCATGATTCCAGAGGGCTTGATTCTCCTGGTCAGCGTCTCCCTAGCAGTAGCGGCCATGAAGCTGGCCAAAAAGAAGGTTCTGGTGCAGGAGCTATACTGTGTGGAAACCTTGGCGCGTGTAGATGTTCTTTGTTTTGATAAGACAGGAACCATCACCACTGGTAATATGAAAGTCCAAGAAATCGATGATAAGTTAGCAGAAAAACTCTCGACTTATCTAGCCTATTTTGACGATGAAAATGCAACTTCACGAGCTCTGAAGACTTACTTAATATGTGAGAAAAAATGGGAAGTTCAAGAAGTTGGTGCCTTTTCAAGTAAAAACAAGTATTCCTTTGTCCAAGTAAAAGACGGTGGGACCTATTTCTTCGGGGCCTATGAGTTTTTAGGCTTTACCCAGCCGATGGATGCCTACTATGAAAATCTAAAACAGCAAGGTTTTCGAATCTTATCGCTTGCTCATAGCAAGGAGCAGATTACAAGCCCAGCCAATATGAAATTACTAGGGCACGTCGTTCTGTCAGATGAAATCAAGGATAATACCAAGGAAACCTTTGACTATTTCGAATCTCAAGGTGTTGAAGTGAAGATTATCAGTGGTGATAATCATGTGGCTGTATATGGAGTGGCTCGTAAGGCAGGATTTAAAGAATCAGCCCGTGCGATTGATATGACCAAGGTGAGCGATGATGACTTTGAAAGAGTGGTCTTAGAACATGATATATTTGGACGTGTGACACCTGAACAGAAACAAAGATGGTGACCGTTTTGCAAAAGGCTGGTAAGACAGTTGCCATGAGTGGTGATGGAGTTAATGATGTTTTGGCTCTCAAGAAAGCAGATATTAGTTTTGCTATGAATGGCGCCACCAGTGCAGCCAAAAGTGTATCTAATATTGTTTTCCTGACAGATGACTTTGCAGTATTTTATGATATCTTGATGGAAGGACGCCGTGTCATCAATAACATCCAAAAGGTAGCTTCTCTCTTTCTAACAAAGACTTTCTTCTCCATCGTATTTGCGATTTTGAGTGTGATTTTTGGTTTGGAATTTGCCTTTATCCCCATTCAGTTCACGATTATTTCAGCCATTACGATTGGGATTCCATCCTTCTTCCTAACTTTTGAGTCCAATAAAGAAAAGGTCAGCACACATTTTATGCGAGATATTTTGACCAATGCTACGATTGGTGGTGGCATTCTGGTTACTAGTGTTCTCCTGACGAACTTCTTTATCACTGTCCCAGGTCAGGTCAAATTTATTTGCTTCCTCCTTGCTTTGATCAATGGTCTATGTCTGGTTGCCAAGGTTAGTCTGCCTTTGAATCGATACAAGCTGGTCTTGCTCACGTTTTTGAGCCTTGCAGCCCTTTTAGGAGCGCTTGCCAATACTTTTATCCTGCAAGGAGCGTTTGTGCCTTTAGAAACCAACCAAGTCATCTATACAGCTATCTTAGCAGTGGTGATTGGGAGCTTGCATTATTTGACTAGAAGAAAAAGTTGATACACAAAAAGAATCAGGCTTTAATCCTGATTCTTTTTTATCTACATCTTCAATTGCTTGGATTACATGATACCGAAGAAACGAGCTGCGATACCTACTGCAAAGAGAGCAAGGATGATTGTGATTGGTGATACTTTTTTCTTAAGCAACCACATGCAAAGGAAAGTAAGGAGAAGTCCCATCAATCCCGGAATCAATGAGTTCAACTGACCTTGAAGGGTTTGTGGTTGAATCTTATCTAGGCTCAATCCACCAAGTGCTTGACCAAGGATACCTTTCAACTCAGCACCTGATACAGGTCCTTCTGGGAAGTTGATGTAAGCACCTTCTGCCAATTGTTTACCTGGAAGGTTAACAGTAAAGTTGATAGATACCCAACGTTGTACAAGAACGGCAAGGATGAACATACCAAGGATAGATGCTCCTTTGGTGATGTCTTTCAAGATACCACCAGACATGTCTTTAGTGATTTCAGATCCAGCTTTGTAACCGAACTCTTGTGTATACCATAGGAAGGCCATACGGATAGCATTCCATCCAAAGAAGAAGAGAAGGGGACCAACAATGTTACCAGATGCAGCAAGTGATGCACCAAGGGCTCCAAGGATAGGACGAACTGTAAACCAGAATACTGGGTCACCGATACCAGCAAGAGGTCCCATCATACCGATCTTAACCCCTTGGATAGCAGCATCATCGATTTCAACACCGTTAGCGCGCTCTTCTTCAAGTGCAAGAGTAACCCCCATGATTGGAGCAGCTACGTATGGGTGAGTGTTGAAGAACTCAAGGTGACGCTCAAGAGCAGCCGCTTGGTCTTCTTTTTTTAGTGTACAATTTTTTTGATAGCTGGGATCAAAGAGTAAGCCCAACCCAAGTTTTGCATACGTTCGTAGTTCCAAGAACCTTGAAGGAATTGTGAACGCCACCAAACTTTTTGACGATCTGATTTTGATAATTGAATTTTTTCAGCCATGATTGTTCCCCTTTCTAGTAGTCTTCTAGGATATCACCGATTGGGTCGTTAGAAGTCGCAGCTCCGCCGCCACCGTTTCCACCTTGTTTTGTAAGGTTAAGGTAGATGAAGGCAAGGGCAACACCGATGACACCAAGGGCAATCAAAGTCAATTGAGAAATCGCAGCAAGTGCAAAACCGATAGCGAAGAATGGCCATACTTCACGAGTTGCCATCATGTTGATAACCATAGCATAACCAACGGCAACGACCATAGCACCACCGACAGCCATACCACCGTTCAACCAGTCTGGCATCAATTTAAGAGCATCTTGAACGGCAGAAGCTGGGATAGCGATAAGGAAGGCAGCAGGGATTGCAATACGAAGACCTTGAAGAACAAGCGCAAAGTAGTGAGCACGCTCAACAGCCGCAATGTTTCCGTCTTTAGCAGCAGCATCAGCAGTGTGAACCAAACCAACTGAGATTGTACGAACAATCATTGTCAAGAAAAGTCCAGCTACGGCAAGAGGGATAGCTGTTGCAGTTGCAACGGCGATACCTTCAGTAGTAAAGTTACCACCTTTAATCAAGATGATCGCTGCAGCAACAGATGCAAGAGCAGCGTCAGGAGCTACGGCAGCTCCGATGTTTGCCCAACCAAGGGCGATCATTTGAAGAGATCCACCAAGCATAACACCTGCTTCGAGGTTACCAGTTGCAAGTCCGATAAGGGTACATGCGACGATTGGTTGATGGAATTGGAATTGGTCGAGGATACCTTCAAGACCTGCAAGGAAGGCAACAACTACAACCAAGATAGCAGAAATGATTGAAATATCTGACATGGTTTTATTCCTTTTCTATTTAGTTTTAATAAAGTACTTAATCCTGTTTTCAAAAATGATAGAAACAGATTAAAATTATTGAACGTTTGCTTTGTTAATCAAGTCAAACAAATCTTTTTTCGTGTCGTTTGGTACTTTACGTACATCAAATTCAACACCGAGGTCACGCATTTTTTCAAAGGTTGCAACATCGTCTTTGTCCATAGACAAAACGTTGTTAATCATTGTTTTACCTGTTGAGTGAGCCATAGAACCAACGTTAAGAGTCTTGATTGGCACGCCACCTTCGATGGCACGGAGTGCATCTTGTGGAGTTTCAAACAAGATAAGAGCATGTGTGTTACCAAAACGAGGATCTTTTGCAACCTCAATCAATTTTTTGATTGGTACAACGTTGGCTTTTACTCCGTTAGGAGCTGCTTGTTTGATCAATTCTTTACGCAATTCGTCGTTTGCAACGTTGTCTGAAGCAACGATGATACGATCTGCTTTTGAATCTGGAGTCCAAGCAGTTGCAACCTGACCGTGAAGGAGACGAGTGTCTAGACGAGCAAGGTTGATCTTCAGTTTACCGTCACCGATAACTGTTCCTTCTGGAATAGCAGCTTGGGCAGTAGGAGCAGCTGCAGCAGTTGCAACTTCCTCAACTGGGTTAAGCTCTTCTGGAAGAGCTTTGATGCCTTCTTTGGCTTCTTTAATGATATTCGCAGCGACTTTATCCACACCTGCAGTAGCGTCCATCAGGCGCTCTGTGTAGGCTTGGATCAACATCGGCAAGTTCAGTCCTGTGATGATGGCAAACTTACGCTCTGGATTTTCTCCCATCACGCGGCTAGCTTGGTTGAATGGAGATCCACTCCAAAGGTCAGCCAAAACTAGAACCTCATCTTCTGCGTCAAATGCAGCAACAGCGTTATTGATCTTAGCGTATAAATCATCAGGACCTTCGTTTGGCATAAAGGTTACAACTTGAACCTTCTCTTGTTCACCAAAGATCATAGATCCGGACTGATGAATACCCGCAGCAAATTCGCCGTGGCTCGCAATAATGATTCCGATACTCATTATTGTCATTCCTCCTTTAAAATGTTTGACTATTTGTTTAAGAAAACTTTAAGCCTAACTTTAAGTATAAACCGTTTTCAAACAAAAATCAACCATTTCTTATAAATATGTATTGGTTTTCAATGAAAACTCGCTTACAAAATGTTAATATATAGATATTTTGTAGAAATATTTAAAAAAAGATAAGGGAGTAATTTAATATAAAAAAATGAAAACAGGCCGATTAATTGAAAAATTGTGAAAATCAAAAAAGCTAGCACAAGCTAACTTTTTGAGTGTCATAGGAACAAATCTTGTAGGGTATGGGCAACACCATCTTCATCATTTGTCAGAGAGAGTTGCTCATCTGCATATGGTAGCAAATCGGGATTGGCATTCTTCATAGCATATCCCTTGCCTGCAAATGCCAACATTTCGGTGTCATTGTGCTCATCACCGAAGGCAATCAAATCTTGTCTGTCACGGTTCATAACATTGAGCAAGTATTCTAAAGCAAAGGCTTTGTTGACCCCTTTTGGTGTACATTCGAGAATGTTGAGGGGCCCTCCCCAGGTATTGATTGCTAGTTGGTGTTGGTAAAAACGATTCATCTCATCTGCTAGCGCGTATTTATCATCGACTCTTGTTTGCAAGAGGATACAGTTAGGGTCCTTGGTCACCAATTCAGATTTGAATTGATTTTCTGGTTGGAAATTTTCTACACCAAATAGTTTGGGATTGGCAATTTCTTCATTAGGAGCCGTGATATAAAATTTCTTACGATATTCTCCTGCAATAAAGTCAGCTTGGATATCTTCTTTACGCTTAACCATATCTAAGAGATATTTTTTGTCCAAGGTCAGGCACTTTTCATGCTCCCAAGCCTGTCCTGGTAGATGGGTAAGGGAACCGTTGAAGTTGATCATAGGTGTGTGCAACTCTAATTCCTGATAAAATTCTTTTGCCATACGATAAGGACGTCCTGTAGTAATAATGACATGGTGTCCTTTTTCTGTGATTTTCTTGATTGTCTTTTTGGTAAAATCGGAGAGTTTGCTTTCTGCGTTTAGCAGAGTTCCGTCCAAATCGACGGCGATAATTTTTTTAGTCATATAAACCTTCCTAGTACATTCCAGATAAGATGTCTACTATTATATCAAAAAGAAAGAAGAAAAACAGACTCAAAACAAAAATAGAAATTTCATTTTGTTAAATAAATCAAACAAACATATTGAAAAGGTGAATGATAAATGATATAATACTCTCATTGTTCGTAAAAAAACAAAAGGAGATTAAACATGGACAAACTATTTAAACTAAAAGAGCACGGGACAGATGTCCGTACAGAGGTGCTTGCTGGTTTAACAACATTCTTTGCAATGAGTTATATTCTCTTTGTAAACCCTCAAATGCTTTCACAAACAGGGATGCCTGTTCAAGGTGTGTTCTTGGCAACAATTATCGGTTCTGTAGTTGGTACTTTGATGATGGCTTTCTATGCTAATTTGCCATACGCACAAGCACCAGGTATGGGACTCAATGCCTTCTTCACATTTACAGTTGTGTTTGGGATGGGCTATACTTGGAAAGAAGCTCTTGGTATGGTCTTCATTTGTGGAATTATTTCACTGATTATTACCTTGACAAATGTTCGTAAAATGATCATCGAATCTATTCCTACAACACTTCGTTCAGCTATTTCAGCTGGTATTGGTGTTTCCTTGCCTATGTTGGGATTAAGAATGCTGGTCTCTTGAAATTCTCAATTGACCCAGGTACTTATACTGTAGCAGGTGAAGGAGCAGACAAGGCTCAAGCTGCACTTACTGCAAACTCAGCAGCCGTTCCAGGATTGGTAGACTTCAATACTCCAGCAGTATTGGTGGCTCTTGCTGGTCTGGCTATTACCATCTTCTTTGTTGTTAAAGGCATCAAAGGTGGAATCATTCTTTCTATTTTAACAACGACTGTGCTTGCCATTGCTGTTGGTGTTGTGAAATTATCAGGGATTGACTTCGCTAGCAACAATCTTTCATCAGCAGTTAATGATCTTGGGACTTTGTTTGGTGCCGCTCTGGGCTCAGAAGGTTTAGGATCTTTGATTTCAAACACTTCACGTTTACCAGAAACCTTGATGGCTATTCTTGCCTTCTCACTAACGGATATTTTTGATACAATTGGTACTCTTATCGGTACTGGTGAAAAAGTTGGTATCGTTGCGACAAGTGGGGAAAACCATGAGTCAGTTAAATTGGACAAGGCTCTTTACTCTGACTTGGTGGCGACTTCAGTAGGTGCCATTGCAGGTACTTCAAACGTTACGACTTATGTTGAGTCTGCGGCGGGTATCGGTGCTGGTGGACGTACTGGTTTGACGGCCCTAGTTGTTGCAATCTGTTTTGCTCTCTCTAGCTTCTTTAGCCCACTTCTAGCGATTGTTCCGACAGCTGCAACAGCGCCAATTTTGATCATCGTCGGAATCATGATGCTTTCTAACTTGAAAAACATTCCTTGGGATGATATGGCTGAAGCGGTTCCTGCCTTCTTCACATCTATCTTTATGGGATTCAGCTACTCTATCACACAAGGTATTGCTGTTGGTTTCTTGACTTATACCTTGACAAAGTTGTCAAAGGTCAAGCCAAGGATGTGCACGTGATGATTTGGATTTTGGATGCCTTGTTCATCCTGAACTATATTAGCATGGCGCTATAAGCTATAAATGGTATAATAGAAAAAGGGGAGTCTCCCCTTTTTATTATAAGGAGGTACATCATGAAGAAAAAAGGTATCTGGCAAGAAATTCTGGATAGAGGAATATGGGTGTTGATTTTTTTAATAGGATTGGTGTTATCCCAACTTCCTTTAATTTTATCTGCCCTTTTATCTGCTAGACAATTCCCACTCCTCCAGTCAGGACTCTTGGTGGCTTTGCTGTCGGTTGCTATTCTAGCGGTTTTTATCTTTAGTGCGCGAAAAACAGAGATTGCGACCTTCAATCTTTCTTTTTTCAAGGCAAAAGATCTGGCCCGCTTGGTTTTGAGTTATTTGGTTATTTTCACAAGTAATTTATTCGGATCTGCCTTGCTTCGTCTGATGAATGAATCTACGACCAGCAACCAATCAACTATTAATAATCTGGTTCAGAATAGCTCGCTGATTTCCAGTTTTTTCTTACTGGTTCTGATTGCTCCCATTTGTGAGGAAATATTGTGTCGTGGAATTATCCCTAAAAAGATCTTCCGTGGGAAGGAGAAGTTGGGTTATCTTGTAGGTGCAGTCGTCTTTGCCTTGCTCCACACACCGACCAATCTGCCTTCTCTCCTTATCTATGGAGGAATGTCGACAGTTTTAACTTGGACAGCCTACAGAACAGAACGTTTAGAGATGTCAATCTTGCTTCATATGATTGTCAATGGTATCGCCTTTGTTTGCTGGCTTTACTGGTTTTGATTAGTCGAAATGTAGGCTTACCTTTCTAAACCATTTCCTTACTTGGAAAAGATAAATGCTAGCGTATCCATCTTTTTCTTTTTATGGTAAAATAGAGAAATAATGTGGTGAAAAACCTTGAGGAGTGACCGTATGTCCAATAAAGCTAGTCAGGCAAAAACAGCCATTTGCGGAATTATCAATGTAACCCCAGATTCCTTTTCGGATGGTGGGCAGTTTTTTGCTGTTGACCAGGCTCTTCAGCAAGCCCGTAAATTGATAGCTGAAGGAGCTAGCATGCTAGATATTGGTGGAGAATCAACTCGGCCGGGTGGCAGCTATGTTGAGATAGAAGAGGAAATCCAGCGTGTTGTTCCAGTAATCAAAGCTATCCGTAAGGAAAGTGATGTCCTTATTTCCATCGATACTTGGAAAAGTCAGGTGGCAGAAGCTGCTTTGGAAGCTGGTGCCAATCTGGTAAATGATATCACTGGTCTCATGGGTGATGAGAAAATGTCTCATGTGGTTGCCAAAGCGGGAGCGCAAGTAGTTATCATGTTTAATCCAGTCATGACTCGACCTCAGCACCCTAGTTCGCTCATATTTCCTCATTTTGGCTTTGGACAAGCTTTTACAGAGGAAGAGTTAGCTGACTTTGAAAAAATGCCAATCGAAGATTTGATGAAGTCTTTCTTCGAACGAGCCTTAGCAAGAGCAGAAGAAGCTGGGATTGCACAAGAAAATATTCTGCTGGATCCAGGAATTGGCTTTGGTCTGACTAAGAAAGAAAATCTACTCCTTCTACGTGATCTGGATAAACTGCATCAGAAAGGCTATCCAATCTTTCTTGGAGTTTCGCGCAAGCGATTTGTCCTCAATATCTTGGAGGGAAATGGCTTTGAAGTCAATCCTGAAACGGAAGTCGGTTTCCGAAATCGGGACACCGCTTCGGCTCATGTGACTAGTATCGCTGCGAGACAGGGTGTCGAAGTGGTGCGCGTGCACGATGTAGCCAGTCATAAGATGGCAGTTGAAATTGCGTCAGCCATTCGTTTGGCAGATGATGCAGAAAATCTAGATTTAAAACAATATAAATAAGATGAAAGAAATTCAAAACAATCAGTGGATTGCTCACTACCGGACGGACCAACCGCATTTTGGTTTGGAACGAATGGTGGAACTATTAGCTTTGCGTGGCAATCCCCATCTCAAGCTCAGGGTTATCCATATCGGTGGAACCAATGGAAAGGGTTCGACCATTGCTTTTTTGAAAAGTATGCTGGAAAAGATGGGGTTGAAAGTTGGAGTTTTTAGCTCGCCTTATCTCATTCATTACACAGACCAGATTAGCATCAATGGGGAATCCATTCCCGAGGCTAGGCTAGAAGCCCTCATGGCAGACTATCAGTCTTTGCTTGAGGGGGAGAAGGTCGCTGCTTTACAAGGAACGACTGAGTTTGAGATTATCACAGCTCTAGCTTATGATTACTTTGCCTCAGAGAAAGTAGATGTGGCCATCATGGAAGTGGGCATGGGTGGTCTTTTGGATAGTACCAATGTCTGCAAGCCGATTTTAACAGGAATTACGACCATTGGACTGGATCATGTAGCCCTACTTGGTGACACCTTGGAAGCCATAGCAGAGCAGAAGGCTGGTATTATCAAACAAGGTATTCCATTAGTGACAGGTCATATTGTTCCTGAAGCCTTGACTGTTATTGACCGCATTGCGGAAGGGAAAGATGCGCCTAGACTTGCCTATGGGAAAAAGATTATCAGGTTCGTCATCAAGAAAGCGTGGTAGCGGGTGAAATCTTTGATTATACCAGTTCTGTCAGACAAGGTCGCTTTCAAACAGGTCTGCTTGGCTTGCACCAGATAGAAAAATGCGGGGATGGCGCTTGCTCTCTTAGACACTTATTGTCAGGAGGTTGGACGAGAATTAGCTAGCAATGACTTGGTTGCTCAAGCCATGGAGGAAACCAGATGGCCAGGGCGTTTGGAGGTCGTGTCTAGTGCCCCTTTGCTGCTTTTGGATGGGGCTCACAATCCGCATGCTATCAAAGCTTTGTTGAATACTTTGCAAGAACGTTTTGATGACTATCATAAGGAAATTCTCTTTACTTGTATCAAAACCAAGGCTTTGGAGGATATGCTGGATTTGCTAGAAACGGTGCCAGATAGTCAACTGACTTTAACCTGTTTTTGACGATAGTCGGGCGACGGATGAAAGAGTATTGAAAGAGGCAGCTGAGTCTAGAAATCTCAACTATCAAAGTTGGCAGGATTTTCTAGAGCAGAAATTGACAGATAGAAAAGAAGAGAAAAAAACAGTTAGGATTGTTACGGGCTCCTTGTATTTCTTGAGCCAAGTGAGAGCCTATCTGATGGAGAGGAAGAACGAGAATGGATACACAAAAGATTGAAACGGCTGTAAAAATGATTATTGAGGCTGTCGGTGAGGATGCTAATCGCGAGGGATTGCAGGAAACACCTGCTCGTGTAGCCCGTATGTACCAAGAGATTTTTTCAGGTCTTGGTCAAACAGCGGAGGAACACCTGTCAAAATCCTTTGAGATTATTGATGATAATATGGTTGTAGAAAAGGATATTTTTTTCCACACTATGTGTGAACACCACTTCTTGCCCTTTTATGGGAGAGCGCACATTGCCTACATTCCAGATGGTCGTGTGGCAGGCTTGTCCAAGCTAGCACGTACGGTTGAAGTTTATTCTAAAAAACCACAGATTCAAGAACGGTTGAATATTGAAGTGGCTGATGCCTTGATGAACTATCTGGGGGCTAAAGGAGCCTTTGTTGTCATTGAGGCCGAGCATATGTGTATGAGCATGCGTGGTGTCAGAAAGCCAGGCACGGTAACCTTGACGACAGTCGCTCGTGGTCTATTTGAAACAGATAAGGACCTCCGAGATCAGGCTTATCGTCTAATGGGACTATAAAAAGAATCCGCTTTAAGCGGATTTTTCTAGAAAGGACAAGTTATGGATCAACTGCAGATTAAAGATTTGGAAATTTTTGCCTATCATGGTCTTTTCCCTAGTGAGAAAGAATTGGGGCAGAAGTTTGTTATTTCCGCAAGCTTATCCTATGATATGACCAAGGCAGCGACAGACTTGGACTTGACGGCTTCTGTCCATTACGGAGAACTTTGTCAGCAGTGGACGACTTGGTTTCAGGAAACCACTGAGGACTTGATTGAAACGGTAGCCTACAAACTAGTAGAGCGTACCTTTGAGACCTATCCTCTTGTCCAAGAAATTGAGTTGGAACTCAAAAAACCTTGGGCTCCAGTGCATTTACCGTTGGATACCTGCTCGGTGACCATTCACCGTCGTAAGCAACGGGCCTTTATCGCCCTGGGAAGTAATATGGGGGATAAGCAAGCGAACTTGGAACAAGCCATTGACAAACTGCGAGTTCGAGGTATCCATATTCTCAAAGAATCCAGTGTCTTGACGACGGAGCCTTGGGGTGGAGTGGAGCAGGATAGCTTTGCTAATCAAGTGGTTGAGGTAGAAACATGGCTACCAGCACCAGTCTTGTTAGAAACATTATTAGCCATTGAGTCAGAAATGGGACGAGTGAGAGAAGTGCATTGGGGGCCTCGTTTGATTGATTTGGACTTGCTCTTTGTGGAGGACCAGGTCATTTACACAGACGACCTCATCTTGCCTCATCCTTATATAGCAGAACGCCTCTTTGTTCTTGAGCCGTTAGTGGAAATAGCTCCCCATTTTATTCATCCGATCCTAAAACAACCAATTCGATACTTGGTTGACCAGGTGGAGCAAGGCGATGCCTAAACTTTCTGAGACCTATAGCAAGTGGAAGAGCATTGGGGAAGGCCTGCTTGCTATTGTTTTAGGGATTCTCTTGATTCATTTTGGACAAGTTATCCCACGGATGGGGTACCAGTTGTTGATGGGCTACTTTTTCTTGTCAGCAGTTTGGCACTTGTTGACTCGCTGGTTTCAGGATAAAAACCGCAGGGAAAACATCTTTGTATCCTTGGCCAAGCTGGTGGTTGCGGCTCTCATGTTTGACTCCATCATCTTGCAAGACCTTGCTCTCTATCTTCTGGTTTTTATCATTGCGAGCTATCAGCTGTTTACGGGCGTCATTAGTCTTGTGACCTGGTCTCTCTATCGAAAAAATGCCATCCATCCTCGGCTCCATCATCTCTTCGATGCTGTATGGATGATAGGATTCGGTCTTTATAGCTTCTCTCCTTTTCACGATGCAGCGAATTTTGAATTGCTTTTGCTTGGATTTTACTTGCTCATGCTAGGAGTCAGTAGCCTCCGGGATGGTTTCTTTTTTGAAAGGATAGAAAACAATCCCAAGCTGAAACGACGAGTGCGAATGACCTTGCCAATCTTTGTAACAACTCTGATCCCTATCAGCACCTTGCGAAAACTAAATGAGTGGCTGGCAAATCATGAAAGTCAAGAAGGGGAAGTTCATTCAGAAAGAAAAAACGACCAGACGGTTGATCTGGAAATTTTTGTCCATACCTCAGAAACCTCTTTCTTCCTTGCTATGGGACATGTGGATATTTGTTATCAAGGGACAGTTATTTCCTATGGTTCCTATGATCCCCACTCGGAGCGTTTATTCGGTATGGTTGGAGATGGTGTTTTGTTTAAGGCCAATCGGGAAAAATACATCGAACTCTGCAAGAGGGAAAGTCAGAAGACCTTGTTTGCTTATGGTCTGAGTTTGACGGACCAACAGAAAACAGCTATCCAAGCTCGCCTAGCAGAGATAGAAGACCTGTTAATTCCTTGGGAACCAAGTTCGCAGTTGATGAAAAGAAGAGAGGGAGAGGTCAAGCATACCTACTCCTACCAACTAAAAGAGGAAGCAGATGCGACCCTCTATAAATTCAGCTCATCTGAGTTTAAGACCTACTTTGTTCTCAGTACCAATTGTGTCTTGCTGGCAGACTCTATCGTAGGAAAAGCTGGGACTGATATATTGAGTCCCCAAGGTTTCATTGTGCCAGGGACTTATCAGGATTACCTTGATTTAGAGTATACAAAACCAAACGGTCTAGTTGTCAGTCGCTCTATTTATTAGAAAAAGAAAACTCTAGTTCCTCAGCAGTTTGCGCTGAGAAGCTAGAGTTTTTAAAATAGGTCATTTTCTTCAGGAAGGAGGATGGTTTCTTTCCCGTCCATGTCTAAAACAAGAACCCGAGGAGGGTAAAGAGGGTCGAAGGGATGATTAAAATCAAAGTCGATACTAGTCGGCAGGTGCTGACTAGAGAAATGGAAGGTGATGGTTCCCTCGTTATTTAGCAGTTGAAATTCAAGTTCCTCTTCTAATTCAAAGACATTTTTCAAAAAATGATCGATAATAAACCATAAAGAGTCGATAACATCGTCAGGCAAGCTGGTCACAACGCCAAAACTGGCCGAACGTCTCTGAGTATTTGTAAAAGCCATAAACTTTCCCTCCCTCCTTTTATTTTTCCTTATCATACAGCAAAACATCCCAAAAATCAAGAAATCGTACTCACTTTTTCAAAATGGGAATAGGTTGTGAAATTTTTTCAAAGTTTCTCTAAAAAATACTTGAAAGTGTTTACAATAAGTGATAAAATGGAGTAAGCAGATGTATGAAAGCGAAATTTTCAATATAGAAAGGAAATAGAATGAACACAGATGATACAGTAACGATTTATGATGTTGCCCGTGAAGCTGGGGTTTCAATGGCAACTGTTAGCCGTGTAGTGAATGGCAATAAGAACGTCAAAGAGAATACTCGTAAAAAAAGTTCTAGAGGTGATCGATCGTCTTGACTACCGTCCAAATGCGGTAGCGCGTGGCTTGGCCAGCAAGAAAACCACGACAGTTGGTGTTGTGATTCCAAATATCACCAATGGCTATTTTTCAACCCTAGCCAAGGGGATTGATGATATTGCAGAGATGTATAAGTACAATATCGTCCTAGCCAACAGTGATGAAGACGATGAAAAAGAAGTTTCAGTAGTTAATACTCTCTTTTCAAAACAAGTTGATGGTATTATCTTTATGGGCTATCACTTGACTGAAAAGATTCGTTCAGAATTTTCTCGTTCTCGGACACCAGTTGTCCTTGCAGGAACGGTGGATATCGAACACCAGTTGCCAAGTGTTAATATTGACTACAAACAAGCAACGATTGATGCAGTAACTCATTTGCTTCAGGAAAATGAAAAGATTGCCTTTATCAGTGGACCACTTGTTGATGATATCAACGGCAAAATTCGATTGATTGGTTACAAGGAAGCTTTGAAAAAGGCAGGAATCCCTTATAGCGAGGGCTTGGTATTTGAGTCTAAATACAGCTATAATGATGGCTATGCCTTGGCAGAGCGCTTGGTTTCTTCACAGGCTACAGCTGCAGTTGTGACAGGTGATGAATTGGCTGCGGGTGTGTTAAATGGCTTGGCAGATCACGGTATTTCTGTACCGGAAGAGTTTGAAATCATTACGACAGATGATTCTCAAATTGCACGATTCACTCGTCCAAACTTAACGACAATTGCTCAACCTCTATACGACCTTGGTGCTATCAGTATGCGTATGTTGACCAAGATTATGCATAAAGAAGAGTTGGAAGAACGTGAAGTTCTCCTGCCTCACGGTTTGACAGAACGTCGTTCGACACGAAAACGCAAATAGAAAAAATCAGGGAATCGAGAAGATTTCCTGATTTTCAATTTTAACCTTCCATGTAATTGCGAAGTTCTTGTCCTTTTAGTCCCGCGTTGATAGCAATCAATAATTTGAGGCGAGCTTTTTGAGCATTGAGTTCTTTGACAAAGAAAACGCCAGACTCTTGTAATTGAACTCCTCCGCCTGGATAGGCGTAAACGGGTTCTGCAATTCCGTTAAAACAACGTGAAACCAAGGCGACTGGAATACCTTTTTGGAGGAGACTTTCTAATTTTTGAGCTGTTTCTTTGGGTACATTACCTGCTCCAAAAGCTTGAACGACTAATCCATCTAGGTGATCTAGGTCAAGCATATCAATCAGCTCATCTGTCATACCTGCATAGGCCGAGATGATGGGAACCAGACCTTGAATATGTTCGAGATCAAAACGGACACGAGGCTCAGCTGTTTTAAAGTAGAGGATTTCTTGCTTCATGATGAGACCAAGTGGTCCGTGTGTTGGAGTTTGGAAGGTACCGACATTGGTCGTATGGGTTTTGGTAACATACTTGGCTGCGTGGATCTCATCATTCATGACGACCAGCACACCCTTGTCGGCTGCTTTATCATCGCTGGCAACTCGCAAAGCGCTCAGGTAGTTATAAACACCATCGCTACCAAGTTCGTTTGAACTACGCATGGCCCCTGTTAGAACGATAGGGATGGGTGGAATTTTCATGGTATCAAGGAAGTAAGCTGTTTCTTCTAAGGTATCCGTACCATGTGTGATGACAACACCATCGTAGTTATCAGCTTCCTCTTTGATTTTATGATAGAGTGCAAGCATATGCTTGGGTTTGATATGGGGGCTCGGTAGGTTAAAAAAGTCTAGGGCATGAACCATGTGTCCAATCCCTTCAAGTGGATTGGACACATGGTTCATGGGATTGTCTTGACTAGTTACAACTGCACCAGTGGCGTCTGCTTGCATGGAAATAGTCCCACCTGTATGTAAAACAAGGATTTTCTTAGGCATGAATTACTCACTCTTTCTGAAATGTGGTATAATCATTGTAACACAAAAGGGGAGAATGGGATAGGATGGAAGTCAAAGCTGTTTTTTTTGATATCGATGGAACGCTAGTCAACGATCGTAAGAGTGTTTTGAAATCCACTAAGGACGCGATTAGGATTGTGAAAGAGCAAGGGGTGCTTGTTGGAGTGGCGACAGGACGGGGGCCTTTCTTTGTCAAGGAATTGATGGAAGATTTAGATCTGGATTTTGCAATAACTTATAACGGACAATATATCTTTAATAAAGAAAAAGTTTTATTTGCTAGCCCGATTGCTAAGTCAAGCCTGCGTCAATTGATTGCCTATGCTAAAAAAGAGCAAAAAGAAATCGCTCTTGGAACCGAGCATGCTGTTGTTGGTTCGAAAATTATGTCATTTGGTCTCGGATCCTTTTCACAGCTGGTTAGCCGTTTCATTCCAACTGGCTTAACAAGAACCGTTAGCCGTTCCTTTAATCGAATGGTTAGTAAGGCAGTCCCTCAAAAGGAAGATGACCTACTTCGTTTGATCAATGAGCCAATCTATCAAGTGTTAATGCTGATGACTCCTGAAGAATCTGAGAAAGCTGCAAGTGATTTTGAAGATTTGAAATTGACTCGAAGCAATCCCTTCGCTGCGGATATCATCAACCAAGGAAATTCCAAACTAGAAGGCATTCGCCGAGTCGGGAAAGAGTATGGTTTTGATCTCAACCAAGTCATGGCTTTCGGTGATTCAGACAATGATCTGGAAATGTTGGCAGGTGTTGGTATGTCTGTAGCCATGGGAAATGGCAGTAGCAGCGTCAAAGAAGTTGCCAAGCACATTACAGCAAGTAACCAGCAAGATGGCATCCACAAGGCGCTTGAACATTTTGGGGTCTTGGCTTCAGAAAAAGTTTTTGTCAGTCGAGACTACCATTTTAATAAGGTTAAGACCTTCCATCACATGATGGATGAACGGACGCAGGAAGAGCCACAGGCATGGGATGTTGAAGGTGCAACCCACCGCGCAGACTTTAAAATTGAAGAATTAGTAGAGTTTGTCCGAGCGGCAAGTTCTTCGGAGGAAGAATTCCAGCAGTCACTTGCAAGCATGCATTCGGCACTTGATAAGGCGGCCGAAAAGGTGAGGCAAAAAACGCCTGCCCAAAAAGATCTAATCGGGCAGGTTGATGCCTTAATCGATACACTGTACTTTACTTACGGCAGTTTTGCCTTGATGGGAGTGGATCCAGAACGCATCTTTGATATTGTGCATGAGGCAAACATGGGGAAGGTTTTTCCTGATGGAAAAGCCCATTTTGATCCAGTTACACATAAAATCTTAAAACCGGATGACTGGGACGAAAAATATGCTCCAGAACCTGCTATCAGAAAGGAACTGCAGCGTCAGCTCAAGGCTTATGAGCGACATAAAGAGAGAAATAAGTAAGAAAAAAGGGAGCCTAGCAGGCTCCTTTTGTGTTCCTATAATGTTTTTTCTTGTTCTCTCACGACCAGCAAATCAACTTTTGCGTGGCGGAGGATGTATTCAGATGAAGAGCCAACCAAGAGGCGTTCAAAGGCATTAAGACCTGTTGCACCGACGAGAATCAGGTCAACATTTTCTGCGTCTGGAATAGTACGAGCAAGGAGAGTTTTTGGATTTCCCATTTCGATGACGGTATGAATATCGGTCACACCAGCATCTCTTGCACGTTTTTCGTACTCTTTCATCAAACTTTCAGCATCGACTTGGAGTTCTTCGTAAACTTCAGCATCAAAGGTAGACACGCTTTGAAGAGCGCGTGTGTCAATAACATGGGCAATGGTGAGCTTGGAATCATTGCGTAGAGCAGTGTAAACACCTTTAACAAAAGCCAAGTCTGCCTCTTTAGAACCATCAATTGCAACCATAACATTTTGGTAACGTTGTGCCATAATGAAACCTCCTGAAATTTTCTTACTTTTATTGTAATCCTTTTCACTAAAGAAGTAAAGTAAAAATCATATTTTAAATAAATATTATTGGAGATTCAATTTGGTGTAGATATGTTAAAATAAAAGAAAACGGGATAGTAGAAAATACAGCGAGGGGATGAGAAAGTATGAAAGATTTTGTTCAAGATTCTAAAAAAATAAGTTTTCTTTATCATGGAATTATCCTTGCGTCACTTGTAGGAGAAGTAGTGATTCTTTGGCAACTGGAAAGAGTCGTGCCCGTTCTCTATCCAGGATTTGTTGGCTTTCTTCTCTTTCACTTAGTCTACCACATCATTTTATTTGCGATTGCAAAGAGAAGTGGTCGTTTGGACTATTTGGTCACGTGGGGGCTCTTTCTCATGTTTAATCTTTTGTATGATTCCTTTTTGGCATTGATCTTCCTAGGTTTGTCTTTTGGTATGTGAGAAAATACTTCTGCATTCTAGTTATTTAGACGGTGAGAACCTAGTCGTTGTGAGTTTTTTTCTTTGCTTGCTCATTTCAGGAAACTTGTCGCAATCCCTTTCTAGTGGTATAATGTTACTATCTCGATGAATTGAGGAAACAAGATGAAAGAATATAACAAGTCTAGTAAGCTAGAGCATGTTGCTTATGATATCCGTGGTCCTGTTTTAGAAGAAGCCATGCGGATGCGAGCAAACGGAGAAAAGATTTTACGTCTGAATACAGGAAATCCCGCAGAATTTGGCTTTACAGCGCCAGATGAAGTCATTCATGACTTGATTATGAATGCGCGTGATAGTGAGGGATATTCTGACTCTAAAGGGATTTTCTCAGCCCGTAAGGCCATCATGCAGTATTGTCAACTGAAGAACTTCCCCAATGTGGACATTGATGATATCTACCTTGGAAATGGTGTCAGTGAGCTGATTGTTATGTCCATGCAGGGGCTTTTAGACAATGGAGATGAGGTCTTGGTTCCTATGCCAGATTATCCTCTCTGGACAGCTGCGGTCAGCCTAGCTGGGGGAAATGCCGTTCACTATATCTGTGATGAAGCTGCAGAGTGGTACCCAGATATTGACGATATTAAATCAAAAATCACTTCGAACACCAAGGCTATCGTCCTTATCAATCCAAATAACCCAACTGGAGCCCTTTATCCTAAGGAACTCTTGCTGGAGATTATTGAGATTGCTCGTCAAAACGACTTGATCATCTTTGCAGATGAGATTTATGACCGCATGGTGATGGACGGGCATGTACACACGCCTGTGGCAAGCTTGGCACCAGATGTCTTCTGTGTCAGCATGAATGGTCTGTCAAAATCGCATCGTATCGCTGGTTTTCGTGTGGGCTGGATGGTCTTGTCTGGTCCTAAGACACATGTTAAAGGCTATATCGAAGGTCTCAATATGCTGTCCAATATGCGCCTTTGCTCTAACGTTTTGGCCCAGCAAGTCGTACAAACATCACTAGGTGGGCACCAGTCAGTGGACGAATTACTCCTTCCTGGTGGTCGCATCTATGAGCAAAGAAACTTTATCTATAATGCCATTCAAGATATCCCAGGTTTATCTGCGGTCAAGCCGAAGGCGGGTCTTTATATCTTCCCTAAAATTGACCGCAATATGTACCGCATCGATGATGATGAACAGTTCGTTCTTGATTTCTTGAAACAAGAAAAGGTTCTCTTGGTTCATGGTCGCGGCTTTAATTGGCAAGAACCAGACCATTTCCGTATCGTTTACCTCCCACGAGTGGACGAATTAGCACAAATCCAAGAAAAGATGACTCGTTTCTTAAAACAGTATCGTAGATAAGGGCTTTCATAGGAAAAGCTAGAAAACATTTGCCTAGAGCTATTGACAAAAGTGGCAGAATCAGATAGAATAGTAAAGTATGTTTAGTAACTGATCACTTTATAGCCGGCTAAACGAATACAAAATCTATGAGGAGGTATTCATCGTGAAACGTACTTATCAACCAAGTAAACTTCGTCGTGCGCGCAAACACGGATTCCGTAACCGTATGTCAACTAAAAACGGTCGTCGCGTATTGGCAGCTCGTCGTCGTAAAGGACGCAAAGTTTTGGCTGCATAATCCAAACGAATTCAACAAAGAAGTCAGTAGGAACTCGAGTCTACTGGCTTTTCTTGTTCCCTATAATATCAGTCTGTAAATGCTTTATATTTTTGCTGAAATAGTGTATAATATTTCACATACTATAAAAATGGAGAACAGTTATGAAGAAATCAAAAGCCCTCCTACTAGGGGCTGGAATTTTGAGTGCAAGCTTCTTGATGGTGGCTTGCAGCTCAACGCAGTCAAATGCTGCAGATAAAACCTACTCTTATGTATTTGCAAGCAATCCAGATACATTAGACTATATCACTTCAACACGTGGTTCGACCTCTAGCATTACGACAAACTTGATTGATGGTTTGTTGGAAAATGATAAGTACGGTAACCTCGTTCCTTCTATGGCGGAGTCATGGACAGTATCAAAAGACGGTTTGACCTATACCTACAAAATCCGCCAAGGAGCTAAGTGGTATACCTCTGAAGGAGAAGAGTATGCTGAAGTGACAGCGCATGACTTTGTGACAGGTCTTAAGTATGCAGCGGATAAAAAGGCTGAGAACTTGTACTTGGTACGGGATTCGATCAAAGGTTTGGCGGACTATGTTGAGGGGAAAACATCTGACTTTGAGACTGTTGGAGTCAAGGCAGTGGACGACTATACTCTCCAATACACCTTGAACAAGCCAGAGTCTTATTGGAATTCAAAGACAACAGGGGGAATTTTGAGTCCTGTCAATGAAGCTTTTTTGAAATCTAAGGGAGATGACTTTGGAAGTGTTACTCCATCTAGTATCTTATCCAATGGGCCATACTTGTTCAAGTCTTTCACTTCAAAATCTTTAATTGAGTTTGAAAAGAACCCCAATTACTGGGATAGGGACAATGTCAAGATTGAGAGGGTAAAGCTTTCCTTCTATGATGGTTCAGACCAAGATAGTTTGGCTCGAGGATTCTTAGAAGGCAACTACACAGACGGACGTATCTTCCCGACAAGTTCTGTCTTTGACCAGCTGAAAAAAGGGAATGAGGATAAGATTACCTATACTCCTCAGGATGCTGTGACTTTCTACTATCTCTTCAATGTCAACCGTCAAAGTTACAATCAAACCATGAAACAGACGGATAAAGAAAAAACAGATTCGCATCTAGCTATGCAAAATAAAGACTTCCGTCAGGCGATTAACTTTGCCTTTGACCGTCATGCATACGCTGCCCAGACAAATGGAGAAGATGGAGCTGACCGTATCCTTCGAAACACTGTCACACCAAGCAACTTTGTTCAAATCGGTGGGAAAAACTTTGGAGATGCTGTCAATGAAAAGATGGTCAACTATGGTACAGAGTGGGCTAATGTCAATCTAAACGACGCTCAGTCTGCCTTCTTGAATGCTGATAAAGCCAAGGCAGAATTTGCCAAAGCCAAAGAAAGTTTGCAGGCAGAAGGTGTGACCTTCCCTATCCATTTAGACATGCCAGTAGACCAGACTGCTAAGTTGGATGTACAGCAAGCAAGTTCTTTCAAGCAGACGGTTGAGGAGACACTTGGATCAGATAATATTGTTATCGATGTGATTCAATTGTCTCCAGACGAGAAGACAATGCAACCTTCTTTGCTGACACAGCTGAACAAAAGGACTATGACATCGACATCTCAGGCTGGAGCGGAGATTTCTCTGATCCTAAGACCTATCTTGACCTCTTGGATCCAGACTCTGGTTCTCAGTTAAAAAATCTTGGTTTGACTCCTGGAAAAGACAATGATGTCAAGGAAAAAATCGGTCTCTCTACCTACAAGAAGTTGTTGGACACAGCAGACAATGAGGTTGAAAATACTCAGACTCGCTATGAAAAATTTGCTGAAGTTCAAGCTTGGCTAACAGATAGTGCTCTCTTTCTGCCAGTTCAAAGTGGAGGAGCTAATCCAATCTTCCGTAAGACTGTACCGTTCACAGGAGCCTTCTCATTTGTCGGACATAAAGGGGATGCGGATAACTACAAATACCTTGAGTTGCAAAAAGATCCCGTGACTGCGAAACAGTATCAAGAGCTTTATGAAAAATGGCAAAAAGAAAAAACTGAGTCCAATAAAAAAGCTCAGGAAGATTTAGCTAACCACATTCAATAATATTCCTAGTCATGCTTTTTAGTTAAGCATAGTGGCTGGATTCAGAAAAAGGCCCCACCAGACGCTTTTTGGTTCTGGTAGGGCCTTTTGTTTATTCTTTTAAGTGATAAGAGTAGCTAGCGACAACGACGTCTTCGTGCCATCTGAGAGCGTATTTTAGTTTGAGGCTCATTTGATTGTGCAGGATATTTTGCCAAGGCTTGTTAGGGATAAACTGTGGGACAAGGACTGTAACGGTATAGTTTTTTTGCTTAGCTTCTTGTGCGATTCGTTTGACATACTTGACGCTAGGGGTGATGATGTCGCGGTAGCTGGTATTGATATTTTTCAGAGTGATATTTGGGAAGTAATCGGCAAATTCCTGAAGAATTTCTTGGTCTTTTTCCACCGTTTCTTTAGTAGAAATGTGCATGGCTAACACTTCGTCACCGATACTTTGAGCGTAGTTGATGGCTCCGACACTTACTCGAGTGACATTTCCTACTAGGACAAGGACAAGGTTACCGTCATAAGTGCGTTTTTCAATTCCTTCGTAGAGTCGTAGTTGTTTTGCCACTTTTTGGTAATGGTTGTGAATGGACAAAAAGAGGAAGGTTAAGACTAGGATAATTGGGAAGAATGGCCAGATATCACCCAGTCTGAAGAGGAGTAAAATGAGGACAATGGCATAACAAATGATGGCCCCAAGGATATTAGCAAAGGCAGGTTTTAAGAAATTTGCTCCTTTTTCCTTTTTCCAATGGCGAATCATTCCAGTCTGAGAAAGAGCAAAGGGGACGAAGACCCCGATAGTATAAAGAGGAATCAAGCGTTCAGTATTCCCGTTAAAAATGAGAAGAAGGATCATAGCCCCGAAGGCCAGAGTTAAGATACCGTTGGAGTAGCCGAGACGATCCCCCTTTTCCATAAAGAGATGGGGCATGTACTTGTTTTTAGCCATATTGTAGGACAGCATAGGGAAGGCTGAAAAGCCAGTATTTGCAGCTACGGCTAGAATCAAGGCTGTCGAGAACTGGAAGAGATAGTAGCTAGTATGACCAAGGAATGAATCACCAAGAATGCCCTTGGCCATTTGCGAGAGGATGGTTTCTCCGTGTTGAGGCGTGATACCCATCCAGTAGTTTAGGAAGGTAATGCCTGCAAAAAGAAATCCTAAAATCAGCGACATGATGGTCAAAGTCTGAGCAGCATTCTTTTCTTTTGGAGTTTTGAAAAATGGTACCGCATTTGAAATAGCCTCAACCCCTGTCAGAGAGGCCGAACCGCTGGTAAAGGCTCTCAATAGGAGAACGATGGAAAGGCTCGGAACAGTTTGTCCAATGGTTGAAGTCGCCTGATAGTTTAGGGAACCTGTAAATAGTTGAAAGAATCCATAAAGCAAGAGAAAGACGGTACTGAAGATAAAGAGGTAGACGGGAATCATCAGAGAGCTGGCAGATTCTTTCAATCCTCTTAAATTCAAGAGCATGAGCAGGCAGACTAGGAAAATAGAGATATGAAGATTGTAGGGATGGAGGGCAGGGATGGCTGCTGTAATAGCATCAGCTCCAGACGCAACGGATACGGCTACTGTAAGCATATAGTCAACAAGGAGGCTACCCCCTGCAATCAAGCCTAGTTCAGGGGAGAGATTTTCCCGAGTGACCATATAAGCTCCTCCACCTTGAGGATAGGCATGAATGATTTGACGATAGGAAATGGTCAAACTAGCGAGCAGTAAGAGGACAAAAATACCGATAGGGAGGCTCCACCAAATGGCGAGAGGAGAGAGGCTAACTAAAACGAGAATGACTTGTTCGGGTCCATAGGCAATAGAAGACAGGGCATCACTGGACAACATTGCAAGTGCCTGCATTTTTCCAAGTAATCCCCCTTCGCCGTCTGTGAGAGACTTGAGTGGTCGACCGATAAAGGTATATTTTAATTTTCTAAACATTTTCTTTTCCTTTGCTGAAAATTTCAATAAGTGTTATTATACTGCTTTGAAAAAAGGCAGTCAAGGGAGAATGATTGGTATTAGAATATTTTTACAAGCCGAGGAATGCTATTTTTGGTATAATAGATGGAAGAAAATGAGGTTAGAAGAGATGATTTTTGATACGCACACACATTTAAATGTAGAGGAATTTGCAGGACGTGAGGCAGAAGAAATCGCCTTGGCTGCTGAGATGGGCGTGACACAGATGAATATTGTTGGTTTTGACAAGCCGACCATTGAACGGGCCCTAGAGTTGGTGGAGGAGTATGAGCAACTCTACGCAACTATTGGCTGGCATCCGACGGAAGCAGGGACTTACACAGATGAGGTCGAAGCTTACTTGCTTGAAAAACTAAAACATCCCAAGGTTGTTGCCTTGGGGGAGATTGGTCTGGACTACCATTGGATGACAGCATCTAAGGAAGTGCAGGAACAGGTTTTTCGTCGTCAGATTCAGCTATCTAAGAATTTGAACTTGCCTTTTGTGGTCCACACTCGTGATGCGCTAGAAGATACTTATGAGATTATCAGGAGCGAGGGCGTTGGTCCTCGTGGTGGGATTATGCATTCATTTTCAGGCTCTCTCGAGTGGGCTGAGAAATTTGTCGAGCTTGGTATGACCATTTCTTTCTCAGGAGTGGTGACTTTTAAAAAAGCTACGGATGTCCAAGAAGCTGCTAGAGAGCTTCCTTTGGATAAGATTTTGGTAGAGACGGATGCCCCCTACCTGGCTCCTGTTCCTAAACGTGGCCGTGAGAATAAAACAGCCTACACACGCTATGTGGTGGACTTTATTGCCGACTTGCGTGGGATGACGACAGAAAAGCTAGCGGTGGCAACGACTGCCAATGCAGAGCGAATTTTTGGATTGGAAAAACAATCATGAAAGAAAAAATTTCACAAGTTATCGTGGTCGAAGGTCGTGATGATACGGTCAATCTCAAACGTTACTTTGACGTGGAAACCTATGAGACACGAGGTTCCGCAATAAATGACCAGGATATAGAACGCATTCAGCGCCTGCATGAATTGCATGGAGTGATTGTCTTTACCGATCCAGATTTTAATGGGGAGCGCATTCGTCGCATGATTATGACGGCCATTCCAACAGTCCAGCATGCTTTTCTCAAGCGAGATGAAGCGGTTCCCAAATCCAAGACCAAGGGGTGTTCTCTGGGAATTGAACACGCCAGCTATGAAGACCTGAAAACAGCGCTGGCTCAGGTAACAGAGCAATTTGAAAACGAGAACGAGTTTGACATCAGTCGTGGTGACTTGATTCGCCTAGGTTTCTTAGCGGGAGCAGACAGTCGTAGGCGCAGAGAGTATCTAGGCGAACAGCTCCGCATCGGCTATTCCAACGGCAAACAACTCCTCAAGCGCTTAGAGTTGTTTGGGATAACCTTGGCAGAAGTGGAAGAAGTGATGGCTAAGTATTCAGACTAACGGAGTCAGAAATGAAAAAGTGATTATTACGGGTGGCAATAGTGGTATTGGCTACCAGTCTGCTAAACAGTTAGCTGAAAAGGGCTGGTCGGTAACTCTCTTTTGTAGACGGAAAGAAGCTGCTGAGCAGGCCTGTGAGAAAATCCGTCAACAAACGGGAAATCCGCATGTAGATTATATATTGATTGATCTATCTGATTTGGAGAGTATCAAGAAAGCGGTAGAACAGTATATCCAAAGGGAAGAGACTCTAGATGTTTTAATTAACAATGCGGCTGATTTTGACTTATCGGTCAAAAAGCCAATCCTGACTAGGGAGGGATTAGAAAAGCAATTTGTGACCAACGTGGTTGCTCCCTTTTTACTTTCTACCTTGTTGAGGGGCTTGTTGGAAAAGTCAAAAAGTGGTCGAATTATTAATATTTCTTCTCAAGGGCTGATGCTTTATCCCTTCATGAAGCTTGATTTTGAAAATTTAGCTGGTCAAAAACATTACAGCCCTGCCAAGACTTATTATCAGAATAAATTAGCCTTGTTGATGCTGTCGCTTTATATGCGGAAACATTGGAAAGGTATTAAGGTTCAGGCAATCCGTGTGACCAATGTCAAAGTTGATATGCGGCGCTATGATCACCTCAGCGCTTTTATGAAAAATTTGTATAAAATCAAGTCAAGATTTTCGATTAGTCCTGAAAAAATGGCGAAAGTCTATACAGCTTTATCTACAGAAGATGGCCATGATGGTTTTCTGTATGACGAGAAATGTAGGGAAGTAAAAGCAAATAGATCTGCTTACGAAGAAGAGGAGCAAGTAAAACTCTATTCTTTGCTTGAGCACCTGACTTTTTCAAGAGACAATCTATAAAGAATTAGAAAAATAAATTTTATGCTTACTTCAATAGTGGAAAGAAATTTAGATATCGAAATCTGTTTGCAGAGTCCTGAAAAGTGATAACAATAACCCGATAACCCGAAAATATAAGGGGAATGTGTTACAATAGAGGTACTTAGATTTATTTTGATAGCGTTCAAATAGAAACTTAAAGGACAGATCGAAATGAAAATACAAGTTGACAGAGAGTCTGTGTGTATGGGGGATGATGTTTTTTCTCATCAGATGGATCTTGATATCCCGGAGGATATGACAGTTGAGGAGCTTTGTAGTTTTCTTCAAAAGGACAGATATCTGTCTGGATTGGATACGGAATGGCTTCTTCGACATGGTGGAAAGACAATAACAAGTTATAATACGGAAACAAAAGAACTGACGAATCCAAATGTTTATTTAAAAGACCTGATTCATCAGGGTTCTAGAGGAAATGATTTTGTTTGGATATATCATCGTTCATATTAGAAAAGAGAATAAATGAGAATTGCAGATTATAGCGTGACCAAGGCAGTGCTGGAGCGTCACGGTTTTACTTTTAAAAAGTCCTTCGGGCAAAATTTCCTGACGGATACTAATATCCTTCAAAAAATCGTGGATACAGCTGAAATTGATGACCAGGTTAATGTCATCGAAATAGGGCCAGGGATTGGTGCCTTGACAGAATTTTTGGCTGAGCGTGCGGCTCAAGTCATGGCCTTTGAGATCGACCGCCGTTTGGTACCGATTTTGGCAGATACCCTGCGTGATTTTGACAATGTGACAGTAGTCAACGAGGACATTCTCAAAGTTGACTTGGCGCAACATATCCAGAATTTCAAAAATCCTAATCTGCCAATTAAGGTAGTGGCTAACTTGCCATACTATATCACGACGCCTATTCTCATGCACTTGATTGAAAGTGGCGTTCCCTTAGTGAGTTTGTCGTCATGATGCAAAAAGAAGTGGCGGATCGCATCTCAGCACAGCCAAATACCAAGGCTTATGGTAGTTTGTCTATTGCTGTGCAGTATTATATGACAGCTAAGGTTGCCTTCATCGTGCCTCGTACGGTCTTTGTGCCAGCCCCAAATGTGGACTCAGCCATTTTAAAAATGGTGCGCCGTCCAGAGCCGGCTGTAGCAGTGGAAGATGAGAACTTCTTCTTTAAGGTTTCCAAGGCTAGCTTCACTCATCGTCGCAAGACCTTATGGAACAATTTGACAGGTTACTTTGGCAAGACTGAAGAAGTTAAGGATAAATTGACCAAGGCCTTGGATCAAGCGGGCTTGTCACCGAGTGTTCGTGGTGAAGCTCTCAGCTTAGAAGAATTTGCCAGTCTAGCAGATGCACTTAAAGGACAAGGACTCTAAGATGCAGGGACAAATCATTAAAGCTTTGGCGGGATTCTACTATGTGGAGAGTGAGGGCCAGGTCTATCAAACACGCGCGCGTGGGAATTTCCGTAAAAAAGGCCATACCCCTTACGTTGGGGATTGGGTAGATTTTTCTGCGGAGGAAAATTCAGAAGGTTATATCCTCAAAATTCACGAACGGAAAAACAGTCTGGTCCGTCCGCCCATTGTCAATATTGATCAAGCTGTGGTGATCATGTCCGTCAAGGAACCGGACTTCAACAGCAATTTGCTGGATCGCTTCTTGGTTCTTTTGGAGCACAAGGACATCCGTCCTGTCGTCTATATTTCTAAAATGGACTTGCTGGAAGATAGGGAAGAATTAAGTTTTTACCAACAAACCTATCGTGCCATTGGTTACGACTTTGTGACTAGTAAAGAAGAACTTTTGCCTTTGTTGACAGGAAAAGTGACGGTCTTTATGGGGCAGACAGGTGTGGGAAAATCAACCCTCCTCAATAAAATCGTACCGGACCTCAATCTTGAAACAGGAGAAATCTCAGACAGTCTGGGTCGCGGTCGCCATACTACTCGAGCTGTTAGTTTTTACAACCTCAATGGGGGTAAAATAGCAGACACACCAGGCTTTTCATCACTGGATTATGAAGTGTCAACGGCTGAAGAACTCAATCAGGCCTTTCCAGAGATTGCCAGTGTCAGTCGAGACTGCAAGTTCCGTACTTGTACCCATACCCATGAGCCGTCCTGTGCGGTTAAGCCGGCTGTTGAAGAAGGAATCATTGCAACCTTCCGTTTTGACAACTACCTGCAATTCCTCAGTGAGATTGAAAATCGCAGAGAAACCTATAAAAAAGTCAGCAAAAAAATACCAAAATAAGGAGAAACCTATGTCTCAATACAAGATTGCTCCGTCAATTCTGGCAGCAGATTATGCCAACTTTGAACGTGAAATCAAACGTCTAGAAGCAACTGGTGCAGAATACGCCCATATCGATATTATGGATGGTCACTTTGTACCACAAATCAGTTTGGTGCAGGTGTGGTCGAGGCTCTTCGCCCTCATAGCAAGATGGTCTTTGACTGCCACTTGATGGTAGCTAATCCTGAGCACCATCTAGAAGACTTTGCGCGTGCAGGTGCAGATATCATCAGTATCCATGTGGAAGCAACACATCATATCCATGGCGCTCTTCAAAAGATTCGTTCTCTAGGTGTCAAGCCATCGGTCGTTATCAATCCTGGTACACCTGTTGAGGCTATCAAACACGTACTTCACCTAGTGGACCAAGTTTTGGTCATGACAGTGAATCCTGGCTTTGGGGGACAAGCCTTTCTACCTGAAACCATGGATAAGGTTCGTGAGTTGGTTGCTCTTCGTGAGGAAAAAGGCTTGAACTTTGAGATTGAAGTGGATGGTGGGATTGATGATCAAACCATTGCTCAAGCCAAAGAAGCTGGCGCGACCGTTTTTGTAGCAGGGTCTTATGTCTTTAAGGGAGATGTCAATGAACGAGTGCAAGCTCTCCGAAAACAACTGGACTAGGGTTGCAGTTTTTGCAGGCGGAGACCGTGGTCATTATCGGACGGATTTTGATTGTTTTGTCGGTGTGGATCGAGGATCGCTCTGGGTCTTGGAAGAAGACCTGCCTCTCGCTCTAGCCGTTGGAGATTTTGATTCTGTGACCGCGGAAGAGCGACAGTTGATTCAAAAGCGTGCTCGGTACTTTGTCCAAGCCCAGCCAGAAAAGGATGATACGGATCTGGAACTAGCACTCTTAACGATTTTCGAAAAAAATCCTCAGGCTCAGGTTACCATTTTTGGTGCTTTGGGTGGTCGTATTGATCATATGCTGGCCAATGTCTTTTTACCTAGCAATCCCAAACTAGCACCCTTTATGCGCCAGATAGCGATTGAGGATGGGCAAAACTTGATTAGCTATTGTCCAGAAGGGACCAGTCAGCTTCAACCACGTTCGGACTATGCCTATCTAGCTTTTATGCCGGTTCGGGATAGTCAGTTGACTATTCTCGGTGCCAAGTATGAGTTGACAGAGGAGAATTTTTTCTTTAAAAAAGTGTACGCTTCTAACGAATATATAGATAGGGAAGTTTCGGTGACTTGCCCAGATGGCTATGTAGTCGTACTGCATAGCAAGGACAGGAGATAGGATGGAGATTTTACTTGTTATTTTATTAGTTGCTAATCTTCTTGGACTCTTTCTTATTTGGCAAAGACAGGATAAGCAAGACAAATATCTAGCCAAGAGTTTGGAGGATCAGGCAGATCATCTGTCAGACCAGTTGGATTACCGCTTTGAACAAGCCAGACAAGCCAGCCAGCTAGATCAAAAAGACTTGGAAGTGGCTGTCAGCGACCGTTTGCAAGAAGTACGAATCGAATTGCACCAAGGTCTAACTCAAGTCCGTCAAGAAATGACAGATAATCTCTTGCAAACCAGAGACAAGACAGACCAACGTCTCCAAGCCCTGCAGGAGTCCAATGAGCAACGTCTAGAACAAATGCGCCAAACAGTCGAGGAAAAATTAGAAAAGACCTTACAGACGCGCTTGCAGGCTTCCTTTGAGACAGTTTCCAAACAACTGGAGTCTGTCAATCGAGGCCTTGGAGAAATGCAGACAGTTGCCCGTGATGTCGGAGCCCTCAACAAGGTTCTCTCAGGAACCAAGACGCGAGGCATTCTGGGAGAATTACAACTGGGGCAAATCATCGAGGACATCATGACACCAGCCCAGTACGAACGAGAATACGCAACGGTTGAAAACTCCAGTGAACGAGTGGAGTATGCCATCAAGTTACCCGGGCAAGGCGACCAGGAAACCGTCTATCTACCAATTGACTCCAAGTTTCCACTGGCAGATTATTACCGCCTAGAAGAAGCCTATGAAGCAGGTGATAAGGACGAGATTGAACGCTGTCGCAAATCTCTCTTGGCAAGCGTTAAGCGTCTCGCCAAGGATATCAAGAGCAAGTATATAGCGCCGCCTCGGACGACCAACTTTGGAGTCTTGTTTGTTCCGACAGAAGGACTTTACTCAGAAATCGTCCGCAGTCCTGTCTTCTTTGATGATTTGAGACGGGAGGAACAGATTATTGTCGCGGGTCCAAGTACCCTGTCGGCTCTGCTTAATTCCCTATCAGTTGGTTTCAAAACTCTCAATATCCAAAAGAGTGCCAACCATATCAGTAAAACTCTGGCCAGCGTCAAGACCGAGTTCGGAAAGTTCGGGGGAATTTTGGTTAAGGCGCAAAAACATCTCCAACATGCCTCTGGCAATATTGATGAATTATTAAACCGTCGCACCACAGCTATTGAGCGAACGCTCCGTCACATTGAGTTATCAGAAGGTGAGCCTGCGCTTGATCTACTCCATTTCCAAGAAGATGAGGAAGAATATGAAGATTAGTCACATGAAAAAAGATGAGTTGTTTGAAGGTTTTTACCTGATCAAATCAGCTGACCTGAGACAGACACGAGCTGGGAAAAACTACCTAGCCTTTACCTTCCAAGACGATAGTGGCGAGATTGAAGGAAAACTCTGGGATGCCCAGCCTCATAACATTGAGGCCTTTACCGCAGGGAAAGTGGTCCACATGAAAGGGCGCAGAGAAGTTTACAATAATACTCCTCAAGTCAATCAAATCACCCTTCGCTTGCCTCAGCCTGGCGAACCCAACGATCCAGCTGACTTCAAGGTCAAGTCACCAGTCGATGTCAAGGAAATCCGTGACTATATGTCGCAAATGATTTTCAAAATTGAAAATCCTGTCTGGCAACGTATCGTTCGCAGTCTTTACACCAAGTATGATAAGGAATTCTACTCCTATCCAGCTGCAAAGACCAACCACCATGCCTTTGAAACTGGTTTGGCTTTTCACACGGCAACCATGGTGCGCTTGGCAGATGCCATTAGCGAGGTTTATCCTCAGCTCAATAAAAGCCTGCTCTATGCCGGGATTATGTTGCACGACTTGGCCAAGGTTTTAGAACTCAGCGGTCCTGATCAGACGGAGTACACAGTGCGAGGCAATCTCATTGGTCATATCGCCCTAATCGATAGCGAAATTACCAAGACAGTTATGGAACTCGGTATCGATGATACCAGAGAAGAAGTGGTGCTGCTGCGCCATGTGATTCTCAGTCATCATGGTTTGCTGGAGTATGGAAGTCCAGTCCGTCCACGCATTATGGAGGCAGAGATTATTCATATGATTGACAATCTAGATGCCAGCATGATGATGATGTCAACAGCTCTAGCTTTGGTGGACAAAGGAGAGATGACCAATAAAATCTTCGCTATGGACAATCGTTCCTTCTATAAACCAGATTTAGATTAATAATTTAAGAAAAACGAGCATTTTTTACGCAATAATGTTCGTTTTTTTATGTGAATATGGTATAATGGATAAAATATCAAAATTAAATGGAATGGTAAATAAAAATGAAATTAAGAAGAAGTGATCGGATGGTTGTCATTTCCAACTATTTGATTAATAATCCATACAAACTAACAAGTCTCAACACCTTTGCGGAAAAGTACGAATCTGCTAAATCATCGATTTCAGAGGACATCGTGATTATCAAACGTGCCTTTGAGGAAATTGAAATCGGTCATATTCAGACTGTGACAGGAGCAGGTGGGGGCGTTATCTTTACACCATCCATCTCTAGCCATGAAGCTAAAGAAATGATCGCAGACTTGCGCGACAAACTTTCAGAAAGTGATCGTATCTTGCCAGGTGGTTATATCTATCTGTCTGATCTGCTTAGTACGCCTGCTATTTTGAAAAATATTGGTCGCATCATTGCCAAGAGTTTTATGGACCAAAAAATCGATGCGGTTATGACAGTAGCAACAAAAGGTGTTCCACTCGCAAATGCAGTTGCCAATGTCCTCAATGTTCCATTTGTCATTGTGCGCCGTGACTTGAAAATTACCGAAGGTTCAACTGTCAGCGTCAACTATGTTTCAGGTTCCAGCGGTGACCGTATTGAGAAAATGTTCCTTTCAAAACGCAGTCTCAAGGCAGGCAGTCGTGTCTTGATTGTGGATGACTTCTTGAAAGGCGGAGGAACGGTCAACGGGATGATTAGTCTCTTGCGTGAGTTTGACTCTGAACTAGCTGGTGTCGCAGTCTTTGCAGACAATGCCCAAGAAGAACGTGAAAAGCAGTTCGATTACAAGTCACTCTTGAAAGTAACCAATATTGATGTCAAGAACCAATCCATCGATGTTGAGATTGGAAATATCTTTGACGAAGACAAATAAGAGATAGAACTAAAGGTTGGAACGATTGTCCCAGCCTTTCTTTGCAAACAGAATAGAAAGAAGCTTATGAAAACACCATTTATCAGCCGAGAAGATTTAGAAACAATTGTTGCAGAGTTCCCGACTCCCTTTCACTTGTATGATGAGAAGGGGATTCGTGAAAAAGCAAGAGCCGTCAACAAGGCCTTTTCCTGGAACAAGGGCTTTAAAGAATATTTTGCCGTCAAGGCTACCCCAACACCAGCTATCTTGAAAATTCTCAAAGAGGAAGGTTGTGGTGTGGACTGTTCTAGTTATGTGGAGCTTTTGATGAGCCATAAACTTGGGTTTCCCGGTTCTGAGATTATGTTCTCTTCTAACAACACGCCAGACCAAGACTACGCTTATGCGCGTGAATTAGGTGCGACCATTAACTTGGATGCCTTTGAAGATATTGAACATCTAGAGCGTGCAGCAGGCATTCCAGAAATTATCTCTTGTCGTTACAATCCTGGAGGCGTTTTTGAACTGGGGACGGATATTATGGACAATCCTGGAGAGGCCAAGTTTGGGATGACCAAGGACCAGCTTTTTGAAGCCTTTACTATTTTGAAGGAAAAAGGAGCCAAGACTTTTGGGATTCATTCCTTCCTAGCATCCAATACCGTCACCCATCTCTACTATCCAGAGTTGGCGCGTCAACTCTTTGAATTAGCCGTTGAAATCAAGGAGAAATTAGGTATTTCACTAGACTTTATCAATCTTTCTGGTGGAATTGGTGTCAACTACCGCCCAGATCAGGAGCCAAATGACATTGTTGTGATTGGTGAGGGAGTTCGTAAGGTTTATGAGGAAGTCCTTACGCCAGCAGGTCTTGATCAGGTCAAGATTTTCACTGAATTGGGGCGCTTTATGCTGGCACCTCACGGAGTTCTCGTCACCAAAGTAACTCATAAAAAGAAAACCTACCGTACCTATCTGGGTGTGGATGCCTCGGCCGTCAACCTCATGCGTCCTGCCATGTATGGAGCTTACCACCATATCACCAATCTGACCCATCCAGACGGACCAGTTGAGGTTGTAGATGTGGTTGGTTCACTCTGTGAAAACAATGATAAATTTGCCATTAATCGCGAACTACCTTATACAGAAATCGGTGATTTACTGGTGATTCATGATACAGGTGCACATGGATTCTCCATGGGTTATCAGTACAATGCCAAACTACGCTCGGCAGAAATCCTCTATACTGAAGAAGGCAAAGTCCGCCAAATCCGCCGTGCAGAGCGCCCTGAGGACTATTTTGCAACCTTGTATGGTTTTGATTTTGAACCCGATCATTAAAAAAATGAAAATGAAAGTGAAAAACAGATTGCTTTCTAAAAAATAGACAAAAATCTTGTTTTTCCCTCAAGTCGTGATATAATAAAACTATAAAACGGTTTCAAGGAAGGTGACGATATGTCTGAAGAAACAATTGACTATGGACAAGTGACAGGAATGGTGCATTCGACAGAGAGTTTTGGGGCGGTAGATGGCCCTGGGATTCGTTTTATTGTCTTTTTGCAGGGTTGTCACATGCGTTGCCAGTACTGTCATAACCCCGACACATGGGCTATGGAGACCAATAAATCACGCGAACGGACAGTAGATGATGTCTTGACAGAAGCTCTTCGTTATCGTGGATTCTGGGGAGACAAGGGAGGAATCACTGTCAGTGGTGGAGAGGCCCTCTTACAGATTGATTTCTTGATTGCCCTCTTACCAAGGCCAAGGAAAAAGGAATCCACTGTACCTTGGATACCTGTGCCCTTCCATTCCGTAACAAGCCACGTTATCTCGAAAAGTTTAATAAACTCATGGCTGTGACAGACTTGGTTCTCTTGGATATTAAGGAAATCAACGAAGAACAGCACAAGATTGTAACCAGTCAAACTAATAAGAACATCTTGGCCTGTGCCCAGTACCTATCAGATATTGGGAAGCCTGTTTGGATTCGCCACGTGCTGGTCCCAGGCTTGACGGACAGAGATGAGGACTTGATTGAACTCGGTAAGTTTGTCAAGACCCTCAAAAATGTTGACAAGTTTGAAATTTTGCCTTATCACACTATGGGTGAGTTCAAGTGGCGTGAACTTGGTATTCCCTATTCGCTCGAAGGGGTAAAACCTCCAACAGCAGACCGTGTCAAGAATGCCAAGGAATTGATGGATACAGAAAGTTACCAAGACTACATGAAACGTGTTCATAGATAAAAAGGAGCCTGATAGAGACATCGGGCTTTTGTGATGCAAAAAGACTTAGCCTTTCAGCTAAGCCTTTTGAGTCTTATCTAGATCGTTGTTTGCCAGAGTTGCGGTTTTTCTTTTTCTTATTGCTTGTGATAGCCTGAGGCTGCTTAGGAGTCACGTCTTTTCTTGCACCTGCAGAAGGACTGACTTTCGGAGGGTTCTTTTTGTATTCTTCACGTACTTTTTGACGAAGTTTTGGACGAACGACATAGTTAACGATGAACTGTTGAAGAATCATCATGAAACCACCGACAACCCAGTATAGCGTCACGCTGGCTGGTGAGAAGAGTGAGAAGATCACAATCATGAGTGGGCTCATGTAGATCATTTTCTTAAGTTGTTCTCTTTGCATCTCGTCTTCTACGCCATGAAGTGAGAGGATTGATTGGGAGGTAGTAGAGGACACCAGCAAAGGCTACGAGGAGCATGCTTGGTGATCCTAGTTCGATGCCGAGGAAGCTAGATCCTGCGACTCCATCAGTATGTTGGGCAGCAAAGTAGATAGCAGAGAAGAAAGGCATTTGGAGCAAGATAGGGAAACATCCGACACCTCCTAGCATGCTGATACCGTGTTCCTTCTGAGCAGCAAAGAGAGCTTGTTGAGCCTCTAGTTTTTCTTCCTGAGTTGTTGCTTCTTTGAGACGGGTTTGATGCGGTTCAAGCACGTGTTTGAGGGCGTTCATCTTTTCAGAGTGAAGCGTCGCCTTCCAGGATTGGTAGATACCGAGTGGCAAGATAATCAAACGCACGATAATGGTTACGATGATAATAGCGACACCAAAACCAAGACCCTGGTCGTTGGCAAAGTACTTGATGGCTTCAGCCATAGGTGCTCCGATGGTATCCCAAATCAATCCTGTAGGTTGTCCAGTTGTTTTATCAACAGAAACACAGCCTGTCAAGACGAGTAGCATAGCCACTCCCATAGCAGAGAGGGCAAAACGTTTAATAGATTTCAATGTTTTCATTCCTTCTTTAAAAATTATACCTTTCTATTCTACTGTTTTTTTGTAAAATATACAATAGTTCTGGAGACCTAATTTGCGACTTTGAAGTCTGAATAGGATGAAAAGTTGCTCATTTGCACATCCAGATAGGTAACTTTTGAAAAAGGCGTTGGACCTTTTCGGATTTCTTGGATAAATTTTGCCATAGTGGCAGAAGACTCTGCTTGAGCAAGAATTTCCACTGTGCCATCGTCATTATTCCAGACACGACCAGTGATGCCACCGATTTCAAGCGCTAGAGTATAAACGCCCCAGCGAAAACCAACACCCTGCACCCTACCTTGGGCAATCATTCTAACCTTTTGCATACCAAACCCCTTTGATTGTGTTATAATATTTCTATGACTATTATAACCTCAAAAGCCAATTCTGTGGTAAAAAATGCCAAGAAATTGCATCAAAAAAAATATCGAAAGTCTGCCTATTTGATTGAAGGCTGGCACTTGTTTGAAGAAGCTGTTCAAGCAGGAGTGACGATTGAGAAGATTTTTGCCTTAGAAAGTTATCGAGATCAGTTAGCTGCTTTTCCTCAAACTGTCTGGGTTTCAGAGGAGATTTTGCGGGACTTGGCAGATACGCAAACCCCTCAAGGGATTGTTGCAGTGATTCAAAAAGAAGAAATGGGACAGCCTGATCTTCGTCAAGGTAAGTTTCTATTTTTAGAAGATGTCCAAGATCCTGGCAATGTTGGCACCATGATTCGGACTGCGGATGCGGCCGGTTTCACAGGAGTCATTGTTTCAGATAAGTCAGCGGATATCTACAGTCTCAAGACCTTGCGTTCCATGCAAGGAAGTCATTTTCATTTGCCTATCTATCGTATGCCCCTTGCCACTTTTGTAGAAGGGGCCAAAAAGAGCAACTTGCCCATTCTGGCAACGACCTTATCTAAAGAATCCAAGGATTATCGTGAGCTTTCTCCCCTAGAAGACTTTGTTTTAGTCATGGGAAATGAAGGACAGGGAATTAGTCCTGTCATGGTTGAGAGTGCTGATCAGTTGGTTCATATTGGCATGAAGGGCCGTGCAGAGAGTCTCAACGTGGCAGTTGCAGCAGGCATTTTGATGTTTTATTTCAGCTAATTTATAAAATCTTTGTTATAATCAAGACATATTTATAGAAAGGAGAATCAGAATGAATCAAACGATTATTCAAGAACGTTCAGGTCTCAATCAATTTTACGCTAAGGTTTATGCCTTTGTAGGACTTGGGATTGGTCTATCAGCTCTCGTGTCAGCTTTGATGTTGACAGTTTTTCAGTCCCAATTGATTTACTTTTTAATGCATGGTCGTCTCTGGTTGATGATTGCAACTTTTGCAGAACTTGCTCTAGTCTTTGTTGCAAGTAGCATGGCTGCAAAAAATAGCCCAGCAGCTCTCCCAGTATTTTTAGTTTATTCTGTTTTAAATGGCTTCACACTTAGCTTTGTCGTAGCCTTCTATACACCTGGGACCGTCTTATCAGCCTTTGTATCCAGCGCCCTTCTCTTCTTTGTCATGGCAGCAATCGGGATTTTCACCAAGAAAGATTTGAGTGGAATGGGACGAGCTTTGATGGCGGCGCTTGTTGGTCTCATCATTGCCATGATTGTGAATATTTTCTTAGCTAGTGGTTTCTTTGACTACATGATTAGTATTGCCATGGTCTTGGTCTTTTCAGGTTTGATTGCTTGGGATAACCAAAAGATTCGCTATGTTTATGAGCAGTCACGAGGACAAGTAGCGACAGGTTGGATCATCTCAATGGCGCTCAGCATCTACCTAGACTTTATCAACCTCTTCCTTAGCATTTTACGAATCTTTGGTCGAAACGATTAAAGAATTATAGAGTCAGTGTTCTAAAGAGCACTGACTTTTTCTTATTTACTCTTTCCTTTTCTTGAAAATAGGTGTATAATGCTTTTAACTAATTTTTTAGGAGTAGTTATGAAGAAAAGCTTTATTCATCAGCAAGAAGAAATTTCTTTTGTTAAAAACACCTTTACCCAGTATTTGAAAGATAAACTAGAAGTCGTGGAAGTTCAGGGACCTATCTTGAGCAAGGTCGGCGATGGTATGCAGGACAACCTGTCCGGTGTCGAACATCCAGTATCTGTCAAGGTCTTGCAGATTCCAGATGAAACCTATGAAGTCGTTCACTCACTAGCCAAATGGAAACGCCACACCTTGGCCCGTTTTGGTTTCGGTGAAGGAGAAGGTTTGTTTGTCCACATGAAGGCCCTTCGGCCAGATGAAGATTCACTGGATGCGACCCACTCTGTTTATGTAGACCAGTGGGACTGGGAAAAAGTGATTCCAAATGGACAACGCAATATCGCTTATCTCAAAGAAACAGTTGAGAGATTTATAAGGCTATTCGTCTGACAGAGCTAGCAGTAGAAGCCCGCTATGATATCGAATCTATCTTGCCAAAACAAATCACCTTTATCCATACAGAAGAACTGGTAGAACGTTACCCAGACTTGACACCGAAAGAGCGCGAAAATGCAATCTGTAAAGAGTTTGGTGCAGTCTTCTTGATTGGTATTGGTGGGGAATTGCCTGACGGGAAACCTCATGATGGCCGTGCGCCTGACTACGATGACTGGACCACAGAGTCTGAGAATGGTTACAAGGGACTAAATGGGGACATCTTGGTTTGGAATGAACCTCTTGGTTGCGCCTTTGAGTTGTCATCAATGGGGATTCGGGTAGATGAAGATACACTTCGTCGCCAAGTGGCCCTTACAGGAGACGAAGACCGTCTGGAGTTGGAATGGCACAAGGCCTTGCTTAACGGTCTTTTCCCACTGACAATCGGTGGAGGGATTGGACAGTCTCGGATGGCCATGTTCCTTCTTCGCAAGAAACACATCGGAGAAGTTCAAACTAGTGTTTGGCCACAAGAAGTCCGCGACACTTACGAAAATATCTTGTAGAGAATCGAACCGCAAGGTTCGGTTTTCTTTCTCTTTTTTGCCCATAATTTGGTATAATAAACGGTATGAAAATCGTATCAGGAATCTACGGGGGGCGTCCTCTCAAGACGCTAGAAGGAAAGACGACTAGGCCAACATCAGATAAGGTGCGTGGAGCTGTCTTTAACATGATTGGTCCTTATTTTGAGGGCGGTCGTGTCTTGGATCTCTATGCCGGTAGTGGCGGTCTGTCTATTGAAGCTGTGTCAAGAGGGATGGCCAGTGCGGTCTTAGTGGAACGGGATCGAAAGGCCCAAGCAGTTATCGCTGAAAATATCAATATGACCAAGGAAGTTTCCAAATTTCAGCTCTTAAAGATGGAGGCTGAACGGGCCTTGGAGCAAGTGAATGGTCCCTTTGACCTAGTCTTTTTAGATCCTCCCTATGCCAAGGAACAAATCGTAGCAGATATTGAAAAAATGGCTGAGAGAAATCTCTTCTCCCAAGAGATCATGGTTGTCTGCGAAACCGATAAGTCTGTAGAACTTCCAGAAGAAATTGCCTGCTTAGGCATCTGGAAGGAAAAAATATATGGGATTAGTAAGGTGACAGTATATGTCAGATAAAATTGGATTATTTACAGGTTCATTTGATCCGATGACAAATGGACATCTGGATATCATTGAACGTGCCAGTAAACTCTTTGATAAGCTCTATGTAGGGGTTTTCTACAATCCCCATAAACAAGGTTTTCTCCCTGTTGAAAATCGCAAACGAGCGGTCGAAAAAGCTGTGGCGCATTTAGATAATGTAGAGGTCCTAGCTTCTCATGACCAACTAGTCGTCGATGTTGCAAGAAGACTGGGAGCTAAAACTCTTGTTCGTGGCTTGCGGAATGCTACAGACTTGCAATATGAGGCTAGTTTTGACTACTACAATCATCAACTGGCTCCAGAGATCGAGACTGTCTACCTATATAGTCGCCCAGAGCATCTTTATATTAGCTCTTCAGCTATGAGAGAACTTCTGAAGTTTGGTCAGGAGATTCAGCAATATGTCCCAAACAGTGTTGTGGAGGAATTAGAACATGAAGAAAAAAACTAGATGGCCCTTATATGTTATCCTAGCACTAGTATTGACTTTTTTAGCCTTTGTATTACCTTTACCTTACTACATAGAAGTTCCAGGTGGAGCGGAAGATATTCGTCAAGTTTTAAAAGTCAATGAAACAGAAGATACAGAGGCAGGTGCTTACCAGTTTGTAACAGTCGGTATTCGACATGCGACCCTGTCGCATCTTGTCTATGCTTGGTTAACTCCGTTTACGGATATTAGAAGTGCCAAGGAGACAACGGGTGGCTCTACGGATGCAGAGTTTATGCGGATCAATCAGTTCTACATGCAAACATCCCAAAATATGGCCAAGTATCAAGGCTTGAAGACGGCTGGCAAGGATATCGAGCTTAAGTATCTGGGAGTCTACGTCTTGACCGTGACGGACAATTCAACCTTCAAAGGCATTCTGAACATTGCAGACACAGTGACGGCTGTTAATGACAAAACGTTTGACAGTTCCAAAGACTTGGTCGACTATGTTAATTCTCAACAATTAGGAGATACGGTCAAAGTAACCTATGAAGAAGACGGAAAAGTCAAGTCTGCTGAAGGTAAAATTATCACTCTCGAAAACGGAAAAAACGGGATTGGGATTGGTCTAATTGACCGTACGGAAGTGACCAGTGATGTTCCGATTCGTTTTTCAACAGCTGGTATCGGCGGACCAAGTGCCGGTCTTATGTTTAGTCTAGCTATTTACACCCAGATAGCAGATCCAGGTCTTCGTAATGGTCGTATCGTAGCAGGTACAGGAACCATTGATCGCGATGGAAATGTTGGCGATATTGGTGGAATTGACAAAAAAGTAGTTGCAGCCTCTCGTCAGGGAGCCAACATCTTTTTTGCTCCTGACAACCCAGTCACCGAGGAAGCAAAAAAAGCAGATCCCAATGCGAAAAGTAACTATGAAACAGCCCTAGAAGCTGCTAAAACGATCAAAACAGAGATGAAAATCGTTCCCGTTAAGACCTTGCAGGATGCGATTGATTACCTTAAAAACAATCCCTAATTCGTAGAAAAATTGAAAACTAGCGCGCAAGCGGATAAGATGGTATAATAGTCAAATGGTTCAATTATTATTCACTCTAAGTAGTCATATACTCTTTATTTATTTGAGTTTTTACCTTTTGAAGGATCTTGTGAGATGGGAAAAGGTTTTAAAAGTGACTGCTACTAACACAAAAAAAGGTTCGTTTGTTGGTAGGCTTCTTTAGTATTGTGATGGGCTACGTCTTGAGTTCATTCTTTATCAGTTTGTACCAACTGTGGCAAGAAGCACTTAGAGGACTATTATAAAATCAAAAGTAAAGGAAACAACTATGGAAAAAATTGTGGTTCAAGGCGGAGATAATCGTCTGGTCGGGAGTGTGACGATCGAGGGAGCAAAGAATGCAGTCTTGCCCTTGTTGGCAGCGACTATTCTAGCAAGCAAGGGTAAGACAGTCTTGCAGAACGTCCCAATCTTGTCAGATGTTTTCACCATGAATCAAGTGGTTCGAGGTCTGAATGCCAAGGTGGACTTTGATGAGGAAGCTCATGTTGTCGAGGTTGATGCGACTGGTGATATCACGGAGGAAGCTCCATACAAGTATGTCAGCAAGATGCGGGCATCCATCGTTGTCTTGGGACCAATCCTTGCTCGTGTAGGCCATGCCAAAGTTTCTATGCCAGGGGGATGTACCATCGGGAGTCGTCCCATCGACCTTCACCTCAAAGGTTTGGAAGCTATGGGGGCAAAGATTACCCAGACAGCTGGTTACATCGAAGCCAAGGCAGAACGCCTGCATGGAGCTCATATCTACATGGACTTTCCTAGTGTTGGCGCAACACAAAACCTCATGATGGCAGCGACTCTAGCTGATGGGGTGACGGTCATTGAAAATGCTGCGCGTGAGCCAGAAATTGTTGACCTCGCTATTCTCCTTAATGAAATGGGAGCCAAGGTCAAGGGAGCTGGTACCGAAACAATTACAGTGACTGGTGTCGAGGAACTCCATGGCACAACTCATAATGTGGTACAGGACCGTATCGAAGCCGGAACCTTTATGGTGGCGGCAGCCATGACAGGTGGAGATGTCCTCATTCGAGATGCAGTCTGGGAGCATAATCGCCCCTTGATTGCCAAACTACTTGAAATGGGTGTTGAAGTGATAGAGGAGTCAGAAGGTATCCGTGTTCGTTCTCAACTTGAAAATCTCAAGGCTGTTCATGTAAAAACCTTGCCACACCCAGGATTTCCAACAGATATGCAGGCACAATTTACAGCTCTGATGACAGTTGCAAAAGGGGAATCCACCATGGTGGAAACGGTGTTTGAGAATCGCTTCCAACACTTAGAGGAAATGCGCCGTATGGGCCTGCATTCGGAGATTATCCGTGATACAGCTCGTATTGTCGGAGGACAGGCTTTACAGGGGGCAGAAGTTCTATCAACGGACCTTCGTGCCAGCGCAGCCTTGATTCTGACAGGTTTGGTAGCACAAGGAGAGACAGTTGTCGGTAAATTAGTCCACCTTGATAGAGGTTACTACCGCTTCCATGAGAAGTTAGCTCATCTAGGAGCGAAGATTCAGCGGATTGAGGTTGATGATGAAGAGGAATAGAAATAAAAATAAGAGAATACGCTATGTACTCCGTCGCTTACTGTTGATTTTTATCGTACTCTTGCTGGGATTCGTTGCTTTAGGAATCGGCTTGATGATTGGCTATGGTATCTTAGGAAAGGGACAGGATCCGTGGGCTATCTTGTCTCCGGCGAAGTGGCAAGAATTGATTAGCAAATTTACAGGAAATTAGGCTGGGAGACCAGTCTTTTTCTAAAGAAATAAGGAGAAAAATGAACAAAAAAACGAGACAGGCTCTGATAGGGTTACTTATATTCTTACTCTTGGCTGCTGGAAGCTATTATATCAAGCAGATGCAGTTGACATCAAACACGCCTAAAACCAAAGTTAGTCAGAAAAAACAAGCTTCAGAAGCTCCTAGTCAGGAGTTGGCAGAAAGTGTCTTAACCGAGTCGGTCAAGAATCAAATAAAAGGTGGTCTAGAATGGAATGGGGCAGGTGCCTTTATTGTTAATGGTAATAAAACCAATCTAGATGCTAAGGTTTCTAGCAAACCCTATGCGGATAATAAAATAAAACCAGTCGGGAAAGAGACCGTCCCGACTGTTGCCAATGCTATCTTATCCAAAGCGACTCGGCAGTATAAGAATCGTGAAGAGACTGGAAATGGATCCACCTCTTGGACGCCACCAGGATGGCATCAGGTCAAGAATCTAAAGGGAACCTATACACATGCAGTTGATAGAGGACATCTGCTGGGCTATGCCTTGATAGGTGGTTTGGATGGTTTTGATGCCTCTACCAGCAATCCCAAGAACATTGCAGTCCAGACAGCTTGGGCAAACCAAGCGCAGGCTGAGGATTCGACAGGTCAGAACTACTATGAGAGTTTGGTCAGAAAAGCCTTGGACCAGAATAAGAGAGTCCGTTATCGGGTGACGCTTCACTATGCGACAAATGAGGATCTAGTTCCATCCGCTTCACAAATCGAAGCCAAGTCTTCGGATGGTGAATTGGAATTCAATGTCCTGATCCCCAATGTTCAAAAGGGAATCCAGCTTGATTACCGAACAGGTCAAGTCACAGTGACAAACTAGAAACAATCTACAAAAGAACAAAAATCGCTCCTTTGTTTATCATACGATAAGGGAGCGATTGTATAAATTGGAAAATAATGTGATTCCTACGCTAATTTGTGATATAATGGAACACAAGATACTATTTTAGGAGAAGGACTATGGAAGACCCGAGCAGTCAGAATTTGTTGCTACAGTTTGTACTTTTAGTTGTATTGACCTTTTTAAATGCCTTTTTCTCAGCTACAGAAATGGCTATGGTGTCACTAAATCGTGCCCGAGTAGAGCAAAAAGCAGAAGAAGGAGATAAACGTTATATCCGTTTGTTAAAGGTACTTGAAAACCCTAATCACTTTTTATCAACGATTCAAGTCGGTATCACCTTAATCACGATCTTGTCAGGGGCCAAATTGGCGGATACCCTTGGACAAGTGATCGCATCTTGGATGGGAAGCGGAGAGACGGCTTACGCCATTGCAAGTTTCCTCTCTTTGGCATTCTTGACCTATATCTCCATTGTTTTTGGTGAGCTCTATCCTAAGCGGATTGCCCTCAATCTGAAAGATGCTTTGGCGATTCGAACAGCACCAATTATTATTGGTCTTGGAAAGATTGTAAGTCCCTTTGTCTGGCTACTATCTGCTTCAACTAATTTGTTGAGTCGTGTGACCCCAATGACCTTTGATGATGCTGATGAAAAGATGACACGTGATGAAATAGAGTACATGCTCACCAATAGTGAAGAAACACTGGATGCAGATGAGATTGAAATGCTACAGGGGATCTTTTCTCTAGATGAACTAATGGCTCGTGAGCTAATGGTGCCTCGTACAGACGCCTTTATGGTAGATATTCAGGATGACAGTAAGGCGATTATCGAAAGTATTTTGAAGCAAAATTTCTCACGTATTCCTGTTTATGATGGGGATAAGGACAATGTCATCGGTTTGATTCATACCAAGCGCTTGCTAAACGCTGCCTATGCGGATGGTTTTGAAAATATTGTCTGGAAACGAATCCTCCAAACGCCACTATTTGTGCCTGAAACTATCTTTGTGGATGATCTCCTTAAAGAGCTTCGAAATACCCAAAATCAAATGGCTATCTTACTAGACGAATACGGTGGTATGGCTGGTTTGGTAACTCTGGAAGACCTCCTGGAGGAAATCGTCGGCGAAATTGATGACGAAACGGACAGAGCAGAAATCGAAGTCCATCAAATCGGTGAGGATACCTATATTGCACAAGGAACCATGAATCTTAATGACTTCAACGACTATTTTGGCGTTGAACTAGAAAGCGACGATGTGGATACTATCGCCGGTTATTATTTGACGGGTGTTGGTACGATCCCAACAACTGAAAAAATCAGTTATGAACTGGTCAGTCAAAACAAGCAGGTTATCTTGACCAATGATAAGGTGAAAAATGGACGTGTTACCAAGGTAAAAGTTCAAATCACCGAAATAGAACCCGAAGAAGAAACCGAGTAAAACAGTGATTTTCGTCACTGTTTTTTATTCGTCCCAAAAGATTTTCAAAGTTGTCCTTATTTGTCCGAAGAAAAAAACAAAAAAGCCCGATTTACGGGCTTTTCATTCGGTTAATTCCTGTTATTTCAGGTATTGAAAGGCGGTAGACGGATTTGAACCGACGATCAAGCTTGCAGAGCCGTGCCTTACCACTTGGCTATACCGCCTCAACGTTTAATATTATACCTTGAAAATGATTCTACGTCAATAGTTTCTTAATCGAAAATCCAATTTAGAAGATTGCCCTTTCTGATTGGATGGAAAAATGGGGAGAGAAAATCTGAAAATCAGGCTTTATAGAGCCTTAACTTCCCTTTTGATTCTATAGATAGCAAACAAAGAATAGAAAAATTTGATAAATGAAAGTTTTTTGTGGTTACACGCCTAAATATTCTGAAAATTCGTTTACTTTTTGAGAAATCTATGGTATAATTGGCAATAAGCCTAAATTTTTTAAGAGGAGTTACATACATGAAAAAAAGTAGAGTATTTGTTACAGCAGGGATTGCTTTGCTGGCAACTGGCGTTCTCGCTGCTTGTGGTTCTTCAAAATCATCTGATTCAACAGCTCCAAAATCCTATGGTTATGTTTATTCAGCTGACCCAGAAACATTGGATTACCTCATTTCAGGGAAACAAAGTACCAAAATTGCCACTTCAAATGGTATCGATGGTCTCTTTACAAATGATAAATATGGGAATTTGACTCCTGCAGTTGCAGAAGACTGGTCAGTCTCAAAAGATGGGTTGACTTATACCTACAAGATTCGTAAAGGTGTCAAATGGATGACATCAGATGGCGAAGAGTATGCTGAAGTGACAGCGAAAGACTTCGTAAATGGCTTGAAACACGCAGCTGATAACAAGTCTGAAGCACTTTATCTAGCAGAAGATTCAGTTAAAGGTCTAGCTGACTATAAAGCTGGAAACAATAAAGACTTTTCTTCAGTAGGTGTAAAGGCAGTTGATGATTATACTCTTGAGTATACTTTGAACAAACCTGAACCATACTGGAACTCTAAGATGGCTTATTCAATCTTCTGGCCATTGAACGAAGAATTTGAAAAATCAAAAGGATCTGACTTTGCTAAAGCGACTGACCCTACATCATTGCTTTACAATGGACCATTCTTGCTGAAAGGTTTGACTGCTAAGTCTTCTATCGAGTTCGCTAAAAATGAACAATACTGGGATAAAGACAATGTTCATCTTGATAAAGTAACACTTGCTTACTATGATGGTTCAGACCAAGAGTCTATTGAACGTAACTTTACAAGTGGAGCTTATAGCTATGCCCGTCTTTACCCAACAAGTTCAAACTACTCTAAAGTAGAAGAAACCTACAAGGAAATATCTTCTACACCCCATCAGGACCTGGTATTGGTGGTTTGGGTGTGAATATTGACCGTCAAGGTTACAAATACACTTCTAAGACAACTGATGAAGAGAAGACTTCTACTAAGAAGGCCCTTCTTAACAAAGACTTCCGTCAGGCCTTGAACTTTGCCTTTGACCGTACTTCTTACTCAGCACAAATCAATGGTAAAGAAGGTGCTCCTCGTGCCGTTCGTAACCTCTTTGTAAAACCTGACTTCGTCTCTGCTGGTGAAAAAACTTTCGGTGACTTGGTAACTGAAAAGATGGCTGCTTACGGTGATGAGTGGAAGAATGTAAACTTTGCAGATGGTCAAGATGGACTTTTCAACGCCGATAAAGCCAAAGCCGAATTTGCCAAAGCCAAAACAGCATTGGAAGCAGAAGGTGTGAAATTCCCTATCCACTTGGATATCCCAGTAGACCAAACTGCTAAAAACTATATCGCACGTATCCAATCCTTCAAACAATCCGTTGAAACAGTGCTTGGTGAAGGCAATGTAGTCATCGATATCCAACAAGTTTCTAAAGATGAGTTTACTAATATTACCTACTATGCGGCGAATGCAGCAGCAGAAGACTGGGATCTCTCAGGTGGCGTTGGATGGAACCCAGACTATGAAGATCCATCAACTTACCTTGATATCTTGAAAACAACGAATGCTGAACAAACAAAAACATACATGGGTTACGAAGGTGCAGATAATGCTGCAGCAGCTCAAGTTGGTTTGAAAGAATACGATAAGCTAGTTGATGAAGCTGCTAAAGAAACAAGCGACTTGAATGTTCGTTATGAAAAATACGCGGCTGCTCAAGCTTGGTTGACAGATAGCTCACTCATCTTGCCAGCTATGTCATCAACTGGTGCTGCACCATTCATTTCTCGTGTTGTGCCATTCACAGCATCATACAGTCAATCTGGAGATAAGGGCTCAGACGTATACTTCAAGTATATTCAGTTACAAGATAAGGTTGTAACAAAAGCTGACTATGAACAAGCTCGTGAAAAATGGCTCAAAGAGAAAAAAGAATCAAACGAAAAAGTTCAAAAAGAATTGGCTAATCACGTTAAATAAATAACTCTCAAGAGAACTTTCTCTCCATGAGGAGAAGGTTCTTTTGGGATTTTAAAAGGAAACGATATGAAGAAATATATTTTTATGCGTGTATTGCGTTCATTGGTGTCTATCTTCTTGGTGACAACCTTGACCTACACGATTATCTATACGATGGTTCCTCGAAAACTGATTTTCAAGCAGGATACCAACTATAACAAGATTGCAACGACGCCAGATAAACGGGATAACTATGAAAATACCGTTTATGAGCGGATGGGCTATATCGAGTACTACGATACCAAGGAGTTGCAAGAAAAAGCGAGCACAATGGACTCATCTGTAACAGTAGATGCCAATGATACAAATAAGGCAATCTACGAAATACATCAACCAACTAGGTAATGGTTGGACACTCGGTGTATTCTCAGAAAGTGGTCAATTCTATGCCACGCGTGAAATTCCAATTTTTGAACGTGTTTTCAAATTCTACTCGAACTTGCTCGACATTGATCATACAAACAAGATTCAAGACCCTGAAAATCCAAACTTGGAACGTTATCTTCGTTTTGAAAATGACCCTGCTATCGGTTGGTCATTGGTTGGTTCAGGTACAAAACATAAATATCTTTTGTATTTCAACAATCAATTTCCATTTGTACACCAAAACTTTGTGAACATTAACTTGGGAGACTCTTACCCAACTTATGCAAACACACCAGTGCTTCAAGTTATCACGCAGGGGCAAGGACAAACCAAGACATCAGAAGTTCAATTCCCTACGGGTAAAAAGACTTCCTCTGTAGATATTTACTCTCTCGTACCTACAAGTCACCAAGTCAAGCAGATGCGCGTGAGGTAGCTAACTATGGTAAAGACGATCCATATACAGCTACAGAAAGCAATTATCAATATCCATCAATGATTGCAAGCTCGGCTGTTGCTGGTTTGATCGGTTTGGTTATTTCTTATGCGATTGCCATTCCTCTTGGATCTGCTATGGCTCGCCACAAGAATACTTGGATTGATAGCTTCTCGACAGGTGCTCTAACCTTCTTGCTTGCCCTTCCAACGATCGCTTTGGTTTACATCGTGCGCTTGATTGGATCATCTATTGGTCTGCCTGACTCATTTCCTATCTTGGGGGCTGGAGATTGGCGTTCCTACGTCTTGCCAGCAGTCATTCTAGGTCTATTGGGTGCGCCAAGTACAGCTATCTGGATCCGTCGTTACATGATCGACTTGCAATCTCAGGACTTCGTACGTTTTGCTCGTGCCAAAGGTTTGTCTGAAAAAGAAATTTCAAATAAACACATCTTTAAAAATGCCATGGTTCCTTTGGTTTCAGGTATTCCTGGTGCCGTAATCGGAGTTATTGGTGGTGCAACATTGACAGAAACGGTCTTCGCCTTCCCAGGTATGGGTAAAATGTTGATTGACTCTGTTAAGGCATCAAACAACTCAATGGTAGTTGGTCTCGTCTTCATCTTCACATGTATTTCTATCTTCTCACTCTTTGTAGGAGATATCTGGATGACCATGCTTGACCCACGTATTAAATTGACAGAGAAAGGAGGCAAATAATGTCAACAATCGGAAAAGAAAAATTTCAGTTCGTAAAACGTGACGATTTTGCCTCTGAAACAATTGATGCTCCTGCCTATTCATACTGGGGTTCTGTATTTAGACAGTTTCTAAAGAAAAAATCAACAGTCTTTATGCTAGGAATTTTGGTTGCCATTATCTTGATGAGCTTTATTTACCCAATGTTCTCAGATTTTGACTTCAACGATGTAAGTAAGGTCAATGACTTCTCTGCTCGTTTTATCAAGCCCAATGCTGAACATTGGTTTGGTACAGACAGCAATGGTAAATCCTTGTTTGACGGGGTTTGGTTTGGTGCGCGTAACTCTATCCTCATCTCTGTAATTGCCACTTTTATCAACCTTGTGATTGGGGTTATTGTTGGTGGAATTTGGGGAATTTCAAAATCTGTTGACCGCGTCATGATGGAAGTTTATAATATTATTTCAAACATTCCATCTCTTTTGATTGTCATTGTCTTGACTTACTCAATCGGTGCTGGTTTCTGGAATCTGATTTTTGCCATGAGTGTGACAACTTGGATTGGGATTGCTTATATGATTCGTATCCAAATCATGCGTTACCGTGACTTGGAATACAACCTTGCTTCTCAAACACTTGGAACGCCAACCTTTAAAATCATCGTTAAAAATATCATGCCGCAATTGGTATCTGTTATTGTTTCTACGATGACTTTGATGTTGCCAAGCTTTATCTCTTATGAAGCCTTCCTTTCCTTCTTTGGACTTGGCTTGCCTGTAACAGTGCCAAGTTTGGGACGTTTGATCTCAGATTACTCACAAAACGTTACGACCAACGCTTACTTGTTCTGGATTCCGTTGACAACCTTGATCTTGGTATCCCTATCTCTTTTCGTTGTTGGTCAAAACCTAGCGGACGCTAGTGATCCACGTACACATAGATAGGAGTAGACATGACAAAAGAAAATAATGTAATTTTGACTGCTCGTGATATTGTCGTGGAATTTGACGTTCGTGACAAAGTTCTGACGGCTATCCGAGGAGTTTCTCTGGACCTGATTGAAGGAGAAGTTCTTGCCTTGGTAGGTGAGTCTGGTTCTGGTAAATCTGTTTTAACAAAAACCTTTACAGGGATGTTAGAAGACAATGGACGTATTGCCCAAGGAAGCATCGACTATCGTGGACAAGACTTGACCGCCTTGAATTCTAACAAGGAATGGGAGAAGATTCGTGGTGCTAAAATTGCGACCATCTTCCAGGATCCAATGACAAGTTTGGACCCAATCAATACAATCGGTAGCCAAATCACAGAAGTTATCGTTAAACACCAAGGAAAAACAGCCAAGGAAGCCAAAGAGATGGCAATCGACTATATGAACAAGGTCGGAATTCCAGATGCTGAAAAACGTTTTGACGAGTATCCTTTCCAATATTCTGGAGGAATGCGCCAACGTATCGTTATCGCGATTGCCCTTGCATGTCGCCCAGATATTTTGATCTGTGACGAGCCGACAACGGCCCTTGATGTAACCATTCAAGCCCAAATCATTGATTTGCTTAAAACCTTGCAAAATGAGTACCATTTTACCATTATCTTTATCACCCATGACCTTGGTGTGGTAGCAAGTATTGCCGATAAGGTAGCAGTTATGTATGCTGGGGAAATTATAGAATACGGTACTGTTGAGGAAGTCTTCTACGATCCACGTCATCCATACACTTGGAGTCTCTTGTCTAGCTTGCCTCAGCTTGCTGATGATAAAGGGGAATTGTACTCTATCCCAGGAACACCACCGTCTCTTTATACTGAGTTGAAAGGTGATGCCTTGCCCTTCGTTCAGATTATGCGATGCAAATTGATTTTGAAGAGAAGGCACCTAAGTTTTCAGTCACTGATACCCACTGGGCTAAGACTTGGTTGCTTCATGAGAATGCTCCTAAAGTTGAAAAACCTGGAGTCATTGCAGATTTGCATGACAAGATTCGTGATAAAATGGGCTTTGCTCATTTAGAAGACTAGGAGGAAGGAAATGTCTGAAAAATTAGTAGAAATTAAAGATTTAGAAATTTCCTTCGGTGAAGGAAGTAAGAAGTTTGTTGCGGTTAAAAACGCCAACTTCTTTATCAACAAGGGAGAAACTTTCTCTCTTGTAGGTGAGTCTGGTAGTGGGAAGACAACGATTGGTCGTGCCATTATAGGTCTGAATAATACCAGCAAAGGTGAAATCATCTTTGATGGTCAGAAGATCAATGGGAAAAAATCTCATAAGGAATCAGCAGACTTGATTCGCCGTATCCAGATGATTTTCCAAGACCCTGCAGCAAGCTTGAATGAGCGTGCGACAGTTGACTATATCATCTCTGAAGGTCTTTATAACTACCACTTGTTCAAAGACGAAGAAGATCGAAAAGAAAAAGTTCAAAAGATGATTCATGAAGTTGGACTTTTGAAAGAACACTTGACCCGTTATCCACATGAGTTTCTGGTGGTCAACGTCAGCGTATCGGGATTGCCCGTGCCCTTGTGATGGAACCTGATTTCGTTATTGCGGATGAGCCAATTTCAGCCTTGGACGTATCAGTGCGTGCGCAAGTCTTGAACTTGCTCAAGAAGTTCCAAAAAGAGTTGGGCTTGACCTATCTCTTTATCGCGCATGACTTGTCAGTTGTTCGCTTTATCTCAGATCGTATCGCAGTTATCTATAAGGGAGTTATCGTCGAAGTGGCGGAGACAGAGGAGTTGTTTAACAATCCTGTCCACCCCTACACTCAAGCGCTTCTATCTGCTGTACCGATTCCAGATCCAATCTTGGAACGCAAGAAAGTCTTGAAAGTTTACGATCCTGACCAACATGACTATGAGACAGATAAGCCATCTATGGTAGAAATTCGTCCAGGTCACTATGTTTGGGCTAACCAAGCGGAAGTTGCTCGCTACAAAGAAGCTCTTAAAAAATAAACCGATTAGGAGAGGACCGAAAGGTCTTCTCATTTTTAATAGAAAAATTCCCCTTCTACTAGCTTGTAAAAGGGGAATTGTATTATAATTAGCGTTTAGACCAAGTGCGTTTCATAAAGAGGAGCAAAATGGGGTATATCTCTAAGCGACCTGCAATCATTGCAAAGGAGAGGAGAATTTTAGAGATAGGACTAAAGATGGCAAAACTCGAGGTTGTACCTAGAATAGGTCCGATATTGTTAAAACAGCTGAAGACAGCACTGGTTACGACTAGAAAATCATTACTATCAAGACTGACGATAAAGATGAGAGAGAGTATAATCATCATATAGATGGCAAAATATTTAAGAATCTTGTGCTGAGTATCCTTGTCAATCACAGTCTTGTTGACGTGTAGAGTCAAAACACGGTGAGGGGATAAGATGGACAAAATCTGATTTTTTGCGATTTTAGAGAGAATGAGTCCTCTAATTACTTTGAGACCACCAGCAGTTGAACCAGCTGATCCACCGATTCCCATGAGGAAGAGGAGGATAAATTGGGAGAAGAGGGGCCAGTTGGTAATATCTCCGTAACCAAAACCTGTTGTCGTGATGATATTGGAAACCTGGAAGAAGGCCATTTCAACACTTTTAGAGACACCCTGGTAGAGGTGGAGCGTATTAAGAGTAATCAAGCCGGTAGAAACTAGGACAATGATCACATAAGCTCGCAGTTCTTCATCTCCAAAGAAAGCTTAACCCGACGGAGCATGAGGTAGTAGTAGAGATTGAAGTTAACCCCAAAAACCAAGACTCCGATACTAACTAGATAGGTGATGAGTGAGCTACCGTAGTGGGCAATTCCGTCGTTATAGACGGTGAAGCCCCCAGTTCCTGCTGTTCCCATAGCAATGACAAAACTATCATAGAGAGGCATGCCTGCTAGATAGTAGATGACAACAAAAAGGGAGAAGAGAGCTAGATAAAGCAGATAGAGGATCTGGGCAGTGTTTTTTAGTTTGGATACTACCTTGCCAAAGACAGGTCCAGGAACCTCAGCCTTCATCACCTCTAAGTGACTATTTTTGGCATTGTCCATAATAGCAAGTGCGAAAACAAGCACCCCCATCCCTCCAATCAAGTGGGTGAAACTTCTCCAGAAGAGGAGGGAACGAGTGAGAACGGAAACATCTGTTAGGATAGTAGCACCAGTCGTTGTAAATCCAGAACTGATTTCAAAGAAGGCATCGATGACGCTTGGGATTTGTCCTGAAAAGACAAAGGGGAGGCCACCAAAGAAAGACCAGAGAATCCAACAGAGGGCAACGATTAAGACCCCTTCCTTGGCGTAAATCCGTTGATTTTTCGGTTTCCGTAAAACGCCAAGACCACCAAGAAGGACTAAAATTCCAATCGTAGAAAAGAGGGCGATAAATACTTGACTGGATTCTTGGTAATAGGTTGCTACACCAACAGGTACTAGAAGGAGAACAGCCTCAATCAAGAGAAGTTTTGAGAGGAGGTAACGAATCATACTTTTATTCATTTTTTACCTCTCAATCAAATCATAAATCTTGGTGATGTTTGGCAATAAGGTCGTCACGAGTAACTTGTCCCCTACCTCAAGCATATCCTCACCAGTAGGGAAGATTGTTTTTCCTTTTCGGATAATGGCTGCGATGAGAACACCTTTTTTTAATTTTAGATGCGAAAGTGGCTTGGCAGTCATTTTATTAGCTTCCTTGATATGGAATTGCAGGGTTTCAATTTGACCATTTGCAAGATGGTGCATGGCTTGAAGATCTGAGTATTGGGCATTAACCCGACCTCGAATAAAGTGCATAATGGTATCCACTGCGATGATTTTGGGTGTGATGATACTTGAAAAATCAGGTGCATGGATAATTTCTAGGAGGCTGGTCCGGTTGACCTTGGTGATATTTTTCTGGACGCCAACACGGTCAAGAAACATAGAGGTGATGATGTTTTCCTCATCAACACCAGTTAAGGTTGCGACCGCATCGTAGCTAGGAGCACTTTCTTCCAGTAAGATGTCCTTAGCAGTTCCATCTCCTTGTACGATATAGAGATTTGGGAATTTTTCACTAAAGAAACGAGCTCTTTCAGGATTGATCTCGATAACCTTGGTATCGATGCGACTGTCTTTTAAAATGCCAAGTAGATAATAAGCAATTTTTCCAGCTCCAACGATAAGCAAACTTTTCACTGCACGCGATTTGAAATAGTTGTGGAAAAGCATCATATCTACACGATTTCCCGTAACAAAAATCCGATCCTTGTCCTGGATAGTAACATCACCACTTGGAATCATGAGTTGATGGTCTCTTTCCATAGCACAGACAATGATGTTGCCAAATTTTTTACGGAAGTCTGAGATTGGCATTTGACAAAGACCACTAGAATCTTTGATAACAAACTCCATCAGGCTGACCCGACCTCCAGCAAAACGCTCAACGGAGAGGGCGTTAGGGAAATCGATGATATTTGAGATGGCACGGGCTGCTAAGAGTTCTGGATTAACGATAAGTGAAAATCCAAGAATATTTTTCTCTTTAAAATAGGCATTAGAGTATTCAGGATTTCGCACTCGAACGATGGTTTCTTTAGCGCCCATTTTTTTAGCAAGTACCGCTGAAATCATATTCACTTCATCGTATTCAGTTAGAGCGATAAAGATATCACACTCTTGGACGCCGGCTTGCTCCAAGATGGCAAAGTCAGCACCATTTCCAAGGAGTCCCATGATATCAAAGCGACTGACAATATGGTTAAGTACAGCTTCATTTTGCTCGATGAGGACAACGTCATGGTTTTCCGCTACTAGTGAACGACAGAGGGCAAAACCGACTTTCCCTCCACCAACAAGGACAATTTTCATATAAAAAACCTACTTTTTCATGATGTAACTATCATACCCTTTTTTAGCAAAAAATGCACTTGCTAAGGCGATTTTTGGGAGAAGAATGGACTTTTTCAAGTTTTCTGAAGATAAATTTGTTTAACTTCTATAAAGATATTTCTGATTTGAAGTAATTTTACTCTTTTGATATTCCTTTTCAGAAATAGAATGACCAAGCATGAAATTATCATCAAAAAAAGTAAAAAAATCAAGTCGTTTCTATTGACAATGATTCTGAAAATGTTATACTAAGAAAGTAGTTTCGCTGATTTACTTCAAACCTGTTGTGAGGTAAGTTAACGATGCCTTAACCACGCTGTTTGCTGAGCTTGACTCCGGGCAGTGTGGCTATTTTTTTGCAATGATAAAAGGAAGCCAGTCATGACAAATCACATTGTTTTATTTGAACCTCAGATTCCACAAAATACGGGTAACATCGCGCGTACTTGCGCTGCGACCAATTCCCCTCTCCACATCATCAAACCGATGGGATTTCCTATTGATGATCGCAAAATGAAGCGAGCTGGTTTGGATTACTGGGATAAGTTAGAGATTCATTTTTATGATAATTTGGCGGACTTTATGTCTCAGATGAAAGGGCAACTTTACTTGATTTCCAAATTTGCAGAAAAGGTCTATTCTGAAGCAGATTTATCGACGGACGAAGACCATTATTTTCTCTTCGGACGTGAAGACAAGGGCTTGCCTGAGGACTTTATGCGAAACCATCCTGAGAAAGCCCTCCGTATTCCTATGAATGATGAACATGTCCGCAGTCTCAATGTTTCCAATACTGTCTGCATGATTGTCTATGAGGCTCTTCGTCAGCAGAACTTCGCAGGTTTGGAACTCGTTCACATCTATGAAGTGGATAAATTGAAATAAACAAAATGCTTGCACTTGCAAGCGTTTTTTGTTAAGATTAAAGGGTCTTCAGGGCTGGGTGAGATTCCCGACCGGCGGTGACTTTAATACTCTTCGAAAATCCAATTCAAACCACGTCAGCTTTATCTGCAACCTCAAAGCGGTGCTTTGAGCAACCTGCGGCTAGCTTCCTAGTTTGTTCTTTGATTTTCATTGAGTATCATTAGGAAAAAATTTTTCCTTTAAAACTTTGTTGACAAGTTTTGCCTAACTGGAAGTTATGCTTACAGCTTGTCGCCTAGTCTAAAAGAAAAATCTCTATTTCCTTCCCTTAAAGAAGTCCGCGAGCGCAAGCTGATGTGGTGCGATTCCACAACCGACAGTATAGTCTGGATGGGAGAAGACGAAAGAATAGCCTTGTCTGTTCTGATGAGTTTATAGATAAATTGCAACCGCTTGCTCAACAGAGTGAGGGGGAACTTTTGGAATATAAAAAGTGAGAATAGATAGAGGGATCCTTTCCAACTTCTTCTGATTTTATAGAAAATTGGAGGAACCTGTTATGACAAACACACGTCGAATTTCGACCATCGCGATTTTATCAGCCATTTCATTTGTGCTGATGTACTTTGACTTTCCGCTCTTGCCAGCGGCAACCTTCCTCAAGATCGAGTTTAGTATCTTGCCAGTCCTTGTAGGCTTGGTGGTGATGGATTTGCCAGCTGCTCTAGGAATTCTCTTGATGCGCTCACTCTTGAAGTTGCTTCTGAATAGCCAAGGGGTGAACACCTACATTGGCTTGCCAATGAATGTCGTAGCTCTGGGAGTCTTTGTTATCGCCTTTGGTTTGATTTGGAAAAAGGAACGCAGCACCCTTCGTTTCCTACTGGCATCTCTGGCGGGAACTATTGGGTTGACTTCTGCCATGTTGGTTCTCAACTATGTCTATGCGGTTCCTTTGTACGCGCAGTTTGCCAACTTTGATATTGGAAAAATTTTGGGACTTTCTAACTACTTGATAACCATGGTTTTACCTTTTAACCTGATTGAAGGTTTAATCTTTGCCGTTTCATTCTGGTTGTTATACGTCCTCTTGAAACCAACCTTAAAACATTATGAGAGATAAACAAACATTTTTAATGAAGGGCAGTTTTGCCCTTTTACTTTTCGCCCTTCTTGGCTATATGGTTAAGTTTTACCCTGAAACGCTGGTCGGTTTTGATCAACCGATTCAGACTGCTATTCGCGGGGACTTGCCAGATTATTTGACAGTTCTGTTCCGTGCCCTTACGCATTTGATTGATATCCCAGTAATCACCACCTGGGTTGCCATCGCAGCCTTTATCTTTTATCGTAAGCAGTGGAAGATAGAAAGCTACTTCATGGCGGGTAATCTAGCCTTAGCTGGTCTTTTAATCGTGACCTTTAAAAACATCTACCAGCGCCCTCGGCCGGCTATCATACACCTAGTCGAGGAGAAGGGCTTTTCCTTCCCAAGTGGGCATTCTCTGGCTGTAACTTTGATGGTAGGCACTCTGATTGTTATTCTCAGTCAGCGGATTAAAGATCCAGTCTGGAGAAAAATTGTGCAAATTGTCCTTGGCTTCTACCTAGTCAGTGTGCTGGTATCAAGGGTCTATTTGGGGGTTCACTATCCATCTGATGTTCTTGCCAGTTTCTGTGTGGGCTTGGGAGTCTTGTTTATCGAGTTTCCCCTTCTATGACAAGCTTCGCTTCCAATGGCGATTTAAAGGCAAGCAGAAGTGAGATAGGTCTTGCAAGAATGGTAAAAATCTGATAAACTAAGTAGTAATTGAATAGGAATCCGCAAGACTAGTAACTCAAGGGAAGTATATCAGGGAGGAGAGCCGTGACTGCAAGCTCTCTATATGAAAGCTGGGTGAATTCACTTGTGCATGGATTTAGAAATGAAGGTCTGACTTGTCAGATGAAAACGGATGGTACCGCGTGTCAACGCTCCGAGTGGAGTTTTTGGCATGTGGTTTTCTTTTTATCTACGAGCGACTGATGGAGGAATTATGTCAACTATTGAAGAACAATTAAAAGCGCTTCGCGAAGAAACGCTGGCTAGCTTGAAGCAGATTACTGCTGAAAATGAAAAAGAGATGCAGGACTTGCGTGTCTCTGTCCTTGGTAAAAAAGGGTCGCTTACTGAAATCCTCAAAGGGATGAAAGATGTCTCTGCTGAGATGCGTCCAATCATCGGGAAACACGTCAATGAAGCGCGTGATATCTTGACAGCGGCCTTTGAAGAAACGGCTAAGCTCTTGGAAGAAAAGAAAGTCGCAGCTCAACTAGCAAGTGAGAGCATCGATGTGACGCTTCCAGGTCGTCCAGTAGCGACTGGTCACCGTCATGTTCTCACACAAACAAGTGAAGAGATCGAAGATATTTTCATCGGTATGGGGTACCAAGTCGTGGATGGTTTTGAAGTGGAGCAAGACTACTACAACTTTGAGCGTATGAACCTTCCAAAAGATCACCCAGCCCGTGATATGCAGGACACTTTCTACATCACCGAAGAAATCTTGCTTCGTACTCACACGTCTCCAGTTCAGGCGCGTGCTATGGATGCTCATGATTTTTCAAAAGGTCCTTTGAAGATGATCTCACCAGGGCGCGTGTTCCGTCGTGATACGGACGATGCGACCCACAGTCACCAGTTCCACCAAATCGAAGGTTTGGTTGTTGGGAAAAACATCTCTATGGCAGACCTTCAAGGAACTCTTCAATTGATTGTCCAAAAGATGTTCGGTGAAGAGCGTCAAATTCGTTTGCGTCCATCTTATTTCCCATTCACAGAGCCATCTGTTGAGGTGGATGTTTCCTGCTTCAAGTGCGGTGGAGAAGGCTGTAACGTATGTAAGAAAACAGGTTGGATCGAAATCATGGGTGCCGGTATGGTTCATCCACGTGTCCTTGAGATGAGTGGTATCGATGCGACTGTTTACTCTGGATTTGCCTTTGGTCTTGGACAAGAACGTGTAGCCATGCTCCGTTACGGAATCAACGATATCCGCGGATTCTATCAAGGAGATGTCCGCTTCTCAGAACAGTTTAAATAATGATTAGAAAAGTAGAAAAGGCAGATATTGGGATGTTGTCCAAAATTGTCAAACAAACCTTTCGTGAAACATTTGCTCATGATAATACGGAAGAGCAGTTACAGGAATACTTTGAAAAGACTTATAGTCTGAGAGTTTTGTCAACTGAGTTGGAAAATCCAGATTCCGAAACCTATTTCATTATGCATGAAGAGGAGATAGCTGGTTTTCTCAAAGTCAACTGGGGAAGTGCTCAGACTGAGAGAAATTAGAGGATGCTTTTGAAATTCAACGCCTCTATGTGCTACAAAAATTCCAAGGATTTGGACTAGGTAAGCAACTGTTTGAATTCGCTCTTGAACTTGCTACAAAAAATAGTTTTTCCTGGGCTTGGTTAGGTGTTTGGGAGCATAATACAAAAGCTCAAGCGTTTTATAACCGATATGGTTTTGAAAAATTTAGCCAACATAGTTTTATGGTTGGTCAAAAAGTAGATACAGATTGGTTACTGAAAAAGAAATTAAGGTAAGAAGAGAATTCTTCTATTGAAATGATAGGAAAGGAAAAGAACTAGAGTGGCAACTGTCATTCTGGAGAACTAAATTATGCTTGTATCTTATAAATGGTTAAAAGAATTGGTGGACATTGATGTGCCATCACAAGAGTTGGCTGAAAAAATGTCAACCACAGGAATAGAGGTCGAAGGTGTCGAATCACCAGCTGCTGGTCTCTCAAAAATTGTCGTCGGTGAGGTCTTGTCCTGCGAAGATGTGCCAGAAACTCACTTGCATGTCTGTCAGGTTAACGTTGGCGAAGAAGAAGCCCGTCAAATCGTCTGTGGTGCCCCAAATGTGCGTGCTGGTATCAAGGTCATGGTGGCACTTCCGGGAGCTCGTATCGCTGACAATTACAAGATCAAAAAAGGGAAAATTCGCGGCTTGGAGTCTCTAGGAATGATTTGCTCACTTGGTGAATTAGGTATTTCTGACTCAGTTGTACCAAAGGAATTCGCAGATGGTATCCAAATCTTGCCAGAAGATGCTGTTCCTGGGGATGAAGTCTTTTCTTACCTAGACTTGGATGATGAAATCATCGAACTTTCTATCACTCCAAACCGTGCAGACGCTCTTTCTATGCGTGGAGTAGCTCATGAAGTAGCAGCCATCTATGACAAGGCCGTTAACTTTAAAGAATTTACTCTAACAGAAACAAATGAAGTTGCATCAGACGCTCTTTCTGTAGGGATTGAAACAGACAAGGCACCATACTATGCAGCCCGTATCTTGGACAATGTGACCATCGCACCAAGTCCGCAATGGTTGCAAAACCTCCTCATGAACGAAGGCATCCGTCCAATCAATAACGTAGTCGACGTGACAAACTACATCCTGCTTTACTTTGGTCAACCTATGCATGCCTTTGACTTGGATACCTTTGAAGGGACTGACATCCGTGTACGTGAAGCGCGTGCTGGTGAAAAATTGGTGACCTTGGACGGTGAAGAACGCGAGTTGGAAACAAATGACTTAGTCATCACTGTTGCAGACAAGCCAGTAGCTCTTGCAGGTGTCATGGGTGGTCAAGAAACCGAAATCTCTGAAAAATCTAGTTGTGTCGTCCTTGAAGCAGCTGTCTTCAATGGCAAATCGATTCGTAAGACTAGCGGACGCCTCAACCTTCGTTCGGAATCATCTTCTCGCTTTGAAAAAAAGGCATCAATGTGGCAACTGTTAACGAAGCCCTTGATGCGGCAGCTAGCATGATTGCTGAGCTTGCAGGTGCGACGGTGCGTAAGGGCATCGTTTCAGCAGGCCAGCTTGATACTTCAGATGTGGAAGTTTCTTCGACTCTTGCTGATGTTAACCGTGTCCTTGGTACGGAGCTTTCATACACTGATGTCGAAGATGTCTTCCGTCGTCTTGGCTTTTGGCCTTTCTGGCAATGCAGAATCATTTACAGTCAGCGTACCACGTCGTCGTTGGGATATCACCATCGAAGCTGACCTCTTTGAAGAAATCGCTCGTATCTATGGTTACGATCGTTTGCCAACTAGTCTTCCGAAAAGATGACGGTACAGCTGGTGAATTGACTGCGACACAAAAATTGCGTCGCCAAGTTCGTACGATCGCTGAAGGGGCAGGTTTGACAGAAATCATTACCTACGCTCTAACAACTCCTGAAAAAGCAGTTGAGTTCACAGCTCAACCAAGTAACCTTACAGAACTCATGTGGCCAATGACAGTGGACCGTTCTGTCCTCCGTCAAAAATATGATCTCAGGTATCCTTGATACGGTGGCCTACAACGTGGCTCGTAAGAACAAAAACTTGGCACTTTACGAGATTGGAAAAGTCTTTGAACAAACAGGAAATCCAAAAGAAGATCTACCAAATGAGATCAACAGCTTCGCCTTTGCCTTAACCGGATTGGTTGCAGAAAAAGATTTCCAAACGGCAGCAGTTCCAGTTGATTTCTTCTATGCTAAGGGAATCCTTGAAGCATTATTTACTCGCCTGGGACTTGAAGTGACTTATACAGCAACAGCTGAGATTGCTAGTCTTCACCCAGGCCGTACAGCCGTGATTTCGCTCGGTAACCAAGTTCTTGGTTTCCTTGGCCAAGTGCATCCAGTCACTGCTAAGGCTTATGATATTCCAGAAACGTATGTAGCGGAGCTCAACCTTTCAGCCATCGAAGCTGCCCTTCAACCAGCTACTCCATTTGTGGAAATCACCAAATTCCCAGCGGTTAGTCGTGATATTGCTCTACTTCTCAAGGCAGAAGTCACTCACCAAGAAGTTGTAGATGCTATCCGAGCTGCAGGCGTGAAACGTTTGACAGATATCAAACTCTTTGATGTCTTCTCAGGCGAAAAATTGGGACTTGGTATGAAGTCAATGGCCTATAGCTTGACCTTCCAAAATCCAGAAGATAGCTTGACAGACGAAGAAGTCGCACGCTACATGGAAAAAATCCAAGCATCACTTGAAGAAAAAGTCAATGCAGAAGTGCGTTAACTCATCAATCCATCCTTCGGGGTGGATTTTTAGTTTTAAGAGAATAGTTCAGAAGAGAAAAGCGATAGTTGAGGAGGAAATTATCTCAGAAAGCCTTTAATGAGCTATACTAAACCTATTACTGGAGCGCTTAAAAACCTTGGATTTGGTAGATTTTTACTATAAATAATATCGATAAAAATGGACATAAAACGTTGTAAATGCTATCAAAAAGGAGTATAATAAGTGCAACATATTTCGGAGGTGGAAAATGCTAGAAGTAAGAAATCTAGAGAAAAGTTTCGGTTCCAAGCAAGTCTTGTTTGGTGTCGATTTTCAGGCAAGTCCAGGACGAATTTTGGGACTGGTCGGGAAAAATGGTGCTGGGAAAACAACGATTTTCCACAGTATGTTGAAATTTTTGGACTATCAAGGAGAAATCAGTCTGGATGGGCAGGAGATTCGTCAGGAAACCTACGCTCGGATTGGCTATCTGCCTGAGGAACGTAGCCTCATGCCCAAGCTGACAGTCCTTGAGCAAGTTCGCTACTTGGCGACTCTAAGGGCATGGATGCTAAGGAAGTCAAGGAAAAACTCCCTCAGTGGATGGAAAAATTGGAAGTGAAAGGCAAATTGACCGACAAGATCAAGAGCCTCTCCAAAGGGAATCAGCAGAAAATTCAGCTGATTATCACACTGATCCATGAGCCTGACTTGATTATCCTGGATGAGCCTTTTAGTGGTCTGGATCCAGTCAATACCGAGTTGCTCAAACAGGTCATCTTGAAAGAGAAAGAGCGCGGAGCAATCATTATCTTTTCTGATCATGTCATGACCAACGTCGAGGAACTTTGTGATGATATTCTGATGATTCGAGATGGGTGTGTGGTCTTGCATGGACCAGTTCAGGATGTCCGTAATCAATATGGGAAAACACGTCTCTTTGTTTCAAGTGAACGAAGCAAGGAAGAACTGGAAAGTCTTCCTCATGTCAAACAGGTGAGCTTGACCAAGCAAGGCAGTTGGAAATTGATCCTAGATGATGAGAGCGCTGGAAGGGAACTCTTCCCCATCCTCACTCAAGGTCAATATATCTCGACCTTTGACCAACAAGCTCCAACAATCGATGAAATCTTTAAACTAGAATCAGGGGTGGAAGTATGAGAAATATGTGGGTTGTAATGAAGGAAACCTATCTTCGACATGTCAAGTCGTGGAGTTTCTTCTTTATGGTGATTTCGCCGTTCCTCTTTTTAGCCTTATCTGTAGGAATCGGCTATCTCCAAGGGTCTTCTATGGCCAAGAATAGCAAGATAGCAGTAGTGACAACGGTGCCATCTGTGGAAGAAGGGCTCAAGGGTACCAATGGTATCAACTTTGATTACAAGGATGAAGCCAGTGCCCAAGCTGCTATCAAGGATGAGAAAATCAAGGGTTACCTAACCATTGACCAAGAGGACAGCGTCCTCAAGGCTGTCTATCATGGTGAAACCTCTCTTGAAAGTGGCATCAAACTAGCAGTAACCAATAAGCTAAATGAACTGCAATACCAACTCAATCGTTCGGCAGCCAATTTGTCTCAAGAACAGGAAAAACGCTTGAGTCAAACCGTTGACTTACTGAGAAGATTGATGAATCTAAGGAAAACAAAAAAATTGTTCAAACCATTGCGGCTGCGGGGCTCGGTTTCTTCCTTTATATGATTTTGATTACTTATGCTAGCGTCACTGCTCAGGAAGTGGCTAGCGAGAAAGGAACCAAGATCATGGAGGTGGTCTTTTCTAGTATCCGAGCTAGTCATTATTTCTACGCTCGCATGCTGGCTCTGCTCCTTGTGATTTTGACCCATATTGGGATTTACGTCGTGGGTGGTCTGGCTGCGATTCTGCTCTTTAAAGACCTACCAATCTTGGCTCAATCTGGTATTTTAAATCATCTAGGAGATGCCTTCTCGCTCAATACCTTATTGTTTGTCTTGGTTAGTCTCTTTATGTATGTTGTTTTGGCAGCCTTTCTAGGTTCTATGGTTTCTCGTCCTGAGGATTCAGGAAAGGCCTTGTCGCCACTGATGATCTTGATTATCGCAGGATTCGTTGGAGTGACTGCTCTAGGTGCTGCAGGAGACAATTTGGTTTTGAAAATTGGTTCCTATATTCCTTTCATCTCGACCTTCTTTATGCCATTTAGAGCTATTAATGGGTATGCAAGTGGTCTAGAAGCTTGGATTTCACTTGCCATAACGGTTGCTTTTTGCAGTAACTGCAACAGCCTTTATCGGACGCATGTATGCTAGTCTAGTCCTTCAAACGGATGATTTGGGAATCTGGAAAACCTTTAAACGTGCCTTAGCTTACAAATAGGAGAGCCTCGCAAAAGCGAGGTTTTTTTCTAGATGTTAAACACTGAAATCGGCAAAAAAATATATTTTTCATATCTATTGACTTTTAGTAGTAAAATTTGGTATGATAGTAGACGGTATTGTTTACCCCATTTGTAAGGCCCCGGAACCTTTCAAATACCCCTGCGGACCGGAACATCCGCCCTGTAAACAAAAAAACGATATTCATATAGGAGAAATCATGAACAAAAACTACATTCATGGCTAAACCAGGCCAAGTAGAACGCAAATGGTACGTTGTTGACGCAACTGATGTACCTCTTGGACGCCTTTTCAGCAGTTGTTGCTAGCGTACTTCGCGGAAAAAAACAAACCAACATTCACACCACACACTGATACAGGTGACTTCGTAATCGTTATCAATGCTGAAAAAGTTAAATTGACTGGTAAAAAAAGCAACTGATAAGATCTACTACACTCACTCAAACCACCCAGGTGGATTGAAACAAATCTCTGCTGGTGAACTTCGTTCTAAAAATGCAGTACGTTTGATCGAAAAATCAGTTAAAGGTATGCTTCCACACAATACTCTTGGCCGCGCTCAAGGTATGAAATTGAAAGTATTCGTTGGAGCTGAGCACACTCACGCTGCACAACAACCAGAAGTTCTTGATATTTCAGGACTTATCTAAGGAAAGGAACAATAAAGTATGTCACAAGCACAATATGCAGGTACTGGACGTCGTAAAAACGCTGTTGCACGCGTTCGCCTTGTTCCAGGAACTGGTAAAATCACTGTTAACAAAAAAGATGTTGAAGAGTACATCCCACACGCTGACCTTCGTCTTGTTATCAACCAACCATTCGCAGTTACTTCAACTGTAGGTTCATACGACGTTTTCGTTAATGTTGTAGGTGGTGGATACGCTGGTCAATCAGGAGCTATCCGTCACGGTATCGCTCGTGCTCTTCTTCAAGTAGACCCAGACTTCCGCGATTCATTGAAACGCGCAGGACTTCTTACACGTGACTCACGTAAAGTTGAACGTAAGAAACCAGGTCTTAAGAAAGCTCGTAAAGCATCACAATTCTCAAAACGTTAATCAATACGATTATATCAACGTTTACAGACATTCAAGAATTTACTCTTGGATGTCTTTTTTATTTGATAAATTGTAAAATATAGTGCAACAAAAAAACTCATAGCGTTGGAAGATACAGTATTACCAACAAAAACAAGAATTGATTTTTACGAACAATTGACGGTGTACGAATTTTGTAGAGTGATATCTTCTCGATCCGATTTCTCAGAACTAGATGATATATACTATGATTTCGCCAAAAATTTACTCAGTGAAGTTGCTGGTAATCGCATGAATTACAATGAAGTAGTTGTGGAAATTGCCAAAGTAACCGAAAAAATGGTAGAACTTTTGCCTGACTTGCCTGATTTCATTGATGACTTTTCAGCTTTAAGGTTTGATGACAGTGGTAAATGGGAATGGGAAGGTATAAGTCATGAACAGATGCTTTCTAGATATGCGATATATACTTTGAATAACTGGTTAGATACAACTAATCATGGAGCTGGTGTTGAGTACCGAACAAAGTATGATGACGAGTATTCGATAGAACATATAAGATCAAAACTGCATGCAAGTAGCGCGAGTTCTTCTGAATATTTAATTGGCAATCTTGTAGTGCTGGAAAAACAAATAAATAACGATTTGGGAGATATAGATGTTGATGAAAAGTTATCTGCATATAGAAAATCTTCATATCCTCAAATGCAAGAGTTCCTGATTAAAAAAGAGAGAAAATACAGACCTACATATCGTGTAAAAAATATGATGGAATGGAATAAAAGTGGATTTGGTGTTTTAGATATTGAATACAGAGGAAGATATTTAGCGAATTCATTCTACGAACGAATAGAAGAAATCTTGGGTTTGAAATAACAATGTTATCTTTCTTGAAATTAGTTGTTTTTTTCGGAAAGTTTTTTTCATATATTAGAATGTTGTCAAATATTATATGATTAATCTACTAATTCGTTGTTGTTTTTTGATAACAAATGGTATAATAAATAATTATCTGGATATTTTTGGTAGATTTTTGGACGGTTTTATTTGCTATAAAATGGTCTATATAAGAGAGGGTTAACAATTTAAATGATAAATAGTAAATTCAATAACTTAGTGTCAATAGTGAAACAGTATGATGCTGCTCCTAGTCGTTTTAGAGATACTAAAGATGATGTGACAGCGCTAAAAAGTCTATTGGAAAAAAATTATCAAAAGATTATGGAGAGGAAGAAATTACTAAAGTAACTAATAATTTTTTTATTTGGCTATAAATTTGAAAAGAATAAATCAAGAATTTGATTTATTAAAAAGGAGTCGAAACACCATATGTAGATCCTAAACAAAAATTATATTATCAACATAGAGTTAAAAAGCATAAACAAAAGTAAACACATAAAAAGACAACTTCGAACCCATAGATTCTATTTTTAATAGGGTTGGTATCGAGGATTCAAATATGTATTTATTTGGATATTGCGAAGACGAGCAACAATTCTTTGAGTACAAAGTAGAGTCTAATGGGGCAGAACAATTTAATGAAATTTCGGGTAAGCGAGTATTTGAAGTACTGAACAAATTCTATACTTATAAATATTTTTGATATTGATACAAATTTTTAAAAATAGATAATATACTCATCTCACCGTTAAATGATTGGAAGGATTTTGTTGATGAAAATTATTTATTAACAGCAAGTCAGGAACAGTTAAAAGATCAAATTATATCTGAAAAAGAAAAAAGAATTCTCAGGGTAACAGGTTCTGCAGGATCAGGTAAAACTTTGGTTCTTTATGATATAGTAAGAAGTTTGACAAAAGAGAACAAAAATGTTGTTGTTATTCCATGCCATACAAAAATCGATGCTCACGGTAAATTAGGTAAATACCTTAATTTTGATGCAATAGGTGTCGGTAGTATGAATCATAAAACCACTGACTTGTCCCAAGCAAATTATATATTTGTTGATGAAGCTCAGCGAATGAGCAAGAAGCAAATTGAACGTATTATTTCAGAATTTCAACATGGAAATTTAGAGAAAGTAATTTTTTTCTATGATGAACTTCAGTGGTTAAAAAGTGGTGAAAAAAAGATATTAGTGATTATTTAAAAAAAGTTGAACCTAATAATTCAAAAGGATTTCCAATTGAAAGGAAGTATTCGAAGCAATTATTTTTCTGACACTATTTTTGTATGAGATTATTACACTCAACCGGTAATTATAATGATGTGATGAAAAAGGCGCTTAGGGTTTATTTCTAAAGAACTTACAAAATATAATATTAAGGTAGAGAATTCAGTAAATATTTACTATTTTGATAACTATAAAAATGCCAGAATTTTTATGTCGAATTCTGTACAAACTATGGGATCAACTCCGATTTATTTTACTCCATCAACTAATGGTATTCACGGTGGACCTAGAGTATATTATAAGAGTCCGTTTGATAATGAGATTGTTGACAGTTCAAAAAATCCCCATAAATACATGGGGCGTGAATTTGATAGCGTTACTGTTCCAATAGATTCAAGATTTTCATATGATGAAAATGGAGATTTAGTTGTAAATGAGCTCTGCAATATCAGTGATCCTGTTCAGATGCTATATGAAATGGTAACTAGAGCAAGAAATGAACTAAATATTGTTGTAATTAATGATTTTTTGCTTTTTGAGAAGTTGGAACAGATCAAAAGAGATACGGAGAAAACTTTCTATGAATTCTTTTTAAATCATAAATAAATGTAGAGTTGTTGTTTATAATTTTTTTACAGATCTCAACTATTCCCTATTTAAAAATATATTGATTCATATTTTTATGAAATCAATAGGTATATATAGTTCTGAAAACACAAGGTATTGCATTGTTTTTAGTTCAACTGAAAATCATTCTTGTCAAACCAGGTCTTAAGAAAGCTCGTAAAGCTTCACAATTTAGTAAACGTTAATTCGAGAGAATTACTATACTTACAGAGAGCACCTTTCGGGGTGTTCTTTTTGTGCTTTCATACTAAATTATGGCAGTTGATGTAGTTGTTGTGTCTTTAGCCACTTACAAATACGGCTACAACTCGACAAAGTCGGTTGCCTCAAAACGTTAAGAATCAGCTACGATACAACATTGACAACACTTCATGGTTCACACCATGGGTGTTTTTTGGCTTTTCTCATCTTTTCACGGTATCGCTCATGTGATATAATGGGACAAGGATTGCTCCTCATTTCAGACGAGTTTAGGGTGTTCAAACTCAACCTACCTGAATTTGTCAAGGAGCGAGTGTCCATCTATCGGATTAGGTGTTCCCTCGGAGTTCATTTGATTCTAATCACTTAGAAATCATCTGGCGTGGGAGATTATTTTGCTTTCAATGCAATGTCTCCGTACGTTAGGTAGGAAAATTATATTTCAGGATAAGTTAGCAGGTGAGATGAGTATTTCTGTCAGTCTCCTATACATCTGTTAACAGCTGTCCAAAGTAAAAGGAGATTGTAGATTGGTTTTATTAGTATTAGGGATTTTGGTTTTGCTCATTCTAATCTTGAAAAGGAAACAGAAAACTGCTAAAAAATCTGAAGGAAACGCCAAGAAAAGAAATTGGCTATTAATAGGTTGCTTATCCACAGTGATCCCAATCGTAATCTTCACAGTGCTTAGTCCTATTCTTGCTCTAATGGATATGTGGGGGCTATTTGCCCATGCAAGTCGAACTGAACTTGAGCAAGCTGTGCATCGTTCTTATCAAAATTACGGTCTTACAGGACAGTTTGAATTAGAAAAATACGAGAAAAACTATACAAGTGTGGGAGGATTTATAATCCATGGTACCTACAGTGAAAATATAGCCGGAAAAACCTATCAGGTTAAAACTCGATTTAAATACTATACTCGCTTTTCGGAAAATAAAACATATAGAAAGACAGATGCAGAGGCTGATTACAAGAATTATAAAAAAATTTATGATGTTTTCCCAGAATTAGCCTATTTAGGTATTGAGGTTAGTCCAGGCACCAGCGAATTTTTAAAAACACTGGACAGTTCAATCAAAGATCCTAAACTTCCTGATTTGAAGTATCAAGGTATTGGTTTTGAATTTAATAACCAATCTGATAATATCTATCTTTATAATGAAATATTAGAGGAAAATCAAAGTAAAGGTCAAGCTCTGCAAGGAATGTATCCAATGGATGCTCAATATCTTTTCCAAAAAGAGATTTTTATACCGACGTTTGAATTTCAGTATTTCGTTCCAAAAGAAAAAAGAGATCTCTTGTATGATGACTATCTTAAAGAGCTTGAAGTGCTCATGAAGGAATTTTTTGCCAACCAGCCCCTACCAATAGGTCTTTATGCTGTAAAGATTGCTAAGTATAAGGAGGATAAACTTGTCAGTGATAGTGGTGTATACTATGTGAGGATTGATAATCGTCAAGTTGTAAAGCTGTTGCAAAAATTAGAGTAGGAGTTGCTAGGTCTAGTCCAGTTTTTTGTTCATAATTTCCAGGTGTGTCTGTTAAAATTTTATTTTGCCAGTGGACAATCGTCCACTTTTTTTATATAATAAAACTAAACCAATTTGGTTTAGTTTTGTAGGTGTAAGCTCAACCATCGATTTGTCTTTCTAAGAGAGATATTCTCAATAAAGTATCACACTAGGAGGTGAAGTATGTATCAGCCAGAAAAACTCAAGGCTCGGAGGAAAGAGTTAAAACTGACACAGAAGGAAATTGCAGAGGAATTAGGGATTAGTTTTCAGGCTTACTCGGCTTGGGAACGTGGAATTAAGGAACCATCCAAGGAGAAGGTTGCCCAGCTAGAGAATATTTTAAAGGTAGCAAGAGGGTATTTTACTCAGATTGAGATTGTCCGTCTCTACAATAGCCTCTCCAAGCAAGGGAAGGACAAGGTTGTGCTTTATGCTCGCAACCTAGCTCAAGAGGAACAAACTCAGAAGGTGACGATCATGCCAGAGCGCCTCTATGAGTACCGTGTCTACGAACGCATGTCAGCAGGGATTGGGACTTCGGTCTACGATGACCAGAATTTTGATACGGTCTACTTTAACGAGGAGTTGGCCCATGATTTGCGTCCTGGGTGGCTGGGGACTCTATGGAGCCTAAATATCAAAATGGTTCGGTGGCTCTGATTCGAGAGACGGGATTTGACTATGACGGAGCAGTTTATGCAGTGGTCTGCAACAACCAGACCTATATCAAACGGGTTTATCGGGAGGAAGATGGCTTGCGTCTGGTATCGATCAATCCTAAATACAAGGACATTTTCATCTCCTATGAAGAAGATCCTCGGATTGTGGGGATTATCGTTGGGAATTTTGTGCCGATGGAGGGTTAGCCTATGGGCTACTTTGATTATTCCAGAGAGCCCAAAAGTGATATTGCCTTTGTCGATATGAAATCTTTTTATGCCAGTGTCGAGTGTGTGAAAAGGGGATTGCATCCGCTGAAGACCTCGCTTTGTGTCATGAGTCGCGCGGATAATTCTACTGGTCTTATCCTAGCTTCCTCTCCCATGTTTAAGAAGATTTTTGGTAAGTCCAATGTTGGCCGGGCCTATGATCTGCCTTTTGATATCAAAACGCGCAAATTTTCCTATTACAATGCTCGAAAGCAAGGCTTGCCTACTGACTTAGACTATGTTCGCTACATCGAAGATTGGGCTCAAGTGACCCTGATCGTGCCACCTAGGATGGATGAATACATAGCAGTCAATATGGAAATCCAGCGAATCTTTCAAAATTATGGTAGTCCAGATGATATTTATCCCTACTCTATAGATGAGGGCTTTATTGATCTGACTAGTTCGCTCAACTATTTTATCCCAGACAAGAGTCTATCTCGCAAAGACAAGCTGGATCTGCTTTCTGCTCGCATCCAGAGGGATATTTGGAGGCAGACAGGGATCTACTCTACAGTGGGTATGTCCAATGCCAATCCCTTACTGGCTAAATTGGCTCTGGATAATGAGGCCAAGCACACCCCGACCATGAGGGCAAACTGGTCTTATCAGGATGTGGAAGAGAAAGTCTGGGCCATTCCTAAGATGACAGACTTTTGGGGGATTGGCAGGCGGATGGAGAAACGCTTGCATGATCTGGGGATTTTTTCCATCAAGGAATTGGCAACCAGTAATCCAGACCAGCTACAGAAGGCTCTGGGTCAGGCTGGCCTGCGTTTGTGGTTTCATGCTAATGGGATTGATGAGAGCAATGTTCACAGGCCTTATAAAGCCAAGTCTCAGGGATTAGGCAATTCTCAAATCTTGCCGAGAGACTACGTGAAGCTACGGGATATCGAAATTATTCTTCGAGAAATGGCGGAGCAGGTGGCTATTAGGCTGAGAAGGGCGGGCAAGAAAACAACCCTTGTCTCTATCTATGTTGGTTTCTCTAAGCAGGAGGTCAGGTCGTCTATTCACACACAAATGAAGGTCGAACCGACCAATAATACAGCTATCTTAACGGATTATGTTTTGAAGCTATTTCATAATAAATACACTTCTGGAGCGGTCAGAAGTGTCGGAGTCAACTATTCAGGATTTGTGGACGAGTCTTTTGGTTTGATCTCCCTCTTTGATGATGTTGACAAGTTAGCAAAAGAAGAAAGGCTCCAGACAGCCATTGACTCCATTCGGGAACAATTTGGTTTTACGTCCCTCTTAAAGGCCAATGCACTGGAAGAAGCCTCTAGGAGTCTTGCTAGAAGCAAGTTGATTGGGGGGCATTCTGCTGGAGGATTAGATGGTTTAAAATGATTGATCGTTCTTATTTACCCTTTCCATCTGCGCGTGACTATCAAGATCCAGGGATGCAGAAGTGGATGGGCTTTCCTCTCAGAGCATACTAGTTCACTCGGTGAAGAAAAAAATCGGGTTGCTTTTTCGACAGATTTGAATTCCGTTGAGAAGCTACTCTTGCTTTCGCAGCTTTATGTCGGGCAACTAAAGGGATACTTTGTAGTCAAGGAAAAGAAACAAAAAACGACTATCGTCGGCAAGGTAAGCGAATTATCACCTCAAACTCTATCTATTAGGACCAATGAGGGCTATAGACTGATAGAGATTGTAGATGTTCTCGAAATTCGACTGTGGGAGGAGGGAGTGTATGACTAGAAAAGAGTTGTATGAAAACAAACTGCAGATGGATTATTTTTCTGATGCCTATATTCGTTTTGAAGAGGATTTTCAAAAATACTCTGCTATGAATGTACCACTGACTTTTTTGATCGATGACATCCTACGCACTATGGCGATGAATCAGAAAAACTACTTTGTCTTAAACAAGGAAAATGCTAAGGATGGGCGGGAGCATCGCTTTTACTTTAGGGTGGTGATGGAAAAAGAGTGTCCCAGAAATCGAACCTATGCATACGCTGGACTCGAAAATAGTAGTCAGTAGATCTAGATGTGGGAGAGGGAAGTCTGATCTAGGGGAGATAGCTTGTGAGCGTCAGAAGATCTCATGGTATTGGAATTCGAAACACCATCTTTTATCTGTGGAGTTCTTGCAGAACTTATGATGGTAGTTCTGATGAGATAAGGCAAGGCCCACTCTCTTTTTTAGATGAGCGTTTATTTGAAAACGTAGTTGGATTTGAGAACACCTATTCTCAATGATCATCTTACTTTATAGATTCATACCAAAACATCCATGTGTATTTGTGGATGTTTTTTAATTTTACAGATAGAAAAAGAGAAGACCGAATGGTCTTCTCAACGGGGGAACTGAAATAATGGGAAAGAATCAATCAAAGATTGTTATTAGTCTTTAAAATTCTTTTGGAAGATGAGGAGAGACAAGATAGAAGTAATGGCTGCCAAGAAGAGGAAGGCATTCGTTTCTTGTTCCCCAGTTGCTGGGAGTTGTCTTTCCTTATCTTGTTTAACTGTAGTTGTAACAGGAACTTTTTCATCTTTTGCTGGTGAATTGTCTGTTACGACTGGAGCAGGTTTTTCAGTCTCTATTGGTAGAACATACTCAGGAAGAGTCACAACTGGTGGTGCCTCTGTTCCAACTGAGCTTTGTTTGCTACCTACCTCAATCACTCGATCTTGAGCTGGAGTTGCTTCTGTTTGGAGAACCTTGCGATTGTCACCGTCCACTTCAACATACTCGACTAAGAGACCGTCTTTCCCTTCTGATAGAACTTGCTCTTTTCCTTTGTCTAATTGTGGGTTTTCGCGACGGATAGTCTTGAACGGTACTGTCTTATTGACGATTTCCAAACTTGGAAGTGTAAAGACAAGGTCCTTGACCCCTTCCTCAGGACTTGAAGAAGTAATTGGTTTCTCAGGTTGCGCTGGAGTTTCCGGTTGAGTCGGATTTTCAGGCTGAGCAGGTTTCTCCGGTTGAGCAGGTTTTTCAGGCTCAGCAGGTTTTTCCGGTTGAACTGGAGTTTCCGGTTGAACTGGAGTTTCCGGTTGCGCCGGTTTTTCAGGTTCAGCAGGTTTCTCAGGTTCAGCAGGTTTCTCAGGTTCAGCAGGTTTCTCAGGTTCAGCAGGTTTCTCAGGCTCAGCAGGATTTTCCGGTTGAGCAGGTTTTTCAGGCTCAGCAGGTTTTTCAGACTCAGCAGGTTTTTCAGGCTCAGCAGGTTTTTCCGGTTGAGCAGGATTTTCCGGTTGAGCAGGTTTTTCAGGCTCAGCAGGTTTTTCAGGTTCAGCCGGTTTTTCAGGTTCAGCCGGTTTTTCAGGTTCAGCCGGTTTTTCAGGTTGAGCCGGTTTCTCAGGTTCAGCTGGCTTCTCAGGTTGAGCCGGTTTCTCAGTCTCAGCTGGTTTTTCAGGTTGAACTGGATTTTCAGGTTGAGCAGGTTTCTCAGGTTGAGCCGGATTTTCAGTCTCAGCTGGTTTTTCAGGCTGGGTTGCTTCGAGCTTGCTGATTTTTTCGAGAGCAGTTTCTAGCGCTTGATTGACTGCTTCCTGAGTTTTAGCTTCTTGGATTGCAGCAATGGCTTGGTCAGCAATTTCTAATAATTTCTTCTTAGCTTCCTTGTTGGATCCAAGCTCAGCGACTTTTTTCTCGATAGCTTTTGTCAAGCTGTCCATAGCCTTATCATATTCAATTTCCGGTTGTTTTGGTTCAGCCGGTTTTTCAGGTTGAGCCGGTTTCTCAGGTTCAGCAGGTTTCTCAGGTTGAGCCGGTTTCTCAGTCTCAGCTGGTTTTTCAGGTTGAGCCGGTTTCTCAGGTTCAGCCGGATTTTCAGGCTCAGCTGGTTTTTCAGGCTGGGTTGCTTCGAGCTTGCTGATTTGTTCGAGAGCAGTTTCTAGCGCTTGATTGACTGCTTCCTGAGTTTTAGCTTCTTGGATTGCAGCAATGGCTTGGTCAGCAATTTCTAATAATTTCTTCTTAGCTTCCTTGTTGGATCCAAGCTCAGCGACTTTTTTCTCGATAGCTTGTGTTAAGCTGTCCATAGCCTTATCATACTCAATTTCCGGTTGTTTTGGTTCAGCTGGTTGCTCAGGCTGGTCAGGTTTCTCAGGTTCTTCTGGCTGTTCCGGTTGCTCTGGACTAGGTTCCTCTTGTCCTCTTTGATAGTTCTCATCCTTGGATAGGATATCTTGTAGGGCACTGACCGTCAACATGACTTCTTGAACATTCACTGCATCAGCACTGAGTTGGTTTCTCAATTTTTCTAGATTTGCTTGGAAAGCTTGGCGTGCAGTAGCCGTATTTTTCAAGCCTGCTGGGTCAAAGTTGGACAAATCATCCTTCCATTTAGAGATAGACTGGATGATATCTGCCTTGCTGTAGAGTTCGCTACCTTCGCCACGAGTGATGAATTGGTCCACTTGAATACCGATATTTTGAGACAAATCGTTTCGATCAGGATCTAGTTGAAGGGTGACTGCGTGCAAGTTTTCGTCCAGACCTTTTAGGCTAACCAGAGTTTGATTGCCTTGGCGTTGGGCTGCACGACCGCTAAAGTATTTCTTGCCATCAATAGTTGAAGCATTTCCCATGCCATCTTGGTAAGGAACTTCTTTGCCATCTAGGAAGACTTTGTAGATGCCATGATTTGGATCGACATAGCCCTTGATATCAAGTCCAGTACCGTAGAAGTAGGCTGTGACAGTTGTCTTTTTCTTTTGCTCATCGGTTAAGCGGCCAAAGGAAGCCCAAGACTCAGTCTTTTGGTATTTGTCTGCCGAATTGGTTTCATGGTGCCAGCCAGGACTGTAATCCAACTGACTAGCTTGGTCATCATAACTTGTTTGGTCCTTGATCAGCAATTCAGCTTTCATCACTTGGATGGTTGCATCGGTAGCGAAACCGAGCAGGGCACCATCAGTGACAGAAGTGAGCTTGGCTTTGAAGTCAAAGATAGAGTCGGCTTGTTCTGTAAAGTCAATCGTTGGGATGGTAACAGTCTTTTCTGTTTCTCCATCTTTAAAGGTCACATCTTGAGTTGTATCTTGGTAAACTTTACCGTGGACTCCAGTTCCAGGTTCTGTGATGAAGCGAACAGTAGCAGTCCCCTTGCTTCCACCAACACGTTTAATCTTAACAGTGACGGTTTTTCCTTTTTCGACTTCGTAGTTGGTAGACTCGAGTTCAAACATCCCTTTACTATCATTATTTAGGGTGTAGATTCCTTCAGTAGCAATTGGTTCGCCTGTTTTATTTACAAGAGTAATAGTGTGTTGGCCTGGTGCTAAATCACCTGTCTCAAAGACTTTTTGGCTGCGTTTACGGCTAGCATTCTTAGTTTGCACATCTGCAACCTTTTGACCATCAACGTAGACGGACATTTCTCCATGACCAGGGTCGACTGTAGAGACGACATAGGCCTTGGTTCCTGTGAAGGTATAGCTGACTTTGGCATCTTTTTGATTGGTCCACATAGAAGTGCCACGAACACCTTCAGATTCATTGTACCAAGTTGTTCCGGCTGTATCTGCCGTTGTGTTTGAGTGGTATTCAAGTCCAAGAGGATAGCCATCTGTCTTTTCAATGCTGCTTGGTGTCTTGTAGACTGAGAAGTTAGTCAAGATTGGAGTTGCTTGAGCACCAGTGATGGTTACACGAATTTTTTGTGCCTCTACAGGCTTGCCTTGAACCAAGCGACGGTAACCAACGGTCGAACCTTCGCCGTATGTCACCCAACGTCCGTTGATTTCAACTTCAATCTTGAAACCAGAGATACGTTGACCTTTGGCGATATCTTCCTTGAGTTCAACGACGTCAAAGCGTCTCTTTTGCCCCAAATCGACTGTAAAGCTACCGGTTGTGGCATCATTTGAGAGCGCCCAGCTGGTGTCATCTTTACCGTCTGTGAGGTGGCTTTCCTTGTAGAGGTGGTTTTGACGAGTCGAACTTGCTGTTACGGTGGCACCTTTGGCAAAGTCAGTCGCATACATTTGGTCTAGGGTTGCTTTGAATTCCTTCAAGCGAGCCACATCCGCATCTGCAAATTTCCTTCTTTATTTGGTGGAATATTGAGAAGGAGTGGGGTTCCACGACCAACGGACTTGAAGTAGATGTCCATCAACTCTTTGAGTGATTTTGGCTGTTGGTTGTCATGGTAGAACCAGCCTGAACGGATCGAAACATCAGCTTCCCCTACAGAATACATATCACCATCTGGGTCACCATGGTTGAGGTATTCATTTTTCACATCATCTGTGATGTTGGCCCTTTTGACTTTATGCCATACAGGGTCGCCTGCAATACCACGTTCATTTCCGATCCAGCGAACGCTTGTCGGTTGAGCAGAGAAGATGGCGATATCTCCTTCGGCTTCTTTGATGTATTTGAACCATTCATCAAAGGTATAGGTTACTTTTTGGGCACCGCTACCACGCGCACCGTCCATCCACACCTCGATAAATTTCCCTTTGTTACCGTATTTAGGATTACCAAGGATTTCTTTCAGCTGGTTGAGATAGTATTGGTTGTATTCTTTTTCGGTTGCGACATGGTATTTTGGATGGTTGGCATCCCACGGTGATAGGTAAACACCCATGTTCATGTCGTACTTGCTAGCAGACTTGGAAACTTCTTCGAGAAGGTCCCCCTTTCCATCTTTCCATGGGCTAGCAGCTACGGTATGGTTGGTATACTTAGATGGGTAAGCAACGAATCCGTCGTGGTGTTTAACAACCATAATGGTTCGTTTGAAGCCCGTTTCCTTCAGAGTGCGAATCCACTGGTCAGTATCCAAGTTGGTTGGATTGAAGTATCGAGGGTCTTCTTTTCCCATTTCCCCATTCAGAATTGGTATAAGTGTTCATTCCGTAGTGGATGAAAGCTGCCAATTCTTCCTTGTGGTAATCGAGTTGGGCCTTGCTTGGAAGAGGTCCATGATTGCCAATCTCAGTTTCTTTATCTTCTGGATGAGCGACTGGTGGAGTCGGTGTCGTTGGATTGGCTGTATCAGCGATTGGCTCGTATTCAAAGACGACCTCATTCACACCTTTATGCTGGATGGTTGCTTCCAGGCTAGTCTTGACTGGACGGTAACCAGCAATGTCTTTTGCATGGAAGGTGTTGACAAAGGAAACGTCATACTCTTGGCCGTCATTGTTATCAACTGTCGCTTCCGCTAGTTCAGTAGTGGTTCCTTTTTGACGGTAATAAACTTTGAAGGAGCCTTTGTTGACTTTATAGACTACCTTGATGACACGTGTACCAGGAGCTGTTTTGCTAACGACATTGTGGTTCCACTCGTCTTTTAGTTGCTTCTGAATCTCAACCCCATCAATGGAAACAATCTGGTATTTTTCTAGATTTTGCTTGTAGAATTCGGTTGGAGTGATTGCTTTCTTGAAATCATAGTCAAAGCCAGTTCCCACTTCTGTTTTATCTAAGAAAGTATCATTTTCTTTGACTGTATTGCCTGCTTCGTCCACGTGCTGGATAACGACACGTCCGTAATCAATTCCCTTGACTAGAGTAGCGACACCGCTCTCATCAAAGGAGTACTGATTTTCTCCGATGACAGCTGTCTTATTTCTAAGCATTTCACCTTCAGGTGTAAAGTAGTAACGTTTGCCATTATCACCTTGATACCAGCCCTTGACACCATATTTGTCAATAATATCTTTGACCCATTTGAGTTGTTCAGGAGAGAGAGGACAAGTCCGCCACCAAAGCGGTCTTTCTCAGGGACACCGTTGTCAACCGTTCCGTGTTGGTGTACGCCGATGACTTTCCCATCACCATTGATAATTCCACCACCAGACAAACCAGATACAGAAGTTGTTTGATAAGTGATGCCAGCAGCTCCTTTGTCATCATAAGGATCAACGGATTTACCTTGCCGTCAGCTTTATAGAGTTGTCCAGCTACGATAGGCTGTTTGAGTTCTTTTGAGCTTGAGTCAGTTGGGTAACCAATCGTGCTGACAGGGTCCCCTGCTTTGTAAGTCTTATGCTCAGCGAGTGGTACAAAAGTTGCTGCTTTATTTGGGCTTGCAATTTGTATAGGGACAGGTGATACAACTGCTGCCAAGTCATTTTGATATCCCTTGCTAAACTCTTCTTTGTTCCAGAAGTGGATATCTTTTTCTTGAAAGAGTGTGGTATTTCCTGAATTTGGCTGAGAATTTTTAACGGGAGCGTTGGATCCTAGATTGTAATAGAAGCGCGCAGAATCTCCGCCACGAACATGACCTTCTTTATCCAAAAAGTTATGAGCAACTGTCAAGAAAACATTAGGGGCTACAAAAATACCAGACCCAGAAACGATGTATCGTTGAGAACCGCCATTGTAAATGCTGTAGACCATAGTGGCAGCAGTAGCAGGTTGTCCCTCGTAGTTGATGTGTTTGAGGTCTTGTCCACCGTTAATGATGGCACGGTTTCCGTTCTCAGCTTCCTTTGGAGTTTCTTCTTTGTTCTTTAGAATGCTCTCAGTTTCTACTTTTGGACTAGCTTTCTGGTCAACGATAGTAGTCGTATCGAGTTCTTTGACAGGTGTGTCTGGATAGGCACGGTCCTGAATGTCTTCAGGGAGCAAGTCAGCACTGTTGGTATCTGCAACAGGTGTTTCTTGTTTTTCAGCTTCTACACGACCTTCTTCTTTGACTGGTTCAGCCTTGGTCTCTTCTATATCTGCGACTTGTTTAATTTGCTGATCTAAATTGGATGTCGTGGTAGGAGACGTTTCGTCTGCACGCACAGTTCCAGAAGCAAAAAATGCCAGTCCGACGATAACAGAGGCCACACCTACAGTCAACTTCCGAATGCTAAAAGTTTGCCCTTTTTCAAAAAGGTATCGATTCATAATATACTCCTAGTTTTTAGAAAGGCAGTCAGCTACTGCCCAAGCCCAAGTCTGACTTGGTTACAACTTGATTTAATGAAAAAACTCTCTGATAATTTGTAAGCCACCTTACCTCCTGTTTATAAAGCGCTTTCATTTTAAGATAAAAAAATTTAAAAGGTCATTTCTCCCTTAAAATGACTGAAAACTTTTAATATAACAAATATACTAAATTAATGAAATAATTGCAAGAGCAAAAAAAGTAAAAAAATAAATATAAATTAAAGAAAATCAGTTACTTTTTTTAAAGAAAAACGCATCCTTTCAGGGCTCAAACTAAATGAAAGGATACGTTTTTAAAAAAAGAAATTAGAGTATTTTTTGGAGAGACTCTTGGATGGTTTGGGGGTCTGTTTTGGAAGAGAAGCGCTCAAGGACTTGCCCATCTCGACCAATGAGAAACTTAGCAAAATTCCATTCGATTCGTTTCCTAGAGGACCAGATTTCTGGTCTTTTAGCCAAACATAAAGAGGATCTGCTTCCTTGCCGTTGACCTTGATCTTGGCAAAGCGAGGGAAAGTGGTCTGATAGTGTAGATTACAGAAGCTATTGATTTCCTCTGCGCTGCCGGGTGCTTGTCTCATAAACTGATTGCAAGGGAAATCTAATATTTCGAAACCCTGATCTTGATAGCGGTCATAGAGTTCTTGGAGTCCCTGGTACTGGGGCGTTAAACCACATCCAGTAGCAGTGTTGACAATCAAGAGAATTTTACCACGATAGCTCTCTAGGGGAGTTGCTTGGTTGCTTTGGTTTAAAACGGAAAAATCATATATACTGGTCATTTTTCTATATTCTCCTTATGCATTCCTGATTCAGATTGTTTTACCTCGTGTTCCGATAAAAAGGCATAGGTCATGGTTCCAAAGATGGCTCCAATTCCCAAACCTAAGACTAGTAAAGGGAGCGTTTTATCGAAGTGGAAGAGATTATCCCAAAAGGTATCGAGGGGAAGATGCTGAACAAAGAGTTTGTGAAAGGCTGATAAGACAAATAAGCCAATTGGAATGCTGAGGAATACACCCCAACTACGAACTTTGATTTGACTTTTGCTGTAGCTTTTGTGATGGATTTCGGACTGGTCATCCTTGTCTAAATGTAAGTCGCGAATTGCTAGTCTCGCCCTAGATGAGAGGACGAAGATAAGTCCAAAATAGAGGTAGGGCATGGCATCTCGAACCAACTCTATGAAGCGTCCAAATAGGAGATAGAACAAGAAGAGTAGGAGAGAGGAATATACAATTTGGATCAAGGCACGGGCACCTGCCCTGTAGATTATCTCTTGGCGACATTCATCAAAGGGGCCTTGTATGTGAAAGAATAGTTTGAGTAAGCGAGTGGTGAAATCTTCTTTTTTCATGGGAGTAACCTCCTAAATGAGCGATTTTTGATTGACTTCTTTAAAGAGTTGATAGAGAGTATAGAAGTAAACCAAACTAAAAATGATACAGATTATTAGAAATACTAGGTATCTCCAATCCATAGGATTTGTTAAAAGTTGTGGAAAGGATACGAGGATAAAACAGATAGATGCGTTTAGAAGACGTATTTTTTTTGATTGGATTTTCTGGAATCTCTGTCCCTTGTTCAATACAGGAAGGAATAAAAGAAAGATAATCAAGAAAGGATGCTCAATATGTTCAGAAAGTAGGAAAAAGGTAACAAAGATACTGATAAAAACATGACTGATCAGTAGTCTAACTAGTGATTTCATAGGGTACCTCCTAGTCGTCGTCCTGATCTTCCTTGGCTTTTGCAATGCGATGGGAGATGATAATTTGTATAATCACTCCGAAGAAGAAAGACTGGAGAATACTTGAAAAAATATTTTTAAAAGTGAGAAGAGACTGAAGATAGTCCTGACTCTCACCTAGTAGTATATGGAGAAGAGGGGTTACAAAAAAACTCATCAATCCATAGACTATCCCCGCTTTAAGACCTGGGTAGTGTAGTTGCTTGCTTTCTTTCTCATTCAGCATATCTAGATCAATGGCTGTGATGCCTGTTTTCCTGGTTTGGGAGAGCACATAGAGAGCAGAAATCATCGAAATGCCGAATACCACAAGAGGATAGCCGATAGCGACAATTTGCGGATATTTATAAGCAAGGACAAAGGGAATAAGATTACCTAAAGTCATGAGGTAAAAGAGAATCACAAAGATTTTATTTCCAATGCGGTCAGCTTCGCGTCGTTTGTGTTCATCAAGTGGTCCTGAAATGCCATAAATGCGTTTGATCAGTTTTTCAGTGAGAGTTTCTTTTTTCATGAGTTTGCTCCTTTTTTAAAAATTATCCTCCCAAAAGAGACTGTTGAGGTCAGTTTGGAGGCTACGGGCGAGATTAAGACAAAGTTCCAAAGTTGGATTGTACTTGTCGTTTTCAATCATGTTGATGGTCTGTCTCGAGACACCGATATCTTTGGCGAGCTCGAGCTGGGAAATGCCCAGTTCCTTGCGGAATTCTTTCACACGATTCATAGGGTCTCCTTTCTGATATGTCGTATATATTTGACTATATTATATTCTTTTGAGGGTGAGGTGTCAAGTATATATGACATATTTTTGAGAATTTTTTTCGAAGAAACTTAGCCTTGTCTGACAAGTGCAAGCTGGTCAGATTTGTGGTAAAATAGATAAGATATGACAAAAGAATTTCATCATGTAACGGTCTTACTCCACGAAACGATTGATATGCTTGACGTAAAACCTGACGGTATCTACGTTGATGCGACTTTGGGCGGAGCAGGCCATAGCGAATATTTATTAAGTAAATTGAGCGAAAAAGGGCATCTCTATGCCTTTGACCAGGATCAGAATGCCATTGACAATGCGCAAAAACGGTTGGCACCCTATATCGAAAAGGGGATGGTAACCTTTATCAAGGATAACTTCCGTCATTTGCAGGCACGTTTACAGGAGGCTGGTGTCCAGGAAATTGATGGAATTTGTTATGACTTGGGAGTGTCCAGTCCTCAGCTGGATCAGCGTGAACGTGGCTTTTCTTATAAAAAGGATGCGCCACTGGATATGCGGATGAATCAGGAAGCTAGTCTGACGGCTTATGAGGTGGTCAATCATTATGACTATCATGACTTGGTTCGGATCTTTTTCAAGTATGGTGAGGATAAGTTTTCTAAACAGATTGCCCGCAAGATTGAGCAAGCACGTGAGGTGAAACCCATCGAGACAACAACGGAGTTGGCAGAGATTATCAAGTCAGCCAAGCCTGCCAAGGAACTCAAGAAAAAGGGACACCCTGCCAAGCAGATTTTCCAGGCTATCAGAATCGAAGTCAATGATGAGCTGGGCGCTGCAGATGAATCCATCCAGCAGGCCATGGACATGCTGGCTTTGGATGGTAGAATCTCAGTCATTACCTTCCATTCGCTGGAAGACCGCTTGACCAAGCAATTATTCAAAGAAGCTTCAACAGTGGAAGTTCCGAAAGGCTTGCCCTTCATTCCAGATGACCTTAAGCCCAAGATGGAATTGGTATCCCGCAAGCCAATCTTGCCAAGTGCTGAAGAGCTAGAAGCCAACAATCGTTCGCATTCAGCCAAGTTGCGCGTGGCCAGAAAAATTCACAAGTAAGAGGAAAAATATGGCAGAAAGAATCGAAAAAACTAGCCAGTTATTGCAAACGAAGTTTAAAGGTTTTTCACGTGTGGAAAAGGCCTTCTATGTTTCGATTGCTGCAACAATGATTATCCTGGCAATTAGCGTTGTGTTTATGCAGACTAAGCTATTACAAGTTCAGAATGAATTGACTAAGGTCAATGCTCAAATCGAAGAAAAGAAAACCGAGCTAGACGATGCCAAGCAAGAGGTCAATGAATTGATTCGTTCAGAACGTTTGAAAGAAATTGCAAACTCTAAGGATTTGCAGCTGAATAACGAAAATATCCGAGCAGCGGAGTAAGATATGAAACAGTGGAAAGAAAAAATCATCCGTTATGCCGTTCGTAATCGTAAATCTCCAGAAGAAAACCGCCGAAGAGTAGGGAAAAGCCTGAGTTTATTGGCTGTCATACTCTTCGCTGTCTTTTTGGTCAACTTTGCGGTTATTATTGGAACGGGTAAAAAATTTGGTAAGGACTTGGTTCAAGAAGCAAACAAGGTCCATCAAACAACCAAGACGATTCCTGCAAAACGGGGAACCATTTATGATCGAAATGGAACACCTATTGCTGAGGATGCGACTTCGTATAATATCTATGCCGTTATTGACAAGACCTACAAGTCAGCAACAGGCAAAGTTCTCTATGTAGAGGATTCTCAATTTAATAAGGTAGCGGAAATCTTCCATAAATACCTAGATATGGAGGAGTCTTATGTCAAAGAACAACTTTCTCAACCAGATCTGAAACAGGTATCTTTTGGAGCTAAGGGAAATGGAATCACCTATGCCAATATGATGGCTATTAAAAATGACCTCAAAACTGCTGGTGTTGAGGGAGTTGACTTTACAACTAGCCCTAACCGCAGTTATCCCAATGGACAGTTTGCTTCTTCCTTTATCGGTTTAGCGCAACTCCATGAAAATGAGGATGGGACCAAACGTTTGATTGGGACATCTGGATTGGAGAGTTCTTTAAATAACATTCTGGCGGGTACAGATGGGATCATCACCTATGAGAAGGATCGTCTGGGAAATATTGTTCCGGGTACAGATCAAGCTTCTCAACAAACGGTAGATGGAAGGATGTGTACACAACCCTTTCTAGTCCCTTGCAATCCTTTATGGAAACCCAGATGGATGCCTTTCAGGAAAAGGTAAAAGGCAAGTATATGACGGCTACCTTGGTCAGCGCTAAAACAGGGGAAATCCTCGCTACGACCCAACGTCCGACCTTCAATGCCGATACCAAGGATGGCATCACAAAAGACTTTGTCTGGCGAGATATTCTTTATCAAAGTAACTATGAACCAGGATCAGCCATGAAGGTTATGACGTTAGCCTCAGCTATTGATAACAATACCTTCCCAAGTGGAGAATACTTCAATAGCAGTGAATTAAAAATAGCGGATGCGACGATTCGAGATTGGGATGTTAATGGTGGTTTGACTACTGGTGGGATGATGACTTTCTCACAAGGTTTCGCTCACTCCAGTAATGTTGGAATGAGTCTACTTGAACAAAAAATGGGAGATGCTACTTGGTTGGATTATCTAAACCGCTTTAAGTTTGGAGTGCCGACGCGTTTTGGTCTGACTGATGAGTACACAGGTCAATTGCCTGCAGATAATATTGTCAATATTGCCATGAGTGCATTTGGTCAGGGGATTTCTGTAACGCAGACCCAGATGCTACGTGCCTTTACAGCCATCGCCAATGATGGGGTTATGTTGGAACCAAAATTTATCAGTGCCCTTTATGATCCAAATGACCAGTCTGTTCGTAAGTCTCAAAAGGAAATCGTCGGAAATCCTGTATCAAAAGCGGCAGCTTCCTCTACTCGGGATCACATGGTCATGGTCGGAACAGATCCTGTCTATGGTACCATGTACAACCACAGTACAGGAAAGCCTAATGTCAATGTTCCGGGACAGAATGTTGCCCTGAAATCCGGGACTGCTCAGATTGCCGATGAGAAGAATGGGGGCTACCTGACAGGTGAAACCAACTATATCTTCTCTGTTGTGTCGATGCATCCTGCAGAAAATCCTGACTTTATCCTCTATGTGACGGTGCAACAGCCAGAGCATTATTCAGGTATTCAGCTTGGGGAGTTTGCCAACCCAATCCTTGAGCGAGCTTCTGCCATGAAAGAATCCCTCAATCTTCAGTCAACTGCCAAGAACCTGGATCAGGTCAGCAAGACAACAAGTTATGCTATGCCTGCCACCAAGGACTTTACTCCGGGTGACCTAGCAGAGGAATTGCGTCGCAACCTTGTCCAACCAATCGTTATTGGAACAGGAACCAAGATCAAGGATCTCTCGGTTTCTGAAGGAGATAATTTGGAAGCCAATCAGCAAATCTTGATCCTGTCAGATAAGGTCGAAGAAATGCCTGATATGTATGGCTGGACAGATGAAAATGTGCAAACATTTGCCAAATGGCTAAATATAGAAGTTGAGTGGGAAGGTAGTGGCAAAACGGTCAAGAAACAAAGTGTCCGTGCCAATACTGCCCTCAAAGACATTAAAAAAATGAAAGTAACTTTAGGAGATTAAGATGATTAGTTCCATTAGTGCTGGAATTCTAGCCTTTCTATTGACCTTGATAGGTATTCCAGCCTTTATCCGATTTTATCGAAAAGCACAGATTACGGGACAGCAGATGCATGAGGATGTCAAGCAACACCAAGCTAAAGCTGGGACTCCAACCATGGGAGGTATTGTCTTCCTGATCGTTGCAGTTGTTGTGAGCTTTCTGGTTGCTATCTTTACCCAACAATTGACCAACAATGTTGGCATGATTTTGTTTATCTTGGTTTTGTATGGTTTGGTAGGTTTTTCTGGATGATTTTTCTCAAGGTCTTTCGCAAGATCAACGAGGGCTTAAATCCCAAGCAAAAACTTGCACTCCAGTTGCTTGGAGGAGTGATTTTCTACCTCTTTTATGAGCGTGGTGGAGATATGCTTTCTGTCTTTGGCTACCAAGTTCACTTGGGTATTTTCTATATTTTCTTTGCCCTTTTCTGGCTAGTTGGCTTTTCAAACGCAGTGAACTTGACAGACGGAATTGACGGCTTAGCAAGTATTTCCGTAGTGATTAGCTTATCGGCCTACGGTGTGATTGCTTATAAGCAAAATCAACTGGATATCCTTCTTGTGATTCTTGCCATGATTGGTGGTTTGCTAGGCTTCTTCGTCTTTAACCACAAGCCTGCCAAGGTTTTCATGGGAGATGTGGGTAGTTTGGCTCTAGGTGGGATGCTGGCAGCAATCTCTATGGCCCTCCATCAAGAATGGACCCTTTTACTGATTGGGATTATCTATGTTTTTGAGACAAGCTCTGTTATGATGCAGGTTACCTACTTCAAACTTAGTGGTGGAAAGCGTATTTTCCGTATGACACCTGTGCATCACCATTTTGAGCTTGGAGGATTCTCAGGCAAGGGCAATCCTTGGAGCGAGTGGAAGGTTGACTTCTTCTTCTGGTCAGTTGGGCTTCTAACAAGTCTCTTGACCCTAGCCTTTTTATACCTACTGTAAAACTAACTTTTGATGACAAAATAAAACAGGATGAAGGTGATCTTCATCCTGTTTTTGTGTGCTTAAAGGTTAGTTGGAGTCATCCTTTCTTCCTTTTAACATAAAAGTGGCTGTGAGAGCTAGGCTGAGGCCCGCTAAGAAGAGAAGTGGGTTGGATGATTCTCCTGTTGCTGGAAGTTGTTCTTTAGGAGAATGATTTCCAGCTTTAGCAAGACTCGGACTAGCTGAAAGTTGTTCAGCCTCGTGTGTCAAGGCTTCTTCATCTGAAGTACTTGGTTTTTCCTCTGTGTTAGAGGTTGTTCCAGTTGCTTGATAGACGACAGCATAGGTACTGAAATGACTGGTGATGAATTCTGCCTTTCCATCTCGAACGTTGAAATCAAGGGCTTGCAACTCCTTGGTCGGAGTGAGGTAGTAGACATTTTCTACACTTGCTGAAATAGGCAAGCGAACTAAGACAGAGCCTTTCGGCTGCAAGCTATGATCTGTTGGATTTTTAAGCTGTAGATCGTAAGCATCATAGGTCTTGCCAAAGAGTTCTTGAGCTAGGACACGTCGGCTAGAGATGTGAGAAATTCCTTCTAAGTCAGTGACTCCACCGATGATTTCTACTCCCGTCTTTTCATCTTTCAAGGTGCGCAACTGATACTCAGGTCGGGTGAGGGTTGGAGCAGCCTGTTCTCCACTAGTTCCGATAGGCTCGGTGTATTCAGGTTTTTCAAGAGTAGGTGCTTCCTCTTGCCCTGCGGTTCCGATAGGCTCAGTGTATTCAGGCTTTTCAAGAGTAGGTGGCTCTTCTTGCCCTGCGGTTCCGATAGGGTCGGTGTATTCAGGTTTTTCAACAGTAGGGGCCTCCTCTTGCCCCGCCGTTCCGATAGGTTGGGTGTATTCAGGCTTTTCTACAGTGGGCGGTACTTCTTGCCCTGCAGTCCCGACAGGCCCAGTGTATTCAGGAATTTCAACAGTAGGCGCTTCCTCTTGCCCCGCCGTTCCGATGGGTTCGGTGTATTCAGGTTTTTCAACAATAGGTGGCACTTCTTGCCCTGCAGTCCCGATAGGATCAGTGTGCTCAGTTTTTTCAACAGTAGGAGCTGGTTCCTCTCCCTTGCTTGTAGTTGGTTGCTTCTCATCAACTTTCTTTTCATCCTTTTTAGTAAAGACGGCTACGATAGGGCTGCTTGTGGTATTTCCTTGGATGGTATAAGCTTCAATGGCATTTCCAGCTTTGCGATTGGTTTCGTCAGGGATTGGGATTTGAACTTGATTGTCTTGGACTGATAGGATAGTCTGATCTCTACTTGTAACCAGATGCGTTTCATTCACCTTGCGTAAGACTAGAGGATCTTTGACACCCGGGAAGGTCACAGCGATGGCTTCCCATTCCCCAGCTGGTAGAGTTAAGGAAATGGTTTTGTCATTTTCCTTAAGAGGCGCGATGCTCAGGGCTATCTATACCAACAGCAGGGGGCTTTGATGATATCAAAGGAGTCTAGAGATTTTTCTTGCGACCTTCTGGCGAATCTGGGGCAACTTGTAATGTCAGGGTGTGCGGACCGTCAGTAAGATTTGTAAATTCGCCAATAAAGGCCCTCTTTTTCGGTTGCACCTGAAGTGTAGAAGTCTAGACTTGTCATTTCTTTGCCATCTAGTGTAACACGTGCTCGTCCAAGGGCAAGGCTCTTCAAGCCAAAGATACGAATACCTGTCCCTGTAAAGGAAATGGTTGCCTGAGCTTCTGAAGCAGTACTTGGGTCGCTGTTGTTGATGTCAGCGTATTTTTCCGTGCCTTCGTAGAGTTCAGGGTCAGACCAGTCCTTAAACTGGGAACCATACTGGATACGCGAATCACGATCATCCATTTTTTCAATCGTATTGCCCGTTCCTGCTAGGATTTTGAAATAATCTAATGAAATTTTCGAGCGCTCACTACCACGCCCTTTGTGCTCACGTTTAACACGAAGAGTCAATGTGTGAGGTCCGTCAGACAATCCTGTGAAGCGACCGATGAGACTGCCTTTTTCAGTTGCTCCAGCAGTATGGAAGTCAAGTTCGTTGACTTCTTTGCCATCAATTTTAGCAGTGGCAAGACCTAGTTCAGACGATTTCAGTCCATAGATTTCGATACCAACGCCAGTGAAAGGAATGGTGGCAGTGATGTCTTCGTCTGTGTAGTCTCCTTTTGAAAGGTCAGCAAATTTCTCTGTTCCTCCAAATAATTCTGAGTCTGCCCAGTTTCCAAAGGCAGCTCCGTACTGGATACGGCCGTCTCGGTCGTCCATCAACTCGCTATAGGTTTCGACAGTGGCCTGTTCAGAAACTTGTGTGGCAAGCTCGCCCAGCATAGCCTTGACAGTATAGGTGTAGGCATGTTGAGGATTGAGTGATCGGTCAATAAGTGGGTTTGATTGGTTACAAATTCTCTGGTCGCAGAGGTTTGGCCAGTTTCGTCTTTCACTTGTCTTTGGATGACATAGTGGGTAGCGCCTTCTACTTGGTTAAAGGTGAGTTCGGCAGTGACACCATTTTGTCGAACTGCTGTTAGACTGGTTACACGACCAGAGAAGTGTTCAAAGGTAATGACATCACCTTTTTGTGTTGCAAGCTGGATACGATTATCTTTAAGGATCGTTGCCTTGACTGGTTTGCCATTGACCTTGATCTGACTGGATTCGATATTTGGATAGTCTACAACTAGGTCTCCACCGACATTTGAAAGGAAGGACAAGCTTTGCAAGTTTTTATCTTTCCACTTCATGCTGACTTCAAAGTTTCCTCGAGCAACCAAGCCAGAAACCTGACCGTCTTTCCAAGCATCAGGAAGGGCAGGCAATGGCGCAATATAGCCAGTGTGTGATTGGAGAAGCATTTCTGCCATTCCACTGGTTGCTCCGAAGTTGCCATCGATTTGGAAAGGCGCGTGGGTATCCCAAAGGTTTTCTAGGGTTGAATACTTGAGCTGTTCAGCGAGCAAGCGATGAGCACGGTTACCGTCCAGCAGACGAGCCCAGAGGTTGATTTTATTGGCCTTAGACCAACCTGTACCACCATCTCCACGGTGGTTTAAAGTAGCACGAGCAGCCTCTAGGTATTCAGCCTGGTCCTTGCTAAAGAGCGTACCTGGGAAGAGACCAACTAGATGGGAAACGTGACGGTGATGATTTTCAATCCCTTCATTTGTGAATTGGGGGCTGTCCTCCTCGTACCATTCCTTGATGCGCCCCTCTTTATTGATGTGAAGTGGTTTGAGTTTGTCAAATTTAGCCTTGACCTCTGTGACTAAGTCTTGGTCGACATTCAGATGGTTGGCGACTTCCATGTAGTCGTGGAATAGCTGCCAGACTAGCGACTGGTCAAAGGTATTTCCGATGGTAATGGTCCCGTGTTCAGGTGAGTAGGATGGAGAAGATACCCAACGGTCACTGGCCTGGTCATAGTGCAAGAAGGAGTTCCAGAACTTAGCGGTTTCCTTGAGCATTGGATAAATCTTTTCTTTGAGATAGGTCTCATCCTTGGTGAATTTATAATAGTCATAGACGTTCTGCATCATCCAGGCATTAGCAGCTGGAGACCAACCCCAATAGTAATTCCAACCTGGAGTAGTCCAGCCAAATGGAGTTGCTTGAGTGTGGACCAGCCAACCATTTCTTGTCCGTCTTTGGATTCGATACCAGCATATTCTTTGGCAGCGATACGACCATAATAGCGCATGTCATCAATGTAATTGATCATTGGCTTGGCTGTCTCAGCAAGGTTACTCATGTAGGCTGGCCAATAGTTCATTTGCAAATTGACATTGAGGTGGTAGTCAGCGTTCCAAGGTGGATTGTCTACAGCATTCCAGACTCCTTGTAGGTTGGCAGGAAGGGCATCCGTCCGATCACGCGACGAACTAATCAGTAGATAACGTCCGTATTGGAAGAAGAGTTCTTCCAATTTTTGCCCTTTTTCTGGGTTATAGCCTTGAAGGGCCTCTTTCGTCGTTTGAGCAGTCTTGTTTCCACCTAGGTTCAGTTTAACGCGGTTAAAGAGACTTTGATAGTCCTTGATATGGGCCTTTTTAAGTGTCTCGTAGTCTTTGGCCTTAGCTGCTTCGACAATCCCTTTAACTGTTTTTTCGAGGTCAATGTCTTTTCGATAGTTGGTTTTTGGATTCTGAGCAAAGTTAGTCTTGGCACTGAGATAGAGGGTTGCATAGCTTGCGCCTGTAACGGTTAGTGTCTCATCCTGAACAGTCACCTTTCCGTCCGTTTTAATTCCTAGGTAAGAAGCAAATTTGAGGCCGTTATCTTTGACAGTTCCCTTTAGAAGGATTCCGTTTGCATCTGTAGTGACATGACCATTTTTATAGTTGGAATATTCCCAAGAGTAGTTGCCATTAGCAAGCAAGTCTTCTGTCAAACTGTTCCAAAGGGTAAAGTCAAGTGTCTTGTTTCCTTTTTGGTCAAGTGGGTCACAGTGACATCATCAGGATAGCTGGAGAAGGTTTCGCGTTTGAAGGTGGTCCCATCTTGGGTGTAAGAAGTTGTCGTAGTGGCTTCTGTTATATCCAAACCACGATGATAATCAGTTACAGTATCTAGTCCTTTCTTCTGGTTATTAAAGACCATGAAGATATCTCCAAAGGCTAGGTAACGTCCATACTGGGCGTTGTTTGGTCCAACTAGATTTTGTTCAGCTAGCTGTTTTGCTTTTTGGCGGTCACCAGCTTCAAGGGCTTTACGTATCTCTGCTAAGACCTTGTAGCGGTCCTTGTAGTTTCCTCCGTTATAGTCGGTGCTATCGGGTTGTGGTCCTCCAGACCAGAGGGTCTTTTCGTTGTACTGGATTCTTTCTTCGCCAATCAGACCAAAAACCTTGGCTCCCATTTCTCCGTTTCCGACAGGAAGGGCTTGTTTTTCCCATCCATCATAGGAGGGAGCTGTTGGCTGATCGTAGTTGAGTTGATAGTTTTCTTGCTTTGTCACCGGCTGATCTGCTTTTTCAGGTTCCTTCTTTTCTTTAGCTTCTACAATGGCTTCTTCACTAGCTTGACTATTTGTCTTCTGAGTCTCCTCAGCTGGCTTGCTTTCGGAAACTACTGGACTCTCGGCTAGAGACGGATTTGTAGTTTCAGTAGTTTCAGCTGCTTTGGGTTCACTATCAGGCTTAGTGATAGCTTCGACAGAGCTTGGTTCAGTTTGCTTGACCTCAACACTGTCTGCGGCTACAGTGTGGTTGACTAGAAAAACGGCCCCCAGTAAAACAGAAGCAGTCCCAACCGTCAGCTTGCGGATGCTGTAGCGACAGGATTTCTCCCAAAAGTGTTTTTTCATAAAACTCTCCTTTGTTTATCTGAAATCGCTTACATTACATGAAGCAGTTTCGTTTAATTTGTTTCTATTTATCTCCTCACCTCCCATTCTACTGGTCATCTAGCATTTGTCAAGAGGTTTTTGGTGAAAAACATATTTGATATTGCTTTTTCTTAAAATAGTAGAGAAAAGAGAGGAAGGGGGAGAATTATTCGTAATTTCATAGTTCATTCTGATTGTAAGACTAGCTTAGAATTAGTTTCCCTCCTCCCTGAAAGCGTAAAACAAACTAGTCAGAAAAGTCACTTTGTGGTATAATATAGAGGACTCAAAAAGAAACAGGAGAAAAAGAATGGACTTACTTTTAGCAATTGTCTTGATTGTGCTAGCTTTTCTAGGAGGAGCTCTTGGAGGGATGTACTTGGTTCGTAAGCAAATCGAAAAAGAATTTGCGGACAACCCACGTTTGAACGCTGAGGCAGTTCGTGCTCTCTTGAGTGCAAATGGTCAAACCAAGCGAAGCCAAGGTACAACAAGTTTACCACCAAATCATCCGCCAACAAAAAGCAGCCCTTGCTAACAATAAAAAGAAAAAATAAATAGGAAAAGTCTGGGATGAAAGTTCCAGACTTCTCACTATGTTCAATAGTTCTCAAGGATAAGACTTTTTCCTTGCATTCTATTGATATTTGATTATGATTAAGAGAGAGGCAGTTGCCATTCTATCAAGCTGTCGGTCAGTTCATTCAGGACAAAAAATCATGATGAACTATCAATGAGAAAAAGACTAGAAAGAAGACTGTATGGATAATCGACCAATTGGTTTTTTGGATTCGGGTGTCGGGGGCTTGACCGTTGTTCGTGAGCTCATGCGCCAGCTTCCCCATGAAGAAATCGTCTATATTGGAGATTCGGCACGGGCGCCCTATGGCCCCCGTCCTGCTGAGCAAATTCGTGAATATACTTGGCAGTTGGTCAACTTTCTCTTGACCAAGGATGTCAAGATGATTGTCATTGCTTGTAACACTGCGACTGCGGTCGTCTGGGAAGAGATCAAGGCTCAACTAGACATTCCTGTCCTAGGTGTGATTTTGCCAGGAGCTTCGGCAGCCATCAAGTCCAGTCAAGGTGGGAAAATCGGAGTGATCGGAACCCCCATGACGGTCCAATCAGACATCTACCGTCAGAAGATCCATGATCTGGACCCGGACTTACAGGTGGAAAGTTTGGCCTGTCCCAAGTTTGCTCCCTTGGTCGAGTCTGGTGCCTTATCAACCAGTGTCACCAAGAAAGTGGTTTATGAAACCCTGCGCCCCTTGGTTGGAAAGGTGGATAGCCTGATTTTGGGTTGTACCCATTACCCACTCCTTCGCCCTATCATCCAAAATGTTATGGGACCAAAGGTTCAGCTCATCGATAGTGGGGCAGAGTGTGTACGGGATATCTCGGTTTTGCTTAACTATTTTGAAATCAATCGTAGCCGAGATGCGGGACCTCTTCAACATCATTTTTACACAACAGCCAATAGCCAAAGTTTTGCCCAGATTGGAGCAGAATGGCTGGAAAAAGAGATTCATGTGGAGCATGTAACTTTATGACAAACAAAATTTATGAATACAAGGATGACCAGGACTGGTATGTCGGTGTCTGGGATGTCTATGGAGGCATCTATAGCCTCATCAAAGATCCTCTCGAGCTTGAGTTTATGGATTTGGCTCGGATTTTTCGTGACGAAGAAAATGGCTTTCCGATTACGATAACGGTGATGCGCTGGTCTTCTAACTTTCGTCTGCTCTCTTTTATCGTTGAGATTTTAAATGCAGAGGCAGGTCGCAATCTAGAAGTCATCCAACGTCAGGGAGCCTTGCTCTTGATAGAAAATGGGCAACTCCTGCATGTAGAATTGCCTAAAGAAGGAGTCGATGTAGAAGCCTTCTTTGAAACTAGCAAGGTTAGAGAAACTCTGCTCATTGCGACTCGTAACGAGGGCAAGACCAAGGAATTCCGAGCTATCTTTGACAAACTAGGCTACGATGTGGAAAATCTCAATGACTATCCAGATCTGCCTGAAGTAGCTGAAACAGGTATGACCTTTGAAGAAAATGCCCGCCTGAAAGCAGAAACCATTTCAAAATTAACAGGCAAGATGGTTTTGGCAGATGATTCTGGTCTCAAAGTCGATGTCCTCGGTGGCTTGCCAGGAGTCTGGTCAGCCCGTTTTGCAGGAGTGGGGGCGACTGATCGTGAAAACAATGCCAAGCTCTTGCACGAATTGGCCATGGTTTTTGAGCTAAAGGACCGCTCGGCTCAGTTCCATACGACCCTAGTTGTAGCTAGTCCAAATAAGGAAAGCTTGGTTGTTGAAGCTGACTGGCCAGGTTATATCAACTTTGAACCCAAGGGTGAAAATGGCTTTGGTTATGATCCCCTCTTCCTTGTAGGAGAGACAGGTAAATCCTCAGCAGAGCTAACCCTTGAAGAAAAAAATAGCCAATCCCACCGTGCCTTAGCCGTTAAGAAACTTTTGGAGGTATTTCCATCATGGCAAAGCAAACCATCATTGTAATGAGTGATTCCCATGGCGATAGCTTGATTGTGGAAGAAATTCGTGACCGCTATCTGGGTAAAGTCGATGCCATTTTTCACGATGGTGACTCTGAACTCCGTCCCGATTCTCCGCTTTGGGAGGGCATCCATGTCGTCAAAGGCAATATGGACTTTTATGCGGGCTACCCAGAACGTTTGGTGACTCAACTTGGTCCGACTAAGATCATCCAGACGCATGGACACTTGTTTGACATCAATTTCAACTTTCAAAAGTTGGACTACTGGGCTCAGGAAGAAGATGCCGATATCTGTCTCTATGGTCACTTGCATGTGCCAAATGCTTGGATGGAAGGAAAGACACTCTTTCTCAATCCAGGCTCCATCAGCCAACCACGAGGGACTATCAGAGAATGTCTCTATGCCCGTGTGGAGATTGATGACAGCTGTTTCAAAGTAGACTTTCTAACACGCGATCACGAGGTTTATCCAGGCTTGTCCAAGGAGTTTGCTCGATGATTGCCAAGGAATTTGAAGCATTTTTACTGGATCAGGAAGAGACTTTCCTTACCCCTGCCGAGAATCTAGCAGCCTTGATTGATACCCATAATGCTGACCATGCGATTTTAGTGCTGAGCCAAATCACCTATACCCGTATCCCTGTTGTGACCTTTGACAAACGCTTTGTCGGAACCATTGGTCTGAGAGATATTTTGGCTTATCAAATGGAGCAGGGTTTGACGGATGAGCAGATGGCAACGACAGATATCGTCAATATGACCAAGACAGATGTGGCAGTCGTCGCTCCAGACTATAACATCACAGAGGTCCTCCATAAACTGGTAGATGAACCTTTCTTGCCAGTGGTAGATGATGAAGGAATTTTCCAAGGAATTATCACGCGCAAGTCTATCCTCAAGGCTGTCAATGCCCTCTTGCATGACTTTAGTAAGGAATATGAGATTCGATGCAAATGAGAGATAGGATTTCAGACTTTTTAGAGGGAAAGCAGGGTTTGTCTGCCAATTCCAAGCAGTCCTATAGGTATGATCTGGAGCAATTTTTAGACATTGTAGGTGAGCGGATTTCCGAGACTAGTCTCAAGATTTACCAAGCCCAGCTAGCCAATCTAAAAATCAGCGCCCAAAAGCGGAAACTTTCGGCCTGTAACCAATTTCTCTACTTTCTCTATCGGAAAGGAGAAGTGGACAGTTTTTACCGTCTGGAATTAGCCAAGCAAGCTGAAAAGAAGACTGAAAAACCAGAGATTCTAAACCTAGCCTCTTTTTGGCAGGAAAGTAATTATCCAGAGGGTCGCTTACTAGCGCTCTTAATTCTAGAAATGGGACTCTTGCCTAGTGAGATTTTAGCCCTCAAGGTTGCAGATATCAATCTGGATTTTCAGGTGTTGCGAATTAACAAGGCTTCCCAACAGAGGATTGTCACCATACCCACGACCTTGATTCCAGAGCTAGAACCCTTGATGGGGCAGACCTATCTCTTTGAAAGGGAAGAGAAAGCCTATTCTCGTCAGTGGGCTTTTCGACAGCTGGAGTCCTTTGTCAAGGAGAAAGGTTTACCAACCTTATCAGCCCAAGCCTTGCGGGAACAGTTCATTCTAAGACAAATAGAAGAGAAGGTCGATTTGTACGAAATTGCAAAAAAACTAGGATTAAAAACAGTCCTGACCTTAGAAAAATATAGATAATGGATATTAAATTAAAAGATTTTGAAGGGCCCCTGGATTTGCTCCTGCACCTAGTCTCAAAGTATCAGATGGATATTTACGATGTGCCAATCACAGAAGTCATCGAACAGTATCTAGCCTATGTCTCAACCTGCAGGCCATGCGTTTGGAAGTGACGGGTGAGTACATGGTCATGGCCAGTCAGTTAATGCTGATCAAGAGCCGCAAGCTTCTTCCAAAGGTGGCAGAAGTGACCGACTTGGAGGATGACTTGGAGCAGGATCTTCTCTCTCAAATCGAAGAATACCGCAAGTTCAAGCTCTTGGGTGAGCACTTGGAGGCTAAGCACCAAGATCGGGCTCAGTACTATTCTAAAGCGCCAACAGAGTTGATTTACGAGGATGCGGAGCTTGTGCATGACAGGACGACTATTGATCTCTTTTTGGCTTTTTCAAATATCCTAGCCAAGAAAAAAGAGGAGTTCGCACAGAATCACACGACCATCCTGCGGGATGAGTATAAGATTGAGGATATGATGGCCATCGTAAAAGAGTCCTTGGCTGGACGAGACCAGTTGCGCTTGCAGGATTTGTTCAAGGAAGCCCAGAATGTTCAAGAGGTCATTACCCTCTTTTTGGCAACCCTAGAGTTAATCAAAACTCAGGAATTGACCCTCGTTCAAGAGGAGAGTTTCGGAGATATCTATCTCATGGAAAGAAGGAAGAAAGTCAAGAGGCACAAAGCTAGACTTGATAGAGAGGAAATATGAGTACTTTAGCAGAAATAGAAGCGCTCTTGTTTGTAGCAGGTGAAGATGGGATTCGGGTCCGTCAGTTGGCTGAACTCCTATCACTTCCATCGACAGGCATCCAACAGAGTTTAGAAAAATTAGCCCAGAAGTATGAAGAAGACCAAGAGTCGAGTCTGTCCCTGATTGAGACAGGTGGTGCATATAGATTGGTCACCAAGCCTCAATTTGCAGCGATTTTGAAGGAATACTCTAAAGCTCCCATCAACCAGAGTTTATCTCGGGCTGCCCTTGAGACCTTGTCCATCATTGCTTACAAGCAACCTATTACCCGAATTGAGATTGATGCTATCCGTGGGGTCAACTCGAGTGGGGCCTTGGCAAAGTTGCAGGCCTTTGACTTGATACGAGAAGACGGAAAAAAAAAAAGAAGTGTTGGGTCGCCCCAACCTTTATGTGACTACGGATTATTTCCTAGATTACATGGGAATTAACCATTTGGAAGAACTGCCAGTGATTGATGAGCTTGAGATTCAAGCCCAAGAAAGCCAATTATTTGGTGAAAGGATAGAAGAAGATGAGAATCAATAAATATATTGCCCACGCAGGTGTGGCCAGTAGGAGAAAAGCAGAAGAACTGATCAAGCAAGGCTTGGTGACGGTTAACGGCCAAGTGGTGCGTGAACTCGCAACGACTATTAAGTCAGGCGACAAGGTTGAAGTTGAAGGCCAACCTATCTACAACGAAGAAAAAGTCTACTACCTGCTTAATAAACCGCGTGGAGTGATTTCCAGTGTGACAGATGACAAGGGCCGCAAGACTGTTGTGGACCTCCTGCCCAATGTCAAAGAGCGAATCTACCCAGTAGGTCGTTTGGACTGGGATACGTCAGGGGTTTTGATTTTGACCAATGATGGTGACTTTACGGATGAGATGATTCACCCCCGTAATGAGATTGACAAGGTCTATGTCGCGCGTGTTAAAGGTGTGGCTAATAAGGACAATCTCCGTCCCTTGACCCGTGGACTCGAGATTGATGGCAAGAAAACCAAGCCAGCTGTATATGAGATTCTCAAAGTGGATCCAGTAAAAAATCGCTCAGTAGTGCAGTTGACTATCCATGAAGGACGCAACCATCAGGTTAAAAAGATGTTTGAAGCCGTCGGTCTTCAAGTGGATAAGTTGTCTCGGACACGTTTTGGACACTTAGACTTGACAGGTCTTCGTCCAGGAGAATCCCGTCGCCTTAATAAAAAAGAAATCAGCCAACTACACACTATGGCTGTAACCAAGAAATAATGAAACGAATCTTAATAGCACCAGTACGCTTTACCAACGTTTTATCTCGCCAGCCTTTCCACCCTCTTGTCGTTTTGAGCCTACTTGTTCCAACTACATGATCCAGGCTATTGAAAAACATAGCTTTAAGGGTGTTTTGATGGGCTTGGCTCGGATTTTACGTTGTCACCCCTGGTCGAAAACAGGTAAAGATCCTGTGCCAGACCACTTTTCCCTCAAACGAAATCAAGAAGAAAAATAAGCCCAACATCATTTGCTGTTGGGTTTTCTTGTTTATTTCAAAGCTTTTTGAGCGTCTTCAATCATAAGTTTAGTTGATTCAAGACCGCCTCCGCTTAGATACCAGAGGTCTGGTGTTAGTTGGATGATTTTACCATTTTTAGCGGCAGGGGTTTCAGCGATGAGGGCATTTTCTAGGACACCATCATTGCTAGAGTTGTCACCACCGATGGCAAGGGTACGGTTGATGACAAAGAGAATGTCAGGATTGATTTCTTTAATGCTTTCAAAGCTGACTTCTTGCCCATGGCGTGAGTCTTCAAATTTAGTATCAGTTGGCTTGAATTTCAAGGTTTGATACAAGAAAGAAAAACGAGATTGGGCACCAAAGGCAGCCATTTTTCCTTCATTGAGGAGGATAGCAAGGGCTTTTTTGTCAGAACTTTCATTTTTAGTAGCGACTTCTTGGATGCTCTTATCTAGGTTGGCCAATTCTTCCTTGGCTTTCTGTGTACCAGTTTCACCGAAGGCGGCAGCTAGTGATTGGATGTTGGTTTTAGTTGAAGCCCAATAGTCTTCTTTTCCTGTTTCAAAGAGGACGGTTGGAGCGATTTCTTTAAATTTATCTACGAATTTTTGTGTACGTGGTGAAGCAATGATCAAATCTGGTTCAAGAGCGGCAATAGCTTCTAGATCAGGTTCTTTCATAGAACCAACATTCTTAACTTTTCCGGCTAAATCTTTGAGGTAAGTCGGAACCGTTTGTGTCGGCATTCCGACGATATTCTTTTCAAAACCTAAAGCGCGAATAGTATCCGCAGCGCCGAGGTCAAAGGTCACAATCTTTTCAGGAACCTTTGAAAGTTTGACCTCATCTAGTGAACTTTTAATGATTACCTCTGTTGCAGCAGAGCTACTTGTCTCTGTCTGCTTCGTAGTTTTAGTTGTACTACATGCACCAAGTAAGAGCAAGAAGCTAGCCGCTAGGGCAGTGAGATAAAGTTTAAGGGATGTTTTCATGATTTCTCCTTTTTAAAATGTGATAACGATGTAGGGGGGCTCTTAGATAGGCTTGTTAGCTAAGAGACAGAGGTTTCTCTAACATGAGTTCAGAATAGCTAGCTATAGATACAGATCTTTTTGCCATTGATATCAGCCAGAGTGATGGGAATCTCATAGAGTTTACTGAGCAGGTCAGCCTGCATGATTTGGGCAGTCGTTCCCTTGCAAAAGACTTGACCGTCTTTAAAGGCAACAATTTCATCCGCATACTGGCTAGCCATGTTGATATCGTGGAGGACGATGATAATGGTTTTGCCAAGTTCCTCCACCAGTCGCCGAAGGATCTGCATCATGCTGACACTTTGCTTAATATCGAGATTATTGAGCGGTTCGTCCAGCAAGATAAAGTCCGTATCCTGAGCCAGTACCATAGCGATAAAGACACGTTGGAGCTGTCCACCAGACAGGCTATCGATGTAGCGGTCTTTTAAGTTGGTCAGTTCCAAATAGTCCAGAGTTTCTCGGATTTTTTTCCCAGTCTTCTGCTCTCAGACGTCCTCGGCTGTAGGGAAAACGTCCAAAACTGACCAGTTCTTCAACGGTTAATTTGGCTTGGTAATTGATCTTCTGCTTTTAGGATAGTGAGCTCTTTGGCCAGTTCTTGCGAATTCCAACTCTCGATTTCACGGCCTTTGATACTGAGGATTCCTTGATCCTTCTTGGTCAGTCTGCTCATAATGGAGAGGAGAGTTGATTTTCCAGCACCATTTGGACCAATGAAGGCTGTCAGTTTCTGAGGACTGACTTCAAGCGAAATGTCTTGCAAAATATCCTGTTTTTGAATGGATTTGTCAATGCTTTCCAGTTTCACCGACGTGCCCTCCTGTAAAGTAAGATAAAGAATAAGATACCTCCAACACTCTCGATAATCATGCTGATGCGAATTTCTAGTGCAAAGACTCGTTCGATCAGGGCTTGCCCCAAGGTCAAACTAATAAATCCAATCAGAATGGCTACGATAAAGAGCAACTTGTGTCGATAATCTTTGACAATCAGGTAAGTGAGATTGGCCAGCATAAAGCCGAAGAAGGCCATAGGCCCTACCAAGGCAGTCGCTGTTGAGGTCAAAAGCACGATGCCCCAGAGGAGTTCTCTCTGTTCTTTTTCAACATCGAGTCCCAGTATCTGAGCCGTTTCTCTTTGCAGGTGCAAGACATCCAGAATGACTGCTTTTCGAAAGAAAAAGATTGTCAAAGCGAGGATGATCAAAGAACCGACGGCTAGGATGGAAGTGTTGAGATGTTGAAAGGAGGCAAAGAGACTGTTCTGCAGTTTATCGTATTCATTTGGATCCATCAGAACTTGGAGGAAGGTACTGATATTTCGAAAGAGACTTCCCAGGGCTAGGCAGATTAGCAGAATGAAAACCAAATTTTGCTTCATCAGCGTCTTCAAGTAACCTTGTAAGGCGAGAAAGAAGAGGGATTGAAGCAGAAGCAAGACTAGAAATTCTAAGACAGGAGACTTTCCAAGCTGTAGAAATTTGCTTTCAAATATCAGTAGCAGGGTCTGTAGCAAGACATAGAAGGATTCGATTCCCAAAATACTTGGCGTCAGAAAGCGATTTTCCGTCAGGGTTTGAAAACTAATGGTCGAAATCCCTGTCGCGATGGCTACCAAGAGATAAACGATGATTTTTTGGGAACGCAGCTTCCAGGCAAAGGCAGACAGGTTAGTGATAGGCCAAAAGTAGAGGAGACAAGCTCCGATGGCCAGAATAATGAGAAGGCAGAAGAGCTTGGTATGTTTGCTTTTAAACTGCATTTTTTTGTCCCCCTCTCCATAGAAGTAGGATAAAGACGAGACTACCGATGATTCCTAGAATGAGACTGACAGACAGCTCATAAGGCCGAATCAAGACTCGAGAGAGGATGTCACAGGCCAGAACCATATTGGCACCGACCAGAGCGACCATGAGTTTGGTTTGACTCAAATTATCTCCATAGCGCTTGCGGACAAGATTGGGAACGATGACCCCGAGAAAAGGCAAGGAACCCACGGTAATCATGGTGACACTTGTCGTTAGCGCCACTAGAAAGAGGGCCAGTTTTTCAAGTAGAGAGTAAGAAATCCCCAAACTCTCACTGGTTTCCTTGCCCAGATTCATGATGGTGAAGGTTTGGGATAATTTCCAAACGGCTATCAGGATAATGAGGCCTAAGAAGAGCCACTCATACTGATGGGTCTGAATCATGGAGAAGGAGCCCTGGGTCCAAGCAGTCATACTCTGAACCAGATTGAAACGATAGGCGATAACTTCTGTGATAGAACCGATAATCCCACTATAGATGATCCCAATCAAGGGCAACATCCACCTTTCCTTTATAGAAAAAATAGTCATAAAGGCCAGGAAGAAGAGGGTAAATAAAATGGATGATCCAAAAGCAAAGAGCATCTTTTGGGTCAGACTCGCAGACGGAAAGACAAAGAGGCTTAACACCATTCCCAGTTTGGCAGCTTCTGTCGTTCCGACTGTACTCGGAGCAGCAAACTGATTTTGGGTAATGGTCTGCATGAGGAGTCCTGCCATGCTCATACTAGAGGCTGCAAGGAGAATACTGATGGTTCTTGGAAGACGCGACTCTTGAAAGAGAAGCCAGGTCTGTTGGTCAAAAGCAAAGAATTTTTCCCAAGAAAAATCACTGGTTCCAATGGTAATGGAGAGAAAGACCAGGAGTAGAAGTAAGCCTGTTAAAATATGAGAGAGTTTCATGCCCCGTCCTTTCATGTAGATTTGGTATAAAAATACCCTTGGAGATAATGTAACACGATTTTTTTAATCTGTCAATAAATTTTTCTGACAATTTAATGTAAAAAGAAAGAAAAAAATTTCTGAAATAATATCTATCCCTCTATTTTATAGGATAAACTAGTAAAAACTAATCCAATTTCCTACTATCCTTCTCCTATAAAAAGTGGTAAAATGGAGGACAGAAAGAAGGAACTGATATGACAACATTATTTTCAAAAATCAAAGAAGTAACAGAGCTTGCTGCGATCTCAGGCCACGAAGCGCCTGTCCGGACTTATCTTCGTGAAAAGTTGACACCGCACGTGGATGAAGTAGTGACAGATGGCTTAGGTGGTATTTCGGTATCAAGCATTCAGAAGCTACGGATGCACCGCGTGTTTTGGTCGCTTCTCACATGGACGAAGTTGGTTTTATGGTCAGTGAGATTAGGCCAGATGGTACCTTCCGTGTCGTTGAAATCGGTGGTTGGAACCCTATGGTGGTCAGCAGTCAACGTTTTAAACTCTTTACTCGTGATGGTCGTGAAATTCCTGTGATCTCAGGTTCTGTCCCTCCACATTTGACACGTGGAACAGGTGGGCCAACCATGCCAGCTATTTCTGATATCATTTTTGATGGTGGTTTTGCAGACAAGGCTGAGGCAGAAAGTTTTGGCATCCGTCCTGGTGACACCATTGTCCCTGATAGTTCCGCTATCTTGACAGCCAATGAAAAAAATATCATCTCAAAAGCTTGGGACAACCGCTATGGTGTTCTTATGATTAGCGAGCTAGCAGAAGCCTTGTCAGGTCAAAAACTGGGAAATGAACTCTATCTTGGTTCTAATGTCCAAGAAGAAGTTGGTCTGCGTGGTGCTCATACTTCCACAACCAAGTTTGACCCAGAAGTCTTTCTGGCAGTTGACTGTTCACCTGCTGGTGATGTCTATGGTGGCCAAGGTAAGATTGGGGATGGAACCTTGATTCGCTTCTACGATCCAGGTCACTTGCTTCTCCCAGGCATGAAGGATTTCCTTTTGACAACGGCTGAAGAAGCTGGTATCAAGTACCAATACTACTGTGGAAAAGGCGGAACGGACGCTGGAGCAGCTCATCTGAAAAATGGTGGTGTCCCATCTACAACTATCGGTGTCTGCGCTCGTTATATCCATTCTCACCAAACTCTCTACGCGATGGATGACTTCCTAGAAGCTCAAGCTTTCTTACAAGCCTTGGTGAAAAAATTGGACCGCTCAACGGTTAATTTGATTAAACATTATTAAACATAAGGGAGGTGCCGGATGGCAGAACCAAACCTAGAAAGCCTTATAAGAGATCTCTACAACAATGCTCGTCAGGGTTTGAGTGAAGATTTAGTTGCTGCTCTCCTAGAGACTGCTAAAAAACTACCAACTACAAATGAGCAATTACTAGCAGTCCGTCTCTCAGGACTGGTCACCCGTGAATTGCTCATCAATCCCAAACACCCAGCACCTGAATTGATCAACTTGGCGCGTTTTATCAAAAGAGAAGAAGCCAAGTACAGGGGCACTGCAGTTTCTGCTATTATGTTTGGAGAGCTCTTTAAAATGCTTTGATTCCATTGTGAATCAAAGCATTTTTTATTATGTGACTTTTAGTCCGTCTCGCTCCGTAAGGTGCGAGACAAATAAACCACCCGCTATGCTGGTGCGCGTCGAAGGTTATACCAAAAAACTCCAAACGCGATACAATAAAGGAGTTCAAGCCAATTGTAAAGCGAAAGGAGAAAAATACGGCACAAAAGGCACATAGTTTATCACACACAAAGTGGATGTGTAAATATCACATTGTGTTCTGCCCTAAGTATAGACGAAAAGTCATTTATAATCAATATCGAAGTAGTTTGGGAGAAATATTCCACCGATTATGTAGTTATAAAGGTGTTGAGATCATCGAAGGTCACTTAATGCCTGATCATGTACATATGTTAGTCAGTATTCCACCGAGGATAAGTGTTTCAAGTTTCATGGGGTATTTAAAAGGTAAAAGTGCACTCATGATGTTTGATAAACACGCTAATCTCAAGTACAAGTTTGGAAATCGGCATTTCTGGGCAGAAGGTTATTATGTGAGTACAGTGGGACTTAATGAAGCCACAATTAAGAAATATATTCAAGAGCAGGAAAAGCATGATATATCATTGGATAAATTAAGTGTAAAAGAATATGAGGATCCCTTTAGGGATAGTGGTAAGTAATGCGAACACCTCTTTGAGAGGTTTGTGAAGAGTCAAGAGCAATGAGGCTTGAACAACGTGAAAGCCAGCGTCTTTAGGCGCTGGCTGGTAATTTGGGCTTATAGCCCTGGTGCAAACCACCCGTTAGACGGGTGGTTATGATTAACGAAGTTATTGATGAGGAGAAGAAAAAAGTCACCCCATTCAGGATAGCTTTTTTTGGTTATTAGATTTGTTCAGTGATGACCTTTTCAGCTAGGTTCATAGCGTGGTCAGATACACGAGTGTAGTGAGAAATGATGTCGATAAAGTTGACCCCAGCTTGTGTTGAACACTCACCCTTGTTAAGGCGTTTGATGTGGGTTTTTCTGAGAATGCGTTCCATATTGTTGATTTCTTTATGGCGTTCAATCAGACTTTGAGCTTTCAATATCATTGTTTTCCACACTATCAAGGGCATCCTTGATAAAGTCAGTGGTTTTTTGATAGATATCAGCCAATTCCTCCAAAGCAGCTTCAGAGAAATGAACATCTTTGCGTTGGAGGTAGTCTGTTAGGTTGAGCAACCCTTCTGCGTGGTCCCCAATCCGTTCCAAATCACGAGATGAATCAAGGATGTTAGTCAACACTTCGCTTTCCTTTTGGCTCAAGGATTCGCTTGAGAGCCTGATGAGGTAACGAGTGAGTTTTTCATCAATGGTGTTGATGGCTTCCTCTGTCTTGTGCCCTTTTTCAGCTACCTTTTCATCCAAACCGATGATATAGTTATAAGAAAGGTCAAAAGCTTTTGCTGCATAGTTCCCCAAGTGCAAAAGTTCTTTTTTTGGCATTTCCTAGAGCGATAGAAGGAGATTGTTGGATAAGTTGTTCGTCGAGATAAAGGGGCTCGTACTTGACAACCTCGTCTTCACCAGGGATGAGCTTGGTTACAAAGTAGGCCAAGGCTCCGATGAATGGAAATTGTACAATGGTGTTACTTACGTTAAAGGCACCGTGAGAGAAGGCGATCGTCATCTCAGGTGAGAGGTGAAGAAGTGCCTGGAAGTACTCGATCATAGCAGTGAAGGGGCCTAATAAGATTAAGCAAAGAATAGTCCCTAGAACGTTAAAGGTAACGTGGGTTGCTGCAACGCGTTTTGCAGAGACATTGGCTCCAGCTGCCGCGATGATAACGGTTAGGGTTGTCCCGATATTATCCCCGAAGAGAACTGGTAGTGAACCTTTAAGGTCGAGGAAGCCACCTGCATAGAGGCCTTGCAAAATCCCGATTGTAGCCGAAGAGGCCTGAATGAGGACGGTAATCACTGCACCAGCTACTACTCCTAAATAGGATTTTGTCCCAAGGTTACCATATATTCCTTGAATTGTGGTAAATCTTTAAGTGGGCTCATACCGGCACTGATGAGGTTAAGGGCGTAGAAGATTCCCCCGACACCAAACAGTATGCGCCCGATATTGTTTGCTGTTCTGTTTTTTGTAAAGAAGAGGAACATGGTTCCAAGGAAAATCAAGGGTAAAGCATACTCGCCTAGTTTGAAACCGATGATAAAGGAAGTAACAGTGGTTCCGATGTTGGCTCCCATGATAATTCCGATAGCCTGTCTAAGAGTTAGAAGACTAGCGCTGACCAGCCCAACCGTAATAACTGTAACCCCTGTACTTGACTGAATCAGGGCGGTCACGACAATCCCAACTAGAACACCTAAAAAGGGATTGCTGGTGTACTTGTCAATGTAAAAACGAAGGCGATCTCCAGCAGCTTGTTGCAAACCGTCCCCCATGGTCTTGATACTGTATAAAAACAGTCCTAGACCTCCTAAAAAGTGAAATAAAATTTCCTGCCAATTAATGGACATTTCTTTTTCCTCCGAAAAATAATAACGGAATTTCTCCTATTCTATTTTTAAAGGATAATAGAAATCCCTACAAGTGTTTTTTTCTGTTATTTTAGTAAGAAATCGCTAACTTTTTTTAAATTTTTTTCCTTAAATAGAGTTCTTACCTCAAGTATAAATGTCTGCAAGGATTATATCCAAATTAAACTGTTTCTTATCCTAGTTATAGTTTTTTTATCAAACGGATTGACAACGCTTTCATATAAGATAGAATGAAGATAATCCTGTTCTGATGATTGATTGTGGGAACAGTTACTTTTTTGTTCTATTAGGAGGATAAGATGAAAGATCTATTTTTTGAAAAACGTTGCCGTTACAGTATTCGTAAGTTGTCGATCGGGGCTTGTTCCTTGATGATTGGTTCAGCTCTATTTGCGAGTCCAGCTCTTGCCGAACAGGTCGCTGTCCCTGAAACAGCTAAACCAGACACCGCAGCTATCGAAAAACAATTATCGGAAACAGAGAATAAAGTAGCTGAGCAACCAATTTCAGAAAACACTCCAGCAATAACGGATTTGGTTAATGAAAAAGAAGAAGCGAAGCCAGCTCTGACAGATAAAACTGAAAAAAACCTATTCAACCAACTGAAAAAGAAGAAGTCAAACCAGAGGAAGCTCCTCAAGTAGCTGAGAAGAAAAGCCGACAAACCGACTCTTGCAGACGTTCCTAAAAATGAAGAAAAAGAGTCTCCGACCAAAAAGAAATCAAATTTGATACTTGGGAAGATTTGTTGAAATGGGAACCGGGTGCGCGTGAGGACGATCCCGTTAACCGTTCCTCAGTTGAGCTTGCCAAGCGCCATAGAGGTCAGCTGGTCAATGAAAAAAAGCAAGCAGAAGAGCTAAAGTTCAAGCACTAGCAAATACCAATTCAAAGGCCAAAGACCACGCTTCTGTCGGTGGAGAAGAATTCAAGGCCTACGCTTTTGACTACTGGCAATACTTGGATTCAATGGTCTTCTGGGAAGGCCTAGTTCCAACTCCAGATGTCATTGATGCAGGGCACCGCAACGGAGTTCCCGTTTATGGAACACTCTTTTTTTCAACTGGTCAAACAGCATTGCCGACCAAGAGAAATTTGCCGCTGCCTTGAAACAAGACGCAGATGGTACCTTCCCTATCGCACGAAAACTCGTCGATCTTGCTAAGTACTACGGATTTGATGGCTATTTCATCAACCAGGAAACAACGGGTGAATTGGTAGAACCTCTTGGTGAAAAAATGCGCCAATTCATGCTCTATACAAAAGAATACGCAGCCAAAGTCAACCACCCAATCAAGTATGCTTGGTACGATGCCATGACCTATAAATACGGGCGTTACCACGAAGATGGTCTTGGTGATTACAACTACCAGTTTATGCAAAAAGAAGGTGACAAAGTCCCTGCCGATCAATTCTTTGCCAACTTCAACTGGAATAAGGAAAAGAATGACCATTCTGTAGAGATGGCTAAATGGCTAGAACGTAGCCAATATGATATCTTTGCAGGCTTAGAATTGCAACAAGGTGGTTCTTATAAGACCAAAGTCAAATGGGATGCCCTCTTAGATGAAAGGCAAGTTGCGTTTGTCACTTGGACTCTTTGCACCAGATACGATTACCAGTCTAGGAAAAACAGGCGAAGACTACCATAAGAACGAAGATATCTTCTTCACAGGCTACCAAGGAGATCCAACGGCTCAAAAACCAGCGGACAAAGAGTGGTATGGGATTGCTAATTTAGTTGCGGACCGGACACCAGCAGTGGGCCGGACCTTCACTACCTCTTTTAATACAGGCCACGGTAGAAAATGGTTTGTTGACGGCAAAGTTTCTAAGGATTCTGAGTGGAACTACCGTTCGGTTTCAGGTGTCTTGCCAACATGGCGCTGGTGGCAGACTTCAACGGGGGAAAAACTTCGTGCAGAATACGACTTTACAGACGCTTATAATGGCGGTAACTCACTTAAATTCTCAGGTGATGTAGCTGGCAAGACAGACCAGGATGTGAATTTGTATTCTACTAAACTAGAAGTGACTGAGAAAACCAAACTCCGTGTTGCCCACAAGGGAGGAAAAGGCTCTAAAGTTTATATGGCCTTCTCTACGACTCCAGACTATAAATTTGATGATGCAAATGCATGGAAGGAACTTACGCGATCTGATGATTGGACAAATGAAGAATTTGACCTCGGTTCGCTAGCAGGTAAAACCATCTATGCAGTCAAACTCTTCTTCGAGCATGAAGGAGCTGTAAAAAATTATCAGTTCAATTTAGGTCAATTAACAATTTCAGACAATCACCAAACACCACAAGCGCCGACGGGTCTCTCTGTGGTGAAGCAATCACTTAAAAACGCCCAAGAAGCTGAAGCAGTTGTCCAGTTTGCGGGTAACAAGGATGCCGATTTCTATGAAGTCTACGAAAAAGATGGGGATAACTGGCGTTTATTGACAGGTTCATCTGCTTCTACCATCTACTTGCCAAAGGTTAGCCGTTCTGCTAATGCGACTGGTACGACTCAAGAATTGAAGGTCGTTGCAGTTGGTAAAAATGGCCTCCGTTCTGAAGTTGCGACGACATCCTTTAACTGGGGGATGACTGTTCAGGATACCAGTCTTCCTAGACCTTTGGCTGAAAATATTGTTCCAGGGGCAAAGGTTATCGATAGCACTTTCCCAAATACTGAAGGTGGAGAAGGCATCGAAGGTATGTTGAATGGTACCATTACTAGCTTGTCAGATAAGTGGTCTTCAGCTCAGTTGAGCGGTAGTGTGGATATTCGTTTGACTCAACCACGTCGTGTTGTTAGATGGGTCATGGATCATGCAGGAGCTGGTGGTGAGTCTGTTAACGATGGTTTAATGAATACTAAGGACTTTGATCTTTACTACAAGGATACAGATGGCGAGTGGAAGCTAGCTAAGGAAGTCCGTGGCAACAAAGCGCACGTTACGGATATCACTCTTGACAAACCAATTACTGCCCAAGATTGGCGCCTAAAAGTTATCACCTCAGATAACGGAACACCTTGGAAGGCCATTCGTATCTACAACTGGAAGATGTATGAAACACTAGATACAGAAAGTCAAATATTCCAATGGCTAAGGTAGCTGCCCGTTCACTTGGAAATCATCAAGTTCAACTTGGCTTCTCTGATGTTCCAGCAGGTGCAACCATCACCGTTTACGACAAGGCTGATTCACAAACACCGATTGCAACTTTGAAGTCTGAAACAGGCGGTGACCTGGCAACAGCACCATTGGGCTTTGACAAGCAACCAACTCTCCTCTACTATCGTACCCAACTACCTGGCAAAGAAATCAGTAACACCTTGGCAGTAGCGATTCCACAGGATGAGAGGAAAATTGCTGCAGTTAGCCTTGAAAAAGGACCTAAGAAGACAGTTTATAAAGAGGGAGAAAAACTTGACCTCAGAGGCGGAACCCTCCGTGTTCAATACGAAGGGGGACAAGCCGACGAGCTGATTAACCTTACTCACTCAGGTGTGACGGTATCTGGCTACGATGCTCATCAAAAAGGGGAACAGAAGCTCGCAGTCAGCTACCTTGGACTTCCAGTTACTGGTGACTTAAAAGTACAAGTGACAGGACAAGACCAAGCGAAACCGAAAGAAGTAGCAGGTCTGTACATTACTCAGAAACCGAAAACAGACTATCTAGTAGGTGATCAACTGGATCTTGCAGAGGGTCGCTTCAACGTTCTCTATGATGATGAGACAGAAGAAAGTCATGCCTTCACAGATCAAGGTGTTGAAATTACGGGCTACGATGCTCAAAAGACTGGCCGTCAAACCTTGACCTTGCATTATAAGGGGCACACTATTGAGTTTGATGCCTTGGTTTCTCCAAAAGCAGCTGTCAACGATGAGTACCTCAAACAAGAAATCACTGCTGCCCAAGGCCGTCAGTCAACCCTTGCTTACACCTTCTCAAGTGAGGACAAACAAGCAGCACTAGTAGAGAAGCTCAATGCAGCGAAAGCTGTAGCAGAAACCACAATGCTAGTCAAGAAGAAGTCAACCAGGCTTTGAATGAGTTGAAACAAGCAGGGACAGACTTGGATGGAAATCAACGTTATCAAACTGCTAGAGAAGAATTGGAAGGCTTGCTCGAATCCGTCCGTGAAAAAGATCCTAAAGCTGAGTTGATCCCCCAAGCAGAAACTTTATTAGCTTCACAAATGCCAACTCCACAAGCTTATGCGGACATGAAAGAAAAGCTGAATAAGAAATTAGCTCCTGCAGAAGAAAGTTACCACGTTGGCAGCATGGATCCAAATGAAGTTTCACCAACAGTTGAAGCCCTCCCTGAACTAGTTGTTGAAACTGAAACAACAGCCTTTGAACGTCAAGAAAGACAAAATGCAACCCTCCTCAAAGGTCAACGTCAACTTGTCCAAAAAGGAGAGGAAGGCCAAATTCGTCGCTTTGTAGAAGTTGATGGTCAGGGCAAACGTACCCTTCGTTCGACAGAAGTTGTCAAGGAAGCTATCCCAGAAATCACTGAAGTTGGAACGAAAGTTCTCTCAAGCAACCAACCCGCTGAAGGTGTGAAAGATTTAGTTCTAGAAACTCCGAAACTGGAAATTGAAGAGGGGGACAGTTTCCTTCGAACGTCAGGAACGACCAAATGCAGCCCTTCTCAAAGGACAACGCCAGCTAGTTCAAGCAGGAGCAGAAGGGCAAATTCGTCGTCTAATAGAAGTGGATACCCAAGGCAAACGCACTCTTCGTTCGACTGAGGTAGTCAAGGAAGCAATCCCAGAAATCACCGAAGTTGGAACGAAAGAAGAGCAAGTCTCACAAACAAGGGATCAAGCGCTCTCAGCAACACCAGCAAAAGTTGAAGAAACAAGCAGAGAGCTTCCAAATACGGGAGCGACAAGAGATGCTAGCCTAGTAGCGCTGGGACTCCTCGGAGTAATGAGTGCCTATGGACTTGTAGCTTTGAAAAAGAGAGAAGATTAATCGGATTTAGAATTCTTGGATCTTCTCATATAAAACTAAAAATAAGGTTTGACTGCAGATCGGTCAAACCTTGTTTTAATTACTTATTTGATGAGGTCTTTCTAGAGTTTATTTAAAAAATACTAGTTTCAGTTGCAATAAAGAACCGGAAAAGTTTAGGGTTTTGCTATCTCTTTTGCTGATTTTGTGATATAATTAACACGTATAAAAAAAGAAGGAGTCATATCTAATGGCAAAATTGACTGTTAAAGACGTTGACTTGAAAGGGAAAAAAGTTCTCGTTCGTGTTGACTTCAACGTACCTGTTAAAGATGGCGTGATTACCAATGACAACCGTATCACTGCAGCTCTTCCAACTATCAAGTACATCCTTGAACAAGGTGGACGTGCAATCCTCTTCTCTCACCTTGGCCGTGTAAAAGAAGAAGCAGATAAAGAAGGTAAATCACTTGCTCCTGTAGCTGCTGACTTGGCTACTAAATTGGGACAAGAAGTTAAATTTATCCCAGGTGTTACACGCGGTGCTGAATTGGAAGTCGCTGTTAACGCTCTTGAAGATGGACAAGTTCTCTTGGTTGAAAACACTCGTTTCGAAGATGTTGACGGCAAGAAAGAATCTAAAAACGATCCTGAACTTGGTAAATACTGGGCATCACTTGGAGATGGCATCTTCGTAAACGATGCATTCGGTACAGCTCACCGTGCACACGCATCTAACGTTGGTATCTCAGCAAACGTTGAAAAAGCAGTTGCTGGATTCCTTCTTGAAAACGAAATTGCCTACATCCAAGAAGCAGTTGAAGCTCCAGAACGTCCATTCGTGGCTATCCTTGGTGGTTCAAAAGTTTCAGACAAGATCGGTGTTATCGAAAACTTGCTTGAAAAAGCTGATAAAGTTCTTATCGGTGGTGGTATGACTTACACATTCTACAAAGCGCAAGGGATCGAAATCGGTAACTCACTTGTAGAAGAAGACAAATTGGATGTTGCGAAAGCTCTTCTTGAAAAAGCAAACGGCAAATTGATCTTGCCAGTTGACTCAAAAGAAGCAAACGCATTTGCTGACTACACTGAAGTGAAAGACACTGAAGGTGAAGCAGTAGACCCAGGTTTCCTTGGTTTGGATATCGGTCCAAAATCTATCGCTAAATTCGACGAAGCTTTGACTGGTGCCAAAACAGTTGTATGGAACGGACCTATGGGTGTATTTGAAAACCCTGACTTCCAAGCTGGTACAATCGGTGTCATGGATGCTATCGTGAAACAACCAGGTGTGAAATCAATCATCGGTGGTGGTGACTCAGCTGCTGCAGCCATCAATCTTGGTCGTGCAGACAAGTTCTCATGGATCTCTACTGGTGGTGGAGCATCAATGGAACTCCTTGAAGGTAAAGTATTGCCAGGATTGGCTGCACTTACAGAAAAATAATCTTTCGTAAATGAAACGATGAAAAGAGGAACTTTGTTTCCTCTTTTTCTTGTAGCTTGAATTAAAAACGTTTCCGATTGATTTTGGCTCATAAAATCAACTAAATTATGATAAAATGGAAATAGAAAGTTGAGATTATGGGTTATTTTAAAAAATATAAATTTGATAAGTCACAGTTCAAGCTTGGTCTACGAACCTTTAAAACCGGAATTGCTGTTTTTTTAGTTCTCTTGATTTTTGGATTTTTTGGTTGGAAGGGGCTTCAAATTGGGGCTTTGACAGCAGTCTTCAGTCTACGAGAAAGTTTTGATAAGAGCGTCCATTTTGGAACTTCACGTATCTTAGGAAATAGCATCGGAGGTTTTTATGCTCTTGTCTTTTTCTCTTAAATACCTTATTTCAAGAAGCCTTTTGGGTGACCTTGCTGATTGTGCCAATCTGCACCATGTTAACCATTATGACAAATGTCGCCATGAACAATAAGGCGGGAGTTATTGGTGGTGTAGCAGCTATGTTGATCATTACCCTATCAATACCGAGCGGGGAGACAATATTGTACGTGTTTGCTCGTGTATTTGAAACTTTTATGGGTGTTTTTGTCGCAATACTCGTAAATTATGATATTGATCGCTTCAGAAATCTTTTTGAGAAAAAAAGAAAATAATGTTATATTTTGTGACATTATCAATTGACGTATGTATTTTTTTAGACTATAATAGACAGAAAGAAGGAAATTGTGAATGAAGGAAAGAGAATTTCGCCGAAATATGGCTGTTTTTCCTATCGGCAGTGTGATGAAGTTGACCGATCTCTCGGCGCGTCAGATTCGTTATTATGAAGATCAAGAGTTGATAAAGCCTGATCGAAACGAAGGGAACCGTCGCATGTATTCTTTGAATGACATGGATCGTTTGCTTGAAATCAAAGATTATATTTCTGAAGGTTTCAATATCGCTGCCATTAAGAAGAAATATGCTGAACGTGAGGCGAAATCCAAGAAAGCAGTGAGCCCAACGGAAGTGCGTCGTGCGCTTCATAATGAGCTCCTCCAACAGGGACGCTTTGCTTCAGCGCAGTCACCTTTTGGTCGCGGTTAGGCAACCGCAAGTAGTCATACATTAAGGAGAAAAACCATGCCAATCACAGCTGCAGATATTCGTCGTGAAGTCAAGGAAAAAAATGTTACCTTTATTCGTCTCATGTTTTCAGATATCTTGGGGACGATGAAAAACGTCGAAATTCCTGCTACAGATGAACAGTTAGATAAAGTCTTGTCAAACAAGGCTATGTTTGATGGATCTTCTATTGAAGGTTTTGTACGTATCAATGAGTCAGATATGTACTTGTACCCAGACTTGGATACATGGACAGTCTTCCCTTGGGGAGATGAGAATGGAAGTGTTGCAGGTTTGATCTGTGATGTCTATACAACAGAGGGTGAGCCATTTGCAGGTGACCCTCGTGGTAATCTGAAGCGTGCGCTTCGTCATATGGAGGAAGTGGGATTCAAATCCTTCAACCTTGGTCCAGAACCAGAATTCTTCCTATTTAAGCTGGATGAAAATGGTGACCCGACACTTGAAGTAAATGACAAGGGTGGTTACTTTGATTTGGCGCCTACTGACCTTGCAGACAATACGCGTCGTGAAATCGTGAATGTCTTGACCAAAATGGGATTTGAAGTAGAAGCGAGTCACCACGAGGTTGCGGTTGGACAACATGAGATTGACTTCAAGTATGATGAAGTTCTCCGTGCCTGTGATAAGATTCAAATCTTTAAACTCGTTGTTAAAACCATTGCTCGTAAACACGGTCTTTACGCAACCTTTATGGCAAAACCAAAATTTGGTATTGCTGGGTCAGGTATGCACTGTAATATGTCCTTGTTTGATGCAGAAGGAAACAATGCCTTCTTTGATCCAAATGATCCAAAAGGAATGCAGCTGTCAGAAACGGCCTACCATTTCCTTGGTGGTTTGATCAAACATGCCTACAACTATACTGCCATCATGAACCCAACAGTTAACTCATACAAACGTTTGGTTCCAGGTTATGAAGCACCTGTTTACATTGCTTGGGCTGGTCGCAACCGTTCACCACTTGTGCGCGTGCCTGCTTCACGTGGTATGGGAACTCGTCTTGAGTTGCGTTCAGTGGACCCAATGGCAAACCCATATATCGCTATGGCGGTTCTGTTAGAAGTTGGTTTGCATGGTATTGAAAACAAAATCGAAGCACCAGCTCCGATTGAAGAAAATATCTACATCATGACAGCAGAAGAGCGTAAGGAAGCTGGAATCACAGACCTTCCATCAACTCTTCACAACGCTTTGAAGGCTTTGACTGAAGACGAAGTGGTTAAGGCTGCCCTAGGTGACCACATCTATACTAGTTTCCTTGAGGCTAAACGTATCGAGTGGGCTAGCTACGCAACCTTTGTGTCACAATGGGAAGTTGATAATTATCTTGACCTTTACTAATATAGAAGAAAGATTGCCTGAGGGCGGTCTTTTTTTCTTGCGATTTATTTCGAGCTATGATATATTTTGTATAACGAGATGCGATATATCGAACTGAATAGGAGGTGGTTATAAATGGAATTAGCGGATAAGATTCGTCGGGTCTATCTTCCGATGACGGAAACGGGCTTTTATATCTTGTTCTGTCTGCAAAAGGAATGTCATGGTTATAGTATTACGCAAAAGGTCAAGGAGATGACAGATTCGCAAGTCTTGATTAGTCCTGGGACTATGTATGGTACCTTGTCAAAAATGGAAAAGGATGGCTTGATTGCCTTTTTCCGAGAAGAGGAGAAACGGAAAATCTATCAGATCACAGACTTGGGACGAAAAGTCTTAGATATTGAATTGAAACGTATTGAACGGCTCTACAGAAATAGTCGGGAGGAAGGATGATGGAAAAGAAAATTGTTTATCGAATTTTTACAATTGCGGATTATGAGAGGGAGGCTCTGTACTTTAGAGAAATGCATGCTAAGGGCTGGAAACTTATGAAAGTAAGCTATTCTATCTTATTGTTTGTAGTTAAGTATACCTTTGAAAAGTGTCAGTCTGAGCGAGTATCTTATCAGTTGGATTTTTACCCAATGGAAAAATCAGAGAGATCCTCCTATTTACAACTATTTAAAGACTGTGGCTGGGAGCATATTACAGACTTTAATAGTTTTTCCTATTTTAGAAAAGCACATTCTGAAATTGAATCGACTGCAGAGTTTGAAATTTATAACGATGCTACTAGCAAGTTAGATATGCTTTATCGAATTTTAAGACTGCGACTAGTACCTGCTTTACTTTTGCTGGCCATACATATACCATTCTTACTTAAATTGCTCAATAGAAGTAATGCGTACGGTCTATGGAGCTTTCTTGCGGTCGGGCTAGATATTTTCTTGTCTTTAATCCTTTTGTTAATAGTTGCCTATATTGGCTGGAAGTTATGGCATAAAAAGAAGGAATTATCAGATTTATGATAGGGTAGGTATGCTCAAAATTAGAGGGGAAGTCATGATAAATAAAAAGCAATTTCGGATTTTCACCGTTGTTGATTTGGACAAGGAAGAAGATTATTTACATGAGATGCACTTGAAAGGCTGGAGATATAGAACTAGTCGTTTGGGCTTTTTCTATTTTGAGAAATGTCAACCGGACGATGTCATCTACTGTATCTATGATTCTAGATTTCTTAAAAAGTATAAGCATGAACTGCAAGATTTTAGGAATAGAGATTGGGAATTGATAGAAACAGGTTTTTGTTCAATTCTTCGTAAATCATCTTCAGATATACTTCCAGAGGATCAAGTCTATATGACTAATGGTCTTGGATGGGAAGTTATGCGGTCCAGACTTCATTCTTGTACAGCTGCTTTCTCGGGTGGTCTTGTTGTTTGTATGAGTTTATTTAGAGAAGATCTTTCTATGTCTTTCTTTATTATTTTTCTTTTATATGCTTGCTTAATTTCTTATCTAATTTATGGTTTTTTCAGACTTAAAAGGAAATACCAAATTGATGAAAAGTAAGTTTCTAGGTCTTCAGACTGATTTTTAGCACTCTTTATAAAAGAGTGCTAATTTTTTGAGTTTTTGTCTTGACATTCTCTTCTAAGGGTGTATAATAGAATCATGAGTTAGCACTTGGGTACATAGAGTGCTAATCGATCGGACAGAGAGGAGTGATGGGATGGTTACAGAGCGTCAGCAGGATATTTTAAATCTGATCATTGACATCTTTACCAAAACGCACGAACCTGTCGGATCCAAAGCCTTGCAAGAGTCTATTAACTCTAGCAGTGCAACCATTCGTAATGATATGGCAGCTTTAGAAAAGCAAGGTTTGCTTGAAAAAGCTCATACTTCCAGTGGTCGGATGCCAAGTGTTGCTGGTTTTCAGTACTATGTGAAACACTCACTGGATTTTGACCGACTGGCTGAAAATGAGGTCTATGAGATTGTCAAAGCCTTTGATCAGGAATTCTTCAAACTGGAGGATATTCTACAAGAGGCTGCTAATGTCTTGACAGACTTGAGTGGCTGTACGGTAGTAGCACTGGATGTTGAGCCGAGCAGGCAACGGTTGACAGCCTTTGATATCGTTGTTTTGGGACAACATACTGCTCTTGCAGTTTTTACACTTGACGAGTCCCGAACGGTTACCAGTCAGTTTTTGATTCCAAGGAATTTCTTGCAGGAGGATTTGCTGAAGCTTAAGGCAATCATTCAGGAACGTTTCCTCGGTCACACCGTTCTAGATATTCACTATAAGATTCGGACGGAGATTCCGCAGATTATCCAGCGTTACTTTACAACGACGGACAATGTCATGGATCTCTTTGAACACATTTTTAAAGAAATGTTCAACGAAAATATTGTGGTGGCGGGCAAGGTCAATCTCTTGAATTTTGCCAATCTGGCAGCCTATCAGTTCTTTGACCAACCACAGAAAGTGGCTCTAGAGATTCGTGAGGGTCTGCATGAAGATCAGATGCAAAGCGTCCGTGTTGCAGATAGTCAAGAGTCTTGTCTGGCAGACCTAGCAGTGATTAGCAGTAAATTCCTCATCCCTTATCGAGGATTTGGAATTCTTGCCATTATCGGTCCAGTTAATCTGGATTACCAGCAATTGGTTAATCAACTCAATGTTGTCAATCGAGTCCTAACTATGAAACTCACAGATTTCTATCGCTATTTGAGTAGTAATCATTATGAGGTGAGTTGAACGTGAAATTACATAAATTCCTAAAAAGGAGGCGAAAAATGTCTGAGGAAATAAAAAACGAAGAAGTAAAAGAAGAGGAAGTTGTTGAAACAACTGAAGAAACAACTCCTGAAAAGTCGGAATTAGACTTGGCAAATGAACGTGCGGATGAGTTTGAAAATAAATACCTTCGTGCTCATGCGGAGATGCAAAACATCCAACGTCGTGCCAATGAAGAACGCCAACTCTTGCAACGTTATCGTAGTCAAGACTTAGGAAAGGCTATCCTCCCTTCTTTGGACAACCTTGAGCGTGCGCTTGCCGTTGAAGGATTGACAGATGATGTGAAGAAGGGCTTGGAGATGGTGCAAGAAAGCTTGGTTCATGCTTTGAAAGAAGAAGGCATCGAAGAAATCACAGCGGACGGAGCATTTGACCATAACTACCATATGGCAATCCAGACTCTCCCAGCAGACGATGAACACCCAGCAGACACCATCGCTCAGGTCTTCCAAAAAGGCTACAAACTCCATGACCGCATCCTACGCCCAGCGATGGTAGTGGTCTATAACTAGGCAATTCTGACGGTTGCTGAAGCAACTCGTCAGAAAACGGCAATCGCTATGGCGTTTGCCTAGCCTCCTTACTAACTCGTCGTCGAAATAAAATCGATTTCGACTTCTCGTGTCGCAACATAAATACATTGAAATCTTGTCCGAAACGACAATAAACTATGAAGAAAGATAAGAAAGTAGTTCAGCTTTGCAATAGTGAGCGAAGTGAACAAAAGATGATACTCTTCGCCGTGGCGCTATTTGCGCAAACTTTGAGACCTTAGGCTCAAAGTTTAGTCAAAGAGATTGACGAAGTCAAGCTCTGACGGCGCCGCCACCTAAGAAGAGTATCAAAAAGAAAGAATATAAAATTTAAGGAGAAAAACACATGTCTAAAATTATCGGTATTGACTTAGGTACAACAAACTCAGCAGTTGCAGTTCTTGAAGGAACTGAAAGCAAAATCATCGCAAACCCAGAAGGAAACCGCACAACTCCATCTGTAGTATCATTCAAAAACGGTGAAATCATCGTTGGTGACGCTGCGAAACGTCAAGCAGTCACAAACCCAGATACAGTTATCTCTATCAAGTCTAAGATGGGAACTTCTGAAAAAGTTTCTGCAAATGGAAAAGAATACACTCCACAAGAAATCTCAGCTATGATCCTTCAATACTTGAAAGGCTACGCTGAAGATTACCTTGGTGAAAAAGTAACTAAAGCAGTTATCACAGTTCCAGCTTACTTCAACGATGCTCAACGTCAAGCGACAAAAGACGCTGGTAAAATCGCTGGTCTTGAAGTAGAACGTATCGTCAACGAACCAACTGCAGCAGCTCTTGCTTACGGTTTGGACAAGACTGACAAAGAAGAAAAATCTTGGTATTCGACCTTGGTGGTGGTACATTCGACGTATCTATCCTTGAATTGGGTGACGGTGTCTTCGATGTATTGTCAACTGCAGGGGACAACAAACTCGGTGGTGACGACTTTGACCAAAAAATCATCGACCACTTGGTAGCAGAATTCAAGAAAGAAAACGGTATTGACTTGTCTACTGACAAGATGGCAATGCAACGTTTGAAAGATGCGGCTGAAAAAGCTAAGAAAGACCTTTCTGGTGTAACTTCAACTCAAATCAGCTTGCCATTTATCACTGCTGGTGAAGCTGGACCTCTTCACTTGGAAATGACCTTGACTCGTGCGAAATTTGATGATTTGACTCGTGATCTTGTTGAACGTACAAAAGTTCCAGTTCGTCAAGCCCTTTCAGATGCAGGTTTGAGCTTGTCAGAAATCGATGAAGTCATCCTTGTTGGTGGTTCAACTCGTATCCCAGCCGTTGTAGAAGCTGTTAAGGCTGAAACTGGTAAAGAACCAAACAAATCAGTAAACCCTGATGAAGTTGTTGCTATGGGTGCTGCGATCCAAGGTGGTGTGATTACTGGTGATGTCAAAGACGTTGTCCTTCTTGACGTAACACCATTGTCACTTGGTATCGAAACAATGGGTGGCGTCTTCACAAAACTTATCGACCGCAACACTACTATTCCAACATCTAAATCACAAGTCTTCTCAACTGCGGCAGACAACCAACCAGCCGTTGATATCCACGTTCTTCAAGGTGAACGCCCAATGGCAGCAGATAACAAGACTCTTGGACGTTTCCAATTGACAGATATCCCAGCTGCACCTCGTGGAATTCCACAAATCGAAGTAACATTTGACATTGACAAGAACGGTATCGTATCTGTTAAGGCTAAAGATCTTGGAACTCAAAAAGAACAAACAATTGTTATCCAATCAAATTCAGGTTTGACAGACGAAGAAATCGACCGCATGATGAAAGATGCAGAAGCAAACGCTGAAGCAGATAAGAAACGTAAAGAAGAAGTAGATCTTCGTAACGAAGTAGACCAAGCAATCTTTGCGACTGAAAAGACTATCAAGGAAACTGAAGGAAAAAGGCTTCGATGCAGAGCGTGACGCTGCCCAAGCTGCCCTTGATGACCTTAAGAAAGCTCAAGAAGACAACAACTTGGACGAAATGAAAGCAAAACTCGAAGTTTTGAACGAAAAAGCTCAAGGACTTGCTGTTAAACTTTACGAACAAGCCGCTGCAGCCCAACAAGCTCAAGCAGGAGCAGAAGGCGCACAAGCAACAGGAAATGCAGGCGATGACGTCGTAGACGGAGAGTTTACTGAAAAGTAAGATGCAAAGCCCGTTAAAACCTCACAGTGAAAATAGGAAATCTGACGCAGAAACTTTAGTTTCTAGGAAGATTTGTCTTTTTCACCAAGAGGTTAGGGCGTGCTCAATTCGGTAAGATGTTGAGGCGTTAAGAAAACGAAAGAAAAATAGGAAGCCATCGCCTTGTGCGATGCACAAAAGATGGCTTATCTTTTTTCCGAAGTTTTTAGCCGAAACTCAGTTAAGCATTACTAGTTTGATTTTTAAAACTTGAACGTCGTAATGATAGGAAGAAATCCAGAGGTTGCAACCCAGCCTCTGTTTTTCGGTAAAATAGAGGGTGTTGCTTATGAAAAAAGTACTTTGTATCCTTTATCCCAATTTTTCTCTTTATGAGATAGCCTCTTTAACAAGTACTTTAGCTCTGTCTTTTGACATCACGATTGATTATGTAGCTTCAGATTATTCGATGGTGGTCTCTGAAGATGGCTTGCCTTGTTTACCTACAAAAACATTGGATCAAGTACGTATGGAAGAGTATTCTTGTGTGATTTTTCCAGGAATGGCAAATATAGTTCCTGCTCTACAGGATGAAAAATTAGCTTCATTTTTGAGAGAACTCGGTGAGCAGGATATCTTAATTACAGCAATTTCTTCTGCGCCCATTTTGTTAGCGAAAGCTGGCTTGTTGAATGACACGAAATTTACAGGTGGGATTTGGCAAAACTTCTTTGACTATTTTGAATTTCTTCCACGTGAGAATTTCCAACCCAAACTGGTTGTGCAAGATAAAAATATCATTACTGCTATTGGCTTTGCACATCAAGAGTTTGCAAGAAAAGTGATACTTGGTCTAGGTTTGGCAGAAAATGCTGACAACTATTTTAAAGAACAGAACGAATATTCAGAAGAGGACTTGATTTTTACTCTATCGGATAAAGAGTTTGATGAAGTGAAGCAGAGTATAGAAAATACCCTCTAATGATTTACTTATAAATTATAGAAAGGAATAAGGGTGTTCGAGTAATTGAACACGGGCTACGGACTGTGCCAACAAGATAGTTTTTTCTAGGACGTAAGCGTCCGTCGTCAAAACTTCTATTTTGACTGTGTCCGTTTGACGCCCTTTGTATCTTGAATTATGAACAATACTGAATTTTATGATCGTCTGGGGGTGTCAAAAAACGCTTCGGCAGACGAGATCAAAAAGGCTTATCGCAAGCTTTCGAAAAAATATCACCCAGATATCAACAAGGAGCCTGGTGCTGAGGAAAAGTACAAGGAAGTTCAAGAAGCCTATGAGACTTTGAGTGACGACCAAAAACGTGCAGCCTACGACCAATATGGTGCTGCAGGTGCCAACAGTGGCTTTGGTGGTGCTGGCGGTTTTGGTGGCTTTGACGGAGCAAGTGGCTTCGGTGGTTTTGAAGATATCTTCTCAAGTTTCTTTGGCGGAGGCGGAGCTTCACGCAATCCAAACGCTCCTCGTCAAGGGGATGACCTCCAGTACCGTGTGAATTTAACCTTTGAAGAAGCTATCTTTGGAACGGAAAAAGAAGTTAAATACAACCGTGAAGCCAGCTGTCGTACCTGTAACGGATCTGGTGCTAAGCCAGGGACAAGTCCAGTCACATGTGGACGCTGTCATGGCGCTGGTGTCATTAACGTCGATACGCAGACTCCTCTTGGTATGATGCGTCGCCAAGTAACCTGTGATGTCTGTCATGGTCGCGGAAAAGAAATCAAAGATCCATGTACAACTTGTCACGGAACAGGTCATGAAAAACAAGCTCATAGCGTACATGTAAAAATCCCTGCTGGTGTGGAAACAGGCCAACAAATCCGCCTAGCGGGTCAAGGTGAAGCAGGCTTTAACGGTGGACCTTATGGTGACTTGTATGTGGTGGTTTCAGTAGAAGCTAGTGATAAGTTTGAACGTGAAGGAACGACTATCTTCTACAATCTGAACCTCAACTTTGTCCAAGCAGCCCTTGGTGATACTGTGGAAATTCCAACTGTACATGGTGATGTCGAATTGGTCATCCCAGAAGGAACTCAGACTGGCAAGAAATTCCGTCTACGTGGCAAGGGAGCGCCAAGCCTTCGTGGAGGTGCAGTTGGTGACCAATACGTGACTGTCAATGTGGTGACTCCGACAGGCTTGAACGACCGCCAAAAAGCTGCTCTTAAAGAATTCGCAGCTGCAGGTGACTTGAAAGTCAATCCAAAGAAAAAGGCTTCTTTGACCATATAAAAGATGCATTTGAAGGAGAATAAAGTAAAAAGAGCCGATTGGCTCTTTTTTTGTGTAATCTTTGGAAATTTAGCACCGAGAAAATCATTTTCCAGCTGGTCTACTATTTATACTTTTGAGTGAGCAAGCCAGCTGCATCCATCTCCTGAATGAGTTGCTTGATTTCCGCTTCTTTGCCAGGCTTAACTGTGATAGTATCAATGTGTTTGATTGCCGAATTATCCTGAATATCCACCAAAGTCAAAGCTTTTTCATAGAATGAAATTCCCTTTTTAAAACTTTCCTGATCATCCCAAAAGAGAAGTGAGTAATTAGGGTTAAATGTCTTTCCTTTTTCTTGGAGATACTTCTCGCTTTCCTTCTCTAAAAATTGGAATAAGCCATGATTGAACAAGTTATCCCCTACTTTATAGAAGGAAATCTCTCCTGTCTGGAGGACATAGACTTCGAGTCGGTTTTTGGAGAGTTTTGGACTTTCTTTTAGGACGGGGTGGCTATTGATGACCTCATCTGAGAAAGTAACATAAAAATGTAAGCCTCCACCCTCAAATTGATACCTTCCATTTGATTCTACTTTTTCAGGAGGCATGTCAAGAGAGATAAAGATTTGTTTTAAGTCATCATTCCCTTTTTGGATGTCACTCGGTGAGGCCTTGAAAAGATTCATAAGTAGTAGAAATGCCAGGGCTGCAAGCAGGCAGAGGCAACCACAAGGGATCGCGATGACCTTCGCTAGAACTTTTAAAAACTGTTTCACTTTCATTGCCTCACTTTTCTGTTCAAACCTAGTATCCAAAAAAGAGTTTAAGGAAAGTTGGAGACTCTCTTATCCTTGTTTTTCTTCTTGGAGGACTGCCATTCTGGTTTGGAAATCCTTTTCTAAGACTTTGAACTTGTAGGTTAGGTCTTTTTGGTATTCCTTGATAAGGGCTTTTTGTTGGTCGATGATTTGCAGGCTGTTTTGAATGATATCCAAATCCTCCTTCATAGCCTCGACACGGTCGCTAGTATCCACAAATTCCTCTGTGATGGCTTGGCGATTTTTTACGACAAAATAACTTCCAGCTGCAGCTCCTACGAATAGCAGTAGATTTGATAGTTTCATGGCAACTCCTTAGGCATTTCTAATAGTTTCAGCGACTTGGGCAAGTTTGTCAAAGTCAGGTTCGTGGGCAATAAAGTCAATCTTGAGGTCATCTTCTGCACCGTAGCGAGGTACGAGATGCACATGGGTATGAAAGACCGTTTGACCAGCGACTTCCTCACAGTTGGTAATGATATTCATGCCAACAGCTTTAGTAGCCTTCATGACTTTTTGAGCCACTGTTGGCACTTGGGCAAAGAGTTGGCTGGCGCTCGCAGCATCCATCTCCAAAAGATTGCGATAGTGCCCTTTTGGTACAATGAGGGTGTGTCCAGGCGTTACTTGAGAGATATCAAGAAAGGCAAGAACCTGCTCATCCTCGTATACTTTTGAAGCAGGAATATCCCCTGCGATGATCTTACAAAAAATGCAATCTGACATAAAATCCACCTCTACTGTATTGAATTTTGATATAATATAGCTACATTATACCAGATTCGGAGAAAATATGTTAGAAATTAAAAACCTGACAGGAGGCTATGTTCACGTTCCTGTCTTGAAAGATGTGTCCTTTACAGTTGAAAGTGGGCAGTTGGTCGGTTTGATTGGTCTCAACGGTGCTGGGAAATCAACGACTATCAATGAGATTATCGGTCTGTTGACACCTTACAGTGGGGAAATCAAGATTAATGGTCTCACCCTGGAAGATGCAACCAACTACCGCAAACAGGTTGGCTATATCCCAGAAACGCCTAGTCTGTATGAGGAATTGACCCTCAGAGAGCATATCGAGACGGTTGCCATGGCCTATGGTATTGAGCAAAAAGTGGCTTTTGAGCGAGTAGAATCTTTGTTAAAAATGTTTCGTTTGGATCAAAAATTAGACTGGTTCCCAGTGCATTTTTCCAAAGGGATGAAGCAGAAGGTCATGATTATCTGTGCCTTTGTCGTGGATCCGAGCCTCTTTATCGTAGATGAGCCTTTTCTTGGCCTCGATCCACTCGCTATTTCTGACTTGATTCAGCTTTTGGAAGTGGAAAAGCAAAAAGGCAAGTCTATCCTCATGAGTACCCATGTTCTGGACTCGGCGGAGAAGATGTGTGACGCCTTTGTCATTCTCCACAAGGGAGAGGTGCGTGCCAAGGGGAATCTGGCGCAACTACGCGAAGCCTTTGACATGCCTGAAGCAAGTTTGAATGACATTTACTTGGCTCTGACCAAAGAGGAGGAGCTATGAAAGACTTGTTTTTAAAGCGAAAGCAGGCTTTTCGTAAGGAGTGTGTCGGTTATCTGCGTTATGTTCTAAATGACCACTTTGTCTTGTTTCTGCTAGTTCTCATCGGTTTTCTAGCTTACCAGTACAGTCAACTCTTACAACATTTTCCTGAAAATCATTGGCCTATCCTCTTGTTTTTGGGGATTGTCTCTGCCTTGCTTTTAGCTTGGGGAGGAATCGCGACCTACATGGAAGGACCTGACAAGCTCTTTCTCTTAGTCAGTGAAGAGGAGGTTAAGTCTCACCTCAAAGGTCAGACAGTGCGCTCACTAGTCTGTTGGCTCTTTGTCCAAACCCTTTTCTTGCTTTTATTTGCGCCCTTATTTTTAGCCATGGGCTATGGTTTTCCAGTCTTTCTCATCTATGTGCTTTTACTGGGAGCAGCGAAGTACTTAGTCTTTCGTCAAAAAGCCCGTAAATTTTTTACAGAGAATGGGCTTGACTGGGACTATGTGATCGCCCAAGAAAGCAAGCGCAAGCAAGTCTTGCTTCGTTTCTTTGCTCTCTTTACTCAGGTCAAGGGCGTTTCAAATAGTATCAAACGTCGCGCTTATCTGGATTTCATCCTTAAAGCAGTTCAGAAAGTGCCTGGCAAGATCTGGCAAAACCTCTATCTCCGTTCTTACCTGCGAAATGGCGACCTCTTTGCGCTCAGTCTCCGCCTCCTCTTCCTATCCTTGTTAGCTGTGATTTTCATCGAGCAAGCTTGGATAGCGACAGCGGTGGTAGTGCTATTTAACTACCTCTTGCTCTTTCAGTTGCTGGCCCTCTATCATGCTTTTGACTATCAGTATTTGACCCAGCTCTTTCCACTAGAAAAAGGGGAGAAAGAGAAGGGATTGAAACAGATTGTGCTCGGTGTGGGAAGTGCAGTTCTTTTGTTGGAATTGCTGGTCGGAGCAGTGGTTTTTCAAGAAAAAATAGCCTTGTTGACTCTTGTAGGGGCTAGTCTCTTCCTACAATTGTTTTATTTACCTTACCAACTGAAAAGACTGGTTGACGAATAGACCAAAAACTAGTAGAATAGTAAGGAAACTTTATACGGAGGAAAGAAATGGACTTGGGTGATAATGAGCTAACGCTGACCCCTATACCTGGGAAGAGTGGCAAGGCTTATATGGGAAGCTACCCTGATGGGAAGCGTGTCTTTGTAAAAATGAACACCTCTCCAATCCTACCTGGCCTAGCCAGAGAACAAATCGCTCCTCAATTACTATGGACTCGTCGTTTGCCAGATGGTCGTGATATGTGTGCCCAGGAATGGTTGACGGGTAAAATCTTGACACCGCACGATATGAATCGCAAGCAGATCATCAATATCTTGACGCGTCTTCACCGCTCACGTCCCTTGATGAAGCAGTTGAGCCGTTTGGGATATACCATGGAGACGCCAGTAGACTTGTTGCAGTCTTGGAGGCAAGAAGCACCTGAAGTCTTGAAACGACATCAGTACTTAAACTCGGTGATTGATGATTTGCGCAGGACAGTTCCAGGATTTAGGGAAGACCATGCTACGATTGTGCATGGTGATCTTCGCCATAGTAATTGGATTGAGACAGAGAGTGGGCTTGTTTATCTAGTGGATTGGGATTCGGTTCGCCTGACGGATCGCATGTTTGATGTAGCGCATATGCTGTGTCATTATATTCCAGAGCAACATTGGCATGATTGGCTAACTTATTACGGTTATAAGTACAATCAGACAGTGTTAGATAAATTGTATTGGTACGGCCAGTATTCTTACTTGAGCCAGATTGCCAAATACTTTGTAAATCAAGATTTAGATAATGTAAACCGGGAGATTTATGCCTTGCGTGTCTTCCGTGACAAGTATGGAAAGAAGAGATGAGAGTTAGAAATCGTAAAGGGGCGACAGAATTACTAGAGGCCAATCCTCAGTATGTGGTCCTCAATCCCTCGGAAGCTAAAGGGAAATGGCGGGACTTGTTTGGAAATGATCATCCTATTCATGTTGAAGTTGGAAGTGGGGAAAGGGGCCTTCGTATCAGGAATGGCCAAGCAAAATCCTGACATCAACTACATTGGAATTGATATCCAAAAGTCGGTATTGAGTTATGCCTTGGACAAGGTGCTTGAAGTTGGAGTGCCCAATATCAAATTGCTGTGGGTAGATGGTTCAGATCTGACTGACTATTTCGAAGACGGTGAAATTGATCGTCTCTACCTAAACTTTTCAGATCCCTGGCCTAAAAAACGCCATGAAAAACGTCGTTTGACTTACAAGAGTTTCTTGGATACCTTCAAGCGCATCTTGCCTGAGAATGGGGAAATCCATTTCAAGACAGATAATCGTGGCTTGTTTGAGTACAGTCTAGTGAGCTTTTCTCAGTATGGCATGAAACTCAATGGGGTTTGGCTGGACTTGCATGCCAGTGATTTTGAAGGCAATGTCATGACGGAATATGAGCAAAAATTCTCCAGCAAGGGTCAAGTGATCTACCGAGTTGAGGCAGAATTTTAAGAAATAGCTTGAAAACCAGCCGTTTGAGTGCTTATGCTTTACATAAATTGACAAACGTGCTATACTGATAGTAAGAATATGAGAAAGAGAGGCGGGGAAATATCTTCGCCTCTTGCTTATGAGGAGGTGGACGCAATAGCAACAATCGTAGAATTAGTCAGAGAAGTTGTAGAACCAGTCATCCAAGCACCTTTCGAACTCGTGGATATCGAGTATGGAAAGATTGGCAGTGACATGATTCTCAGTATTTTTGTAGATAAACCCGAAGGAATTACCTTGAACGACACGGCAGACCTGACAGAAATCATCAGTCCTGTCCTAGATACCATCAAGCCCGATCCCTTCCCAGAACAATATTTCCTAGAAATCACCAGTCCAGGCTTGGAACGTCCTTTGAAAACCAAGGATGCTGTCGCTGGAGCTGTTGGGAAATACATCCATGTCGGGCTCTACCAAGCCATCGATAAGCAAAAGGTCTTTGAAGGAACCTTGGTATCCTTTGAAGAGGACGAGTTGACCATGGAGTATATGGACAAGACACGTAAGAAAACCGTTCAAATTCCATACAGTTTAGTATCAAAAGCACGTTTAGCAGTAAAACTATAGAAAAGAAAGGATAGCTTTTGAGGATTCAAAAGTAAAAAGAACATGAGTAAAGAAATGCTAGAGGCCTTCCGCATTTTGGAAGAAGACAAGGGAATCAAAAAGAAGACATCATCGACGCAGTTGTAGAGTCGCTTCGTTCCGCTTATCGCAGACGCTATGGTCAATCTGACAGCGTAGCTATTGACTTCAACGAAAAAACAGGTGACTTTACAGTTTATACTGTCCGTGAAGTTGTTGATGAAGTATTTGATAGCCGTTTGGAGATCAGCTTGAAAGATGCCCTTGCCATTAATTCTGCCTATGAGCTTGGTGACAAAATCAAGTTTGAAGAAGCACCAGCTGAGTTTGGTCGTGTAGCAGCCCAATCTGCTAAACAAACCATCATGGAAAAAATGCGCAAGCAAACACGTGCCATCACTTACAATACTTACAAAGAACATGAACAAGAAATCATGTCTGGTACAGTAGAACGTTTTGACAACCGCTTTATTTACGTCAACCTTGGCAGCATCGAAGCCCAATTGTCAAAACAAGACCAAATTCCTGGAGAAGTTTTTGCTTCTCACGACCGTATCGAAGTTTATGTTTACAAGGTTGAAGACAATCCTCGTGGTGTGAACGTCTTTGTTAGCCGTAGCCATCCAGAGATGATTAAGCGTTTGATGGAGCAAGAAATTCCAGAAGTCTACGATGGAACTGTTGAAATCATGAGCGTAGCTCGTGAAGCAGGTGACCGTACCAAGGTTGCTGTTCGTAGCCACAATCCAAACGTGGACGCTATCGGTACAATCGTTGGACGTGGTGGTGCTAACATCAAGAAGATCACCAGCAAATTCCACCCAGCTCGCTACGATGCCAAGAGCGACCGCATGATTCCTGTCGAAGAAAACATCGACGTTATTGAGTGGGTAGCGGATCCAGCTGAGTTTATCTACAATGCCATCGCACCTGCAGAGGTTGACCAAGTTATCTTTGATGAAAATGATAGCAAACGTGCCTTGGTCGTTGTACCTGATAACAAGCTTTCTCTTGCTATCGGTCGTCGTGGACAAAACGTTCGCTTGGCAGCTCACTTGACGGGCTACCGTATCGATATCAAGTCTGCAAGTGAGTTTGAAGCTATGGAAGAAGCAGGTCAAGTGGATTACGCAGCTGCGGACGAATTGACGGAAGAATAAAAGCTGCTAGAGGAGGGAAAGATGAAAACAAGAAAAATCCCTTTGCGCAAGTCTGTTGTATCCAACGAAGTGATTGATAAACGTGATTTGCTCCGCATTGTCAAGAACAAAGAAGGACAGGTCTTTATCGATCCGACAGGCAAGGCCAATGGTCGTGGCGCTTATATCAAGCTAGACAATACAGAAGCCCTAGAGGCAAAAAAGAAGAAAGTCTTTAACCGCAGCTTTAACATGGAAGTGGAAGAAAGCTTTTATGATGAGTTGATCGCTTATGTGGATCACAAAGTAAAAAGAAGAGAGTTAGGACTTGAATAAGCAAAAGATAAGCAATCTCTTGGGACTTGCTCAACGAGCAGGACGGATCATATCAGGGGAGGAATTGGTGGTCAAGGCCATCCAAGACCAGAAAGCCAAACTAGTCTTTCTAGCCCATGATGCTGGTCCCAATCTGACCAAGAAGATTCAAGATAAAAGTGACTATTATCAAGTAGAAGTTATAACCGTGTTTTCAACACTGGAATTAAGCATAGCAGTTGGAAAATCGAGAAAGGTTTTGGCTGTGACAGATGCTGGATTTACAAAGAAAATGAGGTCTCTTATGGAATAGAAGAGGAGGACATGATTTGTCTAAGAAAAGATTGTACGAAATCGCAAAAGAACTTGGAAAAGAAAGTAAAGAAGTTGTAGCGCGTGCAAAAGAATTGGGCTTGGATGTGAAAAGCCACTCATCGAGCGTGGAAGCTGCTGCTGCTGAGCAAATCGCAGCTAGCTTTAAGCCTGCACCTGCTCCTAAGGCAGAAGCAAAATCTGCAGCACCAAAAGTAAGTGTAGAAAAGAAAGCGGAAAAGCCTGCATCAGCTAAACCAGCTGCCGCTAAGGAAGAAAGTAAACCAGCTACACCTGTAGCTCCTAAGGAAGAAAAAGTAGTGGCCGCAAGACCACAGAGTCGAAACTTCAAGGCGGAGCGTGAGGCGCGTGCCAAAGAGCAGGCAGAGCGACGCAAACAAAACAAGGGCAACAACCGTGACCAACAACAAAACGGTAACCGTCAGAAAAACGACGGCCGTAATGGTGGCAAACCTGGTCAAGGGAACCGCGACAATCGCCGATTTAACGACCAAGGGAAGAAACCTCAAGGTCAAGGGAATCGTGGCAATGATCGCCGTCAGCAACAAGACTTCCAGCCCAAGCAAGCTGGTCCACGTGTTGACTTTAAAGCCCGTGCAGCAGCCCTAAAAGCAGAGCAAAATGCAGAGTACGCACGCTCAAGCGAGGAGCGCTTCAAACAATCGCAAGCTGCCAAAGAAGCCTTGGCTCAAGCTAATAAACGCAAGGAACCTGAGGAAATCTTTGAAGAAGCTGCTAAGCTAGCTGAACAAACGCAGCCAGCGGTAACAGTAGCTCCTGTAGCGAAAGAAGCGCCAGTGGATACACGTCGTAAAAAAACAAGCTCGACCAGACAAAGAACGTGATGATTATGATCACGAAGAAGATGGTCCTAGAAAACAACAAAAAGAATCGAAGTAGTCAGAATCAAGTGAGAAATCAAAGAAATAGTAACTGGAATAACAACAAGAAAAAAATTAAAAAAGGGAACAAGCAAAACAACCGTAACCAGGCTCCAAAACCTGTTACAGAGCGTAAGTTCCACGAATTGCCAACAGAATTTGAGTATACAGATGGTATGACTGTTGCGGAAATCGCAAAAACGTATCAAACGTGAACCAGCAGAAATTGTTAAGAAACTCTTTATGATGGGTGTGATGGCCACACAAAACCAATCCTTGGATGGAGAAACCATCGAACTCCTCATGGTGGATTACGGCATCGAAGCCAAACAAAAGGTTGAAGTGGATAATGCCGACATCGAACGTTTCTTCGTCGAAGATGGCTATCTCAATGAAGATGAATTGGTTGAGCGTCCACCAGTTGTAACCATCATGGGGCACGTTGACCATGGTAAAACCACCCTCTTGGATACCCTTCGTAACTCTCGTGTAGCGACAGGTGAAGCAGGTGGTATCACTCAGCATATCGGTGCCTACCAAATCGTGGAAAATGGCAAGAAGATTACCTTCCTTGATACACCAGGACACGCGGCCTTTACTTCTATGCGTGCGCGTGGTGCGTCTGTTACCGATATTACCATCTTGGTCGTTGCGGCAGATGACGGGGTTATGCCTCAGACTATCGAAGCCATCAACCACTCAAAAGCAGCGAACGTTCCAATTATCGTAGCCATCAACAAGATTGATAAACCAGGTGCCAACCCAGAACGTGTTATCGGTGAATTGGCAGAGCATGGTGTCATGTCAACTGCCTGGGGTGGAGATTCTGAGTTTGTTGAAATCTCAGCTAAATTCAACCAAAACATCGATGAACTCTTGGAAACGGTCCTTCTTGTGGCTGAAATCCAAGAACTCAAGGCAGACCCAACAGTTCGTGCGATCGGTACTGTTATCGAAGCTCGCTTGGATAAAGGAAAAGGTGCGGTCGCAACCCTTCTTGTGCAACAAGGTACCTTGAATGTCCAAGACCCAATCGTTGTCGGAAATACCTTCGGTCGTGTCCGTGCCATGACCAATGACCTTGGTCGTCGTGTCAAGGTCGCAGGCCCATCAACACCAGTTTCTATCACAGGTTTGAACGAAGCGCCAATGGCGGGTGACCACTTTGCCGTTTACGAAGATGAAAAATCTGCGCGTGCAGCAGGTGAAGAGCGTGCGAAACGTGCCCTCATGAAACAACGTCAAGCGACCCAACGTGTCAGCCTTGAAAACCTCTTTGATACGCTTAAAGCTGGTGAACTTAAGTCAGTTAACGTTATCATTAAGGCTGACGTACAAGGTTCGGTTGAAGCCCTTTCTGCCTCACTTCAAAAATTGACGTAGAAGGTGTGAAGGTTACTATCGTTCACTCAGCAGTCGGTGCCATCAACGAATCTGACGTGACGCTTGCCGAAGCCTCAAATGCCTTTATCGTTGGTTTCAACGTACGCCCTACACCACAAGCCCGTCAACAAGCCGAAGCTGACGATGTAGAAATCCGTCTCCACAGCATTATTTACAAGGTTATCGAAGAGATGGAAGAAGCTATGAAAGGGATGCTTGATCCAGAATTCGAAGAAAAAGTTATCGGTGAAGCAGTTATCCGTGAAACCTTCAAGGTATCTAAAGTGGGAACCATCGGTGGATTTATGGTTATGAGTGGTAAGGTTACCCGTGATTCTAAAGTCCGTGTCATCCGTGACGGTGTTGTTATCTATGACGGCGAACTCGCAAGCTTGAAACACTACAAAGACGATGTCAAAGAAGTTACAAACGGTCGTGAAGGTGGATTGATGATCGATGGCTACAATGACATCAAGATGGATGATGTGATTGAGGCATATGTCATGGAAGAAATCAAACGATAATAGAGAAACGATAGCCGATTTGACTCGTCGTCAACAGCGCCTTGATGAACCCCTAGTTCTATCTAAGGCTTGTTTCCTAGATTCAAATGGCTCTAGTTCCTCTATCTTCTAGAAATAGCTAGGTCTGCTGGCCTAGCTTTTGGTTCAAAGTAGAGAAAGGAATATCATGGCAAATCATTTCCGTACGGATCGTGTGGGCATGGAAATCAAGCGTGAAGTCAATGAGATTTTGCAAAAGAAAGTCCGTGATCCGCGTGTCCAAGGTGTGACCATTACAGATGTTCAGATGCTAGGTGACTTGTCTGTTGCCAAGGTTTACTATACCATTTTGAGTAACCTTGCTTCGGATAACCAAAAAGCACAAATCGGGCTTGAAAAAGCAACTGGTACCATCAAACGTGAACTTGGTCGCAATTTGAAATTGTACAAAATCCCAGATTTAACCTTCGTCAAAGATGAATCCATTGAATATGGAAACAAGATTGACGAGATGCTACGCAATCTGGATAAAAATTAAGAAAGAGGGGTTGCCCCTCTTTTTTAGTGTTTGCTAATCGTCCTTATGGTATAATATAAGCAGTAAAATCATTTTATACTCTTCGAAAATCAAATTCAAACCACGTCAGCTTCACCTTGCCGTACTTAAGTACAGCCTGCGGCTAGCTTCCTAGTTTGCTCTTTGATTTTCATTGAGTATTAGAACATACATGGAGGTCGTCATGGACAATATCATCGATGTGTCAATTCCCGTTGCAGAAGTGGTGGACAAGCATCCGGAAGTCTTGGAAATCCTAGTGGAGCTTGGTTTTAAACCACTTGCTAATCCCTTGATGCGCAACACAGTCGGTCGCAAGGTATCGCTCAAACAGGGTTCTAAGCTTGAAGGAACTCCTATGGACAAGATTGTCCGCACACTGGAAGCGAATGGTTACGAAGTGATTGGATTAGACTAATGGCAGATGAACGGATTCATATCCTACGGGATATTTGTTAGAATTGCACAACGGCGCATCTCCTGAGTCAGTTCAGGAGCGTTTTGATGCGACCTTTACAGGTGTCTCAGCTATTGAAATTTCCCTCATGGAGCACGAGCTGATGAACTCAGACTCAGGTGTCACCTTTGAAGATGTCATGGAGCTCTGTGATGTCCATGCCAATCTTTTTAAAAATGCTGTTAAGGGCGTCGAAGTGGAGGATACCGAACACCCTGGCCACCCCGTTCGCGTCTTCAAGGATGAAAATCTGGCTCTCCGTGCTGCCTTGATTCGCATTCGGAGATTGTTAGATACCTATGAGTCTATGGAAGACGAGGAAATGCTTGCGGAGATGCGCAAGGGTTTGGTCCGTCAAATGAGGCTTTTGGGGCAATTTGATGTCCACTACCAGCGCAAGGAAGAGCTCTTTTTCCCCATCATGGAGCGCTATGGTCACGATTCACCCCCTAAAGTTATGTGGGGAGTGGATGATCAGATCAGAGAACTCTTTCAGACAGCTCTAGCGACAGCCAAGTCACTACCAGAAGTGCCGATTAGCAGTGTAAAGGAAACCTTCGAAGCTTTTGCGATAGAGTTTGAAAGTATGATTTTCAAGGAAGAGTCCATCCTTCTCATGATTCTTCTTGAGTCCTTCACTCAGGATGACTGGATTCAGATTGCGGAGGAGAGCGATGCCTACGGCTATGCCATCATCCGTCCGTCAGAGAAATGGGTGCCAGAACGTCAGAGTTTTGTCGAGGAAAAGAGTGCAGAGGAGTCCGTGCAGCTAGACACAGCAGAAGGCCAAGTTCAGCAAGTTATCGATACGCCTGAAGGCCAGTTTACTATTACCTTTACCCCTAAGGAAAAGGAAGTGGTGCTGGACCGTCATAGTCAACAGGCTTTTGGCAATGGCTATCTCTCAGTCGAGCAGGCCAACCTCATCCTCAATCATCTTCCCATGGAGATTACCTTTGTCAATAAATACGACATTTTCCAGTATTACAATGACAATGCGCCAGCTGATGAGATGATTTTCAAACGGACGCCGTCCCAAGTCGGGCGTAATGTAGAACTCTGCCATCCGCCCAAGTACCTAGAAAAGGTGAAGGCCGTTATGAAAGGTCTTCGTGAAGGTAAAAAGGACAAGTATGAAATGTGGTTCAAGTCAGAGTCGCGAGGCAAGTTTGTCCACATCACCTATGTCGCCGTACACGATGAAAACGGAGAATTCCAAGGAGTGTTGGAGTATGTTCAGGATATTCAGCCCTACCGTGAGATTGATACGGACTATTTCCGTGGATTAGAATAAGGAGAATCAATGAGTTACGAACAGGAATTTATGAAGGAATTTGAAGCTTGGGTCAATACCCAGATTATGATCAACGACATGGCGCACAAGGAAAGTCAAAAGGTCTACGAGGAAGATCAAGACGAGCGTGCCAAAGATGCCATGATTCGCTACGAGAGTCGCTTGGATGCCTACCAGTTCTTGCTTGGTAAGTTTGAAAACTTCAAGGCAGGTAAGGGATTTCATGATTTGCCAGAGGGATTGTTTGGCGAGCGAAATTATTAAAATAGTGATACTTTCTTGATTTTTTCCCAAAATCTTGATAGAATATCTTTATTAAATCCTTGTCAGAGCAGGGATTTTTTATTGAAAGGATTTTATCATGTCAAAGAAACTCCAACGTAAAAAACAATTGCGAAATAGCCTTCGTCGTTCAGGTGCATTTTCAAGTACAGTGACCAAGGTTGTAGAAGAGACCAAGAAAGTCGTAAAACATGCAGAGAAGTCTGCCAGCGAAGCAGGAAAAGTTGTCTCTAAGAAAGTGGAACAAGCAGTAGAAGCGACCAAGGAACAAGCTCAAAAAGTAGCTAATTCTGTAGAAGATTTCGCAGCTACTTTGGGTGGTCTCTCAGTAGATCGTGCTAAGACTTTCTATGATGAAGGCATCAAGTCAGCTGCTGATTTTAAACTGGACGGAGAAAGAACTCCTTGCCTTGAAAGGAATCGGCCCAGCTACCATTAAGAAATTAAAAGAGCACGGAATCAGCTTCAAGTAATCTTTCTTGTCCCTTGCTTTTCCGAGAAAAAATTGCTACAATAGAGCCATTAGAGGTGTTTTGGATTCCACATTTTACAGAAAGTGGCGGTGCTGAGAAGTCCACAAATGTGTCAAAACTGGTTGCTGATGGATGAAAAATGAAATAAAAAGTCTTTTTGTTTTAAAGACAAGAGTTGCGGGCAACTGCCCGAAGTTGGGTGGTACCGCGGATAAGCACATTCGTCCCTGTCATGTAGATGGCAGGGGCGATTTTTTGTAGAAAGCGAGGCAGGAAAATGACCAGAGCAGAGTTGCCAGAACGAATAGAAACCGAGCGACTTGTCTTGCGAGTCCGTACAGTGGCGGATGCTGAGGATATCTTTGACTATGCCAGTTGTCCAGAAGTCTCTTACCCAGCAGGTTTTCTACCTGTCAAGACCTTGGAAGATGAGATTTATTACCTAGAACATATCCTTCCCGAGCGTAATCAAAAGGATAATCTCCCAGCAGGCTACGGAATTATCGTTAAAGGAACCGATACAATCATTGGTTCTGTCGATTTCCCCTGTCGCTACGAAGACGATGTTCTGGAGATTGGCTATACCTTGCACCCAGACTATTGGGGACGAGGATATGTCCCAGAAGCAGCACGTACCTTGATTGATTTAGCTTTTAAAGAATTGAATCTTCATAAAATTGAATTGTCTTGTTTTGGCTACAATGTCCAAAGTCAACGAGTCGCAGAGAAGCTTGGCTTCACTCTAGAAGCTCGCATAAGGGACCGGCAAAGATGCCCAAGGAAATCGCTGTGACAGTCTGATATATGGCTTGCTGAAGAGTGAGTGGGAGAGTTTTTAATGAGTAAGATATATTCTTGTTTTTATATGCTTTAAGGGAGACATGATGAGAAGTAGTCATAATCAAATATTAGATGCCTGGATTACAGTAGAACAATTATCAGAAGGGAATATTGAAAAAAAGTGATTCTAAGTATAAGATTTTTTTCAAGGTGATGATTATCAATCAATATTAAAAGATTTTTTTAAACGTCAAAAAAATTAAAAATCCAGTTCAGGGATTGCTGTTTATTGTGGAATTTTTCCCTTTTCGAAAAAAATTATTGAAGTGTTAAGAGGCAAATACAATTTAAAAAGCGACGGAGGAAGAATTGGGAAGAGCTTCTTATAAATTTACTTTTTGCTCTATACTTTGATAAAGATTTGAAGTTCTTGGCTGATAAGTTTTTTTAACCATGAGTGGGCAAATTTTTCAAAAAAATAGGGAATTGCCTAAAGATTTTTTTAATAGCAGAAAAATGAGCTTCGAGAACAGTTAGGTCAGGCGTTTCTTGATGGAGAGTTCAATGAAGTTTTTTTAGTAAACTTCTCAAAAAAAGTATGAGATTTCACCAAGTGATTGCAGATATTATTTTGTTAAGAATTTCGATGACGAAATAAATTTACATTCATTTTTTTCTAAAGGATTTGAAATATGCAAAAATCAATTTATAATGAAAAATCTCAATCGTTATTTATCAGGATCCGATTCTGTAAGGGTCAATCTGGACGGCAATAAAGAATCATCCTATTTTAATCCCAAAGATTTAGAAACTATACTTGAACCGAAAAAAATTATCCATTAGGAAGATTTCCTAGTAACCCTAAATATGCTCTGTCCATGATGCAACAAGTAGCTGTAAATTTAGCTTCGAATGCGGATGAAGATGTGAGAAGTGTCAATGGTCCTCCGGGAACTGGTAAAACGACACTTTTAAAAGATATTTTTGCAGATCTGGTAACGGAACAGGCGAGAATTATTAGTGAATTATCGGCTCCTAAGCTTAAAGGGAATCTAGTTTGTCATGACAAATCTGATCTTATTGCAAAATTACCAAAAAGAAATTGCAGAAAAAGGGAATCGTAGTTGCAAGTTCTAATAATGGTGCTGTTAAAAAAATATTGTTAATGAATTACCCCAAAGAAAAGAAATTTATCAGAAATTAAATTGGTTAGATGAATTAAAGAAAATTGATTATTTTTGCTGAAATCAGTAATGATTTATTGTTAGAAGATGAAGATGTTTCTAACGACAAAAAAAATATTGGGGATTGTTTTTCGATAGAAGGTGGAAAAAAACAGAATAGAGACCGTCTGCAAAAATGTTTTTAAAAAGCAATACGACAAGAGTTGAATTCGGATAAATTTCAATCGAATCCATCAGTATACGAAGAGTTTAAAAATTCAATATCAGAAGCTATTTGATAAAAGAGAAAAGATGCAAGATATAGCAGATAAGATTCGATTGCATGTAAAATTGAAAAAAATGCTTACCAGCAGGTTGAGATAGAGTTTCATCAGGATGATGCCCAAAGACGTTCAGAACTATCTAAAATACAGGGATAAACATATTCAATTAGAAAATAGTAAAAAGGAAATAGAATCTGAGCTGTTTGAGCATGAGCGTCTTATTTCTATGTTAAATGTTAACAAACAGATAGCAGCACAAGATGTTGAGTTGATAAAATTACAAGCTCCACGTTTCTTATGGTTAAAAAGACTTTTCACACCATCGAAATTAGATACTTATTTTTACGAGATTGAATCAAGCGAATGAAAGTCTAAAAAGCAGAACTGAAGAAAGTACATGATGAAAGTCAATATTGCCACGGTTTGCAAAAAAAGAGATAAAAAATGCATGAACTTGAATTAAATCAATTGAGTCAAAAGGCAACAGAGATATAATGAATGGAAATCTAAACAAGAAGATAAATTAATTCGTCATCAGGAAAAAAATTTTTGAAATTACAATCGGAACTTGCTACATACCCTGTTAAAAAAAGTTGAATTTTTTTCTGTTCCATATGAAGAACTACAAGTATCAAATTTTTTTGGTTTGATGATGACTATCGAGAAGAGCAGAGTCGTTTGTTTATTAAAGCACTGGCAGTTAGGAAGCAATTTATATATGACAATAAAAAAAGCATTTTTGAAAAAAAGCATTATGGATTTGGGAGAAGCCTCAAAACTATTCAATGAGAGATAATGCTAGTGATTTATATAAAGCTGCGTGGGATTGGGTCAATTTCACTGTTCCAGTTATTAGTACAACTTTTGCAAGCTTTAATTCCATGTTTCGGTGTTTGCCTGAAAATAGTATCGGTAATGTATTTATTGATGAAGCTGGTCAGGCATTACCTCAAGCAAGTGTGGGGGCTATTTTTAGAAGTAAACGTATTATGGCTGTTGGAGATCCTTCTCAAATACAACCAGTACAGACTATGGATAAAAAAATATTTTAGGATTTTTTTAGCACAGCACCACAAGATAGCCTTTAAATATCTTGTATCATCAACGCAAGAATTGATGGATTCTGCTAGTAGATATGGTTTTAAAAAACAAGATGGGACATGGATAGGACTTCCTCTCTGGGTTCATCGTCGTTCTAGTGATCCGATGTTCAGTATTTCCAATAAAATTTCTTATGATAATTTAATGGTTCAAGGAAAGGAAGAAGCTCGAGGTCTGGGAGAATGGTTTGACGTTGGTGGAGGTGCTAAGGATAAATTTGTTCCTGAGCAAGCTGATTATTTGAAAGAAGAGTTGCAGAAAAGACATGAGGAATTTGATGATATCTATGTCATTACTCCTTTTAAAAATGTATCGGTTCAACTAGCAAAAGAACTAGATAAAATCGGTTTCACAAAGCGGGAAAATGGAAAACCTATAAATGTAGGGACGGTACATACTTTCCAAGGAAAAGAAAATAAGATTGTATATTTTGTGCTTGGAGCAGATAATATGAGTGAGGGGGCTGCTCGTTGGGCTGTCTCTGAACCCAATATTTTAAACGTTGCAGCGACTAGAGCTAAAGAAGAGTTTATATTATTGGGAATAAATCTCTTTACAAAGCCACACAGAGCCCTATTATAAGAGATACTATTGATATTTTAGATGCTTATCAAAGTAGCTTAGAAATTAACTAGAAAGGACACACACATGTCTAAAGAACTTTCACCTAAATACAATCCAGCCGAGGTTGAGGCTGGTCGTTACCAAAAATGGCTTGATGCGGATGTTTTCAAGCCTTCAGGCGATCAAAAGGCTAAGCCTTATTCAATCGTTATTCCACCACCAAACGTAACTGGGAAACTTCACCTTGGTCACGCTTGGGATACGACTTTGCAAGATATTATCATCCGTCAAAAACGCATGCAAGGTTTTGATACGCTTTGGCTTCCAGGTATGGACCACGCGGGGATTGCGACTCAGGCTAAGGTTGAGGAGCGCTTGCGTGGCGAAGGTATTAGCCGTTATGACCTGGGTCGTGAATCTTTCTTGACGAAAGTCTGGGAATGGAAAGACGAATATGCCACTACTATCAAGGAACAATGGGGCAAGATGGGGCTCTCTGTAGACTACTCTCGTGAACGTTTCACCCTTGATGAAGGTTTGTCTAAAGCCGTTCGCAAGGTCTTTGTAGACCTTTACAAGAAAGGCTGGATCTACCGTGGTGAGTTTATCATCAACTGGGACCCAGCAGCTCGCACAGCCCTTTCTGATATCGAGGTGATTCACAAGGATGTCGAAGGTGCCTTCTACCACATGAACTACATGCTGGAAGACGGTTCACGCGCCCTTGAAGTTGCGACCACTCGTCCTGAGACCATGTTTGGAGACGTTGCCGTTGCGGTCAATCCAGAAGACCCACGCTACAAGGACTTGATTGGTAAAAACGTTATCCTTCCAATCGCTAATAAATTGATCCCAATCGTTGCGGACGAACACGCAGATCCTGAGTTTGGAACTGGTGTCGTGAAAATCACACCTGCCCACGATCCAAACGACTTCTTGGTTGGTCAACGCCATAACTTGCCACAAGTCAACGTCATGAACGACGACGGAACCATGAATGACTTGGCCTTTGAATTTGCAGGTATGGATCGTTTTGAAGCTCGTAAGGCAGTCGTTGCTAAGCTAGAAGAAATCGGTGCCCTTGTTAAAATCGAAAAGCGTGCCCACAGTGTTGGTCACTCAGAGCGTACAGGTGTCGTGGTTGAGCCACGCTTGTCTACGCAATGGTTTGTCAAGATGGACCAATTGGCGAAAAATGCCATTGCCAACCAAGACACAGAGGACAAGGTTGAATTCTACCCACCTCGTTTCAACGATACCTTCCTTCAATGGATGGAAATGTCCACGACTGGGTTATCTCTCGTCAGCTTTGGTGGGGTCACCAAATCCCTGCTTGGTACAATGCTGAAGGTGAAATCTATGTGGGCGAAGAAGCACCGGAAGGCGATGGTTGGACTCAGGACGAAGATGTCTTGGATACTTGGTTTAGTTCTGCCCTTTGGCCATTCTCAACCATGGGCTGGCCGGATGTCGACTCAGAAGACTTTAAACGTTATTATCCAACATCAACCTTGGTGACTGGTTATGATATTATCCCATTCTGGGTATCTCGGATGATTTTCCAAGGTTTGGAATTTACTGGCAAGTCGCCATTCAAAAATGCCTTGATTCACGGTCTAATACGTGACGAGCAAGGCCGCAAGATGTCCAAGTCTCTTGGTAACGGGATTGACCCAATGGATGTTATTGATAAGTACGGAACAGATAGCCTGCGTTGGTTCCTTTCAAACGGTTCTGCACCAGGACAAGACGTGCGCTTCTCTTACGAGAAAATGGATGCTTCATGGAACTTCATCAACAAGATCTGGAATATCTCTCGCTACATCCTTATGAACAATGAAGGCTTGACCCTTGAGCAAGCAACTGCCAATGTGGAGAAAGTCGTCAATAAGGAAGCTGGAAATGTCACAGACCGTTGGATTCTTCACAACCTCAACGAAACTATCGGTAAAGTCACTGAAAACTTTGACAAGTTTGAGTTTGGTGTGGCTGGACACATCCTCTACAACTTCATCTGGGATGAGTTTGCGGACTGGTACGTTGAATTGACCAAGGAAGTCCTTTATAGCGATAACGAAGAAGAGAAAGTCATCACACGTTCTGTTCTCCTTTACACCTTGGACAAGATCCTTCGCCTCCTGCACCCAATCATGCCATTCGTGACAGAGGAAATCTTTGGACAAATCTCAGAAGGCTCTATCGTTACAGCAGAATACCCAACTGTTAATCCAGCCTTTGAAGACCTTGCTGCCCACACTGGTGTAGAAAGTCTTAAAGACTTGATCCGTGCAGTACGTAATGCGCGTGCTGAAGTAAATGTAGCACCAAGCAAGCCTATCACCATCCTTGTTAAGACAAGCGATAGCGACTTGGAAGCCTTCTTTAACAGCAATGTCAACTACATCAAACGCTTCACAAATCCAGAACACTTGGAAATCGCATCAAACATCCCTGCACCTGAACTAGCAATGTCAAGCGTCATCACAGGAGCAGAAATCTACTTGCCACTGGCAGACCTCCTCAATGTTGAAGAAGAACTGGCTCGTCTCGACAAGGAACTGGCTAAATGGCAAAAAGAACTGGACATGGTCGGCAAGAAGCTCTCTAATGAACGCTTCGTAGCCAATGCCAAACCAGAAGTCGTCCAAAAAGAACGCGACAAACAAGCCGACTACCAAGCTAAATACGACGCGACTGTAGCGCGGATTGATGAGATGAAGAAGTTGGTGAAATAAACACAGAAACACGGTGATGAACCGTGTTTTTTTGGTATAATAGCTGTAATTACAGTTGACATGCTGTTTCAAAAATGAAAAGGGCTATCTTATGTTTTTTTATTTAATTCTATTACTATTCATTTCCATATTATGTTCATCTATAATATATTTTATTCCTTACCACCTAATAAAAATATTTCCAAAAAAAGGAAAGCTATTGTATTAAATAATATTAAAAAAAACTTTTAAATGGCGGAATTGGACAATTTCCTAGAACAAATTTTTGAAAAAAATATTATTGAAATATAATGGATTTTTCTAATAAGTTAAATGATATATACAATTTATATTTCAAGAAAAAAATCTGCATCACATAATCAAACTGAGCGTTATTTTTTTATTATATTTCATCTGTTTTGATTCAGAAAATATTTCATGTAAAAATTTTTTTAAATTTATCCTTACTATCATTTCTTGACATTTCTTCTTTTTGTTGTTGGTGTTTTGGGAATGTATGGCATTTATATTGGTTTTTTTACAGTATACTACAGAGAATAATGAACGAGGGAAGTATCTTGGAAAAAAATAAAACAAGCTATGTGTTGAAAGATTTTTTTCTGGTATCGTTTTTAGTCAAAGTAAAGCGTTTATACTTTCATTGCTAGTTCTTACAATAGTCCCAAATATTATAAAGTTATCACTTCTAACTAATGAAGTGAATCTATATCTAATTTATCTATGGCAAAGTTCACTACTTTTGTTATTAATTGCTTTTTGTATTTCTTCTAAAAAAATGAGTTTATTTTTTTGATTAGTATTATATCGAGAATAAATTCTGGAGTAGACTATGATTTACAAAGTATAATAAGAGAAAAGAATACAAGAGGAATATATTCAAAAAGTTTTGGATAGAATTTCAAAAAAAGAATTATATATCAAAAAAATTGATAAAATAGATAGAGAACATACTTTTAGTTGAATGTTTATTTTATAAATTAAGTTTTTTTAGAAATCATCGATTTATGAGGAAACAATTACTTTGTGATGATTTAGAACCTAGATTCCTATATAATTGGCTAAAGTATGATACAAGGAATTTATCAGAATTTGAAAAGAAAAGAATTTATAGAGTTAGTATTTATAGGAATACAAAAAGATGTTTATCAAAAAAATAGGTGATAAAAAAACAAGCAGATAATAAAAAAATCTTGAGGAATTTCATAGATTTTTATAGATTGTTTGTGGAAATGAAATGGAGATTATTTGTCTCAGATGATGAAATGTATAGAATTACTAGAAAGAAGCCATCTAATTTGGATATAATTCTTCCCTTTGAATCATGGTATATTTTTATTGAATCATGATATCAAAATATTTAATGAATTGTTCAAAAGCTTTGACAACGAACTGATATATAATTACTATGTGAAACAAATTAAACGACAGCTTTTAGGATTTACTTTTGGAAGAAAAAAATTCTTTGAAGTTTTCAGATGAAACTGTAGAGAACTTTCTATGGAAACTGATTTTTAGACATCCTCAGCTTGATGTACAAAGAGTATATGACGGGTTAATTATATCAACAAAAAAATAATAGATAGTAATAATCTGTATAAAAATATCTGTTAAGAAAAAAATGGAAATTCTAGGGTATTAAAATTATTAAATTTTCAATATGCCAGATTGAAAGAAAAATCGAATTAAGGATAATATAAGAAGTTCTGAAAGATTCAGAAATTTTTAAGTTTTATGAGGAAGAATTTGAATATTTTTAAATGGTCTCAGCTTTGGAAGCAAAAAGAACTTATTTCAAAAATAATGTTAATTATAATACAAACATTTTTTTAGAGGTTCAGAACGAACGCTTAATGAGTATTCAAAAAGTGTTATTTGAGTCTTTAGAGTATTCTTATGAGCAGTTTAATCAATACCAAGAAAAACTGTATATTAAGTATGAATAATGAATACAGTCTTGCTTTTTATGTTATATCAATTGTTATATACCGATTATACAGAATGGGATGATAACATTGAATTTTATGATGCTGAGATTAAAAAAATTAATGAGTTGCGATGAAGAACAACAAAAATTACCTTTTTCTATCAAGCTAAAGAGATAATCTTAAGAACAAATATTAGTGATCGTATTACAGATGAAATTTTTAGATAAATTATGGACAAAAACGAAATGAAAAAAATAATAGATTTTTTTATTGGTTTAATCAGTTTGGTAGAAGTCATCAAATGTCAGAACTTAAAATTGTATATGTTCAATGGTTATTGTCAGGTAAAAAAATTTTCATTCTCAAGCAGATTTAACTTTATATATGATTCATTCAGCTTTGGTAAAGTGGTAACAAGAGCGAAGAACAGTGAAAAAAATGTATAAAAGTCTCTGTTAATAAATTACATTGGAAACGTGTTAGAAATAAAGAGAAAATTGATAACTTCTGTAGAGAATATTTGCTTCTTACTGATAAGTTAGATTCAATTTTCACAAATGATTTTTTTATTCGTACAAGCAAACTGGTATACAATTATCAGTTGAATATCTTTTGAGGACAAATAAAGTTAACCTATCAAATGTAATAGAAGATCTATCAGTATCAAGTTTATTACGTCTAGAGCGGATATTAAGCTATAGGGGCTACCGTTATAATCGATATTTCAGCTACACTAGTAGAACAATTTTTTTGATTCCATGACTTCCAACAGTCCATTTTTATTGGTCTGGCGGGGAAGGAGTATTAGAATTTTATATTCTCAAAAACTATTGATAGTTTTTTTATCAAGATTTATATTTGGATACTCAATTTATAGAGGGTTTTAAATGGAAAATGATTTCTACTTTAAATTCTCAAAATATGATGATTGATGAGTATGTTGAAGTAATCTCACAAAAAGTTTCAATCGTAGACAGTGTTTCTAAGTTTCAAAAAGAAGAAATTATTCGTAAATTAAATGATTTGTTATACAATACTGAAACAAAAAAAGTAATCAGAGTAAGTTAGCTCATAAGAAAATATACAGATATAGGTAGCGATGCTAAATACCTCATTTTAATTTATATAATAGACAGATAAATTTTTCTTCTCTGGAAAAAAAGTAAAATCTAAATCAACAATAGTCATGTTAAGAAATAGTTCAATATTTGATTGGGTTATATCTTTTTGAATGAAAAATTATAAGTAAAAGATTTATTCATCTTATACTGGAAAAATCAATATTTTAGAAATCATTTTACCACATAAAAAAACTCAGTCAATTTGTTCTTAAAACTCCACCAAACGACACCATTGACTGGCTAGCAAAGAAATAAAAAGTCCTGTAACTTTACCCCATTTAACCTTTGACTATTCCGCAAAATTATCGTACAATAAAGAGTACATGATAAAATGAGGTCAGAGTTTGTTCGCTCTGGCGATAGTAGTAAAAATGAGGAGAAACGCTTTGGAATTAGAAGTATTTGCTGGGCAAGAAAAAAGTGAACTATCTATGATTGAGGTGGCGCGTGCTATCTTGGAACTTCGTGGTCGCGATCATGAGATGCATTTTAGCGATCTTGTAAACGAAATTCAAAACTACCTTGGAACATCAAACAGCGATATCCGCGAAGCTTTGCCTTTGTTCTACACAGAGTTGAACTTTGACGGTAGCTTCATCTCTCTTGGGGACAACAAATGGGGTCTTCGTTCATGGTATGGTGTGGACGAAATCGACGAAGAAATCATCGCTCTTGAAGAAAGTGACGACGATGAAGTAGCACCAAAAGCTAAGAAAAAACGCGTCAATGCCTTTATGGATGGTGATTCAGATGCCATTGACTACAATGCGGATGATCCAGAAGACGAAGATGCATACGAAGCAGATCCAGCTCTTTCATACGATGATGAAAATCCAGATGATGAGAAAAATGAAGTGGAAGCTTATGATGCAGAAATCAACGAAATCGCTCCTGATGACTTGGGTGAAGACGTGGATCTCAACGAAGAAGACGACGAGTTTTCTGACGATGACGCTGAAACGAGTGAAGAAGAGTAAAAGACTTCACAGAGGAGATTGCCTGATCTCCTTTTTTGTTCCTTGAGCAGGTCATCCGTTTGAATGCGGATCTTTAGCTGGTTTTCTGAAAACAATCTCCTTTTTTTCATGTTTTACCCATTCGGGTTGACAAATGTTCTGCTTTAAGGTATTATATTGTTCGGGCACCTCTTTTAGAGGTCGGGGCTCCCTAGTTACTAGGGAGCTATTTTTGTTTTTCAGGAAGTTTTCTTGAAAAGTCGTTATTCATAAGGGTCTTGTTTTCTATGTCCCCTCGTAGTCAACAAGACCTTGAGCATTTTAGAAAGAGGAATCTATGTCTACGAAATATATTTTTGTAACTGGTGGTGTGGTGTCGTCTATTGGGAAAGGGATTGTGGCAGCAAGTCTGGGCCGTCTCTTGAAAAATCGTGGTCTAAAAGTGACTATTCAGAAGTTTGACCCTTATATCAATATCGATCCGGGAACCATGAGCCCTTACCAGCACGGGGAAGTCTTTGTGACAGATGATGGGGCTGAGACAGATTTGGACTTGGGTCACTATGAACGTTTCATCGATATCAATCTTAACAAATACTCAAACGTGACAACTGGTAAAATTTACAGTGAAGTTCTTCGTAAAGAACGCCGTGGAGAATACCTTGGGGCAACTGTTCAAGTCATTCCTCATATCACAGATGCTTTGAAAGAAAAAATCAAGCGTGCCGCTGTAACGACCGACTCGGATGTCATTATCACAGAGGTTGGTGGAACTGTTGGGGATATCGAGTCCTTGCCATTTCTAGAGGCTCTTCGCCAGATGAAGGCAGATGTGGGTGCAGATAATGTCATGTATATCCATACAACCTTGCTTCCTTACCTCAGGGCTGCTGGTGAAATGAAGACCAAACCAACCCAGCATTCTGTAAAAGAATTGCGTGGTTTGGGAATCCAGCCAAATATGTTGGTTATTCGTACAGAGAAACCAGCTGGTCAAGGAATAAAAAACAAACTAGCACAGTTCTGTGATGTGGCACCAGAAGCCGTTATCGAGTCTTTGGATGTTGAGCACCTTTACCAAATTCCATTGAACTTGCAGGCACAAGGCATGGACCAAATTGTCTGTGAGCATTTGAAACTAGATGCACCAGCAGCGGATATGACAGAGTGGTCAGCTATGGTGGATAAGGTCATGAACCTCAAGAAACAAGTTAGAATTTCCCTTGTCGGTAAGTATGTGGAGTTGCAAGATGCCTACATCTCAGTGGTCGAAGCCTTGAAACACTCTGGGTATGCCAACGACGCAGAAGTGAAGATTAATTGGATCAATGCCAATGATGTGACAGCAGAGAATGTAGCAGAACTCTTGTCTGATGCGGACGGAATCATCGTACCAGGCGGTTTTGGTCAACGTGGTACGGAAGGGAAAATCCAAGCCATCCGCTATGCGCGTGAGAATGATGTCCCAATGTTGGGAGTCTGTTTGGGAATGCAGTTGACTTGTATCGAGTTTGCTCGTAACGTTTTAGGGCTTGAAGGTGCCAATTCTGCAGAACTTGCACCAGAAACAAAATATCCTATCATTGATATTATGCGTGATCAGGTTGATGTTGAGGATATGGGTGGAACTCTTCGTTTGGGACTTTATCCATCTAAGTTGAAACGTGGCTCTAAAGCAGCGGCTGCTTATCACAATCAAGAAGTGGTGCAACGCCGTCACCGTCACCGTTATGAGTTTAACAACGCCTTTCGTGAACAGTTTGAGACAGCAGGTTTTGTCTTCTCAGGTGTTTCTCCAGACAATCGTTTGGTCGAAATTGTGGAAATTCCTGAAAATAAATTCTTTGTGGCTTGTCAGTATCACCCTGAACTTTCCAGTCGTCCGAACCGTCCAGAAGAACTCTACACTGCCTTTGTTACTGCAGCAGTCGAGAACAGTAATTAGCACAATCAGAACCTTTGAGAAGAATCTCAGAGGTTTTTTAATTGCCTTGCTCCTATACAGCTTCCCTATTTGTCCTAGAGCCCTTTTTGTGTTACAATGAATGGTATGAAAGCTAAGAAATTATGGATGACTGGCTTGACTGTGGCTGGTCTAAGTGCCCTTGCTTTAGGGGCTAAAAAAGCAGCAGATAACCACAAACTCATGAAGACTCAAGAAGAGTTGACCGCTATCGTGCGCGAACTTTTCTCAGATATGGGTGAGATTGCGACTCTCTATGTTCAAGTCTACGAAAGTAGTCTAGAGCGACTGGTCGGAGGAGTCATTTTCGAGGATGGTCGTCACTATACCTTTGTCTATGAAAATGAAGACCTAGTCTATGAGGAGGAAGTCTTATGATTACCCCCGATAGTATAGAAGAACTAGCAGGTTTTGTCGAGCAAGATGGCAAGAAGGTTTTCCTTTTTGTGGCGGACTGGTGTGGTGATTGTCGTTATATTTATCCATCCTTGCCAGAGATTGAGGAGACCAATCCTGAGTTCACCTTTATTCGTGTGGACCGTGACCAGTACATGGATTTGGCCAAACTCTGGGATGTTTACGGGATTCCTAGCCTTGTTGTGCTAGAAAAGGACAAGGAAATCGGCCGTTTTGTCAACCGTGACCGTAAAAGCAAGGAACAAATTAACGACTTTTTAGCAGAACTGAAATAGGAGAAAAAGAATGATTTTTTTACATATAACAAAGAACATGTTGGCGATGTCCTTATGATCATCGTGAAAAAAACAGCGGAGATGCCAAACTGGACGTGGAGCGCAAAGGCAAGGTTGCCCTGAGTTTTCCTCAAAGAAAATGGTGAAACAGTAGCTTGGAATATTTTTCGAAGTTTCAAGTTTGTTTGAAATTGCAGAGCGTGGTCAAGTCTTTTTGACAGATGAGCAAGTTGCTCGTTTGAACCAAGAATTGCAGGCGGAAGGCTTTTACAGAAGAGATTGTCAACGACAAGGAACCCTAAGTTCGTCGTCGGTGAAATTGTCGAGATGGTAGCCCATCCAGATAGCGACCACCCTCAACATCTGTCAAGTGGCCGTTGCAAGTGACAAGACAGTGCAAAATCGTTGCAGGAGCACCTAATGCGCGTGTTGGGTTGAAAACCATTGTGGCTCTTCCTGGAGCGATGATGCCAAAAAGGCAACCTCATTTTTCCCAGGCGAACTTCGTGGTGAGAAGAGTTTTGGCATGATGTGCAGCCCTCGTGAATTGCATTTGCCAAATGCCCCGCAAAAACGTGGGGTTATTGAATTACCAGAAGACCAAGTTGTTGGAACTCCATTTGACCCAGCCAAACACTGGACTGCCTAGGAAGTTGTCAGTATCTGATACACCAGATAGAAGGAAATAAGATGGCAAAAAATGTAGTGATTACAGGAGCGACCTCAGGAATAGGTGAAGCGATTGCGCGTGCTTATCTGGAACAGGGGGAGAATGTTGTTCTAACAGGGCGACGGACAGACAGACTAGAAGCCCTCAAGTCGGAATTTGCAGAAACTTTTCCAAATCAAACAGTTTGGATCTTTCCACTGGATGTCACGGATATGACCATGGTCAAGACTGTCTGCTCCGATATTTTGGAAACGATAGGTAAGATTGATATCTTGGTCAATAACGCCGGACTGGCTCTTGGCTTGGCTCCCTATCAAGACTATGAAGAGTTGGATATGCTGACCATGTTAGATACCAATGTCAAGGGTTTGATGGCAGTCACTCGCTGTTTCTTGCCTTCTATGGTAGTAGCCAATCAGGGTCATATTATCAATATGGGATCGACCGCAGGAATCTATGCCTATGCTGGGGCAGCTGTTTACTCAGCCACCAAGGCTGCGGTCAAGACTTTTTCAGATGGTCTGCGAATTGATACCATTGCAACGGATATCAAGGTGACCACCATTCAGCCAGGGATTGTCGAAACAGATTTCTCTACAGTTCGTTTTCACGGTGATAAAGAGCGAGCTGAGGCGGTCTATCAGAGAATAGAAGCTCTGCAAGCACAAGACATCGCAGATACAGTGATCTATGTGACCAGTCAGCCTCGCCGTGTGCAGATTACAGATATGACCATTATGGCCAATCAACAGGCGACAGGTTTCATGGTTCATAAAAAATAAAAAATTTCTTCGAAAAGTTACAAATTTCTGTAACTTTTTTTGATTCCCTGCGAATAGATAAGTAGGAGGATGAAAAATGTATAATAAAGTTATCTTGATCGGGCGTTTGACGTCTACACCAGAACTGCACAAAACCAACAATGACAAGTCAGTGGCGCGCGCAACTATTGCTGTGAACCGTCGTTACAAAGACCAAAATGGCGAACGTGGAGCTGATTTTGTCAATCTGGTTCTTTGGGGAAAATTGGCTGAAACCATGGCAAGTTACGCAACTAAAGGCAGTCTTATTTCTGTTGATGGGGAGTTGCGTACCCGTCGCTTTGAGAAAAATGGCCAGATGAACTATGTGACTGAAGTTCTCGCCACAGGATTCCAACTCTTGGAAAGTCGTGCCCAACGTGCTATGCGTGAAAATAATGCAGGACAGGATTTGGCAGACCTGGTCTTGGAAGAGGAAGAATTGCCATTTTAAGTAGTGAAAAGTCTGAGTTGGTCTCAGGCTTTTTATCTTGAGAAATTCAGACTTTTTTCTTGACTATTTCTGACCAAGTGATACAATAGAACTATGATTTAGCACTCAGATATAAAGAGTGCTAATAATATGTATGTCATCATGGAGGAAAGCAAATGTTGAAACCATTAGGAGACCGTGTGGTCTTGAAAATCGAAGAAAAAGAACAAACTGTTGGAGGCTTTGTCCTTGCAGGCTCAGCCCAAGAAAAAACCAAAACTGCCCAAGTTATAGCTACAGGAAAAGGTATTCGTACCTTGAATGGCGACTTGGTTGCTCCAAGCGTTAAGGCTGGAGACCGTGTCTTAGTTGAAGCCCACGCTGGTATTGATGTCAAAGATGGAGATGAAAAGTACATCATCGTAGGCGAAGCCAATATTTTGGCTATCATTGAAGAATAGAAGGAGAAAGTAAGTATGTCAAAAGAAATTAAATTTTCATCAGATGCCCGTTCAGCTATGGTTCGTGGTGTCGATATCCTTGCAGACACTGTTAAAGTAACCTTGGGACCAAAAGGTCGTAACGTTGTGTTGGAAAAATCATTTGGCTCACCATTAATTACCAATGACGGTGTTACTATTGCTAAAGAGATTGAGCTAGAAGACCATTTTGAAAATATGGGTGCCAAATTGGTATCAGAAGTAGCTTCAAAGACCAACGATATCGCAGGTGACGGAACGACAACTGCAACTGTCTTGACCCAAGCTATCGTCCGCGAAGGAATCAAAAACGTCACTGCAGGTGCTAATCCAATCGGCATTCGTCGTGGGATTGAAGCAGCGGTTGCCGCAGCAGTAGAAGCTTTGAAAAACAATGCCATTCCAGTTGCCAACAAAGAAGCCATTGCTCAGGTTGCTGCTGTATCTTCTCGTTCTGAAAAAGTCGGTGAATACATTTCTGAAGCTATGGAAAAAGTTGGTAAAGACGGTGTCATCACTATCGAAGAGTCACGTGGTATGGAAACAGAGCTTGAAGTCGTGGAAGGAATGCAGTTTGACCGCGGTTACCTATCACAGTACATGGTGACAGATAGCGAAAAAATGGTGGCCGACCTTGAAAATCCATACATTTTGATTACTGATAAGAAGATTTCAAATATCCAAGAAATCTTGCCACTTCTAGAAAGCATTCTCCAAAGCAATCGTCCACTCTTGATTATTGCAGATGATGTAGATGGCGAAGCTCTTCCAACCCTTGTATTGAACAAGATTCGTGGTACTTTCAATGTTGTTGCTGTCAAAGCTCCTGGCTTGGTGATCGTCGTAAGGCTATGTTAGAAGATATCGCTATCTTGACAGGCGGAACAGTCATCACAGAAGATCTTGGTCTTGAGTTGAAAGACGCTACTATTGAAGCGCTAGGTCAAGCAGCGAGAGTAACTGTGGACAAAGATAGCACTGTTATTGTAGAAGGTGCTGGAAATCCTGAAGCTATTTCTCACCGTGTTGCAGTTATCAAGTCTCAAATTGAAACTACAACTTCTGAATTTGACCGTGAAAAATTGCAAGAACGCTTGGCAAAATTGTCGGGTGGTGTCGCAGTCATCAAGGTCGGAGCTGCAACTGAAACTGAGTTGAAAGAAATGAAACTTCGCATTGAAGATGCCCTCAACGCTACTCGTGCAGCTGTTGAAGAAGGCATCGTTGCAGGTGGTGGAACTGCACTTGCTAATGTCATTCCAGCCGTAGCTGATTTGGAATTGACAGGAGATGAAGCAACAGGACGCAATATTGTTCTCCGTGCCTTGGAAGAACCTGTTCGTCAAATCGCCCACAATGCAGGATTCGAAGGTTCTATCGTTATTGATCGTTTGAAAAATGCGGAAGTTGGCACAGGTTTCAACGCAGCAACTGGCGAGTGGGTCAACATGATTGAAGAGGGAATCATCGACCCAGTTAAAGTGAGCCGTTCAGCTCTTCAAAACGCTGCATCTGTAGCCAGCTTGATTTTGACAACAGAAGCAGTCGTAGCTAATAAACCAGAACCAGCAGCCCCAGCTCCAGCAATGGATCCAAGCATGATGGGCGGCATGATGTAAAAACTATAAAAGGAGGGATGCGTATTCCCTCCTTTTACGGTTTTCTCTTCTAAAATTGATTTGAGCTCTCCTAACTTATATGATAAAATAAGACTAGAAGAAGGAGAAGAACATGATTGATGTAGAAGAAATTCTGAGCAAGATGAACCCTAATCAGAAGATTAATTATGACCGTGTTATGCAGAAAATGGTTCAGGTTTGGGAGAAAAATGAGCAACGTCCCACCATTCTCATGCATGTTTGCTGTGCTCCTTGTAGTACCTATACCCTAGAATACCTGACCAAGTACGCGGATGTGACTATCTATTTTGCCAATTCCAATATCCATCCCAAGGCAGAATACCACAAGCGAGCTTACGTCACCAAGAAATTTGTCAGTGATTTCAATGAGCGGACAGGAAATACGGTTCAGTATTTAGAAGCCCCATATGAACCAAATGAATACCGGAAGTTAGTCAGAGGACTTGAAGAAGAACCAGAAGGTGGTGACCGTTGCAAGGTTTGTTTTGACTACCGTTTGGATAAAACAGCGCAAGTAGCTATGGACTTGGGATTTGATTACTTTGGTTCAGCTTTGACCATCAGTCCCCATAAGAATTCTCAAACCATCAACAGTATCGGAATCGATGTGCAAAAGATTTATACCACCCACTATCTTCCAAGTGATTTCAAGAAAAATCAAGGCTACAAGCGCTCGGTGGAGATGTGCGAGGAGTATGATATCTATCGTCAATGTTATTGTGGATGCGTCTATGCAGCTCAAGCTCAGAACATTGATCTTGTTCAGGTTAAGAAGGATGCCACAGCTTTCTTGTTAGATAAGGATGTTGAAAAAGATTATTCCCATATCAAGTTTACCGTCACTAAATTAGATATATAGCAATTAACCCAGCTTCCATGCTGGGTTTTTCAAATAAAAAACCAGGGCTCTCACCCCGGTTTGACAACTTTACCGATTCTTTAGTTCTATGTAGCGTTTGTACCAAATGTTGACATATGCCTCTGAGAAAGGACCGCGTCCATTGTTGATCCAATCAACAAGGATTTTAACATGCTCTTTCAAAATATAGTCTAAATCATCCGAATACTTCATTTTGCGTTTATGGCGCTCATACTCTTCAACGTCCAAGAGACGCTTTTCACCATCAGTGAAGACCTTGACATCCAAATCATAATCAATGTATTTCAGGGCTTCCTCATCTAGATAGTAAGGGCTGGCCATATTACAATAGTAGGAAATTCCATTATCACGAATCATGGCAATGATATTAAACCAATATTTTTTGTGAAAGTAAACAATAGCGGGTTCTCGAGTCACCCAACGACGACCGTCACTTTCGGTAACAAGTGTGTGGTCGTTGACGCCGATAATAGCGTTCTCTGTTGTTTTTAGTACCATGGTGTCCCGCCAAGTACGGTGAAGACTCCCATCATGCTTATAACTTTGAATTGTAATAAAGTCGCCTTCTTTTGGAAGTTTCATAACTAACCAACTTTCTACAATTTATAAGTTTATCGTCTACTATTATATCATAAATTGGTCTAATATTTTTTTGAATTTTACCTGAAAAATGTTAAAGATATTCTCTGAGAGCGCTTGCTATATCCGAAAAATCATAGCCTTTTCTAGCTAAAACTTGGGTCAAACGTTGCTTTAGTTCGTAACCTTCATATTTGCGAGCGTATTTAGTATATTGTTTGTCTAACTCTTTGAAAATGAGTTCTTGAGTCGTTTCTTGGTCGACTTGACTATCCAAATCATCAAAGGCTTTTTTAGCATCAGAATATGAGAAACCTTTGTTCGTCAAATTTTGAATAATCTTATCCTGCAAGGCACGAGCGGGAAGCTTTCCCGTGTATTTTTTAAGCAGTTTCTCTGCAACACGTTGAGCAACCTCTGAAAAATCAAAATCCATTAAAACATCTTCAATAGTTGATTTGGCAATCCCTTTTTGAGACAGTTTTTGAATTAGCACATAAGGTCCCTTATCTCCAGAAAGTTGATTTGCATTGATGACAGAGTAGGCATACTGACGATCATTAATCCAGTTATCTTCTTTAAGGTTAGCGATAACTTGACTAGTGATTTTTTCATCAAGTTCATACTTTTTCAGATACTCACGAACTTCCTTTTCGGTTCGAGCTTTAAATGATAGATGGTAGAGTGCGAGATTCTTACCATAAGAAAACTGGGCAAAGGCCTGTATCTCGGTTAATTCTTCTTTGCTAACAACCTTATCTTTAGACAACATAAAACGGACAATGGTATCTTCCGTGATATAAGAGGTTTGTTGATTATCTAGCTCCATTAAGTAGAGGCGTTTTTTTCTTTTCAAGTTTTGTGATTTTTCATAGTTCTATTATACCGTAAAATGTGATAAGATAGGGGTATGAATCTGAAAGTCAAACAAAAAAATACCTTTAAAAAAATCAAGCGGATGGGTATCAATGGTGAGGGAATCGGTTTCTACCAGAAAACCCTCGTTTTTTTGTGCCAGGTGCCCTCAAAGGAGAAGATATCTATTGTCAGATTACTTCTATTAAACGCAACTTTGTTGAAGCAAAAATTACTAAAGGTTAATAAGAAGTCGAAATTTCGAGTCGTACCGGCTTGTACGATTTATAATGAATGTGGTGGATGCCAGATCATGCACCTTCACTATGATAAACAGTTAGAGTTCAAAACGAACTTGCTCCACCAAGCTCTGAAAAAAATTTGCTCCTGCAGGATATGAAAGCTATGAAATCCGTCCAACTATCGGAATGCAGGAACCGAAGTACTACCGTGCTAAGTTGCAATTTCAAACTCGGAAATTTAACAATCAGGTCAAGGCAGGTTTGTATGCACAAAACTCTCATTATCTCGTAGAGTTAAAAGACTGCTTGGTACAAGATAAGGAAACCCAAGTGATTGCGAATCGCCTAGCTGAACTTCTTACTTACCATCAAATCCCCATCACCGATGAGAGAAAAACGCTAGGCGTTCGCACCATCATGGTACGTCGAGCAAGGAAGACGGGACAAGTCCAGATAATCATCGTCACAAATCGTCAGCTTAATTTAACCCAGCTAGTAAAAGACTTAGTTAAAGATTTTCCAGAAGTCGTCACAGTTGCAGTCAATACAAATACAGCAAAAACAAGTGAAATCTATGGTGAAAAGACGGAAATTATCTGGGGCCAAGAGAGTATTCAAGAAGGAGTGCTCGACTATGAGTTTTCTCTCTCGCCCCGTGCCTTCTATCAGCTCAATCCGGAGCAGACTGAGATTCTCTATAGTGAAGCAGTTAAAGCTTTAGATGTTAGCAAAGAAGATCATCTGATTGATGCCTATTGCGGTGTCGGGACGATTGGATTCGCCTTCGCAAATAAGGTCAAGAGTCTCAGAGGGATGGATATTATTCCAGAAGCCATTGAAGATGCCAAGCAAAATGCTCAAAGAATGGGGTTTGACAATACCCATTACGAAGCGGGGACAGCTGAAGAGATTATTCCACGCTGGTATCAAGAGGGTTACCGAGCGAATGCACTGATAGTAGACCCTCCTCGTACGGGCTTAGATGATAAGTTGTTGGATACCATTCTGACTTATGTTCCAGAAAAATGGTCTATGTATCCTGCAATGTTTCTACCTTGGCGCGAGATTTAGTTAAACTAGTGAAAGTCTATGATCTCCAGTATATCCAGTCAGTCGATATGTTTCCCCACACCGCACGAACAGAAGCAGTTGTGAAGTTGATCAAGAAAAGAAAAAATCAAATTCACTGAAAAAGTCCTTGACAAAGAGGAAAAAGTAGGTATAATAGAAAGAGTTGACAAGCTCAAGGTCCGTTGGTCAAGGGGTTAAGACACCGCCTTTTCACGGCGGTAACACGGGTTCGAATCCCGTACGGACTATGGGTATATCGCAGGGATGAAAAAAGTAAAAAAAGTTTCAAAAAAGTGTTGACATAGGTCAGCAGCTGTGATATACTAATATAGTTGTCGCTTGAGAGAGATTGAGTGACAAAGACCTTTGAAAACTGAACAAGACGAACCAATGTGCAGGGCGCTACAACTAAAGTTGTAGTACTGAACAATGAAAAAACAATAAATCTGTCAGTGACAGAAATGAGTGAGAACTCAAACTTTTAATGAGAGTTTGATCCTGGCTCAGGACGAACGCTGGCGGCGTGCCTAATACATGCAAGTAGAACGCTGAAGGAGGAGCTTGCTTCTCTGGATGAGTTGCGAACGGGTGAGTAACGCGTAGGTAACCTGCCTGGTAGCGGGGGATAACTATTGGAAACGATAGCTAATACCGCATAATAGCAGTTATTGCATGATAACTGTTTGAAAGGTGCAATTGCACCACTACCAGATGGACCTGCGTTGTATTAGCTAGTTGGTGGGGTAACGGCTCACCAAGGCGACGATACATAGCCGACCTGAGAGGGTGATCGGCCACACTGGGACTGAGACACGGCCCAGACTCCTACGGGAGGCAGCAGTAGGGAATCTTCGGCAATGGACGGAAGTCTGACCGAGCAACGCCGCGTGAGTGAAGAAGGTTTTTCGGATCGTAAAGCTCTGTTGTAAGAGAAGAACGAGTGTGAGAGTGGAAAGTTCACACTGTGACGGTATCTTACCAGAAAGGGACGGCTAACTACGTGCCAGCAGCCGCGGTAATACGTAGGTCCCGAGCGTTGTCCGGATTTATTGGGCGTAAAGCGAGCGCAGGCGGTTAGATAAGTCTGAAGTTAAAGGCTGTGGCTTAACCATAGTACGCTTTGGAAACTGTTTAACTTGAGTGCAAGAGGGGAGAGTGGAATTCCATGTGTAGCGGTGAAATGCGTAGATATATGGAGGAACACCGGTGGCGAAAGCGGCTCTCTGGCTTTGTAACTGACGCTGAGGCTCGAAAGCGTGGGGAGCAAACAGGATTAGATACCCTGGTAGTCCACGCCGTAAACGATGAGTGCTAGGTGTTAGACCCTTTCCGGGGTTTAGTGCCGCAGCTAACGCATTAAGCACTCCGCCTGGGGAGTACGACCGCAAGGTTGAAACTCAAAGGAATTGACGGGGGCCCGCACAAGCGGTGGAGCATGTGGTTTAATTCGAAGCAACGCGAAGAACCTTACCAGGTCTTGACATCCCTCTGACCGCTCTAGAGATAGAGTTTTTCCTTCGGGACAGAGGTGACAGGTGGTGCATGGTTGTCGTCAGCTCGTGTCGTGAGATGTTGGGTTAAGTCCCGCAACGAGCGCAACCCCTATTGTTAGTTGCCATCATTCAGTTGGGCACTCTAGCGAGACTGCCGGTAATAAACCGGAGGAAGGTGGGGATGACGTCAAATCATCATGCCCCTTATGACCTGGGCTACACACGTGCTACAATGGCTGGTACAACGAGTCGCAAGCCGGTGACGGCAAGCTAATCTCTTAAAGCCAGTCTCAGTTCGGATTGTAGGCTGCAACTCGCCTACATGAAGTCGGAATCGCTAGTAATCGCGGATCAGCACGCCGCGGTGAATACGTTCCCGGGCCTTGTACACACCGCCCGTCACACCACGAGAGTTTGTAACACCCGAAGTCGGTGAGGTAACCTTTTAGGAGCCAGCCGCCTAAGGTGGGATAGATGATTGGGGTGAAGTCGTAACAAGGTAGCCGTATCGGAAGGTGCGGCTGGATCACCTCCTTTCTAAGGATAAAGGAATGCACATTGGTCTTGTTTAGTCTTGAGAGGTCTTGTGGGGCCTTAGCTCAGCTGGGAGAGCGCCTGCTTTGCACGCAGGAGGTCAGCGGTTCGATCCCGCTAGGCTCCATTGGTGAGAGATCACCAAGTAATGCACATTGAAAATTGAATATCTATATCAAATAGTAACAAGAAAAATAAACCGAAACGCTGTAGTATTAAAAGAGTTTATGACTGAAAGGTCAAAAAATAAGGTTAAGTTAATAAGGGCGCACGGTGGATGCCTTGGCACTAGGAGCCGAAGAAGGACGTGACAAACGACGATATGCCTTGGGTAGCTGTAAGTAAGCGATGATCCAGGGATTTCCGAATGGGGGAACCCAACAGGTACTACCTGTTACCCATATCTGTTAAGGATGTGAGGAGGAAGACGCAGTGAACTGAAACATCTAAGTAGCTGCAGGAAGAGAAAGCAAAAAGCGATTGCCTTAGTAGCGGCGAGCGAAACGGCAGGAGGGCAAACCGAAGAGTTTACTCTTCGGGGTTGTAGGACTGCAATGTGGACTCAAAGATTATAGAAGAATGATTTGGGAAGATCAGCCAAAGAGAGTAATAGCCTCGTATTTAAAATAGTCTTTGTACCTAGCAGTATCCTGAGTACGGCGGGACACGAGAAATCCCGTCGGAATCTGGGAGGACCATCTCCCAACCCTAAATACTCCCTAGTGACCGATAGTGAACCAGTACCGTGAGGGAAAGGTGAAAAGCACCCCGGGAGGGGAGTGAAATAGAACCTGAAACCGTGTGCCTACAACAAGTTCGAGCCCGTTAATGGGTGAGAGCGTGCCTTTTGTAGAATGAACCGGCGAGTTACGATATGATGCGAGGTTAAGTTGAAGAGACGGAGCCGCAGGGAAACCGAGTCTGAATAGGGCGCATTAGTATCATGTCGTAGACCCGAAACCATGTGACCTACCCATGAGCAGGTTGAAGGTGCGGTAAGACGCACTGGAGGACCGAACCAGGGCACGTTGAAAAGTGCTTGGATGACTTGTGGGTAGCGGAGAAATTCCAAACGAACTTGGAGATAGCTGGTTCTCTCCGAAATAGCTTTAGGGCTAGCGTCGACATAAAGATTCTTGGAGGTAGAGCACTGTTTGGGTGAGGGGTCCATCCCGGATTACCAATCTCAGATAAACTCCGAATGCCAATGAATTATGGTCGGCAGTCAGACTGCGAGTGCTAAGATCCGTAGTCGAAAGGGAAACAGCCCAGACCACCAGCTAAGGTCCCAAAATAATTGTTAAGTGGAAAAGGATGTGGGGTTGCACAGACAACTAGGATGTTAGCTTAGAAGCAGCTATTCATTCAAAGAGTGCGTAATAGCTCACTAGTCGAGTGACCCTGCGCCGAAAATGTACCGGGGCTAAAACAATTTACCGAAGCTGTGGATACCTTTATAGGTATGGTAGGAGAGCGTTCTATGTGTGATGAAGGTGTACCGTGAGGAGTGCTGGAACGCATAGAAGTGAGAATGCCGGTATGAGTAGCGAAAGACAGGTGAGAATCCTGTCCACCGTAAGACTAAGGTTTCCAGGGAAGGCTCGTCCGCCCTGGGTTAGTCGGGACCTAAGGAGAGACCGAAAGGTGTATCCGATGGACAACAGGTTGATATTCCTGTACTAGAGTATGTAGTGATGGAGGGACGCAGTAGGCTAACTAAAGCAGACGAATGGAAGTGTCTGTCTAAGCAGTGAGGTGTGATATGAGTCAAATGCTTATATCTATAACATTGAGCTGTGATGGGGAGCGAAGTTTAGTAGCGAAGTTAGTGACGTCACACTGCCAAGAAAGCTTCTAGCGTTAAACATACTCTACCCGTACCGCAAACCGACACAGGTAGTCGAGGCGAGTAGCCTCAGGTGAGCGAGAGAACTCTCGTTAAGGAACTCGGCAAAATGACCCCGTAACTTCGGGAGAAGGGGTGCTGATTTAGGTCAGCCGCAGTGAATAGGCCCAAGCAACTGTTTATCAAAAACACAGCTCTCTGCTAAATCGTAAGATGATGTATAGGGGGTGACGCCTGCCCGGTGCTGGAAGGTTAAGAGGAGTGCTTAGCGGTAACGCGAAGGTATGAATTGAAGCCCCAGTAAACGGCGGCCGTAACTATAACGGTCCTAAGGTAGCGAAATTCCTTGTCGGGTAAGTTCCGACCCGCACGAAAGGCGTAATGATTTGGGCACTGTCTCAACGAGAGACTCGGTGAAATTTTAGTACCTGTGAAGATGCAGGTTACCCGCGACAGGACGGAAAGACCCCATGGAGCTTTACTGCAGTTTGATATTGAGTGTCTGTACCACATGTACAGGATAGGTAGGAGTCTATGAGATCGGGACGCCAGTTTCGAAGGAGACGTTGTTGGGATACTACCCTTGTGTTATGGCCACTCTAACCCGGATAGGTTATCCCTATCGGAGACAGTGTCTGACGGGCAGTTTGACTGGGGCGGTCGCCTCCTAAAAGGTAACGGAGGCGCCCAAAGGTTCCCTCAGAATGGTTGGAAATCATTCGCAGAGTGTAAAGGTATAAGGGAGCTTGACTGCGAGAGCTACAACTCGAGCAGGGACGAAAGTCGGGCTTAGTGATCCGGTGGTTCCGTATGGAAGGGCCATCGCTCAACGGATAAAAGCTACCCTGGGGATAACAGGCTTATCTCCCCCAAGAGTTCACATCGACGGGGAGGTTTGGCACCTCGATGTCGGCTCGTCGCATCCTGGGGCTGTAGTCGGTCCCAAGGGTTGGGCTGTTCGCCCATTAAAGCGGCACGCGAGCTGGGTTCAGAACGTCGTGAGACAGTTCGGTCCCTATCCGTCGCGGGCGTAGGAAATTTGAGAGGATCTGCTCCTAGTACGAGAGGACCAGAGTGGACTTACCGCTGGTGTACCAGTTGTCTTGCCAAAGGCATCGCTGGGTAGCTATGTAGGGACGGGATAAACGCTGAAAGCATCTAAGTGTGAAACCCACCTCAAGATGAGATTTCCCATGATTATATATCAGTAAGAGCCCTGAGAGATGATCAGGTAGATAGTTAGAAGTGGAAGTGTGGTGACACATGTAGCGGACTAATACTAATAGCTCGAGGACTTATCCAAAGTAACTGAGAAAACTTAGCGTATGGTTTTTCTAATTATTTGATAGATATTCAATTTTGAGTAGGTATTACTCAGAGTTAAGTGACGATAGCCTAGGAGATACACCTGTACCCATGCCGAACACAGCAGTTAAGCCCTAGAACGCCGGAAGTAGTTGGGGGTTGCCCCCTGTGAGATATGGAAGTCGCTTAGCTTTTGGGAGTTTAGCTCAGCTGGGAGAGCATCTGCCTTACAAGCAGAGGGTCAGCGGTTCGATCCCGTTAACTCCCATATAGGTCCCGTAGTGTAGCGGTTATCACGTCGCCCTGTCACGGCGAAGATCGCGGGTTCGATTCCCGTCGGGACCGTAAGATAACGGAAGTTATTTTAGACTCGTTAGCTCAGTTGGTAGAGCAATTGACTTTTAATCAATGGGTCACTGGTTCGAGCCCAGTACGGGTCATATTTGCGGGTTTGGCGGAAATTGGCAGACGCACCAGATTTAGGATCTGGCGCTTAACGGCGTGGGGGTTCAAGTCCCTTAACCCGCATAGTAGAAATTAGCCGGCTTAGCTCAGTTGGTAGAGCATCTGATTTGTAATCAGAGGGTCGCGTGTTCAAGTCATGTAGCCGGCATTAGAACTAGAAGAGGTCGATGCGAACGTAGTTCAGTGGTAGAACACCACCTTGCCAAGGTGGGGGTCGCGGGTTCGAATCCCGTCGTTCGCTTAGAGAGGCCGGGGTGGCGGAACTGGCAGACGCACAGGACTTAAAATCCTGCGATTGGAAACGATCGTACCGGTTCGATCCCGGTCCTCGGCATATAATAATGAGCACCCTTAGCTCAACTGGATAGAGTACCTGACTACGAATCAGGCGGTTAGAGGTTCGAATCCTCTAGGGTGCATTTTTTCTATTTAACTCGGGAAGTAGCTCAGCTTGGTAGAGTACTTGGTTTGGGACCAAGGTGTCGCAGGTTCGAATCCTGTCTTCCCGATTGATGGCGGTGTAGCTCAGCTGGCTAGAGCGTCCGGTTCATACCCGGGAGGTCGGGGGTTCGATCCCTTCGCCGCTATAAAGATCTTGTTGGACCTTTAGCTCAGCTGGTTAGAGCTCTCGGCTCATAACCGAGTGGTCGTAGGTTCAAGTCCCTACAAGGTCCATTTTATATTTTGGAGGATTACCCAAGTCTGGCTGAAGGAACGGTCTTGAAAACCGTCAGGCGTGTAAAAGCGTGCGTGGGTTCGAATCCCACATCCTCCTTTTATTATTAACGCGGGATGGAGCAGCTCGGTAGCTCGTCGGGCTCATAACCCGAAGGTCGTAGGTTCAAATCCTGCTCCCGCAATTTGGCTCGGTAGCTCAGTTGGTAGAGCAATGGATTGAAGCTCCATGTGTCGGCGGTTCGATTCCGTCTCGCGCCATTTTTATAATAGTTATGCGGGTGTAGTTTAGTGGTAAAACTACAGCCTTCCAAGCTGTTGTCGCGAGTTCGATTCTCGTCACCCGCTTTGAACTTTGTTCAAATTACCAAGTTTTTTTTGACTTGGGCGCGTAGCTCAGGTGGTTAGAGCGCACGCCTGATAAGCGTGAGGTCGGTGGTTCGAGTCCACTCGTGCCCATTAATAGGAGAATTACTCAAGAGGCTGAAGAGGACGGTTTGCTAAATCGTTAGGTCGGGTAACTGGCGCGGGGGTTCGAATCCCCCATTCTCCGTATACAGAGAGCTATAAAGCGAGTGTAAGAGTTTAAATCAACTTATACCTATTAATTAAATATTTTGGAGAATTACTCAAGAGGCTGAAGAGGACGGTTTGCTAAATCGTTAGGTCGGGTAACTGGCGCGGGGGTTCGAATCCCCCATTCTCCGTGATGTGATTTGAGAATCTTTATTAACTCTAGTGGGTTGGTGAAAAGTCATATTCTGGAGAGAGCCACATTGGCACTCTCTTTTTTTGGCTCTTTATCCTTGAGAAAGGTTTGAAAGACAGCCTGAAAGTGAGGGTGGACCAGCTTGAGATTATTTTCAACGAGTTCGAAAGAATTTTCTGCCTCCTTGTTCTGAAAGTTAAAAAGCAAGAGCTGATAGAGATTATAGTGTTTTTTCAGGTCTGGCGATAAAAGCGTTTATGACTTAGTTTCCGACTCTCCTGTTGGATGAGTTTCCAGTAGAGTTTGATTGCCTTATATTCGTACGATCTCCTATCAAACTGATTCATGAGTTGGATGCGAAGGCGGCTCATAGCACGGCCGAGATTTTGTACAATGTGAAAGCAATCGAGGATGATTTTAGCAGAAGGAAAGAGTTTCTTAGCGACGACCGTCATAGGGACTTTCTCGATTAATTTTTGAGCGATTTGGTGGTTTTTCTTGACTAAGGGAGTCTCTGCGACAGCCATTTTTCCACGGACTTTACAGCGAAAACACCGTTTTCTCAATCGAATCAGCCTTTTGTATCTCGCACCTTCTAGATAAGGGATTTTAGATTTTTTTGAAAATCATATTTCTTCAGTGATTTCCTGTTGGGGGATCCATATTGATAATATCTACACTCTTGATATTAGGGCCTTTAATATTGAGTAGTTTTGTGATAAAATGTACACTTAATTTGACAATTCAAGCCAACAAATAGGCTCCATAATCTCCATAGTGGTTTTACTCACTACAGAATTATAGAGCTTTATTATCTAATGCTGTTTCTGTAACTTTCATACTAGAAAAAATCATAAATAGACTAGATCTAGTGGTATACTAAGGTTAGAGACTTTAAGTGGCTGGGGGATAATCGAGATGAAAAAAATGGAGTAAAAATTTCACAGTATTTTTTTATAGATTTATACTATTTATCTTTTGTAGTATTTCTAACTGTGATTTCAATGATCTTAGATGCAAAAAAGCGCAAATTCGCTTTTTTAACCTATCTTTGACTATCGGACAAGAGGAGTTGAAGGTTGTTACAGTTGTAGTTTTGCTCCTTACTTTTCTTCTATCTTTCTTGTTCAAATGGAAGTGTTTAATCCATAAAACTGGGATTTATCTAAGAAAAATTGATTTATTTGTAGATTGGAATGAGATTAGAGGTCTTAGCCATGTCTGGATAAATGAATATCATCGTGGACCTCATGGTTTCCTGTTCTATAATCGTAAGACGCTGGTTATTTATAGAGAAAATTATCAACCGATTTGCCTTTATAATATTTCAATATTGGCCTTATATGTGGCTAAATGTTATCATCCAAAATTGAAAACCAATATAGTTTCAGCAACGTTGGCAAGTCTCTTCAATATGGCTTTAAATGCATGCTTCTTGTACGAGATGTTTAGTAAAAATTTGGTGAATATAAAAGCTGAAGTCTTTATGTTTTGGCTGCTTTTGTATGCTGTTAAAGTTTTTGCACTTCCATTGGTCATGCTTGGACACGAAATCACTGCTATGGGGTTTCTTTGGTACATAGCACGGCATATAAAAAGAATGCTTCGAAAGCTATTAACCTGTAAATTGTTGACAGGTTAATAGCTATTTATATATCTGTTGCTTTCTACATTCAAAAAGCACTATATGTTGCTAGTTGCATATAGTGCCGTTGTTAAGTCCAGCTAGTGAGTGAGATTTCACCACTATTGAGCCAGATTTCTGTCTGGTCATCAAGCTGGATAAGGAGTTGTCCTTTGTCGGAGATGTCCTTGGCGACTCCTTTTTTTTCAGTCTGTTCTTGGATAAAACTGACCTCTCTTCCTAGAACAAGAGAGTGTTCTTTATAAAGATAGAGTAGTTCTTCGGGTGCTGTTTGGTAGAAACAACGCCAAATTTCTGAGATTAGTTCGTTTCGTGTGATAGGAGCTGGTGGTGTAAAGAGACTTCCAGCTTTTTCTTTTATCTCTTTGGGAAAATCGCTGATGGCAAAGTTGATTCCAACGCCGATAATGACATCTGTTACTAGACCTGTTTCCACGGACGTCATGGCTTCGGTGAGGATACCTGCTATTTTTTTATTTTTAAAGTAGATGTCATTTACCCATTTGATACCCACGTCAATCAAGGTGAGGTTTTTAATAGCTTTGTAAATGGCGCCTGCTGTAAGTAATGTGTAGGCAGGAAGCTGGTCATAGGTGAGATTTGGCTGAATATGTAATGACATATAAATACCTCCCTGAGCAGGAGAGTAGTAAAGGGCGCTGAAAGCGGCCACGACCTGCTGTTTGACATGTGGAAAGATAGAGACTATTTCCCAGGCTTCCACCTTCAATACCTTCTTTTGCATCTGTTTGAGTAGATTTTGTTTCAGGCTTGTAGAGAATGCTTAAGTTGGTTTTCTCTTGAATCAAATCAGGTAGGATCAAATCGCCTTGAATAAGTTTGTAACCTTTATTTTTAATACTGTCAATCACGAGCCCTTCTTGTTGGAGGCGTTGAATTGCCTTCCATATGGATGTACGACTTAACGACAGTTCTTCTGCAATTTTTTCTCCGCTAACATAGTCGTTTTCTCTAGCTAATATTTGGTAGACTAGTTGGTGTGATTTCATTGATTTTCCTTTCTAGCTAAGAGGGAGTGAGAGAGTTCTTTTCGAGTTTGACTCGGTGTTTTTTGAAAAAACTGCTTGTAGGCTTTTGAAAAATGTAGTGGATCTGAGAAACCCACGGAGTATGCAATGACTTTAATAGATTCTTCAGTATGTTCCAGAAGTTGTTGTGCACGATGCATCCGAACGTAGAGTAGATACTCTTTTGGAGAGAGTTGGTGAAATTCTTTAAACACACTAGTTAAGTAACTTCTATGAACCGATAGCTCTTTAGCTAAATCTTGAATGGTGAGCGATTGTGGATAGTGACTATCTATCAATCGTTTGCAGTCAAGATAGAGTTGGTGGGTTGATGAAATATTCTTTTTTTTCTGATTAGGAGCAATCGTTCCTAAATGAAACATCAATTCATGAAGTTGCCCCATGATATGGAGTTGTGCTAGTTCGTTTGATTTTGTTACCTGAGCAAAACGGACAATATTTTCAATGAGTTTTGCAGTTGTCTGTGTATGACAGTTTTTTGACTGGATGAGGTAGGATTGATCAGAAATTTGAGACAGAGCAAAATAGTCAGGTGCCCTCCCTCCAGTAATCCCTAACCAGTAGTAAGCCCAAGGATCCTGGCTATCTGCTTGATAGAAGGTTAATTCATCTGGTTTTAGTAAAAAGAAATCTCCTGCCTTTAAATCAACAATTTTACCCTTATAATGGAATTGACCTTTTCCTTTAGTAATGTAATGTAGTACATAGGTATCTCGAATAGCTGGGCCAAAAGAGTAGTTAGGCGTGCATTCTTCATAACCGTAAAAGCTAAGAGAAAGATCAATTGTTCCAGTCTGGTATTCTGAAAAAACGAGCATGTGCCACCTCCTACCTAACATTTTACCATACTTTGTAGACATTTCTCTATTTTAGAAAGCGCTTTTATGTGATAAAATTTTATCAAGAAATCGAAGAGGTGATATATATGGGAGTTCGAATAGAGAATAATCTATTTTACGTTGAGAGTAACGGTCTAAGTTTGATTATTGAAAATAGGGATGGGTTCTTATTATTAAAACATTTAGGAAAGACCATTAAGAACTATAGAGGTGCCAATAGTGTTTATGAACGCGATCATGCTTTTTCACCTAATCCAACAGCTACTAATCGAACCTTTAGTTTGGATACGCAACGTCAAATTTTTGGACAACATGGTTTGGGTGACTTTAGAAAACCAACTTTACAGGTTCAACATGATTCAACTGAAGTAACAGACTTTCGATTTGTAGAAGCAAAGATTTTAAAAGGTCAGAATGGTCCACAGGGCTTACCTTCTCCTCACAGCATGGATGCTACAGAGACGCTTGCCTTGATTTTAAAAGATCCTCAAGCTAAACTTAGTCTGACTTTGTATTATACTGCTTTTGATAATGATGCGACAATTGCTAGTTACAGCAAATTGGAGAATAATAGCAATCAGGAAGTTGTCATTCATAAGGCCTTTTCTTTTATGGCTGATTTTCCTGCTGCAGCTTACGAAATAGTGACTTTACAGGGAGCTTATGCTCGTGAAAAGACTGTCCGACGTCAACAGGTAGAACAAGGAATCTTTTCGATTAGTTCGAACCGTGGAGCTTCTGGGCATGCTCAAACACCAGCTCTTCTATTATGTGATCAAGGAGTTACAGAGGATGCTGGGAATGTGTTTGCTCTACAACTACTGTATAGTGGAAACTTCGAAGCTTTTGTCCAAAAGAATCAACTGAATGAAGTTCGGGTTGCTATTGGCATTAATCCAGAAAATTTTTCTTGGAAGTTAGATCCTGAGGAAAATTTTGAAACACCGGTAGCTTTAGTGACTTATTCAGATAAGGGATTAACTGGTATTAGTCATGAAAGTCAGAATTTTGTACTTAAGTACATTATGCCAAGTAAATTTTCTAAAAAAGAGCGTCCAATTCTAATTAATAACTGGGAAGCTACCTACTTTGACTTTCAGAGAGAAAAATTGTTAGAACTAGCTGATGAAGCTAAGAAAGTTGGTATTGAAGTTTTTGTATTAGATGATGGGTGGTTTGGTAATCGCTTTGATGATAATCGTGCTTTAGGTGATTGGGTTGTGAATGAGGAAAAATTGGGTGGAAGTCTAGAAAGTCTGATTTCAGCGATCCATGAAAGAGGTTTGCAGTTTGGGCTTTGGTTAGAACCGGAGATGATTTCTGTTGATAGCGACTTGTATCGTAAACATCCTGACTGGGCCATTCAGGTTCCAGGTTATGAGCATACCTATTCTAGAAATCAATTAGTACTTAATCTTGCCAATCCCCAGGTAGTAGGATATTTGAAAAATGTCTTAGATGAACTCCTCTCTCATCATAAAATTGACTACATCAAATGGGATATGAACCGTAATATCACTAATCTGGGGAATGGTTCAGTTTATCTGGAAACCCAGATGCAGTCTCATCAGTATATGTTGGGGCTTTACGAACTCGTTTCTTATCTGACAGAGAAACACAGTCATATTCTCTTTGAGTCCTGCTCTGGTGGCGGTGGCAGAAATGATCTTGGTATGATGCGTTATTTCCCACAAGTCTGGGCTAGTGATAATACTGATGCCATAGCACGTTTACCTATACAGTATGGATCATCCTATCTCTATCCAACCATTTCTATGGGAGCTCATGTGTCAGCTGTACCGAATCATCAGATGGGACGAATGACACCATTGGAAACTCGTGGTCATGTAGCAATGATGGGAAATCTGGGTTATGAGCTTGATTTGACAAGTTTATCAGATGATGAGAAAGCTGAGATTGCTAATCAGGTGAACTTGTATAAAGAATTGCGACCAGTAGTCCAGTTGGGAAATCAGTATAGGTTAATCAATCCCGATGCTGAATCCAATGAAGCAACTGTGCAATTTAACTATGGAAATCAAACGATTGTAACCTACGTCCGAGTCCTATCAGTTGTGGAAACAATGGAAACCACCTTGAAACTGAAAGACTTAGAAGTGGAAGGGCTTTATGAGCTGGAAGGGACAAACATTGTTTACTCGGGTGCAGAGCTCATGTATGCAGGTTTAACTGTTACCTTATCACCAGGAGATTTTTGAGTAGACAGTATAAATTCAAGAGACTATAATAAAAGCGTATAAATTTATCAAGGAGGCATTCCAATGAAATGGTATAAGAAAGCAGGTTTTCTTTTAGTAGCTGGGGCAAGTTTACTAGGCCTAGTGGCTTGTAGTCAGAACAATCAATCAGCTGATGGTAAGGTAACGATTGAGTTTTTTAACCAGAAGACCGAGATGGCAGATACCTTGCAAAAGATAGTGGATGATTTTGAAAAGGAACACCCTAATATTGATGTGAAGCTGACTACAGTACCTTCAGCTGGAATTGTTCTAAAGACTCGTATTTTATCAGGAGATGTTCCAGATATTATTAATATCTATCCTCAAAATATGGATTTTCAGGAGTGGGCGAAGGCAGGCTATTTTGCAGATATGACAGGAAAACCCTATCTTGAGAACATCAAGAATGACTATGCCGAAAAGTATGCAATCAATAACAAGATTTATAGTGTGCCATTAACAGCCAACCTTTATGGAATCTATTACAATAAAACGAAGTTTAAAGAATTAGGACTTGAGGAACCGAAGACTTTTAAAGAGTTTCAAGAGATTGTCAAAAAGATAAAAGATAGTGGGAATTCTCCGTTTGCGGTTGCAGGCAATGAAGGCTGGACATTGAATGGTTACCACCAACTTTCTCTCATTACTCTTACAGGTAGTGGAGACGCGGCTAATAACTACCTTCGCTTTTCAAAACCAAACGCAATCTCTGCAGATGATGCTATTTTAAAAGCAGATGCAGAACGACTCGATTTATTAGCAGATAATGCTCAAGATGGTTGGCGTGGTGCCTCTTATAATGATGCGGTGGTAGCATTTTCGAGTGAAAAAGCCTTGATGATGCCACAAGGATCATGGGCATTAGCCGCAATTAATCAACAGGATCCAAAATTTGAGGTGGGGATGTTTGCCTTTCCTGGAGAAGAAGTAGGAAAAGAAGTCACTGTTGGTGCAGGGGATATGGCATTATCAACTTCAGCTACTACCAAACACCCTAAGGAAACCGAAGAATTTATCAGCTATATGACTAGTCCAAAAGCTATGCAGTCATACTATGATGTAGATGGATCACCAGTTGCGGTAAAAGGCATACAGGAAAAAGAAGATTCAGCGCTTGCAGCTATTTCTAAACTGGCTTTTACGGACAAACATTATGTTTGGTTGGGCCAACGCTGGAACTCTGAAGAAGACTTTTTTAATCTAAGTGCAGGTTACCTGATGGATAAAAATCTGAAAAATATGGCAAACAATCTCAATGCTTTCTTTAATCCAATGAAGGCAGATTTGGACTAGAATAGGAGTTAAGATGATATGGCTATTCGAAAATTTTTAAATAAATACTGGGGTTGGACATTTTTGCTCATCCCGCTTGCTTTACAAGCTATCTTCTTTTACTTTCCAATGGTACAAGGTGCTTTCTATAGTTTGACTAACTGGACTGGATTGACCTATAATTATAAATTTGTTGGTTTGAATAACTACAAATTGTTGATGATTGATGGGAAATTCTTCACAGCCATAGCCTTTACTTTGATTTTAACTCTGGCATTGATTATTGGAGAGATTACGATTGGGATGGTTGTGGCACGAGCCTTAAATTCTAAGATGAAGGGGCAGACCTTCTTTAGAGCTTGGTTCTTTTTCCCGGCTGTTTTGTCTGGTTTGACAGTTTCCTTGATTTTTAAACAATTTTTCAACTATGGGCTTCCAACGATTGGAAGAATTTTAGGGCTTGGTTTTTTACAAGAGAGCCTATTAGGAACACCTGTCGGAGCGGTAGTGGCAACTATTTTTGTTCTTCTATGGCAAGGAGTAGCTATGCCAATCATTCTCTTTCTTGCTGGTCTTCAGAGTATTCCAAATGATATTTTAGAGGCAGCATCAATTGATGGTGCAACAAGTAAACAAACTTTTTGGAAGATTGAATTGCCCTATTTACTGCCAACGATTTCTATGGTTTTTTTATTCTGGCTCTTAAGTCCGGTTTGACAGCCTTTGACCAAATTTTTTTGCGTTGACGAGTGGTGGGCCAAATAATGCTACAACGTCTCTTGGACTTTTTAGTCTACAACTATGCTTTCAAGAGTAATCAATATGGATATGCGAATGCAATTGCCTTTGATTTTTATTCTTAATTATTGGAATTGTTTCTCTGATCCAAATCAAGCTATCAAAGAAATTTGAAATCTAATAGAGGAGTCCTACACATGAAAAAAAAGAAGAAAAATTGAATCAGTTTTGGAAATATGTCCTCTTGATAGTCGGTGGTATTCTTATACTTGTTCCTTTGTTGGTAACGGTATTTAGTTCTTTTCAAGACAACTAAGGATATCATGAATCATTTCTTTAGTTTGCCCAATCCTTTTTACGTTGAGTAATTATGAACGATTGATTTCGGATGGAATTGGAGGCTATTTCTGGAATTCAGCTGTTATTACGGTGTTATCATTGATTGTAGTGGCTTTCTTTATACCAGCTGCAGCTTATTCTATTGCTCGAAATATGTCCAAGAAAAAAGTTTTTGCAATTATGTATTCGCTCTTGATCTTAGGGATATTTGTTCCATTTCAGGTGATTATGATTCCCATCACAGTTATGATGAGTAAACTCGGTCTGGCAAATATGTGGGGGTTGGTAATACTCTATCTAACTTATGCTATTCCACAGACTCTCTTCTTGTATGTTGGTTATATAAAAATCAGTGTACCAGATAGTTTGGATGAAGCTGCGGAAATTGATGGGGCTGATCGTTTTACAACTTATCGTCGAATCATTTTTCCAATGTTGAAGCCCATGCATGCGACAACTTTGATTATCAATGCTCTCTGGTTCTGGAATGACTTTATGTTGCCACTCTTGATTCTGAATAAGGATTCCAAGATGTGGACTTTACCTCTCTTCCAATACAACTACCAAGGTCAGTACTTCAATGACTATGGTCCAAGTTTTGCATCTTATATTGTGGGAATTGTAACGATAACCATTGTCTACCTCATCTTCCAAAAACATATCATTTCAGGAATGAGTAACGGGGCAGTGAAGTAAGAAAGTGCTTAGGGAATTTATAATTCCATACATAGAGGAACAGTTCAGCTTGTTTACAATTCTATGTAGAAAAAAGAAAGTAGTACTTAGTTGCTTGCAGTCTATAGTAGTACGAGTTCAATATGAACAAAAACCTAAAAATATCTTTCATTTACGAAGCCAGGTCATATAAGACTTGGCTTTCATCAGAAAAAGGAGACCATCTATGACCATTCAAAATAAAACCATGTTGATTACTTACTCAGATAGTCTTGGAAATAACCTTAAAGACTTGTATGAGAATTTGGAAGAACATTTTGGCGATGCTATTGGGGGAGTTCACCTTCTACCATTTTTCCCGTCAACAGGAGATCGTGGATTTGCACCAGTTGACTATGATGAAGTGGATCCAGCGTTTGGTGATTGGGAGGATGTTAAGCGTTTAGGTGAGAAATATTATCTTATGTTTGACTTTATGATTAACCATATTTCTCGTCAATCTAAGTATTATAAGGACTATCAAGAAAAACATGAAGCTAGTGAATTCAAAGATCTCTTTTTAAACTGGGACAAGTTTTGGCCGGAAAATCGTCCGACACAAGCTGATGTAGATTTAATTTACAAGCGTAAGGATCGTGCACCAAAGCAAGAAATTCTTTTTGCAGATGGTTCAGTAGAACATTTGTGGAATACCTTTGGTGAAGAGCAGATTGATCTTGATGTGACCAAAGAAGTAACGATGGCATTCATCCGTAAGACGATTCAACATCTAGCAGGTAACGGGTGTGATTTGATTCGCCTAGATGCCTTTGCTTATGCAGTGAAGAAATTGGATACCAATGATTTCTTTGTGGAACCAGATATTTGGAATTTATTGGACAAAGTTCGAGATATCGCTGCTGAGTATGGGACAGAGCTCTTACCTGAGATTCATGAACACTATTCGATTCAGTTTAAAATAGCGGACCATGATTACTATGTTTACGATTTTGCCCTTCCAATGGTGACCCTTTATACTCTTTACAGTTCTAGAACAGAGCGCTTGGCTAAGTGGTTAAAGATGAGCCCGATGAAGCAATTTACGACACTAGATACCCATGATGGAATTGGAGTGGTGGATGTCAAGGATATCCTGACTGATGAGGAAATTGACTATGCTTCAAATGAGCTCTATAAGGTTGGAGCGAATGTCAAACGTAAGTACTCTAGTGCAGAGTATAATAATCTAGATATCTACCAAATCAATTCAACCTACTATTCTGCGCTTGGAGATGATGATGTCAAGTACTTCCTCGCTCGTCTGATTCAAGCTTTTGCTCCAGGCATTCCTCAGGTTTACTATGTGGGTCTATTAGCAGGAAAAAATGACTTGAAATTATTAGAAGAAACCAAAGAAGGTCGAAATATTAATCGTCATTACTATAGCAATAAGGAAATAGCAGAAGAAGTTCAACGTCCTGTGGTGAAGTCTCTTCTCAATCTATTTTCTTTCCGTAATCGGTCAGAGGCCTTTGACCTAGAAGGGACTATTGACATTGAAACACCAACAGCTCACAGCATTGTAATCAAACGTCAAAATAAAGACAAGTCCATAACAGCAGTAGCAGAAATTGATTTGCAAAGTCAAACCTATCAAGTAGTGGAAAACGGCAGAAACATTCAGTTCTAGTGCTATATTGATGATAGAATTTTTTGTGGTGAAAACGTGTTCATTGTTCCCAAATGACGGAAAAAATGGTAGAATATAAAGATAGTTTAGCATTTATCTTCTGGAGAAATCCAGAACAGAAAGGATCCGTTTTGAAATCAATTGGATTACTGGATAAGATAAGAGGGCTTTCGAAAAAAGATTTCTTTTTGTATTTGATGATCATAAGTATCTTTTTACCTTTTTATTTGTTCTTAGCCCTCTTTGCTTTATATTTGATAGGTTTACTTGTTACTGGGGAGATGAAGGGAATTATCAAAGGATTGGCCAAACATCCTGTACTTCTCTTTTTTATTGCCTACAGTAGTATCATCTCTATTGTCGCCAAGAACTGGCTTGGATTGGTTGCATCTTTACTGATGTTTCTCTTCCTCATTTTCTTTAGTTTTTACCAGAAACGTCTGACACATGCTTTCTTTCGACTGATTCTGCAGACAATCTTGTTTGGTAGTGTGCTCTCTGCGGCTTTTGCTACTTTTGGAGCATTTCCAAATTGTAAAGAAATTTAACTATGCCTTTCTTTCGCCCAATATGCAGGTATGGCATCAGAATCGGGCAGAAGTGACCTTTTTAATCCTAATTACTATGGAATTATTTGTTGTTTCTGTATCATGATTGCCTTCTATCTCTTTACAACGACCAAGTTGAATTGGTTGAAGGTATTCTGTGTGATTGCAGGCTTTGTTAATCTCTTTGGATTGAACTTTACTCAAAAATCGAACTGCCTTTCCTGCTATTATCGCTGGAGCCATCATTTATCTCTTTACAACCATTAAAAACTGGAAGGCCTTTTGGCTTAGTATCGGGGTCTTTGCGATTGGCTTGAGTTTCCTTTTTTCTAGTGATTTGGGAGTTCGGATGGGGACTTTAGATTCCTCTATGGAAGAACGCATTTCTATCTGGGATGCTGGGATGGCCTTGTTTAAGCAAAATCCTTTTTGGGGGGAGGGGCCATTGACCTATATGCACTCTTATCCTCGGATAAATGCTCCTTATCATGAACATGCTCACAGCCTTTATATTGATACGATTCTGAGTTACGGAATTGTGGGAACCATTTTATTAGCTTTGTCTTCTGTTGCTCCTGTTCGTTTGATGATGGATATGAGTCAGGAGTCGGGGAAACGTCCAATTATCGGTCTTTATCTATCTTTCCTTACAGTGGTTGCTGTGCATGGAATCTTTGACTTGGCCCTTTTCTGGATTCAGTCAGGCTTCATTTTCTTGTTAGTTATGTGCAGTATTCCATTGGAGCGTCGAACCTTGGTATCAGACATGACGGATTAAGTTTATAAGATTGAAATCTTCTACCTTGAGTAGGAGATTTTTTACTGAGAAAAATTAGTTCTAAATCGAAATAGTTGACAATTGGAATAATAAGTATTATAATGTTTTTTATTCGTATCGATATAGAAATAAATTGGAGGTTTCATGAAATATTGTCATTTGGTAGCCCATCATATTCGTTTGTTGAATGGGCGGATTTTTCAAAAGTTACTGAGTCAGGATCCTGAGGCTCTTTATCGGAGTGAACAGGGCAAGATTTTAGCGGTTTTATGGAATAGTGAAACTGGCTGTGCAACTGCGACAGATATTGCGCTAGCGACTGGTCTTGCTAACAATACGCTCACAACCATGATAAAGAATCTTGAGGAGCAAAACCTGGTCATCATTAGCCCATGTGGAATAGATAAGAGAAAGAAGTATGTCAAGCTAACGGAGCAAGGTTGGTCCCAGAAAGAAGTGGGCTTCCGTATTAGTCAAAAACTGGATGCTATTTTTTATAAAGGATTCACTGAGGAAGAAATTCGTCAGTTTGAAAGTTATCAGGAACGCATTTTGGACAATTTGAAAGAGAAAGCAAATGAGGAATAAATCATGTCAAAACAAGTTGAAAATGCTCACAACCAATACATTCATGCCATTCAAGACGGGTGTGTTTCTGAGGCTCAAGCTCAGTCTGTAGGGGATACTTATATTCAACACTCAACAGGTGTACCAGATGGGAAGAAGGGTTTGCGGTTTTCTTTGCAAATTTCTTTGAGCGCCATCCCGAGCGTGAGATGAAAATTGTTCGCACTATTGAAGACGGCAATCTAGTCTTCGTCCATGTTCATCAATATCTCAATGGTGGGGAAGCTCAATGGGTGACGACAGATACTTTCCGTGCGGATGAGAACGGCCGTATCGTGGAGCATTGGGATGTGATTGACTACTATCGCGCTCCAGAAAATGGACAGTTAGACCAGATCTTTGGAGATTTTGAAATCACAGATTTGGACAAGACAGCAGAAAATAAAAAGTTAGTTCGCTGTTTCTTGACAGAAATCTTCCAAAACAAGGAACTTGATCTGTGGGAAGATTTTGTGGCAGACGATTTGATTCAGCATAATCATGAGATTGGACAAGGAAGTCAGGCCTATAAAAATTATGTGGCTGAACATGGTGTTACTTTCGACTTTGTTTTCCAGCTTTTGGGACAAGGAAACTATGTGGTTAGCTATGGGCAGACTCAGATTGATGGAGTTGCCTATGCCCAGTATGACATCTTCCGTTTGGAGAATGGCTTGGTTGTGGAGCATTGGGATAATAAGGAAGTTATGCCTGAGGTAGAAGACTTGACTAACCGAGGAAAATTTTAAATTGAGGACTAAGAATGATTGAATACAAAAATGTAGCGCTACGCTACACAGAAAAAGATGTTTTGAGAGATGTCAATTTACGGATTGAGAATGGGGAATTTATGGTTTTAGTTGGACCTTCTGGGTCCGGTAAGACGACCATGATTAAGATCATTAATCGTCTCTTGGAACCAACTGATGGAAATATATACATGGATGGCAAGCGCATCAAAGACTATGATGAGCGTGAACTTCGTCTTTCTACGGGTTACGTCCTACAGGCTATTGCTCTCTTTCCCAATCTAACGGTTGCGGAAAATATTGCTCTCATTCCTGAGATGAAGGGCTGGACTAAGGAAGAAATAGCGAAGAAAACAGAAGAGCTTTTGGCTAAGGTTGGTTTACCAGTAGCTGACTATGGAAATCGTCTGCCTAGTGAACTATCTGGCGGAGAACAGCAGCGGGTGGGTATTGTTCGTGCTATGATTGGTCAGCCTAAGATTCTCCTCATGGATGAGCCCTTTTCGGCCTTGGATGCTATTTCGAGAAAACAGTTGCAGATTTTGACGAAAGAATTGCATAAAGAGTTTGGTATGACAACGATTTTTGTAACCCATGATACGGATGAAGCATTGAAATTGGCAGACCGTATTGCCGTTTTACAGGATGGAGAGATTCGTCAAGTGGCGAATCCTGAGACTATTTTAAAATCTCCTGCCACAGACTTTGTAGCAGACTTGTTTGGAGGTGGAGCCCATGACTAATTTGATATCAACTTTTCAGGATCGTTTTGGTGATTGGGTGACAGCCCTTGGTCAGCACCTTCAACTGTCTCTTTTAACCTTGTTACTAGCTATTTTAATTGCGATTCCCTTGGCAGTTTATCTTCGCTATCATGAGAAGTTGGCGGATTGGGTCTTGCAGATTGCTGGGATTTTCCAGACCATTCCTTCTCTGGCTTTATTGGGGCTCTTTATCCCCTTGATGGGAATTGGAACCTTCCCTGCTTTGACAGCACTAGTGATTTATGCGATTTTCCCGATTTTGCAAAATACCATCACGGGGCTGAAGGGAATTGATCCAAGTCTGCAAGAGGCTGGGATTGCCTTTGGGATGACTAGATGGGAGCGTCTCAAGAAGTTTGAAATTCCACTTGCCATGCCCGTCATTATGTCTGGAATTCGGACAGCGGCTGTCTTGATTATCGGTACGGCGACCTTGGCAGCCTTGATTGGGGCAGGGGGGCTGGGTTCCTTCATCCTTTTGGGAATTGACCGTAATAATACCAGTCTGATTTTGATTGGCGCCCTTTCTTCTGCAGTGCTTGCCATTGCCTTTAACTTCCTACTAAAAGTGATGGAAAAAGCAAAATTGAGAACGATTTTCTCTGGTTTTGCCTTGGTGACCATATTGCTGGGTCTGTCTTATAGTCCAGCATTACTAGCTCAAAAAGAGAAAGAAAACTTGGTGATTGCTGGGAAATTGGGACCAGAACCCGAAATTTTGGCTAATATGTATAAATTGTTGATTGAAGAAAATACCAGTATGACTGCGACTGTTAAGCCGAATTTTGGGAAAACAAGCTTCCTCTATGAAGCTCTGAAAAAAGGGGATATTGATATCTATCCTGAATTTACTGGTACGGTGACTGAAAGTTTGCTTCAGCCATCACCCAAGGTAGGTCATGAGCCAGATCAGGTTTATCAGGTGGCGCGTGATGGCATTGCCAAACAGGATCATCTGGCCTATCTCAAACCCATGTCTTATCAAAATACCTACGCTGTAGCTGTTCCGAAAAAGATTGCTCAAGAATATGGCTTGAAGACCATTTCGGATTTGAAAAAAGTGGAAGGACAGTTGAAGGCCGGTTTTACTCTCGAGTTTAATGACCGTGAAGATGGAAATAAGGGCTTGCAATCAATGTATGGTCTCAATCTCAACGTAGCGACCATGGAGCCAGCCCTTCGCTACCAGGCAATTCAGTCAGGCGATATTCAAATCACGGATGCCTATTCGACGGATGCAGAATTGGCGCGTTATGATTTACAGGTCTTGGAAGATGACAAGCAACTCTTCCCACCTTATCAAGGAGCGCCACTCATGAAAGAAGCTCTTCTTAAGAAACATCCTGAGTTGGAGACAGTTCTCAATAAATTGGCTGGTAAAATTACTGAAAGCCAGATGAGCCAGCTCAACTACCAAGTCGGTATTGAAGGCAAGTCAGCAGAACAAGTAGCCAAGGAGTTTTTACAAGAACAAGGTTTGTTGAAGAAATAAATGGAGAGGAAAGCCAGTGGAAGCCACTAGCAATTTCTTCAGCAGACAAAATCCCATCTCGAATTATAGACGAGATGGGATTTTTAGTGTTAGAGTAAGATAAACAAGAGAGCAATCAAAGCCGCTAGTGTGCCCCTTATAATGTGGTGCGATATATGTTGGTTTTCTTGCTGTCGCCCATTCCAGTAAGCACCGTAACAGATGATGCTAGAGCCCACTATCCATAATATAACAGTTGCAAGTGGGACGAAGAAAAAGATAGCAAGAGCTAGTGAAGTGAGACAACTTCCCACCAAGATACACATATTCCCTTGACAGTAATTTTTTTCTTTCATGGCTGCGAAAGCTGCCGCGAGATGAAGGAGGGAGAAAATAAGAGCCAATACAATCGTTAGAATTCCTAGGATAATAGAATTTAACATAGTTGATTCCTTTCTTCGTGATAGGATTAAATTTCGAGTGATTTTGTAGAAGTCATCTCAATCACATCTAAGTAAAATCTCACCACTTGGTCTTCGGTATAAGATTTTCCTTTTTTAAGCCACCAAGTCAGTGTTTCGATAAAGTTGGTTACTACAAAATGTTTGAGGTAGGAGGCCGGTATGTTCGGATAGGCCTCTTGCAAATCCTCCGCTACCATGGGGTAAACATGGTGTTCGAGTTCCTTGTGTAGTTGGCGGAGAAAGTAGTCGTTTTTGGAAAAAAGAAGACTGGTGACATGATCTTGGTTTTTTTGAAAATGTAAAAAGATATGAGCGAGGTAGTCCTCGGTAGTCAAGTGTTCTTCCCTTTCAAAGAGATGATGAAAGAGGTAGCGACAGAGTTCATCTAAAAGCAGTTCTTTGCTCTCGTAGTGACAGTAAAAGGTCGAGCGCCCAACATCTGCCAAGTCAATGATATCTTGGACAGTAGTGGCATCATAGCCCTTGTCGTTCAAAACTTGTAGAAAAGCTTGATAAATGGCTTTTTTCGTCTTACTAACCCGACGATCTCTTTTTTGCATATAGACACTTGAGGCAAACTATTCAGAACTGAACAAGGCTGATAGTTTGCTTCTATCCTTTCTTTGGATTTTATTAGATAATACAAATGAAAGAAGTATATATACCTATTATACCAAAGGAGGGAGAGAAATGAGTTCTAAAACATCTATCTGGCTAGCCTTTTTCTTGAATCTATCATTTTCTGTTGTCGAATTTATTTTTGGAGGCATCTTCAATTCAAGTGCGGTATTAGCGGATGCGGTTCATGATTTGGGCGATGCTCTTGCCATAGGCTTATCAGCCTGTTTGGAAACTATTTCCAATCGTCAGGAAGACAAACGTTATACACTTGGTTATAAACGCTTCAGTCTGCTAGGCGCCATGCTGACTGCTTTGATCCTTTTGACAGGATCTTTCATGGTGCTCTTGGAGAATATTCCTCGTCTCCTATCCCCTCAGCCTGTCAACTACCAAGGGATGCTGTGGTTGGGGATTCTTGCGATTCTTATTAATCTCTTGGCTAGTCTAATCGTTCGTAAGGGTCAGACCAAGAACGAAGCTATCCTGACCTTGCATTTTCTAGAAGATATTCTAGGATGGCTAGCGGTTATTCTGGTTGCTGGTGTTTTGTATGTGACTGACTGGTACTTTCTCGATCCACTCTTGTCTCTTTTAATTTCTAGTTTTATCCTCTGGAAAGCCATTCCTCGTTTTTGGTCAACACTCAAGATTTTCTTAGATGCTGTGCCTGAAGGGATCGAGACTGCTAAGCTAGAGAAAGAGTTAGCAGCGCTAGATAATGTTAAAAGTGTTAATCAACTCAGTATTTGGTCCATGGATGGTTTGGAAAATGACGCCATTGTCCATGTTTGCCTAGAAGAGATTGAACATATGGAGTATTGTAAAGAATCCATTCGTAATTTACTCAAAGATTATGGTTTTCAAAATGTTACCATTGAAGTTGATGCAAACCTAGCAAGTCACCAAACCCATAAGCGAAAAATTGAGGAGTTGGAAGTAGGTCAAAGTCATGGACATTATCATTCATAAGAAGTCGATTTTCTATTTGTTGATTATTTTTGATGAATTGTAAATGTAACATATTTACTCCATTATGAAATTGTGATAGACTACATATATCACTGAAAGGAGATAGACGATGTTACAGCTACAACACATTTCAAAAGTCTATCATACGGGCGATCAAGAGTTCCACGCGCTAAAGGATATCTCGATTCGCTTCCGTGAGAATGAGTTTGTCTCCATTCTTGGGCAATCGGGTTCTGGGAAAACCACCCTATTAAATATCATCGGGGGACTCGACCAATACACATCTGGTGATTTACTCATCCAAGGAAAATCAACAAAGCAATTTAAAGACCGCGATTGGGATAGCTACAGAAACCACACCATCGGTTTCATCTTTCAGTCTTATAATCTCATCGGGCACCAAACTGCACTCTCTAACGTAGAAATTGCAATGACTCTTTCGGGTGTTTCAAAAGCAGAACGTAAGAAACGTGCTATCGAAGTGCTCGAACGCGTAGGCCTAAAAGACCATTTATATAAGAAACCAAGTCAAATGTCTGGGGGACAAATGCAACGAATCGCGATTGCGCGTGCTCTTGTTAATGATCCAAAAGTCGTTTTAGCCGACGAACCGACAGGAGCGCTCGATTCTGAGACTTCTGTTCAAATCATGGATTTATTAAAAGACATTGCCAAGGAACGTTTGGTTATCATGGTGACGCATAACCCAGAGCTGGCGCAGAAGTACTCCACACGTATCGTACAAGTATTAGATGGAAACATCTTGAGCGACTCAAACCCATGCGAACCAATAGAGGAGACAAAGCAAGTCGACATCCAGTTCACGAAGACGAAGATGAGCTTTATAACCGCCCTTGTACTTTCCTTTAATAACCTATTGACAAAGAAAGGTCGTACCTTACTAACAGCTTTTGCGGGTTCCATCGGGATTATCGGGATTGCTCTTATCTTAGCCCTTTCCAATGGTGTGAGTGACTATGTTAAAAAGGTGCAGGAAGATACCCTCGTCTCTCTTCCACTGACGATTAGCGAGCAGAACCAGAGCAACTTGTTGGCGACCTCTCCAGATTTGAGCGAGAAGCCTTACAAGGATAATCATGAGCTCGGTATCAATACGGTTTTAACGAACTTATTGAAAAAACAAATCGGAAAGAACGACCTAGCTTCCTTCAAGACTTACTTGGAGGAACACGCTTCGAAGGTCGAATCTCTCACAAAAGACATTCGTTACCGATACAATTTACAACCGTTTATCTATGCAAGTGATACTTCCAACGGACCCAAAGTATTCTGCCTTCAACCTTAGCTGATGAAGTAGAAACAGCGAACCAAACGATGAAGGGATACTTACAAAACCTCAACTACTGGAGTGAACTTTCTAGTGATTCTTCAATGCTAGAAAGCAAGTACGACGTGTTGGAAGGACGCTTCCCACAAGATAAGTCCGAGCTCGTCCTTATCGTAGATGAAAACAATCAAATTAGCGATTTGTTGCTCTATAGTTTACGTATCAAAGATCCCAGTGAATTGAACGATACGAAGAAGCTCGACGAACTCTCTTCTCAAACGTATCAATATAGTGATTTTATCGGAAAAACTTTCAAAGCAGTTGTCAATACAAAGCGTTTTGTGAAAGAAAATAACTTATGGCTCAATAAGATTGATAATGCTTCTTATATGAAAACTCAAATCGAGAATGGGCTCCAACTTAAAATTGTGGGTGTTCTTCGCCAAAAAGACGGCACAAGTTCAGGCGTGAATGCTCCTTCAGGAGGAATCGCCTACACAAGCGCCCTTATTGATTACACTTCCGAACACATTCAAAATAGTGATATTGTTAAGGAACAGGAAGCCAATCAAAATCTAAATGTATTTACGGGTAAAGACTTTGCCAAAGATCCTAAACCATTCAGTTCGGAGAATTTAACCGAAGAAGAAAAAATTCAGTTGGCTAAAATGACACCTGAAGAACAGGCGCAGTATGTCCAACAATATAACGACAATTCGGCTTCAACTTACGAGGAAAACCTCGCAAAAATGGGCGTCATCAACAAATCCAAACCAGCTGCCATTGAGCTCTACACCTCTTCGTTCCAACAAAAACAAGACTTAAAAGAGTTCATAAACGCCTATAACACAGTGAAAAAAGAAGCTGGAGAAGACGATAAAGTACTCGCTTATTCAGATGATATCCAATCTGTCATGTCTTCAATTACGACATTGGTTGGCGTAGTGACAACAGTACTCGTTGGCTTTGTGGCCATCTCACTCATTGTATCTTCTATAATGATTTCGATTATCACGTACATTTCAGTTCTCGAACGTACAAAAGAAATCGGAATCCTACGTGCAATGGGGGCTTCGAAGAAAGATATTCGTCGTATCTTCACTGCTGAAACAGCCATTGAAGGATTGATCTCTGGGGTGCTCGGTATCACGATTACCTTTCTTGCGACATTCCCAATCAATGCGATTGTTGCGAAAATGACAAATGTAGGAAATGTAGCGCAATTACCAATAGAAGTAGCTCTAATCCTTATCGGTATTTCGATTGTCCTTACCATGTTAGCCGGTCTAATCCCTTCACGCATCGCTGCTAAGAAAGACCCAGTCGAATCGCTTCGTAGCGAATAACAACTAAACCACAAAAAGGTGGATAAAGGAATATTTCTTTATTCACTTTTTCTATTGGCTGGAAACTATTAAAAACGTAATCGAAAAATCTCTCCTTATAAAACTTAAATCTCAAGAAGAAAAGACTATATTGGACTAAACTAGTGCCTTATCGCCGTTAATAATGATTGATACGAGCGAAAGCTTGACAAAAAGTGTATAATGAAAGTAAGAAACCAATAGAAAAGGAGTGGTTCTATGAAGAAAACAGTTTATACAAAAGCTGGTCAGGTTGGTCTTATTGAAGTGGAGCATCCGCAAATCATTGAGGCAGATGATGCCATTATTCGGATCGTTCGGACCTGTGTTTGTGGCTCTGATCTGTGGAGCTATCGCAATCCAGATATTGAAACGGGCCATCAGAATAGCGGGCACGAAGCGATTGGTATCGTTGAGGCAATTGGTGATGCAGTGACGACCGTTAAACCTGGCGATTTTGTTATTGCTCCATTTACTCATGGATGCGGGGAATGTGATGCCTGTCGAGCAGGATATGATGGCACCTGTGATCGTCATATTGGCAATAACTGGTCAGGTGGGGTGCAAGCAGAATATATGCGCTTCGATTATGCCAACTGGGCGCTTGTAAAAATTCCAGGACAACCGTCAGACTATACAGAAGGCATGCTCAAATCCCTCTTGACACTGGCTGATGTGATGCCAACTGGCTATCATGCTGCGCGTGTTGCTAATGTTCAAAAAGGGGATAAGGTTGTCGTTATCGGTGACGGGGCTGTTGGTCAATGTGCTGTTATCGCAGCTAAAATGCGTGGGGCATCTCAAATTGTTCTCATGAGTCGTCACGAAGACCGTCAACAAATGGCTTGGAGTCAGGAGCGACAGCTGTTGTGGCTGAACGTGGCGAAGAAGGAATTGCCAAGGTGCGAGAAATTCTTGGTGGAGGAGCAGATGCAGCACTTGAGTGTGTCGGTACTGAGGCAGCGGTTGATCAGGCTCTTGGTGTCCTTCACAATGGTGGGCGTTTGGGCTTTGTTGGGGTTCCTCACTATAGCAATCGAGCTCTTGGTTCAACTTTTGCTCAAAATATTACGGTAGCAGGCGGAGCAGCCTCTGTAACGACTTACAACAAACAGTTCTTACTGAAGGCAGTCCTTGATGGCGATATCAACCCAGGCCGTGTCTTTACTTCAAGTTATAAATTAGAAGAGATTGACCAAGCCTATAAAGATATGGATGAACGTAAGACGATTAAGGCTATGATTGTGATGGATTAACAAAGAAAATCCTAATGGAGATTTGAGAATCCCTATTAGGATTTTTTGCGTTGGTATATTTGTTGAGTTATGGCAGCGTACTCTCTCTCAAAGTCAGTCTGGTTCCCAGCATGGTTAGGCTAGGGATTTTGCGACCGTGGAGAACTTCCTTATTAAGAATATCCATACCTGCTCGGCCCATTTCTTCGGTATAGACGGTAATGCTAGAAAGAGGAGGATAGACCTGCTTGGTCAGGCTGGTGTCGTTGAAAGAAATGAGGCTGACGCGGTCTGGTAGGCTGATTCCCGCTTCTTGGGGAGGGCACGGAGGGCACCGATGGCTAAACTATCGCTGGCAGCGAAAAAGGCTGGTGGGAGTTGTTCTCCTAGCTTGTGAATGGCCTCCTTCATCAAGTCATATCCAGACTGGGCAGTAAAACTCCCCTGAAAGACCAGTTCTTCATGGTAGATTCCTTTTGCTTGGGCAATGTCTTTGAAATTTTCTAGTCGCTTATCCTGGATAATTTCTTCCTGGTCGGTTGTTTCTTCGAGACCGGTTAGAATCCCGATACGATCAAGCCCTTGGCTGAGGAAATGGTCTACAACTTGTTTCACAGCAGTGTAAAAGTCAGTGATAATACAGGTATGGCCTAGTGAGAGGGTATCGCTGTCTATAAAGACTAAAGGTTTTTGGTATTCTTCAAAGGCGGCAATCTGAGCTCGGCTAAATTTTCCGATGCAGAGAATGCCAATCACTTCCTCGCTCAGTGTAAAAGGATGATCATTAAAATAGCGCAAGATGTCATAGTCCAACTCTTGGGCTCTTTTTTCAATACCGAGACGAATCTGATAGTAGTAGAGGTCGTCCAACTCCCCTTGTTCGCTGACCCATTGGATAATGGCAATCTTTTGTTTGGGTTTGTGGGATTCGCCTGTCTTGAGGTGCTTAGTATAGCCCAGCTCTTCAGCGACAGTTAAAATACGGTGTCTGGTTTCTTCTGTAACAGATAGACTCTGGTCGCGATTGAGGACACGAGATACGGTCGCGATAGAGACAGAGGCTAGCTGTGCAATGTCTTTTAAGGTAGCCATAAATCCTCCTCCTTTTAGGTTAGTATATCATATTTTTCTGCTTTTTACTGATAGTTTAGTAAAAGTTTAGTAAAAAGGATTGACCTTGGCAAATGCCTTGGATACAATAGAAGAAAACGATTACACGTTAAGGTGACTTAACGACAGTCAAAGGAGAATTTATATGACACAACATCTTACTGCTGAAGCCCTTCGCAAAGACTTTCTTGCCGTTTTTGGTCAAGAAGCAGACCAAACTTTCTTTTCACCAGGTCGTATCAATCTGATTGGTGAACACACAGACTACAACGGTGGGCACGTTTTTCCGGCGGCTATTTCCTTGGGAACCTATGGAGCGGCTCGCAAACGTGACGACCAAGTTTTGCGTTTCTACTCAGCCAACTTTGAGGACAAGGGTATCATTGAAGTGCCTCTTGCTGACCTCAAGTTTGAAAAAGAGCACAGCTGGACCAACTATCCAAAAGGGGTTCTTCATTTCTTGCAAGAAGCTGGACACGTGATTGACAAAGGGTTTGATTTTTATGTTTATGGAAATATCCCCAATGGTGCAGGCTTGTCCTCTTCAGCATCCTTGGAACTTTTGACTGGTGTTGTGGCAGAGCATCTCTTTGGTTTAAAACTAGACCGTTTGGATTTGGTAAAAATTGGAAAACAAACGGAAAATAACTTTATCGGAGTCAACTCTGGTATCATGGATCAGTTCGCTATCGGTATGGGTGCTGACCAACGTGCTATTTACCTGGATACCAACACTTTGGAGTACGACTTGGTGCCGCTTGATTTGAAGGACAATGTCGTTGTTATCATGAACACCAACAAACGTCGTGAACTGGCGGACTCTAAGTACAATGAACGCCGTGCTGAGTGTGAAAAAGCAGTGGAGGAATTGCAAGTTGTCTTAGATATTCAAACCTTGGGTGAATTGGATGAGTGGGCCTTTGATCAATATAGCTATTTGATTAAAGACGAAAATCGCTTAAAACGTGCTCGCCATGCTGTGCTTGAAAACCAACGTACTCTTAAAGCTCAAGCAGCACTTCAAGCAGGTGATTTGGAAACATTTGGTCGTTTGATGAATGCTTCTCACGTTTCTCTAGAGCATGACTATGAAGTAACTGGCTTGGAATTGGATACTCTTGTCCACACAGCTTGGGCACAAGAAGGTGTTCTCGGTGCTCGTATGACAGGGGCAGGTTTTGGCGGATGTGCTATTGCTTTGGTGCAAAAAGATACAGTTGAGGCCTTTAAAGAAGCTGTAGGCAAGCACTATGAGGAAGTCGTTGGATACGCTCCAAGCTTCTATATCGCTGAAGTTGCAGGTGGCACTCGCGTTGTAGACTAGGAGAGAAGTAAATGGACGCTGTAATATTTGATTTAGATGGCTTATTAGCTGATACTGAGATCATTTCTCTAAAAGTTTATCAAGAATTGCTTAAAGATTTTGGAATTCCTTTCACAGAAGAAACATATTCTAGAGAATACAGTGGACATAGGGAAGAGGAGAATGTTCAACGATTTTTGGATACCTATGATTTACCTTGGAACTTTGACCAAACCTTGGAAAAAGTTTATGAACTGGAAGCTCGAATATTAGCCAAAGGTGTAAATTTAAAAAAAGGTGCTAAAAATTTGCTTGCTTTTTTTGCAAAGAGAAGGTATTCAATCGCTCTAGCAACTTCAAGTGTTGAATCTAGAGCTAGAATGATTTTTGGATAGTAATGGTAGTACTGTCCCTATTTGACCATCTAGTTTTTTTGCAAAAGATGTAAAGCGAAGCAAACCTTACCCTGATATATTTTTTTAAAGGCCTGTAGTGATTTGAATGTTTTACCAGAGAATTGCTTAGTATTAGAGGATAGTGAAGCAGGGATTGAAGCAGCGTATAGAGCTGGGATACCGGTTATTTGTATTCCAGACTTAAAATGCCCAGCACAGTCTTTTCTTAAATAAAACAGAACAAGTTTTTTTCAGGATTTAGATGCTGTCAGAGACTATTTAGAAAGTAAGAAGGAGAATCAATGAGTCAGGGAGTTCTAGATGCATTTATCACGGAAGTCATTGCTGGAAGTTCATTTGAGGAAATGGATCGAATCTACCTAACCAATTGTGTTTTTGGCTCGAGTGGGCGAAGGTGTTTTTGGAAGTTGAGACTGATCTAGATGAGTTGATTGACCTCAAGGACCAGCTGGTTGAGGAGGCGGTTCGATTAGAGACGATTGAGGACAGTCAGACTGCGCGTGAAATCCTCGGTGCTGAATTGATGGACTTGGTAACCCCTTGTCCAAGTCAGGTCAATCGTGACTTCTGGGCAACTTACGCCCAATCTCCCGAACAGGCAATTGCGGACTTCTACCAACTTAGCCAGAAAAAAACGACTACATCAAACTCAAGGCCATTGCTAAGAATATTGCTTATCGTGTACCGTCTGATTACGGAGAACTGGAAATCACGATTAATCTCTAAGCCTGAAAAGGATCCGAAAGAGATTGCAGCAGCCAAGTTGGTGCAAGCTAGCAATTATCCACAGTGTCAGCTTTGTTTAGAGAATGAGGGCTACCATGGTCGGGTCAATCACCCAGCTCGAAGCAATCACCGCATTATCCGTTTTGAAATGGTGGGTCAGGAGTGGGGCTTCCAGTATTCACCCTATGCTTATTTTAATGAGCACTGTATTTTCTTAGATGGACAGCACCGTCCCATGGCTATCAGTCGTCAGAGCTTTGAGCGTCTGCTGGCTATTGTAGAGCAGTTTCCAGGCTATTTTGCGGGTTCGAATGCCGACCTGCCAATCGTGGGAGGCTCTATTCTGACTCATGATCACTATCAAGGAGGCCGTCACGTTTTCCCTATGGAATTGGCTCCTTTGCAAAAGGAATTTCATTTTACTGGTTTTGAGCAGGTCAAGGCTGGGATTGTCAAGTGGCCAATGTCAGTGCTACGTTTGACCTCGGATTCTAAAGAGGAATTGATTAACTTGGCTGATAAGATTTTGCAGGAATGGCGCCAGTATTCAGATCCAAGTGTGCAAGTATTGGCAGAAAGTAATGGAACACCACATCATACCATTACACCGATTGCCCGTAAACGGGATGGACAGTTTGAGTTGGACTTGGTCTTGCGGGATAATCAGACATCGCCAGAGCATCCTGATGGTATCTATCATCCCCACAAGGATGTTCAACATATCAAGAAGGAAAATATCGGCTTGATTGAGGTCATGGGCTTGGCTATCTTGCCACCTCGTTTGAAAGCAGAAGTGGAGCAAGTCGCCAGCTACCTCGTGGGAGAAGAAGTCTCAGTTTCCGACTATCATCAGGAATGGGCAGACCAGCTCAAAGCCCAACATCCGGACCTAGCAGATAAAGAAAAAGCCCTTGAAATCGTCAAGGAATCTGTGGGTGCTATTTTTGCACGTGTTTTGGAGGACGCAGGGGTTTACAAGCAGACGGAACAAGGACAGGCAGCCTTTATGCGCTTTGTAGAGCAGGTCGGAATTTTGCCAGACTAGGAGCTTTCTCCTTGCACAGTCCTATAAAAAGTAGTATCATAGTGTCGTTTGAACTATCAGGAGGAAACGATGAAAGATTTTCATTTTGACGCTATATCTGCCTTTGAAAATTACGAAATAGAAAAAATGAGAGATGGTCATGTTGTGGTGACGACGAAAGTGGTGGACTCGTCGCTCAACTACTATGGCAATGCCCATGGTGGCTATCTTTTTACCCTTTGTGACCAAATCAGTGGTTTGGTGGTTATCTCGCTGGGGCTTGATGGAGTGACGCTTCAGTCCTCTATCAACTACCTCAAGGCAGGAAAACTCGACGATGTGCTGACCATTAAAGGAGAATGTGTCCATCAAGGTCGCACAACCTGTGTGGTAGATGTCGATATCACCAATCAAGAGGGCAGAAATGTCTGCAAAGCAACTTTTACCATGTTTGTCACAGGACAAAGGTCAGAAGAAAGACAGGTAAGGATATAAAGTACTGAGAGTTGACCTGCACTCTAAGGGTTAAATATTTGTCGAACTTTTGGAGTGCAGGTTAGTTTTGATTCTCGCAGATGAACCAACTGCTTCGCTAGACCCCAAAAACTCTGAGGAATTACTTTCTATCCTGGAATCTTTAAAAAATCCGAATCGGACCATTATTATTGCGACCCACAATCCTCTTATCTGGGAGCAAGTGGATCAAGTCATTCGAGTTACCGATTTATCTCATTGATGATAAGAGAACATTAAGTTAGAAGAAAGAGTCACAAATACACTTTGTGGCTTTTTTATTTCCGTAAAAATGGTAAAATAGTAGGAGTAGAAATGGAGTTTGAGACATGAAAGTAATCGATCAATTTAAAAATAAGAAAGTACTTGTTTTAGGTTTGGCTAAGTCTGGTGAGTCTGCAGCCCGTTTGTTAGACAAGTTGGGTGCTATTGTGACAGTAAATGACGGCAAGCCTTTTGAGGAAAATCCTGCTGCGCAAAGCTTGCTAGAAGAGGGAATCAAGGTTGTCACTGGTGGGCATCCTTTGGAGCTCTTGGATGAAGATTTCGCTCTGATGGTGAAAAATCCAGGTATCCCTTATAGCAATCCCATGATTGAAAAGGCATTGGCAAAGGGGATTCCAGTCCTGACTGAGGTGGAATTGGCTTATTTAATCTCAGAAGCGCCAATTATCGGTATCACTGGTTCAAATGGGAAAACAACCACAACGACGATGATTGGGGAAGTTTTAACTGCTGCTGGTCAACATGGTCTCTTATCAGGGAATATTGGCTATCCTGCTAGTCAAGTGGCTCAAACTGCGACAGCCAAGGACACGCTCGTCATGGAACTTTCTTCTTTCCAACTGATGGGTGTCCAAGAATTCCATCCTGAGATTGCGGTTATTACCAACCTCATGCCCACTCATATCGACTATCATGGTTCTTTTGAGGAGTATGTGGCAGCTAAGTGGAATATCCAGAACAAGATGACAGCAGCTGATTTCCTTGTCTTGAACTTTAACCAAGACTTGGCAAAAGAATTGGCTAGCAAAACACAAGCCACTGTTGTACCATTTTCAACACAGGAAAAGGTTGATGGAGCTTATCTGGAAGATGGTCAACTCTACTTCCGTGGAGAAGTGGTCATGGCAGCGAGTGAAATTGGTGTTCCAGGTAGCCACAATGTAGAAAATGCCCTTGCGACCATTGCAGTAGCCAAGCTCCGTGGTGTAGACAACCAAACCATCAAGGAAACTCTTTCAGCCTTTGGAGGTGTCAAACACCGTCTCCAGTTTGTGGATGAGATCAAGGGGGTCAAATTCTATAACGATAGCAAGTCAACCAATATCTTGGCTACTCAAAAAGCCTTGTCAGGATTTGACAACAGTAAGGTTATCTTAATTGCAGGTGGTTTGGACCGCGGAAATGAGTTCGACGAATTGGTGCCAGATATTACTGGGCTCAAGAAGATGGTCATCCTCGGTCAGTCTGCAGAACGTGTCAAACGGGCAGCAGAGAAGGCTGGTGTGACTTATGTAGATGCGACTGATATTGCTGATGCGACCCGCAAGGCTTATGAGCTTGCGACTCAAGGAGATGTGGTTCTCCTCAGTCTGCCAATGCTAGCTGGGATATGTATGCTAACTTCGAAGTACGCGGTGACCTATTTATCGACACAGTAGCGGAGTTAAAGGAATAATATGAAAAAAATTGTCTTTACAGGTGGGGGAACGGTTGGACATGTCACCCTCAATCTTTTGTTAATGCCTAAGTTCATCGAAGACGGCTGGGAAGTTCACTACATTGGTGATAAACACGGAATCGAACACCAAGAAATCCTCAAGTCAGGTTTGAATGTGACCTTCCACTCCATTGCGACTGGGAAGTTGCGTCGCTATTTCTCTTGGCAAAATATGCTGGATGTCTTCAAAGTTGGTTGGGGAATTGTCCAATCGCTCTTTATCATGTTACGACTGCGTCCACAGGCCCTTTTTTCAAAGGGTGGCTTTGTCTCTGTACCGCCGGTTATCGCAGCGCGAGTGTCAGGAGTACCTGTCTTTATTCACGAATCGGACCTGTCTATGGGCTTGGCCAATAAAATCGCCTATAAATTTGCGACCAAGATGTATTCAACATTTGAGCAAGCTTCAAGTTTGTCTAAGGTCGAGCATGTGGGAGCAGTGACCAAAGTTTCAGATCAAAAAACATCAGAACCAGATGAATTGATGGATATCCAAACCCACTTTAATCCTAAATTGCCTACAGTATTGTTTGTCGGTGGTTCTGCAGGTGCCCGTGTATTTAACCAATTGGTGACAGATCATAAGCAAGAACTGACCGAGCGTTACAATATTATCAATCTCACTGGAGATTCTAGCCTCAATGAGTTGAGTCAAAATCTCTTTCGTGTTGATTATGTGACGGATCTCTATCAACCCTTGATGGAGATGGCAGATGTGGTGGTAACGCGTGGCGGTGCCAATACGATTTTTGAGCTCTTGGCCATGGCGAAACTCCATCTCATCGTACCATTGGGTCGTGAAGCAAGTCGAGGAGACCAGATTGAAAATGCAGCCTACTTTGTTAAGAAAGGCTATGCAGAAGAACTTCAAGAAAGTGACTTGACCTTGGAAAGCTTGGAGGAGAAACTCAGTCACTTGCTTAGTCATAAGGACCAATACCAAGCTAGTATGAAGGATTCAACTGAATTGAAATCTCTTGATGATTTTTATGCCCTACTAAGAAAAGACTTATCATAAGGAAAACCAATGTCAAAGGATAAGAAAAAAGAATCAAACCAGAAGAAAGAATTGTCTGAATGGCAGAAACGGAACCAAGAATATCTGAAAAAGAAGGCTGAGGAGGAAGCTGCTCTAGCTGAAGAGAAGGAAAAGGAAAAACAAGCTCGAATGGAGGAAAACTCTAAGATGTTAGAGGAGGTCAAGAAATCCTCGAGTGAGTCAGATGAGGAAGCCTCAAGTCCAAGCAAGAAATCATCCGAAAAAGAAGAAAAATCACAAAAGGATGATCATAAAGTCAAAGAGGAAAAAGAGAAGAAGAAAAAAGAAAAACCAGAAAAACCTGCCAAGCCTAAAATTGCGCCTGTTCATATTTGGCGAGCTGTGAGTATCTTGGTACCGAGTGTCCTGGTCCTCCTCTTTTCTATCTATCTCTTGACTCCTCTTTCGACTATCAAGCATATCGAGGTTAAGGGCAATGTCCAGACTCAAGCGGATGACATTAAACAAGTTTCTGGCATTCAGGATAGTGACTATACCTTGTCTTTGTTATGGAACAAGGAGAAGCACGCTGAGAAGATCAAGTCTAATCACTGGATAGAGTCGGCGAAGATTAACTATCAATTTCCGACTAACTTTACGATTGAAGTTAAGGAGTTTGAGATTGTTGGCTACTATGTGACAGGTGAAGACCACTATCCAATCCTATCTAGTGGAACAATCGACTCAAGCCCTGTCAACCTTTTGAACCTGCCTGAGACCTACCTAACAGTCACCTTTAACGATGAGCAGCAGGTGAAGGATTTGATAACGGGTCTTTCTAGCATTAGTGAGGATATAAAGAGTCAAATCCAGAAGATCGAACTAGCTCCAAGTAAAGCAACTGCCGATCTTTTAAAAATCACCATGCAGGATACAGATGAAATAGTAGTTCCCTTGTCAGAGTTGAGTAAGAAATTACCTTATTACAGCAAAATTAAGCCACAGTTAGTAGAACCGAGCTTTATCGATATGGAAGCTGGAATCTATAGTACCAGCCTAGCTGATAAACGTTTAGAAGAAGCTGAGGAAAAGGCTAAACAAGAAGCTAAAGAAGCAGAGAAGAAAAAAACAGGAAGAAAAAAAGCTGAAGAAAAGAAACAAGAAT
>BNJU01000626.1_pt1 | contig 276052 bp, 284 predicted proteins | sample 8539281 | NCBI WGS metagenome assembly BNJU01 (sample SAMD00202456, study PRJDB9452) | human saliva metagenome | isolation source: human saliva | place: Japan
TGCGGGGCGTGGATGGAGCAATGACCGCTGAGCAATTAGGGGTACTTATTTTTGGTTAGACTTAAGTGGAGTCCGCGGAAATCCTCTGCGGGCAGAAACACCTTAGTGCCCAAGAATATGGGGCAAAGGAAAGAGTATTGTGACTGATTTCAACTCACTGATTGCCGAGTTCGGCAGGCAGGTGCGAAGAACCTGCGCTTTGGGGAAGGTGAACCGGAAGCTCAGCTGACGAACCCGGTAGCCACCCTTCTGAAGGGTTTTGGCGCTCTGCATTCAATGGAAGTTCAGACCGTCCGTGAGTCCTCACTGAAAACAGCGGGGGGGGGTCTAGTTTCTGAGGGGCTGGTTCGCCCTGATTACGCCATCATGGTCGATGGTGTTTTAACCGGTTACGTGGAGCTGAAGGCTCCGGGTAAGAACATTGATCCCGCTTCTTTCACTAAGAAGAGCCACGAGTATAAGCAGTGGCAGCGTCTGCGGAACCTTCCGAACCTTTTGTACACCAACGGTACTGAATGGCGCCTGTACCGTTATGGCGAACCGGTGCTGGCGAGCACCGGCCACGACGCAGTGCATTTGCATGGTTCTTTTAGTGGCTATGGCACGCTGAGCGCACCGGATGCTCTCGCGGCGTTCTTCCTTAACTTTCTGCGTTGGGCTCCCTCCCCGATTACGAGTGCTAACCAGCTGGTGGAAACTCTCGCTCCTCTTGCGGCTCTGCTACGTGAAGAAGCACTACGAGGACTTTCTGATCAAAAGAAACTCTATGACAAAGAGCAAGAAGAAGCTAAGAGTAGGGGTGAAGAAGATGAAGTTCTTCCTCCCCCGCTGGTAGGTTTGCGTAATGACTGGCGCGATACCCTAGCTCCGAATACTAGTGATGAGGAATTTGCCGATAGTTTTGCACAGACGGTGGTATTCTCGCTGGTCGTTGCACTATCTGAGGGGGCATAATCTCAGCATTGAATCTCTATCAACTATGGCTAATCGATTGCGTTCTCAGCACGGTCTGCTGGGTAATGCGCTGGGTCTGCTCACCGAACACCTGGATGAGAAGAGCTCCCTGTATAACGCTCTAGCTGTCATTGTGCGAGTCATGGGCGCTGCCTCCTGGGAATATATCTCCGGGGAAAGGCAGATGTATATCTGCATCTTTACGAGCATTTCCTAAGTATTTACAATCCCGAACAACGCAAAAAGACCGGTAGCTACTACACCCCCGTTGAGGTGGTAGACCAGATGGTGCGTCTGGTGGATGACGCCCTGCGCACCTACCTGGGTAAGGAGCACGGTCTGGCGAGTGAGGGTGTGTCCGTAATTGACCCGGCGATGGGTACCGGCACCTATCCTCTGTCGGTCATGCATAAGGTAGCGAAGACGGAGAGCCTGGCTCCCGCCGCGCGTACTCGTGCGCTGAATCGTCTGGCGAAGAATCTGTACGGCTTTGAGTTGCAGTCGGGTCCTTTCTCCGTGGCTGAGTTGCGCCTCAACCAGACTCTTAAGGAGCTGGGTGCTGAGGTTCCCAAGGACGGTTTGAACCTCTATGTGGCAGATACATTGCATGATCCCTACTCAAGGGCAAAGCCTATGAGTGGTAATACTCTGCGCCTGCTTTCTCAGTTGTCGAATAAGGCAACTAGGGTAAAGCGTGAGGTCCCTATTCAGGTGTGCATCGGTAACCCGCCCTACAAAGACAAAGCGAAGGGTATGGGTGGCTGGGTGGAATCTGGGCACCGCTACAAGAAAAAAGATAAGAAAGAAAAGAACTCCCCCATTCTGGATGACTTCCGTGCCCCCAACAAGGGCAGGTACGAGCGAGCATTGAGAAACCTGTATATCTATTTCTGGCGTTGGGCTTTCTGGAAGGTCTTTGAAGACTCCTTCCGGGTTACTGAGAGTGAGTCAGATAATTCTCAACATGCAGGTGTAGTGTGTTTTATCACCCCTAGCAGTTATCTTAACGGCCCAGGGTTTGCGGGTATGCGCGAGTATATTCGCCGTTCGTCCAGTCGAGGATGGATTATTAACGTGACTCCAGAAGGCTATGCGCCTGAGAAGGACAACGCTATCTTTGCTATTAAAACTCCTGTGGCTATTTCGCTGTTTATCCGTGAAGAAAATACCGATGAGGAAACCCCCGCGGATATTCGCTACGTGGCCCTGCACGGTACCTTTGCAGATAAAATGCAGGCTCTTGCCAACCTTGAGTTGGATGGTGAGGAATTTATGCCGGTGCGTTCCGGTTGGGGCAATGAATTTGCGCCTAATTCGGGCAAGGATTGGAATAGCTATCCGTATATGGATGACCTATACAGCGTGAGTTCCTCGGGTATAGACCCCTCACGTAAATGGGTGGTTGCTCCGTCCCAGAGTATTTTGGAAGAACGATGGTCTGAGCTTACTGAAGGTAACGATCTAAAAATACGAGCTAATCGTTTTAAAGAAACTTCCACTGCTGGCATCGCTAAGGGCAAAACGCCACTCCTAGGAGACGATACCTTCCAAGGGAGCAAAGAGAGTCTCAATGATCAGATTGCCCGTGAGGTAATTCCGACAGTTCCAAATATAGTGCCTATCGGCTACCGTTCTTTTGATCGGCAGTATATTCTGGCTGATGCACGTCTTCTAGATAGGCCTCGACCGAAACTATGGCCGTATCGTATCCAAAATCAAATTTTCATTGTAGAACTGTACGTACGTAATCCTAAAAACGGACCTGGTCTCTACTTTAGCTCTTTGATTCCCGATAAGAATGCGTTTAAGGGTATCGAAGGCGGCCGATGCTACCCTGTTCTCACGACGGACGGTGAGCCGAACCTCAGGACATCCGTAGCACAACTTCTGTGTGAACGTTTCGGGAACGATGCCCCTGGTAATCTCGTTTACTATCTGGCAGCACTCACCGGACACCCTGAGTATGTACGTACCTTTAGTAAGCCTCTCGAGACCTCGCATATGCGTGCTCCTCTCACTGCGGACCCGGAGCTCTGGGAACGCGCTGTTCAGCTCGGCAAACAGGTTGTATGGTTGCACACCTACGGTGAGCGCGGTGAACCGCTACCGGATATGGAGCGCCTGGACCAGCGTCCCAAAGGTGCAGATTATACCCTTCCTGTTCCTACTGTGGATATGGGTAGGAAAATGCCAACCAAACAACCTAGTTTTTTTGCCGAACTCAGTAGCCGATGACCTCGCTGAGGAGCAGAATACTCCTGTGATGGGTACGGTATCCTTCGGTCAAGCCCGCTGCGAGAACGTGGAGAAACGAGTCTTCGACTACACTATCGGTAGTAAACAGGGTGATAGGCCTTTGGTCGAAGTACCGTGTCAAGGATCCGAAGGGGACCCAGAATTCCCCACTTGACAATATTGTTGAACAGGAATGGCCGGAAGCCTGGAGTGAAGAGTACGAGCGTCTGCTCTACACTCTCACGCACCTGGTGCACCTGGAACCCGCTCAGGAGAAGCTCCTGGACGAGGTTCTCGCCGGTGAGCAGATTTCCCGTGAGGAGTTTGTAGACACCGGAGACTAGCCGCTCAATAGCTACCGGTATCGGGTTCTACAACCGGTTATACACAAAAAGGGGTGGGTGACCCTGGACTATTCCAGAGTCACCCACCCCTGTTGCTTTCAGAAGCCCTACGCTTCCTTCTGCGCCTCGTACGCGCGCACCTCAGCTAACATCTCTGCGGCGAGCGCATCGACCGTCTCACGGTCATACGGGCGAAAAGCGTACAGCTCCTCCATGACAGACGCAGCCATCTTAGAGGACCACGCCCAGGCGTGCCGCCAGGATGTCACGCACCAGCGCGCCACCACCGACGGTGGTGTCCGCCAGAGCCTTCACAGCCCACGCATCCACAGCCGCCAGTGCCGCCGGTGCGTTCAGGTCCTCGCCGAGTGCCTCACGCACAGCGGCCAGTAGCTCAACCGCCGCTTCATCGGTGACACCTTCAGAACCCTCACGGCTCTCAGCCATCGACACCGCGTGACGGTAAGTATCCAGGCGAGCCTTCGCGTGCTCCAGCAGCTCATCAGTCCAGAACCAATCCGAACGGTAATGCTGACCCATAATCGCCAGACGCACCGCGTTCGCATCCTCACCGGCGGCACGCAGACGCGAAACCAGCACCAGGTTACCGCGGGACTTGCTCATCTTGTGGCCATCCAAACCGACCATGCCGGTGTGCGCGTAATGCTTAGCGTGCGGGCGTGCAGACACAGCCCACGAATGGCCCGCACCCAAATCATGGTGCGGGAACGTTAAGTCGTTACCGCCAGCCTGAACGGTCAGCGAACCATCCACAAAACGGCGGGCAATCATCGTGCACTCGATGTGCCAGCCGGGGCGGCCCGCGCCCAGCTCGCCGGCATCCCAGCTCGGCTCGCCCTCACGCTCAACACGCCACAGCAGCGGATCCAGTGCATCACGCTTACCGGCACGGTTCGGGTCGCCGCCGCGCTCAGCGAAAATCTCCAGCATCTCATCACGGGTCAAGTGGCAGACCTCGCCCGGTGCCCACGAGTAGCCCTCAGCGTTCGCGGGCAGCTCACGCACAGCCTTCAGATCCAGGTACACGTCACCGTCAGGATGCACCACACCCTGCTCGTCCGTGAAACCGGGCACGCGGTACGCCAGGCCGCGGCGGAACAGGTCCTCAATCAGCGGGAACAGCCACTCAATGGACTCCACCACACCCACATAGTGCGCCGGCGGAATCACGTTCAGCGCCTTCATATCGGTGCGGAACAGCTCCGTCTGATCCTCAGCCAGCTCACGCCAATCAACATTCGTCGCGGTCGCACGCTCCAGCAGCGGGTCGTCCACATCGGTCACGTTCTGCACGTAGGTGACCGGCACGCCCGCATCCAGCCAGGCGCGGTGCAGCAAGTCAAAAGCAACATAGGTGGAGGCGTGACCCATATGCGTCGCGTCGTACGGGGTGATACCGCAAACGTACAGGCTCGCCGCCTTATCCTCCTGAACCTGAACAATCTCACCAGCCGCGGTATCAAAAATACGCGGCAGCGCAGCCTGACCGGGCAGAGTCACAGAGGCGGGGGTATCCCAAGCTCGCATGGGTTTCCTTTCCGTAAAAACGCCCACAACCGGTGGACGCGCCACACCCGCCGCCCAACCTCAAGGCATGCGGGTGCCAAAAAATCTACTCCAATAAGAATACCCGCCCGTGAGAAACTCACGGACGGGTATGTCATATCACGCTGAGGGCTAAAGCCTTAGAACGCCGAAGAAGTAGCGTTCAGAACGCCAGTGCCCAGACCAACGAAAATCAGGATACCGAGCGCAATACGGTACCAGATGAAAATGCCGTAGGACTTCGACGACACGTACTTCAGGAACCAGCCAATCATCAGGTAACCCACCACAAACGCAACCAGAGTAGCCACGATAGTCGAGGGAATACCGTAGAAGCCGGTAGCTTCCTCGCCGGTGACCACCTTGAAGGTCTTGTACAGGCCAGACATGAACACGGCGGGCATGGCCAGCAGGAACGAGTAACGTGCCGCAGCCTCACGGGTGTAACCCATGAACAGACCCGCAGTAATCGTACCGCCCGAACGGGAAACACCCGGGATCAGTGCCAGCGCCTGTGCGCAACCGTACAGCAGGCCGTGACGGAACGTCAGGTCCTTCAGCTCACGCTGCTCGCGGCCAAAACGGTCCGCAAGACCCAGGAACACAGCGAAGACAATCAGCATAGTCGCCACAATCCACAGGCTACGGAACTGGGTGTCAATGTAGTCTTCCAGCAGCAGGCCCAGAACGCCGATGGGCAGGGAGCCAATAATAATCAGCCAACCCATGCGGGCATCCGGGTCATTGCGCGGTACACGACCGGTAAGAGCGCCAAACCACGCCTTCACAATGCGCACAATATCGCGCCAGAAAAAAATCAAGACCGCGGTCTCAGTACCCAGCTGGGTGATTGCGGTAAACGCGGCGCCCGGGTCAGCCTTCTCCGGCAGAATCTGGCCAACAATGTTCAGATGCGCCGATGACGAAATCGGCAGAAATTCGGTCAGGCCCTGAACAAAGCCCAAAATAATTGCTTGAATCCATTCCACGCATTCAAGGATACAGGAGGTGCACCCGCCCGGGGCGGTTCGCCGAAGGTGATGTGGAACTTCCGCAAACCGCCCCGTCCACACTGTGAAACGCTCAGGGTGCCGTTTCAGGAGGTACACCGCGGTGCATCCGGGGCTTATCCACGGCTCATCAACGGCTCCTCCACGGTTCAAGGAGGCCGCGCAAACACCTCAAATGCGCGCTCTCCGGCGCAAGCGTACTAGCCGCACGACCAGTCAAAAACACCGGTCTCAAAATCAAAAACAGCGCTACCGCACCCAAAATTCAGCACATCAAACTCATCGAACTCAATATAACGAGCCGTCAGACCCTCCGGCAGAGCCTGCGCATAAAAATGAGTGCCACCCAGGTGAGTACCCACCGCAATCAGCGGCTTCGCCCACTCAAACCACGCCGAATCCTCAGCATCCCAATCGAAAGGACTCAGATAACCAGTCTGCGGGTCAACATTCTCAAACACATCACTGGGGACCTTACCGGCATTCGGATCATCCGTCGGAACCCACCCCACAAGAGCAGGCTTACGGTCCAGCGGCTGCTGACGATCCGCCAAAGCCCAGGCGCTGAAGCTCTCCTCCTCACCACGATGCTCACCGGGCCGGCGCACATCCTGCGGCGGCGGCGTGCGGGACGAGAACTCCTCCTCACTCAGGTACAGCACCGCAAACTCAGCATCCAAAATATCGCGCAACAACAACTGATACGGATGCACCCGCGCCTGCGCATACTGCACCTCAAACGGGTCATCACTAGCAGCATTAGCAACACCCTCAGTCGCCTCATCCTCAGCGAACTGGCTATCACCGGCGAAGAAAGAGAACGCCACAACGTCCGGATACTTCTGCGCATCCGGCAGGTACTCCCCCGGCAACCTCACCGTAAAAATATGCTGCATCGGCAAACCAGTAAACGTACTGCGCGGCCACTGATCCTGCTCAATACCGGGACCGGTCGAACCCACCCAGCCAGCCTCCCACACCTCGGTGGAACCTGCAGGCAGAGCAGTATCATCACCACCGCACAGCTCATAATTCCAGGCACGGACAGAAGAATCGGTGTCCGCCGCATCAACGGGGCTAAACACCATCGCGTAGCTTTTCATGAGAGTTCCTCTCTGCAGATTATTCGCCTCAGAGCACGCCGATGCACACAACACCTGCGCACATTAAACGCATAAGGGCGGGATACATACTCCCAGTATGCATCCCGCCCCCACATCATGCACGGTCAACGGTCACCAGCCAGCGGTCACCCGCAAACCTTGCACAAAGCATGTACGGCTATCGCCTACGCCTGACGCTCATCACGCAGCGCACGGTTCACAGCCGAAATCATCGCCTTCAAAGCCGCACGAGTCGTCGAGCTGTCCACACCAATACCCCACAGCACGCGAGAACCAACAGCAGCCTCAACGTAGCAGGCAGCGTTAGCAGTCGACGAAGACGACATCGTGTGCTCCGAATAATCCATCACGCGAATATCCACGCCCTCGCCCGAAAGGATGTTCTGCAGAGCATCCACCGGACCGGTACCCGAAGCCGAACGGGTGTACGTGTGACCATCAATGTTCAGACCAACACGCAGAGTAGTCGCACCAGTATCAGCCGAATCAATATTAATCGACTCAATACGGTACTTACCCCAACGGTTCTGCGGATCAGCAGCAGGCAGGTACTCATCCGCGAAGATGTTCCACAGCTTCTGGCTGGTCATCTCGCCACCCTCAGCGTCAGTACGAGCCTGAACAATCTTCGAGAACTCAACCTGAGCACGACGCGGCAAATCCAGACCGTGATCCTGCTTCAGCAGGTACGCCATACCGCCCTTACCAGACTGCGAATTCACACGAATAATCGCCTCATAGTACGACCCAGATCGCGAGGATCAATCGGCAGGTACGGAACCTCCCAGTAAACCTCATCCACGGTCTTACCCGCCTCAGCAGCGGTACGCTCCAGAGCCTCAAAGCCCTTCTTAATAGCGTCCTGGTGAGAACCAGAGAACGCGGTGAACACCAGATCGCCACCATACGGCGAACGCTCGTGCACCTTCAGCTGGTTGCAGTACTCAACAGTCTTACGGATACCGTCAATATCAGAGAAATCAATCTGCGGATCCACACCCTGGGTGTACATATTCAGACCCAAAGTCACCAGGTCAACGTTACCGGTGCGCTCGCCATTACCGAAGAGGCAACCCTCAATACGGTCAGCACCCGCCAGGTAACCCAGCTCAGCAGCAGCCACGCCGGTACCGCGGTCATTATGCGGGTGCAGCGACAGCACAATGTGCTCACGGTGGTTCAGGTTGCGGTGCATCCACTCGACAGAGTCGGCGTACACGTTCGGGGTAGCCATCTCAACGGTAGCGGGCAGGTTCACAATCAACTCGCGGCCGTTCTGACCAACCTCCAGCTCCTCAGCCACAGCGTTCACCACGCGAGCCGCGTACTCCAGCTCAGTGCCGGTGAAAGACTCGGGCGAGTACTCGTAGATGACCTTAGTATCAGAGACCATCTGCTCTTCGTACTTGCGGCACAGGCGCGCACCCTGCAGGGCGATGTCCAGCACGCCCTCCTGATCCTGGTTGAACACCACGCGACGCTGCAGCACGGAGGTCGAGTTGTAGAAGTGCACAATCGCCTGCGGTGCGCCCTCAATCGCCTCAAAAGTGCGGGCAATCAGGTGCTCACGCGCCTGCACCAGAACCTGAATGGTCACGTCCGAAGGAATGTGGCCATCCTCAACGAGAGTACGCACAAAATCGAAGTCAGTCTGCGACGCCGAAGGGGAAACCAACCTCAATTTCCTTGTAACCCATCTTCACCAGCAGCTTGAACATCGCAAGCTTACGGTCGGTGTCCATGGGGTCAATCAGCGCCTGGTTGCCGTCACGCAGATCCACTGCGCACCAGCGCGGAGCCTTCTCAATGACCTTATCCGGCCAGGTGCGGTCCGGCAGGTCAACAACAATCTGCTCGTGGAAAGGGCGGTACTTGTGTACCGGCATGGGGCTGGGCTTCTGGTGGTTTTTCATGATGAATTTCCTGTTGGTTGGTCCGTCTCGCTCTACCCCAATTGTGGGGCTCGTACCGTACCGGGTATCGGTCCCCGGCAGCCGTGGTCAAGGCGGTGCATCAGAAAGGATGCGAAGGTGAGATGCCGCGTCAAAAAGCCGGAACGGTTGCGGCAGATTCTAGCGTGCCCCGTTCCGGCGAATAAGCAGCAGGTTCACTGCCTGGCGGGTAACCCCGCGCATGCTCTCACCGTCAATAGTCATGCCTCCACGCTATCACAGGGGTCGGAGGCGGTGGCAGGGCACACGGGAAGCCGTCCATCATCTGGAAAGAATTAACGGCAAAGGGGCGCAGCCACCATTACTGGCGCTACGCCCCTCACTCAATATTCACGCATCTGTGCTATACCCTAGCTAGAACCTAGTAGGCGAAAGCAGTCTGGCACTTATTCTGATCAGCAGTCTGACCGGTCGCGTTACCCGCAATCGCAGCCTCCTGCTTCTCCATCGCCTCACCGGACGGGAAGTCAGTACCAATCGTCACCGACACGCCCTGAACCTCTTCGGTCGCCACCACTCGGGTCACGTTCAGCTTTGCGGCGATTTCCTTCGCCTCCGCCTCGTAACCGGTCGAGTAGAACACCGTGGTGAAGTTCGTCGGGTTAGCCGAAGTACCCGGAGTAACATTCGAGTAGCCCAAGCCCTCAACCACCGAAGCGATCGTAGCCGAGCGGCCATCCAGACCGGTCGCGTTGTACACGCTCACCGGAACCGTACGATCCAGCTGAACCGGAGCGGCAGAAGTAGCCGGCGCCTCCGGAGCCTTCTCTTCCTTCAGCGACTTATCGTCACGCAGACGCTGGAACACGTTCGCAGCATCCGCAGAAATCTGCAGGCGGTTCTCATCCTGGCTCCACGGCTCAGTCGGCACCGTCGCAAACACAACATTCGACAGGTCCACGCCACCAAGAGCCGCACCAACACCCACCAGAGTGCTGATATTACCCAGGTTCTTATCCACCGTCACGTTCTGAGTAATCGCCTCAGCAATGTTAATCAGACGGCCCGGATTCGACAGAGTACCCTCACTCTTCACCTTACGCAGCAGCGAAGACAAGAAGCCCTGCTGAGCCTGAATACGACCAATATCGGAACCATCCGAGAAGCCGTGGCGGCTACGCAAGAACGCAAGAGCCTGCTCACCCTCAACCGAAGAAGTACCGGCAGGAAGCTTCAAGCCACTGTACTCGTCATCAATCGGAGCGTCCACACACACCTGAACGCCGCCAACAACCTTCGACAGCTCCTTCACAGCGTTAAAGTCCACCAACATGAAGTGGTCAATATTCACACCGGTCAGCTTGCTAATGGTCGCCACAGTACAACCGGGGCCACCGCGAGACAGAGACTCGTTAATCTGAACGTTCTCCTCAGCCGGGTACACGGTGCCGCTCTCAGGATCAGTACACTGCGGCACATCAACCATCAAGTCACGCGGGAACGACAGCACGCTCACGTTCTTACGGTCCTTGCTGATCTGCAGCAGCATCATCACGTCCGCGCGAGCCTCAGAATTGCGGTCATCCTCATCACCGTACGCACCGTTATTGCCCTTACGGGTATCGGAGCCAATCACGAGAATGTCCAAGGCGCCGTTCTCCAGGCCGTCCTTGTAATTGCTGATGTTCAGCTCCTGAGTATGCAGATTATTGCGCATACGCAGAGCCAACACGCCACCAAAGCCAACAACAATGACGAGCATGCAAGCAGTAAGCAGAGCAATCCACTTATTGCGGTTTGAGGTCAGCACCGTCGTGCGCATATGACGACCGGTGCTTCGTAAACGAGGTGCCTGGGGCATACCTTTTCTCTTTCTGCCGGTGAGCAAGTGCTTTCTCAGAGTAACACTCTTCCCTATGAGCGCCGAATGAGAGTGAAAAGTTTCACCCGGAGGCATGCACATATTTCTGCAAGCCACCGGGTGAAAACTAAGGATGCGCGACCACCTCCGAAGGCAACCTCTCAAGAAAGCTACTAGAATCCCAGGCGGTTCAACGCACGCGCGTCAGACTGCCATTCCTTCGCAACCTTCACATGAATATTCAGGTAAATGCGGGTACCGAGCATCGCCTCAATCTGCTCACGAGCCTTCGTACCAATCTTGCGCAGGTTCGAGCCGCCCTTACCGATAATGATGTACTTCTGCGACTCACGCTCCACAAACAGGTTCACGTGCACATCCAGCAGCGGGTTATCCTCCGGGCGGCCCTCACGGAACTCCATCTCCTCAACCGTCACAGCAATCGAGTGGGGCAGCTCCTCGCGCGCACCCTCCAAGGCAGCCTCACGCACGAGTTCCGCGATGAGGGTTGCCTCCGGCTCATCGGTCAGCTCACCGTCCGGGTACAGCGGCGGCGACAGCGGAGTGTACTGCGCCAGCAGGTCAGCAACCGCATCCACCTGGAAATGCTTCACAGCAGACACCGGGATAATCGCAGCCCAGCCGCCCTTACCGTCAACCGGCATCGGCTCAGCAACCTCACCGGCACGGCGCTTAGCCGCAGGACCCGAACCCTTCGCGAAAGGCACAGCATCATTCTTGCCGCCCTTACCCTTGGGGCCCTTACCCTTCTGCTTCGCACGATGCGCAGCACGCTTAGCACGAGCCGCACGCTCAGCGCTCATGACCTCCTCGCCGAGCGCCTCAACAGCCAGCAGCTGCTCACGCAGCTCCTCAGAGCTCACGGTGTCAGCCTTCGTCACAATCGCGACGACCGGCTTATTGCTCGATGCCACCAGCTGCGACGCAATGTAACGGTCACCCGGACCGATCTTCTCATTTGCCGGAATGCAGAAGCCCAGCACATCCACCTGCGAAAGAGTGCTCGCCACCAGGTCGTTCAGACGCTCACCCAGCAGAGTGCGGGGGCGGTGAATACCCGGGGTGTCCACCAAAATCAGCTGGTACTCGTCCTTGTGCACAATACCGCGGATCGTGTGGCGGGTCGTCTGCGGACGGTTCGAGGTGATAGCCACCTTCTGACCGACCATAGCGTTCGTCAAAGTAGACTTACCCGCATTCGGGCGGCCCACCAGCGACGCGAAACCCGAACGGAAATCCGACGGGTAGGTCGGCAGCGGGGTGCTCAAGTCCAGAGTGCTCAAATCGAGCGGGGTGTACTCCTGGTCCATGTGTTTCTCCTTATTAAATCCCGGGGTCAAACCCCGGGCGGGGTATGGGGTGCCAGCCTCATCTGCCTGCGCCTTTTCTGGGCGGGGCGGCCGACTCAAAGCGTGTTAGGGAAGATGCTGTGCATCTATGTTCGGTATCTAGCGGTTGCCGTGCTGATCGGTTGCCGGTTCAGCCTCTGCAATATCTCCCGGAAGATCCGGATGCGCGTGCGGCTCAGACACAGCGGGCGGCTCAGTATCCACGGTGAGAAGGTCAGCAACCTCCGCGGAATTAGGCTCCGAGGAAGACGCCGCGGAACCTTCAGCGTTCTGCTGCTCATCACGAGGCGGCTCATACCACGCCTGCAACATATCCACCTGGTGGCGGCGGCCCGACGAACCAATCGCACGAATATGAATACCGTCAATCTCAATCTCAGAACCGACAATCGGCACCATACCCAGATGCTTAGCGAGCAGACCGCCCACTGTATCAACATCTTCATCCTCGAGTTCACGACCGAAATCTCGCCCAGCTCATCAATACCCAGGCGGGCAGACAGACGGAACGTGCCGTCATCGTTCAGCGTGTACTCGGGGCGTTCGTGGTCGTACTCGTCAGAGATGTCGCCGACCAGCTCCTCAATCAGATCCTCAAGCGTGATCAGACCGGCGGTGCCGCCGTACTCATCAACAATAATCGCCACGTGCGTGGACTCACGCTGCATCTCACGCAGCAGGTCCATGGCGCGCTTCGACTCGGGCTCAAAACGCGCCGGGCGCATCAGCTCAACCACGGTCGGCAGGGCGGTACCCTCCGGGGGCCTCACCGTGCAGGATGAAGGCGCGCATCGCGTCCTTCAGGTAGAGCACGCCCAGAATCTCATCGCTCGAATCACCAATCACCGGCATACGCGAATAACCCGAACGCAGGAACAGGCTCAGCGCCTCACGCAACGTGGTGTCGCGGCTAGCGGTGAGCATGTCGGTGCGCGGAACCATGAGTGAACGGATGCGGGTATCGTCCATCTCAAAGACGGACTGCACCATCTGCGCCTCGTCATCTTCAATGGTTTCAGCGTCGGAGGCGCGGTCCAGGAACTCGCGCAGCTCCTCCTCATCAAACACACCCACCGGGGCCTCAGCCGAACGTTCCGGCGCCAGGCGCACACTGAGCTTATCGAGCAGACCGGTCGCCGGGCTCAGCAGAACCGACAGGTAGTGCACCGGGCGAGCCAGCACACGAATCGACGCGACCGGGCGGTTACGGCCCAGAGCACGCGCCAGCACATGCAGAATCGGGTAGCCCACCAGCGCAACAATCACGAGGGTCAGCACGATGGCGAGCGCGTGCACCTCAACCAGGTTCAGCAGGCAGGTCATGGTAGCGAGCACCGCGGCGGCTGCCGCAATGAGGCGGGTCAGGCGCAGCGGGTGCGTGTACGCCTCGGAGTCGCCGTCGAGGGTGCGCTGCAGGACGCGCGCACCGAGCGTGTCCGGGTGCGCCTCCACGGCTTCTTCTGCCTCGTTGTGCGGCAGGTAGGTGAACGCGGTTTCGGCGATTGCCGCGACCACGGTCAGGCAGAGCGCGAGAACGGCGAGGAGGGCTGTGAGTAGAATGTCCACGCCGCTCCCCTAGTGTCGGGTTTCGACCGGTGCCGGGCGGCCCAGGAACTCTTCGAGGATGGAACGCTGAATGCCGAACATTTCAGCTTCCTCTTCGGCGGTGCCGTGGTCGTAGCCGAGGCAGTGCAGGATGCCGTGGGTGGTGAGCAGGCACAGCTCATCGAGAGTGCTGTGACCCGCATCTGCGCCCTGACGTGCGGCGACAGGCGGGCAGAGGATGATGTCGCCGAGCATGCCGCTGGAGGGGTTTTCGGGGGTTCCCGGTTCCAGCTCGTCCATGGGGAAGCTCATCACGTCGGTTGCGCCGGGCAGGTCCATCCACTCGATGTGCACGCGTTCCATTTCGTCTTCGTTCACAATGGCGATGGACAGGTAGGTGTCATCGGCAAGGTGCATGCGTTTGAAGGCGTGCTCGACGAGGCGGGTGAGCACCTCGGTGTCTACCGCTTCGAAAGATTCGCGGATGAAGGCGTCGGTTGCCGGGTCAGCACCGGTTGCGGGTTCTTCACAGTCGAATTCGATCTCTGCCACCGTTTAGCGTCCTTCCGGGGTGGTCTGTGCGTTGTCGGGGTTCTGCTCGGCGTTCTTTTCGGAGCCGCCATTGATGCCTGCGCGGTCCAGCAGCTTCTCAGCTGCGGCCTCGATGGTGGCGCGCTTGACCTTGCGGTTACGCTTGCGTTCCATCGCCTTCTGGTCTTCGCCCCACTGGTCGTAGGCGGACACAATGTTCGACACCAGGGTGTGGCGAACCACGTCGGAGGATTCCAGGATGCTGAAGTGAATATCCTCCACACCCTGCAGAATGTTGCGAACCTGCTTCAGGCCGGAGGCGGCGCCACCGGGCAGGTCAATCTGGGTGATGTCACCGGTAATGACCATCTTCGATCCGAAGCCCAGGCGGGTCAGGAACATCTTCATCTGCTCGGCGGTGGTGTTCTGCGCCTCGTCAAGGATGATGAATGCGTCGTTGAGGGTACGGCCACGCATGTACGCCAGCGGTGCGACCTCGATGGTGCCCGCCTCCATGAGCTTGGGGATGGTTTCGGGTTCAAGCATGTCGTGCAGTGCGTCGTAGAGCGGGCGCAGGTACGGGTCGATCTTCTCGTTGAGGGTGCCGGGCAGGAAGCCCAGACGCTCGCCAGCCTCCACGGCGGGGCGGGTGAGGATAATGCGGTTCACTTCGTGGGTCTGCAGCGCCTGCACTGCCTTCGCCATGGCGAGGTAGGTCTTACCGGTACCCGCCGGGCCGATACCGAAGATGACGGTGTTCGCGTCGATAGCGTCCACGTACTTCTTCTGATTAATGGTCTTGGGGCGAATCGTGGTGCCGCGGGTGGAGAGGATGCTGGTGGACAGCGAGTGCGCCGGGTTGCTCAGTTCGTCGCCGAGCATGCCCATGAGGCGGTGAATGACCTGCACGGTAATCTGCGTGTCGTGGCTGGAGAGCACGCGCAGTTCGTTCAGCAGCTTTGCGGCGGTGTTGACGGCCTCGGAGGGGCCGGTGATGAGCACGTCCAGGTCTTTGGGGCGCAGGCTAATCTGCTCGAAGTAGTCCTCGATAATCGCCAGGTGCGCGTCCTGCGGGCCGAGCACGGCGATCATTTCTGCGGCGCTCTTGAAGGATACGGTGCGCGCGGTCGAGAGAGGTCGGGAGGTAGTCATATGGGCTCCTTGGCTAGTGATGTATTTACAAGTATAGATGCGCGTGATGCACCACGCCCCGGTGGATTCCTGTCAGCGGCGCTCTACCAGCGGCCCAGCACCACGTTCAGGGTGCACATGGCGGCAGAGCCAGCGGTGGAGGAACGCAGCACCTCATCGCCGAGTAGTGCCAGTTGCGCGCCGGCGTCGGTGAAGAGCTGCACTTCGCGGTCGCTGATGCCGCCTTCGGGGCCGACGAGCAGGTAGATCTCTTCGGGCAGGTTCTCTGCCTCTACAAGCTTGCATACCAGGGCGCTGAGGCGTTCGGTCGCCTGCTCATGCAGGATGAACACGGCGGCGGACTGCTCAGAACCCTCCCCAGCAACTTCTTCAATGAGTTCCACCAGGTCGGCGGTGCTGTACAGGTCGTACACTTCGGGAATGAGCGCGCGGCGCGACTGCTTCGCCGCGGCGGTGACAGTGTTCTGCCACTTGGTGTGTGCCTTGGAGGCGCGCTCCCCCCTTCCAGCGCACGATGGAGCGGTCCGCGCTCCACGGAAGCACACCGTACACGCCCAGCTCGGTGGCGGTTTCGATGGCGAGCAGGTCGCGGCCGTCCTTCGCGAGCGCCTGCACCAGGTAGATGGAGGGCACGCTGCGTTCCTCGCACAGCTCCTGCACCTGCACGCTCACGCCGTCCGCGTTGATGGAGGCGACCGTACCGAGTGCGCGGCGGCCGGTGCCGTCACCCAGGTCGATGCGTTCGCCGAGCTCAAGGCGCTTGACGAGGGCGTGCTTGCCTTCGGAGCCGCTGAGCGCGCAGGTGGCGCCGGGGGTGAGTGCGTCATATTCTTCCGTGCTGATGTAGAAGATGGGGGCGCTCATGGTTCTCCTTGAGGTGCGGTTTGAAAGCGTGGGTAGTGTGCGGGTGGCGTGTGAAATAGGTGTGCTGCTTAGCGCGGGCGCGTGCAGTGCTGTGCTGACAGGAAAGCGGCGGGTGCGGGTTGAGTACCGCACCCGCCGCATCCTCAGCTTGGTGTAGGGATCCTACTTGAACTGGTCCTTCAAGCGGGAGAAGAGACCGCCGCGGTGCTTGACCTGCGAACCTTCGGTGAGGGACTCACCGCGCAGGGCTGCGAACTGGCGCAGCAGCTCACGCTGTTCTTCGGTCATGTCGGTGGGGGTGACCACCTGGATACGCACCAGCAGGTCGCCGCGACGCTCGGTGCCGAGCACGGTTGCGCCCAGGCCGTTGAGGGTAATCACGTCGCCACTCTGAGTGCCTGCGGGGATCGCAACTTCCTGGTCGCCGTCGAAGGTCTTCAGCGGGATGGTGGTGCCCAGCGCCGCCGCGACCATGGGGATGTTCACGGTGGTGACCAGGTTGTCACCCTCGCGGCTAAAGTACTTGTCACGCTTAACGTTCAGGTCAACGTACAGGTCGCCGTTGGGGCCACCGTACAGGCCTGCCTCGCCCTTGCCGCGCAGGCGGATGCGCGCCTGGTCGTGCACGCCGGCGGGAACATTGAAGGTCAGCGGCACGTCTTCACGTACGCGGCCCTGACCGTGACATTCAGGGCAGGGGGTCTTGATGACGGTGCCGTAGCCGTGGCAGTCGGGGCATTCAACCTGCTGCATGACGGTACCGAGGATGGACTGCACGCGGCGCTGCATGAAACCGTGACCGGAGCAGGTGGTGCAGGTTTCGGGCTGGGTGCCCTCTGCGGTGCCTTCACCGTTACAGGACTTACAGGTTACGGCGGAGCGACGCTCAATGGTCTTCTCAACACCGAACACGGCATCCTGCAGGCTGATGGAGACGGTAATCAGGTCGTCCTGGCCCTGACGCATGCGGGATGCGGGGCCGCGGGCGCCTGCCGCGCCGCCGGTGAACATGTTCAGCAGGTCCTCGAAACCGCCGAAGCCGCTGAATCCGCCGCCCGGGTAGCCGCCGCCTCCGGGGTAGCCTGCGCGGCCCTGTTCGTCGCCGGTGGTGTCATAGTTGCGGCGCTTTTCGGGGTCGGAGAGCACCTCGTAGGCGAGGGTGACGCGCTTGAACTCTTCGGCTGCGTCCTCGGAGGGGTTCACGTCGGGGTGCAGCTGGCGTGCCTTCTTTCGGTACGCCTTCTTGATCTCTTCGGGGCTGGCGTCGTTCGATACGCCGAGAGTATCGTAGTGGCTCATGCGTTTCCTTCCTCTCGAGACGATGGCGGTGCTCGATGAGTGCACCGCCAATAATGGTCGTATCAATTCTAGGGGATACTACCCCCGACCCGATACAATGGCTAGGCTGAATGGGGGTCGCTCCCGCTATCCGCTTAATCTGCGGTGCGCCCCGAACCCCGTTTTAGTTCCCCGCCGGTTCTGTCTCACGGTTCCGTCTGATTGTTCTGTCTTATAGTTCCGGCGCTGTCACCGCCCCTACTGGCTCTGCTGCCCCTACCGCCCCAAAGGAGAATACGTTGAGTACCCACCACTCCCCCTACGGTTGGGGTGCCCAGGACCTAAACGCCGCCCGCATGAGCCGCCAGGCGCCGCCCCCGCGTAAGGTGCCGCTGCGCCGCGGCCTGCTGATTGAGGATATTAACGGCTGGGTGGGTGAGGTCGTGAAGGCTGAACGCATCGGCGGTGCTCTCTTCTTCGGACTCGAGGACGCGAAGGGTCGCGTAAAGAATTTCCCGTTGGGTCCGGGCTACCTGATTGAGGGTGAGCCCGTTGAGATTGTCGCCCCGGTGGCTGCGAAGGAGCCTAAGCGCACGATTTCTCGTTCCGGTTCTATTGCGGTGAAGAACGCCCCGGCTCGGGTGGCGCGCGCCTCCCGCATCTGGGTTGAAGGTCTGCACGACGCCGAGCTCGTGGAGAAGGTCTGGGGCCACGATCTGCGCGTTGAGGGCATTGTTGTGGAGCCGCTGCACGGCGTGGATGATCTTGCCGGCGCTATTCGTGAGTTCGCGCCGGGCCCGGGCCGCCGCCTGGGTATTCTGGTCGACCACCTGATTGAGGGCACGAAGGAGCAGCGCATTGTTGCGGATGCGATGGCTGTGCCGGGTGCCGCCGGGCATGTGAAGATCGTGGGCCACCCGTTCATCGATATTTGGCAGGCGGTCAAGCCGTCGGTGCTGGGTTTGAAGGTGTGGGCCGCAGGTGCCGCGCGGTGAGGATTTCAAGAAGGGCACACTGCGTCGTCTGGGTCAGCCGCACGAAACGCAGGCGGATGTGGCGCAGGCATGGAAGCACATCCTCTCCCGCGTTGATTCCTACACTGACCTGGACCCGACGCTGCTCGCCCCGGTCGAATCGCTCATCGATTTTCTCACCGAGCCGGGTGCCTAACCACACCCGCAACCCGTTATTCCGCCCCCGTCTGCGGGCGCAGGTGTGAGTTTGCTCAGAACCTTTCCCTCGCGGGCATTATCCTGTGGGTTTTACCCGCTAAAGCGGTACAATGGTTGAGCGTGTGGCATTGCCCCTGTGGGTTTATGTTGCACCCTCACTACACTCTAGGTCACCACCGCTCAAACGATTTGCCTCTTCAGAGGGTATTTCCACCGGCTTAGGTGATCACCACAAGAAACTTCTATCGAACCAGGATTTTCGTGACTAACGATGTTCGCCCGGCAACCGGGCCTCAGAAAACCCGTAAGATCAGCGTGATTCAGGACCGCAACCGTGCGACTCTCGCGCATTTCGGCGGCATTCTCGGCATCATCCCCTCCGCTGCGGTTTTCTACGTCAGCCGCAATAACGCGCCCTTCGCTGAGCAGGAGGCTCGCGAGGCAATGAACTTCACCCTCCTGCCCTCCATTGCTCTGGTGGCGCTGTGGGTTGTGTCGTTCCTGCCCGGCATGGGCAACATTGCCATGGTTCTGGGTGCGCTCGTGTGGCTGTTCATGGCTATTGCGTCGCTGCGTGCCGGTATTGAGGTGAACCGCGGTGAACCGTACAGCTACCGTGTGAACCCGCGCCTGCTGGACCGCTTCTACTCCACCGAGAACGCAGAATCCGCAGAGTCCTAAGAACTGCCGGTTCTAAACCGCGCTGTCTCAGAACCGCGCTGATAGCTTTTACGATGAACGCCCCGCACGTTGTGTGCGGGGCGTTCTACGTTTAAGTGGGGCTTCTTTGCCTAGTGCGCGTGAAGTACCGCAAACTCTACCGAATGGCGCTGTAAATAATCATTGTTAAACGATCGTGGGCCCCTGTTACCAGGAGCCCACAACCGTATTCACTCAACTTCAGCAAAGACGAGAACACGCTGTTAGACATATACCGTCCTGCCATGACCTATTATGGCACAGCGTAACCTTCAACCACAACTTGAAATTGGATGTTTTAGGAAAATTTTTTCTCGGGAAAGTATTCGAAAAATACGCACCCTAAAAGCGGTATGAAGGAGTGGAAAATTCTTTCGGCTAGTCCAGCACAAATGCGAACAATTAGCACGCCGGTGTAAGGTGTGATGCTCCCCTAAATCCCCTCCAAATAGCCCCGAAAAATTTTTTTAAAAGTTTTTTGAGACCCGCAAAAACACCCCGAAATAACCGAAATATTACGGCAATACCGGGGCGCACGCCGCGTGCAGGCGGCGGCAGAGACAAGGGGCAAATGAAGTTGAACCAGATCTGAGCCAAGACACAGCTCCAGCTGAAAAGCCCCTAATCAAGCAGGTATTTCTAGTGCTCTTCAGAGACCTCCGGGAGCAGCTCGCGGGTGACCGCATCGCCCAGCAGGCGGCCCTTGAGGGTTAGTCGCACGTGGGCTTCAGGGTCAGGTTCAGCTTGAGAATTCAAAGCATCAGGCTCAATCAGAGCTTGAGAAACCAGCCAGCGCAGGGAGGCACCCAGCTGCGCCTCATCGTGCACGGCGAGCAGCTCGCGCATCGCCAAGCCCTCACGCACACGGATCATGAGCATAACCGTCTCAAAAGCACGAGTGGCGGTGTCCAGCACCTCACGTGCCGCCGCCGGGGACTCCCCCGCACGCACCTTCTGCGCATACGGCACCGGGTGCTTCACGTTCCACCAGCGGGTACCGTTCACGTGCGAGTGCGCGCCGGGGCCGATGCCCCACCAGTCCTGGTTGCGCCAGTAGGCGAGGTTGTGGTCGCTGCGGGTGTCCTCGCTGCGCGAGTAGTTGGAGACCTCGTACCAGTTGTAGCCGGCTTCGGTGAGTAGCTCCTCGGCGAGCAGGTACATGTCCGCCATGAGGTCCTCATCGGGTATGGTGTATTCGCCGCGGCGGATCTGCGCGGCAAGCTTGGTGCCGTCCTCCACGATGAGCGAGTACGCGGAAATGTGGTCGGGTTCGTAGGAGATTGCGGCGCGCACGCTGCGCTCCCACTGCTGCAGGGTCTCCCCCGGCGAACCGTAAATCAGGTCCACGGACACCTGCAGGCCGACCTCCTTAGCCCAGGCGACAACCTTCGGCACGTTGGAGGGCGTGTGGGTGCGGTCGAGTACCTGCAGCACCTCGGGCACGACCGACTGCATACCGAAGGAAACGCGGGTGAAGCCGCCGTCCTTGAGGGTCTGCAGGTCCTCAAAGGTGACGGAATCGGGGTTGGCTTCGGTGGTGACTTCTGCGCCTTCGACGAGGCCGAATACGTCGATGGCTGCCTGCAGGATGCGCACGAGGTCGCGGGCGGGCAGTTTGGTGGGGGTGCCGCCTCCGAAGAAGACGGTGTGCATGGGGCGTTTTGCGACGCCGGAGGCTTCGAGGGTGCGGGCGGCGAAGAGGATTTCTGCGATGGCGTCGTCGGCGTAGGTGCCGAGGCCGATGCCGTCGCCGAAGTCTTCGGTGGCGTAGGTGTTGAAGTCGCAGTAGCCGCAGCGTACGGAGCAGAAGGGGATGTGTACGTAGAGGCTGAAGTCGCGGTTTTCGCATCCTGCGGCGCTGGTGGCGGGATGCGCCCGTCGCGGGTGCGGGGTCGCCGGTGGGCTGGGCGGGCATTCTGCCTCCTGGAACTAGGGGTACAGGTTGGGGGAACAAATATAGGTGGCGTGCAGAGAACCCGGCGGTACACGGGGCACCAGCCGGGTTCTCCACACAAACAGGTCGGCACACAGCCGGAAAAGCTACAGTAGCGAAAGGCTACTTCTTCTTTTCCTTCTCCTCGCTCGAAGACAGTGCCGCAATGAAGGCTTCCTGCGGAACCTCCACACGACCGACCATCTTCATGCGCTTCTTGCCTTCCTTCTGCTTCTCCAGCAGCTTACGCTTACGCGAAATATCGCCACCGTAACACTTCGAAAGAACGTCCTTACGCATCGCGCGAATATTCTCGCGGGCAATAATACGCGAACCGATAGCCGCCTGAATCGGCACCTCAAACTGCTGGCGAGGAATCAGCTCACGCAGCTTAGAAGTCATCATCAGGCCGTACGAGTACGCCTTATCGCGGTGAGTAATGGCGCTGAACGCATCCACCTTCTCACCCTGCAGCAGGATGTCGACCTTCACCAGGTCAGCCTCTTCCTCACCGTCGAACTTCCAGTCCAGCGACGCATAACCGCGGGTACGGGACTTCAGCTGATCGAAGAAGTCGAACACGATCTCTGCCAGGGGCAGGCGGTAACGCATCTCCACACGATCCTCGGACAGGTAATCCATGCCGCCGATCTGGCCGCGGCGAGCCTGGCACAGCTCCATAATCGCGCCAATGTACTCGCTCGGGGCAATAATCGTACACGCCACCATGGGCTCGCGGATGGTCGCGACCTTACCCTCGGGGAATTCGCTCGGGTTGGTCACGCGCTTAGCGTTGCCGGCTTCGTCCACCACGTCGTAAATAACGTTCGGCGCGGTCGAAATCAGGTCCAGGTTGAACTCGCGTTCCAGGCGCTCACGCACAATCTCCAGGTGCAGCAGACCCAGGAAGCCACAGCGGAAACCGAAGCCCAGAGCGGCAGAAGTCTCCGGCTCGTAAATCAGTCGCTGCGTCGTTGAGCTTCAGCTTATCCAGCGCGTCACGCAGTGCCGGGTAGTCCGAACCGTCAATCGGGAACAGGCCCGAGAACACCATCGGCTTGGGGTCCTCGTAACCGCCCAGGGATTCCTCGGCGGGCTTCGCGGCGGAGGTGACGGTATCACCCACACGGGACTGACGGACGTCCTTCACGCCGGTGATGAGGTAACCCACCTCGCCCACGCCCAGACCCTTCGACGGGACAGGCTCAGGGGGAAATCACGCCGATTTCGAGCAGGTCATGCTCGGCACCGGTGGACATCATCTTAATCTTCTGGCGCGGCTGCAGGCTGCCGTCCACAACACGCACGTAGGTGACCACACCGCGGTACGAGTCGTACACCGAGTCAAAAATCATGGCGCGCGCCGGGGCGGATGCGTCACCCTGCGGGGCGGGAATCGCCTCCACAATGCGATCCAGCAGCGCCTCAACGCCCTCACCGGTCTTACCCGATACGCGCAGAACCTCGTCAGGCTCGCAACCAATCAGGTTTGCCAGCTCCTCGGCGTACTTATCCGGCTGAGCCGCAGGCAGGTCAATCTTGTTCAGCACCGGGATGATGGTCAGGTCATTCTCCATCGCCAGGTACAGGTTCGCCAGGGTCTGAGCCTCAATACCCTGGGCGGCGTCCACGAGCAGAAGCGCACCCTCACACGCAGCCAGGGAGCGGGACACTCATAGGTGAAGTCCACGTGGCCGGGGGTGTCAATCATGTTCAGCGCGTAGGAGGTGCCGTCAACATCCCAGGGCATGCGCACAGCCTGCGACTTAATGGTGATGCCGCGCTCACGCTCAATGTCCATGCGGTCCAGGTACTGCGCCTTCATATCGCGCGGGGCAACCACGCCGGTGGCCTGCAGCATACGGTCTGCGAGGGTGGACTTACCGTGGTCAATGTGGGCGATAATGCAGAAGTTGCGAATAATCGCGGGGTCGGTCGCCGCCGGAACGGGCGGGTTCTTCGACATGGGTGCCAATCACATCATCCTTTCGAGATGCTGGGCGCGGGTATGGGCATAGTTACCTATCATTTTCCATACCCGCGGCCGATGCGCGAACGGACCTAACGTTCCGAAGAATCCTCCGCGGAATCCGCACCATCATCGGCAGGGTTTACGCCCTCGGAGGCGCTGCTGAGGGAATCCAGGTAGCCCTCAATATCCTCGGCAATCACCTCGCCGGAGACAGTGCGCAGAGTCGAATCCATCTTCTGCTCAATCTCACGCACCAGCTCAACCTTCTCGTAGTCCTTCGCCATTTCTTCGGCGAGCTCCGCCTCCCACTCATCAGCGTGGGTGCGCAGGCGGTCGTACTCCTCCGACTCGACCTTGATACCGAGGATGACTTCCAGCGCCTCGATCAGGCTCACGACCGCGCGCGGGTTCTGCTGGTCAAAGCTCAGATACCCCGGGATGCTCATACGCAGCATGACCGAGGAGGACAGGCCGTGCTCAGCGGCGAGCGCAGACATTGCCATCGTCACCGAGGTAGAACCGGTGAAATACTCGTGCAGAATACCGGGGATTGCCGCCAGCTTCTCGTCGTGAGTGGTCAGCGTGTACGGGTACGGGCGGGTGTGCGCCACCTGATCCTCGAAGGTCTCAACGAAGATTGCGTGGTCCACGTGGAGTTTCTTCACGTACTTGAAGAAGCGGGTCATAAACCGCCGCAGGCACAGGCTCGGGGCGGGGCCGGTCACCACGAGCAGGCGCAGGCGACGCTCCGGGATAGTGACCATGTTGTAGAACATCTTAGGCCACACCAGAACCGTGGATTCGGAGTCGTCGCTGTTCTGCAGCTGCGGGGCGACGGAAGCATAGTCGTAGAAGTCGTCCATGTCGAAGCCGGGGCTCTCATCGCACGGGTCGAACGCGCGGTGAATCACGTCGAGGGCGTCCTCACCGTTGCCCGGGGGTTCCTTCGCGGAGTTGAAGCCGACCAGCATGACGGTCGTGTAGTTGTCCTCCTCGGAGGATTCGCCCAGGCCCAGCTTGCCGAGCAGTCCCTTCTTCGCGGGCTGTTCTGTGGAGGCGGGCTTGGCGAAAGCGTCAAAGAGTCGGGCGGGAGGGAAGTTCGGCTGGCTCATCGTTGTCCTTAGCTCGTGGTCGGTGGTTGTGTGGTGTGTATCAGCGGCACTCTCGCGTTTTCACCGGCGACCGGTGCAACGCCACTTAGGGCGCTCATGATAGGCACGGGCGGTGTGCGATACCGCCGATAGTTCCCACTATACGGGCTCCCGCGCGACCCGCAAGCGGTTTCGTCACCGGGCGGGCAGGGGCATAAAAATTCAGTAACGAGTCATCAGAGGCGAACACATCACTCACCCGCAGTTGCGTTTAGCCTTTCACCTACTGCGGTGTGTCCTGCCATGGTGAGGTGTGACTGGTTATGATGACTGGTATGGACTCACAATTTATAGCAAATCTTATTTCTGGCATATCCGCATTCGCTACCGTCATTGCGGCTATTTATACAAGGCGGCAGGCTATTGGTTCTAAGGAAGCGAAGGCAAAAGCAGAGGAATCACACAAGGCAACTCTAGATATGCGTGATGCAGCTCAGCGTTCTGCAAAGGCTGCCGAAGAACAGGCTAACCAAGCTGAGCTGGCGCGTAAAGCTGCCGAGGAACGAGTCCGACAGGCTGAGAAGTTACTCGAGCAGATGCAGCAGATTGTCGCTGAACAGCAGAGTCAATCCCAGTCACAGTTTAAGATTGCAACTAACCTATGGCGCTCTAAATTTCAGCTGACTCATGTCCGGGGCTTGCGGTATAAGCTACAAAACATTACCGAGCAGTCTTTGAATGTTCTTAAAGTTGTAAACCAGGATGAGTTTTTTCGGTGCAATGATATCCGCCAGCAGTTCAACCCAGGTGAATCACTCGATATCCTTCTAGGTGGTGTGATGGGGAAGCCCTTACCATCAAATTTAATTCTTCAGCTTGAGGGTCAGAACGAACCTATCTACGTTCAGATTCCAGGTAAATCTGACTAAACCACTATTCGTGCTGGTATACACCCTACCGACGGAGAGACCCCGCTGAATCCTAATAGATAGCCCCGTACTGATATAGGTGCGGGGCTATCTATATATCTTATTCCCGCGGTAGAGATATATAGAAAAATTACCGCGACAGAGGTACATTCATCATATTTGCAACACAAATTACGATAATTATTTCGCCCATAAATCGGATTTTCACGACGCAATTTGGGATGGGTAAGGCACTCATAGGGCGTTCCGCGTACGCAATCAATATGGCCAGCTACCTGCTACGTAATTATGCCCGGTCCAAGGTCATCGTTATGATTGGACTCATCCTGTGAGTGTGATAGCTGTAGAATGTCTGGTATGGATCAATTTTCAGATATTCCTCCCTGGATATCAGCAGTCTCCGCCGCAGTTTCAGCCCTTTTTGCAGGCATATCGTGGTATCAATCCAATGGTTCTAAGAAAGCGAAAGCGAAGGCAGAGGAGCGAGCCCGACAGGCTGAGAAGTCACTCGAGCAGATGCAACAGATTGTCACTGAACAGCAGAGTCAATCCCAGTCGCAGGCAAAGATTGCTGACAGCCTTCGCGGACCTGTCCTGGAACTGATTAAAAGACCTGGGGACTGCAACTACACACTGCGTAATAACACTGAAAGCTCTATCAAGATTCTTGAAGTGCTGAACCACAAATACTTCTATTACTCCATTTACTCCGAGGAGCTTGCTGAAATTCCAAAGGAGGTGCACCCCGGTAAGCCGATTAATTTGCCCCTACCTCATAATGAGGTTACGAGTCTGGATCTCCGAATCGAAGTCAGCGGGAAGAAAGAAACTATCTTTGTAGAGATTCCTCGATAGTTCAAGCTTTCAATCTTGAGAACCAACGTGCCTTTCGTAAGGTTGACGATATTGAAACAGGTAACTTACAGCAGTAATTGCACAGGAGTTATGGAACGACAAGAGCCGATTGCGTTTGATAAGGCGCAGGAGCGTATCTAGCAAGCAACTTGGTTTCCCACATACTCCCTACTTTGAGTTGCTATTCATTACAACAGCTAAACAGGCAAAAGAAACCCCCTGCGTTCCCCTTAGAGGAGGGGGAACACAGGGGGTCTCTGCCCTTAAACCAGAGAGGTACTCACGTACCCCGCAAGTTTTAGAAAGCCTTGTTTACCAGCGCAGCAAGACCGGACTTCTTGTTTGCAGCGGTCTTCTTGTGCAGAACACCCTTGGAAACAGCCTTGTCCAGCTTACGGTTCACAAAACGCAGAGCCTCAACAGCGGCTTCCTTGTTCTGTGCCTCAACAGCAGCCTTGACCTTGCGGGTCGCGGTCTTCAGCTCGGACTTTACAATGTTGTTGCGCAGGCGAGCCTTCTCGTTGGTGAGGATACGCTTCTTCTGAGACTTAATGTTAGCCACAATTAAACTTTCTGTTTTGTCTTATTGGTCGGTGAGGGCGACGCTGGCCGATCATCGACTGAGCGGCGTGGGGATGCCTATGGCAACCGGCCAGCAGTGCCCGATGACCATCGGACACTCAACCACACATAATACCAGATGAACAGCCTCCACGACAGACCCCCGCGGAGAGAAAAATACTGTGAAAACCGCTACATGCAGCCTCCACATCCGGCGCAGATAATCGGCACCGGTCGCCGGTGAAACTACCGGCACAGGACGTTAGCCGTTATGGCGAGTCCACGCACGCTCAATCAGGCGGAACGTATCCTCCGGCATAATCGCACCCTCACGGCGCATCGAATCCGGGCGAACACGAATCACACGGTTCAGCTTCACCTCAGAAGCGCGGCCCTGCGGATCCCACGGACCCGAACCAATATCAAGGTAGTTCGAATCGGCGTGCTCACGGTTATTGTGGTCCTTGCTGGTCATCATCAGCGCCAGCAGGTACTCACCGTCACGACCCACCAGGATCACCGGGCGGTCCTTACCCTGCGAGTGGTCCTCCTCGAAGGGAACCCACGTCCACACGATTTCACCCGGGTCAGCGTCGCCGTCCAGGGAGGGCGAGTACTCAAAGTTGATCATGTCGCGGTAATCGCCCGGGTAATCCGAACCGTCGGATGCGCCGGTCGAAGCCGGTGCGGAAGGCTTAGGTGCCGAGGAAGACTTCGAGGCGCTCGGCTTAGGCGCCGAAGAGCTGGAGATGCGAGCCTCACCCTGACGAGATTCACGCTGACGAGATTCATCCTCGCGGGACTCACTCTTCTGGGAGGACTCGGAGCCGCCCTTAGACGCAGTAGCGTCGTTGAGGGCATCCTCTGCCGCCTTCTGCAGGAAGGGCAGCAGGGCAAAGAAAATTTTCTTCAGAATTTCGAGCATGGGCTCTATTATGCACTACAGGCGCGGAGGTAGAGCAATCGCCAAAACAGCCTGCTCCACCGCATACACCGCGTCCTGCGACTCGCCCTTCAGCTGCGCGTCCGCATCAGCCAGAAGCTGCACAATATGCGCCAACTGGGCGCCGGTAAAACGGCGGCCGTCACGCTGAGCCTGCTCAACCTGCCACGGTGACATACCCACCTCACGCGCCAGCTCGTTAGCGCTCATACGCACGTGGTGCACGCGCGCAATATTGCGGATGCGCATGGCGAGCGCACCCAGCATCGGAATCGGCTCCGTACCGGTGGCGAGGGAGTGGCGGAGCAGACGCAGTGCCTCCGGGGCGTTGCCGGAAATCGCGGCGTCACTCACGCGGAACGCGGTGACTTCGGTGCGGCCGCCGTAGTAGCGGTTCACCGCCTCTTCGGTGATTTCGCCGGGTACGTCTGAGAGCAGCTGCTGGCAGGCGGCGGCAAGCTCCGCAGTGTCGGAGGCGGCGGCAGTCAGCAACGCCAGGGCGCCGCCGGTAATGGAGCGCTGGGCGGCGGCGAACTCCCCCGCCAAGAACTCGTTCTTTCTCACGGTCGGTCTTGAGCGCCTTGCAGTTGATGAGCACGAACTGGGAGCGCACCAGGTCGATGAGCTTCTTGCCGCGGTTACCGCCCTGAGTGGTTCAGAATGAGCATGATGTCCGGCTCGGGGGCGTTCAGGTAGGCGAGCGTATCGGTCAAAAAAACTCGTCGCTCATGGAGGCTACGTTCTCAACCTCAATGATCTTCGCCGAACCGAACAGGGAGGGCGAAGCGTGCAGAATCAGCTCCCCCGCCGTGTAGGTGGCGGCGTTAATCTGAACGCGGTCCACCTCCGGGTGGATGCTGCGGAACAACTCACGCAGGCGCGCCGCAGCGCGGGAGGCGAAGTACTCCTCCGGGCCGTAGAGCATGACGGCGGGTGCCGGGGTGACGGTACGCCACGCGGTGTCGAGGGCGGGGCCGCCTCGGCGGGCGTAGCCTCGGGAACCACCACGCTGGGTTGAACGCTTACGCTCGGACACGCTTATCACTCGCCTTTATCTGCAGGGTACGGGCTGAACTCGAACCCGCTGCGTGCGGGGGTGCCGCGCGGGTAGAGTCTCGAGTATCCATCATAGCGTTTTCTTCTCAGATGCCTCCTAGCGGTGGTTAGGGGTAGTCGGTCAGGGTTAGATGCCCGCAGTGAGTCGGTTAGGAACGGGCGGGCTGATCGGGGCGCTGATAGGAGGGCGCGGTGCGCGGTACCACCCGCAAATACTGCCGGTGCGTGACCGCGCGGTAGCGGCGCGCATCCACCCACCAGAGGGCAATGCTCAACGCCAGCACGCAGAGGGCGCTACACACCACCGCCGGGACACTCGAACCGGGCTCCCAGGGGTTACCCGGCGAGTGCGCGGCAGTGTGTGCCGCCCACTCGATACCCTGCGCGGCAAGACCACCGGCACGCAGGCACAGATCCGCCGCAGTGGGCAGACCCAGGAGCATGAATCCGAGCGCCACCAGCCCGGCGAGCATACTCAGCGGCGCCAAAGGAGCCGCAACCAGGTTCGCCGGAACCGAGTAGAGCGGCACCTTACCGCTCATCGCCAAAATCAGCGGGGTGCACCACAGGGACGCCACAATCGGTGCGGCGAGCATTTCCGCGCAGAACACCGGCATGACGCGCATGAGCAGACGAATCAGCGGCGGGCCCAGCAGAATCAGCGCGGAGGTCGCCGTCACCGACAGGGCGAACCCCATATCCACGGCGAGGTGCGGGGCGGCAAGCAGACACATCAGTACCGTTGTTTGCAGAGCCGCTAGGGGACTGGCGACCCGAACCGCGCAGCATCGCGTAAGCACCGAGCAGACCCATGGCGAGGGAACGAATGACGGAACCCTCAGAGTCCAGCAGCATGGCGTAGGCGAGCACCGCCGCGACCCCGCACAGCACCATGACGCGGTGCGGAATGGCGAGGGTGCTCAGCCGGTGCACGAGCGGCGGCAGGACGTGGGCGTTTGGCGGGGCGGGTTGCTGTGGTCGGGAATGACCCACCCTTCTCCCCACAACCGCCGCATCCAGGAACGGAATCAGCAGGTATGCGCTAGCGAAACGGTACGGACGAATCGCCAGCACCAGCCGGTACGCACCCAAAAACACAATGGCAATATTCGCCCCGGACACCGCTGTAATATGGCTGAGCCCGCTGAGCTTATACTCCTCCCGCGCGGTGGAACTCATCAGCGAATCATCCCCGTAGGCGGTACCCAAAACCAGTGCCGCCGACTCCGTGTCGAGGGTGTCCAGGGCGCGGGTGCGCAGATGCTCCCTGAGCGTGGACAGGTACGGCTCCTCCGCCGTGCTGGGCGGTAGCGTTCGACCCGGCACCGGAGGCGGGGGCAGAAAAAATAGTTGCGCCGCTCAGCTTCGCCGTGGAACCGTTGAACTCCACCGTGCCGAGGGCGGTTACCCTCATGCCCGGATAAATCGCCCGCGAGCGCGCGGTACCGCTCCCCTGGTGCTGAGCGACCGATCATCTCGGGCTCGCCTCGAACGTGCCTCCAGGGCGCGCGCGGCGCTCTTTGCCGAAACCGTCACGCCGGTACACGCGCACCCGCTCATTCACCAGCGCACGCACGCTCCGCCCCTGAATTTCCTCCAGCTTAATAACCACCAGAGTAGTGCGCGGATCCACGCGGCGAACCTGCTCCACCGTGCCATTCAGACGAAGCGAGGCACCCTGCGCCTGTTGCAGGGGTGGCGCGGGATGCATCCACCCCGTAGCGCACAAAAGCACCGCCTGAACCGTGACGATACACGCCAGAAAAAAACCAGCTGACCGGTCGTGCGAAAAGAGCAGGCTGTAGGGGCATCACCGCACGCGGCGGAAAGAAGAGCAGAATCGCCAGGCACCCCAGCAGGGCAATGAGCACGCACGCCAGCGGATGCACCACCCGCCACGTGCCCACGGTCAGCGCCGCCGCGGTAAAAGCCCACAGCGCCAGCACCGTAAAACTCAGGCGAAAGGTCCAGGTGAATGAGGGCTTCCCTGGGCGCGCAGCTCCTGCTCATCACGGCGGGTACGCCACCGTTCAGCGCCGATGCTCCAGCGGTAGCGGGCACGGTCATACACCGTAGCCGCAGACCGGGTGAGGCGCGGGTGAGTGACACCGGGAAAGAGTGCCCGCTCCCACGCCTGCTGGCTGTTCTGCTGTCGGTAGCGGTTCTGCGTGCTGCGGGTGCATTAGACCGTCACCAGCGGACGCAGATTCTCCAGCATCGACGGACCAATGCCGGGCACCGCATCCAGCTCATCGACGCTACGGAAACCGCCGTGCGCCTCACGCCAGGCAATAATGCGCTGAGCCATCGCCGGACCAATACGCGGCAAGCTCTGCAGCTCCTCAGCGGTGGCGGTGTTAATGTTCACCGGGGTTGAGCCCTTCTGCGCGCGCCTGCAGGAGTTAGCGTGCGTGCAGGCTGAGGGCTGAGCACCGCCCTGAGATGCGCCGTTCTGCGCTGCACCATTCGCCGCGTTAGCTTGACCCGCATTCGCCGTGCCACCGTTGGGCTGAATCTGCGCCGGAGCGACCGTCTCACCACGATGCGGCACATAAATCTGCACCCCGTCACTGAGCGCACCGGCAAGGTTCACGCGGTCCAGGTCAGCATCCGCGGCGGCACCGGAGGCGGCGGCAATCGCATCCACGGCACGACCCTGCGCGGGCGGCGTGTACACGCCGGGGATTGTTCACGGCACCCGCCACGTGCACTCGCACGGTAGTCTCACCGGAGGCGCCACCACCCTGCGCAGATTCACTCGGGTTAGCGCCCGGCTGAGCAGTGGACTGGGTGCCAGGCTGAGCACCGGGGCTCTGCTGGGCACCCACCGCCTGCACCGACTCAGCGGAAGCGCTCGGGAGGCGACCTGCTCGGCACGCGGCGCCGCCGAAAACTGGGTCACACCCCACACCACGGCAACCAACGCCAACACCGCCACCAGAAGCAGCACGCGCGGCGACACGCCCCAACGGGCACTGCGGGTGGTGCCGGGCTGATCAGCCTGCTCCCACTCCGCCCAGTCGTCCACCTCGTTCCAATCGGGTTGCTGATCCCAGTCAGCCCAACCATTCGACTCCGGCTGGGATGCCGCGGGCTCGGCAGGTGTTTCTTCGGCAGGCACCTCCGCTGGCGTTACCTCAGTTGAGATTGCCAGCGGCACGGTGTCCTCGGCATCCGGCGCACCGTTCTTGCGGGCGCGGGGGCTGCGGTAGAGGCTGTTCATCAGGGAGCGGGCGCTACGCTGCGCGCCGCCCGGCTGAGGTGTGCCGCCCGGCTGGGCTGCGCTGTCCTGCACAGGGCTCTGTACAGCGTTCTGGTCGGGGTTGGGGGTCATGCTCGTCATACCCCTACCCTAGGCTCACGCGCGCGAACGCACGAGCGCACGCAAAGAACCTGTGGATAACTCCCCTCGCACAACGCGAAAGGGGCCATCCACAGGCTCATTTTTAAAAAATATGCGGTTTTTGTTCAAAAACAGTGGGTTTCGGCTTGTCATAAAACCGTCACAAACACCTCAGCCACACGAGCTGCCCGCACCGTTTAAGAGCAGAATCTAGCCTTCGCTTAGTCCTCACGCGGCAACTCAGTACCCGGAACGCCCAGCTCCGAAGCACGCTTATCAGCCATCACCAGCAGGCGACGAATACGGCCCGCAATCGCGTCCTTCGTCATCGGCGGATCAGCCAGACGACCCAGCTCATCCAACGACGCATGCTTATGCAACACACGCAACTCACCGGCATAGCGCAGATGATCCGGCGCCTCATGACCCAGAATCTGCAGGGCACGCTCCACGCGGGCGCTCGCCGCAACAGCCGCCTGAGCGCTACGGCGCAGGTTCGCATCATCAAAATTCGCCAGACGGTTCGCGGTCGCACGAACCTCCTTGCGGGTGCGCGCCTCACGCCACGTGGTCAGGGTGCCGGTCGCGCCCATACGCTCCAGCAGATGCGAAATCGTCTCGCCGTCACGCACCACAACACGGTCGGTGCCGCGCACCTCGCGTGCCTTCGCAATAATGTCCAGGCGACGAGCCGCACCCACCAGCGCGAGCGCCGCCTCCGGACCGGGGCAGGTAATCTCCAGGGAGGAGGAACGACCCGGCTCAGTCAACGAACCGTGCGCCAGGAACGCACCGCGCATGACCGCCTCGGCGTCCTGCAGGGAGCCGTTCACCACAGCCGGCGGCAGGCCACGCACCGGGCGGCCACGCAAATCCAGCAGACCGGTCTGGCGAGCCAGCGCCTCACCGCCGTGATCCACACGCACAATGTAGCGGCCGCCTCGACGCAGGCCACCACCGCTGACGCTGGTCAGCTCAGAGTCGTGGCCGTAAATCTCCGCGATGGTGCGGCGCATGCGGTGGGCGGTTGCCTCGTGGTCGACCTCAGACTCCACCACGATTCGCCCCGAGACAATGTGCAGGCCTCCGGTAAAACGCAGAATCGTAGAGATTTCTGCCTTACGAGCAGAGACTTTCGTTGCCTCGTAGTTGGCGAGTTCGTCCTTGACGAGCGTGGTTAATGCCATGAAAGGTCCTTCTGGGCGTAGTGTTTAAGTCTAAAAATCAGGAAAAGAGCGCACAAAACAGCCAGCTCAAGCAGCACGCCTGAGCCGCAAATCCAAGCCAGTCAATCTAAGAGCTCAGCTCAAACGCTTCGTTATACGCAGCCGCAAGCTTCAGCGGGTCGTGCACATTCGGCTGGGAGCTCGAACGCAGATGCGCCCACACAACCTTCGCACCCATCGCAGAAGCCTCACGCTCCAGCTCGGAACGGTGATCAGCCTGCATGTCAGCGTCAGCAATCACCGCGTCAAGGTGAAGCTTCGGGGCGTACTGGCGCAACAAATCCAGGTGCGTTGCCGGGGTGAAGCCGACCGTCTCCTTATCGTCGGAGAGGTTCATGACCACGCAGCGGCGCGCCTCCGTGCGGATAACCGCCTCACGCTGAGCGTCCAGCAGCAGATGCGGCAGAACCGACGTACGCCACGAACCCGGACCCAAAACAATCCAGTCGGATTCTTCAATAGCGGAGAGCGCCTCCGGGGCAGGACGCGCATTTGCGGGAGATAGACCAATATCGTGAACGCGTTCCTCCTTCGAGAGGTTCACCTGGCCGACCACCTTCACACGCTCAATACCGCCACCGTTATGCTCACGCAGCACGGTACCGTAAATGACCATCGGATCCAGCGCCATCGGCAGCACGCGGCCACGCGCATTCAGTAGCGCACCCGCCCAGTCCAGACCGGCAACCGGGTCATCCAGCAGCTGCCAGAGAGTCGCAATCAGCAGGTTACCGAGAGCATGGTAATCCAGCGGGAACTCGCCCTCGTAACCCCTCGGGCGCGCTAAAACGATGCTGCATCACATCACGCCACGTGCGACCCCAATCGGTGTCATCACAGAGCGCAGAAAGCGCCATACGCAAATCACCCGGAGGAAGAATACCCATCTCCTCACGCAAACGACCCGACGAACCGCCATCGTCAGCAACCGTCACAACAGCCGTCAAATCAGGCGTGACATGGCGCAATGCAGACAGGGAACCGTACAGCCCGTGACCACCGCCCATCGCCGTGACCTTCGGCGAACGGTGCGTGGTCTTCAACAGGCGCAAAGCCTGAGTCGGCAGAGCCGGCAGGCGCGGAATACCCTGAGTGTCATAACTGGTCGAATGGGTGGACATAGTAATACCTCACATACCCGGAAGGAATGGTATGCCGGCCCCACGGTGTGCGGGGCCGGACGGCGGCTAATAAAACACGACGCGGTGGTTGGGACGCGCCGGGCGGAACTTACTCGCGGCCCTTGTCACGGTGCTGAACGTTCACGTTCAGCTCACCGAAAGCAGAGAGACGACGAGCCAGTTCCTCCGTCACAGCCACGGAACGATGCTTACCACCGGTGCATCCAATTGCGATGGTGGCATAGTACTTGCCCTCACGGCGGTAACCTTCAAGCACGGGGCGAAGAGCCGCAAGGTAGTTGCTGATGAACTCCTCGGTGCCGGCGTGCTCCAGCACGTAGTCGCGCACCGGGGCGTCCTGACCGGTCAGGGGGCGCAGCTCCGGAACCCAGTGCGGGTTCGGGATGAAACGCATATCAGCCATGTAGTTAGCGTCCGAAGGCGCACCGTACTTGAAGCCGAAGCTCATCACGGTCAGGTTCAGCTTCTTATCCGCACCCTCAGCGAACATTTCACGCACGGTACGAGCCAGCTCGTGAACGTTCATGCCGGTGGTGTCAATGGTGCGGTCAGAAGCGAGGCGCAGACCTTCAAAGAGAGTGCGTTCAGCGCGGATACCGTCGAGGACGCGGCCCTCACCCTGTAGCGGGTGCGGGCGGCGCTGAGCCTCGTAGCGGGCAATAATGGTCTCATCCTTGGCGTCAAGGAAGAGCATGGAGAAGTCAATATCGGACTTGCGCAGAGTCTCAATCGCAGCGGGAAGATCGGAGAACAGGGCGCGGGCGCGAACGTCAATACCGAGCGCCACCTTCGGAACTCGCGCACCGTCGCGGGTCACCAGCTCAGCCAGGGAACCGAGCATCTGCGGCGGGATGTTATCGATAACGTACCAGCCCTCATCCTCCAGTACATTTGCGACAGTACTGCGGCCTGCACCGGAAATACCGGTAATCACCAGAATCTGAGGGCGCTCCTCACTCTGGGCGGACTGTACCGTGGCGGGCTTGCTCTGATTCTCGGGCATGGTGCTTCTTCCCCTTCGACGCGAAATACTCTCTATGCCATGATACAAGACCTTTATCTGACGGTTCAGGGGTACGGTCAGAAATTTCACCAGTATGACAGAAATATGAGGCACTCCCCCGAGTGAACCCCAGAAGAAAGAAACCCGCATCACAAGTGCTTGCGCATAATGCTCTCCAAGGGGGCCGCAGAAGGAGGCGGGCGGCAGAGCCGTAAGGGTACAGCAAAGCCCGCACGATACCTCCCACAGGAGGCACCGCACGGGCTCCACGCTACGAACGTTTCGAACTATGAACGCTCCGCAACTATACGCGGATGCGCCAGGTTGCCTTAGACAGAAAGCTCAGGCCAAAAGCTTAGGCAGAAAGCTCCGGCAGGAAAGCCGCCACATGCTCCAACAGACGCACCGACAGCTCCTTCTTCGAACCGGAGAACACCGGCGCCTCATCGTTCAGAGTCGACAGCAGCGTAATCGTGTTATCGTCCGTGCCGAAACCACGATTCACACCCACCGTATTGACCGCCAAGAAGTCCGTACCCTTACGCTGGAGCTTCTCACGACCCAGCTCCAACGGAGTCTTCTCCGCCGAGCCGGTCTCCGCCGCAAAACCAACAATGAGCTTCGGGCCGAGGGTACTCTCCCCCGCCTCACGAGCCTGCTGGCGGCGCACAACGACCTCACGCAGAATATCCGGGTTGCGCACCAGCTGAATCACCGGCGCATCCTCAGAATCGGCGCTCTTCTTAATCTTGAACTCGGCAAACTCGGCGGGCCTAAAATCAGCCACCGCCGCGGACATGATCAGCACATCCGCCGCCGCGCTCGCCTCAAGGGTCGCCTCACGCAGCTCCAGGGCGCTGACCACGCGGGTTACCTGCACACCCTCCGGCGCGGGAACCTCAAGGTTCGCGCCAATCAGGTGCACGGTCGCGCCCAGGTCGCGTGCCGCCTCCGCGAGCGCCACGCCTGCTTGCCGGTCGAACGGTTGCCGAGGAAGCGTACCGGGTCCAGCGCCTCACGGGTGCCGCCGGCGGTAATGACCACGAGGCGACCGGCAAGAGGACCACGCAGCGATTCGGATGCGCCAGTTTCCCGACCCGAATCAGCCTGGCTGGGTTCAACCTGACCCAGCAGCGCCGAGGTCAGCGTTGCCGCACGTGCCGCCGCCATGCGCTCCTGCTCCGTGCCCGTGTACAGGGGCTCAGTCGGCGCGTAACCGGGCGTGTACACCGGGTGCACCTGGCCCTTCGGGAAGCGGGCAATCACATCCAGAGCCACCGCGAAAATATCCTCCGGCTCAGGCATGCGACCGGGGCCAGAATCCGGGCCCGTCAAACGCCCAATCGCAGGCTCAATCACGTGATAACCCCACGAACGCAGAGTCTGAACGTTCGCCTGAGTCGCCGGATGCTCCCACATCTGGGTATGCATCGCGGGCGCCAAAATCACCGGGGCGTGCGTGGTCAGCACCGTGGAGGACAGCAGATCATCCGCACGACCAGCCGCCAAACGAGCCAGCAAATCAGCGGTCGCCGGGGCAATCACCACGGCGTCAGCCTGTTCAGCCTGACGCACGTGGTTCACCTCCGGCACGCGGTCAAACACGTCCGTTGAGACGGGGTTGCCGCTCAGCGCCTCCAGGGTGGGAACACCCACGAACTTCGTCGCGTTCGGGGTGGGCATGGCGATCACCTCGTCGCCATTCTTCGCAAAAAGACGAAGGAGCATCGCCGCCTTGTACGCAGCAATGCCCCCTCCAATACCAACGATAATGCGCATGGTACGTCAAAGAATCCTTGTAGAAGCAGATTACTCAGCGGACTCGTCGAGGATAACCTCTTCGATAGCGATAACCTCTTCGCTACCTGCGGGGATGTACTCCTCCTCGATAGCGCCGGGGAACTCAGCCGCGCTGAAATCAATCACAGCGGACAGATCCTCGGGAACCGGGTAGCCGTCCTCGTCGAACTTTGCGCCCGGGCGGTGCTCCGCCACAACACGGTCAGCAATGATTTCACGCATTGCCACCGACAGGGACTTCTCGTTCGACTCAGCGTCAACCAGCGGGCCAACGTGCGCAGCAGTATTGTCCTGCAGGTTAGCGTAGTACGCGTTAATCTGGCGTGCACGGCGGGCACCGAAAATCACCAGGCCGTACTTGGACTCCGCCTTCTCAATCAGCGCGTCAGCGCTGGGGCTCACGATGCCCTCGGGAGCGACACCGTCAACGAAGTTGTAGTCCTCGTGTTCCTTGTTTTCGTTTGCCACTAAAAACTCCAAATAGCTTGATGGAATGTACGTACCGAACGCCCCCGCACACCGTTCGCGCTATGGCGCAAACCGGGCACACTGAGGGCACGGTCAAAACTAAAGAACTATTCTACCCTCTCAACGGCTAAAACGCACGTACCAGCCCGGACAAAAGATGTCAGCCCAGCCAAAAAGGTATCAGGCCAGTCAAAAAGGTGGGGGCTCCGAAGAAAACTCTTCGAAACCCCCACCCTTCACAACGCCTCACGGCAGAACTACAGGTCGGAAGAAACTCTAGCCCCACCGCAAACGCAAAGCATGCAGATTAGGCGGCGCCAATCAGCTCAGCAATCTCCTTCGCTGCACGCTCAACAGAGTCGTTGACGACCGTGACGTCAAATTCCTTCTCAGCAGCCAGCTCAACCTTCGCGGTTTCAAGGCGACGAGCCTGCTCCTGCTCACTCTCGGTACCTCGACCCACCAGACGCGACACCAGCTCATCCCAGCTCGGAGGAGCCAAGAAAATCAGGCGAGCATCAGGCATGGTCTCGCGAATCTGGCGAGCGCCCTGCAGGTCAATCTCAAGGATCACCGGACGGCCAGCGTCCAGGGCCTCCTGGACCTTAGCGCGCGGAGTACCGTACTTGTTCTTACCGTGCACCACAGCGTACTCAAGCATCTGACCGTCAGCAATCATCTGGTCAAACTCTTCCATCGAAACGAAATAGTAGTGAGTACCGTCAACCTCACCGGGGCGAGGATCACGAGTAGTAGCGGAAACAGAGAACCACACGTTCGGGTAGTTCTCACGAATGTACTGGCACACCGTACCCTTGCCAACAGCAGTGGGGCCAGCCAGTACGGTGAGAGTCGGCTGAGACATAGCTTCCTTACTGCGCCTTCATCGGCTGAAGGCACGAGGTATTAGACTGAGAAGACTCGGAAGACTGACCAGCAGTCTTACGACGTGCACGGTTCAAATACCGCGAATTACGGTTGAAGTACTCCACCATCTTGCGACGCTGGTGTACACCCAGGCCGCCAAGGCGGCGAGTCGGTGCAATATGAAGTTCTTCAATGATGCGTTCAGCTCGAACGGCACCAATGCCCGGAAGTGCGCGCAACATCTGCCCCACCGGCATTTTAGCCAGTGCAGGGTCGGAATCGACCATGTCGAGCACCTGACGTACGGAAAGTTCACGGTCACTCAGTGCACGCTTAATTTCCTGGCGGTGTGCTCGGGCAAGTACTGCCTTCTCGCGGGCGGAGGCGCGCGCATCCTCAGTTAGCGGAGTCAGCGGCATGGTTGGGTCCCCCATTTCTGCGAGTTATAGAATTTTACTTATCAACTAATGTAACACGGATAGCACGAGAACCCCCGTTCTACCCGCGGCACTCACCCTCACACCAACAATGCGTCTACGCACGTCAGCACGTAAATATCAGGGAGTACCCCTATAGCATAGCGGAGTATTCGCCCTATCAAAAGTGGAGCCATGCACGCATCTCATAGAGCAGGCGCACTCCCCGACTACAGAGGTGAGCAAACTCGCACCACGCTGAGCACCTCAGCCCCCGCAATACACGCAAAAAGGGCGCGCACCCCGAGCAGACTCTCAACAGAATCCACCCGGAGCACACGCCCCTCACGCAACACGCGAACTATGCGCCGCGAGCCGCCAACAGGTCATCACGAGCCGCCTGCGCAGCCTTCGCCAAACCCTCAACCGACGGGCCAGCAGCCAGCACGCCACGGCTGGAATTCACCAGCACCTGCGACTCAACGCCAGCAAACACGCGGTACAGATCAGCCGCCGAAGCGCCCTGCGCACCATAACCCGGCGACAGAATCGGGCCGTTGAACACGCTCAGGTCAATACCCAAATCAACCAGCGCCTGACCAACGGTCGCGCCAACCACCAGGCCGCACGGGCCCATCTGCTCCCACTGGCGGGAAGCGTTCTCAGCGGTAGCTGCAGCGATAATACGCTTAGCCACAGCGCCTCAGATTCCGATGCCCCCACGTGCTGAACGCTCTTACCCTCGGGGTTCGAGGTCAACGCCAGCACGAAAGTGCCGCGGTCGTTCTCATTCGCCAAATCCAGCGCCGGACGCAGCGACTCAAAACCCAGGTACGGGCTCAACGTCACCGAATCGGTACCCAGCGGCGAGGAGGAGCCAAGCCACGCATCCGCGTACGCCTTCATGGTCGAACCAATATCGCCGCGCTTAGCGTCAGCAACAATCAGCACACCATCAGCGGCAGCGCGGGCAAACAGCGCCTCCAGCACAGCAAGACCAGCCGAACCGTGACGCTCAAACAGCGCCACCTGAGGCTTCAACGCCGCCGCAAACGGGGCGCAACCCTCATAGACCGCCTCAGTAAAAGCAGCCAGACCGGCAGCGGAATCCTCAAGACCCCACTGCTCCAGCAGGTTCGGATGCGGGTCAATACCCACACACAGCGGGCCGCGCTCCGCCATCGCCTTCGCCAGACGATCACCAAAAGCAGCGGACATTACGCCTCGCCACCCTCGGAACGTGCATCCACAGCGGCAGCCAGCTGAACGCCGTGCTCCTGCAGGCTCATGATGTCCCAGCTGTGCTCACGCAGAGCATTAATCGCCTGAACAGCCGCAGCGAACTCAGAAATGGTGGTCATGACCGGGCAACCCACCGAAACCGCAGCGGCACGAATCTCGTAACCATCGCTACGAGCGGCACCACCGGCAGGGGTGTTCAGGATCAGGTCAATGTCACCGTTGCGAACCATGTCCACAATCGAGTGCTCGCCATTCGCCTCAGCGAACTTAGAAGCCACCAGCACCGAGTTCAGGCCGTTACGGCGCAGAATCTCAGCAGTACCACCGGTCGAAACGATCTCAAAGCCCAGCGACTCCAGCATCTTCGCGTAAATAATGACGTTACGCTTATCGTGGTTAGCCACCGAAATGAACACCTTACCGGAGGTCGGCAGCGGCGAACCAGCGCCAGCCTGAGCCTTCGCGAACGCGGTGTCATAGTGCTTATCCAGACCCATGACCTCACCGGTCGAACGCATCTCCGGGCTCAGCAGCGAATCCACCACAACACCCTCGGGGGTGCGGAAACGAGCGAACGGCAGGACCGCAGCCTTCACAGCAATCGCAGTCTCCTCAGGCAGGGATGCGCCGTCCATGTTCTGCGGCAGGTAGCCCTCAGCCTTCAGCTCAGCAATGCTCTTACCCAGACCAATCAGCACAGCAGCCTTAGCCATCTGCACGCCGGTAGCCTTCGACACGAACGGAACAGTACGAGACGCACGCGGGTTCGCCTCAATCACGTACAGGTTCTCAGACACGTACGCGAACTGAATGTTAATCAGGCCGCGCACACCGGTGCCGCGAGCAATCTTCTCGGTAGCGTCCTTCACCTTCGCGATGATGTCCGGGCCGAGAGTAATCGGAGGCAGAGTACAGGAGGAGTCACCCGAGTGAATACCGGCTTCCTCAATGTGCTCCATGACGCCACCCAGGTACAGCTCCTCGCCGTCGAACAGGGCGTCAACGTCAATCTCGATAGCGTCCTCAAGGAACTTATCAATCAGAGCAGGCTGCGAAGGCGAAACCTCGGTAGCGTTCTCCAGGTAGCGTGCCAAGTTCGCCTCGTCGTAGACGATCTCCATGCCACGGCCGCCCAGCACGTACGAAGGGCGAACCAGAACCGGGTAACCAATCTCGTCAGCGATGCGCTTAGCACCCTCAAAAGTGAACGCGGTACCGTTCTTGGGCGAAATCAGGCCGCCCTCCTCCAGCACGCGGGAGAACTCGCCGCGGTCCTCAGCCAGGTCAATAGCCTCGGGGGTGGTGCCCAGAATCGGCACGCCCGCATCCTTCAGGGCACGAGCCAGCTTCAGCGGAGTCTGGCCGCCCAGCTGAACGAACACGCCCATCAGACCGCCGGTACGACGCTCCGACTCAACAATCTCAAGCACATCCTCAAGGGTGAGCGGCTCGAAGTACAGGCGAGTCGAAATATCGTAGTCAGTCGAAACAGTCTCAGGGTTGCAGTTGACCATGACGGTCTCGTAACCGAGCGAACGCAGCACCAGCGAAGCGTGCACACAGGAGTAGTCGAACTCGATACCCTGACCGATACGGTTCGGGCCCGAACCCAGAATCATGATCGAGGGCTTCTCGTGGTGCGCAACCTCATCCTCCAGGTCGTAGGAGGAGTAGTGGTACGGAGTGAACGCCTCAAACTCGGCAGCACAGGTGTCAACAGTCTTGAAGACCGGGCGGATACCCAGGGCGTGGCGAACACCGCGCACAACATCCTCAGAAGAGCCGATAATCTCAGCAATCTGAGCGTCCGAGAAACCGTGACGCTTAGCCAGCTTCAGGGTCTCCGGGTCAAGGTTGTCACGCTTAGCGTGAACCACACCGGCAACCTCATTCAGCAGCACCAGCTGATCCAGGAACCACGGGTCAATCTTGGTCGCCTCGTGCAGCTGCTCCACGGTAGCGCCAGCCAGCAGAGCCTGCTGAACCTGGTAGATACGCTGAGTGGTCGCAACCTTAGTCTTCTCAACCAGCTCAGCCAGCTCAGCCTCAGACAGGGACAGCGGCTTGAACGAGAAGGACGCACCCTTCTGCTCCAGCGAACGCATCGCCTTCTGCAGAGCCTCAGTGAAGTTACGGCCCAGAGCCATAGCCTCACCAACACTCTTCATGGTGGTGGTCAGGGTCGGGTCAGCAGCCGGGAACTTCTCAAACGCGAAGCGCGGAACCTTCACGACCACGTAGTCGAGGGTCGGCTCGAAGGACGCCGGGGTCTTCTGGGTGATATCGTTCGGAATCTCATCCAGGGTGTAACCCAGGGACAGCTTGGTCGCAATCTTCGCAATCGGGAAGCCGGTAGCCTTCGACGCGAGCGCCGAGGAACGAGACACGCGCGGGTTCATCTCAATGACGATGATGCGGCCGGTCTTCGGGTCAATCGCGAACTGGATGTTACAACCACCGGTGTCCACGCCAACCTCACGAATCACGTTAATCGCGATGTCGCGCAGCTTCTGGAACTCACGGTCGGTCAGGGTCAGTGCGGGTGCCACGGTGATGGAGTCACCGGTGTGCACGCCCACGGGGTCGAAGTTCTCGATGGAGCAGACGACCACGACGTTGTCGTTGGTGTCACGCATCATCTCCAGCTCGTATTCCTTCCAGCCGAGGATGGACTCCTCCAGCAGGACCTCGCTGGTCGGCGAGTACTGAATACCGGCGCCAGCAATACGGTAGAGGTCTTCCTCGTTGTACGCCATACCTGAGCCGAGACCACCCATGGTGAAGGAGGGGCGGACCACCATCGGGTAGCCCAGCTCCTTAGCGGCTTCCAGCGCCTCCGGCATGGAGTGAACAATCACCGAGCGTGCAGACTCGCCGCCGGCGCGATCCACCACGCCCTTGAATGCTTCACGGTCCTCACCGAGGTTAATCGCCTCAATGTTCGCGCCGATCAGCTCAACATTGTACTTGGCGAGCACGCCGCGCTCATCCAGGGAGATAGCCGCGTTCAGCGCGGTCTGACCACCCAGGGTCGGCAGGATTGCGTCCGGCTTTTCCTTCTCGATGATCTTCTCAATCACCTCGGGGGTGATGGGTTCAATGTAGGTGGCGTCCGCGAACTCGGGGTCGGTCATGATGGTTGCCGGGTTCGAGTTCACGAGGATGACGCGCACGCCCTCCTCCTTCAGCACGCGCAGTGCCTGAGTGCCGGAGTAGTCAAATTCCGCTGCCTGACCGATGACGATGGGGCCGGAACCGATGACGAGGACGCTATTAAGGTCAGTACGACGAGGCATTTATGCTTCCTTTGCAGTCTTGGTTGCGACCATCAGGTCGATGAAACGGTCAAAGAGGTAGGCGGAATCGTGCGGGCCCGCGGCAGCCTCGGGGTGGTACTGCACGGAGAACGCGGGGATGTCCTTACAGGTCAGGCCCTCAACCACGTTGTCGTTCAGACCCACGTGGGAGACCATGACCCTGACCGAACTCAGCGTTCGGTGCGGTCACGTAGTCGCCAATCGGCGCGTCCACAGCGAAGCCGTGGTTCTGCGCGGTGATTTCAACCTTGCCGGTGGTCTTGTCCATGACCGGCTGGTTGATGCCGCGGTGGCCGAAGGGCAGCTTGTAGGTGCCGAAGCCCAGGGCGCGGCCGAGCAGCTGGTTACCGAAGCAGATGCCGAAGAACGGGGTGCCCTTACGCAGCACGCCCTGCAGCAGCTCAACCTGCTCGTCAGCGGTTGCCGGGTCACCGGGGCCGTTGGAGAAGAACACGCCGTCGGGGTTGTGGGAGTAGATGTCCTCGAGGGTTGCGCTTGCGGGCAGCACGTGCACGCGCACGCCACGCTCAGCGAAACGCTGCGGGGTCATCGACTTGATGCCCAGGTCCAGGGCGACGATGGTTGCGACCGGGGGTGCGAACCAGTTGAACTGGTGCGGCTCAACGGTGTAGGCGGTGTCAACCGAAACGGAGTCAGCGAGCTTACGGCCAGCCATCGGCTCGGAGGCGCGCACCTCCTCCAGCAGTTCAGCTTCGGGGCGTTCTGCGTGCTCACCGGAGAACACGCCCGCACGCATCGAACCGCTCGAACGCAGGCGGCGGGTCAGGGCGCGAGTGTCAATGCCCTGAATACCGACGATGCCCTGCTCGATGAGCTCTTCGTCGAGGGTGCGCTCAGAACGCCAGTTGGATGCCACGCGTGCTGCGTCGCGAACCACGTAGCCGGCAACCCAAATCTTGCGGGACTCAGCGTCGGTGGTGTTCACGCCGGTGTTGCCGATATGGGGAGCGGTCTGAACCACAATCTGACCCGCGTAGGAGGGGTCGGTCAGGGTTTCCTGGTAGCCGGTCATACCGGTCGAGAAAACCGCCTCGCCCAGGGACGCGCCGGTTGCGCCGTAGCCGTAGCCGCGGTAGACGGTGCCGTCCTCCAGGACGAGCAGCGCGCGGTCCGTACGCAGGGCGCCGGATCGTGTCATGTCAGTCATGCTCTTCTTCCTTTTCTCTGGTGTTCTCCCCCGCTTCCTGTACGGCCTCTACCGTTCAGGTTCCGGGGTAGTCTATGGTGCCTTCGGCGGGTGTTCGCCTGACCTCAGGCAAAATCTATGGGTGTGGGTGCGCAGTGATATTGCACCGCGATATTGCGCCGGGTTTTAGGCTTCCGGTTCTGCCGCCCACTTCTCGGGCGCATCCACAGCGTTCGGGGCGATGCGACGCAGCTCCCGCAGTACCGCCTGCTTGTCCTCGGCGTAGCGGGTGCGGAAGCCAGTCTGCACACGGTGACCGTCCAGGGTCCAACCGATCACGACCAGGCCGTTCTTCTCCACAACCTTGCCCGCCATACCACGGTCGGTGGTGATGACTGCGAGCTTCTTCGCCGGGATCCACAGGTCCTTCGCGCCGTTACGGGTGAAGATGATGCTGTCCGGGTAAATCAGCAGGGTGGACTTGCTCTTGAAGCCGAGCGAATCGAAACCCACACGGTCCAGCCAGTTACCGAAGATCGTGGTGCTGACGTACTCGCCCTCGAAAGCGGCGTCAGCGGTCATGCCCTCGTAGCGTTCGGGAACTTCCTTGAGGGAGCCGAACATGTTCGCCTGGCGTGCCAGGCGCGAGCGCCATCCGTGCCACATGCCGTAGATGCACAGGGCGACCAGGGCGATGCAGATGACGGCGGTCAGGAACTTTCCCACGAAGGTTCTCTCTTTCGGTTGGGGTCTCGGTCGATAATCTCGGCCTGGGTTGGTGAGATTGGGGGCGGTGCTCCCGGCGAGGCGGTGGCAGGCGTGAACCTACCACCGCCAGGCACGGTCACCACGTACGTTCGCCTCGCGGGTTTAGCGACGCGGGGTTGCCAGCTCGCCGTTCAGCACGGTCGGGTGGCCAGCGTAGAAGGTTGCACGGATCGAGCCGGGCACCTCCATGTCGCGGTAGGGGTTGTTCTTACCCTTGGTAGCCTGCTCCTCCGGCTTTAATCACGCGGGTTGCCTTCGGGTCGACCAGCACAATGTTTGCCGGTTCGCCTTCGGCAAGCGGGCGGCCCTGCTCGTGGTCCAGGCGACCAATCTTCGCGGGCTCCTCGGGAGAGGATGCGTGCCACATCGCGCCAGGTAATCATGCCGGTGTCAACCAGGGTCATCTGGATGATGGACAGTGCCTGCTCCAGGCCGGTCATACCGTTCGCGGCGCACGCCCACTCGCATTCCTTGGTCTCTGCGGGGTGCGGTGCGTGGTCGGTACCGATCACGTCGATGATGCCGTCAGCAACAGCCTGACGCAGCGCCATGACGTCCTCTTCGGTGCGCAGCGGCGGGTTCACCTTGAAGATCGGGTCGTAGGTGCGTGCGGTCTCGTCGGTGAGCAGCAGGTGGTGCGGGGTTGCCTCCGCGGTCACCTTCACGCCGCGGGACTTAGCCCAGCGCACAACCTCAATGGAGCCCTTGGTGGACAGGTGGCAGATGTGCAGCTTAGAGTCCAGGTGCTCAGCCAGCAGCACGTCGCGGGCAATGATTGCCTCTTCAGCGACGGCGGGCCAACCGGTCAGACCCAGGTCAGCGGACACCTTACCTTCGTTCATCTGGGCGCCTTCGGTCAGGCGCGGCTCCTGCGCGTGCTGCGCAATAACGCCGTCGAAGGTCTTGACGTATTCGAGGGCGCGGCGCATCACTGCGGGGTCGTACACGCACATGCCGTCGTCAGAGAACACGCGCACGTTCGCGGTGGAGTTCGCCATGCCGCCAATGTCGGAGAGGCGCTCGCCCTTCAGGCCCACGGTCACTGCGCCGATGGGCTGCACGCGGCACCAGCCGGATTCCTTGCCGAGGCGGTCAACCTGCTCAACGACTGCGGCGGTGTCTGCCACGGGCATGGAGTTTGCCATGGCGAACACTGCAGTGTAGCCGCCCAGGGCTGCTGCGCGGGTGCCGGTCTCGACGGTTTCGGATGCCTCGTAGCCGGGCTGACGCAGGTGGGTGTGGATGTCGACCAGGCCGGGCAGCGCCACCTGGCCTGCCGCCTCGACGACCTGTGCGTCTGCGGCGTCAATGTTCTCTGCGATGCGGCTAATCACGCCGTCCTCGATGAGGATGTCGGCGACCTTTCGCCGTAGAGGCTTGCGCCCTTGATCAGGTACTTGCTCATGGTGTTGGTTCCTCTCGTTAGGAAGGTCGTTTAGGATTCATCGCCGGCGTAGAGCTTGGCGCTGGAGCCGTCGGTCAGAAGCAGGTAGAGCACCGCCATGCGTAGCGCCACACCGTTGCTGACCTGGCGTAGGACCCAGGAGTTGGTGGCGTCGGCGGCTTCGGTGCAGATTTCCAGGCCGCGGTTCATGGGGCCCGGGTGCAGGATTGCGACCGGCTGCGGCTGTGCCTGCAGGGCTGCGAAGCGTTCGGCGGTCAGGCCCCACAGCTCGGTGTATTCCTCTGCGGAGGGGAAGTACGCGGCGTTCATGCGTTCCTTCTGGATGCGCAGCAGCATGACGGCGTCGGGGTTGGTGGCGATGGCTTCGTCGAAGTCGTGGAAGATTTCCCAGGCCGGCTTCTTCAACCCAGGAGGCGGTGTTCAGCGGCAGCAGGGTCGGCGGTGCGACGAAGACGACCTGCGCGCCGAGGGTGGTCAGCAGCCAGAGGTTGGAACGTGCCACGCGCGAGTGCAGGATGTCGCCGACGATGAGCACGCGCATGCCGGACAGGTCGGTGCCGCGGGGGCTGTCGAGGCCGTCGCGTTCTGCCTTGTACTGGCGCAGGGATACGGCGTCGAGCAACGCCTGGGTGGGGTGTGCGTGGGTGCCGTCGCCCGCGTTGAGCACGGGAATGTCGGTCCAGCCTGCCTCGGCGAGGCGCTGCGGTGCGCCGGATGCCGAGTGGCGGATCACGAACGCATCCGCGGCAATCGCCTTGAGGGTCTGCGCGGTGTCCTTGAGCGACTCGCCCTTAGACAGGGAGGAGCCAGATGCGGAGAAGTTGGTGACGGCGGCGCCCAGGCGCTTCTCTGCGGCTTCGAAGGAGAGGCGGGTTCGGGTGGAGTCCTCGAAGAAGAGGTTGACGACGGTCTTGCCGTTGAGCACGTTGAGGGTGCGGTTTTCGGCTTTGACCTGCGCCATGTAGTCGGCGACGTCAAGGATTTCGATGGCTTCTTCGCGGGTTAGTTCGCGGGTGTCGAGCAGATGCTTCATGAGAGCCCTCCCAGCTGGATAATGTCAACTCGGTCTGTTGCGTTGTCGGTTTCAGTCAGTACGACGCGCACGGTTTCGCTGGCGCTGGTGGGCAGGTTTTTGCCCACGTGGTCGGCGCGGATGGGTAGTTGCCGGTGTCCGCGGTCTACGAGGACTGCCAGGCGTACGAGGGCGGGTCGTCCGTGGGCGTTGAGTGCGTCGAGGGCGGCGCGTACGGTGCGGCCGGAGTAGAGGACGTCGTCAACGAGGACTACGGTTTTGCCTTCAATGCCGATGGTGGGCATGATGCTTTCCCCTGCGGTGTCTGGGGAGGTGGTGCCGCCGGTTCGCTGGTCGTCGCGGTAGGCGGTGATGTCCAGGGCGCCGAGTCGGGTTTCTGCGTTGAAGTTCGGCTCGATGGCTTGGATGCGTGCGGCGAGTCGTACGGCGAGGGGCACGCCGCGGGAGCGGATGCCGATGAGTACGAGGTTTTCTACGCCTTTGTTGGTTTCAATAATTTCGTAGGCGATGCGGGTGAGGGCACGGCGGATTTCGTCCTCGCTGAGGATGGTGCGGCCGACGGTGGTCGCGTCCTCCAAGGTGTCTTGAGGGGTTGCCGAATGGGGGGCTGCGGTTAGATTTCGCCCCTGGTTCGCGCCGGATGTGGGTACAGCTGACCCAGGCATAGCCGTCTCCTTCCCCGCCTCACGGGACGGATTTAAAGGTTTTGTGCTTCTAGTAGGGTACCACAGTTCACAGGCTACGTTCAGGTTCGGCGAGAGACCGCTCACGGCGAGACGGCTGCCAAATGAGGCGCGTACCGAGCCCCTAGCCTGCACCACAACAAGCAGGCTCTCGACAAAATGGACAAACAATACGCCGGGGTGTGTGCTCTGCAGATGTATGTTAGGGTAATGGCATCAACCGATAACATTCCGCTGAATTCCACACGTTGCTGTAGGGATAATTCTGCGGTTTACACAACCACACACCAGAAAAGAACCAACAATGATGTTTAGTCGTACCACGCGTACTTCTATTGCCGCGCTCTCGGTGGCAATGATACTCACCCTGTCCGCTTGTTCCGGCGGCGCGCAGGTCAGCGCAGAATCGAGTGCTTCCACTTCCGCGAGCGCTGAATCGGCAAGCGCCGAGGCTTCCGCAACCCCTACTCCTTCGCCCACCCCGACCGGTCCGTCCGGCTCCGAGATTGTACTGATTCACGCGAGCATGGACGTAAACAGCGACTCTCCGGAAGCCGCTGAGGTAACTGAAAAGACTGCACTCATCGCATTTGAGCAGCATCAGCGCCTCTGGAACGCCTGGAGGCACGGAAATGTGGAACACACCAGCGATGAAGAACTGACGCGATATGCGCACGCAAACACTCTTGAACATCTGAGGGAGACCGTGAAGGAGTTCCCAAGAGCTTTCACAGAAGATTTCCCCGGAAGGCGACATTATCTTCCGTGACGTCAAGACAAAGCTAATTTACGGAAGCGCCAATGAGGACGGCACTGTCGAGCCCAATACCGGCGTGATCCTGCGCTACTGTGAAGACTGGAGCAATCTTCATGGGCCCAAGGGCGAGAAATTTAAGGACCCTCAGCTAACGCAAGAAATTATCTTTATTCGCCGTGCTGAAGACGACGCATTCGTTGTTGCTGATATAAGGACCACACATATTGGTTGTGGTAGCGAAGCAATTCCGGCAGACAAGGCGACCGCATCCGCTCAAAGCGAGTAGCTGATACTGCACGAGGCGCATACCGGGCACGCAGGGCGGGGGCTCCGTCCTCAAGGCGCTCAGCGCCGCAGAGGGGGGCACTCCCCCGCCTGCGTTGTCCGGTGAAGCCTCCACTGGTGCTACCACCAAACCTAGCCAGCGCATCCGGCTCAGCATCCCAAACCCAAGCACACGACAAGTGCAACGTAGACCACAGAAAACCCCCGCCGTCCTGTAGCGAACTACAGTACGGCGGGGGTTTCACGTACGCTCCCCTGCGGATGCATCCTCAACGGCGGCAAACCAACCAGCCATAAGCTGGCGGGCAGGCCGCGGCGGGACGTCTTACGCGAGCAGGGTCGGCTTCACCTGACGGAGCTTATCCAGCAGACCGTTCACGAACTTCGGAGATTCATTCGTGGACAGCACACGCGCCAGACCGACAGCCTCAGAAATTGCGACAGCATCCGGAACTTCGTCATTGTACAGAAGCTCCCAAGTGCCAATACGCAGCACGGCACGGTCCACGGCGGGCATACGCTCGAAGGACCAGTCACGGGCGTAAGTCTCCACAAACTCGCGGATTTCTTCGTCGTGGTCGCGGACGCCACGAATGATTTCCTCAGAGTAAGCAGAGATCTGCGCTACCGTGTACAGTCGGCGGCGGCGGAGTACCTCAATATAATCTTCGTTGCGCTGATCCGCCTCGAAGAGCACTTCGAGGGCGCGCAATCGGGCCTTCGTACGCGAATTCATTAGTCGTTCACGCGACCGAGGTACTCACCGGTGCGGGTGTCAACCTTGACCTTGGTGCCGGTCTCCAGGAACAGGGGAACCTGGATCTCGTAGCCGGTCTCAACGGTTGCGGGCTTGGTGCCGCCGGTGGAGCGGTCACCCTGCAGGCCGGGCTCGGTGTAGGTGATTTCCAGGACCACGGATGCGGGCAGCTCGATGTACAGGGGGTTGCCCTCGTGCATTGCGATGGTTGCGGTCTGGGACTCCAGCATGTAGTTTGCTGCGTCGCCGACAACGGTTGCGGGAACGTTGATCTGGTCGTAGGTCTTCATGTCCATGAAGACGTAGTCGTCGCCGTCCTGGTACAGGTACTGGTAGTCGGAGCGGTCAACGGTTGCGGTTTCGATCTTAGCGCCAGCGTTGAAGGTGCGGTCGACGACCTTGCCGGAGGTAACGTTGCGCAGCTTGGTGCGGACGAATGCGCCGCCCTTACCGGGCTTAACGTGCTGGAACTCTACGACGGACCAGAGGTTGCCGTCAATCTTCAGGACGGCGCCGTTCTTAATATCGGTAGTGGATGCCATGGGGCTCTCCTTCGTGTCATCGACGCTCACGCCGTAGTGGTACCCGGCGCGGCGCTAAGTTTTCAATGAGCAAAAATTATGTCCCGTACATTCTACAGGATGCGCACGAATTTGCCTAGCAGGGGCGCCACAGTTTCTGCGGCACCCCGCCCGGCTGCCGCATGCTGGTGTGCGTATGCTGGCAGCCGCGTGGCGACCACGTGGCAACCGCGTGGCGACCACGTGGCAACCGCGTGGCGACCACGTGGCAACCGCGTGGCGGTGAATGTACGGGACTCATCACCTACTCGGTAATCTCCTGGTAGGTCATGTACAGAATCGAATCGTCCGGCACCTCGTAGACGCGCGGGCGAGCCAAACCGTCAAGAATGATGAAGCGCAGCAGGTTGCCGCGTGCCTTCTTGTCGCGGCGCATTGCTTCGAGCAGCTGGGGCCATGCGTCTGCCTTGTAGGAGGTGGGCAGGCCCAGGGATTCGAGGATGCGGCGGGTGCGTGCCACGAGCTCTTCGTCGGCGTGACCGGTTGCCAGCGCCAGTTCGGCGGCGTAGACCATGCCGACGGATACTGCCGCGCCGTGACGCCACTGGTAGCGTTCGTTGCGCTCGATGGCGTGGGCGAGGGTGTGGCCGTAGTTCAGGATTTCGCGGCGGCCGGATTCGCGCAGGTCCTCGGAGACCACCTCAGCCTTCACGCGCACGCTACGCTCGATGAGTTCACGCATCACGGCGGACTGCGAGTCGCGTACGGCGTTCGGGTTCGCCTCGATCAGGTCGAGGATTTCAGGGTCTGCGATGAAGCCGCACTTGACGACCTCACCCATGCCGGTCAGCAGCTCATGCTCGGGCAGGGTACGCAGGGTACCGATCTCGCAGAGCACTGCGGCGGGCGGCCAGAATGCACCGACCAGGTTCTTACCCTCAGCAGTGTTGATGCCGGTCTTACCGCCCACGGCTGCGTCCACCATGCCCAGCAGGGTGGTCGGAATGTGGATGACGCGCACGCCGCGCAGCCAGGTTGCCGCCACGAAACCGGCGACGTCGGTAATAGCGCCGCCACCCACGGAGATAATCGCGTCGGTGCGGGTGAAGTCGTTCTGACCGAGCACCTGCCAGCAGAACGCCGCCACCTGGTAGTGCTTCGCCTCCTCAGCGTCCGGGATTTCGGCGCTGAACGATTCGTAGCCCATGGCACGCAGGTCTTCCATGACCAGCTCACCGGTGGAACGCAGGGCACGCGGGTGAATCACGAGCACCTTCTTGGTGCGGTTGCCCAGAATTTCGGGGATTTTACCGAGCAGGTTGTGGCCGATGAGAACCTCATAGTTCTCACGCGGGGAGCTGCCGGTCACCGGGATGCGGGTAATATCTTCCGCGCCGGAGGCACCGAAAGTGGGGGTGGGCTGAGTGCTCATCATGTGTCCTTTCACAGGTGAGGGGTTATGCTTGGGGGCGCTGCGCGCGGGAGGCACGGGTTGCGGTCACGTACGCCTGGATTTCGGCGGTCATCTCGGTGATGGGGCGGCCGCCTCGTGCGTCCAGGGTGAAGTGCGCCAGCTCTTCGTATCGGCTGCGGCGGCGCTCAAAAATTTCGGTCCACCGCTCGACCGGGTTCGGCTGCAGCAGCGGGCGGGTCTTATTGCCGGTAATGCGCGGGGTGACGGTGTCAGCATCAACGAGGATGTACACCACGCACTCGTCATGCAGCAGCTCCGCGACCGAGTCGGTCATGGGTGCGCCACCGCCCAGGGAGAACACCGTGTTGCGGTAGGCCGGGGAGGTCAGTACTTCCTCGATGGTTTTGCGTTCGAGCTCGCGGAAGTGCGCCTCACCAAAAATCTCGAAGATTTCGGAGACTTCGCCGTAGCGTTCCACGATGAGCTGGTCGGCGTCGAGGAACTCGTAGCCGTAAAAACGCGCCAGGTGCGTACCGATGTAGGTTTTACCTGCCGCCATGGGGCCGATGAGCACGATGGGGCGGGAGCGTTCCGCGAAGTTCTCGTGCATTTCACGCACCTGCTGCGGGTGGATGCGAGCGCCGGCGGACTCGTCTTCTGCGAGCGCCTCTGTGGGAATTTCTACGGGAATTTCCGCGGGGATTTTCTCCAGCGCAACGGGTTCTTCCGATGCGGGCGTTTCTTCCGGCGCGCAAGCTTCGAGGGGGCTTCTCCCCTACCTGGTTCTCTTCTTCCGCGGCGGGCACTGCGGGTGCGGCAACCTGAACCTTACCGAACAGCGCCGGAGTCGGACGCATCGGCTTGGCGGGTTCAGCCGCAGGCACAGCTACGGGAGTTGCGGGGGCTACGGGCGCAGAAGCGGTAGCGCTCTCCCCCGCCGCCTCTGCAGGCTGAGCATGCTTTGGAGGTGCCGGCTTAGGTGCAGTCGACTTAGACGCGGCAGGTTTCGGAGCCGCGGGCTTGGCAGGTGCCGGCTTGGGTGCAGTCGGCTTGGGCGCTTCCGCCTTCACGGGATCCTTACCGGGTTCCGCGGGCTCCTTGCGGGGTTCCTCTTCGGCGGTGCCCATGCCCTGCAGGGCGCTGAGCAGCTTCAGGCGCAGGTCCTCGTCCAGGCCGAGCGCCGGGTCGGCGTCCTCAGACACCGAGGAGGCGTACAGGCGTACACCCTGCGTGCTCGCCGCAGCGGCGGGCAGGGGGCGGGTGCCAGAACGCATCAGGTCAGCCGGGGTGGGCACGCGAGACGCCGGGCGCACAGAAGAAACTGACGCAGAAGAAACCGATGCGGCAGCCTCACGCGCAACAGCCTCAATAGCCCCAGCGCCTGCAGCCTCAACACTCTGCTCAGCCGCAGCAGGTACACCGGGTTCAGATACACCGGATTCTGCGCCGGGTTCCGGGCGCGGCGAAGCGCCCCCTCGCGCACGCTGCGTTGCCGCAGCAATACGCGCAAGGGGGCTCGAAGCGACCGGGCGAACGCCCTGCTCCACAGAAACCTCCCCGGAACCACGACCTTCCGCGCCGCGGCCCTCAGACTCCGCCGGAAGGGGCACTACGCGTCCCAACCAGCCACGTTAGACTCCCACGCCAAAGATGCCGGAATGGCCTCCAGGTAGGAATCCATGTTGCGGCGAGTCTCACCAATCGAGTCGCCGCCAAACTTCTCCAGTGCAGCCTCAGCGAGCACCAGGGCGACCATAGCCTCCGCCACCACACCGGCGGCGGGAACAGCACACACGTCCGAACGCTGGTGGTGGGCGCGAGCCTCTTCACCGGTGGAAGTGTCAATGGTCTTCAGAGCCTTCGGCACGGTCGCAATGGGCTTCATTGCCGCGCGCACACGCAGCAGGTCGCCAATGCTCATGCCGCCCTCAATACCACCTGCACGGTTGGTATCGCGGGTAACACCGTGCTCACCAATAGAAATCTCGTCGTGAGCGGCAGTGCCCGGGCGGTCAGCGGTCGCGAAACCGTCACCAACCTCAACGCCCTTAATAGCCTGAATACCCATCAGCGCTGCGGCAAGGCGCGCATCCAGGCGGCGGTCCCAGTGCACGTACGAACCCAGTCCGGGAGGCATACCGTACGCGAGCACCTCAACCACACCGCCGAGAGTCTCGCCGTCCCTTGTGTGCCTCGTCCACACGCTGAACCATCGCGTCGGAGGTAGCCTTATCGAAGCAGCGCAGCGGGTCAGCGTCCAGCTGCTCAACGTTGCGGGGCGAAGGCACCGGGGCGCCCTCGGGAGCGTGCACGCCACCCACAGCCACGGTGTGAGAAACCAGCTCAACACCCAGAGCCTTCAAAATCTGGGCGGCAACCACGCCAAGAGCCACGCGGGTCGCAGTCTCACGTGCGGAGGCGCGCTCCAGCACCGGGCGAGCCTCAGAGAAGTTGTACTTCTGCATACCCGTAAAATCGGCGTGACCGGGGCGCGGACGGGTCAGCGCAGCGTTACGCGCACGACCCTCAATCAGCTTCGGATCCACCGGATCGGAGCTCATCACGTCAGTCCACTTGGGCCACTCGGTGTTCGCAATCTCAATCGCGACCGGGCCGCCCTGAGTCAGGCCGTGACGCACACCGCCCAGGATGCGCACGCGGTCCTCCTCGAACTTCATGCGGGCACCGCGGCCGTAGCCGAGGCGGCGACGAGCCAGGGCGTCACGCACCATGTCGCTGGTGAGTTCCACACCGGCGGGTACGCCCTCAATAATGCCGACGAGCGCCTCGCCGTGGGATTCTCCGGCAGTGAGCCAACGCAGAGCCATAGGTTAACCTCTTTTCATCGCACCCGCACCGCAGCGCAGGAGGAAGGAATAATAATTCTTCACGTGTATAAATAGTGTATAAAATGCCTGTTTACTGAGCGAGTGAAAGCACGCTTTTTTCACGAAACGGAAGCACGAAGCGGAAGACCAACCGCCGCGCACATCGCATTCACCAGGCCCAGCAGTTCACCCTCAGACAGGGTGCGGTCAGTAAAAAGCAGAACCTGCTCCACCGCCTGATAGAGCAGCATCTCCAAACCAGAAACCACCGTACCGCCGTTAGCCTCCCAAGCGCTCGCCAGCACCGAAGGCCACGGGTTATACGCAACATCGAGCAGTACCGGCCGGTGCGTCGCGGAGGCGCCCTTCAGCCCGCTCAGCTGGCTCGCCCACTCATCCGCCGCATGGGCAGGAAGAGTAGACACCACCGGGTGATGACCGCGCTCAGCAAGATTCTGCGGTAGCTCAGCCAACGCAATCTGCTCCAGCTGAACGCCCAGGCGGTCCGCCGCATCCTGCACGCTACCGAGCTTATGCAGGGAACGGGCGTACACGCTCACGCGGCGGTACCCCAACGCGTGCAGCGCAGCCAGGGCAGAAATAGCGGTCGCTCCGCCACCCACAATCGCGGCAGAATCCTTGAGCGGCTGCGGTTCCAAACCGGCGTGGCGCAGCGCGTTCACAATGCCAATGACATCGGTGTTATGCCCCAGCACCTTCTCACCGCGCGGATACACCGTGTTCACCGCACCGGTCACCTGCGCCATCTCGCTGATCTCATCGCAATACTGAATGACCGCGGTCTTCAACGGCATCGTCACCGACAGACCCGCAATATACGGGGCGTCCTCCGTACCGTCCGGGTGGCGCACACCGCGCATTATCGCCGGCAAATCATCGGGCAGAGTATCGCGGCGCTCATACCCCAAATTCTGCTCACCCAAAAAGTTGTACGCGGCACGATGCAGCGCAGGTGACAGGGAATGCTCAATCGGGTGCCCCAGCACGTAGGCGCGGCGAAGATACGGGGCCTCACGGTACGGTTCAGTCTTCATCGATACTCTCTCGCTCTCAACGCCGGGACCTGCAGACACGCACGCCACGAACTCGCGTTCATAGGCGCACTCTACCCATTTTAAGGGACAAACCACTATTCGGGTACAGCAAAGGCGGGCACCTCCCCCACTCTCGTGGAGGCGGTACCCGCCTCAGCAAGAAACCTTCAGTCCAAAACTATCGATCGTAGCTACCGGCTGAACCAATCAGCAGCAACTTAGCTACAACGGTTCGGGTGATTAGAACACCATTGGTTGTACTCTTCAACATAACGCTGGTGTTCAGCGTACGTGCGGGAGTACTTGGTCTCACCGGAGTCCAGGTCCACAGTCACCCAGTAGTAGTACGGGTTCTTCTCAGGAGCCGCAGCAGCCTAATCGAAGCCAGCTGCGGGGAACCAATCGGACCCTTCGGAAGACCCTTATTCGCATAAGTGTTGTACTTATTGCTCTTATCGGCCTTCTGCTCCTCCGTCAGGTGGTACGAGCGGACACCCAGACCGTAAGTCACGGTCGCATCCGACTGAATCAGACCCGAGGTCTCACCATCGGGGTTGTTCAGACGATTCTCAATGATGCCCGCAACCGCCACGTAGTCCTTCGGCTGAGCCTCAAGCTCCACGATAGAGGCAATCGTCAGCACCTCAAAGATCTTCTGATCGCCACTCACGCCGGCTTCCTTCAGGTCAGCCTTGGTCTTATCAACCATGGTCTGAATGACCTTCTTGATGTCGGTGCCCTTCGGGAAACGGTACTCACCCGGGTGCAGCCAACCCTCAATCGAGGGGAAGTTGCTCGGCACACCGTACTGGGTGTAGTTGCTGACTGCGTCCTCAACCTGCTTGCGGGTGAACGCACCGTCAGAACCGGAAACAATCAGATCGATGGTCTCAGTCATGCGCTTACCCTGCGGAATCGCCAGGTACAGTACGTTGCTGTTCGCCTCAATAATGGTCGTAATCGCGCTCGAGCTGCTCATGTGCTGCTGCAGTTCATAGGTGCCAGGCTGCAAGTACTTACCCTTGCTCTCCTTGGTGTACACCTCAACGAACTTATCAGCATCAGCAATGATGCCCGCCGCCTCCAGCTCCTCAGCCACCTGCGCGGTGGACTGGCCGGAACGAATCGTGAACGTCACGGTCGTACCGTTACCGCCACCCGAGTAGTCGCGAGTCTTAAACGGGTCGTAGCGAGTAATCAGGGCACCAGAAATGATGACCAGAGCCACGACAAACAAGGAAATTGCGCTCAGCATGACGGCGCGGCGGCGGCGCTTACGCGCACGCAACGTAGCCACCGACACGATTTCCTGTTCCATCGTGATGCCGGTAATGCCCTTACGTTCGTCCTCAGCCGTCGGCCTAAAGAGGTCGAGCCCGCTCTCTTCGGGCTGTTTATTCTGTTCGGTCACTGAAGGTTCTCCGTTTCGTTGACGGCACCGACCGTGGTCCCTTCTGACTCGGACGGTCGGTTTTCTTCGTGGGCCGGATCGCTCACCTTGTACCCGGCTACGGACTGCCCCGCCTTGAGGGCATCCAGGCTGTACTGCAAAATGTTCACAGCCGCCACCTGGTCAACCATAGTCTTGAAATCTCGGCTGGAAACCCCAGCCTCGTGCAGTGCACGGTGAGCGCTCACGGTGGTGAGTCGCTCATCCACCAGCCAAATGTTAATGTGTGTTTTCTCTTCGGCATCCAGCTCGGAGCGCAGAGCCTGCGCGTACTCCCGAGCCATTTCCGTGGAGGGAGAATCCCCACCACGCATGGTCTTCGGAAGCCCGACGAAAACCTCCACCACCTCGTTCACCTCAATCAGCTTGCGCAAAACACGGCGGTCAGAGTTCTTCTTCGCGTCGCGGCGCAGCGTCTTGAGCGGGGTGGCGAGGATACCGTCGGGGTCGCTGAGGGCGGTGCCGACGCGGGCGTTACCCACATCGACACCCATCCGCACTCCGCGCTGGAATTCTGCCATATTTAGGCCTGAGCCTGTGCGATAGCGTCGCGGACAGCGTCCAGTGCAGCACCAATCTTGGATGCATCCTGGCCACCGCCCTGAGCGACGTCGTCCTTACCACCGCCACCGCCGCCGAGAACACCGGCAGCGACGCGGACCAGAGCGCCAGCCTTCACGCCAGCCTCACGAGCACCCTCGTTGGTTGCCACCAGGATGACGGGGCGACCATTAGCCACACCCACCACAGCAACAACCGCAGCCTCGGAACCGAAGCGTGAACGCAGATCCAGAGCCAGCTCACGAACGCCGTTAGCGTCCAGCTCGCCAGCGTCATGTGCCAGAACGCGAACAGAACCGATGGTCTGTGCGTTCTCCAGCAGCTTGCCAGCCTCAGCCTGCAGCTTCTCGCGGCGCAGCTGAGCCAGTTCCTTCTCAGCAGCCTTCAGCTTAGCCAGAGTCTGGTTAATCTTCTCCGGCAGATCAGCGGAAGACTGAACCTTCATCAGGCCGGTCAGCTGGTTCACCAGGGTACGCTCAGCAGCCAGGTGGTTGAAGGAATCCAGACCCACCAGAGCCTCAACACGGCGGTTACCGGAGCCAACAGAGCTCTCAGTCAGCAGGGTCAGCGAACCAATCTCAGCGGACGAACCAACGTGGGTACCACCGCACAGCTCGCGGGAGAACTCGCCGCCGATTTCAACAACACGCACCACGTCGCCGTACTTCTCACCGAAGAGGCTCATAGCGCCCAGAGCCTTAGCCTCAGCCAGCGGCATCTCGCGGGTAATCACCTCGTGGTTATCGCGGATCGCGAGGTTAGCAACCTCTTCAACCTCACGCTTAGCGGACTCGGACAGGCCCTCGTTCCACGCGAAGTCGAAGCGCAGGTAGCCTTCCTTGTTGAAGGAGCCACGCTGAGTAGCCTCGTTGCCGAGCACCTCGTGCAGGGCAGCGTGAATGATGTGGGTACCGGAGTGTGCCTTCTCACCGTCGCGGCGGCGCTGAACATCAACCTGTGCCACAACATCGGCGCCGACGTGAACCTCGCCCTCACGCACAACGGCGCGGTGAACGCTCAGACCCTTCACGGGCTGCTGAACGTCCTGAACGTCAATGATGAAGCCGTTGCCGGTAATAACACCGGTGTCAGCTGCCTGGCCACCAGCCTCCGCGTAGAACGGAGTCTCATCCAGAACAACCTCAATCTTGTCGCCAGCCTTAGCGGCGGGAACAGACACGCCGTCCACCAGGATTGCGCGCAGCTTAGTCTCAGTACGCAGCTCGGTGTAACCGGTGAAGATGGAGCCACGCTCGTCCACGAGCTTACGCAGCTCAGACAGGTCAGCGAACGCACCCTTCTTCGCCTTAGCGTCAGCCTGCGCACGGTGACGCTGTTCAGCCATCAGCTCACGGAAAGCCTTCTCGTCAACCTTCACGCCAGCTCAGCGGCCATCTCCAGGGTCAGGTCAATCGGGAAGCCGTAGGTGTCGTGCAGAGCAAACGCCTCAGCACCGGAAACAGAGTTAGAGCCGTCCTTCTTAGCGGCAGCAACAGCCTCTTCCAGACGCTCAGTACCGGTCTCAATGGTGTGCAGGAACGCCTTCTCCTCAGCGTACGCAATGCGGGAAATACGCTCGAAGTCCTCGCCAACGTACGGGAAAGCACCCTTCATAGCCTCGCAAGAAGCCGGGAACAGCACGGGCAGGCAGGGCTCAGTAACGCCCAGCAGACGCATCGCACGAATCGCGCGGCGCATCAGACGGCGCAGAATGTAGCCGCGACCCTCATTCGAGGGGGTCACGCCATCAGCAATCAGCATCAGCGAGGAGCGGATGTGGTCAGCCACCACGCGCATACGCACGTCGTCCTCGTAGCCCTCGTCCTCGGGAGACTCGGAGCCGTGGTACTTCTTACCGGACAGCTTAGACGCAGCATCCAGAACAGGGCGGACCTGGTCGGTCTCGTAGAAGTTCTCAACACCCTGCAACAGCATAGCCAGGCGCTCAACACCCAGACCGGTATCGATGTTCTTCTTCGGCAGCTCGCCCAGAATCTCGAAGTCGTCCTTGCCGATGCCCTCGCCACGCTGGTACTGCATGAACACGAGGTTCCAAATCTCAATGTAACGGTCGTCGTCAACCGCCGGGCCGCCGTCCTTACCGTAGGCGGGACCACGGTCGTAGAAAATCTCCGAGTCGGGGCCTGCAGGACCGGGCTGACCGGTAGACCAGTAGTTTTCCTTCATGCCCATACGCTGAATACGCTCAGCGGGGAAACCAACGGTCTTAGTCCAAATCTCAAACGCCTCATCGTCACCCTCATAAATGGTGACCCACAGACGCTCGGGGTCCAGGCCGTAGCCGCCCTCCTCAACGGAAGAGGTCAGCAGCTCGTAAGCGAAAGGAATCGCCTTCTCCTTGAAGTAATCACCGAAGGAGAAGTTACCAGCCATCTGGAAGAAGGTACCGTGACGCGCAGTCTTACCGACCTCTTCAATGTCCAGGGTGCGGATGCACTTCTGCACGCTGGTCGCGCGGGAGAACGGAGGGGTCTCACGGCCCAGGAAGTAGGGAATGAACGGCACCATACCGGCAATGGTGAACATAGCGCCGGGCTCGTTCGAAATCAGCGATGCCGAAGGCACCACAGTATGGCCGCGGGAAGCGAAGAAATCGATCCAGCGCTTGGGAAATCTCCTGTGAGAGCATCTCGTTCCTTAGAGTAATCTGTGCGAAATTCTAAATTAGTCTACTGACCTATGGTGCCTGCCCGAGAGCAAAATGGCTAATCGAGCCAGTCTCGTACCGTGGTTTACGGGCGAAGACACCACCTTAAAACCTAGTTGAAGAAGCCGTCACCGAGCTGACGGTCACGCGCAATACGCTGCTCACGCGCTCGCTTCTGAGCCTCTTCCAAGGAGGCAATCTCAGCCTCCACCTCAATGAGTTCACGCTCAGCCAGGCGGCGGTTCGTGGACTCAATCTCAGCCGAACTCATCTGGCGGTCCCACGTATCCAGGGAGCCAGGACGCAGATCCTGCTTCTGACGCTCCACCTTAGCGTTGAGCTCCATCTCCTTCTCCTGCATGCCCTCACGCACGCGGGCGGCGAACTCAACAGCACGCAACGCATACGGCTGCAGGGGCTTGCCAATCGGCGAATCGAAGAACTTTCCCATCTGAGACTCCGGGTTGAGGGCAAGCTCACCGTGCTCACGCATGAGCAGGGCGCTGCCGGGGGTACGCTGAGCAGGTTCGGAGGTAGTGGCACGTCGAGAGGCGAAGTAACCAACCGCCGCGCCGGCGCCGAGCAGAAGAGCTGAACGAAGCAGACCCATTAGTTTTCACCGCCTGCAGAGTAAGAGGACTGTGCCGAACCGTACTGGCCGCCAGCGTGGGTATTGCCAGCGGTGCCGTGCGCGTCGCCGGACTTACCGCCGCGGAACGCCTGACGCACACCGTACGAGAAGGACGCAACCTTAATCAGCGGCTGACCCACAGTCGAGGTCACCAGCGAGGACAGCGCAGAAACGTTCGCGGACGCATCCGAAACGTTCGAAGTGATGTCGTCAACCTTCTCCAGCTGCTCATTGGTGGTCACCACAGTGCGGGTCACCTCTTCAATGAGAGGGCCGGTGCTCTGGTTCAGCGAACGAATCGTCACGATAAGCTCATCAAACACCTTGGTCAGGCGAATAATGGGTAGCGCAAGCAGAGCCACCAGAATCGCAAAAACTCCTGCTGCAATCAGGCCCGCAATATCTCCGCCGGTCATCTATAACCCCATTCCGCTCAATGCATGATGCTTATCAATAGTCGTACAAGGCTGGACGCCACCGTGGCGCGCAGCCGGATCGTGCATACAGTTCAGGACTGTATCACAGCTCAATCCCCTATTTTAGTCGAAAAAAATCCTTCAAGCGCCCCCTAAACTCTCATGAAACTCCCAGCGACGGAAGATTCACAGGTTCAGCGGCACCACTGCCCTGTAGTGTATATACCCCAAAAAAACCCGCGCGTTAAACAGGGAACAACCCGCCCCCACCGAACGGTGCAGGACGGGTTGCTTCTCGAAAAATCGAGATTATGCCAGACGCGAGTAGTACTCAACGACCAGCTGCTCGTCGCAGATCACGGGGATCTCTTCGCGCTTGGGCTTGCGCTCAAGCTTTGCGTGCAGCTTCTCGATCTCAACGTTCAGGTATGCGGGAACCTCGGGCAGAACTGCCTGGTTCTCACCTGCAGCCGCAGCCTGGAAGGGGGTGGTCTTCTCAGCCTTGGGGTGAACGTGGATCAGCTGGCCGGGCTTGACGTGGAACGAGGGGCGGTCCACGCGAACGCCGTCAACCATGATGTGACGGTGAACAACCATCTGACGTGCCTGTGCAATGGTGCGGGCGAAGCCTGCACGCAGAACCAGAGCGTCGAGGCGGGTCTCGAGCAGCTCGACCATGTTCTTACCGGTCTGGCCCTCGGTACGCTTTGCCTCGAGGTATGCGCGGCGCATCTGTGCCTCGCGGATGTTGTACTGAGCGCGCAGACGCTGCTTTTCCTTCAGCTGGGTAGCGTAGTTGGAGTCAGCCTTCTTGCGGGCACGGCCGTGCTGGCCGGGGCCGTAAGGACGACGCTCGAGGTACTTTTCTGCCTTCGGGGTCAGTGCAATGCCCAGGGCACGGGACTGACGCACGGTACGGCGGGTGCGGTTGTGCTTAGCCACAATCTACCTTTCTATGTGAGGCTCCTGCACCCTTGCGGGTGGGGCCTCGGTCTGTTGAATACTGGCCTCCTCGGTTGACCCCGCCGGAATCCGTACGCGACCGGTTCGGTCGTTGCTGTACGGCGGTGGGGCGGAGAGCTCGGGGCAGAGTACCCCGCAGCTACATTACTGACACCCGCACGGAAGCGGGCATAGTAATTGCCAGACCCGTCAAGCTTACCGGATGCACCCGGGCTTTACCAGCCTTTTGGGAAATCTTTGGTTCAAATCACTGTGCGTGTGGGTTTTTGACACTTACCCACATGACCCCAATAGAAAATATTTGCACCCGTCAGCGCTATTTAGGTGCACCTTTCCCGAAAAATTGCGGGGTCGAGATGTTGGATTGTAATCATTTCGTTATTTTTAACCTGTGAATCTATGGGATTAGCTTGAATCAGACCCCCATATCGCCTAGACTAGAAACCATAACAAGCTTGGCGTCCGCCCTTCCGGGAAGGCCGATAGTCAAGACGTCTATCACAACTCAAAACTCTGACGCGGTGCGCAGTACTACCGAGGTACTACGCACCGCTTTCTGTTTGCGCTCATCCCTATACGGTTGCTTGCTCTATACGGCTACCTGCTTACCGAGGCGCGCCACTCCCCCGGTGGTCAGCGCTCAAAGTAGTAGACGGCTCGATGGGAGCCACGTAAGCTAACGGGTCGTATCCTGCACCGGAGCCGCATCCAAAATACGGCGAATACGCTCACGACGCTCCGTCAACGTACGCTCAAAACCATGCTGAGTCGGCTCGTAGTAGACCGTACCGCGCAGAGTATCCGGCAGGTACTGCTGCGCCGCCACATGCCCCGGCTCATCATGCGCATACACATACCCCACGCCGTGACCAAACTGCTTAGCCCCCGCATAATGACCATCACGCAAATGCACCGGAACCTGACCCGAAGCACCCGCACGCACATCCGCAATCGCGCGGTTAATCGCGTTATACGCCGCGTTCGACTTCGGCGCGAGCGCACAATAAATCACCGCCTGCGACAGGATAATGCGAGCCTCCGGCATGCCCACCAGCGCCACCGACTGCGCCGCAGCCGTCGCCACCTGCAAAGCCTGCGGATCAGCCAAACCAATATCCTCACTCGCCAAAATCATGATGCGACGAGCCACAAAACGCGGATCCTCGCCGCCCTCCAGCATGCGCGCCAAATAGTGCACCGCGGCGTCCGCATCAGAGCCGCGCATGGACTTAATGAACGCACTCACCACGTCATAATGCTGATCACCCGAACGGTCGTAGCGGATCGCGGCGCGGTCCACCGCCTCCGTAGCATGCGCCAGGGTGATGCGCACGGGCGCGGCAGGGTCAGCCTCTTCGGCACCGGTTTCTGCGGGGCCAGTTTCTGCAGGGGCATTTCCCGCAGCTTCAGCCTCGCTAAACGCAATCGCAGCTGCCGCCTCCAGCGAGGTCAGGGAGCGGCGAGCGTCGCCTCCAGAAACCGCCGCGAGGTGGGCACGCGCATCCTCATCAATGACCGCCGCGCCACCAAAACCACGCGGATCAGCCAATGCACGATCAATCAGACGCTCAATATCGGACTGCTCCAGCGAATGAACCCGCAACAGTAGCGAGCGCGAGAGCAGCGGCGAAATAATGCTGAACGACGGGTTCTCCGTCGTGGCCGCCACCAGAATCACCCAGCGGTTCTCCACGCCGGGCAGGAGCGCATCCTGCTGAGCCTTCGTAAAACGGTGAATCTCGTCGAGGAAGAGCACGGTGGTCGTGCCGTACATGTCGCGGTCGAGTAGCGCCTGATCCATGACCGCACGCACGTCCTTCACGCCCGCGGTAATCGCCGAAAGCTCTACGAACTTACGGCCCGGCGCGCGCGCAATCACATGCGCCAGAGTGGTCTTACCCGTACCCGGAGGACCGTACAGAATCACCGAGGATGGACCAGCCGGTCCCGCGTTCTCCCCCGCCAACACGCGCAAAGGCGCACCGGGAGTCAGCAGATGATCCTGGCCGAGAACCTCATCAATAGTGCGCGGACGCATACGCACCGCCAACGGCGCACGAGACGCCGAACGGGCAGAGTGCGCACGCGACGCAGAGGCACGCGAGGAGGCGGGCTCCTCAGCGGAGGCGCCAATCAAACTCACGCGGTCCCCGTCGTCGGGCAGCTCAAGATCAAAGAGGGAATCAGCCATAGTCTTACTCTATCGTTTCACAGGAAATTTCAGTCATGACTTCGTGACTCTGGTACGGGTTAAAGACCCCCGCCAAAGTCACTAACTCATGACCAGAATTCAGAACCTAGCGTCTAAATTGTGAGCCGCTCTTAGAGAGTCTCACTATCGAGAATCAGGGTCACCGGGCCGTCATTGACGAGCTCCACCTGCATGTCCGCACCGAACACACCGGTCTCCACGTGCAGGCCACGCTCACGAAGCGCCTGAACGTAATCGTTGAACAGCGGCTCACTCACCGCACCGGGCGCAGCAGCAGACCAGGAGGGGCGGCGGCCCTTCTTCGCATCCCCGTACAGGGTGAACTGGCTGACCGCCAGCACGGGTGCACCCTCATCGAGCAGAGACTTCTCCCCCCTCCAGCAGGCGCAGGTTCGCGGTCTTATCGGCAAGCTTCGCAATCTGCGCCGCACCATCACCGTGAGTGATACCGACCAGCACCAGGTAGCCGGGCTGATCAATCGCGCCGACCGTTTCACCGTTCACGCGCACCGCCGCGCGGGTCACGCGCTGAATAACTACTCGCATCATTCACCTTTCAACTGGGTTCATCTTTCAACTTGGAGCCGGCCTTCACCGGGCTCATACATCTCTTTCAACACCACACTCGGCAGCTGGTTTAGAGACAACTGCTTTTGAAGCAGCTGTTTTAGCGGCAGCCGCCATCAGAGCACGCCGCGCAACTGCACGGCACGCAAAAACTGGTTCGCCGCCCGCGGGGTACGAAACTCAATAAAACGCTTCTGCAGATGCTGCCCGCGAGCCTCCGCCAGCAACTCCCCAACATGCGGGTAGCTCCTCCACGTGTACCGAATCATGTTGTCCGGGTCGCGCAGAATATTCTTCAGCGGCGGCTCCACATTATCAGCCCACAGCCTCTGACCCGTCACCGCACGACGCACCGTCCGGCGAACCACACGCCACATGACCACCGCACGGCTATAGCGCAGGTAAATCACCACATCCGCACGCTCCAGCAGACGGCCACGCACCTGCGGATACTGCCACTCCGTAATCCACGCAGGCCGCTCAATGAGTATCTGAACATCCGCCTCAAAACTAGGGCGCGGAGTCCAGTTCGGACCCCAATGCAACGAGTCCATCTCCGTATGCGGAATGTCCAGGAGGCGCCCCAACCGCGCCGCGAACGTCGTCTTACCGCTACCGCTCGGGCCAGCAATCAGAATACGCATGCTCCCCTCCCCCTTTGGTTAGTACACAAATCGGCACGCACGCCAGTTGATACAAAAGGTGGGCTGCGACCCTGCACCAGCAGAATACACAGCCCACCCTCAACGGCGACCCCGGCACAACTCAACGCCCGCCGGGCCCACGCCGCACAGCCCGCACCCCCTACGGGGCGCCCGACCAAAGACTAGAGAAGATTACTCCTCGTCCTTCTTCTTCGGCTTGAAATCAACGCCAGCTTCCTTACGCTGCTCCGGAGTAATCGGTGCAGGAGCGGCAGTCAGCGGGTCGTAGCCGTTACCGGTCTTCGGGAACGCGATAACCTCGCGAATCGAGTCAACACCGGCCAGCAGGGACACGACACGGTCCCAACCGAACGCAATACCACCCATGGGCGGTGCGCCGTACTTGAACGCATCCAGCAGGAAGCCGAACTTCTCCTGAGCCTCTTCCTCGCCAATGCCCATCACGCCAAACACGCGTTCCTGCACGTCACGGCGGTGAATACGGATCGAGCCGCCACCAATCTCGTTACCGTTGCAGACAATGTCGTAAGCGTAGGCAAGAGCCGAACCCGGGTCGGTGTCAAAGGTATCCAGGAATTCAGGCTTCGGGGAGGTGAACGCGTGGTGCACAGCGGTCCATGCGGAGTGGCCCAGAGCCACGTCACCGGACTCAGTAGCCTCAGCAGCAGACTCGAACATGGGAGCGTCAACAACCCACACGAAGGACCACTCGCCGTCCTTAATCAGGCCGGTACGGTGACCAATCTCAACGCGGGCAGCACCCAGCAGCGCGCGGGAAGCCTTAGCCTCACCAGCAGCGAAGAAGATGCAGTCGCCGGGCTTCGCGCCGGTAGCCTCAGCCAGGCCAGCACGCTCAGCGTCAGTAATGTTCTTAGCCACCGGACCGGTCAGCTCGCCGTCCTCCTGAATGAGAACGTAAGCCAGACCCTTAGCGCCACGCTGCTTAGCCCACTCCTGCCAAGCGTCCAGGGTACGGCGAGGCTGAGAAGCACCACCGGGCATCACAACAGCACCCACGTAAGGAGCCTTGAACACGCGGAAAGTGGTGTCCTTGAAGTACTCGGTCAGCTCAGTCAGCTCCAGACCAAAACGCAGGTCAGGCTTGTCCGTACCGTACTTCTCCATCGCATCCTTGTAGGTCATGCGCTGAATCGGGCGGGGAACCTTCACATCAATCAGGTTCCACACAGCCTCAACGATGCGCTCGCCCAGGTCAATGATGTCTTCCTGATCAACGAACGAAGCCTCAATGTCCAGCTGAGTGAACTCAGGCTGACGGTCCGCACGGAAATCCTCATCACGGTAGCAGCGAGCAATCTGGTAGTACTTCTCAATACCGCCCACCTGCAGCAGCTGCTTGAACAGCTGCGGGGACTGCGGCAGAGCATACCACGAACCCGGAGCCAGACGAGCCGGCACCAGGAAGTCACGCGCACCCTCAGGGGTGGAACGGGTCAGGGTCGGGGTCTCAACCTCAATGTAGCCGTCCTCAGCCAGCAGGTTGCGTGCCGCACGGTTCGCGTCCGAACGCAGGCGCATGATGCGAGCCGGCTCCGGGCGGCGAAGATCCAGGTAGCGGTAGCGCAGACGCGCCTCCTCACCCACCTCAACGTGCTCATCAATCTGGAAAGGCAGCGGAGCGGCAGTGTTCAGCACCTCAACGGTGGACACCTCAACCTCAATCTCACCAGTCGCCAGGTTCGGGTTCTCATTACCCTCCGGGCGCTTAGTCACCAAACCGGTCACGCGCAGAACGTACTCGTTGCGCAGGTGCTCAAAATCAGCCTCATTGTGGAAAACACACTGAGTGACGCCCTCACGGTCACGCAGGTCAACGAAGGCGACACCACCGTGGTCGCGGCGACGAGCCACCCAACCGGTCAGGGTAACAGTCTCTCCAATATTTGCGGCGGTCAGCTCGCCGTTGGTGTGAGTGCGAAGCACAGACATTCCTTTCATAGCGGGCACCTCACGACTATAGACAGTAGCCGGGTACACGCGGTTGATGATATGCGCACACTGCGTGCGCCTCATATATTGTATCCCCTCCGAGCAGGTCGAGGGCAGAAAAAAGGGTGCGGAGGCAGGACGCGGGTTTGTGCCATAGGTTAGTGTCTTCTGTCGTAGTTAAAAACCATGGCAGAAGACACTAACCTATGGTCGAAATTTGTAGCCTTAGCCTTATCGCATGAGCAGTCCCCGAAGATGGACAATGACTTCCCGCTCTTTCTGAAAAATATCAGCCCACGTGAGGTGCACGACCGTCCACCCGGCGCGGGTCAGTGCACGGTCGCGGGCTGCCTCGGAGCGGTCCCTGCCGGGGTGATCCACGTATTTCTGTTCGCCGTCAAACTCGAGAATAACCCGCGCCTCGGGCCAGGCGAAGTCCACCCGATAGTTGCGCCCCTCGCACGAAATCGGGTACTGCGTCATGGGGGTAGGTAACTCATGTTCCATGAGTAGGCACCGGGTGAGGCTTTCACCAGCCGACTCGCTGGATGCATCCACCGCCTGCGCAAGGAGGGGCCCTGCGGAACTGCCGTACCCCGTGAGGTTTAGCAGAGTCTCGGTTACCTCGTGGTGTTCCATTAGTCCTCGCCGCATGATGGAGTCGGCGAGGACTATCGCCTCCCGAAAGGGCATGCTGCGCGCACAATCCTGCAGTGTGCGGGCCACCGTTGTCGCCATGACAGACGTACCGGGTATTGCGGTCACCGCATTAGGGTCAAAACCTCGCCTGTGCCTACAGATGCGCCCCCTATCAGATGGGCTAGTGGCGGTACTGTACACATGCACGATTGAGGGCGCATTGAGTACATCTAACCCCCAGAGTGCAGCTGCTGATGTGTGTGCGAGAAAACCCCCTGAAGACCCATGAGGTAGGCAGCAACGCACCGTACCGCGAGCCGCTCATCGGGAGTGAGCGCCTGAGCATCGCGGGTGTAAATATAGGCTCCTCGCTGAATACGTTGTAACATTCCTGCCGCTACCATCGCACGGATATGCCGGGCTCCAATACCTCGTGAGTTGAGGATGCGAGGGGTCAGCACGAGAGGGTACAGCTCGGCTGCACGTGTGATTGGGACTTGCACGGCTGGAGTTCGGGGGTTCAGGATATTTGCGGTATTCATGGCTTTATCCTGACAGTCTCTGCGAAGTTGTGGGGCCTGTTCGTGAAATCTGTGGATAACTTCGCTGTTTTGAGGGAAATATCCACTATCCACAGGTTTAGGTTGTATCTCAGAATTTTTGTGCCATAGGTTAGTGTCTTCTGTCGTAGTTAAAAACCATGGCAGAAGTTGCTAACCCATGGCACAAATCCGCGCGACCAAAGAGCACAACAGTGCAACAAAAAACCCGCCCGGCAGGGAGGTCAACATCCTCCCCACCAGGCGGGTACACATCCATATGCGGGTCCATATGCAGGCCCAGAGCAACTAGATACTAGAGCAGCCAGATATTACAGCGGCCAAACACCGCAGGTGCTACAGGCCCCTACTCTTTACCGATCTATTTACAGGCCCTCAGCACGTACAATCTGAACGTGCAGATCCTCAGCCGGCGGCATCCACGAAGCCGGATCAGCAGCAACCTGCTCACCCGAACGGATATCCTTCACCTCGTGAACCGGGGCACCCGACTCATCCGACGAAATAAACCACACGAACGGAATGCCGCGCTTCTCAGCGTACTTAATCTGCTTACCGAACTTCGCCGCATTCGCGGACACCTCACAGGCAATACCGCGGGCACGCAGCGCATCCGCAACATCATTCGCAGCGGACCAGCCCTCATCATTCGTCAGGGCAACAAACACAGCCGAAGGCACCTTACGGCTCGCCTGCGCAAAACCCTGCGACAGAATACGAGCCACCACACGGGTCACACCAATCGACAGGCCCACACCCGGGTACGTCTTCTTACCGTTCGACGCCAGCGACTCATAACGGCCACCCGAGCAAATCGAACCCAGCGACTCGTGACCAACCAGAACAGTCTCATACACGGTACCGGTGTAGTAATCCAGACCGCGAGCAATCGACAGGTCAGCCAGCACCTTACCCGGCGCACGGCGAGCCGCCTCCTCAATGACCTCAGCCAACTCAGCAAGACCCTGATCCAGCAGCTCATGCTCCACCGAATACTTCGTGGCAAGCGCACGCACCTGCTCCACGAAAGAAGCATCCTCAGTGCGGATCTGCGCCAGCTCCAGGGCGGCAGCGGCAGCATCCGCGCTCGCACCAGCCTCAGCCTGCAGCTCCTCAGCCACACGCTCAGCACCGATCTTCTCCAGCTTGTCAATAGAACGCAGAACAGCCGCAGTATCAGTCAAACCCAAGCCCAGGTAGAAACCCTCAGCCAGCTTGCGGTTATTCACACACGCAGCTTGAACTCAGGAATCGGCAGCTTCGACAGCGCATCAACAACAACCAGCGCCAAGGTCACGTCGTAACGGAACGGCAAGCTCGCCATCGCCAACCACGTCAATATCAGCCTGAGTGAACTCGCGGGCACGACCCTCCTGCGGACGCTCACCACGCCACACCTTCTGAATCTGGTAACGCGAGAACGGGAAATTCAGGTAACCAGCGTTCTCCACCACGTAACGGGCAAACGGCACGGTCAGGTCAAAGTGCAGAGCCAGCTTTTCCTTAGCCTTAGCAGCCTCATCCTCCTGCAGGCGAGAAATTGCGTAAACTTCCTTGTCAATCTCACCCTTGCGCAGCAGCTGCTCAATAGTCTCTACCGAACGAGTCTCAATCGGGGAGAAACCGTGCAACTCAAAAGTCTCACGCAGAGTGTCCAGAACATGATTCTCAACCAACCGCTCAGCCGGAAGATACTCGGGAAAACCAGACAGCGAAGCCTTGCGAGCCATACGCGATACTCCTTGACAAAGAACTCGACAACAAAACCCCGGAACACCTCCGGGCATATCTACCCATCATACCAACACCCACCCCAGCACAGCATCCACTCCCCCAGTTCCACCCACCAAACCCGCACAAACCCGCGGCCGGCAGGTTCGCCCACAACACAACACGACCAGACACTACTCACACACCCCACAGAGGCTATGCTTAGGGAGGTGCACACGCACACCCAAACGGGTGCCCACCACGGGGAACAGCGCAAAGGCGCCCCACCCCCAGCACCCCCGAGTGAAAGAGTTATAGCGGTGACTACCAAACCCGACGACACTGTAAACCTCGAAAAGGCACGCCAGTACGGCCGCGTCTCCGAGGACGGCCACGTCTTCGTCATTGTCGACGGCGAAGAATACGCCGTAGATCAGTCGCCCGGCGCCTCCGAAGAAGAAGCGCTCAGCTACTTCGCCCGCAAGTTTGAAAACGTCGAGGCGCAGGTTGCCCTGCTCGAATCCCGCCTCGCCAACAACGCCCCCGCCGCAGACCTGCAGAAGGGCATCACCTCCATCGGTGCACAGATTGGTGTGCGCAACATGGTCGGCGACTACTCCGGCCTGCAGAAGCGCCTCATCACCCTCGCAGAGCAGATCGCTGAACTCGGCGAAAAGCAGCAGCAGGCACGCACCGAAAATCGTGAACGCGCCCTCGCCGTCCGTGAAGAAATCGTCGCGGAAGCCGAGCAGATTGCCGGCCAGGACCCCGACCAGATTCACTGGAAGAACTCCCACTCCCGCATGAACGAACTGTTCGAAGCGTGGAAGAAGGCACAGCGCGAAATTCACCTGGCGAAGAGCGTAGAGGACGAGCTGTGGAAGCGTTTCCGTGCAGCCCGCACCACCTTCGACCGCAACCGCCGCGCACACTTCTCGCAGCTGGACGACCGCAACGCACGCATCAAGCGCGCCAAGGAAGAGTTGATTGCACGTGCGGAAGAGCTGTCCACCTCCACTGACTGGTCTGAGACTTCCCGCGCATACAGCGACCTGATGCGCGCCTGGAAGCAGGGTACCCGCGGCCACCGCCGTGAAGACGACAAGCTGTGGGCACGCTTCCGCGCGGCACAGGACGTGTTCTTCAACGCCCGCAACGAAGCCGAAGCAGCGCAGGACGCAGTCTACGCCGAAAACCTCAAGGTCAAGGAAGCACTGCTCGAAGAAGCACGCGCACTCCTGCCCGTCGAGGACATTGAGGGCGTGAAGGCCGCCTTCGAGAAGATTCTGGACCGCTGGGATGCGGCAGGCCGCGTGCCCCGCAACGACCTGCGCCGTATCGACGGCGAACTGCGCCGCATTCAGGACGAAATCAACGGCGCCGAAGAGGCAAAGTGGAAACGCAACGACCCCGCCAAGGCAGCCCGCGCGAACTCCCTGCTCGCACAGATTGAGGACTCCCTCGCCGAGCTGGAAGCAGAGCTCGCCGCAGCTGAAAAGGGCGGCGACTCCAAGAAGATCGCCAAGGCTAAGGAAGCTCTGGAGGCGCGCCGCGCCTGGGCGGCAACCCTGCAGGGCTTCGGCAACTAAGGTCTAGCCGACGGTCTAAATAACGGTCTAAGTTAACGCCGAGAAGCCACATGTGTTTCGAAAAGCCACTTCTTTGGTGGCTTCTCGAAACACATGTGGCTTCTGCATGTCTGCGGGGGTTATATTCGCGCCCCACCCGATGCAGATGGAGGGCGCACCGGGTTCATGGATTTTCGATAGGTTAGTGACTTTAATGCGGGTTAAAGACCCACGGTGAAGACACTAACCTATCGAAAACCTCTGTCTAAAAAGCAGGCGGCCCCGGATGCGCCAGGTTGATGGGCGGGAGCCGGTTATGGTTTAGCTTTTTCGGTAATGGGTTAGTGACTTCAGGCTGGGGTTTTAACCAGTACCAAAGACGCTAAGTCATGACCGAAATTGCTATGCCATGACCGAATTTCCACCTGTGTGGAGGTGGAGCCTCTGCAGAATTTGTGCCATGGTTTAGCGTCTTCGACCATAGCTTTTAACTACGACCAAAGACGCTAACCTATGGCACAAATCCGTAACCCATGACAGAATCTCCGGCTGCGCCAGGTAGGTGAGAGCTGGTTATGGGTTATGCCTTGCCTTTTCGTCGATAGGTTAGTGACTTTAATGCGGGTTAAAGACTCGCGGCAAAGACACTAACCTATCGAAAACCTCGGTCTAAAAAGCAGGCGGCCCTGAACGTTCAAACATTCAGGGCCGCCTGCTGCGGTTATCTATGTATTGGGTCAGCTGGTTTACATGTCGGGCCAGTCGCGGTGCAACGAATACTCTGTGTCCCCGTCACCGTTATCATTGAGGTGCCAACGCTGACCGGTACGGATATCAGCCTTGCGCAGACGCGGGTTCGGATTATCCTTCTTACCCATCGTCGGATCGTTCTTGCAGCCCCAACGAGTGTCGTCATAGCTGCAGTCACCGGCTACGCGTCCCACATCAACCCACCAGACACGCACCAGCAACGATCACTGGTCGCCTGCGGAGTCACCATCATCATCTGCCACGGGCCACCATCCACACGGAAACGAGCCGTGTAGTGCACGGTCGCATACGCATGGAAGTTACCCGAACGCTGGTAGGCGTAGCTGGTATCCGTCTGCCTCGGACGCTCACGAGGGTAGGTGGTCACGGGCTGACCAGCCGTGTAGTTGGTATCTGTATCGCCGTTACCGTACTCGATGACATAGGAGGAGGGCATGAGCTCAATTTCGACGTGCCCGGCGAGCATGTCTGCTTCAAGGCGGTAGGGGCCACCGTCATCGACGTAGAAGTTGACCTGGTCGCCCTTGTAGACGTTCGGGTCGCCTTCTGCTCGGCCAGTGCCTGCGGGGTTGTTGTAGGACTGGTGCAGGGTCGGCTTGCCCGGCTCTAGCGACTCTGCAGCGTGGCGGATTTCCTCCATGACTTCTTCGTAAGTCGGACCGGTGGGACCCGGGCTGTCGGCACTGGTGAGGGTGCGGGTATCGTTGGGAATGCAACTAGCAGAGGAAGGGCTTCGAGGACTTCCATGGTCTACAGGAATGCCAGATTCAAGTGACATGTTTGTGAACTTGAATGTTCCTATTCTTCCGTCTTTGGTTGTGCATGACATAATATTGGGATTTTCGTTGGCGTAGGTAACTTTTACACCATTTCCCTGATTTACTGTGGAATAAGTATATTGTTGCTGAATTTCCTGGTCAGCGACACCAGAATTTCCGTGTCCATCGTGATGTCCATCGGTTCCTCGTCGCGTAGTCGATTTTTTGACTTCGACTTGACATACCTTAGCGGAAGTTTCAGAGCAGGAGGTAGTAACAACATATGCGTTAGCTCCCGATACGCATTCTAAAACGGGTAAGAGAGCAATAGCAGCAGTGTAAGTGACTTTTCGTAAAGTACGCATATTAGTCATCTACCTGTTCGCAGCCAACAATCTTCCAGGAAGAATCGGAGTACTTAAACTCAAACTTCCACGTATCGTTATCCTTCTGGATATTGACGTCTCTGTGCCACTCGCCAGTAGGCTCCACAAGAGTTATATAATTCCACTCGCGATAAGCCTTCCAAAAAAATAGGTTTCCCCATCCTCAGACCACGGATTTCCATCAGCAACATAGTTGTCAATGCCATCAATAATCCAACCACCGCGCTTATACAAATCCTCAAAGCTCTTATACCCTTCCAGTTCCTCCGTAAAATCGCTGGAAATATACTTTCGAGATTCCGTAAAATCGCCTACCTGAATTCCATAATTAGTCCATTTAACCCAAGCGTCCATCGTCTTACGGATACCTTCAATAGACTTCTCACGATAGCCCTCTTCAGGAGCATTAGGTTTAGGGACGTTCTGGGCAGGACCGTAGCCGTCAGCTTTACGGTATTCGCCGTCGGGGCTTTGGAGCCCCCGGAGTAGCCGCGGACAGTAGACGGGTAGCACTCGCCAAGGGCGACTCAGATGCCGCCGCAGAAGCCGAAGCGGTATCACTCGGCGCGCGGAGGCGGTGGCTACCGCCTCGTTATTTAGCCTGCTGGCCGCACGCCGCAAGCAGGGCACCAAGGCCCACAAGTGCGCCGCTACCCAACAGGGTACGGCGGTTGAAAATGGTCGAATCCATAGAAGATACGCTCCTATCGTCGGTGATGGTGTGTTGTTTAGTTACTAGTGTCGGGCTGCTTTTGTGGGTCGTATCTGACCTCCGGAAGGAAAACAGCCCCGTAGCGTACCCAACAAACGCATCAATGCGTTATGGAACACTACAGTTACCACCCTACCGCATCTTTGTGTCTATTTGCGTTGCTTTGAGTGCAATACTATCTGAACGTCATTATTCGGACACATCAATGCTTTATGCATCAAATAAACCTACACTCACGAAGGCGCCACCCCTGCAGAATTTGTGCCATGGCTTAGCGTCTTCGACCATAGCTTTTAACTACGACCAAAGACACTAACCTATGGCACAAATCCGCAACTCATGACCGGATCCCCATCTGTGACAGGTGGGCGGGCGGGCTACACGGCGAGCGCATACATGTCGCGGAGTGCCTCTTCCGCCTCGTCGAGGGCATATCCGCTCTGGCAGAGCGCGTCGCAGCCGTTACCGTAGCGGAGGCCGGCGAGGAACTCGCGGTCGGTCACCTCCGGCAGGTACACCATGAGGTATTCGCCGTTGTCAGTAAAGAAGTCGTCAATGTTGGCGGCGTCCTGGCCGGAGTAGAAGGCGCGGAAGTCTTCGTCATTGCAGTAACCAACCGTGTACATGAGGGGCTCCTTTGGTCGCTCGGCGGAGTGGGTGAGAACGCGTCGTTGTTCTCTACAACCAAAGGTACGGGGCACCCCTGACAAGATAAGGGGGCTGCACCGCCCGCGCCGGAGAAAACACACAAAAATATTGCGTGACGAGGGGTTTTCTGGATGCGCGCTCCCCCGCCAGACTCCCCTGCCAAACTCCCCCGCCACACGGAAGATTAGGTGCGGACGGGCTTGCCTCCTGTGCGGCGTTGCACCGCCTCCCACACACCGGACGGAAAATTCGGTCATGGGTTACGGACTTCGACCATGGGTTAGTGACTCTGGGCTGGGGTTTTAACCCCCACCAAAGTCACTAACCCATGACCGGAAATCGGTGCTGTGCAGAGGGGGTAGATTACACGGCGGGTAGCTGACTGTTTCGATAGGTTGCTGTCTTTACTGCGGGTTAAAGACCCACGGCGAAAACACTAACCTATCGAAGGGCCCCGCCCTTTCCCCCACTTAACGGCGAAAAGCCACATGTGTTTCGAGAAGCCACCAAAGAAGTGGCTTTTCGAAACACATGTGGCTTCTGGGCAAATTACCGCGGTTACCTCCGGTTACATGTCTGCCGCTGTTTCAATCTTCTGCATAGGCTCATTATCAAGAGCTTGAAGCACACGCTCAGGGTAAAGGAATAAGTCACGCATACCCACCATGTACGAGGCTGCCAAAGCGTAATCTTTTCTACGCGAAGCGCCACGGGCTACAGCGATAACGAATGGGTCACGAATCCTTCCAGGAAGCTGATTTGCCAGATTTTCTACCTGTGCATGTAACTCATCGCGATATGGGTCCGTATATCCAGGTTTCAGTCCCCGTTGTTTCCTGAATTGAGATATGAAACTATCTATCTCCTTCGGTGGTATTTTTTGAGCTTCACAAAGTACGCTCCTAATACCTTCAACTTCAACACTATCAGCAGGATAAATAGGGATGCTAACCCTCTGAACCGATGCAATGGAGTTAATTGTCAGGGCAAGAGAAATACTACTAGGGTCTTCATGCGAGTTGATATAACGATATATCTCTGAGCGGCCTGCTCCGAGCTCTTCAAGATTAACATCTCCAAATATGCTAGCTGGCTCCTTATTAACAGTACTAGATACCGAAGAATCATCTCTTAGCTTCACCCTATAGAGATAAAAATGCCTACCAGAGTCACTCTGATCCGACATCCGGCGAAGCATATTTTCCAAGGCTGCCTCAAATGTTCCAACATGCAGTGCTTTAGTCTTCTGAGTCCTCAGCCAAGATTCTAGTTCTACGCCACTCATGTTTTTAATAATGCCTTCTTGTGCATCCTTTGAATACACTGACAAAGGGTCAAAGTCTCGATTTGGCCAGTCTTTGAGGACACTGGTGTGATACCAGTTCAATTCAGTGATTCGTTCCCTGTCACATGCGATATCAGAGAAATCATACGTATATCTCGCCCTTTGCGGATGATCGGACGTAATCCCGCATGAAGGGCACCCAATATATCCCTGACTCCAGGCGTCCATCCAATCATGTGAAAACTTCTCTTCGTGCCCACATTTTCCACAACGCATGTTGCGCAATCGCGAGAAATCAACTTTTCGCTCAAAACCCATTAAAGTCACAAGCTCCTAAATCTTCAATAATTATAAACAATATGGAAAGCAGGCATGTCATCATTTTGGTGTCTACTAGCTTTTCATAAAAAAACTAAGGGCAGAGGGCCAGCCCTTCAAAGAAATATATTTCTAAATCCATATTTCATCATTTTATATTTTTTGTCAAAAATTATATTTTTAATCGCGCCTATGTATACACCAGATAGGGGCAGGCTAGTATTACTAGCCCACCCCTATCTGCGTATTCTCAGTAGGTAATTCTACTTAGCGGTTCGCCTGCGAGCGCGCGGCTTCTTAGCCGGCTTCGCTGCTTCCTCCACCGCAGTCAGCTCCTGGTAACGTTCCAGAAGGATTTTTAAACGCGCTTCTTCAGAAGAACAACGACGCAACGCGCCAAACGCAACATCCACCGCAGAATCCAACTCATCATGCGCCGCACGCAACGCCGGATCCATCGACGCCAACGAAGCATACATATCAGCCAGCGACACCGGTCCACCCGCACGCTCCTCAATCGCCTCACGCGCAGCCAACACCTTACGGCCGGCAGCAATCACCTTACGACGCTGCTCCTCAGAAACGGGCGGCAATGGGAAGTTATTCCACACCACAGTATTCGAGAAGTTGAACCTTGATTCCAGGCGACCACCGATAGCACGTTGCCAAGTAATAAACATTGATGATGAAATCAATGCAAACAGGAAACCGTCCGGATCGATTGCCATAAAGTTTCGATTACTCGAAATAGTCTCCCCAGAAAGATGCCTCACTGTGTAATACGGTCGAAGTTCTAGTACAACAGCAGGGATACCAACATACGGCACTATTGGACGCGCCTTATTTGGACGCATCAGGTGCGGAATATCGCGTAGCTTATACGCGTCTCCCTTCTGAGACTGAGCAGAACGCCACTGACGGTTAGCTTCCACACGAGCACTCAGTACCACGCTCGAAGCAATCTCTTCTTCCGTAGCATCCTCGAGCCACAGGCACCATCGTTCCAGACCCTGAATCAGCTCCTTAGCGCCAACAAAGGGACGCAGATAGCGAGCTGCCACCGGGTCTGCGGCAACCACCGGGTAGTCTTCGACCTCGATGATTAAGTTTCCATCATCCGTCGGTTGGGTTCCACGCACCACCTCTGGAATCAAAGAAGACAGCGGCCTAGAGCGTTTCTTAACCAACACGTTCGGGCCCTCCACCAGATATGCATTCAGGAAATGCACCGGATCCTGCTCTACCGTTCGGCGAGTCGACCAATCGTAGTCAAAGACTCGAACCTCCCTCATATTCTTGCCATCTGCGGTTACAGTTGCTTCAGAACGAGTAAAGCCCGTAATCACGCAGTGCACGGCAGCCTTACCCGTAGCCTCAGAAACCCACGGGAACGTACGGTATGCAAACTTAATACGCCAGCCATCACGGAACAACGGTTCAAACAGCGAAGCAACCGGCTGACCCTGAACAATCGAGTTCGTAGAAACAAAAGCAAAATCGCCAGGAACCACCTTCACGCCCAGCGCTTCAGTCTGCTCCTGCAGGCTTTTCAGGTAGCGAGCAGCCTTAGCGAACCACGCCGTCGCAAAATCCAGGTACCCGGCATAATCATCACCCCACGCCAGGCGCATACCCTGTTCTTGATCCTCGCTCTTCTTACCCTGGCCTACGAAAGGCGGGTTACCCGCAATGTACACACGTCTGCCATCCGCCACGTCCTGTGCGGTCACCGGCAGAACCTTAGACCAGTCACGATCCACACGCTCACCCGAGGCAGAGTCAACCTCAGTCAGGGCATCGCCCTCAAGAATGTGGGCGCTATGAGCCAGGGGCAAGCGCGATGGGGCTCGACCGAATTCCTTCGTCATCTCCTGATCCATCTGACGCTCCACCAAGAACATAGCGGTGCGCGCAATCGACGCAGGCCACGGGTCAAGCTCCAAACCATAGAAATGGTTAATGGTTACCTGTGGCTCAATTGAGCGAGCACCTATCCTTGCACTATTGCTCACACCTGCAGGACCAACAAGAAATGCATACTCATATTGTCCATCACGGTTAATCACATTAAGCTGTTCTATGTCATGCAGACGCATGAGAATGTCCAGCTCCAGCTTACGCAACTCACGGTAAGCAATAATAATGAAGTTACCGCAACCACAAGCAGGGTCAATGAAGCGGATATTCGCCAGCTCACGGCGCAAGTTACGCAGGCGAGTCGGCTCATCAGACTTATCTTCCGCATTCGTGAGCTTATCACGCAGCTCATCCAAGAACAGCGGACCAAGGGTCTTCAACACGTCCTCTTCCGAGGTATAGTGCTCACCCATCTCACGGCGAGTCTTCGCGTCACGTACCGATTGGAACATCGAACCGAAAATAGCAGGAGAGACTTTCGACCAATCACGCTCCGAAGTCGCCAATAGCTGCTGGCGGAAAGTCTTCGCCAATGCACCACTCATCTTCTCAACAGGAAGTGGCACCTTTTCAGCAAACATGCCGCCATTCACGTACTTAAAGCCAGACAGATACTCCGGAGCATCCGCCACAGCCGAGGCACCCGAAGGCTTCTTATTCAGCAAGTCAAAGAGCTCATTCAGACGCTGCGCCAGATCCGTACCCTCCTGATGGGTACCACGAATCATCCGCTCAAACGAGTTCGAATCCTCAGACTCAGACCACATCTGCGTATCATCAGCAAAGAGCAAGAACAGCAGACGCGCCATCACCGTCGAAATCTGAGCCTCAGACATGCCAGCCTTCGCCAACGACTCAAAAAGACCCGCCATCTGGTTCGTTGCCTCGCGCGTCTCGTTCACCGTCTCAACATCAAACCCATGACGTATACGGTCTAGAAGGCTCGAAGTTAGTACGCCTTGCTCCATGTCCTCAGATGTCAAACACAACAGGGCACAACGCCTCAAAAGGGCTTTAACCTGTGCCTCACTACTCACATCCAGTTTATGGCGAGTCACCCGCGAAGACGATACACTCGGCCCAACGCCATATCTGACTTTGCACATGACCGGCATCCTCCTGCACATAAATACACAGGTAATACTGGCTCAAAACACGCAACTTACGGCTCACTTCAGCCTGCCAAGGAGCAGAGGGAATACAATCCACACGACATACCCATACCGGAATGCCCGACTGTTCCGCCACACACTTCAAAAGAAGTACTTCTGATTGCCCTGACTTTTGCGATTTTTGAATCTCGACGCTTTGGTCTGGATAATCGCTCCGCCTAGGTTTGTTCCAACTCAAAGATTTTGTGAAGAACTCACCTAGACGTCCTTCTACTAGAAAATGTTCTGCTCGCTCAAGATTGCGGTCAGGCCATTCAACATCCATTGTTTCCTCCTTAAAAGTCTAAAGATTTGAAATAGTAAAATATCTGTTTTACAGTCAGAATCGCTAATCGCTAATCGCTAATGAACACACTACACGGGCAACTTGACGCTTAGATTTCTTCACCAGTAGCTCTTTATCCTGATGCATCTGTACTAAAGTATCCAGAAGAATCTCATCGCTCACATTATTGAGTAAAAGACGACGCAATTCAGACTCAGCTTTACCACGCAAGGGGCGACTATGCAAATCATTCAGGACCTTCTCCCCCCTGCTGACCCTTAACTAACGTTCTGAACGAGCTCGTGCCATCCTTCCCATGGAAACGGTTCCATACCTGTTGACGAACATTACGCAACCTACCCGCAGACGTACCGCTATTCTTCAAAGCGTACTGCGTCAACCTCTGCTGCAAGTCATATGCCTCCGGACTCGTTGTTTTCTTCGGCGTCCCATACTCCGCATAGAACAGACCCAACGCTTCCGTAGCTGACACAACCCGATTCGTTTCAGAACCATTTGTATCACCACGAGTAGCGATAGCAAACAAATCAATTTTAGTATTTGTACGGATATACGACACCATTGCAGTGTTCTCATCTGCCGGATGAATGCTCTTCTTCTGACGTGAAGGACGAGTAGCCAAACGCTTATCCTGCATCTTCATAATCCGCTCAGCGTGCTCAGGACGATTCTTCGCAAAATCAGCCCAACGCTCCGCAGCCTCAGACACCGCGTCAATGCCCTCTTCCTCAGGCTCCTCGCTATCCAAATTGCCCGAGTAGAAATCCTCAAGAGTACGAGCCGCAGCATCATCAGAAGACATATCAGTAAAGAACGCCTGATCAGCACCAAAAGCCTCAGCCGCAGACTCCAAACGCTCACGAATACGCGAACGCAACTTCAAAGTCTTCTCCACCGTCTGATGCGAAATCAGATACACATTCACCTCATGATGAACCTGACCCACACGGTCCACACGACCCGCACGCTGAATCAAACGAATAATCGCCCACGGCAGTCATAATTCACCACCACATGAGCATCCTGAAGGTTCTGGCCCTCAGACAGCACGTCGGTCGCCACCAGCACACGCAACTCAGTGCCGTTCAGAGCAGGAGTCTCCGCGTCAGATGCCTGCTCCGTCGGCACACGGTTAGACACCGGCGAGAAACGACGAGCATACGAAGCCGGATTAGGAGTATCGCCAGCCACCGCAGCCACATTCTCAACGCCCAGCTTCTTCAGACCTTTAGCAATATAGTACGCAGTGTCCTTATACTCCGTGAACACCAGCACCTTATCGTTCGCATGCTTCTGCTCAATCAAATCACGCAGAGCATGCAGCTTCGAGTCAGTCTCAACCTGCCACACGCCAAAACGCTCCAGCATAGCCTTAATCAGCTTGCTATCATGCTGCAAATCCTCAAGCAGACGAGACGTAAACACCGTCGACGAAACCCACTTCGTCTGAGCCGGTGCACTCTGAACCAGGCTCTTATACATCTGCTCCAGGTTTCCGCTCAAGTCCTGAACCTGCAGGCCATCCACAGACTCAAAATCAGCCGCGTCAGCATCTTCCAGACCCATCATCTGCTCATTTGAGAAACTACCCGTCGGAATACTCAGCTGATGGTCAATCGCATAAATCCACAGCTCATTACGAATCAACTGACGAGTCAACGACTGAATAAACGAATAGCCCGAAGAGCTCAAACGCTTATACAGGCCCGAAAGCACAAAACCACGCACATTACCGCGACCCGAACGAGCCGCCTCAATAATCGCCCTATCCTCCGGAGAATGACGAGCATTCGGGTTGTCATACCCAGAAATGTCATAACGCGGCAGACGCAAATCCCTCAAATCATCAAGGGTCTTGTCATCCTCCATAAAACGGGCAGGGTCGTTCTCCTTAAACTTGTGGTTCAGCGGCTGCGACACCCAATCCGGGTAATAGAACTTACCCGTCGACAACTCCAGGTAGCTACGCTCCTTTGTTACCGAACCATCAGGAGAAGTCCACGTCTCCTTCGGTGCCTGGCGCTTCGTGTACGCACGAGTTCGACGTACTAGCTGATCCTCCAATAGCCTCTTCCAGTCCTCCGGCTCCTCAGAAATCTCAAAGCACGCAGGGTCGACAGATTACCCTCCCGCTTGTCGAATTTCTGCGGGTACTTCCCCAACGCAACGTCTGGAGTAATGCCTAAGTCGGCGTTCTCATCAATATACAGAGCCAGTTGCGCCTTCACATCGCTAAACGACAAGTTAAACGGAGTCGCAGTCAGAAGCAGAACACGCGACTCATTACGCGAGACATACTCCTTAATGGCACGCCACAGCTGCGTCTTCTCATTACGCAGATTATGCGACTCATCACAAATTACCAGCCGATAGCTTTCTTGTAACTCCGGCAACTCAGCAGTAGCCATCGAATAGCGAACCACCTCACCCCTAATCTCATACTCTTTTAGATGCTGTTTCCACATCTGCTCCAAGTTCTTAGGGCACAACACCAGAACACGCATATTCTCTTTGTTCTGCAACATCGACGCCACAGCAATCGCAGTCAAAGTCTTACCCAGACCCACCACGTCACCCAGCATCGTGCCACCACGGCGCATCAAACGGCGCGCCAAAGTATGAGCAGCCGACTTCTGATAATCCATCAGCACATGCTCCAAACGCGGCGAAAGAGCATACTTCCGCTCACCAAAACGAGCATCTTTAGATAGCTCGTAGCAGACCTTCATATACACGTCATACGGAGTAACAGGTTCAATCCATGATTCATCAATCAAATCAATAATCTCTTTGGTAATGCTAAAAGATGAGTTCTCCCATAATTCTTCAAACCAGTCCTTTAGTGTTGATGCTTGGGCCTCATCAATCAGCTCAACGTTGAGCTCCAAATTCGTGTGCAAACCCGGGCGCGTAAAATTCGACGACCCAACAAACGCAGCACTCGGCTAAGTTCTTCCGCCTTTGGGCCATAAGCCACATAGAGTTTACCGTGCAATGCCTGCTTCGTGTACACCTTCATCTGCACACGACCAGACTCCAAATGCTCCTTCAAAGTCAACAAAGCCTGACGATGCGAAGAGCTCGTACCACCAGCCATTAACTGGTCACGCAAATGCGAGATTAGTTTTTCACGTTGTTTACGTTGTTCTTCGTTTCTTATCTCTTCCGAATACTCATCACCGCGCATCTCTGCCTCAGCCGCACGCTTCATCTGTTTTGTAATCGAACGAGGAACCATACCCACCAAAATACGAGCCACCGGATCATCACCAGGCTTAAATGGAGCCTGACCGATTTCATCAGCGAACTCATCCCACGCACTCAAGTTCATATAGCCCGTCGCAATATCCAGACGGTTATAAGATTTTATTTTATTCTTCAGCGCAACAGCTAGCTTTGCATCCTCACCACTTTGATGGTCAAGGACATCAACATTATCAAATACATTAATCATTATGAGCTCTCCCTCAATCAACTAAAACTAGTAATAATTATGCCGCAAGCAGCGCCTTAGCCAGCTCCAACTGAGCCTTAACCTTCGCAGTACGACGCTTACGGCCAAAAGTCGCCAACACAGCCGACTCAACGTCCTGACCCTCATCCATCAGCTCAGGATCCTGCTCGTAGAAGCGCCAAGCATTCGCAATCTCAACCGGGCTAATCTGGTCAAACTCGCGCATCGCACCATCAACCGAAGGGCGGAACTCGCCATACTCCTCACGCGGCGCCTCAGCATGCCACACGAACTTATGCTCATCCACCTGCAACTCAGGCATACGACCCGCCAAACGGATAATCCAGTCGCGGTTCTTCTTCGCCAAACGGCTCACGCCAAAGCACTGAGCCGCCAAAGTCGCCAAACGATCCGCCTGAACCGGGCCCTCGAAAGACACAATCTGCTCAAGAGCAGCAGACATCTGATCCTTAGAACGCTTGCTACGCAGCGAATCAAATATCGCGGTCACCCAGCGGCATCGGCTCCCACGGCTCAAACGGGTAACGGCCCTCCCCCACCGCAAGACACAGCGGAGCAGGCGAAGAAGATGCCGGCTGAGAAGTCGAAGAAGGAGCCGCAGGCTGAGCGGGTCGAGAAACCGGTGCCGGACGAGCCGGACGAGTAAATGCACCACGAGGCGCAGACACCTCAGCCTTCGACGAACGCGCCGCCGAAGCCGCCTGGCGGACCTCCTCATCCAGCTCACGACGAACCGGTGCCGCCTCACCAACACCAAACAACTCAGCATGCACGCGGTCCAGCTGGCTCTCACACCACGCCTTCTGCTCCGGCGCACCCAACGCCTCAAAAAGACGAGCCGCCGAATCGTAGATACGCACCGCGTCATTGCGGTCCATCTCCATGTAATGCATCTTCCTATTGCGGAAAATACGCAAATCCTGCGCATACGTACTCACGGTACGGCTCGAATCAGGCTCAAACGGGTGCTTCCGCTCAGAATTACCTACCGGCTCAGTCAGCATACGCAGCTGAACCTGAATATCGCGCGGATTGTATCGGCTCAACTCAACATTGCGATTACGCTGATCATCCAAGTACCACAGAATAGCGGTCCAGCCGTACTCCTTAACCTGCGACTGGGACATCAGGCCCTTCTCAACCACCAGACGAGTCAGCAGCGGATCAAGCTCACGGCTCAAGTAGTTCAAACAAGAGGAAATGTGAGCATCAGACATGTCAGACATATAAAAACCATTTCGTTGTATGTGTTGCAGCAACCATTGCCACCACATTCATTATGCCCAATGAGAACGACATGTGCGTACCGGTTCGTCATTATGGAACCCAACCCGTTTAACGGCGAAAAGCCACATGTGTTTCGAGAAGCCACCAAAGAAGTGGCTTTTCGAAACACATGTGGCTTCTCAGCGCATAAGTCAGCGGATAAGAGAGCCTACGCCTCCGAGGGTTTCGCGCCGGTCAGGCGGTACGCCTTGTACACGCCCGTCACGTTACGGACCACGTTCAGCACGTGCTCCAGCATGAAACGGTCACCCAGCTCCAGGGCGAAGCGGTCCACCACGGTACGATCCTCTGAAGTGTGCACGCGCGCATCCAGAATGTTCACGCCCGACTCAGAGATAGCACGAATCAGGTCGCTCAGCAGGCCCTTACGGTCCAGCGCCTCCACCTGAATCTGCACACGGTACGTAGCGGTCGGCGAAGACGCCCACTCGACCGTCGTCACGCGCGGCTCCTCGTCAGCGTTACGCATGTTCGGGCAGTCACGGCGATGCACCGAAATACCGTTATAACGAGTCACAATGCCGATAATGTCATCCGGCGGGACCGGGGTGCAGCAGCGCGCAATCTTCGTCAGCACACCCTCAGCACCCGGCACAATCACGCCGTTATCGCCAATCGCCTTGCGGGTCGACTTCAGCAGCGTCTCGTCAAAGTCGCTGACCTCAACCTCGGGTGCCGGCTCGTCGCCACGGTGCACCTCAACAAGGGTGTCAATGACCTGCTTCGGCGCGATCTCGTGCTCACCAATCGCACGGTACAGCGACGCCACATCGTTCTTGTGCAGCAGCTGAGCCACCTGAGTCATAATCTCCGGGCTCATCATCTTCTGCAGCGGCAGCTCACTGTTGCGCATGCTCTTGGTGAGCATCTCGCGGCCGGCGAGTAGCGCCTCCAGGCGGCGTTCCTTCGCGAAGTACTGGCGGATCTTCGTGCGAGCGCGTGAGGAGCGAACGAACTTCAGCCAGTCCTCGCTGGGTCCGGCGTCTTCGTTCTTCGTGGTCATAATCTCCACGGTCGCGCCGGTGGGCAGGACCGTGTGCAGCGGCACGAGGCGGCCGTTGACCTTCGCGCCAACGGTGCGGTCGCCGACTTCACTGTGGATGGCGTAGGCGAAGTCCACGGGGGTGGAGCCGTTGGGCAGGGCGATTGCCTCACCGTTGGGGGTGAGCACCACGATTTCGTCGGTGTCGAGGGTGTCAGCGAGCGACTCGTAGAACTTCTCCGACTCCGGGTTGGAGTTCGAAATCTCCGCAATGGACTGCAGGATGCCGACGTTCATCATCGCCGAGGTCTGGGTGCCCGGCTCCTTCGGGTCCTTCGCGGGCGCGCCGCCACGAGCCGCGACCTTCTCGCCGCGCGACGCCGCCTTATAGCGCCAGTGCGCCGCCACACCGTACTCGGCTTCTTCGTGCATCTTGTAGGTGCGGATCTGAATCTCAAGCGGCAGGTTGCCCGGACCGTACACGGTCAGGTGCAGCGACTGGTAGTTGTTGTTCTTCGGGTTCTTAATGTAGTCCTTGAAACGGCCAGTCATCGACGGCCACAGGGACAGCACGTGGCCGAGCACGGTGTAGCATTCCGCCTCTTCCTCAACCATGATGCGCACGGCGAGGATGTCGTTAATCTCGTCGAAGCTGCGGCCCTTCGTCTTCATCTTCTGATGAATCGAGTAGTAGTGCTTGGGGCGGCCCGTCACGGTCGCGTCGATGCCCACCTCTTTCAGGCGGTCCGTAATCTTGGTGCGCGCCTCGTTCAGGAACTTTTCGAGCGCGGGGGTGCGTTCGCCGACCATGCGCACCATTTCGGCGTAAATTTCCGGGCTCATGGCGGCGAAGGACAGGTCCTCCAGCTCCCACTTGATCGTGTTCAGGCCCAGGCGGTGCGCGAGCGGCGCGTAAATTTTCAGGGTCTCTTCTGCCTTCTTCGCGGCAGAAGCCTGCGGCACAAAACGCCAGGTGCGGGCGTTGTGCAGGCGGTCGGCAAGCTTGATGAGCAGCACGCGGATGTCCTTGCTCATGGACAGCACGAGCTTGCGGATCGTCTCAATGGAGGCGTTCTCGCCGTAGGTCATCTTGTCCAGCTTGGTCACGCCGTCGACCAGGTAGGCGACCTCCTCACCGAACTCTTCGGTGAGCTGCTCCATCGTGTAGTCGGTGTCTTCCACCGTGTCGTGCAGCAGGCCGGCGGCGAGCACGGGGCCGGTCGCGCCCATCTCCGCAAGAATCGCGGTCACGGCGACCGGGTGGGTGATGTACGGGTCGCCACTCTTACGCTTCTGACCCTCGTGGCAGCGGTTCGCCACCTCGTAGGCGCGCTGCAGCACCTGGATGTCCTCATCCGGGTGGTAGCGGCGTACGGCACGCACGACCGGCGCAATCATCGGGGAGAAACGGATGGTACCGCCGTGCGAATCGGACGCCTCCATCTTGCTGCTGCGGCCACAAAAAACGAGGCGGTTAGGCACACGCCCGCTAGCAGCCATGACACGGTGCGAGCCGCGCTTCCTCTTCGCATCAGACGAATCAGTTTCAGGCAGAGGAATCGGGCCAGCGGGCCGAACCGCTGGCTTCTCGGCGGTCCCTGCAGGGTTCTCAGCGTTGGTGTTCACGGCAGGTTCTGCACTCATTCCGGGCTCCTTTGGACGTAACAGCGATGACCTGAGCCCCCGAATCTGCTCGTCGTTGAAAGGCGTGGATGCGGGCGCGCAGTATCTTCTACCTTTATCCTACCCAGCACGCGGATATGAGCCAAAATATGCGCGTAAACTATGCCGCACTGTGACACATTAGACCTGTGAAATATTAGGTGGCAGGAACAGACCAGCGGGTATAAGACCCCGGGCACGCTAAAGGGGAGCCGACACCTTTCGGTATCGACTCCCCTATCGTTAGCAACGCCAGTAGCGCTGGCGGAACGCTGGCTAACCGTTCAGGTTCACGCGGTGAATCTCAATGGTTGCACGTGCCGGCTTCTTAGCAGGGCTTCTCGGTTGCCTTCTCGTCCTCGGTCGCCTTGTCAGCAGATTCCTCAGACTTTGCGGACTTCTCAGACTTCGCAGCCTTCTCAGCCTCGGCGGGCTCCTCCGAAGAGTCACCCTCAGCCTCGTCAGCAGCCTCAGCGTCCTTGAAGTTGCCGCTCTCCACCTTCGCGGTGTGCTCACGAATCTGAGCCTCACCCAAACGCAGCGAAGCATACAGCGGCGCAGACACGAACAGCGTGCCGAACATGCCCACCAGAATACCCACAAACAGCGACAGGGACAGGTCCTGCAGAGTACCCGCACCCAGGATGAACGCACCAATGAACAAGATCGCGCCCACCGGCAGAAACACCCACAATAGCGGTGTTAATCGAACGGACCAGAGTCTGGTTCACCGCCAGGTTAATCTGCTCGGCAAAGGTCGTGTCGCGGCGTTCCAGCACATCCTCGGTGTTCTCACGGATCTTATCGAACACCACCACCGAGTCGTACAGCGAGTAGCTCAGAATCGTCAAGAAACCAATAATTGCACTCGGAGTGATCTCAAAGCCGAACGCGGCGTACAGGCCAACCGTCACCACCACGGTGAAGAACAGACCCGCAATAGACGCCAGCGACATCTTCCAGGTACGGAAGTAGAACGCCATACCAATCAGCGCAAGCACCACAAACGCGACCAGACCCCAGAACGCCTGACGGGTCACATCCGCACCCCAGGTCGGGCCCACAAACGAAGAGGTCACGTCATTCTCAGAGACGCCGTAACCCTCCTGCAGAGCCGCCTTCACCTGCAGAGTCTCATCATCGCTGAGCTTGCTCATCTGGGCACGAATCGTACCCGGCGCAATATTGGTCACGCGAACATCCGAAGCGTCCTTCGCCTTCTCGTGAATAATGCGCTCACCCGTAGCAGTATCAACGTGCGCGGTCTTCGAGACCACGAACTCCGAACCGCCACGGAAATCAATACCCAGGTTGAAGCCGCCACCAACAGCCGGAATCAGAACCGAAACCGCCATCAGCACAGCCGCAAGCAGCAGCCACAGGCGGCGCTTACCCACAAAGGGGTACGAGCGGGCACCCGAATGCAGGTCATTACCGAAGCGGGCAAAAGCATTAGGTTTCACATCGGTAGCCATGCTTAGCTCTCCTTCTTCTCATCAGAAGCAGACTCGTCAGCCTCAGCGGCAGCACGCTCTGCACGGCGACGCTCAGCAATGCTCAGCTGCTTCTCCTCCGGGCTGCGGAGGCGACCGGCACCACGGTACAGCGGCGTAGCGCCCAGCGACTCAGGCGACAAGCCCGAGTGGCGGTGACCCTCACCGAAGTAGCGGGTATTCGCCAGCAGAGTCAGCATCGGGTGGGTGAACAGGTACACGACCACAAGGTCAGCAATCGCAGTCAAACCAAGGGTGAACGCGAAGCCCTTCACCGAACCAACCGACACCACGTACAGCACCACAGCAGCCAGCAGGTTCACAGCCTTCGACGCCAAAATAGTGCGGGATGCACGCTGCCAACCGTGGTTCACCGCCGACGGGATCGTGCGGCCCGCACGGATCTCATCACGGATACGCTCAAAGTAGACGATGAACGAGTCAGCCGTAGCACCAATCGCCACAATCAGACCCGCCACACCAGCCAGGGACAGGCGGTAGTTCAACGCCCAACCCAGTAGCGCAATCGCCTCATACGAAATAATGCCAGCCACAACCAACGACATCATCGTGACAAAGCCCAGCAGACGGTACTGGAACAGCGAGTACACGAACACCAGCAGCAGACCAATCAGGCCGGTCAGCAGACCCACACGCAACTGCTCCGAACCCAGAGTCGCAGAAATCTGCTGCTCCGACTGGATCGTGAAGCTAATCGGCAGGGCACCGTACTTGAGCTGATCGGCGAGAGCCTTCGCCTCCTGCTCGGTGAAGTTACCGGTAATCTGCGGCTTGCCGTCAGAAATCACTGCCTGCGACACCGGCGAAGACAGCACCTTGCCGTCCAGCAGAATCGCGAAGCGGGCACGCGGATCATTTGCGTTCTGCGCACGAATCGCGTTCAGGCGAGAGAAGTAATGTTCTGGAACTTCTCACGAGCAGCATCGTTGAACTGAATGTTCACAGCCCAACGGCCCGTAGTCACGCCCTGACCGGTCGTCTCCTGCGAGTGGCTCGCGGTAGAAATATCGCTACCGCTCAGCTCCACAGGACCCAGAATGTACTTCTCCTGACCGTCAGTGGAACACGCCACCATCGGCTTAGTCGGGTCCGCACTATCGGCGTCCTCATTGCGTGCCGCGGTGCAGTCCTTCGCCTCGTACTGCTTGTACAGATCCGCAGTAATCCAGTTACGGTCCGAACCATTAGTCGGCTCCGCAGACGGCTTGGGCAGCTTATCGTCCGCAGTGCGGGCATCCTCAGCCACCGCAGTACCGGCACCAGAAAGCAGCACCGGGCGGAACGTCATATTTGCAGACGCCTGAATCAGCTGACGAGTCTCAGCGCTAATCGTTCCGGGAACCGAAACAACCACGTTATTACCCGAGCCGAAGGAGGTGGTAACCTCCGCCTCCGAAACGCCGGCACCATCAACGCGCTGACGAATAATCTCAACCGCCTGGTTCAACTGCTCCTGGGAGACGTTCTCATCCGAAGAGCCATTGACCTTCGGAGAAAGAATCATCTGAGTACCACCCGAAAGGTCCAGGGCGAGCTTCGGTGCCCAAGAACCTCCCGCGTAGGTGGTGCCGAAAATACCGGCAGCCATAACAACCATGAGCAGGACCATCGAGAGGAGCGCCCCTCGCGCGGCTGCAAGCGGTGAACGCTTAGCCATAATGTTCCTTCTTCGTGTGAATAGTATTGAGTGTTCTACAGATTCCGTAACGCGAAAACCCGACGCCGCTCACTGGGCGCCGGGCTCATACGCGCTGAATTACTTAGCAGTATCAGAAGAGGTATCGGAAGCGGGAGCTTCGGATGCGGTAGCCTCGTACGCGTCCTCGGTCAGGGGCGCTGCGGGGGCTTCCTCCTCAATGACGGCCATAATCGCGTTCAGTGCCAGGGTGATAACAACACCGTCCGCAATCTGAAGCTGCAGCTTGTTGTTCTCAAGGTCAGTGCTGACAACGGTGCCGTAGATGCCGGAACCAGTCATCACCTGGGTGCCGGGGACGAGAGACTGCTGCATTGCGCGCAGTTCCTCCATCTGCTTACGCTGACGCTTCTGGGCGGAGAACATCATCCATGCCAGCAGCGCCATCATGGCGATCATAATCAGGAGGTTAAAATCCATGGTCTCACTTTCACATCCGCACCCGTGCCGCTCACCGCGAGGGTTGAGCGTACCAGAAGGTTTGGAATCGTAGATACAGTACGTATCCATCCTACGCGAGAGCATGAGCTTTAGCGCCCCGAACCAGCGTTTTTGTGAGGTTAACCTGAGTTTTGGACTCTCTCGGCGTAATTTTATGTCGCCGACAGAGCCGGGCAGAGCTCGATGGAGCCCTGCAGGGACGGGCTGAAAAGTGCTCCCACGAAGAGCTACCGCCCCTGCAGAAACTGGTTTAGAGAGTGGGCGGATACCCCACTGGCTGAGTGCTGTATCAGCTGTGACCAGCTGATGCGGGTCTGAGAGCTGAATCTCCGGCGCTTCCATGCCGAGGTGCTCCCACGCCGCGGGCAGAGCCACACGACCGCGCGGGGTGCGACCAATCAGACCCTCACGCACCAGGTACGGTTCGGCAACCGTCTCCACGGTCTCCGTCTCTTCACCCACCGCAATGGCGAGGGTAGACAGGCCCACCGGGCCGCCGCCGAACTTGTGAATCAGCGCCTCCAGCACGGCGCGGTCCAGGCGATCCAGGCCGCGCGAATCCACCTCGTACATGTCCAGCGCGGTTGCGGCATCGGTCGCGTTGATGCGGTCCACGCCGTTCACCAGGGCCCAGTCGCGCACGCGACGCAGCAGGCGGTTCGCGATACGCGGCGTGCCGCGGGAACGACCGCAATCTCGGTGAAACCCTCGGAGGTAATCTGCATGTCCATCAGACCCGCGCTACGGCGCAGCACCAACTCAAGCTCCTCCACCGAGTAGAACTCCAGGTGACCGGTAAAACCGAAGCGGTCACGCAGAGGACCGGGCAGCAGACCCGCACGGGTCGTCGCACCCACCAGGGTGAACTGCGGCAGCTCCAGCGGAATGGAAGTCGCACCCGCACCCTTACCCACCACGATGTCCACGCGGAAGTCTTCCATCGCCATGTAGAGCATTTCCTCAGCCGGGCGGCTCATACGGTGAATCTCATCCAGGAACAACACCTCACCGGGAGTCAGCGAAGACAGAATCGCCGCCAAATCACCCGAATGCTGAATCGCCGGGCCGGAGGTAATGCGCAGCGGTGCCTCCATCTCTGCCGCAATAATCATTGCGAGCGTGGTCTTACCCAGACCGGGAGGGCCCGACAGCAGCACATGGTCGGCGCTACGGCCGCGCATCTTCGAAGCCTCCAGCACCAGGGACAGCTGCTGACGCACACGGCGCTGACCCACAAAGTCATCCAGGGACTTAGGGCGCAGTGCCGCCTCAATCATCTTCTCTTCAGGCTCTTCTTCCATTGCCACGAGGCGCTGGGCGGGAGCTGAAGACGCCTGAGTGCCGGGCACCTGACCGGGAAAATACCCGCCGGAAACCAGGGACGCCGCGGGCTGCGGCTCATAGGGATTCTGGCTCATAGAATTCTTCTTTCACAAAAGTTTGAGTGGGATACGTCGAACAGGGCGCACTGCTTAGTGGCGACCCACCGTGTTCTGAGTACCCAAGGATGCGAGCACACCGCGCAGAGCCACACCCACCGGCTCAGTCTCTGCGGCAGGGTTGTGCTGCACGTAAGCGTCAATAGCGGCGGAAGCGTCCTTCTCGCTCCAGCCCAGAGAGGTGAGAGCGTCAAGCACCTGCGGCTTCCAGACAATGCCCTGGCTCAGCGGCAGCTCATCGGTCTGGCCATCGCTCAGAATCAGCTTGCCGGCAAGCTCCAGCACAATACGGCGGGCACCCTTCGGGCCAATACCGGGAACCTTCGTGAACGCCTTATCGTCACCGGTCGCCACAGCGCGCTCCACCTCAGCAGCAGTGTGAACACTCAACACCGCCAGAGCAATACGCGGACCAATACCGGAAACCGAAAGCATCATATCGAACACTTCACGCTCGGCAGGCTCCGAAAAACCGTACAGAGTCATCGACTCTTCACGCACAATCATGGTGGTCAGCACGGTAGCTTCCTCACCGGTACGCAGCTTGGAGAGAGTACGCGCGGTAGCGTACACGAGCATGCCGAAACCGTTCACGTTAATCACCGCATGATCAAGGCCCACCTGAGCCACACGACCGGTCAGGGATGCAATCATTTCTCTCCACCTTTCAACACCGCGCCCCGGATTGGGGTTCGCGGCAGTGTGAGGGCACCGGGAACTTCGGCACCCACAGAACGCACTCCCCCAGTTCAACGGGGAGACATTACAAGTATATTAGAATATTTCTTCTGAAATCAAGCATATATTCGAACTTCTTAGCGAATACATGCGAGTCAGCAGGAGGCAAGGCACAGGCCTACAAAGGCACCTCTAGCGGCGGCATCTCTAGCGGCGAGCGCGCGCCTCCGCCTCCATCCAGGCACGCTGCGCCGGAGTCAACAACCCGCCACGGCGAGCCTGCGCCGGGCGTGAACCCTGGTGAGTCTGCGTCTGAGCAGACATATTGATACCCGAACCGATGCCGCCGCCACGCCAACCGTGACAAATCGCAATCGCCAGGGCATCAGCAGCATCGGCGGGCTTCGGCATGGAATCCAGCCCCAGAATGCGGGTCACCATGCGACCCACGGAGGCTTTATCGGCGCAGTGCTACCGGTCACCGCCGCCTTCACCTCCGAGGGGTATGGAAGAACACCGGCACGCCGCGCATCGCCGCCGCAGAAATCACCGCGCCCGAAGCATGCGCCGTACCAATCACCGTGTTCACCTGCTCCTGCGCAAAGATACGCTCAATCGCCAGGGCATCCGGCTTATAGGTATCCAGCCAGTGGGAGGCGGCGTTGAAAATCCAGAGAATACGCTGGTCCAGGGACTCCGCCGGGATCGTGCCGGCAACACCCACGTTCACGAAGTGCGCCTTACGGTCGGCGGTCATATCGAGCATGGAGAAGCCGCAGCGGGTCAGACCCGGGTCAACACCCATGATGCGGGTTGCACCCGGCACACGCTCCACAGCGGCGGCAGTACGGTTCTCACGCATGCTATCGCGTGCGGCAGGTTGAGCAGCTGCCATCATCTCCCCTTTCGACAAACTCCCTCTAGAATCTCTAGATTCTAGCCCTTCAGAATCCTAGCACCCGGCACCGGGGCATGCCACGAGCACGGTCACCGGGTAAACGGTCACCGCGCGTCCCGCGAAAGTACCCGGCGCATCCCCAAAATAGCCCCAGACGCTAAGAAGCCACTCCCCCAACCAGCCACCCTACGGCGGCTCGGTTAAAGGAGCGGCTTCTTCAAGCATCAGATATCAGACTCCGAGTGATTACTCAGCTTCCAGCTCTGCCATGACCTCAGCAGAAACGTTAGCGTTCGAGTAGACGTTCTGAACGTCGTCGAGCTCTTCAATAGCGTCTGCCAGCTTCATGAACTTCTTAGCACCCTCAGCGTCCAGGTCAACCTGCATGGTCGGGCGGAAGACCGGGTCGTCGTTGTTGTACTCCAGGCCAGCCTCGTCCAGTGCCTTACGGATCTCGGGCAGGTCGGTCGCTGCGGACACAACGGTGAAGATATCGTCCTCGTCCAGAACCTCTTCAGCGCCTGCGTCCAGAACAGCCATCAGAACGTCGTCCTCGGTCAGACCGTCAGTCTTGGTGACCTCAGCAACGCCCTTACGCTCGAACAGGAACGCAACCGAACCCTGGTCAGCCATGGTGCCGCCGTTACGGGTCACAGCCAGGCGAACCTCAGACGCTGCACGGTTACGGTTATCGGTCAGACACTCAATGTACAGAGCGGTACCCTGCGGGCCGCGTGCTTCGTACATGATTTCGGTGTAGTCAATGGTCTCACCGGTCAGGCCAGCGCCACGCTTGATTGCGCGGTCAATGTTGTCGTTAGGAACGGAGTTCTTCTTCGCCTTCGACACAGCCAGGTCAAGAGCGGGGTTACCAGCAATATCAGCGCCGCCCATACGTGCTGCAACTTCAATTGCCTTAATGAACTTCGCGAAAGCCTTCGCGCGCTTAGCGTCGATAGCAGCCTTCTTGTGCTTAGTAGTCGCCCATTTAGAGTGACCGGACATTCGTATCTCCCTTAGTCAAAACCTCTGCACGGACACGGCGAAACGCCCCGCGCACTGTACTATAACTCAATCAACTATACCGTAGCGGAGGCGCACACCACCTCAGAAAGTGCACGCCACCGCCAGGAATAGGCTAGCGGGGGCGCGACGCAGCCGAAGCGCGCGCCTTCTCCACCAGCGAGTCGTCAATCGTGTTCGGCGTGAACTCGCCAAACTTACGCTGAGCCGCCTGCTCAATCAGGTAATCCGAAATCTTCGGGTTCTTCGGCAGCAACGAACCGTGCAGGTAGGTGCCAATCACGTTGTGCACGCGCGCACCCTCATACGCATCGGTCACGTTGTTGCCCTCACCCTTGGTGACGGTCGCCAGCGGGGTGCAGCCGGAACCCAGGTAAGTCAGGCCCGAGTGGTTCTCAAAACCAATCACGGTGCCGAACTCCTCAGACTCCTCAACAATGTTGCCGATCAGGCGGTCATCGCCGCCGACCGTGTGCGCATCAAAAATGCCGATACCCTTCAGCACCTCACCCTCACGGGTGCGGAATTCCTTGCCGAACAGCTGGTACAGTACCACAAATGACGAGCATCGGCACGCCAGCCTCAGCCAGCGAGCGCAACGTGTCACCGTTCGCGTGCAGGGTCATCCTGAATCACGGACTGACCCGAGTCCTGCCGCCGCCACCCAGAATAATGTCAACATCTTCCGGGAAAGGCTGACCGGGGTTGTGGTCCAGAATCTGCACGTCAAAGCCGTGCGCCTGCGCGCGACGAGCCAACGCCAGAGTGTTACCCCAGTCGCCGTAAATGTTCATGTCGAGCGGGTACAGCTGCAGAATACGCAGAGTCTTACCGTTATTGGGGTACGGAGGCGGGGTGCCCTCAAAAAGTGTGAGTTGCCGTCATTAGGGAGACCCTCTCAACGTCAGTGATCTTTGCGAGCTCTTCACGCAGAGCCAGCATTGCGGTGTAGGTGCAGAAAATACGCATGGGCGCGTTACCGCTGGAGGCAATGAAGCCCTTGAGCGCATCGGCGAGGTTCTCGTTGACCTCGTCAACCTTCACGCCGTCATGCTCCAGGCGCAGCGCCATATCCCAGGCGCGCACCCGAAACCATCTGCACGCCGGTCTTCTTCAAGCTGTCGAAGTCAACATCCCACAGCCAGGACACGTCACGACCGTCAGCGTACTGGTCGTTAATCGTGATCATGGTGGCGTAGTCGTCAGCGTTCGCGCTCGCCAGGGACAGGCGGAAACCGCTCGGGTTCTTCACCAGCAGCAGCTGCAGCGGGCGGCAGTTCACGTTCAGGGTCTCACCGCGACCGAAGGCGGGGTAATCTTCGCCAGCTCCGCGATGAGCTTATCTTCGTTGAGCTTCTCGCCCATGACGGCGCGGGTCAGCGCCATAGCGCCAGCCGCGTTGAAGATGTTGTAAATGCCGTAGAGGTTGATCTCGCCGACTCGCTCCACACCCGCCAGGTCGAAGGTTGCGGAGGTGCCGGAGAACGCGGTCAGGGTGACATCAGCCTCGGGCAGGGTTGCCTTCGCGACGGTGCCGCCGCGCATCTCATCATCCGAGGGGAAGTACGAGCGCAGGGACTCATCCAGGCCGTAATACTTGACGGTCACGCCAGGCTGCACGTTCTCAGCGAGGGAGCGGATGCGCGGGTCCTCACGGTTGAGCACCACGGTGCCGGTCGTTGCGGAGGCGACGGTCGCCAGCATGCGGCGGGTCGTGTCAATCTCACCGAAGCGGTCCAGCTGGTCACGCAGAACGTTCAGCAGCAGAGCGTAATCGGGCTTGACTGCCTTGACGAAGTGCACGGCGTGCGCCTCGTCCAGCTCAAGCACAGCAATATCAGCATCAAGCTTACCGCCGAGGGTCATCTCGCCCAGCAGTGCCGCGGCGACACCGCGCACAAAGTTCGAACCGGTGCGGTTAGTGAAAACCTTCAGACCCTGAGCTTCAAGCAGCTGCACAGCCATCTTCGTGGTGGTGGTCTTACCGTTCGTGCCGGAGACAACAACCACGCCGTAGGGCAGCTTCGCGAGCTCTTCAGCGACGAAGTCGGGGTGCAATTTTTCCATGACAAGGCCGGGGAAGGCGGAGCCGCCGCCGCGAAGCTTAGTCGCGGCGCGTACGCCCTGGCCGAGAAGACGAATGAGGGGTTTGGACATGCTTACCATTTTAGTACACGCACGCTAACGGCTGAATGTGGGGAGCGGTATCGTTCGCTCATGCCGGACGGGGCGGCAGACGGCGGTATTAGAACAGCGAGCCCTGCACCCTCACCCGCGTGAACTCCTGCGCCGGCTCCACCAGCACGTTCCGCCACGCGGCAGTGTTCACCAGGAACGCCGCGTCAGCATCGCCGGTGTGAGCGCTCAAAAACTGACCCGCCGCGCCCGTACAAAAGAAGCCAGCTGCCCCGCTCTCCAGACCAGATTCACAGGGTGCCAGCGGTTCGGGTGATTGCGCACGCAGAGCTGCGTACGGGCGGTTCATGGCGAGCGACGGAATCCACGGCTCATCCAGGGCGGTGAGTGGCACTTCCGGCTCGGTGCGCGCCAGTTCGGCGAGCGCTTCGCGGGCGCGGGCGACCGCCTCCTGATGGGCGGTGCGAAGCTGCGCGCCGGGCAGCGGGTTCGTCCAGGCGCGGTACTTGCTCGCCATCTGCTTGACCTGCGGAATCTTCGCGAGGGCGGTCACGGCGTCCTCGGCGCGGCGAATGGCAAGGCCGTCGGGTGCGAGCGCAATGTAGGTGGCGGTGGCGACCGCCTGCTCATCCAGGCGGCGCGGGGTCGAATGTAGGGAGCTGGTGCCGACCTTGTGCGTGCCGTCGGGGAAGGTCGCGATGTAGAGGCGATGCTCCAGCATGGCGTAGGCGCGCATGGATTCGGTGAGCGTTCCGGGGTACAGGTGCGCGCTGTGCAGGGCGGTAAATTCGTCACGGGCGGTGCAACGCGGGCACTGCTGGCCACGGTGGATGCGGGTGCCTTCGGGGCAGGGTACGCGGCGGATTCCGGCGGAGGCTCCCCCAGCCTCGGGGGCGGCGTCATTGCTCGTGCCGGTGGTGTAGCCTGCGCAGTAGCGGTACAGCTCCCCTTCGCTATCGCGCGGAATGCGCAGCCCCAGGTAGGCGCCGGGGGTCAGCGGAATCTGGATGCGAACCCCGCTCGGAACGCCACGCTGCGCAGGGTTGCTTTCCTGGTTAGGGGCGCTCTCCCCCGCCGCTTGAGACGCCCGGTTATGAGTTCCTTCCGCGACCCCGCCGGGCACGACCGGTTCCACTTCAATGAGCGGGCGGCGGTTGGACCAGCGGATCTGCCTCCAGATGAGCAGCTGCGGCGCGCCTGCTGAATCCCCGACAGCGGCATTATTACCGGCGGCGGGCGCAGCACTAAACTCGTCGAAAGCAGTCTCAAGCAGGTTGGGGTAGTCCATAGCATTCCACTCTAACGGGTCTGGTACATCTAGTGCTGGCAAATCTAGCGGGTCTGGCGGGTTCTTTCTCGTGGGTTCTTTCTCGCGGGGTGCAGCGCATCCGGTATCACGTCTTCGGCGGCGCATCCTGGCGCAACGTCCCCGAGGGGCAAAAGCAGCGCCCTCGAAATGCAAAAAAGAGGCCAGCGTCTTTCACGCTGATCCGCACCCCCGCAGTGTTGCCGTGCGTTCACGCACGACGGGGTGGGTTCTCAGCTGAGGCGCTGACCTCTGTGGTTGAGGCAGGGCGCTTACCCTGCCAAGCCCGAAAGCGATCGGTGACCGCTATTTTTCGGTGAGCTATGCGGTGTCTCTGGAAGCCGGAAGCTTCCCAACAGCGTCGCTGCATTTAAAACTTTGCCATATCCAATGTACATAACATCATTCAAATACGCATCGACTGCCTAATCTGCGCATTTATGACGCAGAATTTCTATGCACTAGCTGGCAAATTGAAGCAATTAGTGCAAAATTTCAAAATCACCAAGCCGCTCAGCCGGACTATCTGACGGATGAACCACGCCATCTAGCTGAGGCGGGCAAACCCCTCCGCAATAGCCACACGCATATCGTCCAGCGTGCGGGACATAGTCTTGGTGTGAGCGATAATCGGCAGGAAATTCGTATCCCCACTCCAGCGCGGCAGAATGTGCTGATGCAGGTGATCAGCAATGCCCGCACCGCCCACCTTGCCCTGATTAATGCCAATGTTGAAGCCGTCATTATGCGACACCTCGCGCAGAACCTTCATGGCGAGCTGCGTCAGCTGCGCAATCTCCATGGTTTCTGCCTCGGTCGCATCATCGTAGAACGGGATGTGGCGGTACGGGCAGACCAGCAGGTGACCGGGGTTGTACGGGTAGAGGTTGAGAATCACGAAGGCATGCTCGCCGCGATGCACAATCAGCGACTCTTCGTCACTGCGGCTGGGCGCGGTGCAGAAGGGGCAGGTCTTCTCGGTGTAGTCCTTCTGACCACCGCTCACGTAGGCGGTGCGGTGAGGGGTCCACAGGCGCTGGAACTGGTCCGGTGCGCCGGGCAGCTCGAAGGAATCCTGCACCGAGGCTGCGGTGCCGTGCTCGGGGGTCGTGTTCTCGCTCATAGTCCCATTCTATAACCCACACGCGGCAACAGGAACGCCCCGTCCGTCATGCGTGCCAGATATGAGATAACTCCCCCGGCAGCGCGCTTAGCTGTGCTGCTTTTCCAGGTGAATGATGCGGGTGGCACCCTCAAAGGTCATGGGGAAGCTCAGCACGCCGTCCTCCATGACGAATTCCTTGGTTTCCTTATCGGAGGCGTACGGTGCGTGGCTCAGCTTCGCGCGGTCCACACGGGAAATGTAGCTGAAGTTGCCGTTTTTTGCCTCGAAAGTACCAACCCAGAAGGGGGTCGCCAGCTCTTCGTGGTTCAGGTGGTAGGTCACCTCGATGACGCCGTCGTGGATAACGGCGTCCATGTAGTTCTCGAGGTTGGTGGAGTCCTGCTGAACCCAGGTGCCGTCCATGATTTTCTGCGAGCGCGCAACGGCTGCCGAGGAAGGCATGGGCGCCGCGGTGTATGCGGTCTGTTCCTGAGCATCCGGCGTATAGCTACCGGCACCCGCCGGCGCGGGGGTTTCAGTGGGCTGGGTCGCGGTAGGGTGAATCGACGGGTCCTGCGAGGTATTGACCGCCGCCTTAATTCCGGTGCTGTCGTCGCCGGGGGCGGGAACGGCGCTGGGCTCGACGGTTTCAAAAGCTGCGGGGTCAACAACCGCACTTGCGGAGGCGTTATTCGGTGCGGGTGCACACGCGGTGAGAGAGAGCGCGCCGAGTAGAGCGAGCGCGCCCAGAGTGGACTTAGGTACCACGAACGTGTCCTAACAGAGTTATGTGTTTGAGTGAGTTTGTGAGTTGAGTGGTGCCTCCCCGTGAGTGAGGTGGGGATACGACGACACCCCGTAGCGCATTGAGGCTACAGGGCGTTCGATAACCGGCACGGTAGATAGTTTATAGGCTCTGGCTAGGAGTTTCACCAGTGGCGGCCATTTTTAAAAGATAGTTTGGTCACATTAAATCTTAAGTTGAGGGGTTTTTCGCGCACACGAGCCCCAATTTGCACTCTCCACGGGCTAATTTTGCCTCGACAAGGCGAAATATCCCGCACGGTGGCGTGGGCGGCAATTTTCTTGCCTTCGTCTTGCCTTCGCGTGGGCTCGGCACCCAAACCCACCGCTTCAATAAGTATGCGGTGTGGGTTTGAGCGCCAAGCCTCAACTGAACTGTTATATCTGCGCTGCTATCTGCGCTACCGCAACCGAGCCGCTACAGCCCGGTTACTGTCCGCAGGGTATTTGCGAGCGGACTACTGCTTGCGGGAACGTAGCGAGAACTTCTCACGAATAATCGTGAACGTCTGGCGGGTCTCCTCCAGCAGGGCGACCGGCTCCTGCTCGCGCACCGCAACCTCATGAGATGCCGAGGAGTCGGCAGGTTCACCAGCCCGCGCGGCGCCGGGCGCGGTGTTCGGGGTAGCCTCCGCAGAAGCTGCCGCAGCAGCACCCGGAGCGCCAGGAGTACCAGGGGCAGTAAAGCCCGCGGCGGCGCTGAAACCGGCGCGGCGTGCCGCCTCCGCATCCGAAGGAACCGGGTGCACACCGTCTTCATCCACGACCTCACGCAACGTGTAGTCGCGGGCTTCACGGCGCGCATACTCACGAGCCAGCAGGGCACGCAACTCAGAAATCTCCTGGCGAAGATCGTCCACGTCAGCCTTGGTTGCGGGGTACTCCTGCTCCTCCCTGCCACCAAACTTTTCGATAATCCAGCTCGCGAGCGCACCGGTAGCAACCGCGACCAAGCCCCCGCCGTACAGCATGACGATCACGGCGATGACCCCTGCCGATACCGGTGACCGGGTAAACGTCTCCGTAGCCGACCGTGGTGAGGGTCGTGAACATCCACCAGTAGGCGGTGGGCAGGGTCACGAATCATCGCGCCCGGCTCGGAGGACTCCACCGAATAGATCGACAGGGCAAACATGATGATGAAGATCGCGGTGTATCCGAAGAGCTTCACCGCCAGCTCTGAGAGCCTCTTATATTGGCGGTTGGCGGTCATATAAATCATGGAGAGGAAGCTGACAATACGCCACGCGGGCAGCAGCACAATCGCCAGGTTCATCAGGTTATGCGTGATGAAGTAGAGTCGCCGCGGCGCCAAGTACAGGCGAATGCAGTAGTCGGCGGCGAATAGGCCCCACAGGATCATCTGAATGATGTTGAGGTACGCGTCGTACGGCTCCTGAATGCGTGTGCTCATGATGGGCGCGGCGAACGCGAGCAGGTACAGTACGGACGCCACGAACATGGGCGTGGAGGAGCGTTCCTCCCACGCCGCCAGGTTCTTCTCGCCGCGGTACTTGCTGAGCGTGCGGAACAGGCGGGTGCGCGGGGCGCGACGCGGCGGGTCCGTGACGGTGCGGGTGACCGTGCGGATAGTCGTGGTGTGCGTTTCAGGTTCGCCTACATCAATAATCTCGGCGTCACCATCGGGGTTACCCTGGGTGCCCGCTTTCTGGTCGCCCTTGCCGTGCGGGTGATGCGTGGTGCGGGTGATGCGACGCTCCTCGCGGTGCGTACCGTCCGGCGCGTCGGTGGTGGCGTATTCTTCGACGACCTCTTCGTAGTCGTCGGGGTCCAGGTCGGTGGAGTAGACGGAGTGGGTGCTGTCCAGGCGGGCGCTATCAATCTGCACGGCATCAACCTGTACTGCCTCCATGCCGGGGGCGGTAGCCTCTGCGGGGCTACTTGCTGCAGCACTAGTTTTGGCGGCACTGGATTCTGCCGGTGCCGACTGGGTATAACCAGCCTTCGTGGTATTCTCAGCGGCGGCTTCAGATGCGGTAGTTTCAGATGCAACAGTTTCAGGGCGCGCAGACGCACCCACCGGGCTGTTCCCCGGAATATTGCCCGAGGTATTCCCCGAGGTATTGGGTGCTGTGCCGTTCTTTACCGTGTTGTCTGTCTGGTTCTGTTCTGCCTTATCCATAGTGTGAATGATACTCCGCACAGCCTAATCTTCGTTGCACTGAGCGCACCCAACCTGGCAAAATGCGTGTTGTACATATCAAAGCAACCTTATGTTGCTACCCCGCACATCGGAGTGCCTCATGCCTTCACACACCACCGCTTCCTTCTTCCGCCTGCGGAACTTCCGCCCGTCAAGTTTTCATCAGCCGGATTTCCATCAGCCGAACTTCCGCCAGCTGGGCGCGAGCCTCTGCCTGTCCGGTGCGCTCGCCGCCGCCCTGGGTGGGTGCGCCACCTTGAATTCCTCCCCTTCTGCTTCTGCTGAGGCTTCGAGTGAGCCGACGGCGGTGAGCCACGCGACGGCGCCAGTACTTCAGGATTCTGAGGGTTTCCGTCTGTTTACCGGTCACGGCGCTGTTGAGGAGGCGGTCTTTGAGGGCCCGGCGGCGGCCGCCTCCTATTCGTATGTGGAGTTTGAGCGTCGCGGTGAGCCTGAGGGCACGATGAAGGTTTCGGTCGCGGATGGTTCGGGCACTCAGGTTGATGTGGTTGCTGGCGGTTCGGGTGAGGATGCGGGCGTGTGGGTTCGCAATACGGTCAGTGCGTCTGCGCCGAGTCCGTCTAGTACCGGTCCTTCTGGTTCCGCTAAGTCTGCGGGTGCGGTGAGTGTGCCGTATAGTTCGGCGCGTGTGACGGCTTCGACGTCGCAGTTGACTGATGATGCTCAGTGGATGGTGTCGGTTCGTGCGGCGGGTGTTGATTCTTCGGGCGAGTTTGTGGCGCCTGATGGTGTGCCGTTGACAAGTCAGGGCGCGGAGGTTGGTGAGATTCAGATTCAGGGCAGCCGCGGTTTTGTGCACGATACGGTGTCGAAATCAGGCGGCGGTTCGGTTGCGGTGGAGAATCGTTCGGGCGCGAAGATGACGGTGTATTGTGCGGGTGTGGATCGTAAGGAGCGTAGTGTGCCTGCGGGTGGCCGCGTGTTTGTGGATGATTTGGGGGTGCGTGCTTCGGCGGGTTCTCCTCTGTTCTGTGGTGTGGTGACTTCTGATAGTACTGCCAGCTGGAATGTTACGGCGCTCGACGGGCGCGCCTAAAAATTTCCAAATCGGCTTGAGGGCAGGGTAGCTGTCTCCTTCAGTCTCATGCAAAAACCCACGGGATACCAAGAAATACAAGGGAAAACCAGATTAATACCCGGCATATGATGACCACCCAATATGGTGACAAGTAGTCGCCAAGCTTAGCCATAACTAACCAGAAAAGACGGCGTTCAAAGGAAGATACTGGAATAAAGACAGCATTCACACACCTGTCACCAGTAAGGAAGCAAGATCATGACCGTCGTGTCAAACACGTCCGAAGCACTCAAGTCCCCCTACGAAGACACCCTCAAGCGCCTGCTCTCTGACGCGCGCGCCGAGGCAGTCGAATCCAGCGTCTCCGAACTCGAACGCCTGGCAATCTCGCACGACGCATCCCACTACCTGCTCGTGCCCGCAGGTCTAATCCGCCCTGACTCCGCCGAAGACGTCGCAAACATCTTCCGCGCAGCCGGCGACTCGGCCTGCCCCTCACCTTCCGCTCCGGCGGCACCTCCCTCTCCGGCCAGGCAAGTGGTGACGGCCTCATGGTCGACACCCGCCGCCACTTCAAGAAGATTGAGGTCCTTGAAGACGGCAAGAAGGTGCGCGTACAGCCCGGCGCGACCATTATGATGGTCAACAACTACCTGGCACCCTACGGCTACAAGCTCGGCCCGGACCCCGCCTCCTGGTCCGCCTGCACCATCGGTGGCGTGGTTGCGAACAACTCCTCCGGTATGTCTTCGGGCACCAAGTACAACACCTACAACACCCTGGACTCCATGGTGTTCGTGCTGCCCAGCGGCACCATCATTGACACCGCCGAGCCCGACGCTGACCAGAAGCTGCGCTCCCTCGAACCTGAAATCCACGAGGGTCTGCTGCGCCTGCGCAAGCGCGTACTCGAGAACCCCGAGTCCATGGCGAAGATTCGCCAGCAGTACTCCATGAAGAACACCATGGGTTACGGCCTGAACTCCCTGGTCGACTTCGAGACCCCCGTGGACATTCTGCAGCACCTGCTGATTGGTTCGGAAGGTACCCTCGGCTTCGTCGCTTCGGCAACCTACCGCACTCTGCCGATTCTGAAGAACACCTCGACCGGTCTGCTCGTGTTCGACAACCTCATTGATGCGGCACGTTCCGTGCCCGAGCTGGTCGCTAACAAGCTGGCAACCGTCGAGCTGATGGACGCCACCAGTATTCGTGTGGCTCAGCGTACCGGCCAGGCTTCGGAGGCGCTCGCCGCCATCGACGTGAAGGATCACGCCGCCCTGCTGGTTGAGTTCCAGGGCAACTCCGAGCAGGAGCTGAGCGACCTTGCCGCAGCAGCAGCACCCATGTTCAAGAGCCTGCCGGTGGCTTCGCCCGTGTCGATGACCAGCAAGCTGTCTGAGCGTAACGCACTGTGGGCGGCACGCCGCGGCCTGTACACCACCGTTGCGGGTAACCGCCCCTCCGGCACGAACGCACTGCTTGAAGACGTGGTCGTGCCCGTCGAGGTTCTGGGTAACACCTGTAGCGACCTGACCAAGCTGTTCGACGCCCACGGCTACAAGGACTCCGTGATTTTCGGTCACGCGAAGGACGGCAACATCCACTTCATGCTGAACGAGCAGTTCCGCGACCCGAAGCAGCTGGACCGCTACCGCGAATTTACCGAAGAAATGGTTCAGCTGATTCTTGCCGCTGACGGCTCGCTGAAGGCTGAGCACGGTACCGGCCGCATCATGGCGCCGTTCGTGAGCCGACAGTTCGGTGAGGAACTCTTCGACGTGATGCGCCAGATCAAGCGCTCATTGACCCGAAGGGCTTCATGAACCCCGGCGTGCTGATTGCCGAGCCGGACACCGACTATGTGACCGATCTGAAGGTCGCCGAAACCGTCGAGGAAGAAGTCGACCGCTGTGTGGAGTGCGGCTACTGTGAGCCGGTCTGCCCCTCCCGCAACCTGACTTTGACCCCCCGTAAGCGTATTGTGCTGCGCCGTGAGATTGCTGCCGCTGAGGTGAACGGCGATCACGAGCTCGCTGAGCGCCTGCGTAAGGAGTACGAGTACTACGGCATTGAGACCTGTGCTGTGGACGGCATGTGCCAGACCCGCTGCCCCGTGAACATTAACACCGGTGACCTGATTCGCCGTCTGCGTTCTGAGAACCAGGACAAGCTGGCAGCTACCGGCTGGAAGGTCGCCGCGCAGCAGTGGGGCATCATGGACAAGGTCGCCGGCAAGGCCCTGACCGTAGCCAAGAAGCTGCCGTTCCCCGTGGTGCACGGTACCACCAACATTGCCCGCAAGGTCATGGGTGACGATATGGTTCCTTCCTACAAGAAGGACCTGCCGGTTGGTGGCCCGGCACGTAAGCCGCATAAGGACGCAACCGCTGAGATTGTGTTCTTCCCTGCCTGCGTGAACTCCATGTTCGGCGGTGTGGACGGCGACGGTAAGCACGACCCGGTTAACGCAACTCAGGCGTTCATCCGCCTGTGCGAGCGTACCGGCGTGAAGTACCGCATCCCGGACAATATTGGTGAGATGTGCTGCTCCACCCCGTGGAAGTCGAAGGGCTTCACTGACGGCTACTCGATTATGAGCGACCGTGTGCTGAAGTCCCTGTGGGAGGCTACTGACGGTGGCCGCCTGCCGGTTGTGTGTGACGCTTCGTCCTGTACTGAGGGCCTTGAGGTGATGCGCGAGAAGGTTATTAAGGCGCTTGAGCACAAGATCGTGAACGGTCTGAAGCCGGGTGAGCCGGACTTCTCGCGTCTGCGCATGTACGATGCGGTGCAGTTCGCCGCGGATAACATGCTGGACAAGCTGACCGTGTCTGCTCCCCTGCCGTCGGTTGCTCTGCACCCGACCTGTTCGATGACTCATCTGGGTACTCAGCCTGCGTTTGAGAAGATTGCGAACGCGATGAGTGACGACGTGTACGTGCCGAAGCACTGGGGTTGCTGTGGTTATGCGGGTGACCGCGGTATGCTGCACCCCGAGCTGACGGCGAGCGCTACCGAGGCGGAGGCTGCGGAGCTGAGCGAGCAGAAGAAGTTCGCCGCATACATTTCGGCTAACCGCACCTGTGAGCAGGGTATGACGGAGGCGACCGGCCACAGCTACCAGAACGTGTTGCAGCTGCTGGAACGCACCACCCGCTAAAAGGCTGAGCGCATAGCAGCGGTATGAAGAAGGGACCCGGTGGGCTATCTGAGGGATAGCCCGCCGGGTCCCTCAATTATCTATATATACCAATCAGGATTTTTTTATTTATATTTTTCATAAACATTGGGAACATATTTAATCGTGGAATTTTTCTGGAATTAGAAGTGGCTCACAACAATAAACCTTTTTACATTTTTTTCCTAGCTGGCTTTAGATACCATTTAACATCGATTAGCTCAGCACTGTTATCGTCATTTTTAATTGAATCTATTTTCTTTTTCAGTTTATCAAAATAATCTTTTTTCCGCCCCTCGTCTTCAATATAATTCTCATCTCGAACACGAGACAGGAAATTTAGGTCATTTTTAATTTTTTCATCCGCATATTGTTTTACACGCCTGTGTTTATCTACCACATTTTTATTTCTCCCTACATAAAACTCTGTCGCATATTTAACTGTATAATCGTTGAAAAATGATGCCAAGGGTTTTTTATCTACACGACTATCTGTTATATCAACATATCGTACAGGGAATTTTCGCTTATATACACTTGGAACCACATACCGAGGAGTAATCTTGATTACAATCTTAGGAGACAATGGAACCAAGTAAGCGGGCGCAGTTGTGGCAGATCCACCGTCATTATAATCGAAGTCAAGATAATATCCCGATTCTTCCCCCATGCTCTCATCACGTCTATACGGATCTATGTTACTAGGTAAAGGAGCTAACCCTAAATTCGATAACACAAAGCGTCTTTTATTATCTAGTAAGATATCGATAGCATAAAAACATAAATCATATTCTTCATATTCCTTTAACCACTTCTTCCTATTATACTGAACAGTGTTTTTAGGGTCATATATCACATTCTGCACGTCAGAAATTCCACTCTTAAAACTGGAATCTATCACAGGAATATTTTGCGGCATATTTTCAACTGGTATAGTACGACGTTTATTCCCTGATACCTTAATCTTTTTGTTGGCACTTTTTGCAATATAATCACCGACCATTTTAGACCGAACAAAAAGTTGAGCAATATATGGAATAAGTATATTTTTATAATCTGAATCCAACACTCCCTCTCCATTTTCAAGCTTTTCAATAAATTCAGGAAGTTTACTCTCTACTTTTTGAAAATCTTTATCTAATGCAATAGCATCACGTGAATTATCATTTTGATCAAGTCCTGATTCATTGCCATAAACATCTATGCTGAAATCTGAGTTATACTCACCTCTTGCCCAACCAATATCTTTTGCTCGCACAAATCCACCATTATTATTGCGGATATCACGTTTATAAACTTTCTGCTCTCTCCATTTATTCCCTTCTTTTTCATTCGTGAATTGGCCACTAACACAAGCAGGGATCAAGTGATCCTTCTCGTTCACAATATCTCTCCTTTCAAAGAGGTAGAATAGAATTATTCATGCTGAATATGCAAATATTTAAGGTTTTCTCTTTATGCCCACCTTATTTCTGGGAACTATTTTTCTCACATAATTTACCCACTTTCTCACGTGATTTACTTACTATCTCACACAATTTACTTAATATACATTTAAATATATTTGGAAACCTTCCATTATGGATGCGATAGACCACAATATATATAAATAAAAGAAATAAACCATAGTAGATAAAGCTAGCTAGGAGTGTTTCTCCAGGTTCGCAGTTCCGTCATTTAGCAATGCCACAACTGCTGGAACAATCATTATGATTGCTACCCACAATGCATACTTTGCGATATCTTCCTGACGCTGATTTGAACTAATTTCTTCAATCTTTCCAGCAGAATCCATTAATTCCTTTAGATTCTGCTCGAAATGGAGAACTTCCTCTACCTCTTCCATAACAATAAAATGCTGTCCTCCTCGAGGATTTGTCCGCCCCATATCATACATGATATACATTCTATTGATTTTGTTATTCACATCCCTGATAGATTCTCTATTATCCTCTAGGACATATTTTTGAATCTGATTCAGATAATAACTTACAAGGGAATTCTTCAAAATCGATAGCATAATTGCATCCAAGTGGAATGATTCCGCATAACCTTGGAAACAAATTGGCTGGTTCTTATAGTTATCTCCATTAATATCCGGAGCATAATAACAAATACCTTGTGAGCGTGTATAGATGCACCAGTCTCCCTCACCTAGTGTTTAGTGCAGCTGGTTCTTCTTGGCTCCATTTCTCCCGAATACGCGCAGAGGGTTTCTTGCCTGTGGCGTAATAGTGTAGCTCTCTCCAAAAATCTTTCTTTTCAGTCTCAGTATACTCTCTGGGATTTTTCTTCGGCACGGATTCAAACGCGTCAACTATACTTAACCTGTAAACAAATGGCTTTACATTATGTTGCCACATTTGCCCCTTTAAATCATCATTCTTGCTATTTCCTATAATATAGCCCACCGGAATCATCTTTTCTTCTGATAGATATTTATATATATCATCCTCTTCAACATGGATATTTCCTCCTTCTTCTTTGAATAATTCAAGAACCACCAAACCCGGAACTATTCCATCCACACAAATACTCTCTTCTGCAAATAGAAACTGAATTCCTTTAACATCACACTGGTATTGTTTTTCGGCATTAGTTATCGGATTAAATCCTTTTGGGGAATCACCATAATACCTACGACCACCCTCATATATGAGCTCCCAAACAGTCTTTGAAAAATTTTCCCGCCGAGTATCTGCATTGGAAGTAAATTCTTCATCATTATCATATTTTCGATACTTAACGTCGGGCGCACCTGAAACCCAGTTTACGCCCTGATATTCATTATTCTTTTTGAATATTTCTAAACCTTCTTCATTGGTAAAAATTGAAGCCAAAATATATGTCTTCATTGTCTCACTCCTTAAATTATTCTTAGGCGTACAAATTTTTTTGAATGAAATTCGCTAAATTTTTTTACATACGTAAATATGCATCTCCTCCTTGAAATTTCAGATAGAATACCCTAGCGATTAAACACACGACGTGCTTAGATCGCGCCCAGACATCCTTATCTAAATCGTGCAATTATCGGTGCTTACGAACGGCAACGAACGTTAGCGCCATCACTTACATTAGCACGAAGACACCCGTCCGGACTAGGAACTCTCTTCCCCCGCAACACACTTTTCTATGCCCCAACCGCACTCCCCAGCCCTCCGCCTCCTCGATGCACGCAAAAACCACCCCCTCCGCAGCTTGTCGCCGCAAAGGGGATGGTTTCTATATAGGCTCGGTGCAAGTTCGCCGCATATATTTCGGCGAACCTCACCTGTGAGCAGGGTATGACCGAGGCAACCGGCTACAGCTACCAGAACGTGCTACAGCGGCTGGAACGCACCACCCGCTAAAAGGTTGAGCGTGTAGCAACCGTATAAAGAAGGGACCCGGCGGGCTATCCAAATGGATGGCTGGCCGGGTCCCGTGCTAATCATTTATTTCTGAACGACCACATTCCGCTAAATATCGCAATAAATGCAAGTGGTATATACACTACATAAATCCCTATATACAACATCAGCACAATCATGCTCTCCAATACTTCAGAACGCGACTTCTTATCCCGTAAACATATCGGATTCTGCTCTGAAAAAGATAAAGCCGCCAGAAAAATTAAAGAAAAAATCCCTAGAAAATTAAAAGCATGAAAATCCCACAGTACAAACACCCATAGCGTAAAGGCTACAATCTGCAGCCCTCCGTTCCTAATCTGTTTCATGGAAATAGCACTAACAGACATACATATCCATCCCACAATACAAATTATATTCTTCAACTCAGACAAGGGTTCTTGCTGAATGAAAGTAGCAACATCGGCAACTGGCTTAGCTAGAGCGTCAAAATGAACCCATTCAAGAAATTTTGAAATACCCATGAGACAGCTCAGTCCTGTATGGTTCCAGAGAGAGTAAATTACCGACATAGAGTAAGCAGATACGAAAACACAGAAAGCTTTCGAGAAAAGGTTTTTGTCTGCTATATATTTTGCTGTGGTTTCCATATTAATAGCCACCAAATTCTCCTCAATATACAGAATAATAGAAATTCTTGAACGATAGCGCAGATATTTATATATCTGCATTGAAAAGGCGAGCATGAAGCTCTCCGTTAGTCTCGGTCACGATAATGACCGACTTACCGTCCGCAACCTTGCGTGCACGGTCGAGTACGTCAGCCTCATCTTCGCCGGGAGCAACGGGGATAACATGGCACTCCCCTCCCGCCTTCTGCGCAGCGAGCGCAACAAGTGTCTTATGCTCTGGGTTTCGGCGAGCAGACAGGTTGAAACGACCCGCAATACGAGCTCGCTCCTTCATCACTTCAACACTTGCCATACCTTCACCCCTTTCAAATGCGCTTCAACAGCAAAGCCTACTACTTCTTCGTGAACGAACTTTGCTTCCCGAAGAACCCGGCGGGCTATCTGATGGATAGTCTGCCGGGTCCGTTTTCGTCTGCTACAGCACTTATTTTCGACTATTCAATAGTCCAATAATCAATACTGTTATCGAGATGCCGTAGAGAATTCCAAGCACTAGGTCGCTGACATTTGACACTGCGTTCAAGATAATTGCCAGGATCAAGAACAGCATCCCAACAGGAATATACTTATTCGATTTCATACGCTCGTGCTCCCTCAATAACCAACAGTGACACATCATTTTCGCAGCCATCCAGCTACCCATTTTCTAAATAACTATGGACGGTTGCCTTACTACCACGCTAGCACTCTGGGGCTAAAAACTAGCCCGCGACACAACTTTCTCGCCGGGTGCAGCGGGGATGACGTGACATTCTCCTCCGGCGCGTTGAGCCGCTAGGGCTACGAGTGCGCGGTGTTCTGGATCGCGGCGGGCAGACAGGTTGAAGCGTCCCGCGATGCGAGCGCGTTCTTTCATCACTTCAATGCTTGCCATTCTTCAATCCTTTCAAATGCGCCTTCTACGATAAAGGCTACTGCATTCAATGTCTTATTGATTTTCAACAACCCTCAACTTAAAAATACCGTAAGATTTTCCCAATAGGGAATCAACCCTGATTATCGATTCTTACAGATAGAAGGACTCGAAGGAGCTAATTTCAGTAACCCCTTCGAATCTTTCTATAACCAATCTTCTATTTTTCACAAGATACAATCATCATGCGATTATTTGCAATAAAAATTAAGTTTAAGCTCTAACTAGAATAAATTTATTAAAATTAAATCATAAACCCACAATTTACCCCTCAAAATGGAAATATATCACATCACTATCATCTTTCCTGTTTTCCAACTCGCCCTTAGGGGCATCCATTATAATAGGTGCTCCAGATTTTATATTATCCTTACAAATACCACCACAACCTGGATCGTATACGCTTTTTAAGAAAAAAATATTCCATTCCTTCAGGCGCGGAATATTCCACATATACTGTGATTCACACCTATACGAAACAATAGAATGCCTACCTTCATCTCCATTTACATATGATACGCAAATATCAAATTCATCCATAAGAATATTCTTAATATTCTTATTATTCTCAATAATCTTAACATTCCTAGATTTCCAAAATTCTATATATTCTTTCCTAAATTTTAAATACCTCAAAAATTCATTACCATCCTTAACTGTATACAAAGCGAACACTAAACCCTCTAGAGAAAAGAAATGTGTACCCGCTGAGGTTCTATTTGATTCTTTATTCTCAGAATTTTTTTATAATCAGGGTATATATACTCATGGCGATGAACAGCAATTTGAAATATATTACTTATATCATTTGCAGTTTTTATACTGTTTACCATTTTTCAGTCTTATGTATCCTGGAGAATTTGGGTCAAGGAGAGCATCCCTCTGATTCATTAGCTGTTCATGTGCATCCTCCTTAATATTCTTTTCAGATTGCTCCACGCCAGCAGCCGGATTGTTGTACCTTTTTTTATTTTTACATTCTCCAAGAACAATATTATCCTGAATCTCAAGGATGAAATCATTTTCATATTTAATTCCCGAACCTTTTTTTACAATATATGCGCCTGAGAAGAGGTTACATCCATCAAGAAGGGTTACAATTAGTTCTTGGACAATTCTTTCAAAAAGATATCCTTCCTGGCCAGTAGGCATCTCAATATATTCAATAAGTGTTTTATATAAGCCATACCCAAATTCATGCACATCGGTTGGAACAACACAGTTCCCTCTTCTAATTAAGCGATGATGTCCATATATAGATATATAAATCGAATCATTCCATTCGATAACATCCTGAATAGTTACAGGGTTCCCAAACCTATTTTTAATTTCATCTAGATTACTAGATAATGCAGATAGGAGAGAGTATGATGGGTCTTTTTGCTGACCTAATATAGCGACTTTGCGCCCCATCAAGGATCAAATTAGCTATATCTTGAAACACCTTATTAAAATTATCTATTTCTTTTTTTCAACGGATAGAAAAGTGTAAGATTTTTCTACCAAATGCTGAGATATTATTCTAGAAACCCAGGGAATCTTACAGCAGTTGGATTATTTCTGGAAACCTCGTCTGCGGTTTGAATCAATTCTAATTGCGGATTATTTAGATTTCGCGCATTAGAAAAAAACTACTAATACTCTTCCTAAAATAATTTAGATTACTCATCATAGCAAATAAAATTGAAACTTTGATCGCAAGAGATTTCATCTCCCCTTGAGCATAATTTCTTTGACATTTACATTTCTGTGGCTCTTCCCCGAATAGGGCAAACAATACACCAGCTTGCTTCAACGCCAACTGAAATTCAGGCGCTAGCTGGAATTTAGACCCATCTTCGTTAAAAAGGTATGGCATCCCAATATTCCTGATTTGAGGAAATATATTTTATACTGTCCATTAAGCATGAATAACAGGATTTATTCAATTTCTCATCGTAGAAATATTTAGAAATTTTACATACTAAGAAATCTGTAATAGATGAATCTGTCAAATCTATATACAATCTTTTCCCTCCTAAACTCTTCCATCCGCATCTTGAAATTCTCATAATCAACATCTCTTCTTGTTTTTCCCTGTCTCTCCCTGAAATGTTCCTCTTTTCATTTTATTTTTTTCATGATTTTTTTATCCAATTATATTCCAGTTTGCAATTCATAGGTTCTCCTCACCTGTATCTAACGATGGGGGCTCCTGGAACCCAGTTTATCCCCCGATTACCATCATTCTTTTTGAATTTTTTTTAAACCTTCTCTATCAGTAAAAATTGAAGCCAAAATATATGTCTTCACTGGCTCACTCCTTAAATCATTCTCAGATGTACAAATTTTTTGAATAAACTTAACCAAAGTCTTACATGCGCGAATATGCATCTCCTCCTTGAACTTGCAGATAGAATACCTGGCGATTAAACACACGTGGTGCCTAGATCGCTCCCAAACGTCCTTATTCGAATCGTACAATTACCGGCACCTCCGAACGGCAACGAACGTTAGTGCCATCACTTACACTAACACGAAGACACCCGCCCAGACTAGGGAAAACTCCCCCACAACACACTTTTCTGCACCCAACCGCACTCCCCCGCCTCTGCCTCCTCAACGCGCACAAAAACCACCCCCTCCGCAGCTTGTCGCCGCAAAGGGGGTGGTTTCTATATATAGGGTAAGTGCAAGTCCGCCAGCTCAGCTGACCACGGTCAACCGCAGTCAGCATCGCCGGCGAACCCGCATCCTAAACCGCTACTACTCAGCAGCCTCGGTGCTGGGCTTGGGGTCTTCGTTCACGCGGTTGCGGATATGCTCCACAATACGTGCCACAGCCTCATCCACAGGCACACCGTTCTCCTGCTTGTTGCCGCGGAAACGGAACGAAACAGCGCCGTGCTCCGCATCCTCACCGCCAGCAATCAGAATGAACGGAACCTTCTCAGTAGACGCAGTACGGATCTTCTTCGTGAAGCGATCCGAACCGTAATCCACCTCAACACGCACACCGTGCGCACGCAGCTTATCCGCGATCTCAGTCATGTAGTCGTTGAACGCCTCAGCCACCGGCACACCAATCACCTGAACAGGTGCCAGCCACGCCGGGAACGCACCCGCGTAGTGCTCAGTCAGCACGCCCAAGAAGCGCTCAATCGAGCCGAACTTCGCCGAGTGAATCATGACCGGCTCCTGCACGGTACCGTCAGCAGCCTGGTACTCCAGACCGAAACGGCTCGGCTGGTTAAAGTCGTACTGAACGGTCGACATCTGCCAGGTACGGCCGATAGCGTCCTTCGCCTGAACCGAAATCTTCGGGCCGTAGAACGCAGCTCCACCCGGATCCGGTACGAGCTCCAGGCCGGTCTCCTTCGCAACCTGCTCCAGAACCGAGGTAGCCTCTTCCCACTGCTCATCGGTACCGATGAACTTGTCCTTCTTATCACCCTCAGTGTCACGGGTGGACAGCTCAAGGTAGAAGTCAGTCATGCCGAAGTCCTCAAGCAGGCTCAGCATGAACTTCAGCAGGTGACGCACCTCGTCCGGTGCCTGCTCCTTCGTCACATACGAGTGCGAGTCGTCCTGAGTGATCATGCGCACACGGGTCAGGCCCTGCAGCACGCCGGACTTCTCGTCACGGTACACGGTGCCGAACTCGAAGAAACGCAGCGGCAGCTCACGGTACGAACGGCCACGAGAACGGTAAATCTCGTTGTGCATCGGGCAGTTCATGGCCTTCAGACGGTAATGACCGTTATCCAGCTCCATGGAGGGGAACATGCCGTCCGCATAGTACGGAAGGTGACCGGAAGTGTAGAACAGGTCTTCCTTCGAAATGTGCGGGGTGCTGACGTACTGGAAACCCTCCTGAATGTGGCGGGTACGCACGTAGTCTTCCATCTCGCGCTTAATCACGCCACCCTTAGGGTGAATCACCGGCAGGCCGGGGCCAATGTTCTTCGGGAAGGAGAACAGGTCCAGCTCACGGCCCAGGCGGCGGTGGTCGCGGCGCTCCGCCTCAGCGATGCGCTCCTTGTACGCCACCAGCTCGTCCTTAGTCGGCCATGCGGTACCGTAAATACGCTGCAGCATGGGGTTCTTCTCAGAACCGCGCCAGTACGCGCCACCGGCACGCATCAGGGCGTAACCGTTAGCGATCAGCTTGGTGTTCGGCAGGTGCGGGCCGCGGCAGAGGTCCTTCCAGACGGTCTCGCCAGTCTTCGGGTGCACGTTGTCGTAAATGGTGATTTCACCCTCGCCGACCTCCACGGATGCGCCCTCGGCAGCATCCGCACCAGAACCGGGGCCCTGGCTCAGGGAGAGCAGCTCCAGCTTGTACGGCTCGTTCGCCATCTCGGCGACAGCCTGGTCGTGGGTGACCACGCGGCGGCGGAACAGCTGACCGGACTTGATGATCTTAATCATCGACTTCTCGATCTTCTTCAGATCTTCCGGGGTGAAGGGCTCAGCCACATCAAAGTCAAAGTAGAAGCCGTCAGTAATGTACGGGCCAATGCCCAGCTTGGCGTCCTTGCGGTACTCCTGCACCGCCTGCGCCATCACGTGCGCAGCGGAGTGGCGCAGAACGTTCAGGCCGTCCGGTTCGTGAATGAAAACCGGCTCAACGGAGTCGCCAGCAGACAGCTCGTGGGAGAGATCAACAAGCACGCCGTTCACGCGTGCCACAACGATCTTCGGGTCGTCAGCGAACAGCTCAGCGGCAGTCTTCGCGGTGACCTCGCGCTCCTCACCAGAAACGCTAATAACAATTGCTGAAGAATCAGCGGCAGACATAAGTCTCCTTAACTCAGGCGCGCGCGTGCCACTGGGGCGCCGCGGGTGCGCGTACTATTCCGCACTGTACTGGTGCACGGACACACACCATCTTACAACGGCTCCCAGGCAACGCTCAGCTTGAGGGCAAACTAGTCCGCATGATGCTCACGCGTATGCTCATACACGTCAACCACAATGTGGCTAATATGGTCGTCCTTCAGACGGTAAATGGTGGTGCGTCCCTGCTGCTCACGGTCAATCACGTGAGCCTCACGCAGGATGCGCAGGTGGTGCGAGGCGAGCGGCTGCGAAATACCCAGGCAGGTGTGCAGTTCGCTCACGCTGTGCGGGCGGTGCATCAGGTGGTGCGCAATCGCCAGGCGTAGCGGGTTCGCGAGCGCCGAGAAAATCGCGACGGATCCGCCGAACTGTTCCTCCCAGTCTTTGGGGCCGCTGCCTTCGAGGAGGGGCGCGTTGGTGGGTACCTCGTGGGTATGGTCCGATGCATGCTCATGGGCATGGTCAGTGTGGGTGGTGTTAGTTTCGTTCTGGTCTGCGTGCTGGCTCTGAGTCATAGTATTTTCACCTTAGGTACAGGAAGGGGGCACGTCAAGGAAGTGACGCCTGCGCGGCGTGCTTTCTTGAGCGTGCCCCTCTCCCCTATGTGCGCTGATGCTCGCGGGTGCGTCCGGCTAGCGGTTAGCGACTGCTACCTGCAGGTAACCTTCAGCGGACTTTACGCCCTTGTCGGTCACTGCGCGGTAGCGGACCAGCGGTGCGAAGCCCTGCTTATTCTTAGCAGATACCGCGATGCCCTGAGTGCCGTCGGGCAGGGTCACCACACGATAGGTGCCGTATTCGTCGCTGTAGGAGCTGACGACCTGGCCGCGTTCGTTGAGCAGCTCCAGCTTCTTCACGGTCTCGCCGCGGCGGTACGCACCGAAGGATGCTTCGTCATTGTTCAGGACTGCCACGTTCTGGGTGGTGCCCGAGTACAGGGAGACGGAGTCCTCACGTGCGATGGGGCTGTTCTTATCGACCACGTGCACCTTCAGCGGGATCGAGTACAGCTGTGCGGCTGCGCCCTCTTCGCCTTCACATCGGACATGCGTGCGGGTGCCTTGCCGGTGCGGTTCACGGTGATGTTCGTACCGTTGTCGCGGCGCAGGTCCCAGGTGGTGCCGGTGACGTCGTGAGTGTTCAGGTCAATCGAGTAGGTGCCGGTCTTGCCGTTGGAGGCAAAACGGATGCCGGTCTCCGCGCTGGAGAACTGGCCGCCAGCAGTATTGACCTTCTCCTTGTTGACCCAGCGGCTGGGGCGGAAGTTCGGGGTCTGCTCGATTTCCTGGAAGTTGTAGTCGCGGGCGTAACGGTAGTTCGGGGAAACCTTGTGCGACTGGTGAACGCTCTGCGCAACCGCGGTTTCGCCGGCGTAGACGGTGGCGTGGTGCTCGGCGGGCTGGTAGATCACGCCGGAGCCGGTGCCGGTCTTGCCGTAGGAATCCGAGGGGGTACTTGAACTTCACGCTGGTATCTGCGCGGGCGGTGTTGCGGCCTGCACTGTTTTCAGCGGACTCGGTGTAGTTCACGGGCATCCACTGCACCTGCTGCCAGGGGAACTGGTTGCCGGTGAAGCCGCTGGGCACGAAGTTCGCGAACATTGCCGCCAGCTGCGGGTCTTCCTTGTACACGTTCTTACCCTGGCGGGCGTAGGGCGCGTAGGAGCTTGCCGCCTCCAGGTTGAATGCGTTGGTGAAGAGGTTGCGGTCCGCGATGATGAAGCCGTATTCCTTCATGGCGGTCAGGATCATGCGGGTGAGCTGGTCGTCGGCGTGACCGGTGTTACGCAGGTGCTCTTCCACGTCAAAGTTCGCGGGCAGGAAGCCGCGCTGACCCGCGCGGGGTGCGTTCGGGTGCTTGCTCACGTCGATCTTGCCGTCGGTGCCCTTCGCGGGGAAGGAGGAAGTCAGCGCTGCATAGTCAGCCGCGGTGATGGACACCATGTGGTTGATCTTGCCTGCCTTGAGCTCGTCCACACCGATCTGGGTGAGCTCATTCGCCAGGCCCACCACGGAGGAGGTGCCGTTCTTGAGGGTCAGCCAGTAGTTGTCTTCGCCCACGCCGCCGAAGTTCGGCTTAGCGAGCATGTAACCGCCGGAAGACACGTGGTAGGTCGCCGGGTAGTCAACCGCAACGGGGATGTCCACGGTGCCGCGGGTGCCTGCGGGAATCTTGTAGGTGATAACGCCGGTGTTCGCGTCGATGGATGCGCCGGGTACGTTCTTTGCCAGGCGGAACTTCGCGCCGCGAGCAATCGGGTAGGAGGTGCGGGCATTGCCGGACTTCGCGTCGATGCTCACGGGTGCGTTGATGGTGACGGTCTGACCTGCGTTGCCGCGGCCGACGTTGTCGTACTGAATCTTTGCGCTCTTGGGGGTGGATACGTTGCCGCCACCTACCTGCACGCGGGCGGTGCTGGTGTAGGTCTGTGCGTCTGCATCCTTGACGAACTTGAAGTAGGAGCGCCAGATGCCGGTCGCCTCGTCGTACAGGGCGACGGACTGGTCGCCGGAGAGGCCGTGGTCCTCGGCAAGCCACTTCGGGATCGGGACGCCGCCGGTGAGGATGCGCTTGTTCTCTGCGTTGGCGTTGACGCGGCCATCGCGGGAGACGACCTCGACGTACTCCTGGTGCGGGTTCGCGGAGTTCACGGCGAGGGTCGGGATGTTTTCGTGGCCACCGACGGTCTGGGCGCGGTCCTTCTTCACAGTGCCCGCGTTGATGGCGGTGGTGATGGGGTGGTTACCCGCATCGGCACTGTATTCGAGGAAGGTGCGGCTGATTTCGCTGCTATTGGCTACGACGGCTTCGGTGCCGGTGAGCTTCTTGGCGGCGAATGAATCACGGGCGAGCTTACCACTGAGGGGCGAGGTGTTCTCGGTGGTGGTCAGCTGCGCCTTAGTGAGGGAGGAGTTAACCGGTGCGAGGGTCGCGATGCTCTGTGCCTTCTGGTCGGGGTTCCAGTAGCAGGTCGGACCGGGCGCCACGTTGGTGAGGTTCGCCAGGGTCGGCACGGTGCGGTAGCCTGCGTCGACGCAGGTGGTACCGGCTACGTTGCGGATGGGGGCGGTTGCACCGAAGGTCGCGGGGAGATTCGCGCCGGTGATGACGGTTGCCAGTGCTGCGGAGGCAGCGATGGTGGCACGGCGGCGGTTTGCCGGGCGCTGTGCCGGGTTTTTGGATGCAGTTATGGTCATGTTTTTCTTCCGTTCGTGTCGGCTTGTTTGAGTGAGTGCGTTTGTATGAACAAACACGGACGTGAGTGAAATATGCATCTGAGGGTGTACCCGGGCGGGTTCTGATCTTCTGGCAGGAATTCTCAGGAAACTCTCAGATAATCCCCATACCCTACATAGTCTTTTGGGTGAACGCAAAACGAGTTTGTGATTTTGGGCACCGATTTTTTGATAAAGGTTCAGGTTTAGAGTCACATCTCCTTGCACCTTCGTGCATTTATTGGTGTTTGAAGACGCAGAATTTGCACCGCAGTGTTTAGGCTTTACTCCTAGTCAAGCGAGGGCGATGTGAAGAAAACGAAAAATGCGTACAGGGAACTAAACCTTAAACCTTGAATTTCCCTGAAAGACGCGCCAAAACTTCCTGTTGAATTTCTCACACGTGACCACAATCTGAGATTCTGCACTGGGGGTAGATAGCACCCCATGCACTGAGACGGGCACCAACCACCCCTCAAAGAGCGATTTCTGGCAACCACCACCCAGCAGGAGCACTCTGCTTTTCACCCCGCAGACCCCTCAAAACCCACCCAAAACCCTAAAATTTAGGTCAAAGTTTAAAGTTTGCGTGTGTTTAACAGTGTGTAACCATGCATGCACCACACTCCCCCGCGCAGGACGCCCTTCACCGTACATTCCATGAATTCCAAGCCGCCCACCGGGGGCTTTATCAATGCAAAAAAGCACTCCGCATGTGCCTTAAAAACACATGCGGGGTGCATAGATATTCATTTGTGGGTGCCTTGCGGTGCACCCAATAGCAGGTGCCGCACCCGCCTCCGTGGGTTCAGGTGGGTTCAATAGCGGTTACTCACAGAGCTATCGGATAACTACAGCGCGCCCGCCTCCGAGCAGACATTCACCAGTTCGCCAATACCCTCGATGCGGGTGCGCACCGTCTGACCCGGCTTCAACCACTGACGCGGATGCGCGACAAACCAACCCCAGCCGGGGTACCCGTCGCTACCAGATCACCCGGCTCCAGGGTCATAAACCGCGAAATATAGGACAGCAGCTGCGCCGGAGTGAACACCATATCCGCCGTCGTGCCGCGCTGACGCACCACATCATCCACCTCACAGACCAGCTCCAGTGCCGGCAACCGGGTCAACCTCATCGGGGCTCACAATCACCGGACCGAACGGAGTCATCGCATCCCAGTTCTTACCCTGGAACCACTCCGAGGAACGACCCTGCCAGTCACGCACCGACACATCATTCATGACCGTGTACCCCATCAGAGCCTCAAGCGCCTGCTCCTCCGTGGCATTACGCAGGCGAGCGCCCACGACCAGGCACAGCTCAACCTCCCAGTCGACCTTCGTGCTGCCGGTGCCGTCATCAGCGGGCATGCGGATCTGCTCGCCGGGGCCAATCAGCGCGTTCGGGAACTTCGCGAACAGCGCCGGATGCTCGGGCACCTCAAGGTTCATTTCCGCGGCGTGGTCGCGGTAGTTCAGGCCGGCGCACACAATCTTGCCGGGCTTATCCAGCGGGCGAATAAAGGGTAGGGAGTTCCACAGCTCCTCGCCGTGACCCATGACGGTCGCGCCGTTCTCCTTCAGGATTGCCACGGCGTTTTTCGGGTCGCCAAAGTTCAGGCGGAACCGGCTGTAGAAATTCAGTAGCGGGCTGAGCTTCGCCGGAAGCTCGTACACGGTCTCTTCAAAGAAACAGACCGCGCGGCTGCCCTTCGAGTCTTTAATCTGTGCCCAACGCATGGATGCTCCTTCGCTTCAGGTGGGGATATATCGAATAAGTTACGGATAAAAGTCAGAAATAAAACAACCTAGTGAAAGCCGTTTTGGGCGTACACCTCAACGATGGCGTCTTCCAGGTCTTCCATGAGCAGGGCGGGGTTCGCGTCCTGCGCCGCGCCGACCGTGGCGGGGTCCAGCTCCATGCCGAGGGCACGGTACACATCCGCGGTGACCGCCCGCAGGGGTGCAGAATCAGAGACCACGATGCCGGTGCTAAACCACCAGCCGCCGGTCACCACACGCTGGGCGGTGCCGACCAGTTTAATGCGGCCGCCACCTGCGGAGGCGGGAAGCTGCGCGTGCACCGAATACTCGCCGGGGCAGTACTCCCCCCGGGATTTCACCCATGCGCGCATCCACGCCGACTTCGCGTAGCGCCTGCGCGTACATGGAACCGAAGAGTTCGTAGCGTAGGGTGTTGCCGCTGCGGGCGTCGGTGGCGGGCTGAAAATGGTCCACGACCAGGCACCCCTGATGGTAGGCGGCGGCGTGCCCACCGACCTTGCGCACCAGCACCTCAAAGCCGTGCTCGGCGCACGCCGCGGAGGCCTCCGCGAAGCCGGGGTTCAGTTCGTCACGGCGGCCGAACGCAACCGTCGGGTTCGGCTGATACATGCGCAAGGTGGCTTCACGCTGCCCGCTTGCCACCTCGCGGAGCATCTGCACCGTCTGGTCGTGGTGAATGAGGATATCGCCGGATTCGGGACCGGTCTCTCGAATAATCTGCACGTTCCTATTTTACGGTTACGCCCGCCACAGCTCCTACGTCTCCCCACAATGCGAAAACGCCCACCCGGGTAGCTAAAACCTAGTAATCCCCCTCCCCCTCCGCTAGGGTAGAAGAAAGACCCAAAACACCTTGGAGAATGCCGTGCATCAGGACCAGCACATCACCGCCCAAACCACCGCGCTACCCCGCGTCAGCACTGAACAGCGCACCAACCCGGCACTGACCGAGCCGCAGCCGCTCGGCGCGTTCCCCGCCGGTTTCCTCTTCGGAGGCGCCACCGCCGCCAACCAGTTCGAAGGCGCCTGGAACGAAGACGGCAAGGGCCCCAGCCTGCAGGATGTGCTGCCCGCCGGCGGCCTGTACCCGCGCACCGCGGAACCCACCGAGGACAACCTCAAGCTGGAAGGCATCGACTTCTACCACCGCTACCGCGAGGACATCGCCCTGCTCGCGGAGATGGGTTTCAAGGTCTTCCGTTTCTCCATCGCCTGGTCGCGTATCTTCCCCCGCGGCGACGAAGAAACCCCGAACGAGGCGGGCCTCGCCTTCTACGACCGCGTGCTCGACGAGCTCGAAAAGCACGGCATGGAACCGCTCATCACCCTCAGCCACTACGAAACCCCGCTGCACCTGGTCGAGCAGTACAACGGCTGGACCAGCCGCGAACTCATCGGCTTCTACGAACGCTACGCCCGCACCGTGTTCGCCCGCTACGGCAAGCGCGTGAAGTACTGGCTGACCTTCAACGAAATCAACTCGATGCTGCACCTGCCGTTCATGTCCGGCGGTATTAACACCCCGGCGGATCAGCTCAGCGACGCCGACCTGTACCAGGCGATGCACCACGAGCTGGTCGCCTCCGCACGCGCTACCGCTGCGGCACGCGAACTGGCACCCGGCGCCCAGGTCGGCTGCATGATTCTTGCCATGCCCACCTACCCGCTCACCCCCGACCCCGCCGACGTACTCGCCGCCATGCAGACGGAACAGGCGAACTTCGCGTTCGGTGACGTGCACGTGCGCGGCGCATACCCCGGCTACTTCCTGCGTGCCCTGCGTGAGAAGGGCGTGGAGCTGAACATCACCGAGCAGGACCGCGAGGACCTGAAGAACACCGTGGATTTCGTGTCGTTCAGCTACTACATGTCCACCTGCGCGACCGGCGACCCGGCACGAGGCGAGCGCGGCGAAGGCAACATCCTCGGCGGCGTGGCGAACCCGACCCTGCCCGCCAGCGAATGGGGCTGGCAGATCGACCCGACCGGCCTGCGCGTGGTCCTCAACCAGTATTGGGACCGCTGGCAGAAGCCGCTGTTCATCGTGGAGAACGGCCTGGGCGCCCGCGACGAACTGGTCGAGGTGAACGGTGAGCTCACCGTGGAGGACGACTACCGCATCGACTACCTGCGCCAGCACCTGCACGCGGTACGCGAGGCGATTGAGGACGGCGTGAACGTGCTCGGCTACACCACCTGGGGTTGCATCGACATGATTAGCGCCTCCACCGCGCAGATGTCCAAGCGCTACGGGTTCATCTACGTGGACCGCAACGACGACGGCACCGGCACCCTAGCGCGCTACCGCAAGAAGTCCTTCCACTGGTACCGCGAGGTGATTGCCAGCAACGGCGCGGAGCTTTAACTGGTAAGGCTCTAGACGCTAAACCCCCGCGCGGCTAACACGCGAAACTCAGCAGCAAAAGGCCCCCGAGACTCTGAATCTCGGGGGCTTTCGCGCGCATATGCTGTTTGTCTAGTGCCTGTTATGCCTATCGCGGGCGGCTCTAGTCTGTAGGCAAATCTAGTCCATGGGTAGGTCATTCAGGCTGGTGGACACGTACTCCCACCAGGTCGGCACCAACCCGGCATTCATCGCAACCCTCTGCGACAGCATGTGCGACGGGCTCGTACCGTAGAACGGCAGGTACCCCTCCGCCAGGGTCAGGCGGGCGGCATCGCGCACCAGAGCGCTCGCAATGCCGGCACCACGCCAGGCAGGCAGCACATCAATGCCAATCTGGCGCATAATCGGCGAATCGTCACTCAGGCCAACCATAGCGATAGGGTCTGCGAGCGCGGGGGCGCTCTCCCCCCGCCGCGGGTGCATCAGGTGCCTTAGATGCGTTCTCATCCACCGGGTATGCGGCAAGCACCAGCACATCCGGGCGGGTCACGCTAAAGCCCAACGCGTTCGAGTAGCGTTTATCCCCGCGGAAACGCTCAAACTGTTCAGCGTCCAGCAGCTCCACGCGCAGGCGGGTTACGCGCGCCTGCGTGTCCTGCGGGTCGACCTCAAGCGCACCGGCGGAGGCGTTCGCCTCCCTGCAGATGGTGCGCTCGCCCGTGATTTCGGCAAGCAACGCAGCCTTCAGCTCGGCGGGGTCAACGCGACGCATCATGCCCACACCGGGCACGGCGCACTTGACTTCCTGCGCCTGCACGCCCTCGGGTACGACCGAGTTCAGCAGGGCGCGGCCGGGCGTGTAGTAGACGCTCGTGCCGCTGACTTGCAGCGTGTAGGGGGTGAGCAGTTCGTTGAGCTGGCGCAGCTGCGCGTAGTCGCCCAGCCAGTTCGACTGGTCGCCGAGCATGTAGTCGATGGCCTTGTCCAGCACGCGCGGATGTTTGGCGCAGAGAATGCCGACGCTCGCGTAGTTGGCGACGCGCAACTCCCAGATGTCGTCGTTGCGGCGGCGTGCGGCGCCCATCTTCTCGGAGGGAGGCTGCACGGTGGCGAGTAGCGGCAGGCTCTCGGCTTCCGGGTAGTCGCGTAGCTCTTCGAGGGCGCGGCTAATCGAGCCAGGTGCCTGGCAGAAGTCCGCCTCCAGCTGGGTGTGCAGGATGTGCCGCGCACGGTCCGCAGTGGTCACAGCGCCACGGTTCACAGTTCCCCGGTTCACAGTGCCACGGGTTGCTTGAGCTCCCCGAGTGGGTTCGGTTCCTTGGGTATCAGTCACGTAGGTTTCCTCTAGGGCAAATTTTTGACTAGTTCAGGATCTCGGCTAGTTCAGGATCTCGGCAAGGAACGCGCCGGTGTGCGAGCCCTTCACCTGAGCCACCTGCTCCGGGGTTCCTTCAGCAATCACGGTGCCGCCGCCGCTACCGCCTTCGGGGCCCATGTCGATAATCCAGTCGGCGCACTTGACCACGTCTAGGTTGTGCTCGATGGTGATGACGCTGTTGCCCTTGTCGACCAGCGATTGCAGCACGGCGAGCAGCTTGCGGATGTCCTCAAAGTGCAGGCCGGTGGTCGGCTCGTCCAGCACGTAGATGGAGCGGCCGTTGGAGCGCTTCTGCAGTTCGGTTGCGAGCTTCACGCGCTGCGCTTCACCACCGGAGAGGGTGGTTGCGGGCTGGCCCAGGCGAATGTAGCCCAGGCCCACGTCCACGAGGGTGTTCAGGTGGCGCGCAATCGGGGTGAATGCGGCGAAGAACTCTGCGGCTTCTTCCACGGGCATTTCGAGCACGTCGGCAATGGTCTTGCCCTTGTAGTGCACTTCGAGGGTTTCGCGGTTGTAGCGCTTGCCGTGGCAGGTTTCGCAGGGTACGTACACGTCCGGCAGGAAGTTCATTTCAATCTTCAGGGTGCCGTCGCCGGAGCAGTCCTCGCAGCGGCCGCCCTTGACGTTGAAGGAGAATCGACCCGGGGTGTAGCTGCGCATTTTCGCTTCGCTGGTCTCTGCGAAGAGCTTGCGGATGTGATCGAACACGCCGGTGTAGGTGGCGGGGTTCGAGCGCGGGGTACGACCGATGGGCGACTGGTCCACGTGAATGACCTTGTCCAGGTGCTCCAGACCATCGATGCTCTTGTGGCGGCCGGGTACCTGCTTGGCGCCGTTGAGCTTGTTCGCCAGGGAGGTGTACAGAATGTCGTTGACGAGGGTGGATTTACCCGAACCGGACACACCGGTCACCGTGGTGAACACGCCCAGCGGGAAGGACACGGTCACGTTCTTGAGGTTGTTTTCGCGGGCGCCGCGTACGGTCAGCTGACGCTTCTTGTCCACGGGGCGGCGGGATGCGGGCACCTCAATGCTGCGGCGGCCAGCCATGTAGTCGCCGGTAATGGACTTGGTGTTCTTCAGCAGCTCCTCAAAGCTGCCGGAGTGCACAATTTCGCCGCCGTGCTCACCGGCGCCGGGTCCTACGTCCACGATCCAGTCGGCTTCGCGCATGGTGTCTTCGTCATGCTCAACCACGATAAGCGTGTTGCCCATATCGCGCAGCTTGGTGAGGGTTTCAATGAGGCGGCGGTTATCGCGCTGGTGCAGGCCGATGGAGGGCTCGTCGAGCACGTAGAGTACACCGACCAGGCCGGAACCGATCTGGGTTGCGAGGCGGATGCGCTGCGCCTCACCGCCGGAGAGCGTACCGGCGGAGCGTGAGAGGGTCAGGTAGTCCAGGCCCACGTCCAGCAGGAACTGCAGGCGCGCGTCGATTTCCTTGAGGACCTGCTCGCCAATCTTGGCTTCGCGGGCGCTGAGCTGCAGGCTACGCACGAAGGCGAGCGCGTCAGCCAGGGACAGGTCGGTAATGTCTGCAATGGACTGGCCGCCGACCTTCACGCCAAGGATGGTCGGGTTCAGGCGCGCGCCACCGCAGGAGGGGCAGGCGACCTGGCGCATGTACTGTTCGTAGCGGTCGCGGGCAAAGTCCGATTCGGTTTCTTCGTGCTTGCGCTTAATGTACGCCTTCACGCCTTCGAATCCGGAGGTGTAGCGGCGTTCGCGGCCGAATCGGTTGCGGTAGGACACCTCAACCTTGTAGTCCTTGCCGTCCAGGATGGCGGCGCGGGTCTTGGCGGGTAGGTCCTTGAAGGGGGTGTTCAGATCGAAGCCGAGCTCCTCCCCCAGGCCTGCGAGCAGGCGCAGCCAGTATTCGGTGGTTGCTTTGCCCTGCGACCAGGGGGCGATAGCGCCCTCGCCGAGGGTCAGGTCGGGGTTGGGTACGAGCAGTTCGGTGTCTACTTCCAGGCGCGAGCCGATGCCGTCGCAGGCACTACATGCGCCGAACGGCGAGTTGAAGGAGAAGGCGCGCGGCTCGATGGTGTCAATCTGCAGCGGGTGGTTGTTGGGGCAGGCGAGGTTTTCGCTGAAGGAGCGGGTGCGTTCGGGGTCGTCCTGCTCGCGGTCCACGAAGTCGATGAGTACGCGGCCGTCGGCGAGCTTGAGCGCGGTTTCGATGGAGTCGGTCAGGCGCTGGTGAATACCGTCCTTAATGACGATGCGGTCGACGACCACCTCGATGGTGTGCTTGTACTGCTTGGCGAGCTTGGGCGGGTCGGAGAGCTGCACGGTTTCGCCGTCCACGCGGGCACGCGAGTAGCCCTGCGTCAGCAAGTCCTTGAAAAGGTCCACAAACTCGCCCTTACGTGCGCTGACGACGGGTGCGAGGATCTGCAGGCGGGTGCGTTCGGGGTACTCCTGCAGAATATCCACAATCTGCTGCGGGGTCTGCTGGGTGATTTCTTCGCCGCATTCGGGGCAGTGCGGGTGGCCGATGCGCGCCCAGAGCAGACGCATGTAGTCGTAGATTTCGGTGATGGTACCGACGGTTGAGCGCGGGTTCTTGGAGGTGGACTTCTGGTCGATAGACACCGCCGGGGAGAGGCCCTCGATGAAGTCTACGTCGGGCTTGTCGACCTGTCCGAGGAACATACGCGCGTAGGAGGACAGCGACTCGACGTAGCGGCGCTGACCTTCCGCAAAGATGGTGTCGAAGGCGAGGGAGGACTTACCGGAGCCGGAGAGGCCAGTGAAGACGACCATCGCATCACGCGGAATGGTGAGGTCTACGTTCTTGAGATTGTTTTCGCGGGCACCCTGAACCCGGATACTGGTCAGGTCGTTCGCTTTGAGTGCGGTGCTACCGTGTGCCGGGCGGGGTGTCATCGAAAATCCTTTCGTCTTATCTTCGAACTTAAATTCTACACCCTCACGCCTTTCACCAGCGGGATTATGCGGCGGGTGAAGGCATGAGGGTGCAGCACTTATATGAGGCGGACTGTCAGGCGCGGTTTACCAGCCGCGGGTTCCCCACTCTTCCAGGTGGGGGCGCTCGTCGCCGAGGGTGGTGGAGCGGCCATGACCGGGCAGTACGATGGCGTCGTCTTCGAAGCCGCCGAAGAGCTTTTCGAGCACGTTGGAGAAGAGCTCGCCGAACTGCTGCGGGGAGTCGGTCTTGCCCACGCCGCCGGGGAAGAGGGTGTCGCCGGTGAACAGCAGGGTTGCGGGGGTGCCGTCTTCCCAGGTGGTTTCGAGGGTGTAGACGATGGATCCGGGGGTGTGGCCGGGCACGTGCAGGGCGCGGATGACGGTGTCGGAGAGGTAGAAGTCGAAGCTTTCGCCGCCGGTCAGCTCCTCTTCGACGGTGTAGTCTTCCTGCTCCTTAATAGCGGCTGCGTCAGCGGCGCCTGCGGAGGTGACGGCACCGGTGAGGCGGTCGAGCTCCTTAATGGCACGGATGTGGTCCCAGTGGCCGTGGGTGACCAGGATGCCGGTCAGACCGATTGCGCGGGGCTTGAGGGAGTTGAAGTCCTCGTCCCCTCCATAACGCGCACGCGGCGTTCTTCGCCGTCTGCCAGTTCGAGCTGCGGGCAGTCGTGCAGGAGCGCGTCGAGGGTGTAGGCGTAGAGTTCTTCTGCGTCGTCTGCGGGGTCGATGAGTACCTGCTCGCCGGTGGCGCGCATGGTGATGAGGTAGACGCTGTTGTCCATCTCGGAGACGCTGAACGCACGGACGGTCAGTTCGGGGTTCTCAAAGATGAGGGTGGGTTCGGGGTAAGTAGTCATAGTTCCAGTGTAGGGGTTGTGACCGCACAGCATGCGCCTATGCGGTTCGCTCCCCTATCAGCGCATTCGGCGTTGAATGTGCGGGATGCACAGGGAACAGATTCTGGAGCACGCTCGGAACAAGCTTTAGCCGAGGTCCCGTCTATCTGAGGCTCCAGCGAAATTCAAACAGTGAAATTCAAAAGTTAAACAGAGAAGCGACTGCGCATCGATACACAGTCGCTTCTCATGACACCCAGGGGTATCTATCACTCACTCAAACACAAGCAACCCGAGGACTTTGGAAATCTCACGATTACTTGATGACTCAATAGTAGCGAACTTTTTGGGGGCTGTTTTACCGCCCAATTTGGTACGGAGAGCCGGTTTTAGTGACTTGAGTCTCAATGTAATCGTTCTGTAATAAAAATAGCTGTTTTTTAGGCTATCCATACGTACCAATTTCATTTTTTTCGAGTTTTGATGTGACTTATTTCACCCAAAATAATTTTAGAATTTCCCTCTTTTGGCACTTCGGTGCACCTTTAACCTAAGCTTCACACTCAGTAATTTTAAAGACTCAATACCCGGTTTTAGCCCAGTATTCCGCGGAAGTAGAGGGTTAAGGTCGAAATATCTTCAAGCTTTTGAAACTTCATTAAGTAGAAAAAATATACTGCTCGCCGTTCAAAAAGTGTACGGATATACACTTGAGGGAAAAATCAATTGGTCTGTTTAGGGTCATTAGATACCCCCTAAAGTAGAGCTTTTATAACAAAACGATAACAACAGCCCCGTCTTCAGGTTCACTGAGTGCACCCATTAAAACCCCTTTCAAAAAACAAAGTACCTAGTCAATACCATATTTTCACAAAATGCAAGACAGTGTGTCACTAAAAAATCAACCTCTACAGATTGTTTAATAAAACCTGACCTTCAAGCATACATAGAGCCCAATTATTAACCAGCACGTACCAATTTCACCCTCAAAACAGGCGCCCTAGAAGCCTCAATAAAAGGTTGAAAGACCCCTCCACCAGGGGTTTCAGAATCCTTCACTCCCCCGTTTTCAGGTACTCTACTTCCCCTTATAATCACTACAGAGAGCACCATAGGGCACAGCAAAGGCGGCGCCTCTCCCCCGCTGTGGGGAAGGAGCGCCGCCTCCACTAGCTATAAATCAGCTGGAACAGCCGCATTAGGGCAAGCCTTAGGACAGGCCGACCATCACGCCATTCTCGTCGAAGCCGATGCGCTCAGCTGCGGGGCTCTTGCTCAGGCCCGGCATGGTGCGCATGGTGCCGCAGATTGCGTAGACGTAGCCAGCACCGGCAGCCAGGCGAACCTCGCGCACGGGCAGGGTCCAGCCGGTCGGTGCGCCCTTCAGAGATGCATCCGAAGAGATGGACAGGTGGGTCTTCGCGATAACCACGGGCAGGTGCGAGTAGCCCAGCTCAGCGAAGCGCTTGAGCTGCTTAGCGGCAGCGGGAGCAATGGAGATGCCGTCCGCGCCGTAGACCTTGGTCGCAACCTTCTCAATCTTGGTCTCGATGGAGTCCTCAAGATCGTAGGTGTACTTCAGATCCGAAACGTCGTCACATGCCTCAGCAACCACGTCCGCCAGGTCGGTGGTACCCTTACCGCCCTCTGCCACACCGCGGTGGATAGCGACGCGAGCGCCAGCTTCCTCTGCGATACGGCGGATGGTTTCGTGCTCGGACTCGAAGTCGGTCGGGAAGGCGTTGATTGCCACGACCGGCTGAACACCGAAGTTGCGCACAATCTCGATGTGCTTCTTCAGGTTCTCTGCACCCTTCTCCACGTCGGAGGGGCTTTCCTGCAGCATGCCCTCGGGCAGGGGCTTGCCCGGAACAATCTTGTACAGGCCGGAGTGGGACTTCAGGGAGCGCACGGTCACGACGAGCACTGCTGCGTCCGGCTTCAGGCCGGAGACGCGGCACTTGACGTTGAAGAAACGCTCCGCACCCATGTCGGCGCCGAAGCCAGCCTCGGTAATCACGTAGTCGGAGTACTCCAGACCAACGTAGTCAGCCACAACCGAAGAGTTACCGGTTGCGATGTTGCCGAAGGGGCCCGCGTGAATCAGGGCGGGGGTATGCTCCAGGGTCTGCAACAGGTTCGGGTTGATTGCGTCTGCCAGAATGACGGACATTGCGCCGTCAGCCTTCAGGTCGGCAGCGGTGACGGGCTCGCCGTCGTAGTTCAGGCCGATAACGATCTTTGCCAGGCGCTCACGCAGGTCCTTGAAAGAGGTAGCCAGCGAGAGAATCACCATGATTTCGGAGGCGCTGGTGATATCAAAACCGGTCTCGCGGACCACGCCGTCCATGCGTTCGCCCAGGCCCACGACGATGTTGCGCAGGGAGCGGTCGTTCATGTCGATAACGCGGCGCCACTCGATAGCGCGCGGGTCGATGCGCAGCTCGTTACCGTGGTGCAGGTGGTTGTCAATCATGGCGGCAAGCAGGTTGTGTGCTGCGGTGACGGCGTGGAAGTCGCCGGTCAGATGCAGGTTCAGCTTCTCCATGGGAACGATCTGGGAGTAGCCGCCGCCCGCTGCGCCGCCCTTGATACCGAAGGTCGGGCCCATTGCGGGCTGACGCAGAGCCAGGATTGCCTTGCGGCCGGTCTGGGCAAAGCCCTGTGCGAGGGAGACGGAGGTTGCGGTCTTACCTTCACCGAGCGGGGTGGGGGTGACTGCGGTAACCACGATGTACTTGGAGCCGCGCTTGCGGGCGGTCTCTGCGTTGGTGGTTTCGTCGAGGAGGACCTTAGCGACATACTTGCCGTAGGGTTCAAGGCGATCTTCGCTGATGCCGTTGTCTGCTGCGATCTTGTTAATAGGCCAAAGATCGGCGGCAAGTGCGATTTCGAGGTCGGAAGGGAAAGGCTTCTTCGTCATTGTCATCCTTCGAGTTGTACGAATCATGCTCTTTTATTCTATGCCTTAGCTCACTCATTTGTCCCTCACCTCGCCGAAAGGTGGCAAATAAACCCAATTTTTAATGCACTAATCCCCGCAACCGGTGACCTCCGCTCACGTGGAGCGATTGGGTCGGTGCGGGGATTAGTAGCGTATACGCGCCGGGTTGCTAGTACAAGAAAGTACAAGAACCGGCGATACGAGCGGCTATTACGGCATGGTCAGCAGAACCTTGGTGGCGGTACGCTGGTCCATTGCCTCGTAACCCTTAGCTGCCTCGTCGATGGGCAGAACCAGGTCGAACACCTTACCGGGCTCAATTTCACCCTTGTAAATCAGGTCAATGAGGGTCGGCAGGTACTTGCGCACGGGGGCGGGGCCGCCCTCCAGGTGAACCTGCTTGTCGAAGAGCTTATCGGTGCCGATGGAGCTGTCGTGCGGCACGCCCACGAAGCCGATGTAACCACCGTGGCGTACGCAACCGAGTGCCTGGTCGAAGGACTGCTGGGTACCAACAGCCTCAGCAACGCCGTGTGCGCCCACGCCGTCGGTGAGCTCCAGAACCTTGGCGATGCCCTCTTCGCCGCGCTCTTCCACGACGTGGGTTGCGCCGAATTCCTTAGCGAGCGCCTGACGTTCGGGGTTGCGGGACATGATGATGATCTTCTCCGCGCCGAGCTGCTTAGCGCCGATGACTGCGCTCAGGCCGACTGCGCCGTCGCCAATAACGACGATGGTCTTGCCGGGGCCTGCCTGCGCTGCGTCTGCTGCGTACCAGCCGGTGCCGAGCACGTCGGATGCCGCCATCAGGTGCGGAATCTGCTCTTCGGTGGGGGTCGCGGGGGTCTTGACGAGGGTGCCGTCTGCGAAGGGTACGCGGGCGTATTCTGCCTGGGTGCCGTTAGAGCGCATGCCGATGAATGTGTCGCCTGCTGCGATTGCCTTGAGGCAACGGGAGGGGTAGCCTGCGGTGCAGGTTTCGCACTCGCCGCAGGAGATGCAGAAGGAGCCTACGACGAAGTCGCCGGGGGCTACGGTGGTGACCTCGGAGCCGATTTCTACGACCTCGCCGATGTATTCGTGGCCCATTGCGCGGTGATCGACGGGCTCTGCGTCTGCGCCGCGGTAGGGCCACAGGTCGGAGCCGCAGATGCAGGATGCTGCGAGCTTGATGATGGCGTCGGTGGGTTCGAGCAGGGTCGGCTTCTCAACTTCGTTGACGACGACCTTGCCGGGGGCTTCCATAACAACTGAACGCATGATGTTCCTTTCAAATCTGCGTTGATAGTTAGTCGTATCAGAGTACGCCCCGCACCCCGATATATCAATAATTTTTTATGCTACGGGGTGAAGGTAAAAATTCCGACAACCGGAACCAGAAAGACCGCTCCTACTCCCCTGCTTCTCCGCCGCTTCCGCGCCAGGTTATACCGGGGAAGCCTGGGCATCCTGGCACGTTAAATAGCCCGGTTAAACGGCGGAACCCCCGCGCATCCACAGTGGATACGCGGGGGTCGGTTTATCTCAGCCTGATATCTCAAGGCGAGAAGGGGCTTAGAAGTCCCAGGATAGAAGTCTCCGCCTTAGAAGTCCCAGTCCTCGTCCTCAGTGTTCACAGCCTTACCAATCACGTAGGAAGAGCCGGAACCGGAGAAGAAGTCGTGGTTCTCATCAGCGTTCGGGGACAGTGCCGACAGAATCGCCGGGGACACGTTGGTCACGGTCGCCGGGAACATCGGCTCGTAGCCCAGGTTCATCAGAGCCTTGTTAGCGTTGTAGTGCAGGAACTTCTTCACGTCCTCGCTCCAACCCACACCGTCGTACAGGGAGTGGGTGTACGCCACCTCGTTCTCGTACAGTTCGTACAGCAGGTTGAAGGTGTACTCCTTCAGCTCTGCCTGACGCTCCGGGGATTCCTTCGCCAGGCCGCACTGGAACTTGTAGCCAATGTAGTAGCCGTGCACTGCCTCGTCACGAATAATCAGACGAATCAGGTCAGCGGTGTTGGTCAGCTTCGCATGCGAAGACCAGTACATGGGCAGGTAGAAGCCCGAGTAGAACAGGAAGGACTCCAGCAGGGTGGAGGCAACCTTCTTCTTCAGCGGGTCGTCACCGGTGTAGTAGGACAGAACGATCTTCGCCTTCTTCTGCAGGTGCTCGTTCTCAGAAGCCCAGCGGAACGCCTCGTCAATCTCCTTGGTGGAGGCGAGGGTCGAGAAGATCGAGGAGTACGACTTTGCGTGCACGGACTCCATGAACGCAATGTTGGTGTACACGGCCTCTTCGTGCGCGGTCACAGCGTCCGGCAGCAGGGACACAGCACCGACGGTACCCTGGATGGTGTCCAGCAGGGTCAGACCGGTGAAGACGCGCATGGTCAGCTGCTTCTCTTCCTCGGTCAGGGTCTTCCAGGAGGGCACGTCGTTGCTCAGCGGCACCTTCTCGGGCAGCCAGAAGTTACCGGTCAGACGATCCCAAACCTCAAGGTCCTTCTCGTCCTCAATACGGTTCCAGTTGATAGCCCTCGACCACGTGGTCGACGAGCTTCACCTTTTCGCTCATTAGTATTTCTCCGATTCTTAGGGGCGGTTACGGTGCCACGCGCGCCCAGCCAGTCGCGCAGGCGGGGGCGTATTCACCGTAACCGCCCCTTCCAGTCTTTAGTTATAGTGTGCCAGCTCAGGCTGAATGCGTCCCAGCATTCGGGCTAGAGCATGCAGGATACGCAGCCTTCAACCTCGGTACCCTCAAGAGCCATCTGACGCAGACGGATGTAGTAGATGGTCTTGATGCCCTTACGCCATGCGTAAATCTGGGCGCGGTTGATATCGCGGGTGGTTGCGGTATCGCGGAAGAAGAGGGTCAGCGACAGGCCCTGGTCCACGTGCTGGGTTGCCACAGCGTAGGTGTCGATGATCTTCTCGTAACCAATTTCGTAGGAGTCCTGGTAGTACTCCAGGTTCTCGTTGGTCATGTACGGTGCCGGGTAGTAGACGCGGCCGAGCTTGCCTTCCTTGCGGATCTCAATCTTCGAGGCAATCGGGTGAATCGAAGAGGTCGAACCGTTGATGTAGGAGATGGAGCCGGTCGGCGGAACAGCCTGCAGGTTCTGGTTGTACATGCCGTACTGTGCCACGTCAGCAGCCAGCTGAATCCACTCTTCACGGGTGGGGATGTGGTGCTTAGCGAACAGTTCGCGGGTACGCTCGGTCTGCGGTGCCCATTCCTTCTCAATGTACTTGGCGAAGAACTCACCGGATGCGTACTTCGAGTTCTCGAAGCCCTCGAAACGCTGGCCGCGTTCCTTAGCAATCTGCATGGAGGCGCGGATTGCGTGGTAGGCGACGGTGTAGAAGTACATGTTGGTGAAGTCCAGTGCTTCTTCGGAACCGTAGTAGACGTGCTCGCGTGCCAGGTAGCCGTGCAGGTTCATCTGGCCCAGACCCACGGCGTGGCTCATGCCGTTGCCGCGCTCGATGGAGGGTACGGAGCGGATGTCGGACTGGTCGGAGACGGAGGTCAGCGAACGAATCGCAGTTTCCACGGTCTTGCCGAAATCGTCGCCGTCCATGGTCAGTGCAATGTTCAGCGAGCCGAGGTTGCAGGAGATGTCCTTACCGACGGTCTCGTAGCCGAGGTCAGCGTGGTAGGTGGACGGTTCAGAAACTGCAGGATCTCGGAGCACAGGTTGGACATGATGACCTTACCGGCGATGGGGTTCGCGCGGTTGACGGTGTCTTCGAACATCACGTACGGGTAGCCGGACTCGAACTGAATCTCTGCGATGGTCTGGAAGAACTCACGCGCGTTGATCTTGGTCTTGGTGATGCGTGCATCGTCGACCATTTCGTAGTACTTCTCGGAGACGTTGATGTCGGAGAAGGGCACGCCATAGATGCGTTCCACATCGTACGGGGAGAAGAGGTACATGTCCTCGTTCTTCTTCGCCAGCTCGAAGGTGATGTCGGGGATGACAACGCCCAGGGAGAGGGTCTTGATGCGGATCTTCTCGTCAGCGTTCTCACGCTTGGTGTCCAAGAAGGCGTAGATGTCGGGGTGGTGTGCGTGCAGGTACACGGCACCGGCACCCTGACGTGCGCCGAGCTGGTTTGCGTAGGAGAAGGCGTCTTCCAGCAGCTTCATGACGGGGATAACGCCCGAGGACTGGTTCTCAATCTTCTTAATGGGCGCACCGGACTCGCGCAGGTTGGTCAGGGCGAATGCCACGCCGCCGCCGCGCTTAGAGAGCTGCAGTGCAGAGTTGATAGAGCGGCCGATGGACTCCATGTTGTCTTCCATGCGCAACAGGAAGCAGGAGACGAGCTCGCCGCGCTGCTTCTTACCTGCGTTGAGGAAGGTCGGGGTTGCCGGCTGGAAACGGCCGGAGATGATCTCGTCGACGATGTCTTCGGCGAGCTTCTCGTTGCCTTCTGCCAGCAGCAGTGCGACCATGCAGACGCGGTCTTCGAAACGCTCCAGGTAGCGCTGACCGTCGAAGGTCTTGAGCGCGTAGGAGGTGTAGAACTTGAAGGCACCCAGGAAGGTCGGGAAGCGGAACTTCACGGCGTAGGCGCGCTTGAACAGGTTCTTGATGAACTGGAAGTTGTACTTGTCGAAGAGTTCCGGCTCGTAGTACTGGTTCTCGATCAGGTACTCGATCTTCTCTTCCAGGTCGTGGAAGAAGACGGTGTTGTTGTTGACGTGCTGCAGGAAGTACTGACGTGCCGCCTGACGGTCTGCATCGAACTGAATCTGGCCGTTCTCATCGTAGAGGTTCAGCAGTGCGTTCAGCTCGTGGTAGCTCATACCCTTGAACTTCTCGGGCACGCTCTTGCCGCTGTGGCCCGCACCGAGAGTTTCTAGTGCTGAGGGCAGTTTTGCGTCCAAAATGCTTCCAATCCTTCGTTGACTTTTTCTACATCTGAATCGGTGCCCATGAGCTCAAACTTGAAGAGCACCGGTACGTCGCACTTCTTGGCGACAATGTCTGCCGCGATACCGAAGAGCGGACCAAAGTTGGTGTTGCCGGAGCCAATCACACCGAGCATGTGGTGGCGATTCTGCTCCACGTTCAGGAATTTAACCACCTGCGGGGGAACGTTACCGGCGCCTTCAGGCTTGCCGTAGGTGGGGACGATGAGCACGAACGGCTCATCAAGAATGAGGGGTGTCTTCGCCGGTGCGCAGCGGCAGGCGGAGGCGGCGGGCACGGATCTTCTCCACGAACTTGTGGGTGTTACCGGAGATAGAGGAGAAGTACACGATGAGTGGCGCCGTATCGTCCAGTCCGACCTCGGTCGCTCGACCCTCGGAGGCGTTGCGTGCATCCAGAAGGATCTTGCGGATTTCTGCGTGCTCGTCGACGGGGTTGGGCGTGAGGGCGGTACTCAATCTGTACTCCTTATTCTCGTGTGCCGGTGTGGTTCCGTGCCGATTTTCCGTTTGTACGGGTTTCGGCAGGGTTGTTACGCTGCCAGAGCGTTGATCTTGTCGGGCTGGAAGCCGGACCAGTGCTCGTCGCCTGCGATGACGACGGGTGCCTGCATGTAGCCGAGGGACTTGACCATTTCGAGGGCCTGAGCGTCTTCGGTGATATCAACCTTGGTGTAGCTGATACCCTTCGCGTCGAGGGCGCGGTAGGTCATGTTGCACTGGACGCACTGGGGCTTGGTGTACACGGTCACTACCATGGGAGTGCCTCTTACTTTCTCCCGCTCGGGCGGGGCTATCTCGTGAATGAATCTGGCGTGTTTCGTCGGTGTTTCACCACGTATTGTTTACGGCGGGCGCTGTGCCGTCCGCTGCCCCCTCCTAGTGGGGGTGTGGCGGTTTCCTGCGCTGGGGCAGGGCGCCTAAAAGTGCCGTAGTGGTGGAACCGAGTATTAATACTACATCTAGTGTCGAGATTTTTCTGCACCACAAGATGATGTGGTGCGAGGGTCGTGTTTCGTTCGATAAACCCACAGTTGAACCCACTTAAGAGGGGGTGCCTACAGCTTATCCACACCCTGCCGCGGGGCTAGTTCGCCGTATTTTCGCGGGGTGTGCCGGGTTATCCACAGGTGGGGTTTAAGTTGGTCAGGATTTTTAAGGGTTCATTCGCCCGCTGAGTTGAGGTTCAGTTAACCTCATGTATGCGTTTGGGGGCATAAAACCCGGCAGATTCGGGCTTGATTTAAAGAGATCTTAACTCTCGCCCGTTCTTGCGCGGAACGGCGCGGTTTTAAAGCAGAACGGACTTTCTTAAAGGCGGAGGTTAACCCCCTTCGAGCGGCTTTAAGCTATGTGATTAAGGCTGTAGAAAAGATTTTTAACTCTTTTTGGTGAGCCGGTGTGTCGTGGGTTTAAGTTGGTTAATTCCGCTGAAACACCAAAACCCACCGCATATACCGGCATTTCGCGGTATCTGCGGTGGGTTTACTGGGTATCAGCGCTGGTTTTAGCAACCGGCGAGCAGTAACCGCTTAGAAATCAATCAGGCCCAGCTCGCGCAGCTTCTTGCTCAGCGTTACGCCGTCGGTGGCTTCAATCCACAGCGGCGAGCGCATCATCTGTTCGGCGCGGTAGTCGCTCCACACGCGGCCGGAGGCGAGCATGGTCTCCCCCACGGTCAGGTTGCGGATGACGATTGCCGCCACGTTGTCCGGGTAGCGTACCGCGAAGCCGTTGTAGATGTACGGGTCGCGCTGCCCGTCGTCGCCGACGAGGATCCACTTCATCTGCGGGAATTCCTCGGCGAGGCGGCGCAGGGACTCGACCTTATGGTTGGTTCCGGAGCGGAACCAGCGGTCGGGGGTGGGGCCCCAGTCGGTGAGCAGGAACGTGCCGCGCGGGTAGCCGTTGCGGCTGAGGAAGCGGCGCAGGGTCGGGGTGATGTTCCAGGCGCCGGTGGACAGGTACATAAACGGCGCATCCGGATGGCTGCGGCGGATACGGTCGGTCATGACCGCCATGCCGGGGGTGGGGATGCGTGCGTGCTCGTCGAGAATGAAGGAGTTCCAGGCGGCGACGAGGGGCGCGGCAGCATGGTGACCATGACGGTGTCGTCGACGTCCATGATGACGCCGAGCTTCTGGCTTTCGGGAACGATGTAGACGCTGGTTGCTACGGCGCGGGAGCCGGGCACGTACATGATGACTTCGTGCATGCCGGGTTCCAGGTCGATGCTGAGTTTGACGTCGAGCACGCCGCCGCGGTCGGTGTACGCCTCGTACTTGGTGCCGTCGATGACGATGGTGACGGGCGCGTCGGACATTGCGGTTGCGGTGAAGGAGCGCCAGCCGCGCATGGGGTTGGCGGTGTCTTGGGTGCCTTCTACGACCTGTAGCAGGCGTTCGAGGTTGACCGTCTTGTAGAGTGCGCGGGCGATAACGCGGACCCAGCCGGGGTTTCCGTCGGAGGCGGCGCGTCCGTAGCCTTCGGTGGGCACGAGGATAGGCTCGCGTCCGGCGGCGATGGCACGCTTTTCACGCCACCTGTGCAGCCGGTCAGCAACACGGTAGCCGATGTTAACTGCCTCGTCGGCAGCATCGTTCACAAGGTTGCGCAGTTCGTGAGTGCCCAGATTCTCCATCCCCCTAGTTTAGCGGAGCGTTACCGACTTGCGGCTTCTTGATTTTTGTGTTCTTATACCCTAGTTTTTTTATACCTATTAATACTGTGGTGCTGAGCGCGGGGTGTGATGTGCACATTATTTAGGGTGTATTCGCTGTTCAGATTCGTTCCTTGCAGGTGGGGGCGTTATCCTGGAGAGTATGACCCACTCACAGCCTAACCGCCGACTTTTTGTGCTCGGCACTGCTATGCTTCCGCTGATTGCTGCCTGCTCGAAGAAGTCGAATGACTACGACGGCACCAGCGGTAATTTCACTCCGTATCAGGCTGGCGGCGAGACCTCTGCTGCTACTCGCCCCGCACCCACGAATTCGCCGACGGTTGCCGCTGCTGGCAACCCGGTTGATAAGCCGCGCGAATGGCCCGGTATCGGCAATTCCCTCATTGGTGACGGCAAGTATGTTGCGTGGACTGTTGATGACGGCGCAAGCCCGGAGGCGATTCGCGGCTACGCGGAGTTCTCGAAGCGTACGAATACTCGTCTGACCTTCTTCATTAACGCTTCTTACACCGGTTTTAAGGAGCATGTGTCGTTGCTGCGTCCGCTGGTTCAGAGCGGCCAGATTCAGGTTGCGAACCATACCTACAGCCACGCTGACCTGACCACCCTGGATGCTGAGGGCGTGAAGGAAGAGCTGCAGCGTAACGAAGACGAGATTATGAGCATGTTCGGTGTCTCGTCGAAGCCGTACTTCCGCCCGCCGTATGGCCGCTACAACGATGCGGTGCTGAAGGCTGCCGGTGAGATTGGTTTTACCCGCCCGGTCATGTGGAACGGCACTACCGGTGACGAGGCGAAGACTAGCGCCCGCGTGATTTACATGCGTTGCATCCGCTACATGCTGCCGCAGCAGATTGTGCTGGGTCACCTGAACTACGAGACGATCATCCCGATCCTGGATAAGGTGAAGGGCCTGATTGATGACCGCGGCCTGACTGCGGTGACGGTTCGTGACTACTACGGTGACGCATCCGAGGAAGAGATTAAGGCGGCGGCTCCTTCGCCGACCCCCACCCCGGAGGAGAACACCCCTCCCCGAGGCGACTACGGAGGCGCCGGGCCCTACCCCGGAGCCGACTACTGAGGCTCCGACTCAGGCGCCGACTACCCGCTATGAGGATGAGGCAGCGGCTAATCAGCAGGCTACGACCGCTCCGGCGGCAACGACGGCTCCGCCGGCTCGTGCGACCGCCGCACCTGCGGCTACGACTGCTCCCGCGGCTACTGCCACTACCGCACCGGCGGCTGCCCGCCGATAGGGTCGCGTATTTCGCGTGTGCTAAGCCCCCTTGACCCGGTTCCCATGCGGACCGGTACGAGGGGGCTTTGCCGTACCCGGCGAAAATAAACACGCGGGAATAAACGCTGGGGAATAAGCGCGGCAACCGGGGTGTTAGGTGAGCGTACAGGGCGGCAGTTGCCGCATCCGAGTGTGAGAGGAATAGATACTATGCGTATTGATATTTGGTCTGATATTGTGTGCCCCTTCTGCTACGTGGGCAAACGTAACCTGGAGCAGGCGCTCGCCGAGTTTGAGCACCGTGACGAGGTTGAGGTGGTGTGGCATAGTTTTGAGCTGGACCCGTCGGCTACGGAGCATCCTGCCGGTTCGCTGCCTGAGCTGATTGCCGGTAAGTATCAGATGCCGCTGGAGCAGGCGATTGCGAGCCAGGAGGCGTTGGCGGAGCGTGCCCGCGAGGTAGGTTTGGATTTCAATTGGCGTCAGGCACGCTACGGTAACACGTTTGATGCGCACCGTGTGATTCACTATGCGGCGGAGCAGGGCTTGGCGTCGGCGGCGCAGGAGGCGTTTAAGCTGGCGTACTTTACGCAGGGCCGTTCGGTGCAGGATCACGAGTCGATTCTGGATATTGCTTCTGAGATTGGCCTGGATACCGCCGAGGTTGAGGCGGTGTTGAAGAGCGACCGTTACGCGGCGGATGTGCGTGCCGATGAGCAGTTGGCGCGTCAGCTGGGCATTAATGGTGTGCCGTTCTTTTTGATTGAGTCGAAGTGGGCGGTGAGTGGTGCGCAGCCTGCGGAGATGCTGGTGCAGGCGCTGCGTCAGGTGTGGGAGGAGACTCACCGTGTTGAGTTTTTGAACCCGCTGGCGGGCGCGGCTGGTGACGGGGCAGGTAACAATGCTGCGGAGGCGGGTCCGTCCTGCGATATGAACGGCAACTGCTCCTAGCGGCGGCTCTGGCGAGAGCTACCCCGGCGGGGGTGCTACTCCCCTAGCGCCCCGGCTAATGCAGCCCCAGATATAGCGAAGCCTCCTCATACTATTTCTAGTACGAGGGGGATTTACTATGCCCACACGTTACATCTTCCCTTGTCAGAAATGTTTGGGGGGCTCAATGTTGCCTGCGAATGGGGCCGTTTTCATTTACACTTGAGTGTGTGTTCTACGGTGAACACACTTGTCCACTCACTTTATAAAGGAATATTGTGTTGAAAATTCACACCGCGACCGCTGGTGTTCTTGCGGGTGCTCTGCTGCTGACTGGCTGCTCTTCGTCTGTTCGTGCTCCGAAGTCTACGCCGTCTGCGTCATCGTCGGCTTCTGTTTCTGCTAGCCCCTCTGTTTCGGCTTCCCCTACTGCTTCTTCGACGCCGAGTGCGTCTCCTTCGGAGTCTCCTACCCCGACGGTAACCCCGTCTCCGGTTCCGACTACTGAGGCTCCCGTGCAGGCACCGGCTACTGAGGCACCTTCCGCGGAGGCGCCGGCAGCTCCGGTTTCTGCGGCACCCGCGCAACAGGCTGAGCCTGTTCAGCAGGAAGCTCCTGTTCAGCAGGCGCCGGTAGCTACGGAGGCACCCGTCCAGCAGGCGCCCGCGCAGGCTCCGGCGGCTGAGGCTCCCGCACAGCCGGTTCAGCAGGCTCGGCGCAGTCGAGTGTTTATTACAAGAATTGTGATGCGGTACGTGCAGCTGGCGCGGCGCCGTTGCATCGTGGCGAGCCGGGTTACCGTCCTGGTCTTGATTCTGATGGTGACGGCGTGGCGTGCGAGCCGAAGAAGAAGCATTAGGCTTCTGTCCCTAGATATAGCGAAGCCCCCTCGTACTATTTCTAGTACGAGGGGGCTTCGTCGTATCAGCCTCGTTCTGTTAGCTCAACCGGTGAGGTTAGCGCGGCTGGTAGGCGCGGGCACGCTCAGCACGAGCACGGCGCGCCTCCGCATCCTGCAGGACCGGCACCAGCATACGCACCACCTGGCCCATGCCACGCAGCACCAAATTCAGCCACAAACCCACAGACCACACCGCCGCCACACGCGGATGCCCCGTGCGCATCCACCGCACACCCAGAAAAGACAGCGAGTAATACAGCAGAAGTAGCAGCGACTCACGGAAGCGGTGCACCTGCCGAAGGAGAGGGTTCTGAGGAAGCTTCATCATGCCTCCCAGTATACCCACCGGAACCCCTCGCCGGGTCTCCCCCGCACTACCCGTAATAGTCACGAATCGTCACCGTCTTCAACCCGCGCCGATCCAACAACGCCCGAATACGGTCCAGCTCAGACACCACACCCTGATAATTCAAATGCCCAATCACAATATGCTGAGCCAACGCATACTTCTCCGCATAGGCATACACCTCAGCCGAAGAAATATTAGACGAATCCGCCAACGACCCGTACCACAGAACCGGGCGCGTAAAACCACACGACGCCGCAGCCGCCAACACGCGCGCATCATAATACCCGTACGGCGGGCGGAAATACGGCTTCGAAGACACCCCAACAGGCGCCTAATCTCCTCATCATTACGGGTCAACTCCTGAACAATCTGCTCATCCGTCAGGCTCGTCAACGCCGCATGACTATACGTATGGTTCGCAATCTGCAACTGACCGCTCTTCACCAGCGGCAACAACAGGTCACGATGCTGCCTAAACGCCGGGTACTGACCGTTAATAAAGAAGGTGAGGCGCGTGCCGGTACGGCGAGAAAACTCCGCGTAGGCGCGTACCACCTCCGGGTCGGCGCCGTCATCGACCGTCCACGCAATATACTTGCCCTCACCGGGCAGGCCGGTCTGCGGGCCAGTCCAGGCACGAGCTTCGGGAACCGGGTTCGACGAGGTCGCAGTCGCAGAATCGGTCTTAGATGCCGCGGCGGTCGGGGATGGGGTACCCGTTGCGGAGCCAGATGTGGATGCGGAGGGGGTAGCCGAAGGAGTCGCCGACGCACTACCCGATGCACTACCGAACGGGCTGCTCGATGGGGTGTTCGACGGGGTACAACCGGTGAGGCCAAGACCCAGCACACCGAAGCCCACCGCGCCCAGACCAAAGGTACCAACGTGACGCAAGAGTTCCCGTCGCCCCATGGAGGCGCGGGCAGAGGCACCCGCCACCGCCCGGTCAGCGGTGGGGTCAGTAATAGCGGATTGACGAGGAGCGATAGGTGTTTCTGAGTGTGGAACAGTGTTCATATTACGAGTGTATGATGAGATCACTGTTAGCTATCGAAAAATTCAAAATATTACTTAATGATTAACAACTGCGCTATTAAAGAACCTCTACGCACTTTCAGTCCCCTCACTCACCGAAGACCACGCTCAGTACACTAAGCTACCCGCACGCCAGATAATCCAGCTACAGCTCCAGCTACAGCGCAAGGTGCAGCTCTAGGTAAGCACAGCAAGGCCCCTCCCCCAGAACACGTTCATAACGCGCCCGGGAAAGGGGCCTCAATATATAAGTTCACACAATCGTACAACCAAGTACGCGGAGAGAAACCTACTCGGATTCAGACGCTTCCGACTGCTCCGCCTGAACGGAATCCAACGCATTCAGCGCCTCCAGCGCTGCAGCCTCCGCAGCCTCTTCGGCGTCAGCCTCAGCCACACGCTCAGCATCCGACTCAGCAGAAGTCACCGCCGCCGGGTTCGTCAGAACCTTCACACCCATGCTGCGCAGCGCATCCGTATTCGTGATCGTCTCGTCATTATCAATCAAGTACACCTTGTACCCGTCATTCCGCAGACGACGCATCAGCTCCAGGAGCATGCTCTGAGCGACCTCATCCACCGCGTACACGCGCGTCACATCCAGGGCGACCTTGGAACCCTCCATCGGGGATTCCACAATCTCACGGATTACGCGCTCCACACCCGCAAAACGGATACGGCCCTGCAACTGAATCAGGCGCATAGACTCATCGCCCGAACCGATCTGGTAGTTCGCGCGCAACGCCGAACGAGCCACGGTCGGCACGTTCATCACGTGCATGCCCATGTCATCAGAGAACTGCTCGAACAGCTCTACACCGCGCACACTGTTACCGTGACCGTCCAGACGCGGCGAGAACGTCGCCACACCCAGCTGACCGGGCACAGCACCAATAATGCCGCCGCCCACGCCGCTCTTCGCCGGAACACCCACCTGGGTCGCCCAGTCACCCGCAGAGTTATACATGCCGCACGTGAACATGACGCTCAGCACCTGACGCACCACAGTCTTAGAACCACCTGCTCACCCGTCACCGGATGCACACCATAGTTCGCCAAAGTCGCCGCCATCAGCGCCAAATCCTTAACCGTCACCATCAGCGAGCACTGGCGGGTATAACCCTGCACCGCCACAGTCGGGTCACCGGTCAGGATGCCGTGGCCGCGCAGCATGTGCGCAATCGCGTAGTTGCGGTGCGCGTGCTCCAGCTCAGACTCGTACACGCGCTCATTCACCGACAGGCGACGGCCCGCAAATGCAGACAGACCAGAAATGACGCGCTCCATGCGCTCACCCTGAGTCGCACCGGGAGGGCCCACCAGCGAATGGGTGGTAATCGCGCCCGCGTTAATCATCGGGTTCAGCGGCTTACCGGAGCCGTCCTCCAGGGACAGCTCGTTGAACGGCTCACCGGAAGGCTCCACGCCCACCTTCGCAAGCACGTCATCATAGCCGCGGTCCGCGAGCGCCAGGGCGTACACGAACGGCTTAGAAATCGACTGAATAGTGAACTCCACATCGGAGTCACCGGCGGCGTACTGCTCACCATCAACCATGGCGATAGACGCGGCGAGCTTGTCCGGGTCCACGGCGGCAAGTTCCGGAATGTAGTTTGCCAACTCACCGGAGGTATCAGAAGCGACCGACTCGAGGGTCTCGGTCAGGTAAGTGGCAATAGGTGAATGCATAGTGTTCCGTATCTGCTGCTAATCGTGGTTGTTCTCGTCAAAAATTCCAGGATGCGCCCGCCAGCTATTCCGTTTCAGCTATTCCGTTTCAGCTGGGCTGAGGCGCTCATCATTGCAGGCTACCGCGGCTGCCAAACTAAAGAGCCAGCCAGCGGACCTGTCAAAGTGTGTGGGTGAGGAGCACCTTTTGCTCCCTAAAGAGTGTATCTTTTGCGTGTTGAAGCCACCAAATATAAAGGTCACTACTCCCCCGCTATTTCAGGCTCTGGTACCTGTTCTGGTTTGCCGTTTTCTGCCGTAATTTACCGCGGCGGGCAGAACCTCCAGCGAAGTCCCGGCAAAACCTACGGGCACAGCCTAGGGGTGGCGAATCGAATCCGGCTCACGACCACCCAGCTCGGCGGTCTCCAGCTGGAAGGTCGAGTGCTCCACCGACACCTCAAAATGGCTCGCCACGCACGAACGGATACGGTCCAGAATCGCCACCGCAGAGCCGTCATGGAAGCACGAATCGGCAACCACCACGTGCGCGGTCACCACCGGCAGACCGGTCGCCACCATCGAGGCGTGCACATCGTGCACCTCCACAACGCCGTCAACGCGCAGCATGTGCTCACGCATCGCGTCCAGGTCCAGGCCGTCCGGGGTAAACTCCATGAGCACCGCCGTGGTCTGCTTCATCAAACGTACTGCACGCGGCACAATCAGCGCCGCAATGAACAGACCGGCAAGGGCGTCCGCCTGGTAGAAGCCGGTCAGCCAAATCACGATAGCCGCCACAATCACGCCCAGCGAACCCAGGGCGTCATTGAGCACCTCCAGGAACGCGGCACGCATATTGAAGTTCGCGTTCCTCGCCGTAGCCAGCACCGCAATACCAATAGCGTTCGCCACCAGGCCGACCACACCAAAGATCAGCAGCTCGGTGCCGGGCACCTCCGGCGGGGCGAACAGGCGATGCACGCCCTCCACCGCCGTGTAGATACCCACCGCCAGCAGCAGCACCGACTGCCCGAGGGCGGCAAGCACCTCAATACGGCGGAAACCCCACGTGCGGCGGGACGTTGCCGGGCGCGTCATGAGCGAAGCCGCCGTAAGCGCCACCAGCAGGCCCGAGGCATCCGTAACAGCGTGCGCCGTATCAGTCAGCAACGCAAGACTTCCGGTGACCAACGAACCAATCGCCTGCGCCAACACAATAACGACCGCCAGACTGAACGCAATCAGCAGGCGCGGACGCATCGAGGCGGCGTCCTCCGGGCTCGGGGCATGCGAATGGTCGTGGTGATGCCCGTGATGCCCTGCCGTGGTACGTGATGTGCGTGCGCTCCCATGAGTGACTCCTCAACTATGAACTGTGTTGTTGACTATCGAGAGTTATCGGCAGATAGCAAAATCGCCCGATTCACAAGAACCGGGCGACAATCTCCTCAACCGAGGAAAACGTGGAGATAAGGGGACTCGAACCCCTGACCCCCTGCATGCCATGCAGGTGCGCTACCAGCTGCGCCATATCCCCATATTCAGTTAGTGACCTCAACGAGGCAACATGAATATATTACACACACCACGGACAACGATGCAAACCAGCGCACCCAAAAATCCAAAAAAGTTCCGGGGCAACCGGGCATGCAGAAATACCCGCAAACACGCCGAAAGGGGCGGACCCGCGGCACCATACAGCGCCAGCAGAGCCCACCCCTCATCAGCTAAAAATCAAGCTTACGCCTCATCCTGAGCGGGAATGATGCGCGCAGCATCTTCCTCAGTCTCACCCTCAATGTCGAAGGGAGCCTCGTTCTCAACCCCCAGCTCAATACGCGGGGCCTCAGCCCACAGACGATCCAGAGCGTAGAACTCGCGGTCCTCCTCATGCTGAACATGCACGACAATATCGCCGAAGTCCAGCAGAATCCAACGACCCGAGGAACGACCCTCACGGCGGACCGGCTTCAGGTCAGCCTGCTCACGCAGAGCGTCCTCAACCTCATCCGCAACAGCGTTCACGAGGCGCTCATTGTGGGCAGAAACCACCAGGAAGCCATCAATCAGACCCATCGCGTCGGATGCATCCACAGCGAACAGGTTCGTTCCCTGCTTCTCCTCCGCAGCGCGGGCGGCAATGCGCAGAGCCTCAATCGAGGACTGTGCAGCAGTCATATTTTCCTTCCTTGCCGGCAGAACACCCGCCGGCAGCACCCGCAACAGGGGTGCATTGTTCACGGCCTACTTAGGGCCAAAAATCATAATCAGACCAACAACGACCAGGGCGAGCAACAGCACAATCCACAGCCACGCCAGGGAGGCCTTCTGCGCAGGCTGCAGAACCTCTTCAGCCTTCTCAACAGCGCCCTTAGAAGCGGACTCCTTGGAAGCCTCAGCGGAAGGTACCGGTGCAGACTTCGACTCAACCGACTTAGACTCTTCATCCTCAGAATCCTCTTCGGACTCTTCAGCAGTCTCCTCGCCCAGCGCCTCTTCGGGATCCTGACGATCCACCATGCGCTGCAGCAGCTCCTCAACCTCATCCGGGCTCAGAGCAACAGTCGGGTCGCCGTCCACCGAATCCACGGTATCCCCTGCGGAGGCGCTATCCAGCACGCTCAGGTCAAGACCCTGCGCGTCCACCGCGCTCACGCGGGTGGGCAGCTCGTCAGCAGACTCTTCAACCTCAGCAACCTCAACAGTCTCTTCCTCAACGGAAGCAACCTCGGTCTGCTCAGTCTCAACGTCAGAGCTGTCCAGCTCCTCAACCTTCGGCTCATCGCGCACCAGGTACTGGTGCAGCTCGGGTTCCGGTTTCTCCTCCTTAACCACGGCAATGACCGGGATCGAAGAAGTCATCGGGTTATCCACCGCGGAGGGGCTGGTCGCATCCACACGGTTCTGCGCGATCTCTTCGGGGCGCAGAATACGCAGGCTACTGGTCAGAGGAGCAGGCTCGTGCAGCTTCTCCTCATCGTTCGCTTCAGTGTCAATCTTGCCCTGAGCCGCCAGCGCCGCAAAACGACGCTGAACAGCCAGAACCTGCGGGTCAATAGCGTCCGTATAAATCACGGAGCCCATGTTCGCAACAGGCTTCGCGGGCTCACCGCGGCGGTTCGCGCGCAGGTACTCGGCAACTTCTTCACGGTAGCGGGCAAGACGGCGCGGACCCATCACCTTAGTAGGCGGCGGCACCTCAATGCCGTCCTCGGTCACGTACGTCTCGTAGAGGTACGCTTCGTCCTCGCTATAGGGCTTCGAACCCGTAGCTTCACTCATGTGTTCCCTCATTATTCGTCGATTGGGGTGCCTGCCCAGACTCATCCTTCACGCGGGGCAAGCCGTCACGGTACGCCGTCAAGGCGTCCTTCTTGTACAGGCCGTACTTAGCAATGTACTGCACCACACCATCGGGCACCAGGTACCAGATGGGGGCGTCTGCAGCTGCGCGGCGACGAATATCGGTCGAAGAGATCGCCATCGCAGGAATCTTCAGGGTCGTAATATGACGACCCTCAGCCAGCGGCGGATCCAGATCATGATCGGGGCGGGTCACGCCCACAAAAGTTGCCAAATCCCACAGCTTATGGGCATTACGCCAGGTCATAATCTGGCTGATCGCGTCCGCGCCGGTAATGAAGAACAGGTCAGCATCCGGGCGCAGGGCGCGCAGCTCGTTAGCGTATCAAAGGTGTAGGTGGCGCCGCCACGGTCAATATCAATACGGCTCACCGTAAAACGCGGGTTCGACGCGGTTGCAATCACCGTCATCAGGTAGCGATGCTCAGCGTCACTCACGTGCCGCTCCCCCACCTTCTGCCAGGGCTGACCGGTCGGAACGAATACGACCTCATCCAGGTCGAACACGGCGGCAACTTCACTAGCTGCCACCAGGTGTCCGTGGTGAATCGGATCGAAGGTTCCACCCATCACGCCCAGACGCACCCGACCGGGAGTGCGCGGGGGAATCGACTCGGTGCTCGGAGCACCAAAATCAAGGTGAACAGGCTGGTCAGTCACAAATGCCGTCCTTGCTGGGGACAGAGACCGCACCACGGCAGCTAAAAAGCCACCACAGGCGCGGATGCGGGCAGGTACACAGAAGGTACGCAACACCGAAAAAGGTGCCCGCGTACATTCCCCTCTATGCTACCTGCTTACGGTCAAAAAAACCGAAATGACGGGGGTGAGCTAAGCCGCCAGTGGAATACCCAGCCAGCACGCCCGACCACAGGCTCACCCGCGTGTTCCGACACGCACATCCGGCGCGAGCGGCAACCACAGAACACAAAAGAAAGCACCGCACACAAGAAAGCACCGCGCACCGGAGCCAAACCCCGGTACGCGGCACCACTCACTGTCTATGAAACAGCTGTCTATGAAACAGCTGTCTAGGCAACAGCTGTCTAGGCAACAGCTACGCTTCAGCTACTAGTCGTCGACGTTCGGCATGTCGATATTCTCGTCGACCTTGCCTTCCTTCAACTTCTTGCGGTACTCAACCGACTCGGTCCACACGCCTGCAGCGCGCTCGGACTCCAGCTCGGCACGAGCCTCCGCCTTCGCGTCCATACGCTCCTTGTACTCCACACGCTTCTGCGCACGAGTCGGGCGAATGATCTCTTCCAGACGAGCGTCCGTACCACGCGGGGAGGACAGCAACTCAGCGCCACCGACCATGGTCGGCTCCCAATCGAAGATCACCGAGTTGTCATTCTCACCAATCACCACGGCGTCACCGGCACGAGCACCAGCCTTGAACAGCTCATCCTCAACACCCAGGCGCGCCAGGCGGTCCGCCAGGTAGCCGACAGCTCATCATTATTGAAGTCAGTCTGCTGAATCCAACGCTCAGGCTTCTCACCAATCACGCGGAACAGCGGCTCAAGGTTGCGCTCCTCGCGGCGAATAGTGAACTCCTGCTTCTTCTTACCGCGGAAGCCCTTCGGACGAACCACAGGAGCCTCAACAACCACGCGCTCCGCTTCCTTCTCGGCAGCGGCACGAGCCACGCGGTCCTCCTCCACGAGCTTTGCCATCGCAAAGATCAGGGACTTCAGACCCTCATGGGAAGCAGTCGAAATCTCGAAGACCTTAAAGCCCATCTCCTCAAACTCGGGGCGAACAAACTCCGCCAGCTCACGAGCCTCAGGAACGTCAATCTTATTGAGCACCACAATCTGCGGACGCTCATGCAGCGGCACGGTCACACCCGCAGTCGGGTCAACCTCGTAGTTCTGCAGCTCGCCGCGGATCACCTCAAAGTCACTAATCGGGTCACGGCCCGGCTCCAGGGTCGCACAGTCAATCACGTGCACCAGAGCCGAAGAACGCTCCACATGGCGCAGGAAGCGGTGACCCAGACCGCGACCCTCCGAAGCGCCCTCAATCAGACCCGGAACATCCGCAACGGTGTAGCGAACATCGCCCGCCTGCACCACACCCAGGTTCGGGATCAAAGTGGTGAACGGGTAATCAGCAATCTTCGGACGCGCCGCAGAAATCGCAGCAATCAACGAAGACTTACCAGCCGACGGGTAACCCACCAGAGCCACATCCGCAATGGACTTCAGCTCCAGAACAATATCAGCCTCTTCACCAGGGGTGCCCAACAGAGCAAAACCGGGAGCCTTACGCTTAGCCGAAGCCAACGCAGCATTACCCAGACCGCCCATACCGCCACGGGCAGCAACATACTCGTCGCCCACACGCAGCAGGTCAGCCAAAACATTACCCTCGCGGTCCTTCACCACAGTACCCTGCGGCACGGTCAGAATCAGGTCCTCACCGTTGAAGCCGTGGTGCATATCGCCACGACCAATATCGCCATTCGGGGCGTGCTGATGCGGGCTGTGGTGGTACTCCAACAGGGTCGTGGTCTGGTTATCCACGCGCAGAATCACCGCGCCACCATTACCACCGTTACCGCCGTTAGGGCCGCCCAGGGGCTTAAACTTTTCACGTCGCACGGAGACGCAGCCGTTACCTCCGCGACCGCCAGATACATGCAAGACCACGCGGTCCACGAATTCTGCCACGGGTTCTCCTTATCTTGGAAAATCTTCACTTCGCCACCGCACGGCACACACCAATCATGCTGCGGATGCGGTAGCAGGCGCGACCGGGTTGGGGTGCGCCTCATCGTGGAGCCCAGCACGGGCGTCCACGGCATTCGAGGTCATAGCGAGAGGGGGTAGACTAACGCCTACCCCCTCTGCCCTAGCGGTGAGTATTACTCAGCTGCTGCCAGGATGTTAACGACCTTGCGGCCCTTGCGGGTACCGAATTCGACGGTGCCTGCTGCCAGAGCGAACAGGGTGTCGTCGCCACCGCGGCCAACGTTCAGGCCGGGGTGGAAGTGGGTGCCGCGCTGGCGAACGAGAATCTCGCCTGCGTTGACGGACTGGCCGCCGTAGCGCTTAACACCGAGGTACTGGGGGTTCGAGTCACGGCCGTTACGGGTGGAGCTTGCGCCCTTCTTGTGTGCCATTCTGTATTCCTACCTTAGGGTTGAATTCCGGTCGTCTTAATTACGCGTTGATAGCGGTAATCTTGACGGTGGTCAGCTCGGCGCGGAAGCCCTGACGCTTCTTGTAACCGGTCTTGTTCTTGTACTTCTGAATAACGATCTTCGGACCGCGCAGGTCCTCAACCTTCTCAGCAACAACCTTGGCGGAAGCCAGGGACTTTGCGTCAGCGGTGACCTTGTCACCGTCGACGAGCAGCAGCACGGGCAGCTCGATGGTGCTGCCGGGCTCGCCTGCAACACGGTCAAGGGTAACGAGGTCGCCTACGGAAACCTTCTCCTGGCGGCCGCCAGCGCGTACAATCGCGTATGCCACTATGGGACTCACTTTCTCGACAACTTGCTTCTTGAATCTCACACGAATGAGCAGCCTGCGCTTTCATTGCTGTGCGCCCTCCCCCGCCAATCGAATGACCGCGAACAAGGAGGAACGGCCCGTGCGTTCCGGCGGGATTGCCCGCCGAAGCCAACACGCGAGGCTCACCGGTGGTGTCTCTCTCCCACACGTTCCAAACTCAGCCGAATACTCGACCGCGCCGAAGACGATGCGGGTGGGAGCGGTGTCTCCCGCTGGCCCTGCGTCGATAGGGCTTCACTGAGATAAACACCAGTCCTTAAGGATACGGCATGATCTACGCGCCGCGCAATAGATAATTTTGCGGAACACTCGAAGTTGGCACGTGATACTACTCAAGCCGGTAGCGGCGCCATACATGGACCGGGAGTGCATCCCGCGCATAGCTCGCGCATAAACGAGCCCCAGCGAAGTGGATTACTCCACCCCCACCGGGGCTCGACATGCACATACCATCGGGATTCCGATGATCGGAAGCTAAAGACTAGTCGTCCTTACCTTCACGCTTAATATCGGCAGCGGCAACGCCAATGCCGAACAAAACAGGAGCCGAAGCGTCATCAGCCACCGGAGCCACATCCGCAACAGAAGCGGAAGCAACCACGGAACCCTCAGCACGCTCGGAAGCGTCCACGGTCACGACCTGAGCACCGGCACCGGCGCTTGAAGCCGCACGGCGAGTGCGACGCTTACGCGGGGTCGAACCGGGCACCTGAGCCGCAGGCTTCTGAGCCTCCTCAACCGGAGCCTCAACCGCTGCGGGAGCTGCGCCCACCACGCCGGTCACAGCCGGAGCACCAATCACGCCGGTCACGACCGGGCGAGACTCAGCCTTCGCAGACTTCTCAACTTTATCACCCTTTGCGGGTGCCTGCTCAGATGCCACATTCTGCTCAGTTGCCACGCTCTGCTCAGCTACCTTCTCGGCACGCTTCTCATCAGCGGCACGACGCGCACGGCGGCGGGACGCACGCGGAGTCTCACGGACATCCTCAATGCGCAGGTCCTCACGCTCAACACGCTTGGACTCCTGAGCCTTCTGCACACCCGAGTTTACCTCAGCGGAGGTTGCCTCAGCGTTCTGCTGCTCAGCGTTCTTCCAATCAGCGTTCTGGCGCTTGGACGAACGACGCTCTTCCGAACGATCCTCACGGCCCGAACGGAACGACTCACCCTCAGTGCGGGCAAGACGGCCAGCCTTCTGAGAAGCACGAGCCTTCGCCTCGCCGGCGCGAATCGCCTCGAAACGATCCGAGGAGCGGCTAAAGCGCGGGTCGAGCTCCGGGTCAACGTGGTGCTCGTCCTCCAGCGCACCCGCGCCGGAATCCTCAACAGCAGCAATATCCGCATCGGTCAGCTCGCGGCGCTGGCGGTTACGAGAAGACTTCTTCTCGCCACGCTTGGACGAACGACGCTCCTCCGAACGATTCTGATCAGAACGTTCCTCAGCAGAGTCCTTCGAGGAATCCTCAGCGGACTCCTCCACGCGGTCGAACGCGCTCGCCAGCTGCTCCAGGGAGAAACCGCCCTGCTCACCAATCCAGTTGCCTTCGGTGACCTCAGCGACCTTGTCCTCACGCTGAGCAACCTCCGCGTGAGCCTGCTCGCTGGCAGCCTCGGCAATACCCTGAATCTCCTGCTCAAGCGAAAGCTCAGCGGTCTCCGCGCGGCGCGAACGCTTGCGGCGCTTACGCTTCTTGCGGGTCGAAGCAGTCTCCTCCGAAACGTCCTCGCTCTGAGCGGATGCGGCAGCCACCGCAGCCATAGCGTTACGGCGCTCAGCCTTCTTCGACTCCAGAGCATCCTGCTTCTGCTGGTCACGAGAATCCTCGCGGGCAGCGGCACGGCTACGCTTACGGTCATTACGCTCATGGCGGTGGATGTAATCCGACGCGCCACCGCTACGACCGCTCAGCGGCTGATCGTGAACCACCAGGCCGCGGCCAGCGCACTGCTCACAGGGCTCCGAGAAGACCTCAAGCAGGCCGGTACCCAGGCGCTTACGGGTCATCTGAACCAGACCCAGCGAAGTCACCTCAGCCACCTGATGCTTGGTACGGTCACGGCCCAGGCACTCAATCAGGCGACGCAGAACCAGGTCACGGTTCGACTCAAGCACCATGTCAATGAAGTCAATGACGATAATGCCGCCGATATCGCGCAGACGCAGCTGACGGACAATCTCCTCAGCAGCTTCCAGGTTGTTCTTGGTGACAGTCTCTTCCAGGTTGCCACCGCTACCGGTGAACTTACCGGTGTTCACGTCCACCACGGTCATGGCTTCGGTACGGTCAATCACCAGCGAACCACCCGAAGGCAGGTACACCTTACGGTCCAGTGCCTTCGCCAGCTGCTCGTTAATGCGGTAGTGGTCGAAGAGGTCGTCATCGCCGTCCCACTGCTGCAGGCGGGAGACCAGGTCCGGCGCCACGTAGGTCACGTACGCTTCGATGGAATCCCAGGCGTTCTCGCCCTGAACGATCATCGCGGTGAAGTCCTCGTTGAAGACGTCACGCACGGTCTTAATCATCAGGTCGGGCTCCTGGTAGAGCATCTCCGGAGCCAGCACCTTGCGGGAATTAGCCTTCTCCTGAATCTCTTCCCACTGCGCACGCAGACGGTTAATGTCGTGGGTCAGCTCCTCCTCAGAAGCGCCCTCCGCCGCGGTACGAACAATCACGCCAGCACCCTCGGGCAGCTTGTCCTTCAGAATCTTCTTCAGGCGCGCACGCTCGGTGTCGGGCAGCTTGCGGGAAATACCGGTCATCGAACCACCCGGCACGTACACCAGGAAGCGGCCGGGCAGGGAAACCTGGCTGGTCAGGCGGGCACCCTTGTGACCAATCGGGTCCTTGGTGACCTGCACCAGAACCGAATCGCCGGGCTTCAGGGCGTTCTCAATCTTGCGGGGTGCGCCGTCCAGACCGGTGACATCCCAGTTGACCTCGCCCGCGTACAGCACAGCGTTGCGGCCGCGTCCAATGTCAACGAACGCAGCTTCCATGGACGGCAGAACGTTCTGAACCTTACCCAGGTACACGTTGCCAATCAGGGAATCCTGCTGGGTCTTGGACACGAAGTGTTCGGCCAGCACGCCGTCCTCAAGCACACCAATCTGGATGCGGCCGTCCTTCTGACGAACCAGCATCTGACGGTCCACAGACTCGCGGCGAGCCAGGAACTCAGCCTCAGTCACGATGTGGCGGCGGCGGCCCAGGGAGCGGGACTCGCGGCGGCGCACACGCTTCGCCTCCAGGCGGGTAGAACCGCGCACACCGGTCACAGTGTTGGATGCGTGAGAGTCAGCCAGGCGCGGCGCACGCACCTTGGTGACGGTCTCAACCTCATCATCGACGCCGCCCTCAATCTCAATATCTTCGGTACCGCGGCGACGGCGACGGCGACGGTGGCTCGTCACCTCAGCCTCAGCGGCAGCCTCCTCACGGCGGCGCTCCATGCGCTCCTTACGCTTCTGCTCCTCGGCAGCGGCGCGGCGTGCTTCACGCTCCAGCTTGGCGGCAACAGCGAGCTCGCTCAGCTCCTCCGGCTCGGGTGCCATGAACAGCGGCATCGCACCCATGGGGGTACGCGAGCGCAGTTCCTGCAGCTTTTCGCGCTGCAGGTCGCTAATGGTCTTTACCGGCTCGGGAGCTACTTCAGGCTCCTCAGCTGCGGACTCCTCAGCAGACTCTTCTGCTGCGGGTGCCTCGGGTGCAGCTTCTTCGGTTGCGGATTCTTCAGCAACCGTAGCAGCCTCGGCGGGCTGCTCTTCAGCGGCAGCCTCGGTCTTCTCAGCTTCCTCAGCCTTTGCGGGGGTTACGACCTCAACCTTGGCGGTCTCTTCCTTCACCTCAACGGCAGACTCGGCAGCGGGCTCAGCCGCCTTCTTCTCAGCAACCGGCTCAGCAGACTCGGCGGCGGGGGCAACAATTTCCTCCACCTTTGCGGTCTTCTCGACGGTCTCGACCTTAGCGGTCTTCTCCTCAACAGCAGGCTCAGCCGCCTTCTTCTCAGCAGCCTCAAACAGGCTATCCAGAGTAGAAGCAACCTCGGTCTCAGACGCAGCGGGAGCGGCAACCTTCGGTGCCGGCGCGTGCTTAGCCTTAGCGTTACGCAGGTTGGTCAGGCCAGCAGCAATCGCCTCATCCAGGGGAACCTCAGGAGCCTTCTCCTTCTTCGGGCGACCCGGACGGCGGCGCTCAGTACCCTGCTGGGCGTCAGAGCTCTCACGAACATTCTTACGCAGAGTTTCACGGGTCTCTGCAGAGGCGTTCTTCTCCTCCGCGAGGGCGTTCAGCGCCTCAAAAACCCCAAGTTCGACGTTCTTCTCGTCAGACATTAATCTTCTTTCGTTACACCCTGCTCCGCACCGCAAGGATTTTAACAGCGCGCATACAGCGCAAAGCCTAGTTGCTGTCACCGCGGCTCAAGCCTCACCCTACGGCGCGCGTTCATCGGCGCTACCGGGCACTATCTCGTTCAGTGCTTCTGCCGTAGGGGGCGAGCGGGCGGAACGCAGAGCGCGCCGCGACGGTCACAGCCACCTCGCTCTCGAGCACGGCACGCTCACACCCTTCCTGGGTGCCCTGCCGGTCTTCGGGTTTCTTCGCCGAGGCGGGCGGCCTGCGCGGTGCGACAGTTATGCTCCGCGGCTTATAGCCGGCGCTCTTCGGGTACTCTCCCTCGATGCGTTGGTGGGGATCTTTATGCGCGTGCGGGGCGCACAAGACACCGTGTTCCATTATACCCGGTAGAGGGTACCTCTAAGCCACCCCGCCCATCCTATCTGGGCTTCACCTCCCGGCAGGATGCACGGGCACATTGCCGCGGGCACTCTGCGGCGGACGCATTGCGGGTACAGCAAAGCCGGGCGTGCCACTACGCACCACCCGGCTTCAAAAACTTTCACAGAGGAGGGGCTAGTCCAGACCCAGCTCCGCATCGCGCGCCTCACGAGCCTGCTGAGCAAGCTTCGGGTCGGTCGGCAGGTACTCCGGACCGGAACCGGTCGCAAACGGAACGCCCAGAATGAAAACAAACGGAGAAACAACCAGCAGAATCACCCACAGCAGCGAGAAGTGACCGGCGGTCAGCAACAGCAGGGCAGTCAGAAAAATAACGGCAGCAACGCCCATTGCGGCAATTCCGGCAGTCTTCACGGTTCTCCTCGAAGGGGTATCAAGAATCTAGTGTCCAGCAGAACGGCAGGCAGTCAACGCCGCAGGCAAAACCCGCGGACGGCTGCGGCTGACGCCGCTCAAGAATATACCTGACCATTATACGCACCCGCGCCGCCTCCCCGCTGACTGCCACCGGCAAAGTCACCGGCGCCTCCCCCACTACCCGGCGCCCCAGCCAGGCGTATTCTGCCCGGCACGATCAGCCCGGCGTATTCTGCCCGGCACGATCAGCCCGGCATATTCTGCGCAGCCTCACCCGCCCGCAGACGCAACAACGCCCCGGCACCAACAAGTACCGGGGCGTTGCACGTTCGGGGCATCGACCCTCAAACCAAGCTCAGAGATGAACGCTTAGCGCATCATATTCACAATGACCTCAAAGAAGCGGATCACAATAATGCCGAAAATCAGGATCAGCCACAGGCTAATCGCAAACCACGACCAGCCGCGAGCGCTCTCACGCATCGACTGCGACGCCGGAATAACACCCGCCGAAATATTGCGGACCGTAGTCTTCACAAAAAGCGTGATGGTCATAACCCACACGATCATGCAGAACAGGCACAGGGCATTAATCTGGAACGTCGTCTGGTACCACAGCCACATGATGAACGCGGTTGCCGCAGCCAGACCAATGTTCATGCACACCCAGAACCACTTCTTAAACTGTGCGCCCGCCATGATCGCGGCACCGATAGTCACCACAATCGAGAAGCCCACCAGACCAATGAACGGGTTCGGGAAGCCGAACGCTTCCGCCTGTGGAGTGCGCATCACCGTGCCGCAGCTGAGCAGGGCGTTGATATCGCAGACCGTGGAGTGGCCGGCATCAATGTAAATCTGCAGGCGCTCATACACCAGAATCGCTGAAGAAATGAGTGCGATCAGGCCGGCGCCAACCAGCCAGAATCCGAGCTGTCGGTCTGAGTAGCCGCCCGGGGTTCCCGCGTGCCCGTGCTGCGCTTCTTTTGCAGCGTGGGTGGGCTCGGTAGTACTCGATGCGGCGGTACTCATACGACTCCTTTAGATAGTGTTTTACGGTGGTACTGTCCCAGCAGCACCGTCTTAAGCTCTGTAGTGTTGAGGGGTGCATGCAACCGTCAACGCGGCAGACGCCGGGGACAGCTGAGGAGGTGCCGGTTAGTCCCTCAAGGGTGCGCCTCACCTCGTGCAGTAGCGGGTACGTATCGGCGCGGCATAGCCAGCACCCCGGAAGCGGTACCCCATTTATCCTAGCCTCTCACACCGCCAAATGGCACGCCATCAGCCTATATGTTCCGTTTTATGACGTGCTATTTTACACAGGTGGGCGCGTTTTCTGTGCACTTTCGGGGCATTTTCAGGGGCTCATTCCGGGCACTTTCGGGGCGTCTTGAGCACGCGAAACCCCCGGGAGGCGCCCGCAATTCAGCGGCGGGCGGAACCTTCCGAGGGTTTCAACGGGATATTTTCTAGGGCTTTATCCGGGGCATCACTTAGGGCGGTATTACCTAGGGCAGCGGGTGGGTGTACGACTCATCAAAGAACAGCTGCTCCAGCTCCACCGCGCGGCTAAAGAACTCGCGGGCACGCTGCGCATCCGACGGGCCCACACGGTCCAGTTCGCGGCGCAGGAAATCAACCAGCTCACGAAACTCCGGGTAGTCGTGAAGGCTAATCCACTCGTGGTGCACAAAAGATTCAGGACGCTTGGCGGGAGCCTTCGACGCCCAATCCAGGTACAGGCCCTCGCAAACCACCAGCACCGACAGGATCGCCGCGTAGCTGCCGCTAGCCGCCGCGTCGAGGAAGAGACGCTTGAAGCCGGTGGTCGCCTCCGTATCGGGCATGGAATCACGCTGATGCTCAGTCACGCCGAGAGTTTCAAAACAACGCAGGAAGTAGGTGTTCTCATCGCCCGCAATCTCGCCGGCAAACTGCGCCAAGCGCAGGCGACCCGCGAGAGTATCAGCGTTAGCAATCGCGCCACCAATCAGGGCGAGGAAGGTATCGAGGAAACGGTAGTCCTGCACCAGGTACCCCGCCATGACCTGCGGGGCGATCGAGCCGTCAAAAAGCTCAGCAACAAAGCGGTGATTCGTGGCGGAAAGCCAGGTGTCGAGGTTCTCCTGGCGCAGCGTCTCCGTGAACGAATCGGTGCCAATCAAATCGGTGAAGGGTGCGGGCATGATGGGTGCCTTTCACTATGTGGCATACCGTCGCTGGTATGCGTATGTGTGCGGGTGTGTTGGTGCGGCCTCAGGCGTTGGGGCCGGCGCCTCAGCGAATATAGCACCGTGACGCCAAGGCGTGCCCGGTTTTGCGCCCCGGTGCCCGCAAATTTTCGTTCTTTTCGATTTTTTGGGTGGGTGAGGGCGGATGATGCCGGTCAAATTCGGGCGATTGGGGTTAGGTGAGAGCCCATGGGAACACGTGAGAAATCATGCGTTCGAGTGGGAGTATGAGGGCAAAGGCATAAAAAGCGGGGGCACGAAAAAACGGGGTGCCACTCCCCCCAGCCAATAAATACTAGAAATACTAGCCGGAGGGCGGCACCCCGCCTCATGTCTGTAACCTCAACAGACCGCTTTAGTTGTCCGAGTCTTCGTCATCACCGAAGAAATCATCGGTGTACGAATCGCCCAGCGGCAGACCCAGCGAATCCTCCAGCGAAGAACCCGCCGCAGACTCGCCACCCAGCTCAGCCATGATGCCGTCCAGCAGCTCATCCGGCTCAGCAGAGGCAGCCGCAGCCGCCGCGGCAGCCAGAGTCGAAGCCGACGCCGCGCCCGCAGAACCCGCATAAGCACCCTCGGCGCCCAGCTCATCCGGCAGCTCCTCAGCCTCAGCGCCGGGGGTCTTCGCCTCCTCATGCGCCGCCAGCAGGGTACGCGCCTCACCAATGACCGTAATCGAACCGGTAATCAGCACACCCGCTGACTCCTGCTCAAAGAGTGCGTTCTCCATGGCGGTGGCAATCGCCTCGTCCAGGTGCTCAAACACCTCAATCGAGTCTTCGTCCAGACCCGCATCCAGCGCCAGCTCGTGTAGACGCTCCGGCGCAATCGCACGCGGCGAATCCGACGCCGCCAAGTACAGGCGGAACGTGCCGTCAGAAGCGTCAACGTACTCTTCGCGCATGGTCTCAAACATGCCCAGAGCATCCTTCTCACCCAAAATACCGACCACGGCGTGCAGGTGGGACAGCTTGAACGCTTCAGTCAGCGCAGCCGCGGACGCACGCACACCGTGCGGGTTGTGGCCCGCATCCAGGATGGTCAGCGGCTCGGTGCGCACAACCTCCAGACGGCCCGGCGAGCGCACCGTCTCAAATGCGGTACGCACCACGTCCTCGGGCAGCTGACGCTGACCGCCGAAGAACGCCTCCACGGCGGCGAGAGCCACCACGGCGTTCTGCGCCTGATGCGCACCGTGCAGGGACAGCGGTACATCCGGGTACTCGCCCGCCAGTCCGCGCAGGGTCAGCAGCTGACCGCCGACCGCAAGCTCACGGGAGACAATGCCGAACTCCACGCCCTCAAAGGCGAAGGATGCTTCCTTCTCGCGGGCGGAGGCGAGCAGCACGTCCGCCGCTTCCGGGTCCTGTGCCGCAGAAATCAAGAAGCCGCCGAGCTTGATGATGCCGGACTTTTCGGTCGCAATCTCGGCGAGGGTTTCGCCCAGCATGTCGGTGTGGTCCAGACCGATCGGGGTAACCACGGAAACCACGCCGTCGGCAACGTTCGTGGAGTCCCAAGTGCCGCCGATGCCAACCTCGAGCACCACCACATCCACCGGCTCATCCGCGAAAATCGCGAAGGCGAGTACGGTAACGGACTCGAAGAAGGTCAGGGCGGGCTCGCCGCGGGAGGTCATCTCCGCGTCCACAATCTGCAGGTAGGGGGCGATTTCCTCCCAAATGCGCACGAAGGTGGCGTCCGGTACGGGCGCGCCGTTAATGCAGATACGCTCGGTGACGCTTTCGAGGTGCGGGCTGGTAAAACGGCCCACGCGCAGGTCGTGGCCGAGCAGTAGCGCCTCAATCATGCGGGCGGTGCTGGTCTTGCCGTTCGTGCCGGTGATGTGGATGACCGGCGCGGCACGGTGCACGTCGCCAAGGATTTCGACGGCGCGCGCCACAGCGTCCAGGCGCGGCGCCATCTTGTTTTCGGGTGCTCGCGCCAGCAGTTCACCGTAGACCCGCTCCACGCCCTCGGGGTCGGGAATTGCGGGGTAATTCTTCTCGCTCATTGTTCTCCTCACTGGGATAGCCGGTCAGTGCCGGCAGGGGCCCACCGTGCGGCGGGATAACCGTGCGGCGGGATAGACGACGGCGCCCCGCCCAATCAAGGGGCGGGACGGTACCGTACGATTCAGGCGTTTTATGCCTTGGCTACGCTAATGCTCAGCTCGGCTGCTTCGCTCAGCTGCAGGGACACGGCGAGGGTTTCGCCGGTCACCAGTGCTTCGTTGGTGCGCAGAGCGCCAGAGTTTCCTCCGGTGCCGCGATGCTCAGGTTGATGCGGTCCGCAACGTTCAGGTCGGCGTCCTTACGTGCCTGCTGAATAGCGCGGATGGTGTCGCGGGCGATACCCTCGGCAACCAGCTCGTCGGTCAGCTCAATGTTGAGGACCAGGAAGCCGCCGGGCAGAACCGCGAGCCGCAGTGTGCTCAGCACCCTCAGCGTCAGCGGCAACCACGGTTGCCAGCTCGTATTCGCCCTCTTCCAGAGCCAGTACGCCGTCCAGAGTCGCCACGCCGACCAGGACGGTACCGTCCTCGGTCACGGTCCAGTCACCGGACTTGGATGCCTTAATGGCAACCTGCACCTGCTTGCCCAGGCGCGGACCTGCCGCACGTGCGTTGACCTTCAGCTGCTGGGAGATGCCGTAGTCGGCGGGGTCGACGGTGTCGGCGCTGACCAGCTCCACCTGGCGCAGGTTCAACTCGTCCTCGACGATGTTCGCGAAGTACTCCGCGCCCTTCTCACCGAAAGCGGTACCCAGGGCAGCGAACTGCTCGGGTGCGATTGCCACGGTCATCTTCTGCAGCGGCTGGCGCACGCGGATCTTCTTTTCCTTGCGCAGTGCCGAACCTGCGGAGCAGACCTCACGCACAGTCTGCATGAGAGCCAACAGGTCGGACTCGTCAGCGAAAGCGGATGCCTCGGGCCAGTCAGCCAGGTGCACGGAGCGTTCACCGGTGAGGCCGCGGTAGATTTCCTCGCTGCTGAGCGGCAGCAGGGACGCGGCGACCTTCGACACGGTCACCAGTGCGGTGTAGAGGGTGTCGAATGCGTCGGTGTCTTCGTTGAAGAAGCGCTCGCGGGAGCGGCGCACGTACCAGTTGGTCAGTGCGTCGGCGTACTGGCGCAGGGATTCGCAGGCGTTCCAGATGTCGTAGGAGTCCATCGCTGCGGTGACCTGCTCGATGAGTTCGCGGGTCTTACCGAGGATGAAGCGGTCCATCACGTGCTGCGAGTCGTACTTGAGCTTTGCGCTGTAGCCTTCGCCGTTGTTGGCGGCGTTAGCGTACAGGGCGAAGAAGTGGTAGACGTTCCACAGCGGCAGCATGACCTGGCGAACACCCTCGCGGATACCCTGTTCGGTCACGATCAGGTTGCCGCCGCGCAGGATCGGGGAGGACATCAGGAACCAGCGCATTGCGTCGGAGCCGTCGCGGTCGAGGACCTCGGAGACGTCCGGGTAGTTGCGCAGGGACTTGGACATCTTCTGACCATCCGAGCCGAGCACAATACCGTGGCTGATGACGTTCTTGAACGCGGGGCGGTCGAAGAGCGCGGTCGCCAGGACGTGCAGCACGTAGAACCAGCCGCGGGTCTGACCGATGTACTCGACGATGAAGTCTGCCGGGTAGTGGTTCTCGAACCATTCCTGGTTCTCGAAGGGGTAGTGCACCTGTGCGTAGGGCATGGAGCCGGAGTCGAACCAGACGTCGAGCACGTCTTCCACGCGGCGCATGGTGGACTTGCCGGTCGGGTCGTCCGGGTTCGGGCGGGTCAGCTCGTCAATGTACGGGCGGTGCAGGTCGGGTTCGCCGTCCTTGTTCAGGGGCAGGCGGCCGAAGTCTGCCTTGAGCTCTTCGAGGGAGCCGTACACGTCCATGCGCGGGTAGTTCGGGTCGTCCGAAACCCACACGGGGATCGGGGAGCCCCAGAAGCGGTTACGGGAGATGGACCAGTCGCGTGCGTTCTCAACCCACTTGCCGAACTGGCCGTACTTCACGTTTTCCGGGATCCAGTTGATCTGCTTGTTCAGCTCGTACATGCGGTCCTTGAAGTCGGTGACCTTCACGTACCAGGAGGTGATTGCACGGTAGATGAGCGGGGTGCGGCAGCGCCAGCAGTGCGGGTAGGAGTGCACGTAGGACTTCTCGCGGATCAGCACGTCGTCTGCCTTGAGGGCGTTGATGATGGTGCGGTTCGCGTCGAATGCCTGCACGCCTGCAATCTCAGCCAGGGCGGTGGAGCCGGAGGCGGTGGGCTCGGCGAAGAGGTTCAGGAACTTTGCGCCTTCGTCGAGGGAGAGGATCACGGGGATGCCGTAGCCTTCACAGACCTTCTGGTCGTCTTCACCGTAGGCGGGTGCCTGGTGGACGATGCCGGTACCGTCACCGGTGGTGACGTAGTCGGCGACGAGAATCTGCCAGGAGGTTTCGGTGCCCCACTTTTCGGCGTCTGCGAAGTAGTCCCAGAGCGGAGTGTAGCGCACGTGCTCGAGCTGGGAGCCGGTGTAGCGTGCGGTGACGGCTGCGTCTGCGTCCTTTTCGGGCTGGTCGCCTTCGTAGCCGAGGTCCTTGGCGTAGGAGCCGAGCAGCTCGGAGGCGATCAGGAAGGAGCGGCCTTCGAACTTGCCTGCGCCGGGTACGACGGAGTATTCAATCTCAGGTCCGACGGCGAGCGCCTGGTTGGTGGGCAGGGTCCAGGGGGTGGTGGTCCATGCGAGTGCTTCGACGCCGTCGAGTTCTGCGGCGACCTTCTCGTCAGCACCGAGGGCGGTGTCTGCGGTGAGGCGGAATGCGACGGTGACGGTCTGGTCCTGGCGGTCCTTGTACACGTCGTCGTCCATGCGCAGCTCGTGGTTGGAGAGGGGTGTCTCGTCCTTCCAGCAGTAGGGCAGCACGCGGAAGCCCTGGTAGGTCAGGCCCTTGTCGTAGAGGCGCTTAAACGCCCAGATGACGGACTCCATGTACTCGACGTTCAGGGTCTTGTAGTCGTTTTCGAAGTCGACCCAGCGTGCCTGGCGGGTGACGTACTTTTCCCACTCGTTGGTGTACTTGAGCACGGATGCGCGGGCAGCGTCGTTGAAGTTGTCGATGCCCATTTCGAGGATTTCGCGCTTGTCGGTCATGCCGAGCTGCTTCATTGCCTCGAGTTCTGCGGGCAGGGTAGTGGGTGTCCCAGCCGAAGCGGCGTTCTACCTTGTGACCGCGCTGGGTCTGGTAGCGTGCGACGAGGTCCTTGGCGTAGCCGGTGAGCAGGTGGCCGTAGTGGGGCAGGCCGTTAGCGAAGGGAGGGCCGTCGTAGAAGACGAATTCGTTTTCGCCGTTTTCGCCTGCGGGGCGGTTCTCAACGGATGCGGAGAAGGTGTTGTCCTTCTTCCAGTAGTCGAGGACTGCCTCTTCGAGTGCGGGGAACTTGGGCGATGCGGTGACGCCGCTTCCTGCGGCTTCGAAGGCGCTCGCCTTGGGGTAAACATGGGACATGTGTTTGTGCGCCCTTATCTGTTGTTCTCAACGCTGAGAGGTTGGGGCGACAGGGTACGTAGCACTCGTCGTCCCACCGTTTCAGCGGGTGAGGATTGACATGACGGGTGCAAGGACGCCTGGGCATCGCTGACTTGCCCGGGATGTGCCGGGGGTCGGGATGCGGCGCGGTACCACCTTGCTTACTGATTTAACAGCTCAACGCACCGAACCCTCCCGGGGCTACGTGGCGTCGCGTGTCCGCGATACCTAGCCACCGGAAGAGCGGCGCGTTGGGCGGGTATCAGTCGCTTATTACAGCTATATCGGGCTAACCGTCCGGTTCTACTGGGACTACATCTCTTCCGCTAAGACACCCTCGCCGCAGCGATTGGCGGGTGTCCGCAGGTGCGGTCCGTTCTTCCGAATTGCTCGCCGGTGATGGCCGGGTCGTTGCAAACACTAATAGTTTATGTGGCTTTTGTGTCTGTATGCAACCCCGCGGGGTGTGGGTTTGAACAGTACTTTTCAGATGCGCCGACGCTGGGGGTACAAAACAGAATGGTTCTTCGTTCGGCGATATTTAGAGCGAGTAGGGGGTTTAAGGGGTCTTACCTCACCCCGCACTCGGGCGTGTTTAAGGATGTATGTTTTTACATTCCCCCAGTGTTGCTTTAAGTGGGTTTCAATTTTTTCGAGGGACCCCTTGGGACTACAGACAGTGCAACCACAAGATATGGGGTGAACACCGATGTAATTCCACTAGATATTCACCCCTGCACGTTTTCACCCCCTCAATATTCCGTGTGGGAACCGGTTTTTCTGAATGATCCAGCAATGCATAGCGGGTGAATAGAGTGCATATTTGGGGACTATCGAGCGGGTTTCCCTTGTTGAATCGGGTATTTCTTCTGGGCTTTTGAAGACTTTCTTACGACCAGAAGGTTGAGCCAACCGCTCTCCTCTCCCCTACCCTTTGGAAACGCTGAGGCGCAGCTCTTTTATTTTTCAAGTCATAAATATGATTGAAATCACTTAGCTCAACATGCACGCAACCCTCTCACGGAACAGTTGCCTCCATCAAATAGCTCCCCACTAACAGGGTGTAGCCGCAATACTTTACAGTGATTGATATCTTGAATGCCCCATAGGCTCTCAGGGATTACTAAGGTGCTTTTTCGTGCATTTTGAGCTCAAAATAGTCTAAAATGAATCGTGTAACACATCAATGATGATTCGATAACATCTACCCTCTCACCGGAGTGTGAACATAGCAGTCTCAAAGATGAGTTCACCGCGTATCCGTTCGCTCTACCAGCAGCATGTACGCGCCCGAGGTCACTTCCGGATGTGGACTGAAACCGCGGCATTTGCCTGAAGTTTTACCCCCTTTCACGACCTCACCCAACACGCCATACAACCACGCGCCCGCCGCCGGGTGCCCCGAGCCCGCCTCGGGAATAATCAAGGGAGTTCACCGATGCTCTCACCCTCTTCGAGCACCCGTTCCGCCGTTTCCCGCCTTATGAGCCGCCGTACCCTGCTGCTCGGTGGCGCGGTTTCCCTCATGGCCGGTTGCGCCTCCGACATTCGCCCGTTGAGCGAAGAAGCAAAAGCTAAGATCGGTTCCCCCACCCCTTCCGCGAGCGCGACCGCTTCTGCGTCTAGTTCACCGTCTGCTACCGCTACTTCCTCGGCGACCGCATCAGCAAGCGCTAAGAGCAGCTCGTCCAGCGCGGCACGCGTACCCGTATCTGAGGACGCACTCGTTGAGGGTTGGGAAAAGTACCCCGGCCCTCTGAAGCTGACCGGCGAATACATGGGCGAGTACCAGCCCGCAACGGATTCTTCCCCTGCGAAGAACGTACCTAAGCCCCTCAAGACCGTTCCGCACCGTGAAGAACCGACCTTCCAGGGCGCCTACGAGACGTTGCGTGCCTACTACAGTGCTCAGATCACCGCGCTCAAGGATGGCCACTATGCAGATCAGGCGATTGAGCTGACCTACCCGGCAGACAAGAGCGCCATCGACGAGGTTAAAGCAGTCAAGGAACTGTATGAGCAGAACGGCTGGTACATGGACTTCACGTGCAGCATTTCCATGCGGAATACGGAGCCTCGAACCGCCCTGAAGAACGGTGACGGCTACGTAGAAATCATGATGGACGCCAAAGTATTCTGCCACCGCCATCCATCAGCCGGACGGCACCGAACGCAAGATACCGGCGATTACTCAGGTAGCCATTCCGCACGTGATGCTCTACACCGAGGGTAAGTGGTGGCGAATCGGCAACGATTATCTGAACGAGCGTCTGAATGGCGGCAAGGGCTCTTCCGACTCTTCTAGTTCCGCTGGTTCCGCTGGTTCCAGTTCCGCAGGTTCTAGCGGTTCTTCGTCCTCGGGTCGCGGCTCCACTAAGGTCTAAATCCGCAGGGGTCTAATACCCTAGTCGAGAGCAGCCCGTCTCATCAATTCCATATGCACTAGCCCAAAGTCGAGGAGGGCGCACTCCCCTGCACCTCACCGACTTTGGGTTATTGCGTCTTAAAGACAATGTTCAGGGTTTTTTGACGAAGTTTTAAAACCAGTCTTCTATAGTAAGAAGTGGATACTTCATACCGCCGCAGTTCACGCTCCGGCACACCCGTATCCCGGTACCCCCCCTGTACCGCACACAATACAAAAACGATGAGGCGGATCCTTTCGTACGCATCACAGCGTTGTGAAGCGAGCTACCTCGATCAACCACTTTCAGGAGATACCATGTCCTTCCGGCCGAGTGCACACACCAGCTTCTCTGCTAACGACCGAAACGGATTGACCCGCCGCACCGTTCTTTTTGGCGGTCTGACCGCCGGTGCTTTGGCTCTAGCAGGATGCGCCTTCAACAAGGATATTCGCCCCACCGGTAGCGGCGACACTTTCTCCGGCTCCCCGAGCGCCTCCGCCTCCCCCTCGGCGTCTGTGTCGGCTTCGCCTTCTGAGTCTGCCTCGGCTTCGGCCTCCGCTTCGTCTTCGTCCTCGTCAAGCCGTAGTAGCGCGAAGATTATTCCGTCCGACGAGTTCTTGAAGGACTATAAGAAGTACATTGGCGACGTCAAGTACGAGTACAAGCCCGCCATTGCGCACTATGTTGAGCCGACCGACACCTCCCCCGCGAAGAACGTCCCGATCCCGGTCATTGATACGGTGGCTCAGCGTACCGTCAGTCTCGAGGGCGCCTACAAGACCCTGGCTGCTTACCAGAGCGCGTACATTGCTGCGATGTACAACGGCGACCTGCAGTACCTCAAGGGTCTGGTCCACGGCGCTGACAGCGGTCTGGTCAACAATCTGAAGGCTATTGCTAAGCTCTACGCTGCGGGTGGTTGGACTAAGGACTACGAGAGTAAGCTGAGCATCCGTGACGATCTCGATGCGAAGGCTCTTGCCTCTTCCGATTTGGCTGTTGTGGCGTTCCCCTGCCGGGATGTCGTCAAGGAATACACCATCTACCAGAAGGGCACGGGTGAGGTTCAGAAGGCAAGCACCCTGGATGTCGTGATCTACGTGGTGTACGCCGAGGGCAAGTGGCGCGTGACCAGCCGCGAGTACTTCGTGTCGGAGTACAGCGACCAATTCCGCAAGGTCTTTGAGGGTCCCTCTGCTTCTGCAAGCAAGTCTAGCGGTGGCGGCTCCGGCAGCTCCGGTGGCTCTAGCTCCGGTAGCAGCAGCGATTTCAAGGTCTAGGCTCTGAGATTCTAAGCTCCAAGATTAGATTTGAGCGCAGCGCCCCTGATGAAAGCGGGGCGGGTATCAACTGATACCCGCCCCGCTTTCGTATGTTCCTGTGCTTCTGTACCGCAGCGCTCCCCCGCTACTGCGCCAGCGAGCGCCTCAGCGCCCGGCAGGTGGCAACTACAGCACAGCAATACCAGCAGGCACAGCAACAGCCCCGCTCCTTGGCAACTAGGAAAACCAAGGATGCGGGGCTGTGCAATACTATCTGGCGCGTAGCTGGACTATCTAGCGCATAGCTACCTGGCGCGCCGCCTTCTAGGAGGTGGAACGCTCACGCAGACGCTCGTGAACCTCGCTCACAAAGCGGTTCTGATTATCGCGAGCATAATGCACGACCTCACCGATGACGGTAATAGCCGGTGCCTTAACCGATGCGCAATCCACCTGAGCGTTCTCAAGGGTCGTGACAGTCACACGCTCCTTCTCCGAGAAACCGTTCTCGATGGTTGCCAGCGGCGTGTCAGCCTCAATCCCACGAGAGAGCAGAGACGCCACCGTATCGGGCAGAGTGCGAACGCCCATCAGCAGCACCACAGTGCCCTGTGCACGCAGGGTCGCCTCAACCGCCGAAACTTCGGTCTCCGACAGGCCGGAGTGACCAGAAATGACGGTGAAAATCGAGGACACCTTACGCAGGGTCACCGGAATCGCCGCACGCGCAGGAACCGCAATAGCGCTGGTAATGCCGGGGATAACCTCGGCCTCCCAGGCCAGCGGCGATGCACGCATCCAGCTCTTCAGCGCCGCGACCGTACACGTACGGGTCGCCGCCCTTCAAACGCACCACGGTCTTACCCGAGAGCGCGTAATCAATCATGAGCTGCTGAATGCGGGACTGCGGAACAGCGTGCTTACCGGGAACCTTGCCCACATCAACGATGAGGGCGTTCGGCGCGTACTCGCCGTACTCCTGCGGGGCGAGGTGATCCAGAAGGACCACGTCCGCCTCGCTCAGGGCACGCGCCGCACGCAGGGTCAGCAGGTCAGCGGCACCGGGGCCGCCACCCACAATGTAGACCTTGCCGGGGTTCTCAGCAGGCTCGCCGGGCAGAAGAATGCCGCGTTCCGTCACGCTATCGTCCAGGCTGCGCCCGGGCGCCCCGCCCGCGAGCACCTCGTCAATAGTGGCGAACTCGCGGGGCGGGAACGGAGGAATCTTCGGGCACATACTACGCTGCCGGGACCGGGTTGAGGTCACTGGGCTTACCCACGGGAATCTTGGCACCGGTCAGCAGGACGGTGTCGGACTCGCCAGCTTCTGCCGCCGCAATCTCCTCGGGGGTTGCGGGGCGAATCTGCTCGCGCTCCAGCACGTACAGGTGCGAACCTTCGTCGCTGCCGTTGGGCTCGTTGATGAAGGCGCGGAAGCGGCGCAGGCGACGCTCGTCGCGCAGGGTTGCTGCCCACTCGTCCTCGTAGGAGTCGACGTGACGCTGCATGTCGCGCTCCAGGTCCTCGCACACGCCCAGGGAGTCCTCAATGAGGACGGACTGCAGGTGTGCCAGACCGTCGCCGTGCTCCTCATCCAGGTCCTCAAGCCAGCGAGCGGTACGCTGCAGCTTGTCTGCGGTACGGATGTAGTACATCAGGTAACGGTCGATGTAGCGGATGATGTCCTCGCTGGAAGCGTCCTTGACGAAGAGGCGACCGTGAGCGGGGTTTGCACCACCGTTACCGCCCAGGTACAGGTTCCAGCCGTTGGTGGTTGCAATCAGACCAACGTCCTTGCCCTGTGCCTCAGCACATTCACGGTTACAGCCGGAAACACCGAACTTGAACTTGTGCGGGGAACGCAGTACCGCGGTAACGGTTCTCGAGCTGGACTGCCATGCCGGTAGAGTCCTGAACACCGAAGCGGCACCAGGTCGAACCCATGCAGGACTTCACGTTACGCAGGGGACTTACCGTATGCCTGACCGGACTCGAAGCCGGCATCCACCAGGCGCTCCCAAATGTAGGGCAGCTGCTCCAGGCGAGCACCGAACATACCGATACGCTGTGCACCGGTGATCTTCACGTACAGTGCCGAACTCGTCAGCGACCTCTGCAATAACACCCAGCTTCTTAGCGGGAATCTCACCTGCAGGAATACGCGGAACGACGGAGTAGGTACCGTTCTTCTGCATGTTCGCCAGTGCGCGGTCGTTGGTCTCCTGAATACCACCGCGGCCTGCGTCCAGGACGTAGGAGTTGCGGAAGGAGGAGAGAATCGATGCAACGGTCGGCTTACAGATAGCACAGCCGTCGCCACCGCGGCCGAAGCGTGCCAGCACGGAGTCGAAGTCGTCCAGGCTGGTCAGGCGCACAGCCTCAGCCAGCTCTGCACGGGAGAAGTCGAAGTGCTCACACAGTGCCTTGGAGACGGTCAGACCCATCTTCTTCATCTGCTGTTCCAGAGTCTTCTGCAGCATCGGGACACAGGAACCACACTGGGTACCCGCGGTGGTGCAGGACTTCAGCGATGCAACATCGTGGTTGCCGTCAACGATAGCCTCGCGGACAGCGCCGAAGCTGATGTTGTTGCAGGAACACAGGATTGCGTCGTCGGGCAGTTCGGTGTCGGGGATGCCGTCGCCGCCGCCAGCTGCGGTCAGGTAGACGTTCGGCTCAGCGGGCAGTTCGCGACCGAGCAGGGGCTTCAGGGAGTCGAAGGGAGCGGTGTCACCGACGAACACGCCACCGAGCAGGGTCTTTGCGTCGCCGCTGGTCACGATCTTCTGGTACATGCCGCGTGCGGGGTCTGCGAACAGAACCTCGAGGCAACCCTCGGTGGTACCTCGGCGATCACCGAAGCCGGCCACCTGAACGCCGGAGAACTTCAGCTTGGTTGCGATGTCGAACTCTTCAACCTGAGCTTCTTCGTTGTCGTTGAGCAGGTTAGCTGCCACAGCGTCAGCCATAGCGTTAGCCGGTGCGACCAGGCCCCAGGTGCGGCCCAGCACGCAGGCAACCTCACCGATAGCCCAAATGTGCTCGTCGGAGGAGTGGCATGCGTCGTTGACGAGAATACCGCCGCGCTCACCCAGTGCCAGGTCAGCGTCGCGTGCCAGCTCGTCGTTGGGGCGAATACCAGCACCGAAGACCACCATGTCGGCGGGCAGGGTGCGGATTTCTGCATCCTCAGAAGGAGAATCTGCGATGGAGACGGAGACGACGTTGCCGTCAGCGTCCTTGTTGATACCGGAGATGTACACGCCGGTCTCAATGTCAATGCCGGTTGCCTTAATCTGGGCGTTCACGGCGTAACCGCCGCCCTGGTCAACCTCAACGGAGAGCAGCCAGGGTGCCACGTCCAGGATGGTGGGCTCTGCGCCCAGGTCCTTCAGACCCTCAGCTGCTTCGAGGCCGAGCAGACCGCCACCGACGACGACACCGCGGGGTGCGCGGCCGAGGGTGGACTGCAGGCGCTTGACCTCGGAGACCATGTTCTTCACGTCGTCAATGGTGCGGAAGACGTGTGCGGCGTCCGAGTTAAGAATGGGGATACGAACCGCGCGGGAACCGGTTGCGAAGACCAGCACGTCATAGGGGTACTCGTTGCCCTCGGTGTCGGTAACAACGCGGCGGGTGCGGTCAAGCTTCTCTGCGTGGCAGTTGTTGACCAGGTTGATGTTCTCTGCATTCCACAGTTCGGGATCACCGAGGGTCAGGTCCTTCTCGGTGTCCTTGAAATCTTCTCGATAGCAACGCGGTCGTAGGGGATGTAGGGCTCGTCGTTGAGGACGGTGATGGTGTCCGCTGCGCGACCGGCAGCTTCAGCGCCTTCGTGGTACGCGCGTACAAAACGCCACGCAGCGGGGCCTGCGCCGACAACGAGAATGTTGCGGGGAGTGTGCGACATGGATTTTCCTTCCTAGTTGTAATGCAGGTAGTTCATGGCACTTATCTACCCTCAGTGTGCGACTGGATCGTGCCCAGCATTGGAACTCCTAGTTTCCGTACCGTTGGGCTCGTACCTGATGCGTACCGAGTAGTTGAAGCACCCGCTTCTTTAGAATGCATCTGAAAATTACGAAACATTTTTGTGTGGGATTATGTTGTTTTCTTCAGGCAGTCAAAAGGCGTTTTAAACTACGACTTTTATCGTACACTCTAGCGCGGGGTCGAGGCATCGAAAATCCGCATTTTTTGGGAAAATTTTCTAAAAAAATCCGCGGAATATCGGGCTGAAATAGGGTATTCTTACCTTACCTGAAATTAAATTAGGTAAGGCTAATCTACAAAATTCAAGGTCGTCTTTTTAGGGTAAAAATAACCTTTAGCACCCTCCGCGTGCCCCATTTCCAAATGTGGGTTTCATAAGGTAAACTCCAAACAAAGAACACACGAACCGCTATTGTGTCCTGCACCCCGCGCGGCGCAGACCACCACTTCGAAAGGAAACCCTCATGGCTGAGAATTGGGTACGCATCTGCGCCGAATCTGACCTCGAAGAAAACTGGGGTGAAGTCGCCCTGGTCGACGGCTACCAGTACGCCATCTACAAGACCAAGCACGGCATCTTCGCCAGCGACCACCTCGACCCGCACAGCCAGGCGCTGGTCCTCGCACGCGGCATCGTCGGCGAGAAGAACGGCAACCCCACCATCACCTCCCCCCTCTACAAGGAGGTCTACGATCTGACCACCGGCGAGTGCCTCTCCGACCCCTCCTACTCCATCAAGGTCTACCCCGTAGAGGTCCGCGACGGCGACGTCTACCTCAAGACCGCCTAAACACTCACACTTCACAACTCAAACACAGCAACACAAAAAACCTCGGGAACATAACGTCCCGAGGTTTTTTGTATGGATTTTCAGAAGCCCCGAATCAGGTGAGTGAACAGCGAGCGCACTAGCCTGATTTTAAGTCATCTAGGCGGCATCCAGCTGGGCAATAGCGGCATCCATGCGGTCAATAAAGCACTCCGCCACCACGGCAGCAGAAGCACCACCCTGCGCGTTCACCAGCGGCGAGGCAACCTTCACCGGCACACCGGTCGACTCAGCATCACGGCGCATCTTACCGGCGAAGAAACCCTCCGCTAGAAGGTAGGTTGCAGCAAACTTAGGCTGATGCTCAGCAACCACCTCGTGGAACTTCGGATCGATAGCGGCAACGAAGCCGTGATGCACCGGGGTGTTCAGTTCCTCAGCCAGCAGCTCAGCGGCACGGCTCATGTCCGCGCGACCATCAGCACGAGAAGAACCCGCAGCACCCTGCACAACAGGGCCGTCGCCGGGAGTCCAACCAGCCTCTTCCAAGCGGGCGCGGGTCAGTGCGGCAAGGCGCGCATCCGGGCCCAGAGACTCGCCAATACTAATACGCTCAATACCGCTATTGCGTGCGGCACGGCGCAAATCCACCTGAGTGTGGAAACCGGTCGACAGCAGAATCGGCACGATCACGCAGGGCTCATCATTGGGCAGAGAGGCTGCGGCATCATCAACGCTGGGAGATTCCACATCCACATATGCGGCGTGGATACGGTACTCCACGCCGTCGTTACGCTGCGCGAGCAGGAACTTGATCTGCTCACGAATCAGCGTAATAGCCTCGCGACCGGCGACCGAGTCGGTGCCGTGCGAGGTTGCGATTACATTCAGAATAGTCATATTTCCATTGTATGAAAGGAACACCCCCCGCTTCCCCACTCATGAACACGAGTGACGAAACGGGGTGTTGCACGAAGGCTAAATTTTAGCTCTTGCGGCGGCGTGCCACGACCAGTGCGGTACCTGCAGCCAGGGTGATAGCACCAGCTGCTGCTGCGAACATAGCGCCGGATGCGCCGGTCTGTGCCAGCTTCGAGGAGGAGCTACCGGAGGTCGAGGAACCACCTGCGGAAGAACCACCGTTAGAGGAACCGCCGTTGGAGCCGCTCACACCCAAGTTGTCGGAGGCGCCGGAACCTGCGTCAGAACCGCCGTTGGAGCCACCCTTGTGGCCGGCTGCGTTCTGGTCAGCGGTGCTGCTCTCAGAAGCAGAAGCGCTCGCGGATGCAGACTCACTTGCGGAAGCGCTCGCGGACGCGGATGCACTCGCAGATGCAGACTCGCTAGCCGATGCGGTCACCGATGCGCTGCTGGAGCTGCTTGCGGAGCTCGATGCGCTCGCAGAAGCGCTCGAAGAAGCAGACGCGCTAGCGGATGCAGACGCGCTCACCGAGGGGGTCACAGCGGGAACGCTCGGAACCGCGGTCGGGGAAGCGCTCACCGATGCGCTCGGAGTTGCAGAAGCACTCGGGGCTACAGAAGGAGCCACGGATGCGGTCGGCAGAGACGGCGAGGTGGGCTCTTCCGAAGGTGCTGCGGTGGGTTCTGCGGTCACGCTGGGCTCAGCGGTTGCAGAGGGTTCCACGGTCGGCTCAGCAGTCGGTTCTGCGGTGACAGAAGGTTCTGCAGTAGCAGAAGGCTCCGCAGTCGGCTCAGCGGTGGGAGCAACGGTCGGCTCAGCAGAGGGTGCCTCGGTGGGCGCAACAGTCGGCTCAGCGGACTTAGTGGGCTCTGCGGTCGGCGCCTCGGTCGGAGCAACAGTCGGCTCCGCAGTCACGGTAGGCTCAGCAGAAGGCTCAGCAGAAGGCGCGACGGTCGGCTCAGCAGTCGGTGCCACGGTAGGCTCAGCAGACTTAGTCGGCTCAGGTGCCTTAGTCGGTTCAGGTGCCTTGGTCGGCTCGGGTGCCGGGGTCGGTGCCGAGTTCGCTGCCAGGCGGTTCAGCCACAGCTGATCCTCATAGGTGTTCGGGTTCTCGAAGCTGGTCGGGTAGATAATATCGCCGTTGGGCAGCTCGAGAGCGTTGTAGCCGCCGCTCTTGTCGGTCTTGCGCATCGAGGAGAGCACCACCTCGTTCACCTTGTTCAGGTTGTCATCCATGAACACCAGGCGGGAGCCGGATGCGTCCACCACGACCACGTTACCCGCGCGGGTCAGGAACATGGTGGCAACCTCGGTCTTCTCGAAGCCCTCAAGAGTTGCGGACTCGCGGACCACGCTGAAAGTGCCGTTCTCGTACTTGAGAATCTGCACCTTACCGCCGTACCAGTTGTTCCAACGGTAAATGTAGCCCTTGGGGCTGACCAGGGTCGAGGGCAGGGCGGTGTCGTAGCCTGCGGGTGAAGAGTTCGGCACCAGGGACACGCCGTTGCTGCTCATGTGCAGCAGGTGACCCTTCTGAACCACCTTTTCGCCGGCCGCATCGTAGATGGAAGTCGACGGCGCGTACACGAAGCTGCCGTCGGGCAGCGGCGCGAGGGTCACGGTGTTATTGGAGAACGAGTCGCCGTAGTACTCGTCGAGCGAGTATGCGTTCACAACCTGCGGGTCGATAGAGGCGGGCTTCGGCAGAGCCTGCGAGGTTGCCTTGCCGGATGCGTCAATGATGGTGAGCTTGCCGCCGCCCTGGCCGTCAATGCTGACGATGCCCCAGGTGTTGTTGGCGGGGTTGTAGCCGATTGCCTTGACGGTGTTGGCGCCGAGGTCTACGTCGGAGTAGGTGCCGGAGGAGACGAGCTTACCCTCAGCAGTCACGGTGTACAGCTCGGGCTTGTTGGTCTCGCTGCCGATGACGAGCATGCGGTTGCCGTCAGCATCCACCGCGAAAACGCCCTTGATTGCCTTCAGGACGCCGGTGTCGGTCATCTTCAGGTTGGAGCTGGTCAGCACGGTGTAGGTAGTGTCACCACCGAAGCTCGGGGGTGCCACGTGCACGATGTGGTTCTGACCCAGACGTGCGGTGTTCTGGGGCAGGCTCACGCCCGCGCCGGTGTTGTAGGACTCGGCGACGCTGTAGGCGCTCTTGGGGGTGTTAGCTGCGCTACCGTTGTAGGAGATGCTCAGCGGGTCGAGGCTGGCGCCTTCGTTGTAGAAGTCGGAGAAGGCGTGGTTACCGTCGGCGGTCAGGTTCGCGGAGATGCCGCTGATGCTGACCACGCCGTCCTTCTCGCTCTGCTTAGCGGTGCCGGTGCTCAGGGTCGCCATCTTGACTTCCATGGGGCCCTCGAACTTGCCGGAGGCGTAGTTCTTGGTGCGCACGGTCATGTAGAGGGAGCCGGTGCCGTCAGCGAGGTTCAGTTCCACGCGGGGGTTGGAGAAGGTGAGGTTCAGGGCGCAACCAGTTTCGGGGTCCTGACCTTCGGCGCAGTGGCCGGTGAACCAGAGGCGGCCGGCAGCCTGCAGGGTGACCTGCTTGCCGTCTTCAGAGACGGTGGTGGAGGTCGGGGTGAAGGTGAACTGCTTTGCGGTTGCGTCCCAGGATGCGCCGTCGGTCATTTCGCGGGGCATACCGTTGTAGGACAGGAAGGAGGCGCGCACGCCCCAGCCGAAGGATGCGCCAGCAGTTGCCTGGTCGCCTGCAGCGACATTCTGTGCGGCAACGTTCTGGGCAGCGATATTAATGTTCTCGGCGAGAACGGGTGCCAGGGGCAGGGCAACAGCGCCAGCAACGGCGAGGGCGCAGGCTCCCTTGGAGAGGCGGGTGCCAGATGTGAAAATCTTCATTGGTGTGTATCCATACTATCGACACTGTTAGGACAGGCTTACTATATCGACAGTGTGAGTATTTCTCAAGATACACACCAAATGAGCCATTTTATGACAAAACATCTCACAGCACACCGACAGGGCAATACCCCCTCAACATGCAACAGGGGCCGCCACCACCCCCAACTCCTACGCGACTAATCCTTCTTCGAGGTATGCATGCGTGACATGCCCAAAGCACCCAGAATCAGGCTACCACCCAGGGTCACCAAAATCGGCAGAAGAGGCGAGCTCTTATCCATGTTGCGGGTAATCTGCGCCTCCGTTGCCTTCACACCGTTCGGCGATCCAGGCTCAGTACGAACCTGAGAGGAAGAACCGTTCAGAATCGCGGCACGGCGAGACTGCGCCGCCGAATCAGTACCCGAAGGTAGGTTAGATTCGGGGGTCGCGACCTCAACAGGCTGCGCCTCCCCGGTGCGGTACCCCAGCGCCGAGGAAGACGCGGTGGCAGAGCTACCGGTAGCGCGCGGAATAGAAATCGTGGCGTCATTAGTACCCGGAGCCATGGCGGTATCAGCCTGAATACCGCGGGTCTTAGACGTGGAACCCGTAGCGGGTGCATTCGCGCCGGATGCGTCCGCAGTCTCAGAGGTAGATGCGGAAGGTACAGCAACCGGTTTCTCCTCGTTCACAGACGAAGAACCGGACGATGATCCACCGCCCTCAGAAGACGCCTGAGTCACCGTAAAACGCACCGTATTGAGCTGAAGGTTACCGTCACCGGCAGCATCAAAAGCCGCCACCAGGTACGTCCTACCAATCTGTAGGGACGCACCGGGCACACCAATCACCGCTTCGAAAGCGCCCGCAGAAATAGATTCCGGGCCAACGTGCACAATGGCGAGCGCGTCACCCACGGTGTTGCCATTGGAGTCGATTTCCATGACGATCAGGTCGTAACCCTTGTCATTCTGGGGGAAGTTCGTGGCACGGACTGTGACCGGCTTCGTATCATCCTGAGAGTCACCCTGCGAGTCCTGAATGGACAGGTGCGCCTTGCCCTTGCGCTGGTTCATCGGGTCGTACACGCTATTGTCTTCGGAGATAACGTACTGGCCAGAATCTTTGTTCTGCGGGTTGTCTACGGTACGGCGAACCGCGTCACCGTTCGCATCGGTGGATGACGTAGCGGTCGGCGAAGGCAGGTTTACCGCCTCGGGACTTGGGGTAACAGTTGCGTCAGCGGTTTCTGCTTCTTCACGCTCAATATCGACCGGAGGTTCGGTGGGCTTTGCTTTGCCGTTGCGCGGGTCAGCAGCCTCTACCAGGCGGTTCCCCCGCTCGGTCACAAAAAATTCGTAGGAGACACCGTGCGCGGTATCCTCCAGAACGATTACGTACACGACATTAGAGTCCGTCGCCGGGCTCATCAGGAGGCGAAACTCCCCCTCCTTGGTCCCCTCAGTTAGGGCGGGGCTTTCCAGGACGGAGCCGCCGTACTCACCGGAAGGGGTGTAGAAGTTCACGTCAACCAGAACGCTGGAGGCCTCCAGATCTTTAGGGAAGCCCGTCCAACGTAGAAGATAGCCGCCATCCTTGAGCTGCGCCTTCATGGTGATGGTGGAGGCGGCGCCCTGTGCCTCCTGATTGTCTTCAGCCTGGTTCGCGTTCAAGGTCGCGGTTTTTTGCACGGCAGAGTGCGTCGTGACGGGTGCTTCCGTTGCGACAGAGGGTACAACAAGCCCGCACTGAAGCCCCGCAACCAAAACGGTTGCGGTGACAATACGGTGCTTCGCTGAATAAATACTCATGCAATGCGTCTTTTCATGGTGGAAATGTGCTTGCTACTGCCCGTTCCTCATGTGCCGCGCGGACCCCCGAGTGCGCCATACACCCGGATTCGTCGTACCATACTCCGCTTCATATTTCAGGTGAAGAAGACCTGACAATAGCTCGCATCTATTTATCGGTTATTTCAACCCTATCACGAACCTTAAGGTTTATTCACGCGAGGGTAGAGTTTTTTTGAACACCCTGAACGCACGACTCACCCCCGCGATCTGCGCCAACAGATAGCGGGGGCGAGCATTCCTCATGAAACAACGAACATACTATGCGATGCCGTCAAAAAGCACGGATTAGGGGCGTTAGCCGCCGAGGACTCCCCTGCGGTGAGCCATCCACGCGGCACCAACCACCAGCGCCAAACCGGCGCCTCCAAGAGCCCAGAAAGCTACACCGTGCTGCGCAACCTCTTCACTAGCAGGAGACGCCGCCGAAGCTACAGCTTTCACGCCATCCTGACGATCAGCATTCGCGGTGGAGTGCACCTGAGTGGTATTCGAGTTCACCGTAGCTGAACGATTATTAGACTCCGAATGAACCACGGGGGTGAAACCCTTATTTCCGTTACCAGAAGCTACCGACGCTGCCTTTCTTCATCCGTCAAAGCATCCAGCTTCGCGGTAGCAGCGATAGATGCCGGATCAGAACCCGAACTGTACGCCGAAATCTGATTGGTGCGGGTCGGTTCAAAAGCCGAACGCGGAGCGATCGTACGTGCCTGAGCCAAAGCCTGCAGAGCCTGACGCTGACGCTCAGCCTTCGCTTCCTTTGCCTTGGACATGGCGCTCACCGCATCCAGAGTGGAGCGGGGTGCGCTCGCGGCAGACTGACCCGAGCCCGACTGGGTGTCATCAGAACGAGTCGAGACGGCGTTAGTAGCAGCGGAGGGGCTACCCTGAGTGGCGCCGGTCGCCTCGGCTGTATTGGCGCTGGGCGTAAGCGATGCGTTTGCATCCTGGCGGGGCGACTCATCCTTCGTCAAGGAGGTTGAGTTGCCGGTCGCCTCGCCACTGACCTTGAATCGCACCGAGACAACTTCTTCCGCATACTCAGTATCGTCCGCACGCACCAGGTAGGCGGTGTACACCGAGCCGGTCTTCAGCAGAGAGCCGGGCATGCCAACCTCTTCCTTGAACGCGCCATTCACGATGCGATCAGAGCTGATGTGTGTAATGGACAGCGCATCACCCTTATGGTTGCCACTCATATCGGTTTCAACCACGATTAGGTCGTAGCCAGCCGCATTCGCGGGCAGACGCGCTGCACTGATAGTCACCGGCTTGGTTTCCTTATCAGAGCGAACCTCAGCATAGGCGACCTTCAGTTCCGCAACACTCAGGGTCTGAGTATCGCGAGAAGAGGTCGATCCGCCGGGGACTGCTCTAGCTTCTGCGTGTGGGTTTCGAGGTTCAGGTTTTCAGCAGATTCGGAAGGCACCTCAGTCTTAACCTTATCCTTGCTACCCTTCTGATCTGCATCCTGCTGGTTCTTCTGCTCCTCTTCACGGAGCTTTTCCATCGTCTTCAGCTCGTCAATGGTCGGCACCTGGTGGGCGTTTTCCTTCTTGTCCACCATCACCTCGTCAGAGTCATCCCCAATCGGGATAGCGTGCGGAACGAGGGAACCCTCAGAAATCATGAATTCGCCATAGCCCTCGTCAGAGGTCGTCAGGTCCATGACGCTCATGGAGTAGTAGCCCTCCTGGGGCATCTGCGGCATCTCAAAGGTGACAAGCATCGAGCCGTCGTCCGCACGCTCAACCTGCATTGCGGAGGGCTCGTAGGTGTCAGACCCAAGCAACGTGCCAGTGGCGTCGTAGTACTGCATTACCAGGTACACCCTAGAGGCATCGCCCACGTAGCCGCCCTCATAGAGGGGCGCGAGCTTAATGGTTGCCTGACCGTCCTTGATGGACTGAATCTGAATCTCAATGGTATCGACCTCAATTTCGAGGTCTTCGTAGGGGCAGCTTGAATTAAATTCGCTATTAACCAGAGCCGCCAGGCAATCATTCACGTTAATTGCTTCAGCCTCTACTGCGGAGGCGCCAGGAAGCACAAAAGCGCTTGCACCTAAAGCGGTTGCAAGCGAAAGAGCATGAATGCGTTTCGGGAAGTCGAGTGATAGTCATGTGCGCCATTTCGATCGATGTAGGCGCAAAGCCTGGACTAGGGAAGGCTCACCACAAGCCCGGTGTTTCTATCCAAGTATTTGCGCACCAGTACGTCGGTTACACCCTAGCCTAACACGGATATTGCACTTAATGTTGCATTGCATTCATGTGCTAAAACTTTATGTCGCAATAATTACCGAAATAAAAGGGAATTAATTACTTTACTGAGATATAAATAACGCAAAATTCGAATGTCATAAAATATTCCCAGCAGTGCACTAAAAAGAAATTTTTACACCGCCCCAAGGCGCGACAGAACCACTGTATAACAGGGCCACTGTATAACAGGGCCACTATAGAACTGAGCCGCTGTATAACAGAGCCAACACTCGGGCACACAGAAGGCGCCCCACCGAACACGCACCCATACGGCACGCACCCGACAGAGCGCCTCCCACTCAACAACTCCCCTACAGAGAGCCACGCCTCACAGCGCTAAGCAACAAATAGCTGACCTACTCAGCACCCAGCTCCTCAGCACCCTCAAGGCGGCGACGATACACATTAACCGCAACAGCAGTACCCACAAAGGCAACCGAACCCAGCAGAGCAATACTCAGCGGCAAGGTACCCTCCGGCAGCGGGCCATTATCCTGAGCGCTCGCCTCCAGCTTCGAACCGGCAGAATCACCGCGCGACTTCGAGCTACGCGTATAGAAACTACCCGAACCTGCAGCACCCACATTCTCCTGAGGCGAAGCAACAGTCACCGTCTCCCCCCTCAGCAGACTGGTAACCCAACAGGTTCACCACGGTACGCCCCGGCAACATCACCGCATAACCAGACATCACCATCGTCGAAGGAACCACCGCAGTCTCAGCCACAGAACTACGAGCCTGCGCGGTAATCGCACGCGCCGACTGCTGCGTCTGCACAATATAGCCCAGAGCGCTATCCACCGACGGGATCTTAGCAACAGAATCAGTCACCAAATCTTGAGCATCCGCAGAGGCATCTGAAGAATCCACAGTGCTCACGCGACCCGAAGGGGGCCGATGGGCTCACACGCTGATTCGCATCAGAAATCATCGGAATCTGCGGGTGAACAACAGTATTCGTAGGCTTCGGAGCCGGATCAACAGGAACCGCACGCTGAATCACACTCACACCAAAAGCACTGGTCGCCATGAGCTGCAGCTCCTCAGTGGAGTTACCACCCACCACAACCACACGGTAGCGCTTACCCGCATTCAAAGAGGTACCGGGAACCTTCAAATCAGCAGAGAAAGAAGCATCAGTCACCTGCTGAGGGCTCACATGCGTGGTCGCCAGCGGTGAACCCACGGCACCGCCGTCAGCAGGCATTTCAAAGACCATCACGTCATAGCCCAGGCCGCTCTCCGCAACGTTCCTAGCGCGCACGCTAATCGGCTGCAGCTCATCCGATCCGCGCAGCTCTGCGGTAGAAATTTCCAGGGTCGCCTCACGGGTCTCCGCAGGAGCCCGATCGGAGCGGGAGTGCACCAACAGACGATCCTCGGTCACCTCAGCGGGTGCCGCATCATTGGTAGAAGAACTCACCGAAGCAGAAGCACTGGCAGACGCACTCACCGAGGCGCTAGCAGATGCACTCGCAGAAGGACGAGCCGAAACTTTCTGCGATGCAGACGGCGCTTCAGAAGGTACCGGGGCGACCGTCGGGCGCGGGCTATCCTTCGCGGCACTCGGGGATGCGCTGGGGCTCAGGGACACCTCGGGGGCAGGATTCGCCTCCACGCGGTTAGCACGGGGAACACCGGGGGTGTCCGGGAAGAAAATGTTCTGGCTGCTAGCCATAATCTCGTCGACTGTTACACCGTACTCGGGCATAAACTCAACGGAGACAGTCTCGCCGTTGCTCAGATTCTCAATTTCCACCATGTACGGCTGCTCAACGTTGAGGCGCTGGTGGATGCTCAGCTCAATATTGCCTTCTTCATTCTTTGAGGCAGTCATCTGGGCTGCGGGTACGGTCATGGTCGCCACAACGCCATCTTCAACGGAGATGGCGGACAGGCGAACCCTCAGATTCTCCAAAGAGGTTACACCGGTCAACGACAGCAGGGTGTAGTCATTGCTCTGAGCAACCAGGTCCAGGGTAATGTCGTGGCTAACCATATCGGCGGCAACGGCGATGGGAAGTTCAGGCTTCGGGGTCTGCTGAGTCTGCGCGTGAGCGGCAGAGGCAAAGGTGGCGGGGGCCAGAGTTGCAGGCGCGACGGAGCCACCCAAACCGAGGGCGGCAGACGCTACTAGCGCCGCGCCGCGAGCAGTTCGCTGCGTGGAAAACATGGTCACCTATTTTCGTGAGTGAGTGTGATGAATCGTCGTGTGACTCCTGCGCCCAAAGGTCGGAAGTAGGCGCAGAATAACGGTTCTCTGATATCGGTGACCGGAGGCGCTTCACAGCGACTCCTCACCTCGGGTGAACGAGGTGGTAAAGAGTGATAGTACCGTCTATGACAGCACTCTAAATTATAGGTATAACCTTAGAAAAAGTTAAAGATGTAGGGACGCCCGAATCTTGCATTTCGGACGTCCCTACATCTATGTGCATGTTTTGCCTAGTGGGGCAATAATTACCCCGTTTTAGCGGCGAGAACTGAGCTGCATCTCACTACGGCGACGGCGGCTCAAACGCATACCGGCAAGCAGTGACAGCGATCCAGCGGCACTAATGACCAACATATTGGAGGCGCCGGTAGCCGCCAACTGCTCGCGCTTCTGCTGGGCACCGGAGGCAACCTTCTGGGAGCCAGATGCCTGTGCTTCGGCCTTCTGCGCGTTGCCCTTCTGCGCTTCAACCTTCTGTGCAGAGGCGTTCTGTGCAGGGACATTCTGCGCGGGAGCACCCTGAACACCAGCCGGAGCGTCATTCTTCTGCTCAGCGCCGCTCTCCCCCGCTTTCTGCTCGGTAGCAGAAGCCTGATCAGCCGCAGGCTCAGTAGGCACCGAAGCATCGACCGCGGGAGTGTCGACAGCGGGAGTGTCGGCTACGGGAGCCTCGACAGTGGGCGCATCCTGCTCAGGGGTTGCGGGCGCGTTATCCGCACTATCGCGCTCGACAGTGAAGCCGCCGTTGACCATGCGCACGGTGCCCTGCTCATCCTCCGCCACAGCACTCACACGGTAGGTGGTGCCGGGCTTGAGCTCCGAGCCGGGAATCTGCACCTGTGCGGTGAAAGCACCGGAGTCGTCAATCTCAGAGACATCAGCCGACGCAATCACGCCGCCGGTAGCCACTCCGTATTCATCGATAGCGCTAACCATCAGGTGCACCGAGCTGACGCCGGTGAAGCCCTCTCCACGCAGGGTCAGGGTCTTTGCGGAATCGTTTTCGGGAACTACGGTTTCTTCTACGTGCAGGCGGGCGGTCATCACGGGGTTAGAGGTGTTGTTGGTCTGTTCTTCGGTGGTGTCGTGGACGCGGTCAAAAACGGTGTTGCGCGGCAGGCTGTAGTGGCGGCGCGGGTCGTTCTCGGGCAGTACGTGGTCGAACTGCTCGACGGGGCTCGCGGCAACTGCCTGAGCGGACTGAGCATTCGAGGTAGCCTGCTCAGACTGCGCACTCGGGGTAGCCTGGGCGACCTGCTCGGGCTGCGCCTCCTCTTCGAACTGCTTCTTCTCGAACTGTGCCTGCTCCGCCATTGCGCGCTCGGCGGTGGCAACCGGAGCGGAGCCGTGCTGTACATTCCAACCATTCATGAAAGGAACCTCAACTTCCTGGGCGGTGTAACCATTAGCGGCAGAGGGTGCAACCTCAACGCTCAGCACATAGCGCAGGTCTTCGTGAACAGCCTGCACTTCTTCCAACCTGGATCCGGGCACCTCAATGCCGTCCAGGAGGGTGCCGTTTACAACGTCGGCACGCGCGGGAGAGGCAGCGAGCAGGATGCGGTTACCCTGGCTATCCAGGGCGTAGGCGTAGGTCATCACTTCAAGGCCTGCGCCTCACCCAGACCGGTGACCTTGTAGACGACAAGGTTCTTATCCTGCGGGATCTCCAGCTGCCCCGAAAGAATCTGAGCATTGAGCGGCTCATCCTGAGTATTTGCGGGCAGCAGCTCCAGGGGTGCGGAGGAGTTGTAGGAGGGATCCTCCGTCGCGTAGCCCTTGGCAGGGTCAACCACGGCAGTTGCGACAACGTACTGCTGGTTGGGGTCGAGGGTACCTGCGGGCAGGGTCAACTGGGTGCTGAAGCGGCCACCGTCCACATCGAGTTCGGGCACGAGGGTCATCGTCACTGCGGAACCGCGCCCCAACGCGTAGAGGGGGTACTGGCGGTATTCGCTCACGTACACCGCCACACCGTAACGTTCAACGGCACCGCCGGTGAAGCCTTCACCGGTGACGGTAATGCTCTGGGAGCGCGCGGGGTTAATGACAACACCCTGCTCGACGTACACCTGCGGGGAGTTCTGGGTAGCAACGTTTTCGATGGGGGTTGCGTTTACAGCGGAGGGAGGATTGTCGAGTTCCACCGCAGTCGGTGAAGCCATTCCGCCGGTATTCTGCACCTGCACATCTGCGTGCGCAGCACCAACACCGGTGACGGACAGGACGGAAGCAGCAATAGCGGCTGTTGCTCGGGTTTTTGAGTGAGCGGGTTCGGGCATGAAACACACCTTCTTCTGTGAGTGTGAACGATACCCTCCGGAGGGTGCCACGGATCGAAGCTGGACGGGTGTCTCTTCGGGATTGACCGCTATAACGTACGGACTAGTCATAACGTTCATGTAATGGTGGAAGTTACCGCGAAGGGAATCGCTCTATTTATCGGTAATTCCACACTAACAATACTTTTCTTGTTATTGCTGTAAAGACGCTTTACGTCCCAACTATTTTCCTGTGCAATAACCCACACAGCATATTTTTTACTCTCTATAACATCACCAAGAGCACTCAAATTGCATGGACTAGGCAAAATTTTTCAACTCTCCCTTGAAACTCAAGGTTTTATTGCATGCATATGCAGTTTTAATGGATTTGAGATAAAAATATTCTGCACATTCATGCATTTAATTTATTTCTTCTAAGTGAAAAAATCGCAGGTCACACCACTTTTACATGCGCATTGATTACAAGCGTGCATACCAATAACCACGCACAAAATAAGTCGACAAAATCATTCCGTTACGCCAGTCTGCACCCCCAATACGGAAGAGCCACTCCTCTCACCCCGCTTGCCGCACACACCTTGCCAGCCCCCCAGATCCAAAGAACAGCTCAACAAAAACTGCTGGCACGCAAAAAACTGCTGGCATGCAAAAGTGCCGCCAATACCCTTTCAGAGTATTGGCGGCACTTGAATCACTCACCTTGCGGCGAGTATCAGATATTCAGAGCCTAGCCTATAGAGGCTGAGCTATTAGAGGCTGCGGCGGCGCAGGAGCATCAGTGCAGCACCAGCAATCAGAGCTGCGGCGCCAACGCCTGCGATACCTGCAACACCCTCAGCACCGGTGTGTGCCAGCTGCTGCTTCGAGGAGGAGGAAGCCTGAGCCGAGCCCTTGGTGCCGGAGACGCCTACAGTGTGGCCCTTGGAGCTAGAGGAGGTAGCAGCGGATGCGTTACCAACCTTAGCCTTGGGTGCCTGAGAAGAGGGCATGCGGGTCTCGGTTACGACAACCGAACCGTCTTCGCGCATTTCAGCGGTGAAGACGCTGGTGGTGCCGTCGCCGTTATCGCGAACGGTGGTGCTCTCGTCCTCGGTAGCTGCCGGCAGGGTCGGTGCGGGGTTGTTCGCATCGCTCACGGTGGCGGTGGTGACTGCAACCTGGTGTACCGGGCCGTTGGGGTCGCTGGTTGCCACCATTGCGTAGGCGTAACCGGGCTGCAGCAGTTCAGCAAGAACGCTGACCTTGACGCGGAAGGTGCCGTTCACGATTTCAGAAGCGGGTACGTCGTGGGTTGCCAGAGCGTCGCCGGTGATGTTGCCGTTTGCATCCAGGCGGAAGATAGCGATCTGCACACCGTTAGCGACGGACTCGTGGGTGAAGCCGGAGCCGTTGAAGGTCAGGACGTTGTACTGATCGTTCGGGTTCAGGGAAGCGTCCTCGGTGGTGAGGGTTGCGTTCTCGGGTGCTGCGGGAGCCTCCGGAGCGGGGGTCTCGTCAGCCTTGGGGGTCTCAGTCTTAGGTGCTTCCGGAGCAGGAGTTTCTTCCTTGGGTGCTTCAGTCTTGGGAGCCTCGGGTGCCGGGGTCTCGTCAGCCTTCGGGGTCTCCGGTGCCGGGGTCACGGGAGCGGGGGTCTCTTTGTTCTTGGGTGCCTCGGGAGAGGTGGACTCGGTGACCTTGAAGGAGGAGAGAGCCACGAGCTTCTGGTCAGCCTGAGCAGCCTGAGGGTTGCTCACAGCAACCAGAGCGTAGGAAGCGCCGGCGGGCAGCTTGCTTGCCTCGACAGTGAAGGAAGTCTTGAAGGAGCCATCCTGAATCTGGTCCGCAGACACGGACACGGTGGTGATGGCGTCACCGGTAATCTGCTGGTTCTCATCCAGCGCGTAGATGCTGACCTGAACGCCGGGGCCGACCTTCTCGCCGTAGAAGCCGGTACCAACAACGCTCACGGTGTTAAACTGCGCATCACCGGAGAAGCGTGCGTTCTCGATGGAGACGAAGGGGTTAGCCTGCTTCGCCTCGGGAGCCGGGGTGGAGGGAGTGGTGGGCTCGGGGGTTGCGGGAGCAGGGGTCTCAGCCTTAGGAGTCTCAGCCTTAGGAGTCTCAGCCTTAGGAGTCTCAGCCTTAGGTGCTTCGGTTGCCTCAGCCTTAGGAGCTTCAGCCTTAGGAGCTTCAGCCTTAGGAGCCTCGGTTGCTTCAGCCTTGGGAGTCTCTGCCTTAGGAGTCTCTGCCTTGGGAGCCTCGGTAGCCTCAGTCTTAGGAGTCTCTGCCTTGGGAGCCTCGGTTGCCTCAGCCTTAGGTGCTTCAGTCTTAGGAGCTTCAGCCTTGGGGGTCTCGGTTGCGTTGCCGCCGGGCAGGGAAGAAGTCTGAGCAGTTGCCTTCTGGTCGACAACCTGCTGCTGCTGATCAGCGGGTGCTTCTGCCGCGAAAGTTGCCGGGATTGCTGCCACGGAACCAGCAGTAAAGGCTGCCGCTGCTGCGATCTTGTAAACGCGACGGGTAGTCTTCGACATTTTTCCTCGATCTCTGAATTATCGGTGGTGAACCTACGCGGTGTGCCTCCGTCTTTGAGGGGCGCGCAGATTCACACATGGGTGTGACTGCTAAAAGGCTAACACCCAACTCTGAGTCTTCTGCCTTCTTAATGCCCGCTTTAAGTAACTGTAATGAAATCGTTATAAAACCACCCCTAAAGTTGAGAGTTAATACAGACCAATTATGGTGTTTTGTGGTCATGTACTGACATATGAACGCCGGCAACCCTACATTTTGATTGCATTTGAAGAAAATATGATACTTTCCATGGATAATTTCACCCCAACTATTTCACCATGGTGAACCTTAAAGTCTCACGTACCACTTTATAGTTCCATCAAGTACTCCTTGATACCTCTCCCCCACCTATTCCCGCCCCGCTTGGCACCCGGATCAAAGCTCCACACAAGCCACAGACCTCCCCGCGTACAAACAAAAAGCCTCGCCCGCATCCTAAGAATCAGGAATGCAGGCGAGGCAAGTTACCCCGCATCAGCGGACGCAAGAGCACAAAGCTTAGCTCTCCTTGCGAATCACCTTGAACTGGCTCGGCTGCGCCACCGGGCGAATCGTAATGCGGTCAAGGTTCACGTGGTGCGGAACGTTCAACGCAAAGGTCACGGTCTGCGCTACATCCTCGGCGGTTAGCGGCTTCTCAACGCCCGCGTAGACGCGCTCTGCAGCTTCCTTAGAACCCAGACGATTTAGGGAGAACTCCTCGGTGTGCACCATGCCCGGGCAAATCTCAATCACGCGAACGTTATGTTCCGCTTCTTCCAGGCGGAGCGCCTCGGTCAGGCCGCGAGCGCCGAACTTCGCCGCGTTGTATCCGGCGCCGCCCTCGTAGCCGTGCTCGGCAGCGGTGGAGGTCAGATTCAGAATCGTGCCGTGACCATTCTGGCGCAGTGCCCCGCTGAAGGCACGGACCGTATTCAGGATTCCCAGCACGTTCATGCGGTACATCTGCAGGTAATCTTCAGGCTTACCCTCCGAGACGGGATCCAGGCCGATGGCTCCCCCGGCAATATTGACCAGGGCGTCAACGGTTCCTGCTCACCCAGGATCTGCTCGGCGGCAAAAGCAACGGCGGTCTCGTTGGTTACGTCGCAGGTGACCGGATGCGCCCCGGTCTCCTGCTGCAGGGTGTAAAGACGGTCGGTGCGGCGAGCCAGAGCGTACACCGTCCACCCGGTGGCAACCAGCTGATGCACGGTAGCTCGACCAATTCCGCTGGACGCGCCGGTCACCACGGCAACTTTGCCGACGCCGGTCGTGGGAAGAAAAGGAGATGCAGGAATGTGGGTGTTCTCAGTCATACTTTAATCCTAGTAGAGTGATGCCCGCGGGTGCTCTGTTCGAGCAGACTCGCGGGCATATATTTTGAAATTTTCGATAGTGAGATAGGTACCCGCCGCCGTTCAGAACAAACGATACAGACACCATCACCCGTGCTACTTGCGGCGGCGCGGCAGACCCCAGCGGCTCCTGCCGCCGTCACGGAATCCGAGGCGGTGCTCAAAGTACACGGGCGAGCTACTACCGGTCTTCACGGTGTCCGGGGGAACCGTACCCTCGCGTGCAGACATGAGATAGAGAATCGCGGCACCGGGCATGAACGCAATCAGAGGCAGTACGAAACGCATACGCGCCTCACCGTAACCGCTACGCACCGTCAAATGCCAGACGCACAACGCAACCAGCACCAGGTGCAGTATCAGCAGAACGGTTTCAGACGTGCCCAAACCAAAAATACTCAGAGAACTCATTGGCAACTCCTCAAAGGTCGTGTATCTTCAGTCTACGCCGCGCCCGCTCTGCTGAGAAGGATTCGTGGGCATTGATACTGCAGATTTTCGCGCATACACTGCAGGTAATCAGGGGGCAGCAATATTAGGGGGTCTCTCCCCCATTACCGTTTCCACCGAGTTTGTCACTGAATCGCCAATTACTCCTCATATAGGGAGCCTCCACATGACAGCAACACCGCACCAGCACATCACCGACCTTAAAGAGCAGCGCCGCACCCTCCAGCAGCGGGCGCGCAGCATCCGTGCCACCACCGGACTCCCCTACAGTTCCGAAGTTCACCTACTGCTCGGGCAGAGCTACCTCGACCCCGCCAGCTGGCAGGAGCTCACCGCCTCCGGCGGGGTACGCGCCGCAGTGCGCAGGGCACAATTTGTGAGCCGGTACCGGCACCTCCTGGCGCGCCTAGAAGCCGCCATCGAGCGGTACGAACAGCACGGTGCGGCGCAGAATTCCCCTGGAGCTGAGAGAATGCCGTGAATATGAGAAATAGCCGTTATGGCTGAAAACATTTTGGGCTCAGACTCGCCCGTACAGATTAACGTTCCCGACCGCCCCGCCCTCGAAGGCCTCGAAGAGAAGCTCTCGCAGCGCTGGGCCGACGAGAAGACCTACGCATTCGACGAGAACACCACTCGCGAACAGGTCTACTCCATTGACACCCCGCCGCCGACCGCATCCGGCTCCCTGCACGTGGGTCACATGTTCTCCTACACCCAGACCGACGTCATTGCACGCTACCAGCGCATGACCGGCAAGAACGTGTTCTACCCCCTCGGCTGGGATGACAACGGCCTGCCCACCGAACGCCGCGTTCAGAACTACTACGGCGTTCTCTGCGACCCCTCCGTGGCAGACAACGACTCCTTCCGTGACCTGATCACCTGGAAGGCAGACGGCACCCCCAAGCCCGACCGCAGCCAGGCAAAGTGGGCCGCGTATCTCCCGCAACAACTTCATTGAACTCTGTGAAGAGCTCGCGGTTGAAGACGAGAAGGTCTTCGAAAACCTCTTCACCACCCTGGGTCTGTCCGTTGACTGGTCGCGCACCTACCGCACCATCGACGCGCACTCCCGCAAGGTCTCCCAGCTCGCCTTCCTGAAGGACCTGGAAGCAGGCAACGCCTACATGGCTGAAGCACCGACCATGTGGGACGTCACTTTCCGCACCGCAGTGGCACAGGCTGAGCTGGAAGACAAGGAACGCCCCGGCGCGTACCACCGCATCAGCTTCCACCGCCCCAACGGCGAGAAGGTCTGGATTGAGACCACCCGCCCCGAGCTGTTGCCCTCCTGTGTGGCTCTCGTGGCGCACCCGGACGACGAGCGTTACAAGCCGCTGTTCGGCACCACCGTCACCTCCCCGCTGTTCGGCGTTGAGGTCGAAATTAAGGCGCACCCGCTGGCACAGCCCGACAAGGGTGCCGGTATCGCCATGATCTGTACCTTCGGTGACACCACCGACGTCACCTGGTGGCGTGAACTGCAGCTGGACACCCGCGCCCTCATCGGTCGCGACGGCCGTTTCTCCCGCGAAACCCCCGAGTGGATCACCTCCACTGAGGGCCGCGAGCGCTACGAGCGTATGGCTGGCACCACCGTCTTCACCGCACAGAAGACCGTCGTGGAAATGCTGGTTGAGGCTGGCGAAATGGACGGCGACCCCAAGCCGATTACCCACCCCGTGAAGTTCTACGAGAAGGGTGACAAGCCCCTCGAAATCGTTGCTTCCCGTCAGTGGTACATCCGCAACGGTGGCCGTGACGCTGCACGCCGCGAGAAGCTCATCGAGCGCGGCCGCGAGATCAACTGGCACCCCTCCTTCATGCGTAGCCGCTACGAGAACTGGGTTGAGGGTCTGAACGGCGACTGGCTGATTTCTCGCCAGCGCTTCTTCGGTGTTCCCTTCCCCGTCTGGTACCCGCTGGACGCCGAGGGCGAGCCCGACTACGAGAACCCGATTCTGCCCACCGAGGATATGCTCCCGGTAGACCCCGCCTCGCAGACCGCTCCCGGTTACACCGAGGATCAGCGCGGCGTGGCCGGCGGCTTCGTGGCCGACCCGGATGTTCTGGACACCTGGGCCACCTCCTCCCTGACCCCGCAGATTGCGACCGGCTGGGGCGTGGACCCGGACCTGCACGCGAAGACCTTCCCCATGGATCTGCGCCCGCAGGGTCACGACATTATCCGTACCTGGCTGTTCTCCACCGCTGTTCGCGCGGAGACCCTGGCTTCCTCCGTGCCGTGGTACAACACCGCGCTCTCCGGCTGGATTCTCGACCCGGACCGCAAGAAGATGTCCAAGTCCAAGGGCAACGTTGTGGTCCCCAACGAGGTTCTGGAGAAGTACGGTTCGGACGCTGTGCGCTACTGGGCTGCTTCGGCTCGCCTGGGTGCTGACACCGCCTACGACGAAGGCCAGATGAAGATTGGCCGCCGCCTTGCCATCAAGCTGCTGAACGCATCCAAGTTCGTGCTGAACCTGGGCGCTACCGAGAAGTCCGTGATCACTTCTCAGGCTCAGGGTCGCGTGCTGATCAACGCCCTGGACCGCTCCCTGCTGGCTCGCCTGGCGTACCTGATTGAGGAAGCAACCGCAGCGTTCGAGAAGTACGAGTACGCTCGTGCCCTGCAGATTTGCGAGAGCTTCTTCTGGTCCTTCACCGACGACTTCGTTGAGCTGATCAAGGACCGTGCGTACGGTGCTCGCGGCGAGCAGGAGCAGGCTTCTGTTCTGGCCGCGCTGGCAACCACCCTGGATGCCCTGCTGCGTCTGTTCGCGCCCTTCCTGCCGTTCGTGACCGAAGAGATTTGGTCCTGGTGGCGTGCAGGTAGCGTACACCGCGCCGAGTGGCCGCAGGCACTGCCCATCCTGGAGGGTACCCTGCTGGCTGAGTACTCCGCACAGAACCCGACTGCTGGCATCTCTGCTCAGTGGGTCCTGGCGGACGCTGACCCGGCTCAGATTGAGTCGCTGAAGCAGATCCTGCCGGATGTTGCTGAGGCTCTGGGCGGCCTGCGTAAGGCTAAGAGCGACGCGAAGGTTAAGCAGCGCACCGAGGTTGAGTCCGCTACTATTGCGGCTCCTCAGGCTCAGCTGGATCGCATTGCCGCTGGCTTGGCTGACCTGAAGGCTGCCGGTAACGCTCGTGAGCTGTCCCTGGTGGCAGCTGAGGGCGAGCTGGAGGTTCGCGATGTTGTGCTCGTTGTGGAAGAAGCAGCTGAGTAATCGCGTCTGAGTAATCGCACTTGAGCGTTTATCGCTTGATTTTATGACGCCACTTTGGTGTTGATAACGGGGCGGTACTGGTTAACGGTACCGCCCCGTTTTCTGTGCCTGCTGTTCGTTGTAGCTCGCCGGGTGTGAGGCCCCGGCGGCTGACCTCTACGGCTCTGACTATAGGATTTGTCCAAGCTGCGCCCGTGGATGCCTGCTCCAGCCCTCTGAGAATCTTCACTAGCGGTTCCCCCAACGATATGGGTTTAACCTGCTAATCTGTGGGGATTCTGTGGGATTTCCAACCCCTTTTTTTATATTCATCAATGTGCAAAGAGCATAATCAACCTTATGAGATTGACTGTCACTTTATGTATGATTGTTGATGCGAGGGTTTTACCATCAGGAACAACCCTCTATTCAACTTCAGCAACAGACAAATCACCGGTACGAGTAACGACATACCCCGACCAACCGCACGACAGTAAACCACCCGTCAGACGCAGCGATGCGTCCTGACTCTGACCCGCGCCAAAGTAGGCGCACCCATAATTACTATGAATTCACACTCTTCATCTTCCGGATTACCGCAAGAGCCTCAGGCGAGGCAGAGCTCAACCCCGAGCACGCCGCCAGGAGCACAAGCCAACATTTCCCCCAATCAGCTTCAGCACTATCACACGAGCCTGAACGAGTACATCAGCCAGGCACGTGAACATGCCCAGGCGCTGCGTGCCAGCTACACCAACGAAGTGTATGAACTCTGGCTTCAGCATATTTCCACCAGCGCCGCCACCGATGAGGCGAGCATCGCCTCCGGTTCGTTGACCGCTCAGCAGCTTGAGGAGCTGACCCGCAAGTGGGTGCGCTTCATGCGTGAAAGCCGCGATATGCTGCACCACGAAAGCTCCATTGCCGCCGCACGTGCTGCGGTTGAGGCTAAGCCCCTCCCCGAGTAGGGTCACCCTTTATTTCTTTCGCGCGGCAACGCCAGCACTCCGCGTTGTACCGCGTTTTTCTGCGGCGGGGCTATCGAGCCAAGCGATTAAGCCCTGCCCGGAATGCGTACTTCACATAACCTGCCCCTTGCTATAGTTATGGATATTCAAAGACCCTAACTATGTTGCAGAAAGGGCGGGAATGTCCCACCAAAAACGCGTCCTGCGGCCTATCCGTAGCGATGTTGCTCCCCCAGTTACCTCGCCACCGGTCTACCGTGGTGATATTGACGCGCGCGGTACGGCGCAAGACCTCGTCCCGCGCAGCTTGTGGGTTGATTTCTGGGACACTCTCTTCTTCATCTTCGCCGGCATCGCGGCCCTCGTGCTGACCTTCATGATTCTGGCGAATACGGTCGGCCATTCTTTCTGGGGTTTCCCCATTGCCTTCATTTTCTGGGCGGTCACCGCGTACCTGACGCTACCGCGTTTTCACGCCATCATGACCCGCATCTACGTGCCCGACTACTTTATTGGGCGCACCCGCACCCCGGACGGTCTGCTCGGTGACCCGGTCAATATCGGTCTGATTGGCACCGAGGAGCAGATTCACCAGGTCATGCAGGACGCAGGCTGGACCCGCGCTGACAACGTCACCCTCGTCTCTTCCTGGAAGATTATTCTCTCCACCATCACCCGCCGCTCCTACGCGGAGGCGCCGGTCTCCCCGCTGAAAATTTTTGGTAAGACGCAGGCTTTCGCCTACCAGAAGGAAGTGGACGGCAACCCCGAGAAACGCCACCACGTGCGCTTCTGGAAAACCCCGGACGGCTGGCTTCTGCCGGGCGGTCACCAGGTGGATTGGTTGGCGGCGGGCACGTACGACTCCGGTGTGGGTTTCAGCTTCTTCACCCTGCAGGTCACGCACCGCATTGACTCTGAAACCGACTTTGAACGCGACTACATTGTGGAGTCCATTCAGTACGCTCACCCGGAAACTCACGTTGAGATTCTGCACGATTTTTCCTCCGGCTACCACGCCCGTAACGGCGGCGGCGACGCGATCCGCACGGACGGCGCGCTCCCGGTCATCGTGCTGAACAATGAGGGTCTGGAGCCGCAGGAGCAGGAAGAAATTCACCTCTCCAGCGCGCACGACCTGGCGTACCGCATGCCGCTGAGCCTGCTGGTCGGTTCGGGTATGCTCATCGCCGTGACCCTCGCAGACATTATCAACAGCGTCATTCTGGCGCTCAGCCGCCCAGCTCTGCGTGCCAAGCTGCTGGAGGAAGGCTCCGGCAACGACATTGAGTTGCTGGACCTCTTCGATCAGGTGGATAGTGACGTGCTGCTGACCATTACCGGTACGGTGCTGGTTGGTTTCGTGGCGATTTATTCGGCGGTGCACCTGTTCCTGCTGTGGAGCACGCTGCGCGGCTCCTCCAAGGCTCGCCGTCTGGCCCTGCTACTGACGGCGCTAAACTTCATGGCGATTACCGGCGGCGTGCTGTGGGGACACCACTCCCTGCCGCTGTCCACGATTTTCTTTCAGCTGGGCGTTGCGGTGTTCGCAATGTTGGCGTTCACCTCGGACGAGGCGGTCCAGTACACCGCGACCCGCACCTTCCACATGCGCGACACGAAGATTGTGCAGCGCGCGACGCACCCGAAGGTTCTGGAGCGCAGGGCTCAGCGCAAGGCTCAGAAAGCCCAGAAAGCGCAGAAGACGCACAATGCGCAGAAGGCACGCAAAGCTACCTCTGCAAGCAACGCTCACCGCGCGTAGATTGCACGTTTCAGCGCAACATAGTGAATAGAAAAGTACCGCCCGGTCAGTACATGATCGGGCGGTACTTTTTTGCTCTGCAGCCGCAGACTCTACCGGGCCTGCGCGCATTGCAGGAATCTCAGCACATTGCAGGCTTCTTAGGCTTCACCCTTTTCGCCGTGGAAAATCGGGCCCACGTTACGGGGGCGCTTGAGCTCAAAGAAGCCGGGGTAGGAAGCCAGCGCCAGGGCGCCGTCAAAGAGCTTACCAGCCTCTTCACCGGCGGGGCTCGGGGAGATGACCGGGCCGAAGAAAGCGGTGCCGTTAATGGAAATCAGCGGAACACCCACATCGGTGCCGCCCACGGTCTCCAACGCCAGGTCCAGGGAGGCGCGCATCTGCTCATCGTACTGGTCGGTGAAGGCGACATCCACCAGCTCTGCGGGCAGGTTGACCTCCTCCAGCGCCTTGACGATTGCGTCGCGGTAGGAATCAGCCTTGTTGTCGTTGTGGTGAATCTGCTCGCCCAGAGCGTCGTAGAGGGGCTTGATGACCTCGTTGCCGTGCAGCTCGCGCACAGCGGTAATGAGGCGGGCCGGCGCCCAGGACTTGTTCATCGCTGCCTGGTAGCTGGAGGGCAGGTCGCGGCCCTGGTTGTGCATGGACAGGGAGAAGGGGCGCCAGGTCACCTCAACGTTGCGGACCTTCTGCACCTCGCCAATCCAGCGGGAGGTAATCCAGCACCAGGGGCAAATCGGGTCGAACCAGAAATCAATCTGTGCGGGTGCGTTCTCAGCCATGAGTGTTCCTCTCTCATACGGTTGCGCCAGCCGCTTCTATGAGCCGGCGCTTATTCTTCAGCACACGTTCTTCAGGACATGCCAGCGAGAGCAGTACCTGCTAGTGAGCCGTCACCCCGTATAACAGGGGCGACGGCTTCTTTATTCCCTAGCCTGTCGGCTGGAAGTATTCGGTTATGCCGCCTGACGGTCCGCTTCCTTCAGGGAGGCGGCCTTCGCCTCCCCCTTTACGGTGCGGGTGGTCTCGGTTTTCGGGGTCGGGCGCCTGCAGCACGTAGCGGGGTTCCGTGCCGTTGAGCACGGTGTCCTCACCGATGACGATGGACACCACATCGGTGCGGTCCGGGATGTCGAACATAATCGGCTGCAGAATCTGCTCCATCATGGCGCGCAGGCCGCGGGCACCGGTGCCGCGTTCGGCGGCGAGGCGGGCAATAGCCGCGACCGCAGCGTCGTCGAGGACCAGGTCCACGCCGTCCAGGGCGAAGAGGTGACGGTACTGCTTGAGCAGCGCGTTCTTCGGTTCCGTCAGCACGCGAGCCAGCTCTTCTTCGTTGAGCTCACTCAGAGTCGAGATGACCGGCAGGGCGGCCAATCAGCTCGGGGATAATGCCGTAGTGCGCCAGGTCCTCGGGCATGATCTGGTCCAGTGGGTTCTTCACGGAACCGCCCAGTTCAGCGCCGAAACCGATGCCGCCGGCACCCACTCGGGCTGCGATGCGGTCGTCAATATTGTCGAAGGCGCCAGCCACGATGAAGAGAATGTTCGAGGTATCAATCTCAATATTCGCGTGTGCCGGGTGCTTGCGTCCGCCCTCCGGCGGTACGGTCGCCACGGTGCCCTCAATAATCTTCAGCAGCGCCTGCTGCACGCCCTCACCGGACACGTCACGGGTGATGGAGAGGTTCTCGCCGCCCTTGCGGGCAATCTTGTCGATCTCGTCAATGTAGATGATGCCGCGCTGAGCCTTAGCAATATCACCGTCAGCGGCGTTGATGAGGCGCAGCAGAATGTTCTCCACGTCATCACCCACGTAGCCCGCCTCGGTGAGGGTGGTTGCGTCGACCAGGGCGAAGGGCACATCCAGCTTCTTCGCCAGGGTTGCCGCCAGGTAGGTTTTACCGCAGCCGGTCGGTCCGAGCATCAGAATATTCGACTTGCCCAGCTCCACCTGCTCCCCCGCGGTCGCCGAAAGAATGCGGGAGGTCAGCACCGGGTTATCAATATCGTGGATGCGCTTGTAGTGGTTGTACACCGCCACCGCCAGGGTCCGCTTCGCCGCGTCCTGACCGATGATGTAGTCGTTGAGGTAGCTGTAAATTTCGCGCGGAGTAGCCAGCTGAGATGCAGGCGCCGCCGCGGAGGATTTCACCTTCAGACGCTCTTCAGTGAGGATCTCTTCGCACAGCTCCACGCATTCGTCGCAGATGGAAACATTCGGGCCGAGCACAATCTTGAAAACCTGCGCGCGAGTCTTCTTGCAGAAGGAGCATCGCATGCTGGCGTTGGGCTGTTCGGGAGGCACAATGATGTCTGTGGCCACGAAGATTCCCTTTCGATCGGCGTGGTGAAATCGGTGCAGAAGGGTCAGTGACCTGATATCTGCGGTGATTTCTCAGGAGGGGCACCGGCGGGTGGTGGGCGCCGTGGTTTGAGTGAGAAACCGGTATGAAATACTCGAATTTTCTCCCTCTCTAAGGCTACCGGAGTTCACCCCGGAACTCAGAATTACGCACCGCAAATGAACGGACTTACCGGGCATATGACAAAGCGCGTCTTTTATGACGGCGGCGGGGCTGATACTCCGGCATATGACGGTAGGCTGTGACGCTAAAGCCCGACAAGAAAGCGCAGGTCAACGCAACATATCAGCCTGCCTTGCCGTACCCCTGGCGGGCGCAAAAAAGGGCGGCACCGCACCGCGCACCAGCCCGAAGGCTCGCACACGAAGCGATGCCGCCCCTCCCCCGAAAAACGCTCGGGGATATTCCTCAAAACTTTAGGTGTGGGAAATAGCGGTGTTGGTCGCAGGCTTACGCAGCTTACGAGACTCCAGCACCTTATCGACCAGGCCGTACTCCAGGGCAGCAGCCGCAGTCAGAATGTTGTCACGCTCAATGGAACGGTCAACTTCCTCGTAGGTCTTGCCCGAGTGCAGTGCCAGGGTCTGCGCAGTCCACTCACGCATACGCATAACCTCGTTCGCGTGAATCTCAATGTCAGATGCCTGACCGCCCTGCTGGCCGCTCAGTGCGGGCTGGTGAATCAGCACGCGAGCGTTCGGCAGCGCCAGACGCTTGCCGGGGGTACCGGCAGCCAGCAGAACCGCCGCAGCGGATGCCGCCTGGCCCAGGCACACGGTCTGAATCTCGGGGCGGATGAACTGCATGGTGTCGTAGATGGCGGTCATTGCGGTGAAGGAGCCGCCGGGCGAGTTAATGTACAGGGTGATGTCACGCTCGGGGTCCTGTGCCTCCAGAACCAGCAGCTGAGCCATGATGTCGTCAGCGGATGCGTCGTCCACCTGGGTGCCCAGGAAGATGATGCGGTCCTCGAACAGCTTTGCGTACGGGTCCTGACGCTTGTAACCGTAGGGGGTGCGCTCCTCGAAGCTGGGGAGCACGTAGCGGTTGCTCGGCATAGCCGGCGCCGAGGTGGTGATATCGTTCGGCAGGTAGTTCATGTGCATCTCCCTTATGCGTTCTTCGATTCGGGCAGCTTACCGGCGGTGGTGGCAATGTGGTCGAAGAAGCCGTATTCCCAGGCCTTCTTCCGCGTTGAACCAGTTGTCGCGGTCGTTATCCTTCAGGATGGTCTCGAGGCTCTTGCCGGTGCGCTCAGCGGTGATCTCTGCCAGGCGCTTCTTCATGTCCAGAATCAGCTCAGCCTGGGTGCGGATATCCGATGCGGTACCGCCAATACCGCCGAGGGGCTGGTGCATCAGGATGCGGGCGTTCGGGGTTGCGTAGCGCTTGCCGATGGTGCCTGCGGTGAGCAGGAACTGACCCATGGATGCTGCCATACCGGTCACCACGGTCACCACGTCGTTCGGGATGAGCTGCATGGTGTCGTAGATAGCCATGCCAGCGGTGACGGAGCCGCCGGGAGAGTTGATGTACAGGTAGATGTCTGCCTCGGGGTCTTCAGCCGAGAGCAGCAGCATCTGGGAGCAGATGAGGTTGGCGTTGGGGAGTCGCGCACCTCGGAGCCGAGCCAGATAATGCGCTCCTTCAGGAGGCTGTTGTAGACGTAATCTTCCTGGGCACCAACGATGGGGGTTGCCATAGACGGCGCGGGCGCCACGCCGGCTGCCTGGGAGGCGCCGATGGGCAGAGGCATGTAGCTGGACATTCTTCCTCTTCTTCTCTAATGGGTCTTCGCTGCATCTTTGCGCGATTTACGCGCCGGAGCGCACGCGAAAAGTTTCGTTGCTACTACCTTACCGATAGTTGCTCTCCCCCGCTTCCCTTCGGGTTGTTCGTTCGCCAGGGGGTGAAGCAGAGGCGAAAACCTCGGTACGGAATAACTTGAGGGCGGAATAGTTTGGGGTGAAAAGAGCCTCAGCGGGCACCCAACCGGTAATTCGGTGGATGCCCGCTGAGGCTACACGTTTCAAGCAATCAGCGCACGCCCTCTAGCGGGGTGGCTTCTTGCAGACCGTGGCGGGGATTTAGGCAGCTGCCTCTTCGCCCTCGCCCAGGTACTTGGACAGGTCAACAACGTTGCCCTTGGTGTCCTTGACCACTGCGGTCTTCAGCACTGCTGCCAGAGCCTTGGAGCGGCGAACCTCGCCGACCAGTGCGCCTGCCTGGCCGGAGCCGTCCAGCATCTGTGCGAACTGGTTGGGGTCCATGCCGTACTGGGAGCTCATGGTGATGATGTAGTTGATCATCTCAGCCTGGTCGACGGTCACTTCTTCCTTGTCCGCAACAGCGTCGAGAACCATCTCGTTCTTGAATGCGGTCTCGGTGTTCTCGCGAACCTCGGCGCGGTGCTCCTCGGTGTCGTGGTCTGCTTCAGCGTTGGGGTTGTTGAAGTGCTGCTCGAGCTGGTCCTCGATAACCTTCTCGGGGACGGGGATCTCGACGAGCTCAACGAGCTTTGCGAGGACCTTGTCGCGTGCCTGGGTGCCCTGCTCGGCAACCTTAGCTTCTGCAACCTGCTTCTTGATGTCTTCCTTCAGCTCGTCGATGGTGTCGAACTCGGAAGCCAGCTGTGCGAACTCGTCATCAGCTGCGGGCAGCTCGCGCTCCTTGACTGCGGTGAGCTTGACCTTGATGACTGCCTGCTCACCTGCGTGCTCGCCGCCGGAGAGCTTGGTCTCGAAGGTTGCGTCCTCGCCAGCGGACAGGCCGGTCAGAGCCTCGTCGATGCCGTCGAGCATGGTGCCGGAACCGATCTGGTAGGACAGGTCGTTTGCTGCATCTACCTGCTCGCCGTCGATTTCTGCGGCGATGTCGATGGTCACGAAGTCCTTGTCAGCTGCGGGGCGCTCAACGGTCTTCAGGGTGCCGAAGCGCTCACGCAGAGCGTCCAGTGCCTGAACCTCGTCCTCAGCGGTGACCTCTACCTCGTCAACCTCAACCTCGAGGCCCTCGTAGTTGGGCAGCTCGATTTCGGGGCGGACGGTGACGGTGATGGTCAGCTTGACGTCTGCCTCACGGTTCTCGGTGGAGGGCTGGGACTGAACGTCCAGCTCGGGCTGTGCCAGGGGGGAGAGTTCGTTCTCGCCCAGTGCCTGTGCGTAGTAGTCGTTCAGAGCGTCGTTCAGGGATGCCTCGACGATGTAGTCGAAGCCCGCACGCTGCTCGATGAGCTGCTTGGGCAGCTTACCCTTGCGGAAGCCGGGAACGCTGATCTGACCCGAGAGGTTCTTGTAGGTGCGGTCCAGGTAGGGCTTGAATTCTGCGAAGGGGAACCTCGACCTCAATCTTTGCGAGGGTCGGGTTGAGCTTCTCGACGGCGGTCTTCACGTCCGTGATCTCCTCATATAGTTTCGGTGCGGCACGAATCGTGTGTGCCGCGGTTGCTTAGTGGAAAGAGCGCCACGACCTTGTAGCGTCGCGGCAACCGTTTCACGTCGGGGCGACAGGATTCGAACCTGCGATCTCCTGCTCCCAAAGCAGGCGCGTTAGCCAAGCTACGCCACGCCCCGTGAAACCGACCGTGTTGCGCACTTGCGTGTTTAACACAGTCAGTGCCCTAGTTTACCTGTTTTCCCGCTAAATGCCCAACACAGCGGCTCGTGCACGGTTTATTTCCACTGAGCGCGTACTCCCCTATCTCCCTTGGTTTTGTAGGGTGTTTTGTGTGGATGCGAGGTGGAGGGGATGACGAGCTGGAGCGTGCGGATTCCGAGCGCGCGAGGAAACAAATCCGCATGCGGAAGGGATTCCCGTCATCCCCTCGAGGGAAAAAGAAAGGGCCTCGACGCGAAAGCGTCGAGACCCTAAATCTCGAGGGGATGACGGGAATCGAACCCGCGTAATCAGTTTGGAAGACTGAGGCTTTACCATTAAGCTACATCCCCGGAATGGAACTTGACTATAGTAGCGAGGTTCCATCTGGGCTGTCAAATATTTGAGTAGTTTTTAGACCTGTTTTCAGACCTGGCAGCCGGGGCACCAGTAGAGTTTACGGCCGGCAATTTCTTCCATGCGGATGGTGGTTCCGCAGCGGCGGCAGGGCTCGCCGTGGTGCATGTACACGTAGTTGGCGTGGTCGGGCCACGCTTCGGTTTCGGGTACGCCGGGGCGGTCTTCGGGTTCGGTGGTGATGATGCGCCCCACGCGCACGCCAATGACCAGCAGGTGTTTATTGTCTTCCCAGAGTCGCTCCAGTTCCTCGTCACTGAGGCTCTTGCCGGGGCGTAGCGGGTCAATTTCCTGGCGGTACAGCGATTCGGCGCGGAAGATATTGCCCACGCCGGAGATTGCCGCCTGATCCATCAGAATCACACCAATCGGGCGGGAACTCTTACGTGCCGCGCGGTAGAACTGTTCGGGGTCGGCATCCGGGTTGAGCGGGTCGGGGCCGAGCTTGGAGCGGACGGCGCGCACCTCCTCCGGCGTGAGGGTGCGGCAGATAGTCGGGCCCACCAGGTCCGCCCAGCCGTGCTCCGAAACAATACGGCAACGCACCGTACTCTTCGGTTCGGGAGGACCGGCGTAGGGTTCCCCCTCCCCCCGCGGCGTATTCTTTTTCGCCAATCTTGCGGGGCGCACCAATGCTCGAAGCACCCGTGAACGTCTCGTCCCCGCCGAAGCTCCAGTTACCGTAAATACCCAAGTGCACGTTCAGGGTCAGGTCGTTCTCGAAGGTCACGAACAGGTGCTTACCATGCGCGTACGCACCGGTGATGGTGTGCCCGTCCAGCAGAGCGGCGCCCTCAGCGTAGCGGCCCTGCGGGGAGGAAACCTGCACGCGCTCGCCGGTGAAGACGTCACTGATTTGGCGGGCGATACGGTGGATGGAGTGGCCTTCGGGCACGGGTTCTCCTCGAAAACTTGTCGGCTAGAAATAGTGCGGATTATATGGGTGCAGAGACGACTGAGGCGCATAGCCTGCACTATGCGCCTCAGATTTTAGAGCTTAGGCAGCGTCAATCTGCTTGCCGGCAATGTCGCCGGTCTGCTCGTACTCAGCCAGCTGACCGATACGGCGTGCGTGACGCTCCTCGTTGGTCCAGGGGGTAGCCAGGAAGACCTTGATGATTTCCAGTGCTTCTTCCTTGCTGTGCTGGCGGCCGCGCCCACAGCAACGACCTGTGCGTTGTTGTGCTCGCGAGCCAGCGCCGCGGTGTCGTGGTTCCATGCCAAAGCCGCGCGGATACCCTCAACCTTGTTCGCAGCCATCTGCTCGCCGTTGCCGCTACCGCCCAGCACAATACCCAGGGAGTCCAGGCCAGCCTCGCGGTCACGCTTCACGCCAAGGGCTGCGTTAATGCAGAACGAGGGGTAGTCGTCCAGCGGGTCGTAGTCGGCGGGGCCGTGGTCAATCATTTCGTAGCCCGCAGCGGTGAGGGACTCGATCAGGTAGTGGCTCAGTTCGAGGCCAGCGTGGTCGGTTGCGATGTGTACGCGCATGGTACTCTCCTGGTGATTTTGTCTTGGTGTGACGTGCGTTTGTGCGTTCGTGGGAGGCGCCGGTTCTCAGTTCTGAGCGCCGTTGCTAGAGTGCGCCGCGCATCCATCAGGTGGGATACGCTCCCCGTTTGGGTTTTTTCTGTCTTAACTGTATCGAATTCGCGCGGGTTCGGGTAATGCGGAGCCTTCTAGACCCCCACCTATACGGTAGACTGTGGGATATGGCACTTTTTGGTGTCCCGATTCGCCGCGCCCAAACTTGAACGCCTCCAGCGCTACGTATGCAGCGTCGCAGGAGCCGCGCACCTCGGGAACCAGCGCACCATGACAGGGCGTGTCAACACGGCACGCTATTCACATCTAAGGAGAGGGAGCTGTATGCCCGGCCTGAACCTAACCCGCAATGAGGCAACCGAACGCGCATCCATTATTAAGCGCGTGCACTCGTACCGTATTGAACTCGACCTTCCGAAGGACAAAGACGTCTTCTCCTCGAAGGTTGAAATTCGCTTCGACGCTCAGGAAGGTGCCTCCACCTTCATTGACGCCATCACCTCCTCGGTCAAGTCCATTAACCTCAACGGCGAAGAGCTGAGCACCGACCTGGCGGACGGCGAGCGCATCCAGCTGCCGAACCTTGCTGCTGAGAACACCCTGGTCATTGACGCAGAGATGTTCTACACCAACACCGGTGAGGGTCTGCACCGTTTCGTGGACCCCGCCGACGGCGAAGTGTACCTGTACTCCCAGTTTGAAGTGCCGGACTCCCGCCGCGTGTTCCCCGTCTTTGAGCAGCCCGACCTGAAGGCTGAATTCGAGTTTATTGTGCGCGTTCCCTCGCACTGGGTGGTTGTGTCTAACCAGCCCGAGGTGAAGGTTGAGGAGAAGGAGTGCGGTTGCGGCCGTGCGAAGACCTGGTTCTTCAAGCCGACCCCGCGCATGTCTTCGTACATTACCGCGATTGTGGCTGGCCCCTACGAGAAGGTCACCAGCGAGCTGACTAACTCTGAAGGTCGAGTGATTCCGCTGGGCGTGTACGCTCGTAAGTCCCTCATGCCGTTTGTGGATGCTGAGGACATGTTTGAGCTGACCCGTCAGGGCTTCGAGTTCTACGAGGAGCAGTTCAAGACCCCGTACCCGTTCGAGAAGTACGATCAGCTGTTCGTGCCCGAGTTCAACGCCGGTGCGATGGAGAACGCTGGCTGCGTAACCTACCTGGAGACTTACGTCTTCCGCTCCAAGGTTGCGGAGGCTCTGCGTGAGCGCCGCGCTATCACCGTTCTGCACGAGCTGGCTCACATGTGGTTCGGTGACCTGGTCACCATGAAGTGGTGGAACGACCTGTGGCTGAACGATCCTTCGCTGAGTTCATGTCGACCCTGGCTGCTGCGGAGAACACCCGCTACGCGAAGGAGGCGTGGGCCACCTTCGCCGCGTCGGAGAAGACCTGGGCGTACCGTCAGGATCAGCTGTCTTCGACTCACCCGATTGTGGCTGAGATCCGTGACCTTGCCGATGTTCAGGTGAACTTCGACGGCATTACGTACGCGAAGGGCGCTTCGGTGCTGCGTCAGATGGTGGCGTGGGTTGGCCAGGAGAACTTCATGGCTGCTCTGAAGGTGTACTTCGATAAGCACAGCTGGGGCAACACCGTTCTGGACGACCTGCTGGTTGAGCTGGAGCGCACCTCCGGCCGTGACGTGCGTGCGTGGAGCGCTAAGTGGCTTGAGACCGCTGGTGTGAACACTCTCGCCGTTGAGATTGAGAACGACGAGGCTGGCAACATTTCGAACCTGGGTATCCGCCAGTCCTACGCTGAGGGCTTCGAGACCCTGCGCCCGCACCGTGCCGTAATTGGTTTCTACAACCTGGTGGACGGCAAGCTGACCCGCACCGACCGCATCGAGCTGGACATTGACGGCGAGCTGACCGTGGTTGAGGAGGCTCTCGGTAAGAAGCGCCCCGACCTGCTGCTGCTGAACGATGAGGACCTGGCGTACGCCAAGATTCGCCTGGACGAGCGTTCCATCGAGACCGCTATCAAGCACCTGGGCGACATTGATTCGTCCGTGGCTCGCGGCGTGGTCTGGGGTTCGCTCTGGGATACCGTGCGTGACGCTCAGATGCCGGCACGTAAGTACGTTGACCTGGTGCTGAACAACATCGGCAAGGAGACCAACTCCACCGCTCTGCGCACCCAGATTAACAACCTGTCCGCTACCCTGCACTCCTTCGTGGCTCCTGAGGCTCGCGAGGAGACCCGCCACCGTGCCGCTGACCGTCTGTGGGAGCTGGCATGCGTTGCAGAGCCCGATTCGGATGCTCAGCTGCAGCTGCTGCAGGCGTTCATCAACCAGACCCGCACCGAGGAGCAGTACGACAACGTGCAGCGCCTCTTCGAGGGTGAGCTGACCCTTGAGGGCCTGGACATTGACGCTGACCTGCGTTGGAACCTGGTGTGCCGCCTGGCTACCGGTGGCCGTTTCTCCGCCGAGCAGATCGCTGCGGAGCTGGAGAACGACAACACCGCAAACGGTCAGCAGTACGCCGCTCAGGCATACGCATCGATTCCGACCGCGGAGGCTAAGGCTGAGTACTGGAACAAGATCATGGTGACCGGCGAGCTGTCGAATATGATTCAGCGTTACGCTATTTCCGGTTTCAAGTCCGGCAAGCCCGAGCTGATTGCCCAGTACGATGAGCCGTACTTCGAGCAGATTGAGGGTATTTGGCGTTCGCGTTCGCACGAGATTTCCATGCAGATTATTGGTGGCATGTACCCGAGCGAGCCGACCGCTGAGCTGCTGGAGCGTACCGAGGCGTACCTGGCGTCTCTGCCTGAGGATGCTGCGGCTCTGTACCGTCAGATTGCGGAGGCACGCGACGGCGTGGCTCGTGCGCTGAAGGTTCAGGCGGCTGACATTTAACAATGCTTGTGAGCTGAGGCGGGTTCGCCACCTGCTCTCATAGGTTTTTGCTCATGGGTTTTTATTCGTCCCCTTCTACCCCGATTCGGGGTGGGAGGGGACGTTTCTATGGGGTTTATGCCGGTTCTATTTTGAGTTGTGCCCCAAGTTGCGCACCGGTTTGCACACCGGTTTGCGCACCGGTTTGCGCACCGAGTCTAATTCTTGTCACTGCGGTGCATATTTTTTGTTATTTTCATTTGAATATCCCTCAAAAGCTCTCTACTTGGGGTTGCGCCTATCGTATACTGTTGTGCATGCCTTCTATCAAGTCTCCTATCGCGAAAGTTTCTCTGACCGGCACAATCCTTGCTGTGGTTGCCGCCGGTTCCTTTGGCGTGTACTCCGCAGGAGGCTTCATCGCGCCCGGTGGCACCGCCGCTACCGCTGCTGCGGGCGCCGAGCTACCCAGTCGGCGCAGGAAAGCCCCAGCGAGTCCCCCTCCCCCGAGCCGACTCCGGAACCGACCACCCCGGTGCAGAAGATGGAACGCACCGCGCAGAACGCCTTCGGCAAGGAGGGTGCGCAGGCAACCGGTGAGATTCAGGCGCCGTTCCCCACCTCCGCTGATGCCGCCGACATGCTGGTTCAGCAGTTCAAGGGTGGCGTGGTCATGTACACCCCCAAGTACGGTCCGGTTGCGGTGGAATCCGGCGTCTACGAGCACTGGTGGAAGCAGCGCGGGTACAGCGACTTTGCCGGTTGGGAGGGTCTGCCGGTGAGCTGGCGATCCAAGAAGGGCGTTCTGTACACCAAGTTTGAGAAGGCTGAACTCTACTGGGATAAGGCGAACGGTCTGCCGCGTAACACCAATGTTCTTGGCGCTAAGGATGCCCTGGTGATTGGTGACTCGCAGGTGACCGCAACCTCCTGGGTTGGTTTGGGTCTGAAGCAGGCAGGTTTCGTCCCGTACCTGTTCCGTTGCGGCGGCATCGGTTTTGTGACTGCCCGCGAGGGTGTGTGCCCCTCCTACTATCAGGGTGTGATGGGTGGCCGTTGGGCTCTGCCGAGCGGTAACCCCGGCGTGATTTACCTGGACGCCTCCGGCAATGACATTTACATTCACGAGGATGAGACGAAGGCGCGCGAGCACGTGAACGCTCACCAGACTCAGGTCATTGAGCAGCTGCGACGTATGTACCCGTCGTCGAAGATTGTGTTCGGTGGTGTGGTGTCTATGGATGAGGCGTCTGCACCGGATAAGCAGGTGGCGCATAAGCGTCACGTGGCAAACGAGGTGGCAAGGCAGGGTGCCCGCGAGACCGGCGTGCTGTTCATGGACACCTCGGGCTGGCAGAGCCTCTACCTGGCTGAGGGTGACATGGCTGATGGCGTGCATCTGAAGGAGAAGGCGCACCATAAGCTGGCGGGCCCCTTTGCGACTCGTCTGCGTGAACTGCTCGGCACCGCGTAAACTAACTGTGTAATCAGCCGAGTACATCAGCTTCGATCAACGCATATAGCATTAGAATGAGGCGCCGGGAGGATTGAATCCTTCCGGCGCCTCATCCGTTTGAGTGGGTTACCCACCGCAGCTCTCAAGTTAGTGTGCGGGTTTTATGCCGCGACGTTTGCCTGGCGTTCCTTCGCCTCGGCCTTCTGGTGTGCGAGCACGCCCTCCGCAAGGCGACGCTTCTGACGCTCACGAGCGGCTTCCTTCTCACGCTGCTCGGCAGCCCAGGCGACCGGGTCAATGTCGATTGACTCGTAGTGCCATTCGCCAATGTAGTCGCGAATCGGGGCGACCCAGGTGACGGGAATGCCGCGGCGCAGGTACACCTCGTGGTCGGTGTCTTCAAAAGCGTGGATAAGGCGGTTGCCGTCAGCAATCAGGGACTCAATGATGGAGTCCTTCCATGCAGGGCTGTTGGAGCCGTCGTTGCCGGGCTTAGCGAACACGTGCTTGGGTTCCAGACCTGCGCGGGCGATGAACTGGTTCAATTCCTTCATGTAGGTGCCATCGCGGCCGGTAATTACTACGACCTCTGCGCCGGTGTCTGCCGCGATTTCGCGAACACGGTCGGCAATTTCAACATTGACCGTGGCGTTGCGGATGGCCTTGAAGAATCGGCGGTTGCTTGCGAAGAAACCGGTCAGGTACTTGTCCATCTGATCTCGGTTGCTGGCAAGGGTACCGTCAATGTCGACTGCAATCAGATCCATATAGGTCTCACTTTCGATCCGTACGGGAAGAATGCGCCTGGTGAGGGCGCGGCGGAAGAGTTCCCGTGCGGTGTGGCTGGTAATCGGTGTGTCAAAGACGCCCCGGTGAAAGGGCGTAGTCTTTCTAGAATACCCTATTTCCGTAAAGTAATGCCCTATCGAATGTCATTATTACAACTACCCCGTTGATGTCATACGGCATAGAAAAACCGCTGGTGGCGCAGGCAAAGAGCCCACACCACCAGCGTAAAAAGTATAGAAATGTCTCGAGGAAAGTTAGAGTAGCGAACCGGAACCGCGGCGCACCAGCACCATACCGGCGGGCGCCACAATGCGCAGCCACTCCTCCGAACCTACATGCGCAGCGAACAGCGGCAGATCGCCCGTGAAGCCTTCCGGGATGAAACCGAACACGCGCAGGGCGAATGCCGCGCCGGTCGGTACTAGCACGGTATCGAACTCAGGTAGGTACTCCAGCACCATATCGGAGGACCAAATACGCGAGCGCACCGTAGAAGCACAGCAGCGCCGGGGTTCTCGGGCAGGGGCGCGTTCTACCGCCTCAGGCCTTCTGCAGTGGCGCGGTGGAATTCTTCAACCGGGACGGTACCAACCTCGTACCAGCCGCTGAGCGGGGCTGACTTGCCAGCCCAGCTGGCGTTGACGGTCACCGGCGGCATGAACAGCACCAGCTGCGAGTTCTCTTCGTTACCCTGTTCTTCTGCCTGCTTCTGCAGACGCGCCAGTCGGTCCAGTAGCGCCTGCGCCTGTACGGTCATGTCCAGGGTCGAGTCAGCCAGCAGGTGCAGGGCGCGCAGACCCATAATGACCGGGGTGTCCGAGGAGGCGTCCTCCGGCTCCAGGGAGCAGGCGAACACCGCCACCACGCGGCCGCGCGCGGTCAGGCGGATAGCCGCATCCGGGTTGACCGCCAGGGCGCGAGAAATGTAGGTGGCAAGGTCCTTGACCGCTGCGGCACCCTGCGCTCCGCCGGGCAGAATCAGGTAGGGCTCCTCCACGCCTTCGTGGGGGTTGTACTTGAGTTCAATGGGTGCCGCCGCGTTCGGTGCGCTGTTCTGATCGGGAGCGTTCTCCTGCACGGGGGTATTGTCAGGGGTGGTTTCAGACGGCGTAGTCATTTCTGCTCCTTTTCGGCGTAGGCCTGCTCGGTGGCAAGTTGGTGGGTGATATCTGCGATGGTGTGTTAGGCAGACGTTCCGGATCGACTATCCGGGTCATTGTTCCTAGTCAATGTTCCGAATCAACCTGTCGTGGTTGTCTCAGAGTATGCTCTCCCACTCTACGCCAGAAACCGGTTCATTGAAAACGTGCGAGAATAAAACCATGACCAAGCCCACTGTGACCCAAAACCTCATGCGGATGCTGGACCTCTCCCCTGTGGAGGCGGCGCCCGCCTCCTTCGGTAGTGATGAAGTGTCCACCGGTGTGACGCTCACCCGCGAACAGCCGCGTACTTTCGGTGGTCAGGTTCTTGCCCAGTCGATTATTGCCGCCGACCGCACGGTGGAGGGCAAGGACATCCACTCGATTCACGCCTACTTTCTGCGTCCCGGCGATATTGAGCGTGAACTGTTCTTCGCCACTCAGCGCCTGAATGATAGCCGTTCCTTCTCGACCCGCCGCGTGCAGGTGTTCCAGGATGAGGCGCCCATGTTCTCGGCGATTATGTCGTTCCAGTCCGATAGCCGCGGCCCGGAGCACACCGCAGTGACCATGCCGGAGGTGCCGGACCCCGAATCATTGCCGATGGTCAGCGACTACCTGGGTCAGCTCCCCCACCCCATTGCACAGGCGGTCTCGTGGGAACGTCCGATTGATATGCGACACGTGGACGCGCCCCTGTACACTCAGGCGGATGCCTCCTCGACACAGCCGCGTGCCTGTGTGTGGTTCAAGACCTTTGACCGCCTGGTGCGTGCTGATGGTTCTGAGGCATCGGAGGCGGAGCACCGCGCCGCTATCGCCTATGCTTCGGATTATCTGCCGCTGGAGCCGGCTCTGCGCCGTCACGGCAAGTTCTGGCTGGAGCCGGGCCTCAAGAGCGCCTCGCTGGATCACGCGATGTGGTTCCACCGTTCGGCGCGTGCCGATGAGTGGCTGCTGTACGTGCTGGATTCCCCGAGCGCGCAGGGTGGCAGGATGCTCGCGCAGGGTTCGATTTTCAATCGTTCCGGTGAGCTGGTGGCGACTGTGGCGCAGGAAATGATGTTCCGCCTGCCGGAATACCGCTAAAGTTCCGATACAAACGTTAGAGCATACAGAAAGACCGTGTGAGGTGGTTGTCTCACACGGTCTTTCTTATGTTCTAGTGTACGGTCTAGAAGCCGTTTGGAAGCTCTTATTTGGCTTCGACGTCAATCACACCGTCCGGGGAAATGTGCACGGTGCTCTTGGTGCGGCGGGAAACAAAGAAGTCACCCACGAATACCAGACCGGTCACCAGAAGACCCAGTGCTGCCATCCATACTGCCACCGCACCGAAGAACATCGGGAACAGCAGCACGAGCAAACCCAGGATCAGGGTACCGATAGCAGAGAGCTGCAGGTGGCGTCCGGCGGCGTAGCTCAGGTATTTCATGGCCTGGGCAGTCATCAGACGAATCAGCGCCCACGCAATCAGCCACACGCCCACAATAGTCGGAATGTACGTCGCCTGCGCACCAGCCGAAGCGCTCAGCAGAATCAGACCAGCCACCACGGTCAGGATGCCGTTAACCAGGTCCCAGCCGGTACGTGCCTGCTTTGGCGTGCCGAAGTAACGCACCAGTTCAAACACGCCACCAAGCCACACCGAAATGGAGAACACATAACCCAGAACTACCAGCGGAATAGCGGGATTGGCGAACATGTAGATTGCCGCTGCAATCAGCAACAGACCGGTAACCAAGGACATCCAGTTATATTTTGAAAGCATAATGCTCTTCTCTTCGTAATCACATGTGTCAGTTGCACTTACGTGCATACTCATTATAAACCGTGAATATGAAATCCGCCACGATATATCGGTCGCCACTGAGCGAACTATTTCTACCGACGAATAACCCACCACGTAGCGGAACAACACGTGAGATAGCAGGACTATACCCCTTCCCCAGCAGACACAGCGAAGCCCCGCCTCCTGCGTCATAACAGCATCAGGAGGCGGGGCTCGTTACCGAACCAAACCCTATCGGGTCAGCTTGCGGTGCACCACGCGGTGCGGCTTAGCAGCCTCAGGGCCGAGGCGCTCAATCTTGTTCTTCTCGTAGGACTCGAAGTTACCCTCGAACCAGTACCACTGATCCGGGTTCTCATCGGTGCCCTCCCACGCCAGGATGTGGGTTGCCACGCGGTCCAGGAACCAACGGTCGTGAGAGACGACCACTGCACAGCCGGGGAATTCCAGCAGCGCATTTTCCAGGGATGCGAGGGTCTCAACGTCCAGGTCGTTAGTGGGCTCATCGAGCGGCAGCAGGTTACCGCCCTGCTTGAGGGTCAGCGCCAGGTTCAGACGGTTACGCTCACCACCGGAGAGCACACCCGCCTTCTTCTGCTGGTCCGGACCCTTGAAACCGAACGCGGAAACGTACGCACGCGAAGGCATCTCAACGTTGCCGACCTGGATGTAGTCCAGACCGTCAGAGACGACCTCCCAGAGGCTCTTCTCCGGGTCGATGTTCGCGCGGTTCTGGTCAACGTAGGAGATCTTCACGGTCTCGCCGACCTTCAGCTCGCCGCCGTCGAGGGGCTCCAGGCCAACGATGGTCTTGAACAGGGTGGACTTACCCACACCGTTAGGACCAATCACACCCACAATGCCGTTACGGGGCAGGGAGAAGGACAGGCCGTTAATCAGGGAACGGCCGTCGAAGCCCTTCTGCAGGTTCTCAGCCTCAATAACGACGTTACCCAGGCGGGGTCCCGGAGGAATCTGAATCTCTTCGAAGTCAAGCTTGCGGGTCTTCTCAGCCTCCGCAGCCATCTCCTCGTAGCGTGCCAGACGAGCCTTCGACTTAGCCTGGCGGCCCTTAGCATTGGATCGGACCCAGTCCAGCTCCTCGCTCAGGCGCTTAGCGAGCTTAGCGTCCTTCTTGCCCTGAACTTCGAGGCGGGCGCGCTTCTTCTCCAGGTAGGTGGAGTAGTTGCCCTCGTAGGGGTACAGGTTACCGCGGTCAACCTCGGCGATCCATTCTGCCACGTGGTCGAGGAAGTAACGGTCGTGGGTAATCGCGATGACGGCACCCTCGTAGGACTGCAGGTGCTGCTCCAGCCAGAGCACGGACTCTGCGTCCAGGTGGTTGGTGGGCTCGTCGAGCAGCAGCAGGTCGGGCTTCTGCAGCAGCAGCTTGCACAGTGCCACGCGGCGGCGCTCACCACCGGAGAGGTGGGTGACGGGCATGTCAGCGGGCGGGCAGCGCAGCGCCTCCATTGCCTGCTCCAGCTGGGAGTCGAGGTCCCATGCGTTAGCGGCGTCGATAGCTTCCTGCAGCTGACCCATTTCTTCCATGAGGGCGTCGAAGTCAGCGTCGGGCTCAGCCATGAGGGCGGAGATTTCGTTGAAGCGGTCCAGCTTGGACTTGATTTCGCCCACGCCTTCTTCAACGTTGCCCAGAACGGTCTTCTCTTCATTCAGCGGCGGCTCCTGCATGAGGATGCCCACACTGTAGCCTGCGGTCAGGCGCGCCTCACCGTTGGAGGGCTGGTCGAGGCCAGCCATGATCTTCAGGATGGTCGACTTACCCGCGCCGTTCGGACCAACCATACCGATCTTGGCGCCGGGGAAGAACGACATCGTCACGTCGTTAAGGATGACCTTGTCGCCCACAGTCTTGCGGGCCTTGATCATCTGATAAATAAATTCAGCCATAGTTACCTATTTTAGCGTGATTCTGCGGCGCACTGACGGCTTAGTCGAATATTCCCCACATTCAGCATGCGAGGTTTAGTCACCTTCAGCCTGTGCGCGTTTACGTTCATAGGAGCGGGCGGCTCGGATGCGGTCACCACAACGCACGCTACACCATCTACGTCGCGCGTGGGTCCGCAGCATGATGCGGTCGCAGTCGGGTGCTTCGCATTCAGAGAGTTTATCTGCTTCTTCGCCGGTCAGTAATGTGATGGCATCATAAGCGATGCGGGCGATGGCGTAATCCACCTCTTGGGTGAGGGGGTCTTCAACTCGCCGCGTGTACCGCCGGTTTTCTGCATCCCACGCTAGAGCGTTCATGGTGAGCGCCTCATGTGCTGTCTTGTTGACGGCGTGAAGGGCACCCGGATAGGGAGGGCGCTGGTTTAGGTACGCGTCAAACAGTTCTTTGATGACGTATCGAAAGCTGATGAATCTGCTGACGCAATAGGGTTGCAGCTCATACGAGTTATTCACGATGTGGTATTCGTGCGCCCATTCAGTGGCTATTTCTGGGGTTTCAAGCAGATCGTATTGTTTGCCGCTAGGTGTTTTATAGAGCGTATTTGCTAGTGCTATGCAGGGGTGTTCTTGGCTTCCGGGTGCAGCAGGAAGGTGGGCGGTTCGGTGAGATTTTTCCATACTTCTCATGGTATCACTTGTATTTTTCCGTGAAAACACCTATGGTTAATCACGGCAAAAACATAATTTATCCGTGAGAGGAACACTTTTATGCCTACGATTAACGTCATCACCGGCCCAACCGTCCTGATCGAATACGCAGGTTTGCGCTTCCTGACCGACCCCACCTTTGATGCCCCTCAGGACTACGACATGGGCATTACCGTTCTCAAGAAGACTGCCGGCGCCCCCATCACCCCCGAATCGGTTCTCCCCATCGATGCAGTCCTGCTCTCGCACGACACCCACCCCGACAACCTTGACACTAGCGGCCGCGCCCTCCTCCCCAAGGTCGGCTACGTCATCACCACCGAAGACGGCGAAAAGAACCTTCAGGCAGAAGGCCTCACCAATGTCACCGGCCTGGCACCCTGGAATACTTTCATCGTGGCAAAGGGATCCACTGAAGTTACCGTCACCGCAATGCCTGCACTCCACGGCCCGAACATCCCCGAAATTCAGGAGAAGGCCGGTCCCGTTATTGGTTTCCTCCTGCAGGCCGCAGGAGAACCGACTGTTTACATTTCTGGCGACAACTCCGAACTTCACGTTGTAGAGGAAATCGCTCAGCGCATTGCTCCCGTTGATGACGCTATCCTTTTTGCGGGTGCTGCACACCCCATCGGACCCGAATTCGACATGACCATGACCGCCGAGAATACCGCAAAGGCGGCAAAGCTTCTGGGCGCCCAGCGGGTGTACATTGCTCACACTGATTCCTGGGGCTACCTGGGTGAAGACTTGCAGGACACGATTCAGGCCTTTACTCGCGAGGGAATTGACCACAAGCTCATGAATAAGTAGAGCGCTAAAAATTTCTGGGGTGTATGCGAACCATTGCATACACCCCAATTTTTATATCAGCCCTTAGGTATCAACACTGTAGAGCCACCGACAACCGGATAGAATCGAAGCTATGAGCACAAGCCCCTCCCCCAAACTTCTGACGCACGCGGACCTCGAACATGCCGTTGACTGCCTCGCGCTCGCCATGCCGCTGGCAACGCGCGATCAGCCGTTCGGACCCGAGCACACGGTGTACCGGGTGGGCGGCAAGATCTTTTGCCATGTACACGGAGGGCATCGGCTACCCCATCGTGAACCTCAAAACCGACCCGGAAGAATCCGAGGTGCTGCAGCGCATCTACCCGAGCATCATCCCGGCATGGCACATGAATAAGCGGCACTGGATTTCCGTGGGCGCCGGCGAAGGCATAACCGAGCGGGTACTAGAAGAGCTGGTGGAGGATGCGTACCTGCGCGTCATGTACTCACTACCCAAGGCGAAGCGACCCATCGAGTTCCGCGAGCGCCCGGTACCCGAAAAGCACTAAACAGAGAAACATGACGAGCATAGAAGGAACGACTTACCAAAGGCAACGTTTAACAGCGGAGCGGGTGAGCACCGGTCCGGACCACCGGCTTGCTCACCCGCTTTGCAAGCACTTTCCTATCCACGGTTAGGAGGGTCATCAACCACAATGAACGCTCGAACCACCAAGCTCCCATCCCATATATTGCGGGGTTTAGTACCATGCACCACATGTGTGAATACGTGATAGTTGAGTCGGCACCCTTGCCAGACCTCCTATGCAGAGGAGGCGCTGACCTGGGTGCACTGAATATTCCCTTGAGTGACTCAGCTACGTCATGCGATGCAGCTGAGAGGGGATCGCTGTCCCCGCCCGAACTACCGACTCGGGCGAAGCGTGCTCTCGGGAACAATAATAACCTTTTTGCACCCTGGTGTCACTTTTGGATTGAGGTATTCCACCGGTTCCTATTGAGCGTATTTCAGGTGTTTTATAGTGCCGAACCCACATATCCAATCACAGCGAAATACCTGCGGATTTTAAGCCCCGAAAAATCAAGGAGGGGCCGCCCTAAACCCTCCTTATTTTGCCTCCACATGGGCTAATACCCACTTAAAGCAATATACAGAAAAGTTAGTGCGGCCCCTCACTATTTGAGATAAAAATGAGATAAACCCCTACTCAGAGCGATTACCGATGGGGTTTACCTATTAATTCCCCAGAGTGACCGGTTACTCGCCGCGACCCGTTAGTCGCTGAACTCCACCTTCTCGAAGCTCATGGTGCCATCAGCGTGAGAAACAACAGTATTCGGGTCACGCTCACGACGAGCCGCCGCGTACGCATCATGGCTTGCCTCATCAACCCAGCGGGTCACCACGAAATAGTCGCCGCCCTCATCCAGGGGGCGCCACAGCTCAAAACCCTCAAAGCCGGGGAAAGAGTCAGCGATGTGGCGGGCAGCGGCAAAGCGCTTCTCCAGCTCAGCACGGTTGTCGCCAACGACAGCCAAACGGTGAACCTTAACAACGGACATGTGTCCTCCTTCTGTTGAGTACGTGCTTTCAACGATGAAAGCGGGTTACAACCTCGCACCAGCTATAGGTGAGCTATGTTCTTAGCGAGGTTAACCTCAGAATAACGGTTCACGGGCACAAAAAATAGGGGTTAGCGCCAACTAACAGTTATATGACGCTAACCCCCATTCAGAGAATCACGAGGCACCCACAGGCACCCGTTCGAAGCTTAGGATTCCGGCTGGGTCTGCACGGTATTAGGCTGCACGGTATTAGACTGTGCAGTATCAGGCTGTGCCGCCTGAGCCGCGCTATCAGCCTGCGGCGCGGGGTTCTTCTTCGCCTTCTTCTGAGCCGCCTTCGCCGGGTTCGCAAAATGCACCCCGCGCTCAGCCAAGAAGCGGCGATCCTTCTTATCCCACTGCTCCACCGGGTACGCCTCCAGCAGATCCGGGCGGCGCTCCAGGGTACGCTCAATCTGACGGTCACGACGCCAACGCGCAATCGCACCGTGATTACCCGACAGCAGCACCTCCGGCACCTCACGGTCACGCCACACGGCGGGCTTCGTGTACACCGGATACTCCAGCAGACCACCCGTATGCGATTCCTCCTCCAGGGAGGCGGGGTTACCCATCGCGCCCGGAATCAGGCGGGTGATAGCCTCAATCATCGCCATGACCGCAACCTCGCCACCGTAGAGCACGTAATCGCCCAGGGACACAGGCATCACGCGGAAGCTCTCCTGCGCCCAGTCCAGCACACGCTCGTCAATGCCCTCGTAGCGCGCCGGAGCGAAGACAATATGCTTCTCCTCCGCCAGCTCATACGCCATCGCCTGATCGAAAACGGCACCCGCCGGGGACGGGACAATCAGCAACGGGCGGGTATCAGCGGCGGGCTCAGTGCCCTCAGACTTGGCACCCTCAGTAGAGTCTTCGGAAGCGTTCAGAGGGGAGGCGGCAAGCACCTCATCCAGCGCCAAACCCCACGGCTCCGCCTTCATCACCATGCCAGCACCACCGCCGTACGGGGGTGTCATCCACCGTGCGGTGACGGTCAAACGTGTACTCACGCAGATCGTGCAGGTGCAGATCTACCAGACCCTTCTCACGAGCCTTCCCCAGCAGGGACAGCTTCAGCGGCTCCAGGTATTCGGGGAAAATCGTGACCACATCGTAGCGCACGGACTACTCCCCCGCCTGCTCAGTCGCCTGCGCAGAATCCTGCTCAGCGTCCTCGACCAGGTCAATCAAACCCGCCGGAGGGGTCAGCAGCACAAAGCCGGGCTCATCCTCGGTCGAGGGAACCACCTCGGGCACAATCTCCTCAACAAAAGGAATCATGATCTCTTCACCCGCACCGGAGGCAAGACGCGGCGAACGAGCCAGCTTAATCAGCAGCAAATCCTGAACCGGCATGGTCTGCAGACCGGTCACCTTGCCCAGCGGCTTACCCACAGCCGGGTTATCCACGGGGCTCTCGCCCTCGGGAACGTCCGCCAGCAGGTACACGGGTAGGTTCACCAGCTCCTGCTCGTAGAAGCCCTCTTCATCGCCCTCATCCTCGGGAACCTCGTAGACCAGGCGGCTACCGCGCAGCTCCTCAGCCTGGTTGCGGGTAGTCACCTCATCAAAACGGACCACCAGAATCTTCTTGTTCCAGCGGGCACCGGCAACCGTCAGCTCACCGGTGGGCGCCACCGAAGCGGCAGCAGAGCCGGGCTTGAAAATTCTCGATACCGAGTACCTCACCGCGGGCAAAAACGCTCCTGCGGGGCATCAGTAAAGAGCTGAACCGTCACCTCACCACGAATACCGTGAGGCTTACCGATACGAGCCACCACAACCTGCATAATTTTCCTCCGCTGGATACAAGCTAAAAACCTACGCCGTGCACGTGCACGGCTCCCACTATTCTACCGGGCACTTAGGACGGGCGCATTCTGCCGCCCGCACTACCACCGGGACCCGGGTACGAAAGCCCCCGCCTTCCGGAAAAAAATTCCGGGAGCGGGGGCTTCAGCGTTTACGAGCTAGCGTCGCTTTTTTTGTCGGTGTCGATAATGTCGATACGCATCGGCTCGCCATCAGAAATAGCGTCCATCACCAGACGGATGCTCTTGGCGGTACGACCAGACCTGCCGATAACTCGGCCCAGGTCATCCGGATGCACACGAACCTCAAAGGGTTTCACGGTGACGCTGAGTGCGCAGGCGCACCTTCACGTCCTCCGGACGATCGACAATCCCTCGAACCAGGTGTTCGAGTGCGTCAGCCAACATAATTACTCAGCTGCTTCCTCAGCCTCAGCCTCGGGTGCTGCTTCCTCAGCAGCCTCTTCAGCCTTCTCAGCCTTGGGGGTGATAGCCTCGGGCAGGATCACGGAACCCTTTTCGGGAACAACGAACTCGGCCTTAGCCTCGACGGGCAGAACCTTGGACTCTGCCTTCTCGCCCTTGAATGCAGCCCAGTCGCCCGAGAGCTTCAGCAGAGCCAGAACCTGCTCGGTCGGCTGTGCGCCGACGGAGAGCCAGTACTGAGCACGCTCAGAGTTGATCTCGATACGCGAGGGGTGCTCGGTCGGGTGGTAAATACCAATCTCTTCGATGGTCTTACCGTCGCGCTTGACGCGCGAATCAGCGACCACAACGCGGTAACGAGGATCGCGGATCTTACCCATACGCTTGAGACGAATCTTAACAGCCACTTTAGTGGTTACTCCTGTTTCATAATTTGGTGCGAGGCACGCGGTTCAGCACCCGTGGGGCGGGCCATTCACGGCGCCTCTATGGACACAACGGCGCGCGAAGAGAGGGGTCGCGCGTCGCCGGGTACTCAGTTAGGGTATCAGAGCCCGAGATTTTAAGCTAGCGACACGGAAAAATAATTGCCACAGGCACCGAACATCACTTTTAAACAGCGTTCTGTGCCCAGTAGCCCCCTGCGCAACCGCCCTGTAGCCGCCGCTAGTCGAGGTTGCTCATCTCCAGAGTCTCCCCCGTCTCCAGGGTGCGGTAGCACTCACGCAGACGCTCCACCATCGACGGACGCACGTAGCCCTCCAGGTTCTCCGGAGCAACCCACTCATAGGTCACCAGCTCAGCATCCTGCAGGGTAATCTTCGTATCCGCCGCAATCACGCCGCCGTCATACATGTAGTAGGTCGAATCGCCCCACACACCCAGCGACAAGCCGTGGAAAATCAGCAAACACACGACCCAGCTTCACATCCAGGCCCAACTCCTCCACAATCTCACGCTCACAACCGGGCTTGGGCGCCTCGCCAGCCTCCACGGTGCCGCCGGGAAGAATCCAGCCGTCCTTATAGTTCGGCTTCACCAGCAGCATCTCGCCGCGCTCATTACGAATCAGCGCGCCCGCCGCCAAACGGCGCGTGGGCAAGGTGGCAATAAAAGCCTTCAGCTCGTCATCACTCAGATAGGAATCCTTCATGGCTTCTTTCCTTTAGCGGTCGGTTTTCTTCGCAGCGCGCTGCCTGATGCTACGCACTATACCCAGGGCACGCTCACGCAGTCCAGAGGGTGCTTGCTCCGTGGACGGGGCGGACTCCTCCACCGTGCGGTAGTGACCCTCACGTAGGTCATCAATCAGAGTGCGCTTGGTCGAGGGTTGTTCCGAGGTAGCATCGCCAGGATGCACCAGCTCAGCATCCGCCACCGGGCGGGCATGCTTCTTCATCTGCGTCTGCTCAAATGAACGCAGAACCGTCGGAATCAGAGCCGACTCAACCGTAGCGTTCAGGGCGAAGAGTGCTGCCGCCACCGAGAACTTGCGGCTCGCCTTACCCTGAGCACGGCGGCGGCGCGCCACATTCGCCAGGGTCAAGGCAATAGCGCTTTGAGCCGTCACATCTGCACCCAGGACCAGACCCACGCGGCGGGTCTTCGCACGAATCTGCTCGGCGGTCAGGCGCTTGCGGCGCGAACGAGGCGCGGGACTCTGAGCGGAAGAGCCCTGAGCGGAGGTGGTCTGCGGTGCGGGAGCCTGGGGTGCAGGACTCTGATCTGCAGAGCTTGAGGAAGCATCGAGCACGGTCTCAATGCTCGGGGCGGCTTCGTTCTGAGGTGCGAGCGCGGCAGAAGGCTCGGGAGCCTGCTGGCTTACCTTTGCCTCGTGCGATGCCTGCTCCTCGGTAGGCGAAGAGTCAGCCTCGTGCAGGGCGCTGTCAAGAGACAGGTAGCCCTCTTCGGTCTCCACGAAGGAATCCGGCGCAGAACCCTCCGGCGAACCCATGTGCGTGTACTCGTAGGGGATGTGCGCGTTGTTGAGAGCGTCCATCCACTCGGAGAGGGTCACGCGGCGGCCGGTCGCCACCAGGCGGTAGCTACGGTCCAGGGGCGAGGTGTAGCCGCCCGGGTAGGGTTCAATCTCCTCATCGTCAAAAGAAGCATCCTCGGCGGGAGTACTCTCGGAGAAGGTAGCCTCAGCATCAATAGATTCGGTCGCATCGGCGGATTGCGCGAGCTCCTCATCCTCGTTGCTGAACACGCGAGCCGTGCTAATCGACGCCACATCAAAACCGGTGGTCGGAACCAGCGCCAGCTCGGTGGGAACGTCCAGTAGCTGTAGCACCGACTCCAGCGCCAGGATATTGCTCGTATCGCGCAGGTACGCGTTCAGGCGGCGTCCGGTAATGGAATCAGCCTCCACACCAAACATCGCCATGACATTAGCGATGCCCTGCTCGATTTCTTCCTCATCGGAACCGAAATCTTCGAACCCGAAAGCTCCGGGGCGCTACCGGGAAGCTCCGACAGCAGATCCTCCAACACGCCGCCAAAACGTGCGACTTCCTCACGGCTGAGGGCACGGTTCAGGCGCTTAGGCACACGCTGCCAGGTGAACTCCTCCACGATGTTCTCGTAGGGTTCGCCGAACGCCTCCAGGTACCACTCCTCATCCGAGTAGGGGTCGCGGGCGGGCTCTTCATAGACCACCAGGTGCTGCTGGTTCGAGTTGCCCTCAGCAATCAGGGCGTTGCAGTTCAGCAGGCCCAGCAGCGCCATCAGGTCCACCGGGTCGGCAGAAATGAGAGTCCACTCCCCCCGCCGGCGCGGCAACAACCTGCCGAGTACCGGCAGGAAGGTACGCCAAAAGAAGCCCGGTAATCATGTCAATGGGCAGGTCGACGAGCATGGCGGCGTCGCCGTCCACCAGGAACTCCAGCTCACCCTGCCCACCGGGCAGCTCCTCCCACACGGTCGCCTCGCCCTCCAGGGCGGCACCGGTGACCGGCAGCTGATCCACCAGCTGCGCCACGTAATCCTCAACGGGGGTACCCACGTGCAGGTGGCCGTCAGCGACCTCCAGCACGTTCATGTAGCCCTCATCATCCACAGCGCACAGCACGTAGAGCTGTACCTGATGCTCACCCATCTCGTAAGCAATCAGCTCCGGGGAGGCGGCAGTCGCCTCAATGAGGGCGGCAATCAGCTCCTCATCGGTGGTGGAACGAGCCATGATGCGGCGGCGCTGAATCTTCTCCTCCAGCTCCATGGTCTGCTCGATGCGCTCATTGCGCTGCTTCTCGGCGGTGCGCTCCGCGTCCTGGGCGCGCAGGTATTCGGGGCTATCAGATTCGCCGGTTCCGGCAGGTGCGGGGGCACCGTCCCACATGCCGGTGAGCTTATCGACGGTCCACTCTTCGCTCTCCAGGGCGGCGGCAAGGCGGTCAACCTTCGTGCGGTCGTTCCAGGCGCGCTGCTTATCGGGGTCTTCTGCCTTCACCTCATCGTGCATGCTGCGGGCTTCACGAATGAGGTTCAGGATAGTTGCGGCAACATCGTCGACCGCGGGGTCGTCGCTCTCGCTGGAGTAGACGAGGTCGCCCGCCAGTTCGGCGGAGTGCTCCCCGTACTCGAGGGCGATACGCGCCCAGACGGGGGTGTACCCGGGAAGGATGCTCGAATCATTGTCGAAGCCGTCCGCAAAGTCATGTGCGATGCCGTCTTCAAGATCGCCCGCGAGGTCTTCCGAGAAGTCGCCTGCAGGCTCCTCTATAGACTCAGCGGCAGATGCACCGGCAGGGTCCTCTACAGCATCATCAGCGAAGGCGCGCTGAGACCACGGCGTGACCTGCTCATTCAGCTGATCACCCGCGTTCTCTCGATCCCAATTCTGCTCGTTCTGAGCCATTGATACCTTCCCTTCACACACCCATTCATATGCCCAAACCGGGCACCATACCGGTACGGGTGCGCCCCGTCACTACGTGCGCACCCGTACCACCCCTTACCGGGGCTCATATTTGCTCTTACTGCAGGAACTTCTCGAAGCCCTTCGGCAGGTTCATGCTGGACAGATCCATCTCCTGGTTCTGAGCCTGCTGACCGAATGCAGCACCGGCGCGAGCCTGCTGCGCCTTAGCTGCTGCCGCCTCCTGCGCCGCACGCTTCTGCGGGTTGCCGGAGCGAGCCTTCTTCTTCTTGTTATTGTTCTTCGCGTTCTTACGAGCGCCACCGCGCCGCAGCCGCCATACCGGGCATCTGCATACCGCCGGGCATGCCGGGCATCTTGCCCGAAGCGAGCTTCTTCATCATCTTCTGAGCCTGAGCGAAACGCTCCATCAGCTGGTTCACCTCAGACACGGTCACACCCGCACCCTTAGCGATACGGGCACGGCGAGAACCGTTAATGATGCGCGGAGCCACACGCTCGTGCGGGGTCATGGAGCGAACGATCGCCTCCACGCGGTCAATCTCGCGCTCGTCAAAAGCCTCAAGCTGCTGACGCATCTGAGCCGCACCGGGCATCATCATGAGCAGCTTCTTCATGGAACCGAGCTTACGAATCTGCTGCATCTGAGCCAGGAAGTCCTCAAAAGTGAAGTCTTCCTGATCGATGAACTTCTTCGCCATGCGGTCGGCTTCAGCCTTATCCCACTGAGCTTCAGCCTGCTCAATCAGAGTCAGAATGTCACCCATATCCAGGATGCGGCTTGCCATACGGTCCGGATGGAACTGCTCAAAGTCAGTGACGTTCTCACCGGTGGACGCGAACATAATCGGCTTGCCGGTCACCGAAGCCACCGACAGCGCCGCACCACCGCGGGCGTCACCATCAAGCTTAGACAGGACCACACCGGTGAAGTCCACACCCTCGTTGAAGGCGTTAGCGGTGTTCACGGCGTCCTGACCGATCATCGCATCGATGACGAACAGAACTTCGTGCGGCTCAATAGCGTCACGAATGTTACGCGCCTGCTGCATGAGCTCAGCGTCAACACCCAGACGACCCGCGGTATCGACAATCACCACGTCGTGCAGCTTAGCGCGAGCCTCAGCCACACCGTCACGTGCCACCTGTACGGGATCGCCGGTGGGTACGTCAAACTCGCTGGTCACACCGGGGTGCGGCGCGTACACGGGCACGCCCGCACGCTCACCAACGACCTTCAGCTGGGTCACCGCGTTGGGGCGCTGCAGGTCGGATGCAATCAGCATCGGGGTGTGACCCTGGCCCTTCAGCCAGTGAGCCAGCTTGCCCGCCAGGGTGGTCTTACCGGCACCCTGCAGACCCGCCAGCATGATGATGGTCGGGCCGCTCTTCGCCATGTTGATGCGGCGGGTCGAACCGCCGAGGATGCTCACCAGCTCCTCGTTCACAATCTTGACGATCTGCTGGGAGGGGTTCAGCGCCTCGGAAACTTCCGCACCAAGAGCGCGTTCCTTCACGTGGGCGGTAAATTCGCGGACCACGGGGACGGCGACGTCAGCGTCGAGCAGGGCGCGGCGGATTTCGCGGACGGTTGCATCAATGTCTGCCTCGGAGAGGCGGTACCTGCCGCGCAGGTTCTTAAAAGTTGCCGTCAAGCGGTCGGAGAGAGATTGAACACGAGCCGTGATCACTTTCTTAACGTTGAGGTGGTACTCCCAGCCGCGAAGGCGAACAGGGGATGGTTAGTCAGTCTTTAAGGATACAGGATGCGCGCTTTCTCCCCCGCCTCCACCTGTGGATAAGTGGCGCCGGTTCACCCTGAGCTCAGGATTTACGCTCAACGTCCCCTCCCGCGCCCCTCAGCAAATGCGCGGCAGGTACCAGACTTACCCCCTCATAGAGGCGCAACAGAAACCCTCAGCAGATGTTCCGCGCCCCGCCTCAGCATGCTCAACACGTCAGATAGATTAGATTTTCTAGACAGCCTGGGTTAGAATTCTAAAGGTGTTACGCACAAATGCGTGATACGCCCGAGTGGCGGAATTGGCAGACGCGCCTGACTCAAAAATCAGGTTCTTCGGAGTGTGGGTTCGAGTCCCACCTCAGGGCACCAACGCAAAAAGCGGCGGGAAAGCTTTCAAGCTTTCCCGCCGCTTTTCTGTATCCACCCTGTACCCCACCCGCACATCAGATGCGGCAACAATAAAGCACAAAAAGAAAAGACCGCCGCCCGACCGTGAGAGTTTCACGACCGGGCGGCGGTTCTATCTACCTAGCGTACAGGCTGAGGATTACCCTCAGCTACGCATCGAAAAAGATTGGTGAGCGGCTTAGCGCTTGACCTCGTCCTCCTCGTAAGGACGCAGAGCCTCGCGCTCGCCCTCAGCACCGTGGACGCGGTGTACCTGAACCATGTTGGTGGTACCTGCGCGGCCTGCGGGAGCACCGGCAGCAACGACGACCAGGTCGCCAGCTTCTGCCAGACCGTTCTTCAGCAGGTACTCGTCCACGAAGTGGAACAGACCTTCCTGATCGGTGATCATCTCAACCTGCTCAGCGTCAACGCCCCACAGCATGGACAGGAAGGAGCGAACCTTCGAGCTGGTGGTGAACGCGACAATCGGGGTCTCGGGACGCAGACGTGCCAGACGACGTGCGGAGTCACCGGACTGGGTGAAGGTTACGATGAGCTTTGCGTCCAGCTGGTCAGCAATGTTCACTGCCGCGCGGGTAATTGCGCCACCGCGGGTGCGGGGCTTGCGGTCCAGCTCGGGCACACGGTACAGGCCGCCCTTTTCGGTGTCCTTGACGATTGCAGCCATAGCCTGCAGGGTCAGGATCGGGTACTTACCGACCGAGGTCTCACCGGAGAGCATCACTGCGTCTGCGCCGTCGAGGATTGCGTTAGCGCAGTCAGAAACCTCTGCACGGGTGGGGACGGGGTTGTCGGTCATGGACTCGAGCACCTGGGTTGCCACGATGACGGGCTTTGCCCAGCGGCGTGCCATGTCGATTGCCTTCTTCTGGACGAGGGGAACCTCGGAGAAGGGCAGCTCAACACCGAGGTCACCACGAGCGACCATGATGCCGTCGAACTTGTCGATGATGTCCTGCAGGTTCTCAACAGCCTGGGGCTTCTCGATCTTGGCGATGACGGGTACGCGGATACCCTCTTCTTCCATGATCTTGTGGACGGGGTCAACGTCTGCACCGGTACGGACGAAGGAGAGTGCAATGATGTCTGCACCCATCTTCAGTGCGAAGCGCAGGTCGTTTGCGTCCTTCTCGGTCAGCGCGGGCAGGGAGACTGCTGCGCCGGGCAGGTTGATGCCCTTGTTGTTGGAGATGGGGCCCCCGACGACCACGCGGGTGCGAACGCGGGTGGGGGTTACCTCAATAGCTTCGAGGCGAATCTTACCGTCGTCGAGCAGGAGCTTGTCGCCGAGCTTTACGTCGCCGGGCAGGCCCTTGTAGGTGGTGCCACAGATTTCTGCGGTACCTTCAACGTCTTCGGAGGTGATGGTGAAGTCTGCGCCGGGCTCAAGGTATTCCTTGCCGTTTGCGAAACGCTCGAGGCGAATCTTGGGGCCCTGCAGGTCGGCGAGGATAGCAACGTCCTTACCGAGCTTTGCAGACTGTTCACGGATGGTGTCATAGCGTGCCTGGTGCTCGGCGTGGTCACCGTGGCTCATGTTCAGACGGGCGACGTTCAGGCCAGCCTTGATTGCCTCGGAGATCTTCTCGGGGGACTCGATTGCCGGACCGATGGTTGCAACGATTTTTGCGCGCCTCATGTACCTAACCTTTGTGTGTTGTTTTGTGTGACCCCTGAGGGTTCACACTGATTTTCCGGGGAAGACTAACGTCAAATTCCCAATTATTCCCACGTGTTCTAACAGGTAACCACATGCCGGATGCGTGGGACTCTTTCTCAATTATAGGGGTTTTGCGCCCTCTTGGGTATGCTTCTCCCAACTCTTTCCACCGAAGAAATTGTGTTTCACGTCGCATTTTGAACGCCACCCCTCTTCCATCGAACACGCCACAGAAAGTCGATTTTCACCCCCACCACCCCCGCCTCGCCCGGAAAGTAAATTAGGGTGCTTTTTACCCATATCTAGCCAGTACTGCGCAATATTTAGTCTCGTTCGAGAACATTCGAGCATATTTCAAAAACATAGAGACACTCAGAGTGGGCTATGAGAAGATAGATGGGGCATCCAAAAGCTGGGCGATTTCACATTTTCGCGCGCCTAGCCTATATTGGAACCCATAATTAGTATTTGAAATGCGAAATATATCTGGAAGGTTCACAGATGACTACTCGCGTGCTGATTATCTTCGGCTCCACCTACGGCTACACCGAACAGTACGCCACCTGGCTGGCAGAAGATCTGCGTGCACTCCCGCAGGCCCCCGAGGTTGAGACTGTCCCCGCCTCCAAGGTCACCCCCGAGCAGGCTGAGGCATTCGACGCTTTCGTCATTGCCGGCAGCGACTACGGTGGATTCCTCAACGGCGCACCGGCACTTCGCAAGAAGATTCTGCCGATTATTGCGCCCAAGAAGAACCGCACCGCATTCTTCACCGTCTCCTTCACCGGTGAATACTCCAAGAAGCTGCTGGACAAGGCCGTCGCCAAGAGCTACACCCCCGAACTGACCGAAGGTCGCCCCGTCTACCACCTGCGTGGCGGCATCGACTTCGACAAGATTTCGCTGGCTCACAAGACCGCCCTGAAGGGCCCGGTGCGCGCATGGCTCATGGCTAACCCGCACCCGAACGAGGGTATTCAGCAGATGCTCGAATGCTACAAGACCGGCAAGGCTGAGTACATCGATCGCGAGACCCTCAAGCCGCTGGTCGAGGACATCGCAAAGTTCCTCTAAGCCCTCGAAATTTTAAAAAATTCGAGGAAAAATAAACTTTCGCCTCTTCCCTCCCGATCTTTCAGCCGGACACCAGAACCTGAAAGAGCGGGCGGGAAGAGCCGAGAAAAACGTGCCAACAGGCACCATATACGTGGTCGATGACTCTTCATCTCTCCTGCATCGACCATGAAACTCCGGGTGCCGGTGCGAGGCCGCGCCAAATACAGTACCCGGAACATGAGGGGTGGGTCTTTGTGTGTGCGGCCCACCCCTTTCCTTATGCCCAAAAGCCGACTCAAAAGTCGCAAGAGGCACCGCCCGGCGCATCAGCACCCGACTGCATCCCGGCAACGTAGCTCTAGATGCTGCAGCCTACCCTGAACAACGAACCGACACAGCGACGCCCCAATACAGCAGTCCACAGAGTGAAATTCGCAACGCCCCGGCGTGTCGCGTGCCTAAAATTTTGTCCCAAAAACTTGAGCCAATAAATGCACCGACAAGCCACAAAGTAAAACAGGCACCCCAAAGATTCTAGGTTACTGTGCACTCTGCGAAAGATATGCCGCCAGAATGACACCCCAAATCATTGCGCACATCGGTGCAGGTACCGTACGCTGTTAGCTGTGTCAGCCGCATGACATACCCGGCAGCCGACACACACACATCACTTCAACTACCCCACATATTCACTCGTGTCAGAAGCCCCCACACAGGGCCACATCGACACATCCACCTCTCAAACACAGGCAAAATCTATGAAGAAACTCCAGACTGCCGCACGCTCCGCGGCAGCCCGCTCCATCATGGCGTCCGCAGGTGCGCTCTCCCTGGTCGCCGCATCCCTCACCTCCGTTCCCGCAGCCTTCGCCGCCCCCAGCGCGAGCGCAGCCACAGAGGTCAACCTCGGCGCATCCTACGAGGAGCTCAGCTACGCCCCCGCCCCGGATGCATCCCTGGTCGAACGCTCCAACCCCGCCATGGGTGCGGGCGAGCGCGAACGCCTGGGCACCGCCAACGCGCGAACCGGCGCCACCTCCCCCGCTTCTACCGCAACTCTGAGCGGTATTTCCGCGACCCAGAGCTCCGCGCAGGGTCTGGGAGCTGGTCGAGCTCCGGCAGCCGGTCAGGCACTGGCACAGGGCCGCTCCGCATGGACCCCCCCTCCGGCGGCACCCTCGGTATGGACGTCTCCTCGCACCAGCAGAACGTGGACTGGGCGAGCGCCTACGCCGCAGGTTCCCGCTTCGCCTACGTGAAGGCAACCGAGGGCACCTACTACACCAACCCCTACTTCGGTCAGCAGTACAACGGCTCGGCGCAGGTCGGCATGGTGCGCGGCGCCTACCACTTCGCAAACCCCCGCACCTCCTCGGGTGCCGATCAGGCACGCTACTTCGTGCAGAATGGTGGCGCGTGGACTGCCGACGGCCAGACCCTGCCCGGCCTGCTGGACATCGAGTTCAACCCCTACCCCGCCTACGGCAACACCTGCTTCAACATGACCCCGGCGCAGCTGACCGCCTGGACCCGCGACTTCGTGGACACTTACCGTTCGCTGACCGGTCGCGCCCCGATGGTGTACACCGCAACCTCCTGGTGGTCGCAGTGCGTGGGTTCGCAGCAGTTCGGCGCTCTGCCACTGCACCTGGCGAGCTACTCAACCGTGGTCGGTGCGATTCCGGCGGGTTGGAGCGGCTACGACATTTGGCAGTTCACCGATTCGGGCCCGTTCGTGGGTGATTCGAACTTCTTCCCCGGCACCGTGAACGATCTGAAGGTTCTGGCGAAGAACCCGAAGGCTGTGCACCGCAACTGGTCGAACGGCCAGGACCGCGCAGCGGAAGACCGTTCGGCAGAAGACCGCGCGGTACAGGATTCGAACGTGGTGACCACCGCGACCGGCTCGATTGATATTCGCACCGGCATCGGCAGCTACTGGAATAAGAATCGCTCCTTCTACGGCAACCCGATTGGCACCGAGTACTCTCTGGGTCACGGCGTGTATGCGCAGAAGTTCACCAACGGCAAGACCATCTACTGGACGAACTCTCACGGTTCGCACTGGCTGGTCACCAACGGCGGCCTGGATTATAAGTTCCGCTCGGACGTGGCACGATTCCGCGGCCTGACCACCGACGAGGAAACCCGCTCCGACACCATCGCGGTCTCCTTCGCCAACGGTGAGGGTGGCTACTGGTCCAACGCATACGGAACCCACATCCTCAACGAGCGCGGCGCCATCTATGCAACCTGGCGCAAGGCAGGCATGAAGGGCGCGCCCACCACTGACGAGCAGAATCTGGGCAACGGCATCATCAAGCAGGAATTCACCGGCAGCACCACCTACGTGTGGTCCGCACAGACCGGCACCCACCACCTGCACACCGGCGGCGCGTTCTACCACCGTTTCCTGCAGCACCGCGGCACCTGGGGTGCACCGGTGACCGACGAAACCGCCACCTCCACGGGTGCTCAGGTGCGATTCGCTTCCGGCAAGGTGCTGCTCTGGTCGGATGCGTACGGTGCGTACGAGACCAACGGTAACGGCGCAATCTTCAAGCACTGGGAGAAGAATACCGCTCGCTACGGTGCGGCACGCGGCGACGAGTCCTACGCGAACGGCGTGTACTACATGGACTTTGAGCGTGGCACGATCCGCTGGACCGCGCGGCGCGGTATCTACTAAGAGCGTGGCATTTACTCAACGGCGCGGCAGCTAATAAACACTGCAACGCGCATATAAAAACGAGGGGCACCTGGCAGAGGTGCCCCTCGTTCTTTTGCTACAGGAAGCATCTTCTGAACAACACAAAAATCAAGATGCGTTCTGCAGCGGGTGGGTTACCGAGTGAGTAGAGAACCCGGCTATGTTACCCGTGCCGGCAGGTAAATTTATAGCGTGGCGGGCGAACCACCACGAAGTCATGCAATGTCCTAAAAGCCCCGGATTAGTGTGGCGGACATAATCCCCATTGACCATGTCCGTGGGGCCCACACTAATCGTTGGTGAGACCTCACCCCGAAGGTGTCTAGAGGGGCGCCTGACCGGAAGTAAGGACTCAACGGTGAATAACGGCACGGTACGAAGATGCTGAAATTCACCCGGGTATGGCGTTCCGTAAGAAGGAATCGATATCTAGGAGGGCCGAAACCTTCACACGTCATATCCCGTTACATCTAGGGTAGGTGTAGCGACGTGCGAAACCTATCTCTTCGGCAAATATTACGCTTCAATCAATGGTTGAATGTTTTCAATACAAGTATGCATTTTGAGGCCTATAGATGTCAAACAAAATGCTATATTGAACTAATTTTGTGAAAATTTTGAGATATTCCCCGATATTTTCAAAAATAAATTCCCGCGTATATTACGTTTAGGTGCCTAGTACTCACAGAGGTTTTCAGCTCCTCACGATAACGGCTCTCAAAACTCGGAACCTAAAACGCCGCGTTAAAAACACTAAGGCGCACCCCGCGTCGTATGCACAGCAGAAAGAGTACCCCTACTCCCCCGCCACACGGGATGCGCCCTAGCGCTATAACCATCGAAACTACCGGCAAGACCCCAGCCGAGTGAGACCTTGAAGCCCTACCGGGCGCCTCGACCCATCCGCTAGCTTAGAGGCTAGCGAAGTCCAGAACCATACGGCCGGTAATCTTACCCGCCGCCATTTCCTCGAAGACAGCCGGTGCCTCGTCAACCTCACGCAGCTGAACCACCGGAACCACGATGCCGTCAGCACCGAACTGGAATGCCTCCGCCAAATCCTGACGGGTACCCACCAGGGAGCCCACCACGCGGATGCCGTCCAGAATAATCTTCACAATGGACAGCTCCATCATCTCCGAGGGCAGACCAACAGCCACCACGGAACCGCCCGCACGAACCGACTCGACAGCCTGGTTGAACGCAACCTTCGATACCGCGGTCACCACAGCAGCGTGAGCGCCACCGCCGGTCAGCTCGCGAATACGAGCCGGAACATCCTCAACCTCACGGCCGTTGATGACGTGATCAGCACCGGTCTCACGAGCCAGAGCCAGCTTGTCGTCATTGATATCAACAGCGATAACCTTGGCGCCGAAAACCTTCTTAGCGTACTGAACAGCCAGGTTGCCCAGACCGCCAGCGCCGTAAGCAACCAGCCACTCACCGGGGCGAACCAGCGACTCCTTGATTGCCTTGTAGGTGGTCACACCAGCGCAGGTAATGGAGCTTGCCTGTGCCGGGTCAAGGCCCTCGGGAACCTTCACAGCGTAATCAGCGGTCACCAAAGGTGTACTCACTCATGCCGCCATCAACCGAGTAGCCTGCGTTCTTCACCGAACGGCACAGGGTCTCACGGCCCGAGGTGCAGTACTCACAGTGGCCGCAGCCCTCGAAGAACCAAGCCACCGACACGCGGTCCCCTTCCTTCAGGGACTCAACGCCCTCACCGACCTTGACGACACGGCCGATGCCCTCGTGGCCCAGAATACGACCCGGAACCTCACCGAAAGTCACCGGAAGCCACGTGCAGGTCAGTGTGGCACACGCCCGAGTACTCAATCTTCACGAGCGCCTGGCCGTAACCGACAGCCGGAACGGGAACCTCACGGACAACAACCGAACCGTCAACCTTCTCAGGGACAACAACAGCCTTCATGGTTTCCTTGCACATGACTAAACTCCTTAGTCATCGGTGGCCGCGCTCAAGCCGCAATCTGCAATCTGCGCTGTGCAACCTAGCGGGGTGAGCGCGCGTATTCTTTACATTTCCACCGTAAAATGATGAGCCGCCAATCTAAAGGACCTTCCCCGAATATGACAGAGGGGTTAGATAGAGGCATTCTCACGAGCAAGGATGATCTTTCGATAAGGTCTATTCCGACCAATGCGCTAAACCGCCAAAGGTTGATATGACGCTATGACGAAACAACACAGAAGATGAGAATGCCTCCCAAACAAGCGGCTTGGGAGGCACTCAGAAAAAATTTAAATATTAAGTTTGAGGCGCATACCACCCTAAAGAAAGGGTTCAATCTACACCTATACGATTCCTACAGGCACATAGGAACTCTTAGCCGATGAGACTTAGCTGCCTAGAAGCAGAAAGCAACCTCAATATAGCCAGCGCCGCGCTCACCCGGACCATTCGGAGCGTTCAACGCCCAACCCAGATCCATGATGCGCACCGTAGAATCCATGAACGTACCGCCGCCAGCACCACCGCCAGCCAGCTGCACCGAACCCACCGCATAGCGGGCACGAGCCGAATCGTTATTCCACTTCTGCGACACCACACGAGCCGAAACGCTCAACGCAGCACCGGAGCCGCCGCCGCCATAACCGGCGCCGCCGCCTCCAGAAACCACAGACTGGTAGCCGTTAAACAGCTCGCCAGCGTTCGACGGGCGGTTATCGGTACCCTCCGGAGTCTGATCCCACTGGTACGAATAGCTCGCCACACCATCGGCACCCTTTGCACGGAAACCGCTCGCACCCGCCGCACCGGCAGTCGCAGTGCTCACCAGCTTCTGAGTGGAGGTGCTCGAAAAACCAATCACCGAACCATCAACAGTCGGCGGGTTCAGCTTCTCACCGCCAGCACCGCCCACACCACCGGCGGCACCCGAACCCGGGTTCACCGTCAGAATCGGCTCAGACTGCGCCTCATACGAGGTGAAACCAACAAAACCGGGCGAACCGTCGCCGTCACCCGAACCAGCGCCACCACCGGTGCTGAACTGGTGCTCGCCACCGGAGCTATCAAGCGAATAGTGCGCAGTTGGGCGCACAGCACCCGCATTCGCGGGGTTCGGCAGAACCGTCGCATACGACGCCAGCACACCGGCACCGCCGCCGCCGCCGGCAACAATCATCGGCACGCCATCCACCTCAATAGCGGACGAACCACCGCCGGACGCCGAATACAGCACAGCGCTCATGCCGCCGCGACCGGTCACACCGCCAGAAATGCGGGTCAAAGCATTAATCGCAGAAACAACATTCGCGGGAACCGGCGAAGAAGCCTTCGAGGAGCCGCCCACACCGTAGCCGTCGCCGCCCTCAGCGGGCTTCAGCTCACCATTACCGATACCACCCGAACCGGCAGTCAGAGTAATAGTCTGGCCGCCGCGCACAGCCATAGAACCCTCCACCATGGCACCGGAACCGGCATCAGCCACAGTGTAGTTCGTGCCACCGGCACCGCCCACAGCGGTAAAACGCATACGCTTAGCGCCCGCAGGAACCGTCAGCACGGCAACCTTCTTTACGCCGTCACCGGCAGTGATCATCGTCGAATCCTCGTAAGGTCCGGTGCACTCGCCTTCCTCATCAGACGCCGCATACGCCGGAATCACCGATGACGCCACAACAACCGGGGCAGCCCACGCCGCACCAGCCACCAGACGACGACGGGTCAGACCCGGACGAGAAGAAGGAGAAATGGGGCGCGAAGAATCGCCGGCAGAAGAGCTCACGATAAAAATCCTGTACGTTGAGTGGGTGTTTCTAAACGCAGACGCGACGGGCGTTCGAAGAGCCTCATACTCCTTACACGGAGCCTCATACTCCTTACGTGGGTGCCCGCCACGCAATACCTCTATTATGCCTTCTCAACAGCCCAAATCCACGCAGGGTCCCGGCACATGCCACCATGAGAACATCCACCAGCAAGAAACAGACAGCAAGCACAAATAGCGGGCACAAAAAACCGCCGGACAGGGGCGCTCCCCCATCCGGCGGTTTTTCTATGAAATTTAGATGGAGCTAGAAGATGAAAGCTAGGAGCCCTTTGTCAGCTAGGAGCCCTTCGTCGAAGACTCAGAAGAGTCAGAATCCTCGGCGGGCTCTGCCTTCTCAGATGCCTTCTCGGATGCCTTCTCGGATGCCTTCTCCTCAGCGCCCTCTACAGACTCATCTGCGGCAGGCTTCGGAGCGAACTCCGCCGGAGCCGGCTCAATACCCGCAGCAGCCTTCGCCGCAGCACGACGACCAGCCACCACAAAACCAGCAGCACCCAGCAGAACCAGCAGCAGAGCAGTCCACACGTGAATACGAACGCCCCAGAGCATCTCCGAGGTATCAATACGCAAGAACATCTCAATGAAGAGGCGACCCACACCGTAGTAGAACACGTACAGCCACAGGGTCTGACCCAACTTCAGCACGCCCTTACGGCCCAGCCACAGCAGCAACGCCACGCCCAGCAGGTTCCACAGCGACTCGTACAGGAACGTCGGATGGAACAGCGTACCCGCCGGATACTGGGTCGGGAAATTACTGCTCGAGGCGCTAATCTCCAAGCCCCACGGCAGAGTCGTCGGCTTGCCGAACAGCTCCTGGTTGAACCAGTTACCCCAGCGGCCAAATGCCTGAGCCAGCAGAATACCCGGCGCTACCGCATCCGCAAAAGCGGGGAAATTCATCCCGTAGCGGCGGCAACCATACCAGGCGCCCAACGCACCAACCGACACGGCACCCATAATGCCGATGCCGCCCTCCCAAATCTTCAGGAAAGCCCACGGATCAGCAACATTCGGACCGAAATAGCTACCCGGGTCAGTAATCAGCACATGGTAGGCGCGGGCACCAATAATGCCCGCCGGAATAGCCCACATCGCCACGTCAAAAACGCGCTCAGGGGTACCACCCGCCGCCTTCCAACGGCGAGAACCCAGCCACAAGCACACCGCCATACCCGCCAGAATACACAGGGCATAGAAATGCACACGGAACGGGCCCAGCTGCAGGTACGAAACGCTCGGAGAGGGAATCGAAGCCAGCACGTTAGCTACCGGCGCGCTCGCCAGCGACAGCACATCAGACATTAGCCTTCACGCCCCGCCAGCTCACGGGTCAGCTTAGCCACCGCCTCAACACCGCCAGAAGCCAAAGCCTTCACCAGCGCGGTACCGACAATCACGCCGTCCGCATACTCGCCAATCTCCTCAACGTGGGCACGAGTCGAAACGCCCAGACCCACGCACGCACGAGGCGCACCGGCAGCCTTAATGTCCGCAACCAGGGTGCGAGCCGCCTCCGACACGGAGGTGCGGGCACCGGTCACGCCCATCACCGACACGGCGTACACGAAGCCGCTCGACGCCTTCGCAATAGTCGCCAGACGCTCCGGCGAAGAAGACAGAGCAGCCAAGAAAATACGGTCCAGACCGTACTCATCAGAAGCTTCAAACCACGACGACGCCTCATCAGGCACCAGGTCCGGGGTAATCATGCCCGCACCGCCGGCAGCCGCCAAATCACGCGCAAAATTCTTCACACCGTACGCCAGAACCGGGTTCCAGTACGTCATCACGACAACCACCGCGTCGGTCGCCTCGGTAATGCGGCGGACCGCCTCAAACAGCTGAGGAAGCTTGAAACCGTTCTCCAGCGCCACGCCGGTAGCCTTCTGAATCACCGGGCCATCCATGACCGGATCAGAATAAGGCACGCCCAGCTCAATAATGTCCGCGCCGTTATTGCCCAGAGCAATCGCCGCGTCAATCGACTCGTCCAGGGTCGGGAAGCCCACCGGCAGGTAGCCAATCAGCGCCGCACGGCCCTGCTTCTCGCACTCAGCCAGACGAGCCGCCAGAGGCGACTGCGCATTCGGAGCGGGGAAAGAACCATCCAGCACCGTAAAAGGTGCCGCCTGAGAAATAGCGTCCTGGTAGCTCATTACTTAGCCTCACTTTCAGCCTGTGCGTTCTGTGCAGCGGATGCGGCAGCTTCCTTATTACCGGTCATCAGGGTCGAGGACGGAATCGCCTTACCCAGACCGAACCACTTCAGCGCGGTCTCCATGTCCTTATCGCCACGACCCGACAGCAGACAATCATCGTCTTCTCACGTGCCGCCTCCGGATCCTCAGCAACCCAACGCTGGCACACGCGCAACGCGCCCGCCAGAGCGTGCGAGGACTCAATCGCCGGGATAATACCCTCGGTGCGGCAGAGCAGACGCAGAGCGTCCATCGCCTCGGTGTCAGTCACCGGCTCGTAAGTCACGCGACCAATATCGGACAGGTAGGAGTGCTCAGGACCCACACCCGGGTAATCCAGACCAGCAGAAATCGAATGGGACTCAATGGTCTGGCCGTCCTCATCCTGCATCAGGTAGGTCATCGCGCCGTGCAGCATGCCCGGGCGGCCCAGAGTAATGGTCGCCGCGTGACGGCCGGTCTCCACGCCGTCACCGCCAGCCTCAAAACCGTAAATCTCAACCGAAGAATCGTCCAAGAACGCGTGGAACAGACCAATCGCGTTCGAACCGCCACCCACGCAGGCAGCAATACCATCGGGCAGGCGGCCAGTCTCAGCAAGAATCTGCTCGCGCGCCTCCTCACCGATAGCGTCGTGGAAGAAACGCACCATCGCCGGGAACGGGTGCGCACCCGCAGCGGTACCCAGCAGGTAGTGGGTGTTCTCAACGTTCGAAACCCAGTCGCGCAGCGCCTCATTAATGGCGTCCTTGAGGGTGCGGGAACCGTTCTGAACCGCAATCACCTTCGCGCCCAGCAGCTGCATACGAGCCACGTTCAGCGACTGACGCTCAGTGTCTTCCTCACCCATGTAGACCACGCACTCCATGCCAAACAGCGCAGCCGCAGTCGCAGTCGCAACACCGTGCTGACCCGCACCGGTCTCAGCAATCAGACGGGTCTTACCCATACGCTTAGCCAGCAGAGCCTGGCCAATCACGTTATTAATCTTGTGGCTACCCGTGTGGTTCAGGTCCTCACGCTTGAGGAACACACGCGCACCAGCATGCTCAGAGAACTTCGGAACCTCAGTCAGCAACGACGGACGGTTCGAATACTCAGCAGAAAGACGCTGGAACTCAGCAATGAACTCGGGGTCGTTCTTCGCCTCGTTAAAGGTTGCCTCCAGCTCATCCATGGCGGCAATCAGTGACTCGGGCATCCACCGCCCGCCGTACTCACCAAAATAGGGGCCCGGGGGCATTCTTCAACGACTCGCCGTTGAGGAAAGCATCTGCCAGGTTCTCGCTCATCACTATTCCTTCCCTGGATGGTTGCCGCCGGATGCGCGCCGCGGGTAGGGCGGGGCATCAGGCCTGATCACAGCGAAACACCACGCCAACCGCGAATAGGTGGGCGGTGTTCGCACATATCCCCCTATAGTACCCGGGTACAGGCGGTGACCTGTACCCCGGGGTGCACATGACCATTCCTAGGACATGTGACGTTCGCCGGGGTGGGTGCGCCCGCGGGTATGGGCGGCTCGCATTGGAAGGTCTAAACGCTGGGAAGGTGCAGAGAGAGGCAGGGTCGGGCTGGGTCTGGCAAGCACGGCGGGCTACAGTAGCTCGCGCAGCTCCTCCATCTGCTGAGAAAGCACCGTCGACACGCCACCGCGCATCGACACCCCGTACAGGGTCTCCGCGATCTGCATCGTGCGCTTCTGATGCGTCACCACAATCAGCTGCGAACGCTCCCCCAACTCACCAATCACCTGCAGCAGGCGCGAGAGGTTGCGGTCATCCAGCGCCGCCTCAACCTCATCGAGGGCGTAGAACGGCGACGGGCGAGACATATAAATCGCAATCAACAGCGCCAGCGAAGCAAGCGAACGCTCACCGCCAGACAGCAGCGACAGGCGCTTAACCTTCTTCCCCGCCGGGCGTGCGTGAATCTCCACACCCGAATTCAGCGGATCGGAGGGGTCGTCCAGTTCCAGGTGGCCCTCGCCTCCCGGGAACAGGGTCTCAAAGATGCGGCGGTAGTGGGTGTTGATGTCATCCATAGCGGCGGTGAACACCTCCGCAATGTGGCTACTGACCTCGTCCATGACCGTGTTCAGGTCGCGGCGGGTCGCCTTCAAATCCTCAATCTGCTGGTTCAGGTAGGCGTGGCGTTCCGAAAGCGCCTCGTACTCCTCCAACGCCAGCGGGTTAATGGCGCCCAGCGCATCCAGTTCGGCGCGGGTCGCCTTGAGGCGAGCGCGGACGCTCTCGGTGGAGGCTTCGGTGGCCTCTGATGCCGTTTCGGTAGCAGCATTTTCGGAGGCGTCGTTTTCGGACGCCTCATCTGCGGGCACGTCAACCGGCAGCTGCTCGGAGTACTCCTCCTCCAGCTGCTCCAGGGTCAATCCCGTCACCAGGCGGGCACGCTCAGCCAGCGCCTGCACGCGCTCCTGCACGCGCGCCGCCTCCGTCTGAGTGCGCGCCAACAGGGTCAGTGCCGCCGCGTGCGCCGCCTGCAAATCCTGCACCTCATCATTTGTGCTGGTCAGGCCCTCCTGAGCGTTCTTCAGGGCGCCGCTCAGCTCGTGCAGCTGCTGCTCACGCTCGCTCACCTGCTCGGCAAGCACCTCGCCCAGACGCTGGGCGCGGCGCTCAATCTTTGCCGCGGGAGCCTGCTCCCCCGTGCCCGCCAGGTAGGAATCCTCGCGGGTGCGCGCCGACTCGTAGACGGTGCGCGCTTCGGCTACGGATTCCTCCGCGGCGGTGAGGCGCTCGTTCAGTCGGGCACGCTCATTCTGAATGTTCTGCGCGGAGGCTTCCAGGGACTCCGCCTGGGCGCGGGCGCGGGCATGCTCGGCGCTCGCCACGCCCGCCGCCTTCGCTGCCTCGCGTTCTGCTTCGACCGCCGATTCTGCCGCGGTCTGAGCCTGCTGAACGGCCTGTTCGGCTTCGTCCAGTTCGGCGCGAGTGCGGGTCACGACCTGGGAGGCGGCACGGCATGCGGCGGCAAGTTCCAGGGGGCTGGCTCCCTCAGCCGGGTAGAGCAGGCTGTAGCGGGTGTGCTCGGTGCCTGCGGGGTCAAAAATACGCCAGATAGTGCGCTGACCTGCGAGGGTATTCTCTGCAAGCAGGTGCAGGGCTTGCTCTGCGGAGGCGGCATCCGGCGCGAACAGCACGCCCGCCAGGCGCTCACCCAGCGCCGCGGTGACGCGTGCCAGGGCGTGCTCGTCAATGCCGGCGAGCGCGGCGGCATCCTCGCTGAGCGGTTCAATCATCTCGGTTGCGGGGCGGATACCCAGCTCGCGCAGCTCGGCAGCGCAGGATTCGGGCAGGGTGGTTTCAGGCAGTTCTGTTGAAAGTTCCTTCGCGGCAGATTCGCTGCTTTCGTCCCCCTTATCACCGCGCAGCTGCGACACCTCGGCACCCTCAACCGGCACGCTCAACGCCGCGGTCGCCAGCGAGGTCAGCGCCGCAGAAGCCGCACGCGCATACTCGGGGTCAATCTGCACGGCATCCAGCACGCGCAGCAGGCTCGCGCCCTCGCTCGAAGAATCCATGAGCTCGCCGGTCTCGGGGTCGAACACCGCCTCTGCAGATTCAGCGTCCAGTTCGGCGGGTGCTTCGCCCAGGCTCTGGCCCAGCGCCTCACGCAGGGTTGCGGCACGCTCAGCCGCCGCCGCGTAGGCGCGGGTCGCCTCCACCGCGGCGGCGCGGACGGCATCTAGCCGAGCCTGCGTGCGGGCACGAGACTGCGCCGCCTCACCCGAGGCGCGCTCAGTCTGAGCCATCTCGGACGCCGCCTTCTCAACGTTCTTCAGCGCCGCATCGTAGCGTTCCTCAAAGCTGGCGTAGCTTTCCACCGCGCGCTCTGCCTCTTCGCGGCGTTCTTCCAGCAGTTCCAGGGCGCGTTCGTATCCGGCGCGGGCGGCGGCGGTCGCCTCGGTCAGTTCCACGCGGTAGGTGCGCACGCGCTCGGCGGCGATGGACTGCACGGTGCGCACGCGCGCGGCGGACTCGCGCAGGGTCGACACAGCCTTCTGGCAGGCGGTGACCTCGGCGTTCAGGCGGTTCTGCTCCTGCTGATGCTTAGCGGATGCGGCACGTGCCGCCTCCAGCTGTTCTTTCAGGGTTTCGGCGCGGCGGGTACCCTCCGCCTCGGAGGCGAGAGCCTGCGTCTGCTCAGCCTGCAGAATACCCAGCTGACGGGTCCAAAAGCACCGCCTCCAGCTGGCGGATGCGCGCCTGCAGCTGGCGCGCGGTCGCGGCGGATTCTGCCTGCTCGCTCAGCGGCGCAACTGCGAATCCAGCTCGGCAACCAGGTCGCTCAGGCGGGTAACGTTCGATGCCACAGACTCCAGCTTGCGGCTGGTCTTCTCCTGGCGGCGGCGGTACTTGACCACGCCCGCCGCCTGCTCGATCATGTCGCGGCGCTGCTGCGCGGTGGCGTGCAGGACCGCATCCAGCTGGCCCTGGCCAACGAGCACATGCATCTGCTGACCCAGACCCGCCTCCGAGAGCAGGTCCTGAATATCGGATAGGCGCGCCGGGGAGCCGTTAATCTCGTACTCGCTGCCGCCGGAGCGGAACATGGTGCGCGAAATCTGCACCCGATCAGCGGGAATGCTGAGGGTGCCGTCAGAATTATCGAAAGTCAGGGTGACCTTGGCACGACCCAGGGGTGCACGCTGGGCACCGTCGCCCGAACCTGCTTCACCGGAGCCCGCGAAGATGACGTCCTTCATGCTGCCGCCGCGCAGGCTCTTAGCGCCCTGCTCACCCATGACCCAGGCGAGCGCATCCAGCACATTGGACTTGCCGGAGCCGTTGGGCCCAACCACCGCGTTAATGCCGGGGGTGAACTCAAAAGTGGTGGCGGAGGCGAAAGACTTGAACCCGCGCAGGGTCAGCGACATCAGGTGCACAAGGGGCCTTTCTGCAGAAGAACTGGTGTGTGCCGGGCACGTTCTGTGGTGCGTGGCGGCATCCCTCTAGTGTACGCGGTGCGGCGGGCGGGCGGCGTGAACGTGCACGGGGTGAAGGGGGTTCAAAGTTCCTCATTCTGCATCATCTTACGCGCGGGGTGAACGGGCGCGTTCATATTGGGTCTACGGATACGGGTTCGCCCGGTCGGTGCGGTAGATTGGAATGAGCATCACGAATTCTGCGGGGCCGCTGTGCGCATCCCCGCCGTCTTTGTATCCCACTGACTTCTATTTACAAGGGCCACACCATTGATGAATGCATCCGCCGATAAGGTCGGCACAAACTCTGACATTCGCCACGCTAACGCAGCTCTGCTGTCTATTACCCATGAGCTGCCTCCGGAGGTCGTCACGAGCGACTACTTCGATGAGCAGCTGGCCCAAACCTACAAGCGTCTGCGCATGCCGAAGGGCCTGCTGGAGCGTCTTGCCGGTATTAGCACTCGCCGCGGTTGGGCTGAGGGCCAGACCTTCGAGGACGGCGTTGTTGCCGCAGCCGAGAAGGCTATCGAGCAGGCGGGTATTGACCGCTCCCAGATTGGCCTGCTGATTAACGCTTCGGTGACTCGCGATAACTTTGAGCCCGCCGTTTCGGTGGGTGTGCACGACCGTCTGGAGCTGCCGCGTCACGCCCTGAACTTCGATATTACGAACGCCTGCCTGGGCTTTGTGAACGCGATGACTGTCGCCTCCACCATGATTGATGCGGGCGCTATCGACTACGCTCTGATTGTCGCTGGCGAGGACCCCTCCCCGTGGCACCGTACCGCGGTGCGCATCCTGAACAACCCCGATTCGACCCGCGAGGATGTGCTGGCTCAGTTTGCGACCCTGACCCTCGGTTCGGGCGCGGCGGCGGCTGTGATTGGCCGTGCTGACCGCCACCCGGAGGGTCACCGCATCGTCGGTTCGGTGTCCCGCGCGGGCACTGAGCACCGTAACCTGTGCATCGGTGGCGAGGCGGATCAGGGCATGAACACTGACGCTGAGGGCCTGCTTAAGCACGGCCTGGAGCTGGTGGCGCAGGCGTGGGAGCAGGCGCATCAGGACGGCTGGGAGTGGAACGACATGACCTCCTACGTGACCCACCAGATTTCGAACGCCCACACGAACGCCATTATCGAGGCGGTCGGCATCGAGCGCGACCGTATCCCCCTGACCTTCCCGAAGTGGGGCAATGTGGCTGCGGCGGCTCTGCCGATGACTCTCGCCGAGTGCGCGCCGACCTATAGGGAGGGCGACCGTATTCTGTGCATGGGCGTGGGTTCGGGCCTGAACACCGCCCTGCTCGAGATTCAGTGGTAACCCGTTAGCTTTTGCGGTAGACATTCACCGATTCGATCCGGAAGGATTCCCAGCATGCGCCATTTGAACTTCCCTAAGGCTCAGCCCCCGTATAACCCGGAGGAATGGGCGGGCGTGAACCCGCGCTACTCCCACCTTCTGGAGGTGCCCACCTCCGCCCCCATTGAGCAGCGGGCGCAGCAGGCTGGCGCGCGCCGCTGGCACTACCTGGATAACCTTCCGGTGCTGGTCGAGCAGGATTTGGAGCCGATTGGCACGATTCTGTGCGTGCATGGTAACCCGACCTGGTCGTACCTGTGGCGTACCGTGCTGGATGCGGGCGTGAACGAGCGCGCCCCGTGGCGTGTGGTTGCGGTTGATCAGATTGATATGGGCTATTCGGAGCGCACCCACCTGGATTTGGAGGGTGAGCGCCGCTCCCTGACCGACCGTATCGCTGACCTGGGTGATTTCACGAAGGCACTCGGTTTGGATGAGACCGACAAGCCGCTCGTGACCCTCGCCCATGACTGGGGTGGGCTGGTGTCCTTTGGTTGGGCGCTGGAACATCGTGAGATTCTTTCGGGCGTGATGCTGACGAACACCGCGGTGTACCATGACGGCATTGAGAATATCCCTGCCGCTCTGCGCTTGGCGTTGGGTGTGCACGAGTGGGGTACTCACGATTCGACCGCATTTATTGATGTGACCTTGGGTTTGGCTCAGAATGAGGGCCGCCTGCCCGCGCCGGGTTCTGCCGGTGCCGGGGCGCTTGATGGTGCCCTGCCGCAGCCGGTAGGTCAGCAGCCCAAGCGCCTGTACCCGAGCCTCTGAACGAGGCGATTTACCGTACGTACCGCGCGCCGTACGCTCATTCGGCGTGGCGTGAGGGTGTGCGTAATTTTGTGGGCGATATTCCGACCGGCACCGACATTCCTTCCTATACGCCGATGCAGCGTATTGCCGAGCAGATTCGTGACCTGGATGTGCCCGCGTTCTTCCAGTGGGGTACGAAGGACCCGGTGTTCCAGCGCCGCTACCTGTTCGACCTGATGGAGCGCATGCCGCAGGCGAAGGTGCACCGCTACGAGAAGGCCTCGCACCTGGTCATTGAGGATTACGATATTGCCTCCCCCATGATTTCGTGGCTTGCGCAGACTTTCGGCACAAGGGAGGATGGCGCTCTGGTGCCCCCGCACAACGTTGAGGCGGAGCATCGTGCCGCTCGCGCACGCCGCCACGGTCTGACGACCGGCGAGGGCGCTACTGCTGAGGGCACCGCCGCTGAGGGTGCTGAGGGCGCTGTTCCCGCGGCGTTCCGACCCATGCTCGCAGCCCTCACCGAACGCGCCGATGACGCCTCCACCGCCGTGGTGGACATGGACCCCAAGGGCGACGGCACCTCCGTGTCTGTAACCCTGACCTGGGCTGAGCTGAACCAGCAGGTCAACGCCGCCGCGACCCGCCTGCACGCCCTGGGTGTGCGTCCGGGCGACCGCGTGAACCTGATGGTGCCTCCGGGTGCCCGCCTGACCACCCTGATTTACGCCTGCATGAAGCTGGGCGCTGTCATTGTGGTGGCTGATACCGGTCTGGGTATTCCGGGTCTGACTCGCGCATTGAAGGGCGCTAACCCGAGCTTCCTGGTGGGTATTCCCGCCGCGCTCAGTGCCGCCCGTACCCTGCTGTGGCCGGGTGTGCGTATTTCTGTGGAGCCGCTGGGTTCGGTGCAGGAGAAGCTGTTGGGCGTTGCCGGTTCGGTGTTTACCGCGCCCGCCGCTGACGGTACTCCGGGTGCGCCGGTGCCCACCCCGACCGTGGTGGAGTTCCCCTCCCCCCGTGCCGGATGCTGATGCGGCGGTGCTATACACGTCCGGTTCGACCGGCCCGGCTAAGGGTGTGGTGTACACGCAGCGTCAGCTGGCTGGTATGCGCGATGCCATTGCGAATACGTACGGTTTTGCGCCCGGTAGCGGCCTGGTGGCTGGCTTCGCGCCGTTTGCGCTGTTGGGTCCGGCGCTGGGTGCTACCAGCGTGACCCCGACGATGGATGTGACCCGCCCGAAGACTCTGACGGCCTCTGCCCTGGCGTCGGCTGCGGCGGCTATTGATGCGTCGGTCGTGTTTGCATCCCCCGCCGCCCTGGTAAATGTGGTGGCAACCGCCGATGAGCTGAACGCTGAGCAGCGTGCGGCGTTGGCGAAGGTTCAGACGGTTTTGAGTGCTGGTGCGCCGATTCCCGTGCCGCTGCTGGAGGCGCTCTCCGCCCTGGTGCCGAACGCATCCCTGCACACCCCGTACGGTATGACCGAGGGTCTGCCGGTGACCGATGTGTCTTTCGAGATGATTCGCCAGGCGATTGCCGAGGGCACCCCGAATGCTGCCGGTGAGGTGCTTGACCCGTTCGCCCGTGACGGCGTGTGCGTTGGTTTCGCGGTGTACGGCGCGGCGGTGGCTATTGCGCCGCTGTTGCAGGACGGTTCGGTGGCGGATGAGCTGACCCACGAGCCGGGTGTGACCGGTGAGATTCTGGTGTCGGCACCGCACGTGAAGGACCGCTACGACACCCTGTGGGTGACTGAGGAGCAGTCCATTAGCACTCCGGGTTGGCATCATACCGGTGACGTCGGACACCTGGATGCTTCGGGTCGTCTGTGGGTTGAGGGTCGCCTCGCGCATGTGCTGCTGACTTCGCAGGGTGTGCTGACCCCGGTTGCGGCGGAGCAGTCCGCCGAGTCCCTGCCCGAGGTGCGCCGCGCCGCCCTGGTCGCGGTGGGCCCTGCAGGTACCGCCGCCCCGGTGCTGGTCATTGAGGCGTCCGCGAATACTGCCGCGTTGGAGGCACGCCAGTCGGCATCGGGTCTCAAGCGTGCCCTGCTCGATCGCGTGCCCGGCGCCAACCGCTTCCCCATTGCGGAGGGTGTGGCGCCCTTCGAGCTCTCGCAGCTGGTGCGTCAGAAGGTTGCCGAGGATACCGGCGTGGAGCTTGCCGCGGTGCTGGTGGTGCACGAGCATCCGACCGATATTCGCCACAATTCGAAGATTGACCGCCCCGCCCTGGGTGAGTGGGCGTCGAAGGTCCTTGCGGGGGCGTAAGCGCCTGCCGGATCTCTAAGTCTAAGGAGTATGATGTCCCCTCATTCTTCGCGTGAGTCCTCTTCCCACGAGCCCGCATCCCGCCTGTCTGCGCCCCGCCCGTCTGGTCACCGCCTGTCGACTTCGCATGCGGTGACTTCCCCGACGGCTCGGTTCCGCAAGCCGGCGCAGCCGTTGGCGGCACGCTACGCCGACCCCGCCCCGCGTTCGTTGCGCCCGGTTGAGGAGCCCGATTTCGCGCCGCGTATTGGCGAGCGCATCCTCTTTACCGGTGCCAGCGGTCTGCTGGGTCGTGAGAGCGTGCTGGCGTTGCTGCGTGCCGGCTATGATGTGCGCGTTTTTCAGCGTGGTGATTCGGGTATTGCGGCGCTTCTGCCCGATTCGATTCGCCCGCGTTTTGAGCAGGTGCGCGGCGATATTACGAACGCGCAGGCTGTGGATTTGGCGATGACCGGCGTGAACGGCGTGGTGCATGCCGCGGCGAAGGTTTCGGTCAGCGGCGAGTGGGCTGATTATGAGCGCATCAACATTGAGGGCACCCGCACCCTGTTGCAGGCGGCATTGAACCATTCGGTGGGTTCGTTCCTGTACATTTCCTCGCCGTCGGTGGCTCATGCCGGCGCGGCAATTGTGGGTGATGGTGCCGGCGTGGCGTCCCCGGAGCATGCGCGCGGTAACTATGCGCGTTCGAAGGCTGCCGCTGAGCTTCTGGCGCTGGAGGCGAACGGCACTGCCCTGCCCGGTGGCGGGGTTTTGCGCGTGGGTGCGTTGCGTCCTCACCTGATGTGGGGCCCGGGCGATACCCAGCTGGTCGAGCGCATTCTGGAGCGTTCCGCCGCGGGCCGTCTGCCGCTGCTCTCCGGCGGTACAGGCCTGATTGACACGCTCTACATTGATAACGCCGCGGACGCCGTGGTGCGCGGCTATCAGCGCCTCGACGCTTTTGCGGGCAAGGCGCTGGTGGTGACGAACGGTCAGCCGCGCACTATCGCTGAACTACTGGGTGGTTTCTGTGAGGCGGTGGGCGTTCCCGCCCCGCGCTTCTCGGTTCCGGCGAAGGTTGCGGCCCTGGCGGGTAAGGTCATTGAGCGCGTCTGGGAGCGTCTGCCGAAGAACGTGACCGCCGGTGATGAGCCGCCGATGACGGAGTTCCTCGCCGAGCAGCTGTCGACCGCGCACTGGTTTGATCAGCGCCGCACCCGTGAGCTTCTGCAGTGGGAGCCCGCCGTGTCGATTGAGGAAGGCTACGAGCGTCTGGGCTTGTTCTACGGGGACAGGTACAGCCGCTAAGTTGCTTCTTTTCGAGTGGGTTTTCCTAACCCAGCTTTAAACGGATGACGGCGTAGCTACATCCCCCGTATGGGAGGAACGTAGCTACGCCGTCATTCGCATATCTAGCGTGAGCTTGTGCCTATCGTAAGCCTTTACCTAGCGAGAACGCGGCGCCCGCTGGCAGTGCGGGCAACGGTAGGATGAGCGGTTCTGGAACGGTTCGCGCACCATCAGGGTTGTGCGGCCCGCCTCCGCGCAACGGTGGCAGGGCTCCCCGGCACGACCGTAAGCGTTCAGCGAGCGCTCAAAGTAGCCAGACTCGCCCAGCACGTTCACGTACAGGGCGTCGAAGCTCGTGCCGCCAGCCGCCAGGGACTCGTGCAGCACCTGGGTGACCGCCTCCAGCAGTTCGCGGGTTTGAGCGGCGCTAAGGGTGCGTGCGGGCTTCGCGTAGTGCAACCGCGCACGCCACAGCGCCTCGTCGGCGTAGATATTGCCCACGCCGGAGATTACTGACTGGTCCAGCAACACCTTCTTAATGCCGCTGGAGGTGCGCAGGAACTTGCGGCGCACCGCCGCGGGGTCGAAGAACTCGTCCAGCGGGTCGCGGGCAATATGTTTGACCGCCTCCGGCACTAGAAAACGCTCCGGTACTTCACCCGGCGCCATCTCACCCGGCGCTGCTTTATTCGCTGCAACCGCCGCGGGTACGTCCGGTACCAGCGGGCTGAGGAACATACCGCCGAAGATGCGCTGGTCCACGAAGAGCAACCGCGCCCGGTGCTCTCCCGACTGGTGCTCGCCGCGCCACGGGTAGCTCCCGCCGGTCCTAGCTCGAGCGCCACGCGCAGGTGCCGCGGCTGTTCGTCAAAGGCCGCGCGAGCCTCCGCATCATTACCCGAGTCACCATCCAATTCATTGCCAGATTCGCTGCCCGGCTCATCGCGGACGAGCAGCTGACCGCTCATGCCCAGATGCACCACGAGCGCCTCGTCGGCAAGCGTGCCGTCCGCCTCGCTCAGGGTCAGCCACAGATACTTGCCGCGGCGGTAGGCGCCGCGCGCGCCCTTCCGGTGAGTGCCGCCTCAAAGTGGGCGGGACCGGGCAGGTGTCTACGTAGCGAACGGGCATCGACCACGCGCACCGCCTGCACGGGGCGACCCAACGAATGGTCGGCTAGACCTGCGCGAACGGTTTCCACCTCGGGCAGTTCGGGCATGGTTCCCTCCAATCAGCGGGGGCTCGCAGAATCAAGAGCCCGCAGAGCTAACAGACCTGCAGGATGCTTGATTGAGCCTAAACCAGGATGCGGTACGCCTGCTCAGCGGCAAGGCGCTCCGCCTCCTTCTTGCTCGGACCCACACCGGTACCGGTCCTGCTGGTTCGCCACAATAGCGACCGCAGTGTACACGCGCGCGTGGTCGGGGACCCTCGCCGGTGACCTCGTAGCGCACGTCTCCCCAGCCGCGGGCGGTGGCGAGGTTCAGCAGCTCGGTCTTTCCAGTCGCGTCCAGAGTTCAGGACCTTCTCGTCGTCGAGCAGCGGCGCAATCAGGCGCAGCACCAGGTCACGAGCCGCCTCGCGACCGCACTCCAGGTAGGTCAGGCCAAAAATCGCTTCCATGGTGTCGGCAAGGATCGAGTCCTTATCGGCGCCGCCGGTGTGAATCTCGCCCTTACCGAGCAGGATGTACCTACCCAGATCCAGGTCGCGTGCCACCTTCGCCAACGCCACAGTCGACACCACCACGTGGTGCAGCTTCACGAGCTCGCCCTCGGGCAGGTCAGGGTAGCGTCGGTACACTTCTTCAGCGATCGCCAGGGAAAGCACCGAATCGCCCAGGAACTCCAGGCGCTCATTATGCTCCACTCCGGGGTTCTCGAAGGCGTAGGAGCGGTGGGTTAGGGATAGCAAAAACGTCTCGGCGTCGATATCGACTCCGAGACGTTTACGCAACTCCCTAGTATCAACACTAGGAAATTCAGTCATAAGGATTCACCGCTTCTTAGGCGTCTGCAACCTTACGGCCCTTGTACTCCAGGAACAGGGCGTTGCCTGCAGCGTCGGTTACAACCTTTGCCTGGTGGGGCAGGCTGTAGGTCACGCGACCGTTTTCAACGGTCTTAACCAGCTGGGGCACGGATGCCTTCCACTGGGAACGGCGTGCGCGGGTGTTAGCGCGGGACATCTTGCGCTTGGGAACAGCCACAGCTATCTCACAATCTCTAGTAACAACAATTTAGTTTTCGGTATCTGCACCGAGCAGGCCCTGTAGGGCCGACCAGCGCGGATCCAACACCTCGTGATGATGCCCGGGGTCATCCTCCAGGCGCGCACCGCAATCGGCGCACAGACCCTGGCAGGTGTCCCTACAAACAGGCTGGAACGGCAGTTGAAGGATTACTGCGTCCCGCAGAGCCGGTTCAAGGTCGATGGAATCATCCTCAACGGCGTACTGCTCATCTACTTCGTCTTCGGGGCCGCCAGCCGGGGCCTTCTCAAAGACGAAAAGCTCTTGAATATTGGCCGACATCTCGTAATCAATCGGATCCAAGCAGAGGCTACACTCGCCGTGTACATCCACAACGACGAAGCCGGTAACTAGGATACCATCAACAACAGACTCCATACGAATATCGAGGTCAATATCCGAACCCTCTTCCACGCCGATGAGCGTGTTACCCAGGTCTGCCGGTGCGGGCAGAACCTCAGTGAGAGTTTCCATGGTGCCGGGGCGGTGAATCAGGTTAGTGACTGATACAACCAGCGGCGATGCGTCTGCACGTGAAATGGCGTTTCTCCTTACGAAATGTATAAACCAAAGTCCCATTTTAGGGGTCATTCGCACCGTTAATCAAGATTAAGCGCCTTTTAAATCTCTTTAAGTGGCGCTCACCTCTTAAATATCCCCTTAAGGAGGCGCCGCGCGGCATTTAATCGGTCGGTCGGGGCTACTACTGGGGGACTTAAGTGCCCGGTCGGCGGCACAGCTTGCTGTGCCGTGGGCATGTCGGGCGTGTCGGATGGGTGCGCACAAGGTGGTGTGCGCCTGGGTTGATGAGGCGTTTTCCTAGGCACTCTTCAGGGCGCGGGCGACCGCCTCCGGCACGAAGGGGAGTCACGTCACCACCCAGCGACGCCACCTCACGAATAATCGTGGACGACACCGCACCGTAGCGATCCTCACCCGCCAAGAACACCGTCTCAACCTGCGCCAGGTGGCGGTTCATGCTCGCCATCGGAGCCTCATAACTGTAGTCCGTCGCCGAACGCAGACCCTTCACCAGCACCTTCGCACCACGCTCCGCCGCGTACTCGGCAAGCAGCACGCCCGGCGGAATCGGTTCCACGCTCACACCCTCAATGCCGAGCTCCTGCAGAGACTCACGCACCAGCTGCACGCGCTCCTCCAGGGAGAAACGGTACTTCTTGGAGCTATTGTGTGCCACGCCCACAATCACCTCGTCAAAGAGCTGAGCGGCGCGGACAATGATTTCCAGGTGGCCGTGGTGCACGGGGTCAAAAGATCCGGGGCAGAGGGCAATCATGGCGGTCCCTTCACGAATAAATATCAGAGGTTGGAATGAGTAGATGCGGGCGAATTTAAGATGCGGGTTAGTGGCATGCGGACGAGCGCAGGCTGAGGTAGCAAGATCGGGCGGTGAGATGCGGCGGCAATCTTAGGCGGCGAGCTCTTCAGCATCCTCGCCAGATTCGTTGCCGAACTCGTCGCCCGCCTGCTCCTCCACCTCGTCAGGCTCCACATAGTAGAGAACCGTCTCGCCGTGCTGACGGGTCGAAACAGTACAGGCCCTCGCCCCACACCGGCTCGGGGTCGCGCGAAGAACGCTCCACCACGACCACGGCACCCTCGGCAAGCTTGGGGGTGAGCGCCTCCAGCAGCTCACTGACCTGCTCATTCGGCATGGCGTAGGGCGGGTCAACAAACACCAGATCCCACGGCCCGGAGGCGGACTTCACGTAGGTCAGCGCCTGAGACTGCTGCACGCGCGCCGCAGAACCGGTAGCACCAGAAGAACCGGTGCGGCCCATCGCCTTCTCCACCGCGGCAACGTTCTTGCGAATCACCGCAACAGCCTTCGGGTACGTATCCAGCAGAGTCACGGAGGCGGCACCGCGTGAGAGTGCCTCGCAGCCCAGCGCACCCGAGCCACCAAAGGCGTCCAGCACGCGGGCGCCACGAATAATGTCGTAGCTCTCCAGCTTGGAGAAGAGGGATTCCTTCACCCGGTCGGTGGTGGGGCGAGTATTATCCCCCGGAACCGAGGCAAGGCGAACGCCTCCGGCAGCACCGGAAATAATACGGCTCATAGGTCTCTCCTCTTAACTAGTGCGGTGTGTTGACGTCAGGGTTTCAGCGAGTGGTGGGCAAGGCTGGTTGATGGGCGGAGCGGGCAGAGCGTTCTGCCCCGTTGGGCGCTTATCCCCTGCCGAGGAACGCCTCACGGTCAGCGTCCAGGGCACGGTCAATCGTACGCGCCAAAGACGGATGCTTAGCCAGCGTCGGGTCCTTCTCCACCACCGAGCGGGCATCCTCGCGGGCACGCTCAATAATGTCGGCATCGGCGAGCGCCCGCAAGAACCGCAGGGTGCTCTTCGAGCCCGATTGTGCAGCACCCAGAATATCACCCTCACGGCGCTGAGCCAGGTCGATGCGGGAAAGCTCAAAGCCGTCCGTGGTGGAGGCAACCGCATCCAGGCGCTCGCGGGACACGCCGCCCTCCTCCTGGCGGGTAACCAGCAGGCAGGTGCCCGCGTAGCCGCCGCGGCCCACACGACCGCGCAGCTGGTGCAGGCCCGAGATGCCGAAGCGGTCGGCATCCATGATGATCATGAGCGTGGCGTTCGGGACGTTCACGCCCACCTCAATGACGGTGGTGCTGATGAGCAGGTCAATTTCTCCGCGCTCGAAAGCGGTCATGACGGCGGTCTTCTCAGCCGGGTCCATGCGGCCGTGCAGGGTGCCGATACGCACGCCGACGAGGGCGTCCTCGGCACTCAGGTAGGAGTACATTGAGGCGACCGAGGTCAGCTGAACCTTGCCGTCGCTACTGGCGCTACCGCCCTGGCCGAAATAGCCCTGGGCTGAGTTGCCCGCGCCGGTTCCAGCACCGTTCAGGCTGGATGCGCCAAAGAACGCGGTGCCCTCCTCCAGGCTGTCGCCGTCCTCCCCGATTTTGGGTACGACAACATACACCTGGTGGCCCGCGTCGATTTCTTCGCGAGCGCGCCTCCACAGGCGGGACGCCCAGGCGGGCTTCTCGGCGAGGGGCACCACGTGGGTCGAGATTTTCTGTCGACCGGCGGGCAGGGTGTCGAGCACGGACACATCCAGGTCACCGAACACGGTCATGGCGACGGTACGCGGAATGGGCGTTGCGGTCATGACCAGGCGGTGCGGCAGGGCACCGTCGGTGCCGCGCAGGCCATCACGCTGCTCCACGCCGAAACGGTGCTGCTCGTCCACGACGACCAGACCCAAATCGTGGAAGCTCACCTCGTCGGAAAGCAGGGCGTGGGTGCCAATCACAATCTGGGCGGTGCCGTCGGCGAGTTCCTGCAGTACTTTGCGCTTGGCGCGGGTACCCATGGAGGCGGTCAGCAGGCGCACACGCACACGGCCGGGTTCCTCCCCGCTCCCCGCGGGAGCTCCCTCGGCAGAACCGGCGGCAGATTTGTCAGCATCAGAGTTTTCGGGCGCCGCCATATCCCCCAGGATGTCCAGCACCGAACGCAAATGCTGCTCGGCAAGCACCTCGGTCGGGGCGAGCATCGCGGACTGGCCGCCCGCATCGGCAACCTGCAGCATGGCGCGCAGAGCCACCACGGTCTTACCGGAACCCACATCACCCTGCAGCAGGCGGTTCATGGGCGATTCACTCGACAGATCCGCGGCAATCTCAGCGCCCACCTTCTGCTGTCCCTCGGTCAGCTCGTAAGGCAGAACCTCAAGCAGCTGATCGGCGAGTCCACCCTCCACGGCGGGGCGCGGCTGGGTCAGGTGCGCGGCACGCACTGAATGCAGGCGGGCGAGCGCGCTCTGCAGCACGAACGCCTCGCGGTAACGCATCTGCGCCTGCGCGGCACGCCAGGTGTCCTCCGAGTCGGGGGTGTGCAGGGCACGGTACGTCCACTCCAGCGAGGGCACCTTGCGGGCGCGACGAATCGTGTAGGGCACCGGGTCTTCAAGTTCTTTGAGCGGCACCTTTTCGAGCAGCTGCGCCATGTAGCCGCTAATGCGGTCGGTGGGCAGCTTCACGGGGGCGCGGTAGACGGGCACGGGGGCGGTGGCGGCGTCGGTGACGTCCGCGCCGGAGGCATCCTTCGAGAGCAGGGCGTAGTGCGGGTTGGTGAGGGTGTATTCGCCGCGGTAGATGCCGACCCTGCCGGAGAACATCATGGTTTCACCCTCGCGGATTTCCCGGGCGGCGGTCCAAGCGTTGAAGAAGGAAAGCTTCATCTGCGAGCCAATGAGCACGCCCGCGCCGGGGTTCGTCATACTGGGCGCGGGCACGCCAAAGAGGCCTCCCTGCGCGAAACTATCCTGCGCAAAACTGTCCTGCGCGAACGAATCTTGGCCGTAGCTATCTGCGTAGCCGCTGTAGGAGGCGGGTTGCGCTCCCCTGCCCTGTGCCGGGTTCTGGGCAGCTGGGTTCTGCGTGGAGTTAGCGAGCGCATTAATGCGCGGGTTGTGCATCCCGGTCGCCTGCCAGCTCTGCGCGGGCACGCCGGATACTCTGGATACGCTGGATGCGCCGGGGCGGTTAGCGCGCCCGGGCACCACGGATACAGGACCGCCAGCCCCAAAACCGGCAGCCCCAAAACCTGCGGGTGCGTCCTGCCCGGTGGCGTCGGAGAGCCGGTCGGTGATGGTCACTTCCGTGATTTTGCCGCGGCGCGCCGCCATGGTTCGAGTGCTCACGTGCACCACGCGGGCGATGATGGTGACGTCCTGGCCTTCAACGAGTTCGGCGAAGGAGCTGAGCTCGCCGCGCGGCAGGTATTTGCGCGGGAAGTATTCGAGCATCTGCCCGACGGTGTGCAGGTCCAGGTGCGTGGCGATTGCCTTGGCGCTGGGTGCGGGAAGGTACTTTTTGAGCGGCGCGTTTTCGATGCGGTCTTCGGAGGCGTAGCGCGCCAGGGCACGGCTCTTAGCCTCCGCGGCGGCTGAGGCGGACTTCGCGGCCGCGACTTTCTCGGCCGCAACCTTCTCAGCGGTTGCCTTCTTTGCGGAAGCTTTCTGGGCGGGCGCTTTCTTTGCGGGAGTTACCTTCTTCGCTACGACCTTTTTAGGTGCAGTCTTTTTGGGTGCGGGCTTTTCAGCTTCTGCATGAGGCGCGCTCTTCTGCTCGCCCCCTTCGCTTGCCTTCGTTACCTTCTGTAGGCGCGCCGAAGTAGCCCGCACGGGAGTCTCATTCTCCTGCGGGCTCGGTTCGTTCTGAACTAGTTCTTTCTGGGCAGGTGCTTTCCGGGCAGGTTCCCCCGGCAGATGTGCTTCCGGCTGAGTAGCCTGCCGTGCCGCCAACGCAATATCGACCAGCTCGTAGAGAGCGTCGTCGGTCATGGTGTGCGCGGCGGGACCCAGCGAATGTTTGAGCGTCTTGAGCGCCTTACGGTAGGGTGCGCTGGCGCGCTGTGCCGCGCGTTCGCTCAGCTCGGCGCGGCTCGCCTTGCCCCGGGCGTAGGCGGCAAGATCGCGCACGGTCAGCTCGGCGGTGGTGCGGAGCTGTTCATCGCTCAGTAGCGGCGCATCCTTTTTCCGTTGCCGAGCTCGGGTCGCGGAATCAGCACGGGTCGCAGAACCGGCACGGGCAGGCTCCACAACCGTTGAATCTACGGACTCAGAATCTACGGGCTCACTCTGCGCTGCCTCAGCTTTCGCGGGCTTATTTGTCGGCTTAGTTTTGACCGGAGCAGGCTCAGGAAGACCCAAGTCCAGGGCTTCCTGCTGCGGGTTCACGGAACGTCGGGCGGGGCTCATGCTCCGCCCTCCGCACCGCACGCGTGGTCGGCGTGACGACCATCCACCAGGGAGGAAATACGCTCATCCGACCACTGACCGTAGCCCATAATCAGCTCGCGGGCGGGGTCGATGTCGGGCACGTGCACGTGCAGTGCCCAGAGTCCCGCCGCCATGTCCAGGGGCGTAATGAGCAGGCTGTCACCTATGGCTTCAAGCTCCGGGCGCAACTGCGCCAGGGCGAGGGGCTCGCAGGTCAGCGTACCCATGAGCTCCCAGCCGCTCTGCTCCGCGTGTTCTGCGTGCCCGGCAGGGTTCAGCGCCCGCCTGTTCAGAACCCACTCGTGCCGCAGAACCGGCTACAGAAGTCACATCGGCAGAGGGCGCACGGAGCATGGACTCCACCTGCGCCTCGTTCAGGGTCGCGCCCTTCCCAACGCGGGTTGGAGTGCACCACGGCAAGGTAGAAGCCGAGCGCGCCGGCATCCACGAAACCAGCAAGCTCAGGCGAGGGCGGGAACTGCGCGGTGCGTTCCAGCGCGGCACGCATCAGCGCACGTCGACGCTCTTTCAGCACCTCATCGGCAACTTCTGCGTCCTGCGATGCATCATAGGTGTGCGTCCAGGCGGGCGAGCTCCACCATAACCGACAGCATCGTGGAGGCACCATCTGCTCCCCCACGCTGGCGCGAATACGCTCAGCCGCGAACGCCATCGCGCGCGCCTCAGCGTGGGCGTACTCCAGCTTCACTTCGCGGTGCTTCGGCAGGGAACCGCCAGCCAGCACACGTTCGTAGTCTGCTTCCAGAGCGCGCACGAGCGGCGACTCATCGCCTGCGTCGCCGAGCTCCTGGGCGAGGTTTCCGGGCAGGAACCAGTAGCTACGCACCGCCTCCAGCGCCCAAGCGCAGAGCAGAGTACCGGAGTTGCCGCGCGCCACGCGGGATGCGCGCATAATCGCGTGCTCGTAGATTCCGCCCAGCTGAATCCACAGGTGGGCGAGGGTTTCTTCTTCGAGGCGCCCGCCGCCTCGGGCACGCACGCGCCCTCCCCGCCGGGAATTTCGCCAGCGGGAAGAACCTCGCTGGGCAGAACCTTACGGGGCAGATCCTCACTGGGCAGAACCTGTTCCATGCCCCGCTCAAACTCTTCGGTCAGGGTCAGCAGGGTGTGGGCAATATTGGAGCCGGTGTCCTTATCGGGCACGGGGAACCCGTTGAGTTCGTTGAGCGCCTCGCGGTAGCGTTCGATGGTGGTGCGGGCGGCGGTGGACCACGCTACGCCGAAGCGGTAGGCGCGCACGCAGGCGCGGCGGTAAATCTCGCGTTCTTCGGTGCGCTGGTTCTGTTCTGCGTTCACGCTACCCTCCTCGTCAGTTTCGTCAGTTTCGCGCGGTTCTCGGCTGAGTTCTCAACTAGTTCACGGCTGAGTTTTTGGCTAGTTCCCGACTGATTTCCCGGTTAGTTCCCGACTGATTTCTCAGTGCCCGCGGCACGGGCAGAATCCAGCCTATTTCGTACTTCTATTCTAGGCAATTTCGGTTAAATGTACGGTATTGCCCGTCGTCTATCCCGCGGGATGAAAGCACGGAGGATGAAAGCACGGACTAAACATACAAAACCGCACGCACCTCGCGGCACTCGGCAACATTCGGCAACACTCAGCGGAGCTCCTACGCGGAAGCCCCGTAGTGTTCCCAGCCCATACCGTCCAGGGAGCGGCCGTCCATGACGACCGCCGCGCCGGTCACCGCATTGTGGCGGCGTTCGGCACCGTAGAGCTCGGCGCTCAGACCGCGCTCCGGGGCGTCCGCAACGCAGGTGCCCAGGGGCACGAACTCTTCGGGTACCTCACCGGGGAAGGTCGCCAGCAGGCCGTGGTCCTCGCCGCCAACCAGCACGAAGGTGCGCGCCAGGGATGCGGGGCTCTCCCCCGCCTCGTTGCGCTCACCAATCGCCAACAGCAGGCGCGCCAACGGTAGCAGCGGCTCGGCGAACGCATCCACGGCGGCGCGGTCGAGGCGCATCTGCACCCCGGAGGCGGCGGCAACTCGCCCGGCGTCCTTGACGAGTCCGTCAGAAAGATCCAGCATGGAGCTTGCCTTATGCTGGCGTGCCACCTCACCGGCGGGGATGGGGCTGACCGGGTGGTGCTGTGATTCGACGGCGCGCTCGCAGACCGCAATCATGTGCGCGGCATCTTCGGGGGTGAGGGTGCGGGCGAGCTCGATGAGCCCCTCGGGAAGAGCAACAGCCGATCCCTCGCCCTGCTTTTCAATCTGCTTCTGAGCCCACGCCTGTCCCACCGCATCCAGCGCCGCTTCGACTTCCTGGCCTGCGGCGATGGCACGCAACAGTGCCGTGGCGGGCAGGGAGAGCGGGTTGAGTAGCAGGCGCAGACCGGCATCGGACCAGGCGGTACGCCCCGCCAGGGCGATAGTGTCACCGGGGCGCGCGCCGGAGCGTAGCACGGCGCGGTCCGTGTAGCCGAGGGCGGTAACGGTCACCGACATTTCGGTGGAGTCGCCAATATCGCCGCCGCCAATCACGCATTCGGTGGCTCCGCAGGCGTTGATTCCGTCCACAATGCCGTGGGCGAAGCCGTCAATCCAGCCGTAAGGAGTGCTACCGGGCAGGCTCAAGGAGATGAAGAGGCTCGCCGGGCGCGCACCCATAGCGGCAACGTCGGCGAGGTTCTGGGTCGCGGCTTTGCGCCCCACATCGTAGCCGCTACTGCGGGCGGGTTCCAGATTGAACTCACCGTCTTCGCCCGCCCGTGCGATACCGCCGGGCCAGAGGTTCATAAAGTCTTGGTCCTCAACGAGAGTGTCGGTGGTGACCACGGTACGCTGACCGGGCGCGGGCTCGGCGAGAACGGCACAGTCGTCGCCGGGGCCCACCTCGAGGGGTTCGATGCGCCCCGCCTGGCGTGCCGCTGCGGCAACCTGCTCGTTGTGGGCGTTGATAATCGGCATGAAAGCGCGCAGAACGCGGGACTCCCCCAGCTTTGAGAGAGGTGTCTCTCGCATGGGGTTGTCCCGCGTTTCGCTAAAAGTCTGAGGATTCACATCCTCTATTATCGCGTATTCTTACGCGTTATGTTTCGCCTTTATGCTCCGCGGCTGAAGTAGCGGATTGCCAGAGCAATCAGCACCAGACCGATGAGCGAGAAGAGAATCAGCGGTGCAATACCGGAAAGTCCGGAATCGTCCGCGTCCGCATTCTTCACGGCCTGCTCCTGGGCGGCATTCGCGCCGTCAGCCTTTGCCACGCTCTTTGCAGAGCGGCTGGCGCTAGCCGAGGTGGAGGAGGAGCTAGGCGACTTCGAAGCCGATACCGAGCTTGAGGAGTTCGAGGGGCTTGCCTCGTGGGAGTGGTCCTCGTCGGTCTTATTGCGCGAGAGGTATCCAGCAACCCAGTCAGCCGCACCCGGGAATGGAGTCATTCGAGCCGTTATTAGCTGCGATTCGTCCGAGGGTGGTGCCACCAGAACGCAACGGATCGTCATCCTCGCCATCAAGCCTGTCGCTCGGTGCCTTGCTCGGTGAAGAGCTCGAAGATCCCGAAGAGGAACTTGAGGAGTCAGAGGAGCTGCCCGGTCGCGGAAGCTCAATGGAGATGATGACATCTTCCCCAGAGACTTCCTGACGATTGCCGGGGACGGTCACAGGGGTTGTTCGCCGGAGGAATCGGAGCAACAGGTTCGGTCTCAATCAGGGTAACCGATTTGGAGTCCGAGCTGTCCTTGTTATCCTCTACCGGAGCTACGGGAGCTACCGGAATCACGGGGATAACCGCATCCTTGGTCGGCTCGTTAGTCGGCTCCTGCTTAGCTTCCTTGGAGGGCTCCTGAGTCGGATCCTGAACCGGGGCCGGGACTACCGGAACCTGAGAAGGATCCTGGGTGGGTGCCTCAGTCGGTTCCTGAGTCGGCTCGGGAGTTACGTCCTTGGTCGGTTCAGGAGCGGGCACCGGATTCGGTTCCGGAGCGGGGTCCTGGGTCGGCTCCGGGGTCGGTTCGGGAGTTACATCCTTCGTCGGCTCGGGAGTAGGTTCAGGGGTGGGCTCTACCGTAGGCTCAGGGGTCGGATCCTGAGTAGGCTCAGGAGTTGCATCCTTGGTGGGTTCCGCGGTGGGCTCCACAGTAGGCGCAACGGTCGGCTCCGGAGTGGGAGCGACAGTAGGTTCTGCCGTCGGCTGGACCGTAGGCTCCGCAGTCGGAGCTACAGTCGGCTCAGCCGTCGGAGTTGCGGTAGGAGCAACACTCGGTTCGGCACTTGCGCTAGGAGCTACGGTCGGCGTAGCGGTAGGTTCAGCGGTCGCATCCTTAGAGGGCTCTACGCTAGGACTCGCTGTAGCACTCGGGTTTGCAGTCGCACTAGCTGAAGCGGTGGGCTCGGCAGTAGGCTGCGCGGTAGCGTTCGGGGTAGGAGTCGCATCCGGGCTGGGCGTAGCACTTGCGGAAGGCTCAGCACTAGCGGTGGGCTGAGCACTCGAAGAAGCGCTAGGCTGAGCGGTGGGCTCTGCCTGCGCTTTGTCAGTCTTATTGTCCCCCTGAGCGGTGGGCCATGCGCTCACGGTTGCGAGCGTGGGTACTGCCGTCTGGGAGGAGGATGCCGCGGTCGCGGCGGAATCTTGGGTTTGTTCTGCGGTGCCGACAGGGTTCGGCGGAAGCTGTGACGCAGCCTCCTGCACATCTTGAGCAAATGAGGCTACGTATGGACTTCCGGAAGCAACCAGTGCTGTCGCCAGACTCGCAGAGACCACCTTACGGTTTCGTTTTCCCAAAGGTTGTCCTTGACTTTCTAATACGTTGTGAGTGAATAGATACCCAATCGCTAGGGCAGATTGGATATGCCTTCATCTATTCTACCGAATCGGCTTTTTCTTCATTACTCATTTTAGCGCTTTCATACCAATCTTTGAGCTTCAAGATGTGCAACGACCATCAACGACATCTTTTCGTTACCTAGAAGCATCATTTCATGCACTTATGAGCAGAATTACGTTTTGCCTTATCAATACCGCTTTAAAACTTGCACTCCACCATCCAAGCAGCCCCGAGGTGGGTGTAAGTGATTTTTCTCATGAGTGAAAAACGAGCGATTCTCATAAGCTTTTGGGGCTCAATACGTACCAATTACCCCTCCCGCACAGACTGAACTTGCCCACCGCGCAAAAAGCGCCCCGGCGCGAATCCCTCAAGAATCCGCACCGAGGCGCCTTACAGCAGGGGCTACTCCCCCACCGTTACGTATTCAATAACTGAGCGCAGTCAAAACGACAGCGTGCCCAAGAACTAACGCAGCTTCAAGAACAACTAACGCAGTCTCAGAACTAACGCAGCCTCAAGAACTAGCGCAGACCCAGGGGTCGTTCCATCGCCAGGGTCAGCAGCTCGCTAATCAGGTCAGTGTAAGAGATGCCGGTGTTCTCCCACATGGTCTTGTACATCGAAATCGGGGTGAAGCCGGGCATGGTGTTCACCTCGTTGATGACCAGGCGGCCATCCTCGGTGTAGAAGAAGTCCGCACGAGACAGACCTTCACCATCCAGCGCCAGGAACGCCTTCACAGCCAGCTCACGCAGACGATCCTGCACATCCTGCGGCAGGTTCGCCGGGCACACGGTCACAGCGGAAGACTCAGAAACATACTTCGCCTCAAAGTCGTAGAAGCCGTGATCCTCGTCCACAACCTCAATCTCACCGGGGTAGGATGCGCGGGGCATCTCGCCGTGGTGGCCATCGAGCACAGCGCACTCGATTTCGCGGCCCCACAATACCCGCCTCAATAATGATCTTCGGATCGTGGCGGCGCGCCTCTTCAATCGCGGGCACGAGCTCCTCCACCGAATCCACCTTGGTAATACCGAAGGAAGAACCTGCGCGGGTCGGCTTCACGAACATGGGGAAGCCCAGCTTCAGCACGCGCTCCAGAATCTGCTCGCGGTCCTCGTGCTCCCACTGACGGTTGGTAACAACCTCGTAGGGGCCGACCTCCAGGCCAGCGGACTCGAAAGCAACCTTCATGAAGTGCTTATCCATGCCCACAGCGGATGCGGTCACACCGCAACCCACATAGCGCAGGTCAGCCATTTCCAGCAGACCCTGCACGGTGCCGTCCTCACCGAAGGGGCCGTGCGCAGCGGCAGAGCACAACGTCCACCGGCGCGGTGCGGGTAACGTTACCCTCAGCATCCACCAGGGTCAGGCGGGAATCGCCGGCGCCCATCGGCAGGAACACCTGCTGGGTACCCTCGGGGAACTCTGCGGTACCGCGAGTGCCAGCGGTCAGCTCGGCAAGCTGCTGCTCGTCGGTCAGGTACCAGCGGCCGTCACGGGTAATACCGATAGTGATGACGTCGTAGGCGGTGCGGTCAATAGCGCCCAGAACGCCGGCAGCGGTAATGAGCGAAATCGGGTGCTCGGAGGAGCGGCCACCGCACAGCAGGGCGACGGTCTTCTTCTCGGTCATATATTTCTCCTAGTCAATGTTCCCCTACCCTTAGGTCCGGAAGGTGGAACGGCAATGCGTCAATAATCCTAACGCACGAATACCGTCGCGGTCACTGATGCGTTTCTCACGCACCGGTTTTTCCGCAACGGTATCCGTCTCGGATGTCTACATTCAATCTTCTTCTAGTATGTCCTGGCACACAACCCGAATCAAGGGGTGCCAGCACACCAGAAAGCTTCAAAACCTAGTGGCCCTCATGCTTGAGGCGGCGACCCAGCAGCTGAGGCGCCAACTCCTCAATGCCAATACGGCTCGAAAGCACAGCCACCACAGCCTCAACAATGGGCATCTCCACGCCGTGGCGACGAGCCAGCTCAGCCACCACCGGTGCCGACTTAATCGACTCAGCCGTCTGGCTCATGTGCTCGTGCAGGCGGTCAGGGGTAACACCCTGAGCCAGCAGGCGGCCCGCCGTGTGGTTACGAGACAGCGGCGAAGAGCAGGTCGCAATCAAGTCGCCCATACCGGCAAGACCGCTCATCGTCGCAGCCTCGCCGCCCAACGCCACCGCCAGGCGGGTAATCTCCGCCAGACCGCGCGTCATAATGGACGCCTTCGAGTTATCGCCATAATTGCGGCCTTCGCAAATACCCACGCAAAGGGCAATCACGTTCTTCACCAGGCCACCAATTTCAGTACCAACCACATCCGTGTTGGTGTAAGGGCGGAAGTAACCGCACGCAATCGCGTGAGCAACAGCCTCAGCCACCGGCAGGGTACGAGCCGCAACCACGGAGGCGGTAGGCTCCTCCCCCATGATTTCCTTCGCCAGGTTCGGGCCCGACAACACGCACGCGGTGCGGAATATGGCCGATCGCGCGCAGATCAGCACCGCGCAGAGCCATGGATTCTTCCAGCTCCTCGGTAATGACCTGCGACATGCGCAGACCCGTACCGGTCTCCAGGCCCTTCGCCAAAGACACCAGCATGGCGTTCGGCTCAATATAGCGGGCGAAGCTCTGCAACTGCGAACGCAGAACCTGCGCGGGCAAGGCAAGAACCACAATATCGGCGCCGGTCAGCGCCGCGGGGGCATCCGCCGTGAAGTGCATGTTATCCGGCAGCTTCATTCCCGGAAAATAGCGGGCGTTCTCGCGGGTTCGCTCGCACTCAGCCATCGCCTGCTCATCACGACCGATGAGGGTCACGCGGGTGTCATCGCCGCGCTCGCGGGCAGCGTCCGCCGCGATCTTAGCGAAAGCGGTGCCCCAGCTACCGGCGCCGAGCACCGCAATAGACTGTACGGTTGCCGGAGGGGTAAATTCAGGGCTTGATGCGGGGGTGCGTCCAAAGAAGGTCACGAAAACACCTGCTTCTCTTCCTTGCGAGGTCCTTGGGTGAGCCACCGAAGGCGCCCGGTCGGGCACCTATCGGTGGCTCTCATATGATTCCCAGCGGGAATACTACTTTTCGTCCGGTTCGCCGAGTGCGCCACCGACCGGACCCGGAGGGGTGCCCGGGGGCTTCACGACGCTTAGTGCGCGGATTCCAACGCCCCTCAGGAGCCTTCTCGCCGCGGATTTGCTCCAGCTCGGCGGTAATAGCATCCAGCATGGCGTCGGTGACCACGCCCAGTTCGGTGCGGGTGTGCTTAGCATCGGGGCTGGCATCCTCAACGAGGGAGGCAATATCCAGTGCCTTGCCAACCTTCACGCGGACGGTCTTGCGCGGGAACAGCGAAATCTTACGCTTCTCCTTGATGCGGCCGTCCTCGCCAGGCTCATCCACGTAACCGAGAATCTGCTCATCCCCCCAGTGCGCCACCGGGAAGACGGGCGCGCCGGTCGCAAAAGCCAGACGAGCCGCACCGGTACGCGCCTGCATGGGTACTGCAGTTGCGGATCGTGGGTGGTGGTGCCCTCCGGGAAAATTATGACGGCACCGCCAGCCCTCAACAATCTTGCGGGCGGTAATCAGGGACTTACGCGCATCCACCGAACCGCGAACCACGGGAATATGCGCGAGCTTGCGCATAATGTAGCCGAGCACGGGTGCACGGAAGAGCGAATCCTTCGCCAAGAAGCGCGGCAGGGCGCCCTCAACGAAAGCAGGGAAAGCCACGGTCACCGGGTCAAGCTCGGTGGTGTGGTTTGCCACGATAATGTACCCGCCGCTGGAGGCAGGTTCTCACGGCAGGCAATCTCAACGCGTGCGATGAGCATGTACAGCCCGCGCGCGCGTTACCGAGCACCCTTGTACAGAGCATCGCCGGAGGCGGTGGGCTCAATCTCAGGCAGAGCCTGCTTTCCCTGCTGTCCGCTCACTGGTCCTGAACCTCAACTTCCTCGGGCTCAACAACGACGATTGCCGCATCGGGCTTGGGAGCCTTCGACGCCTTGCGTGCCAGCACCTCAAAGTTGGCACCCAGGCTCTTGAGCTTCTCCTCAAAGTTCTCGTAGCCGCGAGCAATCAGCTCAACACCACTCACGTGAGAGGTGCCCTTAGCGGCCAGAGCGAGCAATGATGTGGGAGAAGCCGCCGCGCAGGTCCGGAACCTCAATGTCGGCACCGGTCAGCGGGGTGGGACCAGAAATAATAGCGGAGTGGCCGTAGCCCTTACCCTCGAAACGGCAGGGTGCGCCGCCCACGCAATCACGCATGACGACAATATCTGCGCCCATCTGCTTCAGGGCGTTGGTGAAGCCGAAACGCTCCTCGTACACGGTCTCGTGCACGATGGATGCGCCCTTAGCCTGGGTCAGCGCCACGACGAGGGCTGCTGCCAGTCGGTCAGTCGTAAAGCCGGGTGCACGTTGGTCTCAAAGACGATGGGCTTCAGCTGAGCACCGGGGGTGCGCTGAGCCGGGTGGGTAAAGCGGATACCTTCGGCGGTCACCTCGTACAAAGCTACCCATCTTGCGGAACTGGTTCAGGAACGCGGTCATATCCTTCTGATCTGCGCCGCGCACGAAAATGTCGCCGCCGGTAGCCAGAGCCGCAGAAGCCCGGAAGCGGACTCGTTACGGTCGGGCAGGGACGTGTGATCGTAGCCGGTCAGCTCGTCCACGCCCTCAATGACGATGGTGCGGTCCTCGTTAATGAAGATGATGGCGCCCATCTTCTGCAGAACAGCAATCAGGTCAATAATTTCGGGCTCAATCGCCGCATTGCGCAGGATGGTCTTACCCCTTAGCGCGCACACGGTAAGCAGAACCTGCTCGAGTAGCACCCACGGAGGGGTAGTTCAGCACAATCTCTGCGCCCTTCAGACCCTCTTCGGGAACAATCAGGGTGGTGCCGGTTTCGTCGTCCTTCTCAACGACTGCGCCGAACTTGCGCGGCGCAGACATGTGGTGAGTCGATGGGGCGGTCACCGATCTTGCAGCCCGCCCAGGTTGGGGATGCGTGCGGTACCGAGGGTGTAGTGGCGCGGGCACCATCAGAATCGGGATGCGGGAGTTACCACCGAAGAGCTGAATCTCCTCTGCGTTCTTTGCGGCGGTGGTTGCATCCTGTGCGGGGTTGAGGGTCAGAACACCAGCTTCGCGGTCGTAGTCGACCTTTGCACCGTGCAGCTCCACGAGGGTGGTAACGATTTCGACATCGCTCAGGTCAGGGACGTTACGCAGGGTCGAGGGGGTCGAACCGTGCAGTGCTGCGACCATCGCCTTGGGCACCAGGTTCTTGGCGCCTCGAACGTGAACCTCACCAACGAGCGGAGTGCCACCTTCAATGCGAAGCTTGCTGATGTTCTCAGTCATTAAAAATCCTTTGTGGAGTCGGCTGGTTTAGGCCGAACTTTAACAGTGTGCCGATGCGCCGCGTTCTGTCGTGCCGCGCCCCTGCCGGTAGCAGGGCGAAACGGGCGCATATATTCATCATTATTCTAAGCCCTGCGTAAAGGTGCTCCAAACACTGAAGAGCCTTTGGAACTTGTGACTGAGATTTTGCTCTGTTGTGTATGTGAAAAACCGCTCTGACCCCCTCAGATTCAGAGCCAGAAAAAACAAAAAGATACACAAATATTCACACTAATGCAAACATTTTTCTGTTTCTTCGCCGAAATTTGACGTTAGTTTCGTCTTTTAACGTCCGAATTTGAACTTGAGAGCAACCTCACCCCTACAATAACGTGCACACTCGTGCCCACTGATTACGCGCCTCCGCTCTCACGGAGAAGCCACCAGCTCTCACTGCGGCATCGGCGCCGGCACCGACCTTGCACCCGCGCAGTACAGAGCCTCACAGGAGGGTGCGTGGCGTGCATTCACTGCATAAACCTTTGCGATGGTACCCAACCAAAACGGTTCGGCTTCCTGATTCACTTCAACTTCAAAAATTCACTTCAACATCACCGTAAATATTCGAAAGTCAACTAAAAACCAGTACATCGCAACCAACCACGAGGTCGCTTCGCGGCTGCATCCGCGAACTACCGGAGGACCCCAAATATGACACATCACAACACTGCATCACGCATTTCGCGCCGTCGCCTCGTACAGGGTGCGGCATGGAGTGCTCCCGTTATCCTCGCCAGCGCAACCGTCCCTGCATGGGCGGCAAGCGGCGAGCCCCTGCTCCCCGCTCTGACCCTCAAGCCGACCGCAACCGGCTTCGACGACAAGGCTGGCGCATACACCGAATGGCTCGTCCCTGAAGGCGTTGGACGAGTACGATTCGACCTCGTGGGAGGTGCTGGCGGTGCCGCATCTTCCTTTCACTCCCCGATACCCTGACCGACGTCACGAACGCGGTACCTGGCTGGCGGCGGTGCCGGTGCACAGCTCAGCGGTGTTCTTGCGGTCAAGTCCGGCGACATCCTGCGCGTCTGGGCGGGTAACGGCGGCGTCGGCTCCGCAGCCGGCGCGGAGCCCGCACTCGGTGGCGAAGGCTACGCGACCCGGCGGCGACTCCACCGGCTCCAGCACCGCAACCGGCGCAGCGCAGGTAGTGGACACCGATAGCGGCTACGTGTACGGCGCGTCCGGCGGCGCTCCTCCGCGGTCGAGCTCGTCCGCGACGGCGCAGTCACCGTCGTAGCCGTTGCCGGCGCTGGCGGCGGTGGCGCGCAGCTGGGCACCCTCACCACCCACCAGCGCATCTTTCGACGCGCAGCCCAGGACCAGCTGAACCCGGCACTGCGCGTGGCACTGGACGGTAGTGACGCATCCACCACCGCAGGCGGTAGCGCGGGCGGCGACCTGGGCACCGACAGCACCGGTCAGGGGCGGCATGCTCATGGCAAGCCCTACCAGGAGTTCAAGCCCTCGAGGAGGACGACAAGACCCTGGACATGCGCTTTCATGGTCACCGGCGGTACCGCTGGTCGCTCCGGAGTGGCGGGTACCCTCGGTGAGGCGCTGGTCGGCATTCTCGACGAGAATAACGAGCTGAAAGCTCCAGCCCATGTCTACCTCCTGGTTCGAATCGTACGAGCTTTCCCGCGCTACTACCTTTACCAGGGCGACTCCGTGCATGAGGAGAGAAGGGCACCGGCGGTGCGAACGCAACCGGCTCTTACCGCGGTAAGGGCGGCTCCGGCGCGCTGCTTTCCCGAACCCACGGCAAGCTCTCCCTCACCTCCGTAGCATCCGGTGGTGGCGCCGGCTACGGCGGCGGCGCGCAGTACTGAACATCTGGACCGTTGGCTCATACTACGAGGCGTTTTCGGTCGTCAGGGTGCAGTTCGAGGGCGAAGGCAACATCTACTCGCTCAGCGCCCTGAGCAGCGGCGGCGGCGCAGGCGGCAGCTACATTAACCACGAGGTGGTTTCTGACTTCGCCTTGCCACCGCACAGAACGCGAACCCGACCGCGGGTGTGCGCTCCCCGGTTCGGCGGCGCTGTACAGCTGTACCGAGAACGCAACCTTGAACACCCCCATCACTGAGGGTGCCTAAGCTCTAGGTATTGAATAAATACGCCTCCCGGAAGTTCCGGGAGGCACGATCCTATGTGTGCCAGGTTTTTGGGTACAGAAAAGCTCGAAGGCGGCGACTGAATCAGTCGCCGCCTTCGAGCTTTACTATATCTACGGCTTAGAGTTCCCCTACTTAGAGCTCCTGAGTGCGGGGCATCCAGGAGGGGCGCTTCGCCTCGTACGCTTCAATAGCTTCGAGGTTCTGCAGGGTCAGACCGATATCGTCCAGGTACTCCGTGAGGCGCCAGCGCACGTAGTCGTCAATCTCGAAGGAACAACCAGCGCGCCCACGGTTACGGTCTTGGACTCCAGGTCAACGGTGATTTCGGTGCCGGGCTCGTGCTCCAGCGCCTTCCAAATCAGCTCGATATCGTCCTGTGCAACCTGTGCGGTGACCAGGCCCTGCTTACCGAGTTGCCGCGGAAAAATATCGGCAAAACGAGCAGAGATAACGACCTTGAAAACCGTAGTCGCGCGGCTCACACGGCGTGCTCACGCGAGAACCGGTACCGAGTCCGGGTACCAACCAGCACGCTACCGTGCTTGTAGGGCTCCTGGTTCAGGATGAACTCAGGGGTCCTTACGCCAGTTAGCGAAGAGGGCATCATCAAAGCCAGTCTTGGTCACTCGCTTGAGGTAGACGGCGGGGATGATCTGGTCGGTGTCAACATTCGAAGAACGCAGCGGCACGCCAATGCCGGTGTGTCTAATAATGGGTTCCATAATGGCTCCTTAGCTATAGCGGCGTGCTAGTACACGACGTCGGACGAGCGGACAGGGGTACCGCGCACAGCGGTTGCGGCGGCGACCACCGGGGAGACCAGGTGGGTGCGCTACCCCTGCCCCTGGCGGTCCCTCAAAGTTACGGTTCGAGGTGGAGGCGCAACGCTCACCGGGTGCCAGCTGGTCGGGGTTCATGCCCAGGCACATGGAGCGACCGGCGAAGCGCCAGTCGGCACCGAAGTCCTTGAAGACCTTGTCCAGGCCTTCTGCTTCTGCCTGCGCGCGGACCTTCTGGGAGCCAGGCACGACCATCATGCGCACGTTCTCGGCGATGGTGCGGCCACGAACGATGTCCGCTGCGGCGCGCAGGTCCTCAATGCGGAGTTGGTGCAGGAACCCAGGAAGACAACATCCACGGGGATTTCCTTCATGGGGTGCCCGCCTCCAGGTCCCATGTATTCGAGGGCGCGTTCTGCTGCGACCTTGTCGTTCTCGTCCTCGAAGTCGTCCGGGAGGGAACGGCGTGGCTCAGCGGAATGCCCTGACCGGGGTTGGTACCCCAGGTGACGAAGGGTTCGACTCGTCAGCGTTGATGAAGATTTCCTTGTCGAAGACGGCGCCTTCGTCGGTGGGCAGGCTCTTCCAGTACTCGACCGCCTTGTCCCACTTCTTCACCCTTGGGCGCGTGCTGGCGACCCCTGATGTACTCGAAGGTGATCTCGTCGGGGCGACCATGCCGGCGCGTGCGCCCGCCTCGATGGACATGTTGCACATGGTCATGCGGCACTCCATAGAGAGGGAGCGGATCGCGGAGCCGCGGTATTCGAGCACGTAGCCCTGACCGCCGCCGGTACCGATCTGCGCGATGACGGCGAGGATGATGTCCTTTGCGGTCACGCCGGGCTTGAGGGTGCGCTTCAACGTTGATTGCCATGGTCTTGAAGCGTGCCAGGGGGCAGGGGTCTCGGGTCGCCATGACGTGTTCCACCTCGAGGTGCCGATGCCGAACGCGAGAGCGCCGAACGCACCGTGGGTGGAGGTGTGGGAGTCGCCGCAGACGATGGTCATGCCGGGCATGGTCAGACCCAGCTGCGGTCGACCACGTGCACTATGCCCTGTTCTTCGTCACCGAGGGAGTGGATGCGCACGCCGAATTCCTTGGCGTTGCGGCGCAGGGTCTCGATCTGGGTGCGGCTGGTCAGGTCGGCAATGGTGCCGAAGATGTTGTCGGTGGGGTGTTGTGGTCCTCGGTGGCGATGGTCAGGTCGAGGCGGCGCAGGGGGCGGTTCTCGATGCGCAGTGCCTTCGAATGCCTGGGGGAGGTCACTTCGTGCAGTAGCGCAGGTCGATGTAGAGCAGGGTCGGGCTTGCCGTTTTCACCGGGGACGACGACGTGTGCGTCCCAGACTTTTTCTGCCAGGGTGCGCGGACGGGTGCCCGCGGTGGTTGCGTTCTGTTCGCTGGTCATGCTTTCTCCTGCTTGATGCGTTCCTACGGTGGATGCGTTCGGTGTGGTGCGTGCTGCAAGTTTGCGGAGTTGAGGGGCGGATTACGCACCGATGGGACCCTCAAATCGGTATTTCCCTGCGGCGTGTCGCATATTTTTCACGGATTCTTAGCCTGTGAGACGGTACTAGAAACACCCCGAACTAGCGAGGTGTTTTATGTGGGTTTACTCTATGACTCCAGGGTAATTTTGCGGGATTGCGCGCATTTTTCTGCGTCTTTTTCGCATATTTTTCACCCATAAACCCACACAAACACTTATTATGAAAAAGTTCACAATTTATCCCTGTAGAGTGATTCCATCTTCAGCTCTGCATCTCAAAAGAGTCCACGAAGTCCGGGGTATCTTTCATATTCTGAGATAGAATATAAGAATGACTCCTTCCGCCTCACGTTTTAACGCACACACGGAATGCGTCACCCCAACGCATCCACACACCACAACGCACCGATTGTCGACCCCGTCAAGCCGCCCGAACACATAGCCGCCGACGAGCAGATGGTAGAGGTACACTCCACGGCTCCTCCGGCGTTGGCGTGCCTGGACAAGGCAACCCTCATCCTTGACTGCCTCGAGGCGGTACCGCATCCCTGGGCGACCTCGTCAAGGCACCGGTCTGGCACGCCCCACAGCGCACCGCCTCGCCGTGGCGCTGGCTCACCACCGCCTCGTAGCCCGCGACGTGCAGGGACGCCTCATGCTCGGACCCCGCCTGACCGAACTCGCGTCCGCCACCATTTGCGATGAGCTCATCACCGTGGCAGACCCGATTCTGCAGAAGCTCAGCTCGAAGCTGACGAGTCCACCCAGCTGTACCGCCGCCAGGGCGACTGGCGGCTGCGCGGCACCGCGGCACGCCCTCCGGCATGCACGAATCTATCCCGGTCGGCACCCAGCTGTCCATGCAGGCATGGTTCCGCCGCCCAGGTTCTGCTGGCTTGGGAAGACCAGAACCGCATTGTTGAAGGCCCTGCGCGATCGCCCACTTCAGCGCCGCTATGCTCTGGCGGCTGTGCGCCGCATCGGCTGGGCGCAGTCCGTGGGTGAGCGCGAGCGCGGAACCGCCTCGGTCTCCGCTCCGGTGCGTGCGCCCGGCGGCACGGTGATTGCGGCGGTGTCCATCTCGGGTCCGATTGATCGGCATGACCCGCCAGCCGAACCGCAACTACCCTGAGCTGGTCGTCACGGCTGCTGCAGGCGATTACGCGACGGTCTGCGTGAGCTTTGCGGCGTCTCAGCAGGCTCGCTGTGAGAGTACCGAAGAGGACCAGGCTTCAGTGGTGTAGATATTTAACGAAAGAACTCCCTCCCCTCGATTGAGGTGGGGAGGGATTCTGATGCGCTCTTAGCCTGGATGCGGGTTGTCCTGATGCGGTTTTCTCGGATGATACGCCGTAAATGTCCAGCGCCTTGCGGTAGAGCGTTGAGGCGCTTGCTTCTGCTGTACCGGGGCGACCACGCAGGACTGCACCGCCTCTCCACGCCGGTCTGCAGGCGACCCCGCAGCTTACGTGCGTAGTAACGTGAGCCCATGGCGGTGAGTAGCCTGACCCACACCCGCCGAGGCGATACCGAGCAGGACACCCAGCAACGAGAAGCAGGGTCGGCAGGGGCACTGGGGAGCCTTCGAGGGGTCGCGGGCGGCAGCTGAATCTGCAGGTACGCCATGCCGGAGATCAGGGTCAGCCAGCCGACGCCTCACCAGGGCGCTCTGTAGCGCGATCCATTGCAGGGCATTGAAGATGACCCAGGGGCGCGGTGCGACCCAGACCGTAGTCGATGCGCACCATGTCGCGTTCGAGCAGTTCGTAGCTCCGCCTCGCGGAGAGGGCGGTTCCTTCATGCTGCGCTTTCCACGGGTCGTCGGCGGCCGCCATCTGCTTGCTGTATTGGCGCACAGCATTGCCATGCCAGCCTTCTGCGCGGCGCTCAGCGGGGGGTAGCGAGGAGTGCCACCAGCTCGGGTGCGTTCTCGCTATCGGAGCCGAGCATGCCCGCGGACTTCTCAGCCTCAGACGTGCTCTTCGTTTCGTCTTGCTCGCCCCAGGTGCAGAGCGGCGCAGGGGGTCAGCCTTTTAGGCGGCTCATCCAGCGGGTGAGGATCCAGCCGGTGCTGACCCGCAGCACGGCGGTAGGAGGCGGTTGCCGCCTGCAAAACCCGCTCAGCCTGGCTGGAGGTGTAGTGACGCTCACGAGCTTCTGTTCCGCGTCGAGGGCGTAGGCTCCGGCGAGCACGGTGCCTCCCCGCGCGTAGGTGCGCAGCTGGAGGCGGTGTGCAGCTGCGCGTCGGTTCTGCCGCAGGGATAGGCTCTGGCGGCGGCTACCCGCGAGCAGGTCGCGGAGCACGTCGATGCCCTCACCGGTTCGCGCGGAGACGGCGATAGGTGCGGCGAGCAGGTGCGCTTCGGTGCCCCTCAGCCTGGAGCAGGCGGTGAGGGATGCGAGCACGGCGGGCACCTCGGCGGGTGCGAGTTTGTCCGCCTGGCTGAGCACGCAGAGCGCCTGCGCGCCGGATGCGGCGAAAGCGGCACCATGAAGTCGCGGTGGATGACGGCGTCGGCGTATTTTTGGGGGTCGACAACCCAGACGAGTACGTCCACGTAGCGCATCATGCGGGCGGCGAGGTCGCGGTTGGTGGTGGTGACCGAGTCGAAGTCGGGCATGTCCAGCAGGATGAGTCTGCCGGTGCGGGTGCAGCTTTGCCGCGTCCGCTGACTGCTGCGGCGGATGCGGTTGAGAGAGTCCGGTGCCGGTTCGGTGATGGCGTTGCGCCGCCGCCCCCGGTTGCCTTATTACCCTCGGTTGCTCTCTCCTTCGGCGGCGAGCGCCTGAGTTTGCGGGTAGACGCGCTTGTCGATACCGAGCCAGTCAAGTAGCTCTTCGCCGCCTTCTGCTTCCGCAGATTGCCGCCGCCTGCACGGTGGAGGTGGTCGGGCGCGTGGGCGCGGAGAGGGCAATGTTCTCGTCCCGGCGATGGCGTTGAAGAGCGTGGATTTGCCGCCGCCGGTCGCGCCGAAGAAGCCGATGACGGTGTGTTCGGTGGAGAGTTCGCGGCGTTGGCTGAGGCGTTCGAGGGTTGCGGCGGCGTCGAGCGCACGGTTTCGGGACCTCGTCTTCGCCGTGGCTGATGGCGTCCTTGAGGATGCGACGGAGCGCGCGAAGGGCGAGGTTGCCACGGCGGGGTGGCGCCTCGCTCGGTGTTGCGCTCAGTAGTATTGCGCCTCGGCGTTCTCGGAGTTTCATTTCTCGGGGTAGCTCATAGTGCGTTATTTCTTCGTCTGTGGTGCGGGGTGCCTGTCCGGAGTGGTTTGAGCGAGCAACCGTGCCGTTAGTGTGGGCGCGGCTTTAGCGCTGTGTGGTTTGACTCTGCGCTCATTTGCGGCGATTGCCTCGCACCTGCTCAGCGGCGGCGTGAATGTCCCCGGCATCAGCCTGCGGGTCGGTTTCTTCCAGTACGGCGGTGAAGGGCTGGGCGTGCTCGAGTGAGCGACCCCGACATGCGTTCGAGCAGGTCGGTGCGGGCGCGGGTTGCCGCGGCGCACCGCGTCTTCACCGAAGATGGACTCGAGCAGTTTGGTGCCGACCACCCGCTACCGCCGTGCGATACCCGCCTCAATACCGGTAATGCTGCCGGTGAGGCTGAACGCGTGCAACCATGAGCATCACGGCGGTAGCGTTCACGCCCAGGGAAAGGAAGCGAGCACGTTTGCGCTTGTCGGCGCCTTCTTCGCGAATCATTTCGAGCACTGAGCCCGCCAGAGGCGAATCTGCTCGGCAACAGCTGGCGGAGAAGATGTCCTCGGCGGACTGCACTTCACCCTTCGCTTGCCCCGTCTTCGCCTCACCGTTTGCGCCTGCGTTCTGTTCGGGCGCCGCGGCGGGAGGCCATCTCGCGGCGCAACAAACAGCCTGCAGCAGCATCCAGGCGCGCCAGCAGGGAGAGCGTCCGGCGCGGCTGGCGCGCCACGGCGGGTGCGGGTGTTTTCGGAGGCGCGGTGCGATCCAGCACGACGGCGTGGATGCCGCTTTCATGGGCGTTCTCTACCTTCTGGGCGGCGGCGGGCTGATCTCGCAGGGCGGGAGGCTGACGCGGTCGCGCAGGCGACCGATGGTGCTGTCGAGGGAGCGGAAGAAGTCGCCGGTTCCCACGAAGTCGTGCCAGCGCGAGAGCACTTTCGCCGCGCAGCGAGGGAGCCGTCGGAGAGTGCGCCGTCGATGGTGGTCAGCGCGTCCTCGTATTCTTCGGGCGACGATGCGGCAGGCGACTG